>OCQF01000003.1_pt1 | contig 533309 bp, 456 predicted proteins | sample 1480831 | NCBI WGS metagenome assembly OCQF01 (sample SAMN05301491, study PRJEB22388) | human gut metagenome | isolation source: Infant 2 DOL 14 gut | host: Homo sapiens | place: USA: Pittsburgh, Magee-Womens Hospital of UPMC | collected 2013/2014 | reverse complement strand
GCGCATTATAGGGAGTTATTCCGGCCTGACAAGAGGAAATTTAAAATAATTTTCTGATCGCGCATTTTTTCAGCAAAAGCCCCGTTAATGTGCCATAAAACAAGCAATTTGCCGTTTTTGCAACCGTAATCACACTTCCTGGTGGCATACTAAGAAGGAATAAAAAGAAAAAGGAAGATTAGTAATGCCTTTAAGCGCACAACAGTTAGCTGCACAGAAAAACCTTTCGTATGTTCTGGCTGAGAAGCTGGCGCAGCGGATCTTAAAAGGTGAATATGAACCCGGCACCATTTTGCCTGGTGAGATTGAGCTGGGCGAGCAATTTGGAGTGAGTCGTACAGCGGTACGCGAAGCGGTCAAAACGTTAACGGCAAAAGGGATGGTTTTACCGCGACCGCGAATTGGTACCCGAGTCATGCCACAATCGAACTGGAATTTTCTTGATCAGGAATTGCTTACCTGGTGGATGACAGAAGAGAACTTTCATCAGGTCATCGATCACTTTCTGGTTATGCGTATCTGTCTGGAGCCGCAAGCTTGCCTACTGGCAGCAAAGGCTGGCACCGCGGAACAGAAGGCGCATCTCAATACGTTAATGGCCGAAATGGCGGCATTAAAAGAGAACTTTCGCCGTGAACGCTGGATCGAAGTCGATATGGCCTGGCATGAGCATATCTATGAAATGAGCGCCAATCCGTTTTTGACCTCATTCGCCTCGCTATTCCATTCGGTTTATCACACTTACTTCACGTCAATTACCAGCGACACAGTGATAAAGCTGGATCTGCACCAGGCGATTGTCGATGCGATTATCCAAAGCGATGGCGACGCGGCATTTAAAGCTTGTCAGGCGCTGCTACGCTCACCAGATAAGTGATAACCCGATAACAGGACATTGAATGAGCGATAAAAAGAAGCGCAGTATGGCGGGTTTGCCGTGGATCGCGGCGATGGCCTTCTTCATGCAGGCACTTGATGCCACTATTCTGAATACCGCCTTACCCGCAATCGCTCATAGCCTTAATCGTTCTCCTCTCGCGATGCAATCAGCCATCATCAGTTATACGCTGACGGTGGCGATGCTTATTCCGGTAAGCGGATGGCTAGCCGATCGCTTCGGTACGCGTCGCATATTTACCCTTGCCGTGAGTCTGTTCACGTTGGGTTCTCTGGCCTGCGCACTTTCTAACTCGCTACCACAGCTGGTTGTCTTCCGGGTTATTCAGGGGATAGGCGGCGCAATGATGATGCCTGTTGCTCGGCTGGCCTTACTGCGCGCTTATCCTCGTAATGAGCTTCTTCCTGTATTGAATTTTGTCGCCATGCCGGGTCTGGTGGGGCCAATTTTAGGCCCCGTTCTTGGCGGCGTGCTGGTCACCTGGGCAACCTGGCACTGGATATTTTTAATCAATATCCCCATAGGTATTGCGGGCCTTCTTTACGCGCACAAACATATGCCCAATTTCACCACCGCACGACGCAGATTCGATACCACTGGCTTTTTGCTGTTTGGCCTCAGCCTTGTTCTCTTCTCAAGCGGAATAGAGCTATTCGGGGAAAAGATTGTCGCCAGCTGGATTGCCTTGACGGTAATTGTCACCAGCATCGGGTTACTGCTTCTCTATATTCTCCATGCGCGACGCACGCCAAACCCATTAATTTCATTAGATTTATTTAAAACCCGCACTTTCTCGATCGGTATCGTAGGCAATATTGCAACCCGTCTGGGGACCGGCTGTGTACCGTTCCTTATGCCATTGATGTTACAGGTAGGATTTGGGTATCAGGCGTTTATTGCTGGCTGTATGATGGCACCGACAGCGTTAGGTTCCATTATTGCAAAATCGATGGTTACCCAAGTCTTACGTCGTCTGGGCTATCGCCATACGTTAGTGGGGATCACGGTGATTATAGGGCTAATGATCGCTCAGTTCTCTTTGCAATCACCAGCAATGGCGATATGGATGCTGATCTTGCCGTTGTTTATATTAGGGATGGCTATGTCGACACAATTTACCGCGATGAATACCATCACACTTGCCGATCTGACCGATGACAACGCCAGCAGCGGTAACAGTGTTCTGGCGGTCACGCAGCAACTGTCGATCAGTTTAGGCGTTGCTGTAAGTGCGGCAGTCCTTCGCGTTTACGAAGGGATGGAAGGCACAACGACAGTCGAACAATTCCACTATACGTTTATCACGATGGGCATTATTACTGTTGCTTCAGCAGCAATGTTCATGCTACTGAAAACAACCGATGGTAATAATTTGATCAAAAGACAGCGTAAATCTAAGCCGAACCACGTTCCATCAGAATCGGAGTAAGTTGTAATCGTTGTTGCTGTAGGGTCGGCTGGGTTATCCGATGGATGAGTACATCAATCGCCAGCTCCCCCAGTTCATCTTTCGGTTGGTGTATAGTTGTTAATGGTGGCGTCATAAAGCTTGCCAGTTCGATATCGTCATAGCCAATCACCGCGATATCCTGCGGAACCTGTAACTCTGCCTGATATAACGCCTGGTAAACGCCAACAGCCATAGCGTCATTTCCGGTAAAGACGGCCTGAGGACGCAGCGGATGTGATAACAGTTGGCGCATAGCGTCAAACCCGCCGTTAAATTCAAAATCACCAGTGACTTCATAGCCATCAGGAATGTTGAGACCCGCACGTTTCATCGCAGCCCGATAACCTTCCAACCGCAGGCGCGCCGGAGTTTTATCCAGCGGACCGGTAATACAGGCAATACGGGTATGACCTTTATCGATCAGATATTGCGTTGCTAAGTCTCCGCCCAGCAACGAGTTATCCTGAATAAGATCGCTGTCGCCATCGAACGGAGCCCAGTCCATCATCACGGTAGGCACTGTCGGATAACGTTGCATGATTTCACGCGAAGGCTGATGCGTTTCGGTGCACAGTAACAGCAAGCCATCAACGCGTTTTTGCATCAGCGTTTCCAGATTACGATTCATCCGCTGTTCATCGCCTTCGGTATTGCAAAGGACAAGACTATAACCGCGTTCGAAGCAGCTGCGTTCAACGCCACGCACCAGTTCTGAATAGAAAGGATTGGTACTGGCAGTGATCAACATGCCAATGGTATGTGTTTGATTGAGTTTGAGGCTACGCGCCAGAGCTGATGGCGCGTAATTGAGTTCTTTAATCGCCGCTTCAACTTTGGCTGTAATCGCTTCACTGACGAAGCGATCTTTATTGATAACGTGAGAAACTGTTGAGGTAGAAACGCCCGCCAGGCGGGCAACATCTTTCATTGTAGCCAAGCGTCACCTCTGCCTGTCTAAAAATGCGTCGATCTCTTCACGCCACGGTACGGAAGGTTGTGCGCCTTTACGTGTTACGGCAATCGCAGCGGCTGCATGGGCAAAACGAATCGCCTCTGGCAATGGTTTTTCTTCCAGCAACGCCGTGATTAACGCGCCGTTAAAGGTATCTCCGGCAGCAATAGTATCGACAGCCTGCACCCGGAATCCAGGAACGCGCTGACCTTCACCATTCACGCTAGCCCATACACCACGACTTCCTAAAGTAATCAGTACAGTACGGATACCTTTTTCATGCAGTACCTGCGCCGCCTTCGCTGCATCTTCATCATTTTCAACACGAATACCGGTGAGCTTTTCTGCTTCCGTTTCGTTTGGCGTAATAATGTCCACCAGCGCCAGCAGTTCGTCAGGAAGTTCGCGAGCCGGAGCCGGGTTAAGCGCAACGATAGTCTTATTTTGATGGGCGATTTTCGCCGCTGCCATCACACTTTCGAGTGGTGATTCCAGCTGCATTAATAATGCTGACGCGTTGGCAATACGCTCACGTTGCGCTTCCACCAGCGCCGGGGAAAGGGCAGCATTAGCGCCGGCATGAATACCGATGACATTCTCACCTTCGCCATTAACAAAAATCAGCGCCACACCTGTTGATTCGCCTTTGATCACGCTGACCGGAGAAATATCGATGTTATCAGTGGCGAGCTGCTGGCGAACGCTCTCACCAATGCTGTCATCGCCAGTGCAGGCAATAAACGCGATATTCGCACCGCTACGCCCAGCAGCCACCGCCTGATTCGCGCCTTTGCCGCCAAATGCAACCTGATAGTGGTTACCGGTTACGGTTTCGCCTGGAGTAGGAAAAGATTGAAGATTAAGAATGTGGTCAGCATTAATGCTGCCAAGAACAACGAGGCTGCCTGCGTTTTGCATATTCGGGATGTCCATAAAATGCGCCACCGTGTTAGGGTGGCGCGTGCCCTGCTTTTCTTTATATTACACGTTCATCTGTCGATGACGTATTTATGTCACCATCAGGTCATACAACCTGATTAAAACTACTGCTTAACAACCAGTTTCAGATCAACCGGATACTTAGCCTGAACTTTCTCGCCTTTCAGCACTTTATCTGCGGTTTCGACGCCTTTCGCGCCAATCTGATCGGGTAGCTGAGCGATAGTCGCTGCTAGTTTGCCATCATTCACCGCTTTTTCGCCATCCGGTGTACCGTCAAATCCGACGACCATCACATCCGATTTACCGGCAGTTTGCAGTGCGCGCAGCGCGCCAAGCGCCATTTCATCATTCTGCGCGAATACAGCCTGAACATCCGGATGAGCGGTCAACAGGTTCTGCATTACGTTCAAACCTTTGGTGCGATCAAAATCTGCAGGCTGGCTGGCAAGAACATTAAACTTGTGAGCAGCAACGGCCTGCTGGAAACCTTCGCCACGTTCACGGGCTGCGGATGTACCGGCAATGCCTTGCAGCTCGATAACTTTGGCACCTTCACCCACTTTCTTCGCGATGTAATCACCGGCGATTTTGCCGCCCAGTACGTTATCAGATGCAATGTGGCTCACCACTTCACCTTTCGTTGCCTGGCGGTCAAGAGTGATAACCGGGATGTTCGCCTGGTTAGCCATCTTCACAGCATTACCTACTGCGTCGGAGTCGGTCGGGTTAATCAGCAGAATTTTGGTGCCGCGAACGGTTAAGTCCTGCACGTTCGCCAGCTCTTTCGCCGGGTTGTTCTGGGAGTCCAGCACCACCAGGTTATAGCCAAGTTTATCCGCCTCTTTCTGCGCGCCATCTTTCAGCGATACAAAGAATGGGTTGTTAAGCGTGGAGACCACCAGCGCGATGGTGTCTTTTGCCATCGCATTCGCACTGACGGTGGCGCTTAGCGCAACAGCGGAAACCAGGGTAGCCAGTTTTTTCATGTTCATATTCAAGATGTCCTGTAGTCGTTATTACTGCTTTTTGTTGTCTACCAGCACCGCCAGCAAAATCACCACCGCTTTGACGATCATCTGGTAATAGGAGGAAACACCTAACAAATTCAATCCATTATTAAGGAAGCCAAGAATTAATGCGCCGATCAACGTCCCAACAATGCGACCTTTTCCGCCCGCCAGACTCGTACCGCCCAGAACCACCGCAGCAATAGCATCCAGCTCATAGCCAGTCCCCGCCGTGGGTTGTGCGGAGGAGAGACGCGCCACTTCAATGATCCCGGCCAGCGATGCCAGCAGACCACAAAGAGAATAGACGATGATTTTGATTTTATTGACGTTGATACCAGAAAGACGCGTTGCCGCTTCATTGCCGCCCAGCGCGTAGATGTAACGCCCCAGACGCGTGTGATGCAGCATGTACCAGGCCGCGAGGAAAACAATCCCCATGATCCAGACTGGCGTCGGTACGCCCAGCGGACGACCAATACCAAACCAGCCAAACAGATCGGCGTTCTCAGTAAAGCCGGTATTCACTGGGCTACCATTGGTATAAACCATGGTCACGCCGCGCAGTAAAAGCATCATAACCAGCGTAGCGATAAACGCCTGGACGCGACCTTTCGCTACAATCACCCCAGTTACCGCACCAATTGCGGCACCTAACGCGAGAGCGGCAGCGACAGCCACCAGCGCATTGACTTCAATGCCGACGATAGATGCAGCAACTGCGCCGGTCAGCGCCAACAGAGAACCTACCGACAAGTCGATACCCGACGTCAGGATCACCAGCGTCATCCCGACCGCCATAATGGCGTTCACCGAGGTTTGCTGAAGAATATTGAATAAGTTATTGATGGTGAAAAAGTTCGGGCTTAACGTCGAGACAATCGCGATCAGCACCAGCAGAGCGATAAGCGATTTCTGCTCCATCAGCCACGCTTTCGTGAAATAACGGCGACCAGAGACAGTCTGGGTTGTCATTTTTTTACTCCTGATTCACGCGATTAAGCTTGCCCACAGCGGCAGCCATTAACACTTCCTGGGTGGCCTGCTCACGAGTAAATTCCCCGCTGAGATGCCCTTCATGCATGACGATGATGCGATCGCTCATGCCTAATACTTCTGGCATCTCCGATGACACCAGAATGATGCTCAAGCCATCGGCTTTGAACTGGTTAATCAGTTGATAGATCTCTTTTTTCGCGCCGACATCTACGCCACGGGTAGGCTCATCGAGGATCAACACTTTAGGGCGTGTCATCAGACCACGGGCAATCGCTACTTTTTGCTGATTGCCACCGGAAAGCAGACCAATTGCCTGTTCCATCGATGGCGTTTTCACATTAAACAGACGAATGAAATCACTCACAGCCTGCTGTTCATCGGCATGCTTCAAACTGCCGCCAGCGCGGCTGAAGTAGCGCAGCGCGGTCAGCGACATGTTCTCTTTTACTGACATGCCCAGCACTAAACCGTCACGTTTACGGTCTTCGGAGATATAAACAATGCCGTTTGCCAGGCCATCCTGCGGCGAACGGGTAACGACTTCATGCCCATCCAGGGTGACGTAACCGCTTGTGCGCGGCAGTGCACCGTAGAGCACTTTCATCAGTTCGGTACGCCCAGCGCCCATCAAACCAGAGACGCCAAGAATTTCGCCTTTGCGTAAAGTAAAAGAGACATCGTTAACGCCAGGTCCGCAGAGATTATCGACTTTCAGGCGGATATCTCCCGGCGCTTTGTCCAGGTGCGGATATTGATCTTCCAGCTTGCGGCCCACCATCATCTCAATCAGAGAATCTTCGGTCAGTGATGCCACTTCGCGCTCAGCAATAAATTGTCCGTCACGAAAAACGGTAACGTCATCGCAAATCTCGAAGATTTCTTTCATGCGGTGGGAGATATAGACAATACCGCGGCCTTGCAATTTCAGCTCGCGGATGACGCGGAACAAGGATTCGGTTTCGGTATCGGTCAGCGCATCGGTCGGTTCATCCATAATGATGACTTTCGACTCAAAGCTCAGCACTTTGGCGATTTCAACCATTTGCTGGTCACCGATGGAAAGATCGCCCACCAGCTTGTCGCTTTTAAAGCGCAGGTTAAGTTTAGCCAGCAATTTATCCGCTTCGGCATACATGGTTTTCCAGTCAATTTTGCCAAAGCGATTAACAAACTCACGACCGAGGAAAATGTTTTCGGCAATGGTTAACTGCGGGATCAGGTTCAGTTCCTGGTGGATAATCCCAATCCCGGCTTCCTGGGAAGATTTCGGCCCGGTAAATGTCGTTTCTTTCCCCAACCATAAAAGCGTACCGGCATCGCGAGTATAGATACCAGTAAGCACTTTCATCATGGTGGATTTACCCGCGCCGTTTTCGCCCACCAGCGCCATCACGCGGCCCGGATAGACATTTAACGCTGCGCCCGAGAGGGCTTTTACGCCCGGGAAGGCTTTATCGATGCCTTTAAGCTGAAGTAATGCTTCCATGACGGCCTCAGAACGTCACGCCAGCACAGAGAATGATATTCGCATACGGAGAACATTCTCCGCTGCGAATTACCGCCTGACTTTCTGCGGTTTGTTGTTTGAATTGTTCATGCGTGGTGTAACGAATTTCAATGGTGTTTCCCTGGTGTTTTTGCAGCTGCTCAAGGTGAGTGAGCAACGTTTCGTGGAGTTGCGGATTATGTTGTTTGATCTCTTCCGCGATAATGACAGCCTCGACCTGCATTTCATTTGTGACTACACCCAGCACCTGCATAAAAGAAGGTACACCCTGGGTTAATGCCATATCGATACGCGTTGTACTTTTGGGGATGGGTAAACCAGCATCACACACCACCAGCGTATCGGTATGTCCCAGTCGGGAGATCACCGATGAAATATCAGAATTAAGAACGGTGCCTTTTTTCATTTTTTTCTCCATCAGCGAAACGTTTCGCTGACCCGCAGTTTAATCCTGACTGAGTTGGGAAAACCATCGTGACGTTACGGAAATGTGATCAACCTCGAAACGTTTTACATGGTGATTAACCATGAAAACAAAAACGCCCCCTTATGGAGAAAGGAGGCGTCTGGCGTTAGATTTCGACCTGAGTACCCAGTTCGATAACTCTGTTTGGCGGGATTTCAAATTGATCCGGTGCCCGCAGCGCATTACGTTGCAGCAGCAAGTACAGCTTGCCGCGCAGACGCAAATACCACGGGCGTTTGCCGAGGATCAACGACTCATGCGACATAAAGAAGGAGGTTTCCATCATCCGGCAACTTAATCCTTCCAGACCGCAGCGGTGGAAAACTTCTTCCACGTTTGGCGTTTCTCGCCAACCATAACTTGCCACCACGCGCCAGAAAGTGGGCGACAGTTGTTCAATCTGTACCCGACGGACGTTATGGACATATGGCGCGTCTTCGGTGCGCAGAGTTAACAGAATCACCCGCTCATGCAATACCTTGTTATGTTTCAGGTTATGCATCAGCGCAAAGGGAATGACGTTGATTGCACGCGACATATACACCGCGGTCCCGGGCACGCGAACGGGCGGTGATTTCTCCAGCGAAGCAATCATCGCTTCCAGAGAGTTACCATGTTCATGCATCCGCCGCAGCAAGCGGAAACGCTCGCTCTTCCAGGTGGTCATCACGATAAACATCACCGTACCGAGGCTCAATGGCAACCAGCCGCCGGAGAGCAGTTTATCGAGGTTAGCGGTGAACAAGGGAATATCGACACAAAGGAAAGCAATCAGGATCAGCGCAACAAAATACTTATTCCAGTGCCAGTTCTGACGTGCCACGGTAGTCGAGAGAATAGACGTCAGCACCATGGTTCCGGTCACCGCAATCCCGTACGCCGCCGCCAGGTTGCTGGAGTGCTCAAAGCTGACAATCACAATCACGACCGCGACATAGAGCATCCAGTTCACAAAGGGAATATAGATTTGCCCTGACTCCATTTCGGAAGTGTGAATAATGCGCATCGGCGACAAATATCCCAGACGTACCGCCTGACGCGTCAATGAGAAGACGCCAGAGATAACCGCCTGCGAGGCAATTACCGTCGCCAGTGCGGCGATGATCAGCAGCGGGATCAGCGCCCAGTCCGGTGCCAACAGGAAGAACGGGTTCTTAATCGCTTCCGGATTCTTTAACAACAGCGCTCCCTGGCCGAAGTAATTAAGGGTTAAGGAAGGCAATACGACGGTGAACCACGCCAGACGAATAGGGAACTTACCAAAGTGCCCCATATCAGCATACAGCGCCTCGACCCCCGTAATCGACAGCACCACTGCCCCTAATGCAATAAAAGAAACCGTTTTGTATTCAAGGAAGAAATGCACCGCCCACATCGGATTCAGTGCATGCAGCACTTCCGGGTTAGCAATAATGCTACGTAACCCCAGCCCTGCCAGAATCAAAAACCAGGTCAGCATGATCGGCGCAAACAGCTTACCGACCATAGCCGTGCCATGTTTTTGAATCATGAATAATAATGTGAGAACGATAATTGAGAGGGGAACTATCCAGGTATCCAGCTGCGGGGCGACGATTTCCAGACCTTCAATGGCGGACATCACCGAAATAGCGGGTGTTATGACGACTTCACCATAGAAAAAGCTGCCGCCGATTAGCCCCATAATCACCAGCATTGATGTGGTTCGCGCCGACGTATTACGCCCGGCAAGCGACATCAACGTCAGGATCCCCCCTTCACCGGCGTTATCTGCCCGCATCACGAAGGTGAGATATTTAATGGAAACCACAAAGATTAGCAGCCAGAAGATCAGCGATAAAAAGCCAAACACGGCATCGCGTTCAACGCCAAAACCAAACTGGCCGGACAAACATTCACGAAGTGTATATAACGGGCTGGTACCAATATCGCCGTAGACAACTCCAATCGCCGCGAGGGTAATCGCGGGCAATGATTGCTTATTATCAGTGCTCATAGACTAGTCTTTCGTTGAAATATGAAATGTGTGCTTAGTCCCTTGGCCCACAAAAAAGCGCACAGTATGCACGATTAACGGCAAAATCGTACTCCTAAATGCGGCCACATTAACCTGGCTCAAAGAAAAATACCCCTCCTTTGAGACTATTTTAGCCACCAGCAAGAAACGTCTATACTCGCAATTTACGCAGAACTTTTGACGAAAGGACGCCACTTCATTATGGCTCACCCTCATTTATTAGCGGAAAGAATTTCCCGCCTGAGCAGTTCGTTGGAAAAGGGGCTTTATGAACGTAGCCACGCCATCCGCTTGTGTTTATTAGCGGCATTAAGTGGTGAAAGTGTGTTCCTCCTTGGCCCGCCAGGTATTGCCAAAAGTTTGATCGCCCGGCGCTTAAAATTCGCCTTTCAGAATGCCCGCGCGTTTGAATATCTGATGACCCGCTTCTCCACGCCGGAAGAAGTTTTTGGTCCCCTTTCTATTCAGGCGCTAAAAGATGAAGGGCGCTATGAACGTTTAACCAGCGGTTACCTGCCGGAAGCTGAAATCGTCTTTCTGGATGAGATCTGGAAAGCGGGTCCGGCAATTCTTAATACCCTGCTCACCGCCATTAACGAGCGCCAGTTCCGCAACGGCGCACTCGTAGAAAAAATCCCGATGCGTCTGCTGGTGGCGGCCTCCAACGAGCTGCCGGAAGCAGACAGCAGTCTGGAAGCGTTATATGATCGCATGCTGATTCGTCTGTGGTTAGATAAAGTGCAGGATAAAGCGAATTTCCGCTCCATGCTGACCAGTCAACAGGATGAAAATGACAATCCGGTTCCTGCCTCCTTGCAGATCACAGATGAAGAATATGAACGCTGGCAGAAAGAGATTGGTGAAATTACGCTGCCCGATCATGTATTTGAGCTGATTTTTATGCTGCGCCAGCAACTGGATAAATTACCGGATGCGCCTTATGTCTCGGATCGTCGCTGGAAAAAAGCGATCCGCTTATTGCAGGCCAGCGCCTTTTTTAGCGGTCGCAGTGCTGTCGCCCCGGTTGATCTCATTTTGCTGAAAGATTGCCTGTGGTATGACGCGCAAAGCCTGAATTTGATACAACAACAAATTGATGTATTGATGACCGGTCACGCCTGGCAACAGCAAGGGATGTTGACCCGCCTGGGCGCGATTGTGCAACGTCACCTGCAACTTCAGCAGCAACAAAGCGATAAAACAGCCTTAACGGTAATTCGTCTGGGCGGCATTTTTAGCCGTCGTCAGCAGTATCAACTCCCTGTTAACGTTACTGCTTCCACTCTGACTCTGCTGCTGCAAAAACCGTTAAAATTGCATGATATGGAAGTGGTTCATATCTCCTTTGAGCGTAGCGCGCTGGAACAGTGGCTGAGTAAAGGTGGTGAGATTCGCGGCAAACTGAACGGTATCGGCTTTGCCCAGAAACTGAATCTGGAAGTCGATAGCGCCCAACATCTTGTTGTACGCGATGTAAGTTTACAAGGCAGTACGCTAGCACTTCCCGGTTCATTGGCTGAAGGTCTGCCAGGTGAAATAAAACAACAACTGGAAGAGCTTGAAAGCGACTGGCGCAAGCAACACGCTTTATTCAGCGAACAGCAAAAATGTCTGTTTATCCCTGGCGACTGGTTAGGTCGCATTGAAGCCAGCCTACAGGATGTCGGCGCACAGATTCGCCAGGCACAACAATGCTAACGCTGGATACGCTTAATGTGATGCTGGCCGTCAGCGAAGAGGGATTGATCGAAGAGATGATCATCGCGCTGCTGGCCTCACCGCAGCTGGCAGTCTTCTTTGAAAAATTCCCACGACTGAAGGCGGCAATCACTGATGATGTTCCCCGCTGGCGTGAGGCGCTGCGCAGTCGGCTTAAAGATGCCCGAGTCCCGCCGGAACTCACCGAAGAGGTGATGTGCTATCAGCAAAGTCAGCTCCTCTCCACGCCGCAATTTATTGTGCAGCTACCACAGATCCTGGACTTACTGCATCGTCTGAATTCCCCATGGGCAGAACAAGCCCGACAGTTGGTTGATGCTAACAGCACGATCACTTCAGCGTTACACACGCTTTTTCTCCAGCGCTGGCGTTTAAGCCTGATCGTGCAAGCAACGACGTTAAATCAGCAGCTATTAGAAGAAGAACGCGAACAACTGTTGAGTGAAGTTCAGGAACGCATGACGCTGAGCGGGCAACTTGAACCGATTCTCGCAGATAACAATACCGCAGCTGGTCGTCTGTGGGATATGAGCGCCGGTCAGCTTAAACGTGGCGACTATCAGTTGATTGTGAAATACGGTGAATTTCTTAACGAACAGCCGGAACTGAAACGTCTGGCAGAACAGCTGGGGCGTTCCCGGGAAGCCAAATCAATACCGCGCAACGATGCGCAGATGGAAACCTTCCGCACCATGGTGCGCGAACCGGCGACAGTTCCTGAGCAGGTTGATGGTCTGCAGCAAAGCGATGATATTTTACGTCTCTTGCCGCCAGAACTGGCGACACTAGGGATAACTGAACTGGAGTATGAGTTTTACCGTCGGCTGGTGGAAAAACAGTTGCTCACCTATCGCCTGCATGGTGAGTCGTGGCGTGAAAAAATGATCGAACGCCCGGTGGTGCATAAAGATTACGACGAACAGCCGCGCGGACCGTTTATTGTCTGCGTGGATACTTCCGGCTCAATGGGCGGCTTTAATGAACAGTGTGCGAAAGCGTTCTGCCTGGCCTTGATGCGCATAGCCCTCGCTGAAAACCGGCGCTGCTATATTATGCTATTTTCCACCGAGATCGTCCGTTATGAGCTTTCAGGCCCACAAGGCATCGAACAAGCAATCCGTTTTTTAAGCCAGCAGTTTCGTGGCGGCACCGATCTTGCCAGTTGTTTTCGCGCCATTATGGAACGCTTGCAAAGCCGGGAATGGTTTGATGCCGATGCGGTGGTGATTTCTGATTTTATCGCCCAGCGATTGCCTGACGACGTGACGAGCAAAGTGAAAGAGTTGCAGCGGGTACATCAGCATCGCTTTCATGCCGTGGCGATGTCGGCACATGGCAAACCCGGCATCATGCGCATTTTCGATCATATCTGGCGCTTTGATACCGGGATGCGAAGCCGCCTGCTCAGACGCTGGCGGCGATAAATTATTACAGCAGAGAAGGGACGCTCTCGCGAACAGCTGCCGGCCATACACCACACTGAACCTGGCCGATATGTGGCAGTTGCAGCAGCAGCATGGTCAAACGAGACTGCCCGATACCGCCGCCGATGGTCTGCGGCATTTCACCGCGCAGCAGCGCCTGATGCCACTCCAGCTGCAGGCGATCTTCGTCACCGGTCAGCGCCAGCTGATGCTTCAGCGTGTCGGCATCCACGCGGATCCCCATGGAAGAAAGCTCAAACGCATCTTCCAGTACCGGGTTCCATACCAGAATATCGCCGTTCAGACCCGCATGGCCCAGCTCTGACGGGGTGCTCCAGTCATCATAATCCGGTGCGCGCACGTCGTGACGATGACCATCACTCAACTTGCCGCCAATCCCGACGAGGAATACCGCGCCAAGATCTTTCGCAATCGCCCGCTCACGCCCTTTGGCATCGAGATCCGGATAACGAGACAGTAACTCCTGGCTGTGTACGAAGTGGATTTGATCCGGCAGAAACGGTGCCAGGCCAAACTCTTCGCTAACCGCAGCTTCGGTTGCTTTAATTCCCGCCCAGATCGCCTCTACCGTGCTTTTCAGAGTCGAGAATTGACGCTCGCCGTCGCCCATTACGCGTTCCCAGTCCCACTGGTCTACATAGACCGAGTGCAACGGGGAAAGACGGTCTTCATCGGGGCGAAGGGCTTTCATGTGCGTGTACAGCCCTTCGCCCGCGCTGAAGTCGTGTTGCCCTAAGGTCTGACGTTTCCACTTCGCCAGTGAATGAACCACTTCGAACTGGGCATCAGGCAGAGCTTTCACTTTTACCTGCACCGCTTTTTCACAGCCCGACAAGTTATCCTGCGTGCCATCCCCCACACGGCTAAGAATCGGCGCCTGGACTTCGATCAGCCCCAGACGTTCTTCCAGTTGACGAGAAAAGTGAGATTTCACGAAGCTAATTTGACGTTGTTTGGCAATGTAAGCGGTTTTCATTTTTTATACTCCTGCGTCCTGTTGCTTATGATTAAGCAACAAAAACCGACACACATGCAATAATCATTCAATAAAAAGCCTCACGTACTTTTGATTCATTAAAAAAGAAGGCTAAAATAGAATGAATCATCAATCCGCATAAGAAAATCCTATGGAAAATTATCTGATCGACAATCTGGACCGAGGCATCCTGGAAGCATTAATGGGCAATGCGCGCACCGCTTACGCCGAACTGGCGAAACAATTTGGCGTCAGTCCGGGGACGATTCACGTTCGAGTAGAGAAAATGAAGCAGGCGGGGATCATTACCGGGGCGCGTATTGATGTCAGCCCGAAGCAGCTTGGTTATGACGTAGGCTGCTTTATCGGCATTATATTAAAGAGCGCCAAAGACTATCCTTCCGCGCTGGCAAAGCTGGAAAGCCTCGATGAAGTCACTGAAGCCTATTACACAACCGGCCACTACAGTATCTTTATAAAAGTGATGTGCCGTTCGATCGATGCTCTCCAGCATGTACTTATCAACAAGATCCAAACAATTGATGAAATTCAGTCCACCGAGACACTGATCGTCCTGCAGAATCCGATCATGCGTACCATTAAGCCCTGATCGGCTTTTTTAATCCCATACTTTTCCACAGGTAGATCCCAACGCGTTCACAGCGTACAATACGCTACTCTTAATAAAGGTGGCGGTTTATGGCAGATATCACTCTTATCAGCGGCAGCACCCTCGGCGGTGCCGAATATGTAGCAGAACACCTGGCTGAAAAGCTGGAAGAGACGGGTTTAACCACCGAAACGCTGCACGGTCCGCTGTTGGAAGATTTATCTGCCTCGGGGATCTGGCTGGTTATCAGCTCAACCCACGGTGCCGGAGATATTCCGGACAACCTTTCTCCTTTCTATGAAGCATTGCAGGAACAGAAGCCCGATCTTTCTGCGGTCCGCTTTGGCGCAATCGGTATTGGTAGTCGTGAATATGACACCTTTTGTGGGGCTATCGATAAAATCGAGGCAGAACTCAAAAATTCCGGAGCAAAACAGACAGGCGAAACACTGAAGATCAACATTCTTGATCACGACATTCCGGAGGATCCGGCAGAAGAATGGCTGGGATCGTGGATTAATTTACTCAAATAAGTATACAGATCGTGCGATCTACTGTGGATAACTCTGTCAGGAAGCTTGGATCAAACGGTAGTTATCCAAAGAACAACGATTGTTCAGTTTTTGAGTTGTGTATAACCCCTCATTCTGATCCCAGCTTATACGGTCCAGGATCACCGATCATTCACAGTTAATGATCCTTTCCAGGTTGTTGATCTTAAAAGCCGGATCCTTGTTATCCACAGGGCAGTGCGATCCTAATAAGAGATCACAATAGAACAGATCTCTAAATAAATAGATCTTCTTTTTAATACCTAGGATCCCAGGTCTTTCTCAAGCCGACAAAGTTGAGTAGAATCCACGGCCCGGGCTTCAATCCATTTTCATACCGCGTTATGCGAGGCAATCACCATGTTTTATCCGGATCCTTTTGACGTCATCATCATTGGCGGGGGTCATGCAGGCACCGAGGCCGCGATGGCCGCGGCGCGTATGGGTCAACAGACTCTGCTTTTGACACACAATATCGACACTCTGGGGCAGATGAGCTGCAACCCGGCGATCGGCGGTATTGGGAAGGGACATCTGGTAAAAGAAGTGGATGCACTCGGCGGTCTGATGGCGAAAGCGATCGATCAGGCGGGTATCCAGTTTAGGATACTAAACGCAAGCAAGGGACCGGCGGTTCGCGCTACCCGAGCTCAGGCAGATCGTGTGCTCTACCGTCAGGCGGTACGTACGGCGCTGGAGAACCAACCGAACCTGATGATCTTCCAGCAGGCAGTTGAAGATCTTATTGTCGAAAACGATCGCGTGGTCGGTGCCGTTACCCAAATGGGACTGAAGTTCCGTGCCAAAGCTGTCGTGCTCACCGTTGGGACGTTCCTCGACGGTAAAATTCATATCGGTCTGGATAATTACAGCGGTGGCCGTGCTGGTGATCCGCCGTCCATTCCGCTTTCTCGCCGTTTGCGTGAACTGCCGCTGCGCGTTGGTCGTCTGAAAACCGGGACACCACCGCGTATTGATGCTCGAACCATCGACTTTAGCGTACTGGCGCAACAGCATGGCGATAACCCAATGCCAGTATTCTCGTTTATGGGCAATGCGTCCCAGCATCCCCAGCAGGTGCCGTGTTATATCACTCATACCAACGAGAAAACCCATGATGTGATCCGCAGTAACCTCGATCGTAGCCCAATGTACGCAGGGGTGATCGAAGGTGTCGGCCCACGCTACTGCCCGTCGATCGAAGACAAAGTCATGCGCTTCGCCGACAGAAATCAGCATCAGATCTTCCTTGAACCGGAAGGGCTGACCTCTAACGAAATTTATCCGAACGGTATCTCCACCAGCCTGCCGTTCGATGTGCAGATGCAAATCGTCCGCTCCATGCAGGGGATGGAAAACGCGAAGATCGTGCGTCCGGGTTATGCCATTGAGTATGACTTCTTCGATCCACGCGACCTGAAACCGACGCTGGAGAGCAAGTTTATCCAGGGGCTGTTCTTTGCTGGTCAGATTAACGGCACTACCGGTTACGAAGAAGCCGCTGCGCAAGGTTTGCTGGCTGGTCTTAACGCTGCCCGTCTGTCTGCTGACAAAGAAGGTTGGGCTCCGGCGCGTTCTCAGGCATATCTCGGCGTACTGGTTGATGACCTGTGCACTTTAGGAACCAAAGAACCGTATCGTATGTTTACCTCGCGCGCAGAATATCGTCTGATGCTGCGCGAAGATAATGCTGATCTGCGTTTGACTGAAATCGGTCGCGAACTGGGCCTGGTGGATGACGAACGTTGGGCGCGCTTTAACGAGAAACTTGAGAATATCGAGCGTGAGCGTCAGCGTCTGAAATCGACCTGGGTAACCCCGTCGGCGGAAGCTGCAGCCGAAGTGAATGCTCACCTGACTGCGCCGCTTTCCCGTGAAGCCAGTGGTGAAGATCTGCTACGTCGTCCTGAAATGACTTATGAAAAATTAACCACGCTGACACCGTTTGCCCCTGCGTTGACAGATGAACAGGCTGCGGAACAGGTTGAGATTCAGGTTAAATACGAAGGTTATATCGCGCGCCAGCAAGATGAGATCGAAAAGCAGCTGCGTAACGAGAATACCCTGCTACCAGCGACGCTGGATTACCGCCAGGTATCCGGTCTTTCTAACGAAGTGATCGCCAAACTTAACGATCACAAACCGGCCTCTATTGGCCAGGCTTCGCGTATTTCTGGCGTCACGCCTGCGGCTATCTCCATTCTGCTGGTGTGGCTGAAAAAACAGGGTATGCTGCGTCGTAGCGCATAACGCATTAAAAATGCCTGGTATGCACCCGCTTACCAGGCAACGCATCAAGAACAGGTAATCACCGTGCTCAACAAACTCTCCTTACTGCTGAAAGACGCAGGTATTTCGCTTACCGATCACCAGAAAAACCAGCTTATTGCCTACGTGAATATGCTGCATAAATGGAATAAAGCGTACAACCTGACTTCGGTCCGCGATCCTAATGAGATGCTGGTACGCCATATTCTCGATAGCATTGTGGTGGCACCGTATCTGCAAGGTGAACGGTTTATCGATGTCGGCACCGGACCGGGACTGCCTGGCATTCCACTCTCTATCGTGCGTCCTGAAGCTCATTTCACGTTGTTGGATAGCCTTGGTAAACGCGTGCGTTTCCTTCGTCAGGTGCAACATGAGCTTAAACTGGAGAATATTGAGCCAGTACAGAGTAGGGTAGAAGAGTTTCCGTCAGAGCCGCCATTTGATGGCGTAATTAGCCGCGCTTTTGCCTCTCTGAACGATATGGTGAGCTGGTGCCACCATCTTCCTGGTGAGCAAGGCCGTTTCTACGCGCTGAAAGGGCAAATGCCGGAAGATGAAATCGCTTTGTTGCCCGAAGAATATCAGGTCGAATCAGTGGTTAAACTTCAGGTTCCAGCCCTGGATGGCGAACGTCATCTGGTGGTGATTAAAGCAAATAAAATTTAATTTTTATCAAAAAAATCATAAAAAATTGACCGGTTAGACTGTTAACAACAACCAGGTTTTCTACTGATATAACTGGTTACATTTAACGCCACGTTCACTCTTTTGTATCAACAAGATAACGTGGCTTTTTTTGGTAAGCAGAAAATAAGTCATAAGTGAAAATATCAGTCTGCTAAAAATCGGCGCTAAGAATCATCATTGACTGTTAAAACATTATTAAAAATGTCAATGGGTGGTTTTTGTTATGTAAATGTCATTTATTAAAACAGTATCTGTTTTTAGACTGAAATATCATAAACTTGCAAAGGCATCATTTGCCAAGTAAATAAATATGCTGTGCGCGAACATGCGCAATATGTGATCTGAAGCACGCTTTATCACCAGTGTTTACGCGTTATTTACAGTTTTTCATGATCGAACAGGGTTTGCAGAAAAGTCGCAATTGTATGCACTGGAAAAATATTTAAACATTTATTCACCTTTTGGCTACTTATTGTTTGAAATCACGGGGGCGCACCGTATAATTTGACCGCTTTTTGATGCTTGACTCTAAGCCTTAAAGAAAGTTTTATACGACACGCGGCATACCTCGAAGGGAGCAGGAGTGAAAAACGTGATGTCTGTGTCGCTCGTGAGTCGAAACGTTGCTCGGAAGCTTCTGCTCGTTCAGTTACTGGTGGTGATAGCAAGTGGATTGCTGTTCAGCCTCAAAGACCCCTTCTGGGGCGTCTCTGCAATAAGCGGGGGCCTGGCAGTCTTTCTGCCTAACGTTTTGTTTATGATATTTGCCTGGCGTCACCAGGCGCATACACCAGCGAAAGGCCGGGTGGCCTGGACATTCGCATTTGGCGAAGCTTTCAAAGTTCTGGCGATGTTGGTGTTACTGGTGGTGGCGTTGGCGGTTTTAAAGGCGGTATTCTTGCCGCTGATCGTTACGTGGGTTTTGGTGCTGGTGGTTCAGATACTGGCACCGGCTGTAATTAACAACAAAGGGTAAAAGGCATCATGGCTTCAGAAAATATGACGCCGCAGGATTACATAGGACACCACCTGAATAACCTTCAGCTGGACCTGCGTACATTCTCGCTGGTGGATCCACATAACCCCCCAGCCACCTTCTGGACAATCAATATTGACTCCATGTTCTTCTCGGTGGTGCTGGGTCTGTTGTTCCTGGTTTTATTCCGTAGTGTAGCCAAAAAGGCAACCAGCGGCGTGCCAGGTAAGTTTCAGACCGCGATTGAGCTGGTGATCGGCTTTGTTAATGGTAGCGTGAAAGACATGTACCATGGCAAAAGCAAGCTGATTGCTCCGCTGGCCCTGACGATCTTCGTCTGGGTATTCCTGATGAACCTGATGGATTTACTGCCTATCGACCTGCTGCCGTACATTGCTGAACATGTACTGGGTCTGCCTGCACTGCGTGTGGTTCCGTCTGCTGACGTGAACGTAACGCTGTCTATGGCACTGGGCGTATTTATCCTGATTCTGTTCTACAGCATCAAAATGAAAGGCATCGGCGGCTTCACGAAAGAGTTGACGCTGCAGCCGTTCAATCACTGGGCGTTCATTCCTGTCAACTTAATCCTTGAAGGGGTAAGCCTGCTGTCCAAACCAGTTTCACTCGGTTTGCGACTGTTCGGTAACATGTATGCCGGTGAGCTGATTTTCATTCTGATTGCTGGTCTGTTGCCGTGGTGGTCACAGTGGATCCTGAATGTGCCGTGGGCCATTTTCCACATCCTGATCATTACGCTGCAAGCCTTCATCTTCATGGTTCTGACGATCGTCTATCTGTCGATGGCGTCTGAAGAACATTAATTTACCAACACTACTACGTTTTAACTGAAACAAACTGGAGACTGTCATGGAAAACCTGAATATGGATCTGCTGTACATGGCTGCCGCTGTGATGATGGGTCTGGCGGCAATCGGTGCTGCGATCGGTATCGGCATCCTCGGGGGTAAATTCCTGGAAGGCGCAGCGCGTCAACCTGATCTGATTCCTCTGCTGCGTACTCAGTTCTTTATCGTTATGGGTCTGGTGGATGCTATCCCGATGATCGCTGTAGGTCTGGGTCTGTACGTGATGTTCGCTGTCGCGTAGTAAGCGTTGCTTTTATTTAAAGAGCAATATCAGAACGTTAACTAAATAGAGGCATTGTGCTGTGAATCTTAACGCAACAATCCTCGGCCAGGCCATCGCGTTTGTCCTGTTCGTTCTGTTCTGCATGAAGTACGTATGGCCGCCATTAATGGCAGCCATCGAAAAACGTCAAAAAGAAATTGCTGACGGCCTTGCTTCCGCAGAACGAGCACATAAGGACCTTGACCTTGCAAAGGCCAGCGCGACCGACCAGCTGAAAAAAGCGAAAGCGGAAGCCCAGGTAATCATCGAGCAGGCTAACAAACGCCGCTCGCAGATTCTGGATGAAGCGAAAGCTGAGGCAGAACAGGAACGTACTAAAATCGTGGCCCAGGCGCAGGCGGAAATTGAAGCCGAGCGTAAACGTGCCCGTGAAGAGCTGCGTAAGCAAGTTGCTATCCTGGCTGTTGCTGGCGCCGAGAAGATCATCGAACGTTCCGTGGATGAAGCTGCTAACAGCGACATCGTGGATAAACTTGTCGCTGAACTGTAAGGAGGGAGGGGCTGATGTCTGAATTTATTACGGTAGCTCGCCCCTACGCCAAAGCAGCTTTTGACTTTGCCGTCGAACACCAAAGTGTAGAACGCTGGCAGGACATGCTGGCGTTTGCCGCCGAGGTAACCAAAAACGAACAAATGGCAGAGCTTCTCTCTGGCGCGCTTGCGCCAGAAACGCTCGCCGAGTCGTTTATCGCAGTTTGTGGTGAGCAACTGGACGAAAACGGTCAGAACCTGATTCGGGTAATGGCTGAAAATGGTCGTCTTAAGGCGCTCCCGGATGTTCTGGAGCAGTTTATTCACCTGCGTGCCGTGAGTGAGGCTACCGCTGAGGTAGACGTCATTTCCGCTGCCGCACTGAGTGAACAACAGCTCGCGAAAATTTCTGCTGCGATGGAAAAACGTCTGTCACGCAAAGTTAAGCTGAATTGCAAAATCGATAAGTCTGTAATGGCAGGCGTTATCATCCGAGCGGGTGATATGGTCATTGATGGCAGCGTACGCGGTCGTCTTGAGCGCCTTGCAGACGTCTTGCAGTCTTAAGGGGACTGGAGCATGCAACTGAATTCCACCGAAATCAGCGAACTGATCAAGCAGCGCATTGCTCAGTTCAATGTTGTGAGTGAAGCTCACAACGAAGGTACTATTGTTTCTGTAAGTGACGGTGTTATCCGCATTCACGGCCTGGCCGATTGTATGCAGGGTGAAATGATCTCCCTGCCGGGTAACCGTTACGCTATCGCACTGAACCTCGAGCGCGACTCTGTAGGTGCGGTTGTTATGGGTCCGTACGCTGACCTTGCCGAAGGCATGAAAGTTAAGTGTACTGGCCGTATCCTGGAAGTTCCGGTTGGCCGTGGCCTGCTGGGCCGTGTGGTTAACACTCTGGGTGCACCAATCGACGGTAAAGGTCCGCTGGATCACGACGGCTTCTCTGCTGTAGAAGCAATCGCTCCGGGCGTTATCGAACGTCAGTCCGTAGATCAGCCGGTACAGACCGGTTATAAAGCCGTTGACTCCATGATCCCAATCGGTCGTGGTCAGCGTGAATTGATCATCGGTGACCGTCAGACCGGTAAAACCGCACTGGCTATCGATGCCATCATCAACCAGCGCGATTCCGGTATCAAATGTATCTATGTCGCTATCGGTCAGAAAGCGTCCACCATTTCTAACGTGGTACGTAAACTGGAAGAGCACGGCGCACTGGCTAACACCATCGTTGTGGTAGCAACCGCGTCTGAATCCGCAGCACTGCAATACCTGGCACCGTACGCTGGTTGCGCAATGGGTGAATACTTCCGTGACCGCGGTGAAGATGCGCTGATCATTTACGATGACCTGTCTAAACAGGCTGTTGCTTACCGTCAGATCTCCCTGCTGCTCCGTCGTCCGCCAGGACGTGAAGCATTCCCGGGCGACGTATTCTACCTCCACTCTCGTCTGCTGGAGCGTGCTGCGCGTGTTAACGCCGAATACGTTGAAGCTTTCACCAAAGGTGAAGTGAAAGGGAAAACCGGTTCTCTGACTGCGCTGCCGATTATCGAAACTCAGGCGGGTGACGTTTCTGCGTTCGTTCCGACCAACGTAATCTCCATTACCGATGGTCAGATCTTCCTGGAAACCAACCTGTTCAACGCCGGTATTCGTCCTGCGGTTAACCCGGGTATTTCCGTATCCCGTGTTGGTGGTGCAGCACAGACCAAGATCATGAAAAAACTGTCCGGTGGTATCCGTACCGCTCTGGCACAGTATCGTGAACTGGCAGCGTTCTCTCAGTTTGCATCCGACCTTGACGATGCAACACGTAAGCAGCTTGACCACGGTCAGAAAGTGACCGAACTGCTGAAACAGAAACAGTATGCGCCGATGTCCGTAGCGCAACAGTCTCTGGTTCTGTTCGCAGCAGAACGTGGTTACCTGGCGGATGTTGAACTGTCGAAAATCGGTAGCTTCGAAGCCGCTCTGCTGGCTTACGTCGACCGTGATCACGCTCCGTTGATGCAAGAGATCAACCAGACCGGTGGCTACAACGACGAAATCGAAGGCAAGCTGAAAGGCATCCTCGATTCCTTCAAAGCAACCCAATCCTGGTAACGTCTGGCGGCTTGCCTTAGGGCAGGCCGCAAGGCATTGAGGAGAAGCTCATGGCCGGCGCAAAAGAGATACGTAGTAAGATCGCAAGCGTCCAGAACACGCAAAAGATCACTAAAGCGATGGAGATGGTCGCCGCTTCCAAAATGCGTAAATCGCAGGATCGCATGGCGGCCAGCCGTCCTTATGCAGAAACCATGCGCAAAGTGATTGGTCACCTTGCACACGGTAATCTGGAATATAAGCACCCTTACCTGGAAGACCGCGACGTTAAACGCGTGGGCTACCTGGTGGTGTCGACCGACCGTGGTTTGTGCGGTGGTTTGAACATTAACCTGTTCAAAAAACTGCTGGCGGAAATGAAGACCTGGACCGACAAAGGCGTTCAATGCGACCTCGCAATGATCGGCTCGAAAGGCGTGTCGTTCTTCAACTCCGTGGGCGGCAATGTTGTTGCCCAGGTCACCGGCATGGGGGATAACCCTTCCCTGTCCGAACTGATCGGTCCGGTAAAAGTGATGTTGCAGGCCTACGACGAAGGCCGTCTGGACAAGCTTTACATTGTCAGCAACAAATTTATTAACACCATGTCTCAGGTTCCGACCATCAGCCAGCTGCTGCCGTTACCGGCATCAGATGATGATGATCTGAAACACAAATCCTGGGATTACCTGTACGAACCCGATCCGAAGGCGTTGCTGGATACCCTGCTGCGTCGTTATGTCGAATCTCAGGTTTATCAGGGCGTGGTTGAAAACCTGGCCAGCGAGCAGGCCGCCCGTATGGTGGCGATGAAAGCCGCGACCGACAATGGCGGCAGCCTGATTAAAGAGCTGCAGTTGGTATACAACAAAGCTCGTCAGGCCAGCATTACTCAGGAACTCACCGAGATCGTCTCGGGGGCCGCCGCGGTTTAAACAGGTTATTTCGTAGAGGATTTAAGATGGCTACTGGAAAGATTGTCCAGGTAATCGGCGCCGTAGTTGACGTCGAATTCCCTCAGGATGCCGTACCGCGCGTGTACGATGCTCTTGAGGTGCAAAATGGTAATGAGCGTCTGGTGCTGGAAGTTCAGCAGCAGCTCGGCGGCGGTATCGTGCGTACCATCGCAATGGGTTCCTCCGACGGTCTGCGTCGCGGTCTGGATGTAAAAGACCTCGAACACCCGATCGAAGTCCCGGTAGGTAAAGCGACTCTGGGCCGTATCATGAACGTACTGGGTGAACCGGTCGACATGAAAGGCGAGATCGGTGAAGAAGAGCGTTGGGCGATTCACCGCGCAGCACCTTCCTACGAAGAGCTGTCAAACTCTCAGGAACTGCTGGAAACCGGTATCAAAGTTATCGACCTGATGTGTCCGTTCGCTAAGGGCGGTAAAGTTGGTCTGTTCGGTGGTGCGGGTGTAGGTAAAACCGTAAACATGATGGAGCTTATTCGTAACATCGCGATCGAGCACTCCGGTTACTCTGTGTTTGCGGGCGTAGGTGAACGTACTCGTGAGGGTAACGACTTCTACCACGAAATGACCGACTCCAACGTTATCGACAAAGTATCCCTGGTGTATGGCCAGATGAACGAGCCGCCGGGAAACCGTCTGCGCGTTGCTCTGACCGGTCTGACCATGGCTGAGAAATTCCGTGACGAAGGTCGTGACGTATTGCTGTTCGTCGATAACATCTATCGTTACACCCTGGCCGGTACCGAAGTATCCGCACTGCTGGGCCGTATGCCTTCAGCGGTAGGTTATCAGCCGACCCTGGCGGAAGAGATGGGCGTTCTGCAGGAACGTATCACCTCCACCAAAACCGGTTCTATCACCTCCGTACAGGCAGTATACGTACCTGCGGATGACTTGACTGACCCGTCTCCGGCAACCACCTTTGCGCACCTTGACGCAACCGTGGTACTGAGCCGTCAGATCGCGTCTCTGGGTATCTACCCGGCCGTTGACCCGCTGGACTCCACCAGCCGTCAGCTGGACCCGCTGGTGGTTGGTCAGGAACACTACGACACTGCGCGTGGCGTTCAGTCCATCCTGCAACGTTATCAGGAACTGAAAGACATTATCGCCATCCTGGGTATGGATGAACTGTCTGAAGAAGACAAACTGGTGGTAGCGCGTGCTCGTAAGATCCAGCGCTTCCTGTCCCAGCCGTTCTTCGTGGCAGAAGTATTCACCGGTTCTCCGGGTAAATACGTCTCCCTGAAAGACACCATCCGTGGCTTTAAAGGCATCATGGAAGGCGAATACGATCACCTGCCGGAGCAGGCGTTCTACATGGTCGGTTCCATCGAAGAAGCTGTGGAAAAAGCCAAAAAACTTTAACGCCTTAATCGGAGGGTGATATGGCAATGACTTACCACCTGGACGTCGTCAGCGCAGAGCAACAAATGTTCTCTGGTCTGGTCGAGAAAATCCAGGTAACGGGTAGCGAAGGTGAACTGGGGATCTACCCTGGCCACGCACCGCTGCTCACCGCCATTAAGCCTGGTATGATTCGCATCGTGAAACAGCACGGTCACGAAGAGTTTATCTATCTGTCTGGCGGCATTCTTGAAGTGCAGCCTGGCAACGTGACCGTTCTGGCCGACACCGCAATTCGCGGCCAGGATCTCGACGAAGCGCGAGCCATGGAAGCGAAACGTAAGGCTGAAGAGCACATTAGCAGCTCTCACGGCGACGTAGATTACGCTCAGGCGTCTGCGGAACTGGCCAAAGCGATCGCGCAGCTGCGCGTTATCGAGTTGACCAAAAAAGCGATGTAACACCGGCTTGAAAAGCACAAAAGCCAGTCTGGCAACAGGCTGGCTTTTTTTTACGCGTATTGACCCGTCCTGAAAAGCGTTCACATAGATCCTGATGATATAAAACACCCCTGTTTTCCCGTTTATTCATTGATCGAAATAAGAGCAAAAACATCCACCTGACGCTTAAATGAAGGTACTGCCTTAATTTTCTGCAGACAAAAGGCGTGACGATGGTCGAAAATGGCGCTTTCGTCAGCGGGGATAATCCGTTATTGAACAATTTATCCTCTGTCCATTTCACGATGAAAAAAATGTAGTTTTTTCAAGGTGAAGCGGTTTAAATTCGTTCTCAAATTACAGTCAGGACGCGTATGTTGAATAATGCTATGAGCGTAGTGATCCTTGCCGCAGGCAAAGGCACGCGCATGTATTCCGATCTTCCGAAAGTGCTGCATACCCTTGCCGGGAAAGCGATGGTTCAGCATGTCATTGATGCTGCGAATGAATTAGGCGCAGCGCACGTTCACCTTGTGTATGGTCACGGCGGCGATCTGCTTAAGCAGGCGCTGAAAGACGACAACCTGAACTGGGTGCTTCAGGCAGAACAGCTGGGTACGGGTCATGCGATGCAGCAGGCCGCACCTTTCTTTGCCGATGATGAAGACATTTTAATGCTCTACGGCGACGTGCCGCTGATCTCTGTCGAAACACTCCAGCGTCTGCGTGATGCTAAACCGCAGGGTGGCATTGGTCTGCTGACGGTAAAACTGGATGATCCGACCGGTTATGGACGTATCACCCGTGAAAACGGCAAAGTTACCGGCATTGTTGAGCACAAAGATGCCACCGACGAGCAGCGTCAGATTCAGGAGATCAACACCGGCATTCTGATTGCCAACGGCGCAGATATGAAACGCTGGCTGGCGAAGCTGACCAACAATAATGCTCAGGGCGAATACTACATCACCGACATTATTGCGCTGGCGTATCAGGAAGGACGTGAAATCGTCGCCGTTCATCCGCAACGTTTAAGCGAAGTAGAAGGCGTGAATAACCGCCTGCAACTCTCCCGACTGGAGCGCGTTTACCAGTCCGAACAGGCTGAAAAACTGCTGTTAGCAGGCGTTATGCTGCGCGATCCGGCGCGTTTTGATCTGCGCGGTACGCTTACTCACGGGCGCGATGTTGAAATTGATACTAACGTTATCATCGAGGGCAACGTGACTCTCGGTCATCGCGTGAAAATCGGCGCCGGTTGCGTGATTAAAAACAGCGTGATTGGCGATGATTGCGAAATTAGCCCGTATACCGTCGTGGAAGATGCGAATCTGGCAGCGGCCTGTACTATTGGCCCGTTTGCCCGTCTGCGTCCTGGTGCTGAGTTGCTGGAAGGTGCACACGTCGGTAACTTCGTTGAGATGAAAAAAGCGCGTCTGGGTAAAGGCTCGAAAGCTGGTCATCTGACTTACCTGGGCGATGCGGAAATTGGCGATAACGTTAACATCGGCGCGGGAACCATTACCTGCAACTACGATGGTGCGAATAAATTTAAGACTATTATCGGCGACGATGTGTTTGTCGGTTCCGACACTCAACTGGTGGCCCCGGTAACAGTAGGCAAAGGCGCGACCATTGCTGCGGGTACAACCGTGACGCGTAATGTCGGCGAAAATGCCCTGGCTATCAGCCGTGTGCCGCAGACTCAAAAAGAAGGCTGGCGTCGTCCGATAAAGAAAAAGTAATTCTGGCCGGGTAATCCGGTCATATGGGATGAGGAGATAACATAATCTCCCGCCCACAAGCAGTAACTATAAAAATAACCCCACTCTCTACAAGGCTCGGGGCGCCCGAAAAACGGGCATACAGGTTGACCGACAACGATATAAATCGGAATCAAAAACTATGTGTGGAATTGTTGGCGCGATCGCGCAACGTGATGTAGCAGAAATCCTTCTTGAAGGTTTACGTCGTCTGGAATACCGCGGATATGATTCTGCCGGTCTGGCCGTTGTTGATGCAGAAGGTCATATGACCCGCCTGCGTCGCCTCGGTAAAGTACAGATGCTGGCTCAGGCAGCGGAAGAACATCCTCTGCATGGCGGCACCGGTATTGCTCACACTCGCTGGGCGACCCATGGTGAACCTTCAGAAGCTAACGCGCATCCGCATGTTTCTGAACACATTGTGGTGGTGCATAACGGCATCATCGAAAACCATGAACCGCTGCGTGAAGCGTTAAAAGCACGTGGCTATACCTTCGTTTCTGAAACCGACACCGAAGTGATTGCACATTTGGTGAACTGGGAGCTGAAACAAGGCGGTACTCTGCGTGAGGCAGTTCTGCGTGCTATCCCGCAACTGCGTGGTGCGTACGGTACAGTGATCATGGACTCCCGTCATCCGGATACCCTGCTGGCGGCACGTTCTGGTAGTCCGCTGGTGATTGGCCTGGGTATGGGCGAAAACTTTATCGCTTCTGACCAGCTGGCGCTGTTGCCAGTGACTCGTCGTTTTATCTTCCTTGAAGAGGGCGATATTGCGGAAATCACTCGCCGTTCGGTAAACATCTTCGATAAAACTGGCGCGGAAGTAAAACGTCAGGATATCGAATCCAATCTGCAATATGACGCGGGCGATAAAGGTATTTACCGCCACTACATGCAGAAAGAGATCTACGAACAGCCGAACGCGATCAAAAACACCCTTACCGGGCGCATCAGCCACGGTCAGGTTGATTTAAGCGAGCTGGGACCGAACGCCGATGAACTGCTGTCGAAGGTTGAGCATATTCAGATCCTCGCCTGTGGTACTTCTTATAACTCCGGTATGGTTTCCCGCTACTGGTTTGAATCGCTGGCAGGTATTCCGTGCGACGTCGAAATCGCCTCTGAATTCCGCTATCGCAAATCTGCCGTGCGTCGTAACAGCCTGATGATCACCTTGTCACAGTCTGGCGAAACCGCGGATACCCTGGCGGGCCTGCGTCTGTCGAAAGAGCTGGGTTACCTTGGTTCGCTGGCAATCTGTAACGTTCCGGGTTCTTCTCTGGTGCGCGAATCCGATCTGGCGCTGATGACCAACGCCGGTACGGAAATTGGCGTGGCCTCCACCAAAGCATTCACCACCCAGTTAACTGTGCTGTTGATGCTGGTGGCGAAACTGTCTCGCCTGAAAGGTCTGGATGCCTCCATTGAACATGACATCGTGCATGGTCTGCAGGCGCTGCCGAGCCGTATTGAGCAGATGCTGTCTCAGGACAAACGCATTGAAGCGCTGGCAGAAGATTTCTCTGACAAACATCACGCGCTGTTCCTGGGCCGTGGCGATCAGTACCCAATCGCGCTGGAAGGTGCATTGAAGCTGAAAGAGATCTCTTACATTCACGCTGAAGCCTACGCTGCTGGCGAACTGAAACACGGTCCGCTGGCGCTGATAGATGCCGATATGCCGGTTATCGTCGTTGCACCGAACAACGAATTGCTGGAAAAACTGAAATCCAACATTGAAGAAGTTCGCGCGCGTGGCGGTCAGTTGTATGTCTTCGCCGATCAGGATGCTGGTTTTGTGGGGAGCGATAACATGCACATCATCGAGATGCCGCATGTGGAAGAGGTGATTGCACCAATCTTCTACACCGTTCCGCTGCAACTACTGGCTTACCACGTTGCGCTGATCAAAGGCACCGACGTTGACCAGCCGCGTAACCTGGCAAAATCGGTAACGGTTGAGTAATAAATGGATGCCCTGCGTAAGCGGGGCATTTTTCTTCCTGTTATGTTTTTAATCAAACATCCTGCCAACTCCATGTGACAAACCGTCATCTTCGGCTACTTTTTCTCTGTCACAGAATGAAAATTTTTCTGTCATCTCTTCGTTATTAATATTTGTAATTAACTGAATATCAACGCTTATTTAAATCAGACTGAAGACATTCTCTCTCTGTCATAAAACTGTCATAAACCTTACATATAACTGTCACCTGTTTGTCCTATTTTGCTTCTCGTAGCCAACAAACAATGCTTTATGAATCCTCCCAGGAGACATTATGAAAGTTATGCGTACCACCGTCGCAACTGTTGTCGCCGCGACCTTATCGATGAGCGCTTTCTCTGTGTTTGCAGAAGCAAGCCTGACAGGTGCAGGTGCAACCTTCCCTGCGCCGGTGTATGCCAAATGGGCTGACACTTACCAGAAAGAAACCGGTAATAAAGTTAACTACCAGGGTATCGGTTCTTCTGGTGGTGTAAAACAGATCATCGCCAATACCGTTGATTTTGGTGCTTCTGACGCGCCGCTGTCTGACGAAAAACTGGCTCAGGAAGGCCTGTTCCAGTTCCCGACCGTGATTGGCGGCGTGGTGCTGGCGGTTAATATTCCAGGTCTGAAGTCTGGCGAACTGGTGCTGGATGGTAAAACCCTCGGCGACATCTACCTGGGCAAAATCAAGAAGTGGGATGATGAAGCCATCGCCAAACTGAATCCGGGTCTGAAACTGCCTTCACAGAACATTGCTGTAGTACGCCGCGCAGATGGCTCCGGGACTTCCTTCGTCTTCACCAGCTACCTGGCGAAAGTGAACGAAGAGTGGAAAAACAACGTTGGTACTGGCTCTACCGTAAAATGGCCGATCGGTCTGGGCGGTAAAGGTAACGACGGTATCGCCGCGTTCGTTCAGCGTCTGCCGGGTGCAGTTGGTTACGTTGAATATGCTTACGCGAAGCAGAACAACCTGGCGTACACCAAACTGATCTCCGCTGATGGCAAACCGGTGAGTCCGACCGAAGAAAACTTCGCTAATGCAGCAAAAGGCGCAGACTGGAGCAAAACATTCGCTCAGGATCTGACCAACCAGAAAGGCGAAGATGCATGGCCTATTACCTCTACCACGTTCATTCTGATCCATAAAGATCAGAAGAAACCAGAACAAGGCACTGAAGTGCTGAAGTTCTTCGACTGGGCATACAAAACCGGGGCTAAACAGGCGAACGACCTGGATTATGCCAGCCTGCCGGATAGCGTAGTTGAACAGGTTCGCGCTGCGTGGAAGACCAATATTAAAGACAGTAGCGGCAAGCCGCTGTACTAATAAAACTCCAGGCCGGGTACGGTGTTTTACGCCGCATCCGGCATTACAAAATGACTTTGTAAACGCGTTTAACTGAAGAGTAACTTATGGCTGCAACCAAGCCTGCTTTTAACCCACCGGGTAAAAAGGGCGACATAATTTTCAGCGTGCTGGTAAAACTGGCGGCGCTGATTGTGCTATTGATGTTGGGTGGCATTATTGTCTCTCTGATCATCTCCTCCTGGCCGAGCATTCAGAAATTTGGTCTGGCTTTCCTGTGGACCAAAGAGTGGGATGCGCCGAACGATATCTACGGGGCGCTGGTGCCGATCTACGGTACGCTGGTGACCTCGTTTATCGCGCTGCTGATCGCCGTCCCGGTGAGTTTTGGTATCGCCCTGTTCCTGACCGAGCTTGCGCCTGGCTGGCTGAAACGCCCGCTGGGTATCGCCATTGAGCTGCTGGCTGCCATTCCAAGTATCGTTTACGGCATGTGGGGCTTGTTTATCTTCGCCCCGCTGTTCGCCGTTTACTTCCAGGAGCCGGTCGGCAATATCATGTCGAATATCCCGATTGTCGGCGCGCTGTTCTCCGGCCCGGCCTTTGGTATCGGTATCCTCGCGGCAGGCGTGATCCTCGCCATCATGATTATTCCGTACATTGCAGCGGTAATGCGCGATGTATTCGAACAAACCCCGGTGATGATGAAAGAGTCGGCCTACGGTATTGGCTGCACCACCTGGGAAGTTATCTGGCGTATCGTTCTTCCGTTCACCAAAAATGGGGTTATCGGCGGCATTATGTTGGGGCTGGGGCGCGCGCTCGGTGAAACCATGGCGGTGACCTTTATCATCGGTAACACCTACCAACTCGACAGCGCCTCGCTGTATATGCCGGGCAACAGTATCACCTCTGCGCTGGCCAACGAATTTGCGGAAGCAGAGTCGGGTCTGCACGTTGCTGCACTGATGGAACTGGGCCTGATCCTGTTTGTGATTACCTTCATCGTCCTCGCCGCATCGAAGTTTATGATTATGCGCCTGGCTAAGAATGAGGGGGCACGCTAATGGCTATGGTTGAAATGCAAACCACTGCGGCGCTGGCTGAATCCCGCCGTAAAATGCAGGCGCGTCGCCGCCTTAAGAACCGTATTGCGCTGACGCTCTCGATGGCGACGATGGCCTTCGGTCTGTTCTGGCTGATCTGGATTTTAATGTCCACCATCACTCGCGGTATCGATGGTATGTCGCTGGCGCTGTTCACCGAAATGACGCCGCCGCCAAATACGGAAGGCGGTGGTCTGGCGAACGCCCTGGCGGGTAGCGGCCTGTTAATTTTGTGGGCCACGGTATTCGGTACGCCGCTGGGCATTATGGCGGGGATTTATCTGGCTGAATATGGTCGTAAATCCTGGCTGGCAGAAGTGATTCGCTTCATTAACGACATTTTGCTCTCCGCACCGTCGATTGTGGTTGGTCTTTTTGTTTACACCATCGTGGTGGCGCAGATGGAGCACTTCTCCGGCTGGGCGGGCGTGATTGCGCTGGCGCTGTTGCAGGTGCCGATTGTTATCCGCACCACCGAGAACATGCTGAAACTGGTGCCGGACAGCCTGCGTGAAGCGGCTTATGCGCTGGGTACGCCGAAGTGGAAGATGATCGCCGCGATCACGCTGAAAGCGTCGGTGTCCGGGATCATGACCGGTATCCTGCTGGCGATTGCCCGTATTGCTGGTGAAACCGCACCGCTGCTGTTTACTGCGCTCTCCAACCAGTTCTGGAGCACGGACATGATGCAGCCGATCGCCAACCTGCCGGTGACGATCTTTAAGTTTGCGATGAGCCCGTTTGCGGAATGGCAGCAACTGGCCTGGGCCGGGGTGTTGATCATTACCCTGTGCGTACTGCTGCTGAACATTCTGGCGCGCGTTGTTTTTGCGAAGAATAAACACGGTTAACACTTTGCTGGATGCGGCGTAAACGCCTTATCCGGCCTACGGTAAGCCTGATTCGCGAAGTGCATCAGGCACGATGAGGAAAAGATTGCAATGAGTATGGTTGAAACTGCCCCGAGTAAAATTCAGGTTCGTAATTTGAACTTCTACTACGGCAAATTCCATGCCCTGAAAAACATCAACCTGGATATCGCCAAAAACCAGGTTACGGCGTTTATCGGGCCGTCCGGCTGCGGTAAATCGACGCTGCTGCGTACCTTCAACAAAATGTTTGAACTGTACCCGGAACAGCGTGCGGAAGGTGAAATTCTGCTTGATGGCGACAACATCCTGACCAACTCTCAGGATATCGCCCTGCTGCGTGCGAAAGTGGGCATGGTGTTCCAGAAACCGACGCCGTTCCCAATGTCCATCTACGACAACATCGCTTTTGGCGTGCGTCTGTTTGAGAAGCTCTCCCGTGCTGACATGGACGAGCGCGTGCAGTGGGCATTGACCAAAGCCGCATTGTGGAACGAAACCAAAGATAAATTGCACCAGAGCGGTTACTCTCTCTCTGGTGGTCAGCAACAGCGTCTGTGCATTGCGCGTGGTATCGCCATTCGCCCGGAAGTGCTGCTGCTCGACGAACCGTGTTCGGCACTCGACCCTATCTCTACCGGGCGTATTGAAGAGCTGATCACCGAACTGAAGCAGGATTACACCGTGGTGATCGTCACCCACAACATGCAGCAGGCTGCGCGTTGTTCCGACCACACGGCGTTTATGTACCTGGGCGAATTGATTGAGTTCAGCAACACGGACGATCTGTTCACCAAGCCAGCGAAGAAACAAACAGAAGACTACATCACCGGTCGTTACGGTTGATTCAGGAGTGCGTTATGGACAGTCTCAATCTTAATAAACATATTTCCGGCCAGTTCAACGCCGAACTGGAAAGCATCCGCACGCAGGTGATGACCATGGGCGGCATGGTGGAGCAGCAGCTTTCTGATGCAATCACCGCGATGCATAACCAGGACAGCGATCTGGCGAAGCGCGTCATCGAAGGCGACAAGAACGTCAACATGATGGAAGTGGCGATCGATGAAGCCTGCGTGCGCATTATCGCCAAACGTCAGCCGACGGCGAGCGACCTGCGTCTGGTTATGGTGATCAGTAAAACCATTGCCGAGCTGGAGCGTATTGGCGACGTGGCGGACAAAATCTGCCGTACTGCACTGGAGAAATTCTCCCAGCAGCATCAGCCATTGCTGGTAAGTCTGGAGTCGCTGGGCCGTCATACCATCCAAATGCTGCACGACGTGCTGGACGCGTTCGCGCGGATGGACATTGACGAAGCGGTACGTATTTATCGTGAAGATAAAAAAGTCGATCAGGAGTACGAAGGTATTGTTCGTCAACTGATGACCTACATGATGGAAGATTCGCGTACCATTCCGAGCGTACTTACCGCGTTATTCTGTGCGCGTTCTATCGAACGTATTGGCGACCGCTGCCAGAATATTTGTGAGTTTATCTTCTACTACGTGAAGGGGCAGGATTTCCGTCACGTCGGTGGTGACGAGCTCGATAAACTGCTGGCAGAAAAAGATAGCGATAAATAATTCACCAAGTAAATCCCAATAATTTAATTATTGGGATTTGTTATATATAACTTTATAAAATCCTAAAATTACACAAAATTAATAACTGCGAGCATGGTCATACTTTTATAAATAGAGCATTGCTATTTTTTCTGCACGCAACTAAATTAATTTTCGAACCTGGATGTTCGTTATAAAAACCATTAATTAATGACTGGATTGTTACTGCATTCGCAGGCAAAACCTGACATAACCAGAGAATACTGGTGAAGTCGGGTTTTTTTGTTTATAAAAAAGGTCCTTGCTATGAACATGCAAATCACCAAAATTCTCAACAATAATGTTGTGGTGGTTATTGATGATCAACAGCGGGAAAAAGTCGTCATGGGGCGCGGAATTGGCTTTCAAAAACGCCCAAGCGAAAGAATTAACTCAAGTGGAATAGAAAAAGAGTATGCCTTGAGCAGTCATGAACTGAACGGGCGATTAAGCGAACTCTTAAGTCATATGCCTCTTGAGGTGATGGCAACCTGTGATCGTATTATCTCTCTGGCGCAGGAGCGTCTGGGAAAGTTGCAGGACAGTATTTATATCTCGCTAACTGACCATTGCCAGTTTGCGATTAAACGCTTTCAGCAAAACGTGCTACTGCCCAACCCGCTGCTGTGGGATATCCAGCGACTTTACCCGAAAGAGTTCCAGCTAGGGGAAGAAGCGTTAACCATTATTGATAAACGGTTGGGCGTGCAGTTACCGAAAGATGAAGTGGGCTTTATTGCCATGCATCTGGTCAGTGCCCAAATGAGCGGAAATATGGAGGATGTTGCAGGTGTCACGCAATTAATGCGAGAAATGCTGCAATTAATAAAATTTCAGTTCAGCCTTAATTACCAGGAAGAAAGCTTGAGTTATCAGCGACTGGTTACGCATCTGAAATTTTTATCCTGGCGTATTATTGAACATGCATCGATTAACGATAGTGATGAATCATTACAACAAGCAGTAAAGCAAAATTACCCGCAAGCATGGCAATGTGCGGAGCGGATCGCCATTTTTATTGGTTTGCAGTATCAACGTAAAATCTCACCTGCAGAGATTATGTTTTTAGCCATAAATATAGAGCGCGTGCGCAAAGAACACTGAAATATTATTACTGAATAAAGGATTGTTACCGCACTAAGCGGGCAAAACCTGAAAAAAATTGCTTGATTCACGTCAGGCCGTTTTTTTCAGGTTTTTTTTTGGAGTTTTGCCGCAAAGCGGTAGAGGGCAAGTTATGACGGAGTTAGCCAGAACAATAGTCGCAGGAGTCGGGGGCGCAGATAACATTGTGAGTCTGATGCATTGTGCAACGCGATTACGTTTTAAGTTAAAGGATGAAAGCAAAGCGCAAGCTGAGGTACTGAAAAAGACCCCCGGTATTATTATGGTGGTGGAAAGCGGTGGCCAGTTTCAGGTTGTCATAGGTAACCATGTGGCCGATGTCTTCCTGGCGGTTAACAGCGTGGCAGGCCTTGGCGAAAAAGCGCAACAGGCACCGGAAAATGATGATAAAGGTAATCTGTTAAACCGCTTTGTTTATGTTATTTCAGGTATTTTTACGCCTCTGATCGGTTTGATGGCGGCAACCGGGATCCTGAAAGGTATGTTGGCTCTGGCACTCACTTTTCAGTGGACGACCGAACAAAGTGGTACTTATTTAATTTTATTTAGCGCCAGTGATGCCTTGTTTTGGTTCTTCCCGATAATCCTGGGCTACACCGCAGGGAAACGCTTCAGCGGCAATCCATTTACTGCCATGGTGATTGGCGGAGCGTTAGTGCATCCATTAATTCTGACTGCCTTCGAGAACGGGCAAAAAGTGGATGCGCTGGGCCTGGATTTCCTGGGTATTCCGGTCACATTGTTGAATTACTCGTCATCGGTTATTCCCATTATTTTTTCTGCCTGGTTGTGCAGCATTCTGGAACGCCGACTTAATGCATGGTTACCTTCGGCAATCAAAAATTTCTTCACACCCTTGCTATGTCTGATGGTCATCACGCCCATCACATTTCTGCTGGTGGGGCCGCTATCAACCTGGATAAGTGAACTGATTGCTGCCGGTTATCTCTGGCTTTATCAGGCGGTTCCTGCATTTGCAGGCGCGGTAATGGGCGGCTTCTGGCAAATCTTTGTGATGTTCGGTCTGCATTGGGGTTTGATACCTTTAATTATCAATAACTTCACCGTGCTGGGCTACGACACCATGATCCCGCTGTTAATGCCCGCCATTATGGCGCAAGTCGGGGCGGCGCTCGGCGTCTTCCTCTGCGAACGCGATGCACAGAAAAAAGTGGTGGCGGGATCAGCGGCGTTGACAGGTTTGTTTGGTATCACCGAACCAGCGGTATATGGCGTCAATCTGCCGCGTAAGTACCCCTTCGTTATCGCCTGCATAAGTGGGGCATTGGGGGCCACCATCATTGGCTACGCGCAAACGAAAGTTTACTCCTTTGGTTTGCCAGGTATTTTCACCTTCATGCAAACCATCCCGTCAACGGGGATTGATTTCACCGTATGGGCCAGCGTTATTGGTGGTGTCATTGCCATCGGTTGCGCATTTGTCGGTACGGTAATGCTTCATTTCATCACCGCTAAACGTCAGTCAGCGCAAGTTGCCCAGCAAGAGAAAACACCAGAGGTTATTACACCTGAGCAGGGCGGTATCTGTTCACCGATGACGGGAGAGATTGTGCCGCTCATTCACGTCGCTGATACCACGTTTGCCAGCGGCCTGTTGGGTAAAGGTATTGCCATTATGCCCTCGGTTGGTGAAGTGCGTTCTCCGGTGGCAGGTCGAATTGCTTCGTTGTTCGCCACATTACACGCCATTGGCATTGAGTCAGATGATGGTGTGGAGATCCTGATTCATGTCGGTATCGATACCGTAAAACTGGACGGCAAATTCTTTTCCGCTCACGTCAACGTGGGTGACAAGGTCAATACAGGCGATCGGCTGATTTCTTTTGATATCCCTGCTATTCGCGAGGCCGGATTTGATCTGACGACGCCGGTATTAATCAGTAATAGCGATGATTTTACGGACGTATTACCCCACGGCACGGCGCAGATAAACGCTGGTGAGCCGCTGTTATCCATCATTCGCTAACGATAAAAGGAGTTAATTATGAAAGCATTTCCAGAAACATTTCTTTGGGGTGGTGCAACAGCTGCCAATCAGGTGGAAGGCGCCTGGCAGGAAGATGGCAAAGGGATCACGACCTCAGATTTACAGCCTCATGGCGTAATGGGAAAAATGGAACCGCGCATCCTGGGGAAAGAGAATATCAAAGATGTCGCCATCGATTTTTATCACCGTTACCCGGAAGATATCGCGTTATTTGCCGAGATGGGCTTCACCTGTCTGCGTATTTCCATTGCCTGGGCGCGAATTTTTCCTCAGGGCGATGAAGCCGAACCGAATGAAGCGGGGTTAGCGTTTTACGAGCGGCTGTTTGATGAAATGGCGCAGGCGGGGATCAAGCCGCTGGTAACGTTATCCCATTACGAAATGCCATATGGGCTGGTGAAAAACTACGGCGGTTGGGCTAATCGGGCGGTCATCGATCACTTCGAGCATTACGCACGCACGGTCTTTACCCGCTACCAACATAAAGTTGCGTTATGGCTGACATTTAATGAAATCAACATGTCATTACACGCGCCATTCACGGGCGTGGGGCTGGCAGAAGAGAGTGGCGAGGCGGAAGTTTATCAGGCGATCCATCATCAACTGGTTGCCAGTGCGCGGGCAGTTAAAGCCTGTCATAGCCTGATCCCCGAAGCGAAAATTGGCAATATGCTTCTCGGTGGGCTGGTTTACCCCCTCACCTGCCAGCCACAGGATATGTTGCAGGCCATGGAAGAGAACCGGCGCTGGATGTTCTTTGGTGATGTTCAGGCGCGTGGTCAGTATCCCGGCTATATGCAGCGTTTCTTCCGCGACCACAATATCACCATTGAGATGACTGAAAGTGACGCAGAAGATTTAAAACATACCGTAGATTTCATCTCTTTTAGTTATTACATGACCGGTTGTGTTTCCCACGACGAAAGCATTAATAAAAATGCGCAGGGCAACATACTGAATATGATCCCCAATCCGCATCTGAAAAGTTCAGAGTGGGGGTGGCAAATTGATCCGGTTGGATTACGGGTTCTGTTAAATAAACTTTGGGATCGTTATCAAAAACCGTTATTTATTGTCGAGAACGGATTAGGCGCAAAAGACAGCGTTGAAGCGGATGGTTCGATACAGGACGATTATCGAATTGCCTATTTAAACGATCACCTGGTACAGGTAAATGAAGCGATTGCCGATGGTGTGGATATTATGGGGTACACCAGTTGGGGGCCAATTGATTTAGTCAGTGCATCTCATTCACAAATGTCTAAGCGCTACGGCTTTATTTATGTGGATCGTGATGATAATGGTGAAGGAAGCCTCACAAGAACGCGCAAGAAAAGCTTCGGATGGTATGCAGAAGTGATCAAAACTCGGGGGCTATCATTAAAAAAATAACCAATAAAGCACCTTAAATATCGTCGCATTCAGAACAGTCTGGATGCGATGCGTTAATTCTTTCTTTGCACCATAAAGGGATATTATGTTTAGACGAAATATTATTACCTCTGCCATCTTATTAATGGCACCGTTAGCCTTTTCCGCACAATCATTGGCTGAATCATTAACAGTGGAACAACGCCTTGAGCTATTAGAAAAGGCGTTAAGAGAAACGCAAAGCGAACTGAAAAAATATAAAGATGAAGAGAAGAAAAAGTATACGCCAGCGACGGTGAATCGTAGCGTAAGTACGAATGATCAAGGGTATGCCGCCAATCCATTCCCGACCAGTCGTGCCGCAAAGCCTGATGCTGTACTGGTTAAAAATGAAGAGAAAAATGCCAGTGAGACAGGCTCGATTTATTCTTCCATGACTCTGAAAGATTTCAGTAAATTTGTGAAAGATGAAATCGGCTTTAGTTACAACGGCTACTACCGTTCTGGTTGGGGAACAGCCTCTCATGGTTCACCTAAATCATGGGCAATTGGTTCTCTGGGCCGCTTTGGTAACGAATACTCCGGCTGGTTTGATTTGCAGTTAAAACAACGTGTCTACAACGAAAACGGCAAACGGGTTGATGCCATCGTGATGATGGATGGTAACGTGGGTCAGCAGTACTCTACTGGCTGGTTTGGCGATAACGCCGGTGGTGAGAACTTTATGCAGTTCTCTGATATGTACGTTACCACCAAAGGTTTCCTGCCCTTTGCGCCAGAGGCTGATTTCTGGGTGGGTAAACACGGTGCGCCGAAAATTGAAATCCAGATGCTTGACTGGAAAACGCAGCGTACCGATGCTGCCGCAGGTGTAGGTCTGGAAAACTGGAAAGTCGGTCCGGGTAAAATTGATATCGCGCTGGTTCGTGAAGATGTCGATGATTACGATCGCAGCCTGCAAAACAAACAGCAGATTAATACCAATACCATTGATTTACGCTATAAAGATATCCCGTTATGGGATAAAGCCACCTTAATGGTGAGCGGTCGTTATGTCTCAGCAAATGAAAGCGCATCGGAAAAAGATAATCAGGATAATAACGGGTATTATGACTGGAAAGAAACCTGGATGTTTGGTACATCTTTAACGCAGAAATTTGATAAGGGTGGCTTCAACGAATTCTCCTTCCTGGTTGCGAATAACTCTATCGCCAGTAACTTTGGTCGTTATGCTGGTGCAAGTCCATTTACTACCTTTAATGGTCGTTATTATGGTGATCATACAGGCGGAACTGCAGTTCGTCTGACTTCGCAGGGCGAAGCTTATATCGGCGATCATTTTATTGTGGCTAACGCGATTGTTTACTCCTTCGGTAACGATATTTATAGCTACGAAACAGGCGCACATTCTGATTTCGAATCTATTCGTGCGGTTGTTCGCCCGGCCTATATTTGGGACCAATATAACCAGACAGGTGTTGAACTGGGCTATTTCACCCAGCAAAACAAAGATGCGAATAGCAATAAATATAATGAATCTGGTTATAAAACCACGCTCTTCCATACCTTTAAAGTCAATACCAGTATGTTGACCTCGCGCCCGGAAATTCGTTTCTACGCTACGTATATCAAAGCTCTGGAAAATGAACTGGATGGCTTCACCTTTGAAGACAATAAAGACGACCAGTTTGCTGTCGGTGCCCAGGCTGAAATCTGGTGGTAATGGAACTTAATAAAAGGAATATTACGATGAATATAAAAATTGCTGCTTTAACGCTGGCTATTGCCAGCGGTATTTCTGCTCAATGGGCCATAGCAGCGGATATGCCAGCCAGCCCGGCACCCACTATTCCGGTGAAACAGTATGTGACTCAGGTCAATACCGATAACAGCGTGACCTTTCGCTACTTTGCCCCTGGGGCAAAAAATGTCTCCGTAGTGGTGGGTGTTCCGGTTCCGGACAATATTCACCCGATGACTAAAGATGAAGCGGGAGTCTGGTCGTGGCGCACGCCTGTTCTGAAAGGCAACCTGTACGAGTATTTTTTCAATGTTGATGGTGTACGCAGCATTGATACAGGTACAGCAATGACTAAGCCTCAGCGCCAGGTTAACTCCAGTATGATTCTGGTACCGGGCAGTTATCTGGATACACGTTCTGTTGTGCATGGTGATTTGATCGCCATAACTTACCACTCCAACGCATTGCAATCCGAACGTCAGATGTATGTCTGGACCCCGCCAGGATACACCGGCATAGGCGAGCCTTTGCCAGTGCTCTATTTCTATCACGGCTTTGGTGATACCGGACGTTCCGCTATTGATCAGGGGCGTATCCCGCAAATCATGGATAACCTGCTGGCTGAAGGGAAAATTAAACCGATGCTGGTGGTGATCCCGGATACCGAAACCGATGCGAAGGGCATTATTCCCGAAGATTTCGTTCCTCAGGAGAGACGTAAAGTCTTTTATCCGTTAAATGCTAAAGCGGCAGATCGCGAACTGATGAACGATATTATCCCGCTGATTAGCAAGCGTTTTAATGTCCGTAAAGATGCCGATGGTCGCGCACTGGCAGGGCTTTCACAAGGTGGGTATCAGGCACTGGTATCGGGAATGAATCATCTGGAAAGCTTTGGCTGGCTGGCCACATTCAGTGGTGTTACCACGACGACCGTACCAGATGAAGGGGTCGCTGCCCGGCTGAACGAGCCGGCAGCTATTAACCAGCAACTACGTAATTTTACTGTGGTCGTGGGCGATAAAGATGTCGTAACCGGCAAGGATATCGCCGGGCTGAAAACTGAGCTTGAGCAGAAAAAAATTAAGTTTGATTACCAGGAATATCCGGGTCTGAACCATGAAATGGATGTCTGGCGGCCTGCCTATGCAGCCTTCGTACAGAAATTATTTAAATAAAATAAGGCATTAAGATGAAATTGATCATTACCGAAGATTACCAGGAAATGAGCCGTGTCGCGGCACATCATCTGCTTGGTTATATGTCAAAGATGCGTCGCGTTAACCTGGCAATTACCGCCGGTAGCACGCCCAAAGGCATGTACGAATATCTCATCACTCTGGTTAAAGGTAAGCCCTGGTACGATAACTGCTATTTCTACAATTTCGATGAAATTCCATTTCGCGGTAAAGAAGGGGAAGGCGTAACGATTACCAATCTGCGTAATCTGTTTTTCACCCCTGCAGGGATCAAAGAAGAGAATATCCAGAAGCTCACTATTGATAACTACCGCGAGCATGATCAGAAACTGGCGCGTGAAGGCGGCCTGGATTTGGTGGTGTTGGGATTAGGTGTAGATGGTCATTTTTGTGGCAATCTGCCAAATACGACCCATTTCCATGAGCAAACCGTGGAGTTCCCGATCCAGGGAGAGATGGTTGATATTGTGGCGCATGGCGAGTTGGGCGGCGACTTTTCATTAGTGCCTGACAGCTACGTGACGATGGGGCCGAAAAGCATCATGGCGGCGAAAAACTTGCTGATAATTGTCAGTGGCGCAGGTAAAGCGCAGGCACTGAAAAATGTTCTGCAAGGCCCGGTTACCGAAGATGTTCCTGCTTCCGTGTTGCAGCTGCATCCTTCGCTGATGGTAATCGCTGATAAAGCCGCTGCCGCAGAATTAGCGCTCGGTTAAGATTAAAAATAAGGCCGGATGTGTGAATTACGCTCCGGCCTGTTCTCCAACATTTAATGACAAATAGATAAAGCATTCCGCTTAGCTTAAAGAGTCTGTTTCAGGACATGAAATATCCAATCCGGGTAGATGTGTAATGATTCTGCTCATCACCACGCCTGCCAGCAATGCTGGGATGATGCGGACAACGAGATTTTCACCAGAAAGAATGTTTTCAAATAACGCTGAGGAAGCCATGTCCTTAATATGTACGATAACAGCGCAATAGATCTCGGTGATAACGACTCCACCTATGCCGCCAACCAGACAACGATAACGTTTCTGTGACCCGATCTTTTCCGGCAGACAGGCGACCATTACGCCAGTTAACATTGCAGGAATAGCTCCCGTAGTTATCGACAATAAGATAAACAATGGAAGTACCTGTATTATTACCAAAAGAATCAGCGGTTCTTTTGCGAAGAATATGTAGAGGACAAGAAACAGAACACCAATTAACGGCCCTAAAACCGCAAAATACAGTCCGTGATGAATTACCCGACGTGAAACAGACATATCAAACTCCCTTTACTTACCTTTGCGTGCCAATTTAAGTGGAGTAAGTGAAGGGAGTGTGAATAACTATGCCGTAATATCCCAACCACGCGCCTTCCACAGTTCCGGTAATTGCGAAAGATGGGTAAAGGTGGTGACTTTCGGGTGAACGATCGGTTTATTGTGCGGGTCAGCGCAGAAGTAAAACACTTCCATTCCGGCATCTATCCCTGATTGCGCACCGGCGCTGGAGTCATCGACCAGAATGCAGTTTTCAACGTTCACATTCATCGCTTTTGCCGCATGGAACATTAATGCCGGATCGGGCTTCCAACGCTGGATATCATAGCCGCTGAACAGTTTTTCCGGGAAGTAGTGCAGCATGTTGAGCTTACCAAGCGAATGCTGCATTTTGCTGACCGGACCGTTAGAGACGACGCACATCGGCACGTTAATGCTTGCCAGCAATTCGTTCGCTCCTGCGATGTCCTCAAGTTCGGTATCAAACAGACGTGCTACTTCTGCGCGGTAAACGTGCTCGGCATCGGCCTGGACCATCGTCACGCCCTGTTCTTTACTGATGATGTCGATGATTTCGTAGAGTTTTACGCCTTTAAAACGGGTAAAAATCTCTTCCAGGTCAACGTGAATGCCAAATTCCCTGAACATCGTGACATAGGCGCGAGAGCAAATGACCTCGCTATCGACCAGCGTACCGTCGCAGTCGAAAAATACCGCTTCTATCTGGGACATGTCTTTCCTTTATCGTTAGTTTAACGTTTTCGTCATGCCAATTCGCATGACGCAATCGTTGCCGTATAAGCAAATACAATGAAAAAAAGTTATCTTCAGCCGTCCATATTGTCTCATTTTGGTATACGATAGCGACGGATTTTCCCTCCTTGTTCGGAAATAGATAATGAGTCAACAACACACAACCCAGGCTTCTGGCCAGGGGATGCTGGAACGCGTGTTTAAACTGCGCGAACATGGCACGACGGCACGGACCGAAGTGATCGCCGGTTTTACCACCTTCCTGACGATGGTTTACATCGTTTTTGTTAACCCGCAAATTCTTGGCGTTGCTGGCATGGATACCAGCGCCGTCTTCGTCACGACCTGTCTGATTGCTGCATTCGGCAGTATTATGATGGGGCTGTTTGCTAACCTGCCAGTTGCACTGGCACCGGCAATGGGCCTGAATGCGTTCTTCGCTTTTGTCGTTGTACAGGCGATGGGCTTGCCGTGGCAAGTCGGGATGGGCGCAATCTTCTGGGGTGCGATTGGTCTGCTGTTACTGACGATTTTCCGCGTTCGCTACTGGATGATAGCCAACATCCCGGTAAGTCTACGTGTTGGCATCACCAGTGGTATCGGTCTGTTTATTGGCATGATGGGGCTGAAAAACGCAGGTGTGATTGTCGCTAACCCGGAAACGCTGGTGAGCATCGGTAATCTGACTTCTCACAGCGTGCTGCTGGGGATCCTCGGCTTCTTCATCATCGCCATTCTGGCCTCGCGCAATATTCACGCGGCGGTGCTGGTTTCCATCGTGGTGACAACGCTGCTGGGCTGGATGCTGGGTGATGTCCACTATAATGGCATCGTTTCTGCGCCGCCGAGTGTAATGAGTGTCGTGGGTCATGTAGATTTAGCCGGGTCGTTTAACCTTGGGCTGGCAGGGGTGATTTTCTCTTTCATGCTGGTCAACTTGTTTGACTCCTCCGGTACGCTGATTGGCGTGACCGATAAAGCAGGTCTGGCTGATGAGAAAGGTAAATTCCCGCGCATGAAGCAGGCGCTGTATGTCGACAGTATCTCTTCGGTGACCGGTTCGTTTATCGGTACTTCTTCTGTTACGGCGTATATTGAATCTTCTTCCGGCGTTTCCGTTGGCGGTCGTACCGGTCTGACGGCAGTGGTTGTTGGTTTGCTGTTCCTGCTGGTTATCTTCCTGTCGCCGTTGGCGGGGATGGTGCCAGGCTACGCTGCAGCTGGTGCGCTGATTTACGTTGGCGTGTTGATGACCTCAAGTCTTGCTCGCGTGAACTGGCAGGATCTTACTGAATCTGTTCCGGCGTTTATTACCGCTGTGATGATGCCGTTCAGCTTCTCGATTACTGAAGGTATCGCGCTGGGCTTTATCTCCTACTGCGTGATGAAGATTGGTACCGGACGTCTGCGTGACCTTAGCCCGTGCGTAATCATCGTTGCGCTGCTGTTTATCCTGAAGATTGTCTTTATCGACGCTCACTAAAATCGATAGCGCGTTAAAAACCCGCCATGCATGATTGCTGGCGGGTTTTTTATTTAGATCTTAACTCGCTGAATAAACTCACCAAATGCGGTCAATTGCCCGGTCAGGTGGTCCAGCGTACTCTGATCAATCACTTCCCCGGTTTGCGGATCAACTTTGTTCTGAATCACGCCGCCCATAAATTCTGGCTTGTTCATCACCATTGCATCGAGGAAAACCAGAATCTGGCGCAGGTGATACTGACAGCGCGCGCCGCCAATCACGCCCATTGAGCTGGTCTGAATCAATACCGGTTTACCTGCCAGCGGTTGATCCGGCAGGCGGGAAAGCCAGTCGATGGCATTTTTCAGCCCACCCGGTACCGAGTAGTTATATTCCGGCGTGACGATTACCACACCGTCAGCCTGACGGATCTGTTCCGCCAGAGCTTCAACTGTTGCTGGAAAACCGTCTTCCTGCTGTACGTCAGCGTCATACAGGGGAATGTCGGCAATGGAAGGTAACGCATTGACTTCCATGCTCGCCGGAGCAATTTTCGGCAGGGTACGTGCAACCATGCCATTAAATGAGCCTTTGCGCAGGCTCCCCAGTAACGTAACCACCTGCAATTTTTCAGACATGATGACTCCTGTGGTTGTCTATCAATTTGGCGAAAAAGCCTTCACGGTAGAGAGCTGGGCAAAACGCATCATCCGGCTGGTAGGATTGTTGGCGCGGCTGTGAATATCGGGCAGGCTTTTCCAGCCGTGTTTGCCATCTAACTCCCAGACACTGAGCTTTTCAATCGTGGGCGTGACCGCCACGGACCACACCAGCACGTCCTCCGCGTCGCATAACGCTTCTACATGATTTACATGAGCACATTTCAGGCGTCCGGCAATGGGCAGTAGTTGCAGATCGCGCGGATCGTCATTCAAAACATCACCGGTTAGTTTTAGCACGCTTCGGCGCAGCGTGATGAGCTGCGCCCGCGCTTCGTTAGGATCGTTTTGTTTACTGATCCATAGCGATTCATTGCTGGAAAAGGTGTGGTTATCGGGCGCGTGTGGGCTATGAAACCCGCGTGTCGCACGCTGTAGTTCCATATCGAGGCCACATTCACCTTCGGTTGTTAACGCCACGCCGACCATATTTCCGGCATAGGAAATAGAAAACGAAGGCAAATTTTTATCGCTGAAAACCGGTTTTCCTTTCGGCAGGGTGACGATTTCCGGCAATTCGCCAATGCCATACAGCATGAACATCAGTTCTGCGAGTAAACCTCTGGACGCCAGAAAACGGCTTTGACGATGAGGGGGAATGTTTCGGGCTTCTTGATGACACTGGGAGGGGAGACGAACAGAAATCAGATGTCCTTCCGTTAAAATCCCTCGGGCAAAGTGAGTCGCCATTTTTCGCTCCATGCTTAATGGTCCATTATGAATACAAGAGTAATCATTTACTGGAATGATGGACAGACTAAAGCGGCTAAAAGTTCGATTCAGATAAGTTTATTACAACTTTTTTACATTTCATTGTGAAATTGGGTCGCGTTTCATACGATTCGGTTATGCCATCGACGCGTAAAGATTTTTAATGGTTTCCCGTAACCAGACGATCTTCGGATTACGGCTGTTCCGTTTATGCCACAGAAGGGTAAAAGGGACTTCCAGCTTTTTTTGCTGGCTTTCATCAAACGGGAGAGGAAGAGCAACCAACGGCAGTTGGTGGAGTTGATTGTAGTACTGGCAGTAGCGCGGCGCGGTCGCCAGTAGCAGATTGTCGGGCTGTGCTGCCATAAACAGTGACTGCTCGAATTCCGGCAGGCTCATAGCAATCGTGCGTTCGCGCCCCAGCTCCTGTAACACATTGTCCAGCGCCCAGGTATCGCTCTGTTCCCAGCAAATGCTGATATGCGGATAACGTAAAAAGGTGTCCAGATTCCATGCTTCATGCAGTGCCGGATGATCTTTGCGTAACCAGACGCAGGGCACATCACTAAACAGCACTTCATAATCAATGGCTAACGGTAGCGAGCTTAACAGCTCCCGCGAACGGGGATGACTTTCGCGACCGGAAAAACCAATATCCACTTCACCACGAGTAATGGCATCTAAGGAATCGTAATCCCAGTTACGTAATTTGATGGTCGCCTGCGGGTAACGTTGGTAGATCCGTTTCGACAGCGCATTAAGCATGATCATCATTAGCGGTGATTCTGCTGCCAGCTCAAACTTCAGGCCGCGCGGTGTCTGGTGGTGCGGTTTATCCAGCAGCAGGTTGCTCATTTGCATCCACTCCGCCAGATTTTGCTCCATGCTGACCATTAGCGGTGTGGGCGACAGCCCCAGCGGTGAGTTCACAAAGAGCGGGTCGTCAAACCACGCTCTTAACTTTGCCAGCGACTTACTCACCGCCGAAGGGGTCACGTTCATCCGCTTCGCCGCTTTGGTCACGCTGCGCTCCTGCATCAGCAGTTGCAGACAGAGCAGCAGATTGAGATCAAGCGTGGTGATGGATTTCTTCATGAGCGGCAACCGGGCGTCCAGGCGCGACGAACATAATCAGCAACAGGCTTACTATGCTACAGGCAATCAGAATCCCGATCAGCATATTCCATGCGCCGATACCAACCACCGCCGCCAGCCAAATCCACAGTGACGAACCGCAAACTTGCGCAATACCTAAGGTCGAGCTGGCTACGCCCGCGCGTAATGAAAACGGCCCTAACGCCTGACTCATCGCCACACCAAAACCTACCGAGAAACCGGCGCAAATCAGCGTGATACCAAACAGCGAAACCGCATGGGAAGGTGAAACGGCAAGGGTGATCCCCGCCGCCAGGAATAACACCTGTGAGGTGATCATCAACGTACGTGGCTTAAAAATTCCCAGCGCAAACGGCGTGGAGAATGAAACGGTCATGCTGACGCCAGCGGTCAACGCCATAATGGTGGCGTATTCTCCGCGCTCAAAACCCATGATTTCCATCAGCAATACTGGCGACGTGTTGACGAAGGTGAGGATCACCGAAACGCTGAGGGTGGTGATAACAACACGGCTGAGGAAAAACCGGTTAAGCAGTGACTCGCTATTTTCTCGTGGTTTGTCCGAAGCTGCGGGGGCCGCAGGGCGCGTTTCTTTTAAAATAAACAAAGACAACATCAGTACCGCGACACCCATTATTGCCATCGTCCAGAACAGACTCTGCCATGGGAAGTTAAGCATAATCAGATGTCCGAGCACTGGCGCTAACACCGGAATGATGCAGGTAATGCCGTTGAGTAACGACAGCACTTTAGCCCGACGTCGATCATCCAGCGTGTCGCGCAAAATGGCAAACGCCACTACGTAACAACAGCCCGCGCCCAGTCCCTGTAGAAATCGCCCTGCAAGAAATAACGCGCTGGTTTCAGCCAGTGAACAGAACACCGAGGCGATAATAAATAGCGCCGCGCCGGGTATGGCGACAGGCTTTCTCCCTGAACGATCGGCCACTTTACCGGCAAATAACATCGCAGCCGCCATCCCCGCCAGATAAACGGAGAACGCAATATGCAACTGCGCTTCGCTGGCATTGAGATCGGCGGCGATGCGCGGTAAACCAACGAGGTACATATCAATCCCTGCGGGATAAAGTAAAACCAGGGCAAAACTACAAATCAAAAAGCGGGACATGGGCTAAAGCGTCCTGATAGTAAGGTGACGCAAAGCATACGTGGTGAAGGAGAATCAGGCGAGTTGCCATTTGGACATAAGTGATTTCCTGACAGGCAAGAAGCCAGCGAATGGCTGGCTTCCTGAAGGATTTAGCCAAATTTAGGTAACACGTTAAAGACGTTACCGAACCAGCATAAAATTACGGTTATGCCAAAGAGAATGACAATCGCCGGAATAAGATTGCCGCCCCAGACCGTGAACATCTGATTGGGAAACTTCTTGCGGGCTTTGATTGCCAGTACAGCAGGAATTATTACCGCCCAGATGGTGGCGCACAGTCCGGCACCGCCGATCCCGTAAATGAAGCCGTTCGGGAAGATCAGATACAACAAAGCAGGTGGCAGGAAGGTTAACAGCACGGTTTTGAAACGCCCGCCGTGGGAGTTATCAATCTTAAACAGATCCGCCAGATAATCGAACAACCCCAGCGTGACACCAAAGAACGAACTGGCAACAGCTAAGTTGGAGAACACCAGCAGGCAAAACTCGATAATCCCGTGCTGTTTGGTGCCGAGGAACGATTTCACCAGCGAATCAACGTTGCCGCCTGAGGAGATTATCGCCTTAAAGCTTTCTCGCGGGATATTCCCCATCGTGCAATAGAGCCAGAAGAGATAAATTACCAGCGCCAGCAGCGAACCGAAGACCACGCTTTTGATGAGCTTATCTTTGCGTTTTCCATAGCAAATAATCAGGCTGGGAATATTGCCGTGGAAACCAAATGACGCCAGACACACCGGCAAAGCCATAAAGATATACGGGAAGTAAGACGTCCCCGCAGTGGTGCTGGTGGAATCGCGCAGAATGGAGTAATCGACCTGGAAGAAGAAAGAACCAAAAACAATTACAAAGGAGATAATCTTCAGCCCAAGGAACAATGAGGTAATACGACTGGCGGCTAACGAACTTATCCACAATACGCTGGCAACGAAAATGGCAGTGCAGATCCCGACAATACGTGGATTAGCGTGATAGCCCAAATTCATTGATATCGTTTCACTAATGATCGCACCATTAGCAGAGATATAGGCATAAGTGAGGATATAGAGAACGAAGGCAACGGTAATACCGCTGATAATGTTCCAGGTGTTACCGATTAAATCTTTGGTGATGGTGTTAAAACTGGAACCGACGGGATAATTTAAGTTTGCTTCTAATAATAATAGCCCTGAATGTAACATTGAAAACCAGGCGATAATAAGAATAAAAGCGCCCCAAAAAAACCAGGCTCCGGCAAGGTCAACAGGTAAAGCAAACATCCCACCGCCAATTACTGTACCGGCTATAACCATAACACCCCAAAATGCAGAGTGTTTTTTTTCTGATTGATCAGTCATGATGCCACCTTTAGAGGAAGGCTATTTTTGTTATTGAGGATGTAGGGTAATAGAGTGGCTAACATCCTTATAGCCACTCTGAGTGTTTTAATTAAACTTCTTTCAGTTTTGCGGTGAAGTGACGCAATACTTTCGGTTCGTAGGTAAAGGTTAACCCTTTAATATTCGCCGCGTTCTCTTTCACATGTTTAAAGGCTTCAATAATGAAGTCCATATGTGTTTGAGTATATGTTGCGCGCGGAATGGTTAAACGCAGCAGTTCAGCCGGGCATGGCAGTTGTTTACCGGTTTTCGGATCGCGGCCTAACAGGAAAGAGCCAATTTCTACCGCACGGATACCGGCGACTTTATACAGCTCGCAGGCCAGCGCCTGTGCCGGGAACTGATCTGCCGGGATATGCGGCAACAGTTTACCTGCATCAACGAATGCCGCGTGACCGCCCGCCTGCTGACAGACAACGCCAATCTCTTCCAGACCATCGACCAGATACTGCACCTGTGCGATACGATAAGCCAGCCAGTCCAGATTCATGCCGTCATACAGACCTACCGCCAGACGCTCCATAGCGCCGCCTTCCAGGCCGCCATATGTCGGGAAGCCTTCCTGCACCACGCAAAGGGTTCTGCATTCGGTATACACATCAAAGAAGCTGTCGTCTTTCATGCACAGCAGGCCGCCCATCGGCACCATCGCATCTTTCTTGGCGGACATCGCCAGCATATCGGCATATTTGTAGGTTTCGCGGGTGATCTGCTCGATGGTCCAGTCTTTGTATTCTGCTTCACGCTGCTTGATGAAATAGGCGTTTTCGGCAAAGCGTGCGGAGTCCATGACCACCGGAATATCGTATTTCTTCGCGATGCTGTACATCACTTTTAAGTTTGCCAGTGAAACCGGCTGACCACCTGCGGAGTTACTGGTGATGGTTGCAACGATATACGGCACGTTATTCGGGCCAACTTCTTCAATACCGCGTTCTAATCCCTCAAGGTCAAAGTTGCCTTTAAAGTCGTAACGCACGCCAGTATCGAAGGCTTCTTTGATATAGACGTTACGCACGGTACAGCCGTTAATCTGGCTATGGCCCTGCGTGGTATCAAAGAAATAGTTAGAGAACGCCACCATTTTGCTGCGATCCAGGCCTTTTTCCTGCTCGCGTTTTTTAATCAGTACCGGAATATAGATTTGCTCTGCACCACGGCCCTGGTGAGTCGGAATAGTGTATTGATAACCAAAGATATTTTTCACTGACTCGGCTAACGCGTAGTAGCTGCGGCTGCCGCTGTAAGCTTCGTCGCCGCGCATCATCGCGGCCTGCATACTCTGCGTCACCGCCCCGGTGCCGCTGTCGGTCAGTAAATCGATAAACACATCTTCGCTATCCAGCAGGAACGGGTTCATGCCGGATTTAATAATTGCCTCTTCACGATAAGCGCGAGTGGTACGTTTTACTGGCTCAATAACACGAATGCGGAACGGTTCAGGGAGATGTTTAAAGTTTTCCATTACATAATCCTTCATTTATTTTAATTACAGTGATCCCTGTGAATATTACATTTGCAATATCTATTAATTCGCCAGATATATATGCAAGCACCATCATTTACTAAAACAAGTAAATAAACGAGAGATGGCCTTTGTAAAAGGCAAAATTAAAATATAGCAAACAAATAGATCACATTGAATCTAATCGGTTTGGCTCTGGTGATGGCTACAGAAGGGCAAATCAAGGGCGGTGATCGACAATCTTGTTGTCAATATTAAACCATTTTGAGGTCACACATATATGTAAGATATTCATAATGCACTTATCCTCGAAAGACACGAGGCTACAGTATAATACTCAAGGAATTTGTCTATTCTGAAATTGTTTAAATGTGAATCGAATCACAATCGTTCGGGACGCAATATTAAATATCTTTTTTAAAGATTATAAATTACGTAAGAATTTTAATGTTTAAAAAAGGGTTGAGGAATAACAGGAGTGCTAACAATGAAGCGAAGCCGCATCTGACAGTCAGAATGCGGCTTCGCAAGCGCGGTTACTTACCGATACAGAAACTGGAGAAAATCCGCCCCAGTAGGTCGTCTGAAGTAAATTCCCCGGTGATCTCGCTTAAGTTCTGCTGTGCCAGGCGCAACTCTTCCGCCAGCAGTTCACCCGCCCAGGCACCTAACAGTTGCGCTTTACCTTGCTGCAAATGCTCTGCCGCCTGTTCCAGCGCCTGTAGGTGACGACGACGCGCCAGGAAGCCGCCTTCCATATTGGTGTCAAAGCCCATGCTCTGTTTGAGATGGTTACGCAGTACATCCACGCCTTCGCCAGTCCGCGCCGAAAGACGAATTAACGCATGACCGTTCACTTCGCTCATCCCCAACGTTTCGCCGGTGATATCGGCTTTATTGCGCACCACGGTGATCGGCAGTTTCGCTGGCAGACGGGCGATAAATTCCGGCCAGATCTCTGCCGGATCAACGGCGTCTGTCGTGGTGCCATCGACCATAAACAGCACGCGGTCTGCCTGTTCAATTTCCTGCCATGCGCGCTCGATACCAATACGTTCAACTTCGTCACTGGCTTCACGAAGCCCGGCGGTATCGATGATATGCAACGGCATTCCGTCAATGTGGATATGCTCACGCAGCACGTCACGCGTGGTTCCGGCGATATCGGTTACGATTGCTGCTTCACGGCCCGCCAGCGCGTTCAGCAGGCTCGATTTACCGGCGTTAGGACGTCCGGCAATCACCACTTTCATCCCTTCGCGCAACAAACTACCCTGACGAGCTTCGGCGCGTACCGCGTCGAGATCGGCAATTACGTTATTGAGCTGGGCTTCAATTTTGCCGTCGGAGAGGAAATCGATCTCTTCATCCGGGAAATCAATTGCCGCTTCGACGTAAATGCGCAAGTGGGTGAGGGCTTCCACCAGATGGTTGACCCGTGCGGAGAACGCGCCTTGCAGCGAGTTTAGCGCCGAACGGGCCGCCTGTTCCGAGCTGGCGTCGATAAGGTCCGCAATCGCCTCGGCCTGGGCTAAGTCGAGTTTATCGTTCAGAAATGCGCGTTCGGAAAACTCACCAGGGCGGGCAATCCGCAGGCCGGGAATGGTCAGAATGCGTTTTAACAGCAGGTCGAGGATCACCGGACCGCCATGACCTTGCAGTTCCAGCACATCTTCGCCGGTGAACGAGTTCGGGCCAGGGAACCATAGCGCAATCCCCTGATCGAGCACGCTGCCATCGGCGTCTTTAAACGGAAGATAATCGGCGTAGCGTGGCTTAGGCAGTTTACCCAGCACGGTTTCGGCAACTTCACGGGCTTTGAGGCCGGAGATGCGCAGGATGCCAACGCCGCCACGTCCCGGAGGCGTGGCCTGGGCTACGATAGTGTCATTATCGCTCATGATGTTCCTGTTGCTTTGTGTGGCGGATGTGCGGTGCTTATCCGCCCTACGAAAAGAAAAAAGGCGGTCAACTGACCGCCCTTATTTTAGCGAAAACTCACCGAATCAGGATTTTTTCTTCTCGCGGCTATGCAGGCCACGTTTTTCCAGACCACGGTAAATCAGCTGCTGCTGAATAATGGTTACCAGGTTGCTGACGATATAGTACAGCACCAGACCTGACGGGAACCACAGGAAGAACACAGTGAAGATGACCGGCATAAAGGTCATGATCTTCTGCTGCATCGGGTCGGTCACAGTGGTCGGCGACATCTTCTGAATGAAGAACATCGTTACGCCCATCAGGATCGGCAGGATGTAGTACGGGTCCTGTGCAGACAGGTCGTGGATCCACAGTGCAAACGGTGCCTGACGCAGTTCAACGGAACCCATCAGCATGTAGTACAACGCCAGGAAGATTGGCATCTGGATCAGCAGCGGGAAGCAGCCGCCCAGCGGGTTAACCTTCTCAGCTTTGTACAGCGCCATCATTTCCTGGCTGATGCGCTGTTTGTCATCGCCCAGACGCTCACGCATTGCCTGAATCTTCGGCTGCAGCATACGCATCTTCGCCATGGAGGTGTACTGCGCTTTGGTCAGCGGGTACATGATGCCACGAACGATAAAGGTGATGATGATAATGGAGAAGCCCCAGTTACCCACAAAGCTATGGATCCATTTCAGCAGTTTGAACAGCGGCTGAGAGATGAACCACAACCAACCGTAATCAACGGTCAGATCCAGGTGCGGAGCAACAGCTGCCATTTTGTCCTGGATTTCCGGGCCAACCCACAGGGTGCTGTTCATCGCGCCAGTCTGACCAGGCTGAACCAGTACCGGCTGAGACTTGTAGCCGATAGCGGCGATGCCGTTACCCAGATTAGCGGTATAGAAGTTATTGGTACCGTCGTTATGCGGGATCCACGCCGTCGCGAAATACTGTTGCAGCATCGCCACCCAACCACCTTTCGAAGAGATGTTCAGGTTTTCGTTATCGGCAATGGTATCGAACTTGTATTTCTCGTACTTCTCGTCAGGCGTGGAGTACGCCGCACCACGGAAGGTGTGCAGTGCGAAGTTGCTGCTTCCGGTATCGAGATGCGGTGGCAGAGTGATGGATTGCTTCAACTGACCAAAGGTGGAGATTTCCAGCGGTTTCTCGCCAGCGTTCTGCACGTTGTAGTTGACGTTGACAGCGTAATCACCACGTTTCAGGACAAACGTTTTGGTAAACGTGTTGCCTGCCGCGTCGGTATACGTCATCGGCACCTGCAGTTCGTTTTGACCTTCAGCCAGCACATAAGCGTCTTTTTCAACGTTATACAGCGGACGCGGGCCGTTAGCCGGGTTATCCGGGCCATCACGACCGGTCAGACCGCTCTGTGCCTGATAAATAAACTGCGGTGAAGTTTCCAGCAGCTGGAACGGCTGGGTAGAGTTCAGCTCTTTCGGGTAAGCAGGCAGCAGGGCTTGCTCAACATCACCACCACGGGTGTTGATGGTCAGATCAAGCACGTCGGTCTTAACCGAGATCAGTTTCCCCTGGCCACTGGCCGGTACGCCCTGGTCGGCGGCGCTACCCGCTGCGGTGGTCGTTGTCTGCGTGGTCTGTTGGGCCTGAGGTTGCGGGTTTTTATCCTGCTCCCAGGCTTGCCAGATCATGAAAGACACGAACAGCAAAGCGATGACTAAAAGATTGCGTTGCGAATCCATCGTTAGTGTTCTCTGGTATCAAATGGTCCGGGCGGGACGGGATCGTCACCACCAGGGTGTAAAGGGTGGCATTTTAATACGCGTTTCACCGTCAACCAACTGCCTTTTATCACTCCAAACCTGCGCAATGCCTCAATTCCGTAGCTTGAACAGGTTGGAGTGAAACGACAATGCGGCCCGAGTAGCGGACTAATCAGGCGTTGATAGACCCGAATGAGGGCTATCAGGACCCGCGAGCCAGGCGACAGTGGCGGCGCCATAATTTTTCCAACGCTTCCGAGAGAGCACGGTTATCGAGGTCGGCAACCCCTTTTTTCGCCACCACCACGAAATCCATAGCCGGGAGTTCATGTTGGCGCAGACGGAAGCTTTCACGCGTCAGACGTTTAATCCGATTGCGTTCATGGGCGCGTCGAACGTTTTTCTTGGCGACTGTAAGACCGATACGGGGATGCCCCAGCGAATTCAGGCGGCCGAGAATGGTAATTTGCGGCGTGCCAGCCCGTTGTGGCTGCTGGAAGACGAATGTGAATTGACTGGGAGTTAACAAGCGTAACTCCCTGGGAAATGCGAGCTTAACCACTCAGGGGTTAGCTTTATTACTTAGAAACGGTCAGACGAGCGCGGCCTTTAGCACGACGACGTGCCAGAACCTGACGACCATTTTTAGTAGCCATACGAGCACGGAAGCCGTGAGAACGGTTGCGCTTCAGTACAGACGGTTGAAAAGTGCGTTTCATGGCGATTTCTACCTAAACTTGAATAAATTCAATGGCTTTATTGGATATCCGCCGAAAAATGAAACGATGGACACCGAAGCCATGGGTGATTAAAGAGGCCGGATTGTAATAATTGTACACTCCGGAGTCAATTCTCTTTCCTTATTTACCGCGCTTTTCCGCACCTTTTCGCGGGGAAAACGTACGGCCTCACACCAGTGAAAACCAGCATGGCGCGCCGGGTGGAGGATTATACGGGCTGACGGGTAAAGCGCAAGGATCGTTCTGGATCTTTATTAGATCGATTAAGCCAATTTTTGTCTATGGTCATTAAATTTTCCAATATGCGGCGTAAATCGTGCCCGGCCCGCGGCAGGATCGTTTACACTTAGCGAGTTCTGGATCATCCTGTGGATAAATCGGGAAAATCTGTGAGAAACAGAAGATCTATTGCGCAGTTTAGGCTATGATCCGCGGTCCCGATCGTTTTGCAGGATCTTGATCGGGCATATAACCGCAGACAGCGGTTCGTGCGTCCCCCTCATGCAGGGTCTTTTCGACGTACGTCAACAATCATGAATGTTTCAGCCTTAGTCATTATCGACTTTTGTTCGAGTGGAGTCCGCCGTGTCACTTTCGCTTTGGCAGCAGTGTCTTGCCCGATTGCAGGATGAGTTACCAGCCACAGAATTCAGTATGTGGATACGCCCATTGCAGGCGGAACTGAGCGATAACACGCTGGCCCTGTACGCGCCAAACCGTTTTGTCCTCGATTGGGTACGGGACAAGTACCTTAATAATATCAATGGACTGCTAACCAGTTTCTGCGGAGCGGATGCCCCACAGCTGCGTTTTGAAGTCGGCACCAAACCGGTGACGCAAACGCCACAAGCGGCAGTGACGAGCAACGTCGCGGCCCCTGCACAGGTGGCGCAAACGCAGCCGCAACGTGCTGCGCCTTCTACGCGCTCGGGTTGGGATAACGTCCCGGCTCCGGCAGAACCGACCTATCGTTCTAACGTAAACGTCAAACACACGTTTGATAACTTCGTTGAAGGTAAATCTAACCAACTGGCGCGCGCGGCGGCTCGCCAGGTGGCAGATAACCCTGGCGGTGCTTATAACCCGTTGTTCCTTTATGGCGGCACGGGTTTGGGTAAAACTCACCTGCTGCATGCGGTGGGTAACGGCATTATGGCGCGCAAGCCGAATGCCAAAGTGGTTTATATGCACTCCGAGCGCTTTGTTCAGGACATGGTTAAAGCCCTGCAAAACAACGCGATCGAAGAGTTTAAACGCTACTACCGTTCCGTAGATGCACTGCTGATCGACGATATTCAGTTTTTTGCTAATAAAGAACGATCTCAGGAAGAGTTTTTCCACACCTTCAACGCCCTGCTGGAAGGTAATCAACAGATCATTCTCACCTCCGATCGCTATCCGAAAGAGATCAACGGCGTTGAGGATCGTTTGAAATCCCGCTTCGGCTGGGGACTGACTGTGGCGATCGAACCGCCAGAGCTGGAAACCCGCGTGGCGATCCTGATGAAAAAGGCCGACGAAAACGACATTCGTTTGCCGGGCGAAGTGGCGTTCTTTATCGCCAAGCGTCTACGATCTAACGTACGTGAGTTGGAAGGCGCGCTGAACCGCGTCATTGCCAACGCCAACTTTACCGGACGGGCGATCACCATCGACTTCGTGCGTGAGGCGCTGCGTGACTTGCTGGCATTGCAGGAAAAACTGGTCACCATCGACAATATTCAGAAGACGGTGGCGGAGTACTACAAGATCAAAGTCGCGGATCTCCTTTCCAAGCGTCGATCCCGCTCGGTGGCCCGTCCGCGCCAGATGGCGATGGCGCTGGCGAAAGAGCTGACTAACCACAGTCTTCCGGAGATTGGCGATGCCTTTGGTGGTCGTGACCACACGACGGTGCTTCATGCCTGCCGGAAGATCGAGCAGTTGCGTGAAGAGAGCCACGATATCAAAGAAGATTTTTCTAATTTAATCAGAACATTGTCATCGTAAACCTATGAAATTTACCGTAGAACGTGAGCATTTATTAAAACCGCTACAACAGGTGAGCGGTCCGTTAGGTGGTCGTCCTACGCTACCGATTCTCGGTAATCTGCTGTTACAGGTTGCTGACGGTACGTTGTCGCTGACCGGTACTGATCTCGAGATGGAAATGGTGGCACGCGTTGCGCTGGTTCAGCCGCACGAACCAGGGGCGACGACCGTTCCGGCGCGCAAATTCTTTGATATCTGCCGTGGTCTGCCTGAAGGCGCGGAAATTGCCGTGCAGCTGGAAGGTGAGCGGATGCTGGTGCGCTCCGGGCGTAGCCGTTTTTCGCTGTCTACCCTGCCAGCGGCAGATTTCCCGAACCTCGATGACTGGCAGAGCGAAGTCGAATTTACCCTGCCGCAGGCGACGATGAAGCGTCTGATTGAAGCGACCCAGTTTTCTATGGCGCATCAGGACGTTCGCTATTACTTAAACGGTATGCTGTTTGAAACCGAAGGTGAAGAACTGCGCACCGTGGCGACCGACGGCCACCGTCTGGCAGTCTGTTCAATGCCAATTGGTCAATCTTTGCCAAGCCATTCGGTGATCGTGCCGCGTAAAGGCGTGATTGAACTGATGCGTATGCTCGACGGCGGCGACAATCCGCTGCGCGTGCAGATTGGCAGCAACAACATTCGCGCCCACGTTGGCGACTTTATCTTCACCTCGAAACTGGTGGATGGTCGCTTCCCGGATTACCGTCGCGTTCTGCCGAAGAACCCGGACAAGCATCTGGAAGCTGGCTGTGATCTGCTCAAGCAGGCGTTTGCCCGTGCGGCAATTCTCTCTAACGAGAAATTCCGCGGCGTGCGTCTGTATGTCAGCGAAAACCAGCTGAAAATCACCGCCAACAACCCAGAACAGGAAGAAGCGGAAGAGATCCTCGACGTTACCTATAGCGGTGCGGAGATGGAAATCGGCTTCAACGTCAGCTATGTGCTGGATGTTCTGAACGCACTGAAATGCGAAAACGTCCGCATGATGCTGACCGATTCGGTTTCCAGCGTGCAGATTGAAGATGCGGCCAGCCAGAGCGCGGCTTATGTTGTCATGCCAATGAGACTGTAATGTCCCTCACCCGCTTGTTGATCCGCGATTTCCGCAACATTGAAACCGCGGATCTCGCCTTATCTCCCGGCTTTAACTTTCTGGTAGGTGCCAACGGCAGTGGCAAAACCAGCGTGCTGGAAGCCATCTATACGCTCGGCCACGGTCGGGCGTTTCGCAGTTTGCAGATTGGTCGCGTCATTCGCCACGAGCAGGAGGCGTTTGTTCTCCACGGGCGATTACAGGGCGAAGAGCGCGAGACGGCGATTGGTTTAACCAAAGACAAACAAGGCGACAGCAAAGTCCGTATTGACGGTACAGACGGGCATAAAGTCGCGGAGCTGGCGCACCTGATGCCAATGCAGCTGATAACGCCAGAAGGGTTTACTTTACTCAACGGCGGCCCCAAATACAGAAGAGCATTCCTCGACTGGGGATGCTTTCACAACGAACCCGGATTTTTCACCGCCTGGAGCAATCTCAAGCGATTGCTCAAGCAGCGCAATGCGGCGCTGCGCCAGGTGACTCGTTACGAACAGCTACGCCCGTGGGATAAAGAACTGATCCCGCTGGCGGAGCAAATCAGCACCTGGCGCGCGGAGTATAGCGCCGGTATCGCAGCCGATATGGCTGATACCTGTAAGCAATTTCTCCCTGAGTTTTCTCTGACTTTCTCTTTCCAGCGCGGCTGGGAGAAAGAGACAGAGTACGCTGAGGTGCTGGAACGTAATTTTGAACGCGATCGCCAGCTAACCTACACCGCGCACGGCCCGCATAAAGCGGACTTACGCATTCGCGCCGACGGTGCGCCGGTGGAAGATACCTTATCGCGTGGGCAGCTTAAGCTGTTGATGTGCGCCTTACGTCTGGCGCAAGGAGAGTTCCTCACCCGTGAAAGCGGGCGGCGGTGTCTCTACCTGATAGATGATTTTGCCTCTGAGCTTGATGATGAGCGTCGCGGGCTGCTTGCCAGCCGCTTAAAAGCGACGCAATCACAGGTCTTTGTCAGCGCGATCAGTGCTGAACACGTTATAGACATGTCGGACGAAAATTCGAAGATGTTTACCGTGGAAAAGGGTAAAATAACGGATTAACCCAAGTATAAATGAGCGAGAAACGTTGATGTCGAATTCTTATGACTCCTCCAGTATCAAAGTCCTGAAAGGGCTGGATGCGGTGCGTAAGCGCCCGGGTATGTATATCGGCGACACGGATGACGGCACCGGTCTGCACCACATGGTATTCGAGGTGGTAGATAACGCTATCGACGAAGCGCTCGCGGGTCACTGTAAAGAAATTATCGTCACCATTCACGCCGATAACTCTGTCTCTGTACAGGATGACGGGCGCGGCATTCCGACCGGTATTCACCCGGAAGAGGGCGTATCGGCGGCGGAAGTGATCATGACCGTTCTGCACGCAGGCGGTAAATTTGACGATAACTCCTATAAAGTGTCCGGCGGTCTGCACGGCGTTGGTGTTTCGGTAGTAAACGCCCTGTCGCAAAAACTGGAGCTGGTTATCCAGCGCGAGGGTAAAATTCACCGTCAGATCTACGAACACGGTGTACCGCAGGCCCCGCTGGCGGTTACCGGCGAGACTGAAAAAACCGGCACTATGGTGCGTTTCTGGCCAAGCCTTGAAACCTTCACCAATGTGACCGAGTTCGAATATGACATTCTGGCGAAACGTCTGCGTGAGTTGTCGTTCCTCAACTCCGGCGTTTCCATTCGTCTGCGCGACAAGCGCGATGGCAAAGAAGACCACTTCCACTATGAAGGCGGCATCAAGGCATTCGTTGAATATCTGAACAAGAACAAAACGCCGATCCACCCGAATATCTTCTACTTCTCCACCGAAAAAGACGGTATTGGCGTCGAAGTGGCGTTGCAGTGGAACGATGGCTTCCAGGAAAACATCTACTGCTTTACCAACAACATTCCGCAGCGTGACGGCGGTACTCACCTGGCAGGCTTCCGTGCGGCGATGACCCGCACCCTGAACGCCTACATGGACAAAGAAGGCTACAGCAAAAAAGCCAAAGTCAGCGCCACCGGTGACGATGCGCGTGAAGGCCTGATTGCGGTCGTTTCCGTGAAAGTGCCGGACCCGAAATTCTCCTCACAGACCAAAGACAAACTGGTTTCTTCTGAGGTGAAATCGGCGGTTGAACAGCAGATGAACGAACTGCTGGCGGAATACCTGCTGGAAAACCCAACCGACGCGAAAATCGTGGTCGGCAAAATTATCGATGCTGCCCGTGCCCGTGAAGCTGCGCGTCGCGCGCGTGAAATGACCCGCCGTAAAGGTGCGCTGGATTTAGCTGGCCTGCCGGGCAAACTGGCAGACTGCCAGGAACGCGATCCGGCGCTTTCCGAACTGTACCTTGTGGAAGGGGACTCCGCGGGCGGCTCTGCGAAGCAGGGGCGTAACCGCAAGAACCAGGCGATTCTGCCGCTGAAGGGTAAAATCCTCAACGTCGAGAAAGCGCGCTTCGATAAGATGCTCTCTTCTCAGGAAGTGGCGACGCTTATCACCGCGCTTGGTTGTGGTATCGGTCGTGACGAGTACAACCCGGACAAACTGCGTTATCACAGCATCATCATCATGACCGATGCGGACGTCGACGGCTCGCACATTCGTACGCTGCTGTTGACCTTCTTCTATCGTCAGATGCCGGAAATCGTTGAACGTGGTCACGTCTACATCGCTCAGCCGCCGCTGTACAAAGTGAAGAAAGGTAAGCAGGAACAGTACATTAAAGACGACGAAGCGATGGATCAGTACCAGATCTCTATCGCGCTGGATGGCGCAACGCTGCACACCAACGCCAGTGCACCGGCGCTGGCTGGCGAAGCGTTAGAGAAACTGGTGTCTGAGTACAACGCGACGCAGAAAATGATCAACCGCATGGAGCGTCGTTATCCGAAAGCAATGCTGAAAGAGCTTATCTATCAGCCGACGCTGACGGAAGCCGATCTCTCTGATGAGCAGACCGTTACCCGCTGGGTGAACGCGCTGGTCAGCGAACTGAACGACAAAGAACAGCACGGCAGCCAGTGGAAGTTTGATGTCCATACCAATGCCGAACAAAACCTGTTCGAGCCGATTGTTCGCGTGCGTACCCACGGTGTGGATACTGACTATCCGCTGGATCACGAATTTATCACTGGCGGCGAATATCGTCGTATCTGCACGCTGGGTGAGAAACTGCGTGGCTTGCTGGAAGAAGATGCATTTATCGAACGTGGCGAACGTCGTCAGCCGGTAGCCAGCTTCGAGCAGGCGCTGGACTGGCTGGTGAAAGAGTCCCGTCGCGGCCTCTCCATCCAGCGTTATAAAGGTCTGGGCGAGATGAACCCGGAACAGCTGTGGGAAACCACCATGGACCCGGAAAGCCGTCGTATGCTGCGCGTTACCGTCAAAGATGCGATTGCTGCCGACCAGTTGTTCACTACGCTTATGGGCGACGCCGTTGAACCGCGCCGTGCGTTTATCGAAGAGAACGCCCTGAAAGCGGCGAATATCGATATTTAATGGCGTTAACAATGCGAGCGTGCCTGATGCGCTACGCTTATCAGGCCTACGAGACTCCTGCAATATATTGAATTTGCATGTTTTTGTAGGCCGGATAAGGCGTTCACGCCGCATCCGGCAAGAAGCTATAAGAAAAGGGCGGAGATCATCTCCGCCCTTTTTATTTCTGCAATCCGCAATTATCATCCCGCAGATCTATACTTTTTGGGTCAACACGTAACGCTTTACAGGTGATTATCATGGGGCTTTTTGATGACGTTGTCGGTGCCTTTCTGAAAGGCGATGCGGGGAAATATCAGGCCATTTTGAGCTGGGTTGAGGAACAGGGCGGCATTCAAGTGCTGTTGGAAAAACTGCAAAGTGGCGGCTTAGGGGCCATTCTCTCAACCTGGCTGAGTAATCAACAGAGCAATCAATCAGTTAGCGGCGAGCAACTGGAATCGGCGCTCGGCACAAATGCGGTGTCCGATCTCGGGCAAAAACTTGGCGTGGATACCAGTACAGCTTCCAGTTTACTGGCAGAACAATTGCCGAAGATTATTGATGCGCTCTCACCGCAAGGTGAAGTGTCACCACAAGCCCATAACGATCTGCTTTCCGCAGGCATGGAACTGCTGAAAGGGAAACTTTTCCGCTAAGCAAAAGGGGAGCACGCAATGCGCGTTGCATCCCCCTTTTCCCTCGGGTGTTGTACTGATTTTTGAGCGGAATCGCGTTAGCATGGGTCAGGAACCAATCTACCTGGGGAACTCATGGCTATCAAACTCATTGCTATCGATATGGATGGCACCCTTCTGCTGCCCGATCACACCATTTCACCTGCCGTTAAAAATGCGATTGCCGCAGCTCGCGCCCGTGGCGTGAATGTCGTGCTAACGACGGGTCGCCCTTATGCAGGTGTTCACAATTACCTGAAAGAGCTGCATATGGAACAGCCGGGCGACTACTGCATTACTTATAACGGCGCGCTGGTACAGAAGGCCGCTGATGGTAGCACCGTGGCGCAAACCGCTCTCAGCTATGACGACTACCGTTTCCTGGAAAAACTCTCTCGCGAAGTCGGTTCTCATTTCCACGCGCTGGACCGCACCACGCTGTACACCGCCAATCGTGATATCAGCTACTACACGGTGCATGAATCTTTCGTTGCCACCATTCCGCTGGTGTTCTGCGAAGCGGAGAAAATGGACCCCAATACCCAGTTCCTGAAAGTGATGATGATTGATGAACCCGCCATCCTCGACCAGGCCATTGCGCGTATTCCGCAGGAAGTGAAAGAAAAATACACCGTGCTGAAAAGTGCGCCGTACTTCCTCGAAATCCTCGATAAACGCGTTAACAAAGGTACGGGTGTGAAATCACTGGCCGACGTGTTAGGTATTAAACCGGAAGAAATCATGGCGATTGGCGATCAGGAAAACGACATCGCAATGATTGAATATGCAGGCGTCGGTGTGGCGATGGATAACGCTATTCCTTCGGTGAAAGAAGTGGCGAACTTTGTCACCAAATCCAACCTTGAAGATGGCGTGGCATTTGCTATTGAGAAGTATGTGCTGAATTAATCAGTGAACGGGCAAACGGCATGAATGCGTTTGCCCGCAGCGATTAACAATTTCTGGTCGTGCATAAAATCAGGAACTGGAGTGGTGACGTTACTATATCCAGCGTAAGAGTGACTGGCAGCAGCGCATTAACGAGGCCGCGCGGGACGCCATCTGTTGCTTTGTACTCATAAAATCCCACCGTAAAGGGTTGATGGAAAACCATCACGTTTGAGTAATCCGCTTTTTTATTTTTCTGGTGGATTGAGCCTTTCAAACCGTCCAGCATCCATGTACAACGCCGGGTATCACAAATAAAACCATATTGTGTTGCCAGTGCCTTATCTTCTTCGTTGTTCCAGTCGTAATAGAGCGTAATAGCACCAGAGAAATTCTTATTACTGCTGCTTAAAATAAATTTCGCGTTATCAGAAACGGTGATTCTTTCACCATGGATTGCCGGATCGTTCAGCATTTTAACCACCTCATCGCCGCCGGTGGTCAACAGATAGTCCAACGATTCACCAACAAAAACATAGCCTTTCGTACCGTTACTATCTTCTGCCAGCGATAAACCCTTAATCGTGTCTGACCGCCATTGCTCGGCATGTGGACGGCTTGCAGTATTGGAAACCAATCCCCAGGTGATACATCCGGTCAACGCAAATGCCAAAGAACACAAACTGGCAGCCTTGAAAAATCCCTTAAGATTCAACTTCATGATTAATCCTTTAAACAAGAGTACTAAGCCGTTGAAAGCATACTCTTCTTTCCCCCCAGTTTAGCGCCTGATCTCCCTTTTCAGATTTTTGCCCGACGTAGAACATTTTCTTATGGGTTGTTCTTTTTGTGATCTAAATTGTAGTACAACTATATAAGTTTGTACTACATTAGGCGCACAGCAAACGCGAACGTCATCACGCTGGTACTACAAAATTGCCGCGTTATGCATCGATCGGGGTAAAGTAGAGAAGAACATACAGAGCACAAGGACTCTCCATGACTCTCAATAAAACCGATCGCATCGTTATTACGCTGGGTAAACAGATCGTTCACGGCAAATACGTGCCAGGCTCGCCGCTTCCGGCTGAGGCAGAACTCTGTGAGGAGTTTGCAACCTCGCGCAACATCATCCGTGAGGTATTTCGTTCGCTGATGGCGAAGCGGCTGATTGAAATGAAACGTTATCGCGGGGCGTTTGTGGCTCCGCGTAACCAGTGGAATTACCTCGACACTGACGTACTGCAATGGGTGCTGGAAAACGACTATGACCCACGGCTTATCAGTGCAATGAGCGAAGTGCGAAACCTGGTAGAGCCGGCTATTGCCCGTTGGGCAGCAGAGCGCGCGACCTCCAGCGATCTGGCGCAGATTGAATCGGCGCTGAACGAGATGATTGCTAACAATCAGGACCGCGAAGCGTTTAACGAAGCGGATATTCGCTACCACGAGGCGGTGCTGCAGTCGGTACATAACCCGGTGTTACAGCAACTGAGCATTGCGATCAGTTCGCTGCAGCGGGCGGTTTTTGAACGAACCTGGATGGGCGATGAGGCCAACATGCCGCAAACGCTCCAGGAACATAAGGCGCTGTTCGATGCGATAAGGCATCAGGACGGCGATGCGGCAGAGCAGGCGGCGCTTACCATGATCGCCAGCTCGACACGAAGGTTAAAGGAAATCACATGACAGCTCGCTACATCGCAATTGACTGGGGATCGACCAATCTGCGCGCCTGGCTTTATCAGGGCGACCACTGCCTGGACAGCAGGCAATCAGAAGCAGGCGTCACGCGCCTGAACGGAAAATCTCCGGCTGCGGTGTTAGCAGAAGTGACGACCGACTGGCGTGAAGAGAATACGCCAGTGGTAATGGCAGGAATGGTCGGCAGCAATGTCGGCTGGAAAGTTGCACCGTATTTATCTGTTCCTGCCCGTTTTTCATCTATTGGCGAACAATTAACGTCTGTTGGCGACAATATCTGGATTATTCCCGGATTATGCGTTTCTCATGATGATAACCACAATGTGATGCGCGGCGAAGAAACACAATTGATCGGCGCGCGTGCTTTGGCTCCTTCCTCTCTTTATGTCATGCCCGGTACGCATTGCAAATGGGTGCAGGCCGATAGCCAGCAAATCAACGATTTTCGCACCGTAATGACCGGTGAATTACATCATTTACTGTTAAATCACTCATTGATTGGCGCAGGTTTGCCGCCGCAGGAAAACGCTGCCGATGCCTTCGCGGCTGGCCTTGAGCGTGGCCTTAATGCGCCCGCCATATTGCCGCAGCTTTTTGAAGTTCGCGCCTCGCATGTGCTGGGAACACTTCCCCGCGAACAGGTCAGTGAATTTCTCTCTGGTTTGTTGATTGGCGCAGAGGTTGCCAGTATGCGCGACTATGTGACCCATCAACACGCCATCACCCTTGTCGCCGGAACATCGCTGACCGCGCGCTACCAGCAAGCCTTTCAGGCGATGGGTTGCGACGTGGCGGCGGTAGCGGGCGACACGGCATTTCAGGCTGGTATAAGGAGCATCGCTCATGCAGTGGCAAACTAAACTCCCGCTGATCGCCATTTTGCGCGGCATTACGCCCGACGAGGCGCTGGCGCATGTTGGCGCGGTGATTGACGCCGGGTTCGACGCGGTTGAAATCCCGCTGAATTCCCCTCAATGGGAGCAGAGCATTCCCGCCATCGTTGATGCATACGGCGATAAGGCGTTGATTGGCGCAGGTACGGTACTGAAACCTGAACAGGTCGATGCACTCGCCAGGATGGGCTGCCAGCTCATCGTTACGCCCAATATCCATAGTGAAGTGATCCGCCGTGCGGTGGGCTACGGCATGACCGTTTGCCCCGGCTGCGCGACGGCGACCGAAGCCTTTACCGCGCTCGAAGCGGGTGCGCAGGCGCTGAAAATATTCCCGTCATCGGCTTTTGGTCCGCAATACATCAAAGCGTTAAAAGCGGTATTACCACCGGACATCGCAGTCTTTGCCGTTGGCGGCGTGACGCCAGAAAACCTGGCGCAGTGGATAGACGCAGGTTGTGCTGGGGCGGGTTTAGGCAGCGATCTCTATCGCGCCGGGCAATCCGTAGAACGCACCGCGCAGCAGGCAGCAGCATTTGTTAAGGCGTATCGAGAGGCAGTGCAATGAAAATCACCAAAATTACCACGTATCGTTTACCTCCCCGCTGGATGTTCCTGAAAATTGAAACCGATGAAGGCGTGGTCGGCTGGGGCGAGCCCGTGATCGAAGGCCGCGCCCGTACAGTGGAAGCGGCAGTTCACGAACTGAGCGACTATTTGATTGGTCAGGATCCATCGCGCATCAATGACTTATGGCAAGTGATGTATCGCGCCGGATTTTATCGTGGCGGTCCAATCCTGATGAGCGCCATCGCCGGTATCGACCAGGCGTTATGGGATATCAAAGGCAAAGTGCTGAATGCGCCGGTGTGGCAACTGATGGGAGGCCTGGTTCGCGACAAAATTAAAGCCTACAGTTGGGTCGGCGGCGATCGTCCGGCGGATGTTATCGACGGCATTAAAACCCTGCGCGAAATCGGCTTCGATACCTTCAAACTGAACGGTTGTGAAGAACTGGGGCTAATTGATAACTCCCGCGCGGTAGATGCGGCGGTCAACACCGTGGCACAAATTCGTGAAGCTTTTGGCAATCAGATTGAGTTTGGTCTTGATTTCCACGGTCGCGTCAGCGCGCCGATGGCGAAAGTGCTGATTAAAGAACTGGAGCCGTATCGCCCGCTGTTTATTGAAGAGCCGGTGCTGGCGGAACAAGCCGAATACTACCCGAAACTGGCGGCACAAACGCATATTCCACTGGCGGCGGGTGAGCGCATGTTCTCACGCTTCGATTTTAAACGTGTGCTGGAGGCAGGCGGTATTTCGATTCTGCAACCGGATCTCTCCCACGCAGGCGGTATTACCGAATGCTACAAAATTGCCGGAATGGCAGAAGCCTATGACGTGACCCTTGCGCCGCACTGTCCGCTCGGACCGATTGCACTGGCGGCTTGCCTGCATATCGACTTTGTTTCCTATAACGCGGTACTTCAGGAACAAAGTATGGGCATTCATTACAACAAAGGCGCGGAGTTACTCGACTTTGTGAAAAATAAAGAAGACTTCAGCATGGTCGGCGGCTTCTTTAAACCATTAACGAAACCGGGCTTAGGCGTGGAAATCGACGAAGCCAAAGTTATTGAGTTCAGTAAAAATGCCCCGGACTGGCGTAATCCGCTCTGGCGTCATGAAGATAACAGCGTAGCAGAGTGGTAATTCCTGCCACGTAAGCCCCTCATCGGGCACTAAAACAGCAATACAAAAATATAACCCTCTGTAAATTACAGGGCATGGTGAGCGGCTTCGCTATGCCCAAAATCTGGAGAAAGCTCGCTATGGATATTCCCGTTAATGCAGCAAAGCCGGGGCGTCGGCGTTATCTGACGCTGGTGATGATCTTTATTACGGTGGTCATTTGTTATGTTGACCGCGCTAACCTGGCCGTGGCTTCCGCCCATATTCAGGAAGAGTTCGGTATTACCAAAGCGGAAATGGGCTATGTATTTTCGGCCTTCGCCTGGCTTTATACACTATGTCAGATCCCCGGCGGTTGGTTTTTAGATCGCGTAGGTTCTCGCGTGACTTATTTTATTGCGATATTTGGCTGGTCAGTGGCGACGTTATTCCAGGGCTTTGCCACGGGATTAATGTCATTAATTGGTCTGCGCGCGATAACCGGTATTTTCGAAGCGCCCGCTTTCCCGACCAATAACCGGATGGTGACCAGCTGGTTCCCGGAACATGAACGCGCTTCTGCCGTTGGTTTTTATACGTCTGGTCAGTTTGTCGGTCTGGCGTTTCTGACTCCGCTGCTGATCTGGATTCAGGAGATGTTGAGCTGGCACTGGGTGTTCATTGTCACCGGTGGTATCGGCATTATCTGGTCGCTGATTTGGTTTAAGGTTTATCAGCCGCCGCGCCTGACCAAAGGCATCAGCAAAGCTGAACTGGATTACATTCGTGATGGTGGCGGTCTGGTGGATGGTGATGCGCCGGTGAAAAAAGAGGCACGTCAGCCGTTAACAGCCAAAGACTGGAAACTGGTGTTCCATCGTAAACTGATCGGTGTCTATCTTGGGCAATTTGCGGTGGCTTCTACACTGTGGTTTTTCTTAACCTGGTTCCCGAACTATTTAACCCAGGAAAAAGGAATCACGGCGCTGAAAGCAGGCTTTATGACCACGGTGCCATTCCTCGCGGCGTTTGTCGGCGTCCTGCTCTCTGGCTGGGTCGCGGATCTGCTGGTACGTAAGGGCTTTTCACTGGGCTTTGCGCGTAAAACGCCGATTATCTGCGGCTTGCTGATCTCCACCTGCATTATGGGTGCGAACTACACCAACGATCCGATGATGATTATGTGCCTGATGGCGCTGGCATTCTTCGGCAACGGTTTTGCTTCGATTACCTGGTCGCTGGTCTCTTCTCTGGCACCGATGCGCCTGATTGGTTTAACCGGCGGCGTGTTTAACTTTGCCGGTGGTCTGGGCGGCATCACCGTTCCGCTGGTGGTGGGGTACCTGGCGCAGGGTTACGGTTTCGCACCTGCACTGGTTTATATCTCCGCCGTCGCGTTGATTGGCGCGCTCTCTTACATCCTGCTGGTGGGCGATGTGAAGCGCGTTGGATAATCTTTCAACTGTGGAATATGCGCCACTCCACTGCGCATAATCCACTTTCTTAAAGCCGGTGCGGTCAGGCATCGGCTTTTTACTATCTTGCCGAAGAGTTTTAAACGCAGTTTGCGAGTGGCGCGCCTGTAAGCGGTATTGAGCTTCTCTGGCTGCTTCAGTAATACCGAACGCAGAATCTCTGCGCTATCCAGCGCATAGCTAATCCCCTCCAGCGAGCTGGCGCTGATAAATCCCGCCGCTTCGCCAATCAGAAAGGCGTTGTCCTTGCCGCAGACAAAATCCTGCCAGCGTGAGGGAAACAGCACCGTGCATTTTTCGCTTTTCACCGCCTTACCAAACTGGAACTGAAAGGCACTCATTTTCTCTTTTAGCGTCGTGAAACGCGTCTGACCGTCTTTCATCGGATAGGCACCGCCAAAGATAAAATAACCGTCTTTGCTGATACTCCATGAGTAACAGTCAGTTATCGCATTATCAAAGATGCAGGAGTAGAACGGCACCGGATGTTTCTCTGCGAACCACTGCTGGATGGCGACATATTTACGAATCTGATGATCCGGGTAGAGATGCCGCCGCACCATCGAGTTGGCACCATCGGCACCGACCAGATAGCGGGCGGTAATATGCTGCTCCCAGCCGTCTGCGCGAAAAATGACATGCCATTTATCATCCTCACGCCAGATTTTTCGACACAGGCTGTCGTGGTAAACCTCAACGCTGGCGGGGATCAGCGATTTCATCCACAAGTCGAAAGCATGGCGATTAATATTGATATAGCTTCGCTGGTAGTTACGCGTGAGCGATGCGGCGACGTCGACGGTTTTGACGCTGAAAATCTGCGGGTTGGCGATGACATCGACAGGAAGCGTCAGTCCATCGCGAATAAAAGATCGCTGCGCGTCCGGTGCCAGCAGACCGCCACAAGGTTTGCTGAAACCTTCAGTACCATGCTGGTGCTTTTTATCCAGCGCGATCACCTGCATTTTGCCTGCTAACTTTCGCGCCAACGCCGACCCTGCCGGGCCGAGGCCAATAATCGCCACGTCGAAATGTTCCATCTTTTCACTCACATTCATCACGATGGCAAAAGACTATTGTCTGAAAGTGAAGTCCTTGTGAAGTATGATGGCGGGAACCGTTTTGTATCAGGACCACGCCATGAAACAGATAACCTTTGCTCCCCGTAATCACCTGCTCACCAATACCAATACCTGGACGCCCGACAGCCAGTGGCTGGTGTTTGACGTGCGGCCTTCTGGGGCGTCGTTTACCGGCGAGACCATTGAGCGTGTGAATATCCATACCGGCGAGGTCGAGGTTATCTATCGCGCGTCACAGGGCGCATACGTCGGCGTGGTGACCGTTCATCCGAAGTCAGAGAAGTATGTCTTCATCCACGGCCCGGAAAATCCTGATGAAACATGGTATTACGACTTTCATCATCGGCGCGGAGTGATTGTTGAAAGCGGCAAGGTGAGCAATCTCGATGCAATGGATATTACCGCGCCATATACGCCAGGAGCGCTGCGCGGCGGCAGTCATGTACATGTCTTTAGCCCAAACGGTGAAAGGGTGAGCTTTACCTACAACGACCATGTAATGCATGAACTCGATCCGGCGCTGGATTTGCGAAATGTCGGTGTTGCTGCACCGTTTGGCCCGGTCAACGTACAAAAGCAGCATCCGCGTGAATACAGCGGTAGCCACTGGTGCGTGCTGGTAAGTAAAACCACGCCCACGCCACAGCCTGGCAGTGATGAAATCAATCGTGCTTATGAAGAAGGATGGGTAGGAAATCACGCGCTGGCGTTTATTGGCGACACACTTTCGGCAAAGGGCGAGAAAGTGCCGGAGCTGTTTATTGTCGAGTTGCCGAAAGATGAAGCTGGCTGGAAAGCGGCAGGTGATGCGCCGTTAAGTGGAACGGAAACAACCCTGCCCGCGCCACCGCGTGGCGTCGTGCAGCGACGTTTAACCTTTACCCACCATCGGGCTTATCCGGGGTTAGTCAACGTCCCGCGCCACTGGGTGCGCTGTAATCCGCAGGGTACGCAAATCGCGTTTTTAATGCGTGATGATAACGGCATTGTGCAACTGTGGCTTATCTCGCCACAGGGCGGCGAGCCGCACCAGTTAACCCATAACAAAACGGATATTCAGTCTGCATTTAACTGGCATCCATCAGGAGAATGGTTGGGCTTTGTGCTGGATAATCGGATTGCTTGTGCCCATGCGCAAAGCGGCGAGGTTGAGTATTTAACCGAAAACCACGCCAATCCACCTTCTGCGGACGCCGTGGTTTTCTCGCCGGATGGTCAATGGTTGGCGTGGATGGAGGACGGTCAGTTGTGGATCACCGAAACTGATCGCTAAATCAGTTATCAGGCATTCTGGCCGGTGGAATAACCGCATTGGTGGCTTGTGCGTTGGCTTCGCTTTTTTCAACGCGCGAGCGCACTGAGCTGTCTTTGCGGAACACATCCCACGGTAGCAATATTGTGTCCAGTACTGCGGTAAATGGCATGTCGAGTATCGCCAGCGATTTTGTGCCCCAGTTGGTTTCATCGTCGCCAATCATGGTTGCGCTGGCGCGGGTGCCAGGATACGTTCCTTCTTTCCCCCCGGTATGGGACATCACGCTGGAGCATCCTCCGAGTAATGTCATTCCGCTGCATATCATGAACGCTAACAACACATTTCTTATCATAATAAATTCATCTGTTGATCGTGGGTGTTGGCCTGATGAGTTATAGCGATCCCTTGCTGAAAATAACATCATCATTACGTCGCACTGTGGCGGCTATCGCACTTTAACGTTTCGTGCTGCCCCCTCAGTCTATGCAATAGACCATAAACTGCAAAAAAAAGTCCGCTGATAAGGCTTGAAAAGTTCATTTCCAGACCCATTTTTACATCGTAGCCGATGAGGACGCGCCTGATGGGTGTTCTGGCTACCTGACCTGTCCATTGTGGAAGGTCTTAGATTCTCGCTGATTTCAGGAGCTATTGATTATGCGTAACTTTGATTTATCCCCGCTTTACCGTTCTGCTATTGGATTTGACCGTTTGTTTAACCACTTAGAAAACAACCAGAGCCAGAGTAATGGCGGCTACCCTCCGTATAACGTTGAACTGGTAGACGAAAACCATTACCGCATTGCTATCGCTGTGGCTGGTTTTGCTGAGAGCGAACTGGAAATTACCGCCCAGGATAATCTGCTGGTGGTGAAAGGTGCTCACGCCGACGAACAAAAAGAGCGCACCTATCTGTACCAGGGCATCGCTGAACGCAACTTTGAACGTAAATTCCAGTTAGCTGAGAACATTCATGTTCGTGGTGCTAACCTGGTGAATGGTCTGCTGTATATCGATCTCGAACGCGTGATTCCGGAAGCGAAAAAACCGCGCCGTATCGAAATCAACTAATTCCCTAAGGCCGCCTGGCGCGGCCTGACATTTCCATGCTCGCCGTCAGGGAGCATATGCGAATCTTCGGATTTGCAGGTAATTACTCGCTTCTTAGAAGGAGAAATGACTATGCGTAACTTCGATTTATCCCCACTGATGCGTCAATGGATCGGTTTTGACAAACTGGCCAACGCACTGCAAAACGCCGGTGAAAGCCAGAGCTTCCCGCCGTACAACATTGAGAAAAGCGACGATAACCACTACCGCATTACCCTTGCGCTGGCAGGTTTCCGTCAGGAAGATTTAGAGATTCAACTGGAAGGTACGCGCCTGAGCGTAAAAGGCACGCCAGAGCAGCCAAAAGAAGAGAAAAAATGGCTGCATCAAGGGCTTATGAATCAGCCTTTTAGCCTGAGCTTTACGCTGGCTGAAAATATGGAAGTCTCTGGCGCAACCTTCGTAAACGGTTTACTGCATATTGATTTAATTCGTAATGAGCCTGAACCCATCGCAGCGCAGCGTATCGCTATCAGCGAACGTCCCGCGTTAAATAGCTAACTAGCTATTCTCTTTGCCCCGCCATTCTGGTGGGGCTTTTTTTTGTCTTTTTTCTTCAGCAATGCGTTAAATTTCGCCTGTTTAAGATATTTCGGCACGTTCTTTCCCGTGATAATGTGCGCTATAAGGCAAATCTGCTTCACCGATTCAGCCATAATCCGTAGCAATTAAAATGTTATTTCAAGAGAAATGGACGATGAGTGATATAGCATTAACGGTCAGTATTCTGGCTTTGGTGGCGGTCGTCGGGTTGTTTATCGGCAACGTCAAGTTTCGCGGTGTTGGATTGGGCATTGGCGGCGTGCTGTTCGGTGGGATCATCGTCGGCCATTTTGTTTCTCAGGCGGGGATGACATTAAGTAGCGATATGCTGCATGTTATTCAGGAGTTTGGCCTGATCCTGTTCGTTTATACCATCGGGATTCAGGTAGGGCCGGGCTTCTTTGCCTCATTGCGCGTCTCCGGATTACGCCTCAACCTGTTTGCTGTTCTGATCGTCATCATCGGTGGTCTGGTTACCGCCATCCTGCATAAACTGTTTGATATTCCACTGCCGGTAGTGCTGGGGATTTTTTCCGGCGCGGTCACCAATACGCCAGCGCTGGGGGCAGGGCAGCAGATCTTGCGCGACCTGGGGACACCGATGGCGATGGTCGATCAAATGGGGATGAGCTATGCGATGGCGTATCCATTTGGGATTTGCGGCATTTTGTTCACTATGTGGATGCTGCGGGTTATTTTCCGCGTCAATGTTGAGACTGAGGCCCAGCAGCACGAGTCCACGCGAACCAACGGCGGTGCGCTAATCAGGACGATTAACATCCGAGTTGAGAATCCTAATTTGCATAATTTAGCCATTAAAGATGTGCCGATTCTCAATGGCGATAAAGTTATTTGCTCACGATTGAAACGAGAAGAAACCCTAAAAGTGCCTTCGCCAGAAACCGTTATTCAACTGGGCGATTTGCTGCATCTGGTGGGGCAGCCTGCGGATTTACATAATGCGCAACTGGTGATTGGTCAGGAGGTCGATACCTCGCTGTCTACGAAAGGCACTGATTTGCGCGTCGCGCGTGTGGTGGTCACCAATGAAAACGTGCTCGGTAAACGTATTCGCGACCTGCACTTTAAAGAACGCTATGACGTTGTTATCTCGCGCCTGAACCGTGCTGGTGTTGAATTAGTTGCAAGTAGCGATATCAGCCTGCAGTTCGGCGATATCCTCAACCTGGTGGGGCGTCCGTCCGCAATTGATGCCGTTGCCAATGTGCTGGGGAATGCGCAGCAAAAACTGCAACAGGTTCAGATGCTGCCAGTGTTTATTGGTATCGGGCTTGGCGTATTGTTAGGTTCTATTCCCGTCTTTGTGCCTGGGTTCCCGGCGGCGTTGAAACTCGGGCTGGCGGGCGGTCCGCTGATTATGGCGTTGATCCTCGGGCGTATCGGCAGTATCGGCAAGCTGTACTGGTTTATGCCACCAAGCGCTAACCTGGCGCTACGCGAGTTAGGCATTGTGCTCTTTCTCTCGGTGGTTGGCCTGAAATCCGGCGGCGATTTTATCCATACACTGGTGGATGGCGAAGGGCTAAGCTGGATTGGTTATGGTGCCCTGATCACCGCCGTTCCGCTGATTACTGTTGGCATTCTGGCGCGGATGTTAGCCAAAATGAATTACCTGACCATGTGCGGGATGCTGGCAGGTTCCATGACCGATCCTCCGGCGCTGGCGTTTGCTAATAATCTTCATCCAACCAGCGGTGCGGCGGCGCTCTCTTACGCCACTGTCTATCCGTTAGTGATGTTCCTGCGCATTATCACACCCCAATTACTGGCGGTGCTCTTCTGGAGTATCGGTTAACTCTTTTCCCGGTGGAGTCGCCGTAAATGGTACTCCGCCTGGTATTTCTGAACATCATCGAGTCATTTACACACTCGCCATTCTGGTTATTACCTGTCCGTATTCTTCAGCACAGCTGACGGCGCATAACCAAATTTATGCTTAAAGGCTTTGCTGAAATGAAAGGAGTCGAAGAAGTTGAGCGTATCAGCGACTTCGCCAACCGAGTTCCCTTGTTGCTTTAATAGCGATAGCGCCAGATCCAGACGCGCATCGAGGTAATATTCTTTCGGCGTCTTGCCGGTATAGCGTAAAAACAGACGACGCAACCAGGCCTCGCTACAGGGGATCGTGGCAGCCATATCAGCTACGCTCCAGCGTTGTTGTAGATTGGCATGTAAAGTGGCAATTAATTTTTCAATTTGCCGCCGTTGTGGATCTTTTTTACCGACTGCGTGCATAAGACAAATCCACTGATAAATAATTTTCGTCAGAAAAGCGACTGCCAGATTATTTTTTATTGCTTCTGGTGAAGTAATTAACTCAGCAACTTCGGTGAGTTCCTGATTATAAACTTCGCCATTATAAATAACGCTTTGCTGACCGACGGGAATATCCATCATACTGGTGGGGGTAAATTCCATCCAGTACTGTTCCCAGACCAAACCTTCACAGTGATAAGAGTGAATATCCATTGGCTTTAAAAATATAATACAGTTGCCATGCAGAGTTATTTGTTCGTCATTCTTTAAAAGAATTTTCCCACATCCTTGTACGGTATACACCGCAACCCATGAGTTGGCGATAAGCGGTTTCTTCTTGTCCCGCGGCCAGATCACCCGATAATGCTCGTCGGCGTAGGTATGCCAGAGCGATATCAGAGAAATTCCGCTGGAGATCACATTTTCGTTAATCAATAAGGGAATATTGTACGGAGTTTCGTTTTTTACATCCGAACTTTGCAATTTTCCATTCATTTTAATATCCCTCCGGCGAATTATGCTCACAACCTGAACTTAACAGAAAACAATCCGTTCAGGGATATGACGTTTGTATTTTAAGAATCTGACTGCCTGACCCGACGCATTTTACCTCTCCCTATATTCATGCGTCCGGGACATAAACATAAATAAGGGCTATGAGATGAATTCGTTACAAATCTTGAGTTTTGTCGGTTTTACGCTGCTGGTAGCGGTCATCACCTGGTGGAAGGTCCGTAAAACAGATACCGGATCGCAACAAGGCTATTTTCTTGCCGGACGTTCACTAAAAGCGCCGGTTATTGCCGCTTCGTTAATGCTAACCAACCTTTCCACGGAACAACTGGTCGGCCTTTCCGGGCAGGCCTACAAAAGTGGCATGTCGGTGATGGGCTGGGAAGTCACCTCTGCAGTGACGCTGATCTTCCTCGCGCTAATCTTTTTACCGCGCTATCTGAAGCGCGGCATTGCCACCATCCCCGATTTTCTGGAGGAACGTTATGATAAAACGACGCGTATTATCATCGACTTCTGCTTCCTCATTGCCACCGGCGTCTGCTTTCTGCCGATTGTTCTCTATTCCGGCGCGTTGGCGCTCAACAGCCTGTTTCATGTGGGTGAGTCGCTACAACTTTCCGATGGTGCGGCTATCTGGTTACTGGTGATTTTGCTTGGTCTGGCGGGAATTTTGTATGCGGTGATCGGCGGACTGCGCGCAATGGCAGTGGCGGACTCCATTAACGGTATTGGGCTGGTTATTGGCGGGTTGATGGTGCCGTTATTTGGCCTGATCGCGATGGGCAAGGGCAGCTTTATGCAGGGCATTGAGCAACTCACCACCGTTCACGCCGAGAAATTAAACTCAGTCGGCGGCCCGACCGATCCCTTGCCGATTGGCGCGGCATTTACCGGTTTGATTCTGGTGAACACCTTTTACTGGTGTACAAATCAGGGCATCGTGCAACGCACGCTGGCGTCAAAAAGCCTGGCGGAAGGGCAAAAGGGGGCGCTGTTAACGGCGGTGCTGAAAATGCTCGACCCGCTGGTACTGGTGCTGCCAGGGTTGATTGCGTTTCATCTGTATCAGGATTTACCGAAAGCCGACATGGCCTACCCGACGCTGGTCAATAACGTTCTGCCGGTGCCACTGGTGGGCTTCTTCGGTGCGGTGTTATTTGGTGCGGTGATCAGTACCTTCAACGGCTTTCTGAATAGCGCCAGTACGTTATTCAGTATGGGTATTTACCGGCGCATCATTAACCAGAATGCCGAGCCGCAACAGCTGGTCACCGTCGGGCGCAAATTTGGTTTCTTTATCGCCGTCGTTTCGGTGATGGTCGCGCCGTGGATCGCCAACGCGCCGCAGGGGCTGTATAGCTGGATGAAACAGCTCAACGGTATTTACAACGTGCCGCTGGTTACCATCATCATTATGGGCTTTTTCTTCCCGCGCATTCCGGCGCTGGCGGCAAAAGTGGCGATGGGGATTGGCATAATCAGCTACATCACCATCAACTATCTGGTGAAGTTCGACTTCCATTTCCTCTATGTGCTGGCCTGTACGTTCTGCATCAACGTGGTCGTGATGCTGATGATCGGTTTTATCAAACCGCGCGCCACGCCGTTCACCTTCAAAGATGCGTTTGCGGTGGACATGAAACCGTGGAAAAACGTCAAGATTGCGTCAATTGGTATCCTGTTCGCGATGATTGGCGTCTATGCCGGGCTGGCTGAATTCGGTGGCTACGGTACGCGCTGGTTAGCGATGATCAGTTATTTCATCGCCGCCGTAGTGATTGTCTACCTGATTTTTGACAGCTGGCGGCATCGTCACGACCCAGCCGTCACCTTTACTCCCGATGCGAAGGATAGCCTATGAAACGCCCCAATTTTCTGTTCATCATGACCGATACCCAGGCCACCAATATGGTCGGTTGCTATAGCGGTAAGCCGCTGAATACGCAAAATATTGATAGTCTGGCGGCAGAAGGTATTCGCTTTAATTCTGCCTACACCTGTTCACCGGTTTGTACACCTGCACGCGCCGGACTATTCACCGGTATCTACGCTAACCAGTCCGGCCCGTGGACCAACAACGTCGCGCCGGGCAAAAACATTTCCACCATGGGGCGCTACTTTAAGGATGCGGGCTATCACACCTGCTACATCGGCAAATGGCATCTCGATGGACATGACTATTTCGGCACTGGCGAGTGTCCGCCGGAGTGGGACGCTGATTACTGGTTCGATGGCGCGAACTATCTTAGTGAACTGACGGAGAAAGAGATTAGCCTGTGGCGCAATGGCCTAAACAGCGTTGAGGATTTACAGGCGAACCATATTGACGAAACCTTCACCTGGGCGCACCGCATCAGCAATCGGGCGGTGGATTTTCTGCAACAGCCCGCGCGCGCCGACGAACCTTTCCTGATGGTGATTTCGTATGATGAGCCGCATCACCCGTTCACCTGTCCGGTGGAGTATTTAGAGAAATACACTGATTTTTACTACGAACTGGGTGAGAAAGCAGAGGATGACCTGGCGAACAAACCGGAACATCACCGCTTATGGGCGCAGGCGATGCCATCGCCAGTCGGTGATGACGGGCTTTATCACCATCCGCTCTATTTTGCCTGCAATGACTTTGTTGATGACCAAATCGGACGGGTCATCAATGCCTTAACGCCAGAGCAACGTGAAAATACGTGGGTCATTTATACCTCCGATCATGGTGAAATGATGGGCGCACATAAGCTGATCAGTAAAGGAGCGGCGATGTATGACGACATCACCCGTATTCCGCTGATCATCCGTTCGCCGCAAGGGGAGCGGCGGCAGGTCGATACGCCAGTCAGTCATATCGATTTACTGCCGACAATGATGGCGCTGGCAGATATTGAAAAACCAGAGATTCTGCCGGGGGAAAATATCCTTGCCGTGAAAGAGCCACGCGGCGTAATGGTGGAATTTAACCGCTACGAGATTGAGCATGACAGCTTTGGCGGTTTTATTCCGGTGCGTTGCTGGGTGACGGATGACTTTAAACTGGTACTCAACCTCTTCACCAGTGATGAACTTTACGATCGCCGTAATGACCTAAATGAAATGCATAATCTGATCGATGATATCCGTTTTGCCGACGTTCGCCGCAAAATGCATGACGCCTTATTGGATTACATGGATAAAATTCGCGATCCGTTCCGCAGTTACCAGTGGAGTCTGCGTCCGTGGCGTAAAGATGCACGACCGCGCTGGATGGGGGCGTTTCGTCCACGCCCACAAGATGGCTATTCGCCAGTGGTACGCGACTATGACACCGGCCTACCGACACAAGGGGTGAAGGTGGAAGAGAAAAAACAGAAGTTCTGATGCATTATTGCTGTTCCTGGCCTACTTTTTCGGCGAGGAACAGTTTACAAGGAGCAACAATGAAAATTTCCCGCCTCGGAGAAGCACCTGATTATCGCTTCTCGCTGGCTAATGAGCGTACTTTTCTGGCGTGGATCCGTACCGCACTAGGCTTTCTGGCGGCGGGGGTTGGGCTTGATCAACTTGCGCCAGATTTCGCCACGCCCGTCATTCGCGAACTGCTGGCGTTGTTGTTGTGTCTGTTTTCCGGCGGGTTAGCGATGTATGGCTACCTGCGCTGGTTACGCAATGAAAAAGCGATGCGTCTGAAAGAGGACCTGCCCTACACCAACAGCTTATTAATCATCAGCTTAATATTGATGGTCGTAGCGGTGATCGTTATGGGACTGGTGTTGTATGCCGGATAGCCGCAAAGCCAGACGCATTGCCGACCCAGGGCTGCAGCCGGAGCGTACATCACTGGCGTGGTTTCGTACCATGCTGGGCTACGGCGCGTTGATGGCGTTGGCTATCAAACACAACTGGCACCAGGCGGGCATGTTATTCTGGATTTCGATTGGCATTCTCGCCATTGTGGCGCTGATCCTCTGGCACTACACCCGTAATCGCAATTTAATGGATGTCACGAATAGCGATTTTTCCCAATTTCACGTAGTCCGTGACAAATTTTTGATCTCCCTCGCGGTGTTATCTCTCGCAATACTGTTTGCTGTAACGCATATACATCAACTTATCGTATTTATTGAGAGAGTCGCATGACAGGAAGTCAGGTCATTGATGCTGAAGAGGACAGGCATAAACTGGTTGTAGAGTACAAGGATGCTCTGCAACCTGCCGATTTTTATCACAATTTCAAACAACGGGGTATCCGCTCCGTACAGCTTATTCCCCATCTTGAATTTGATGACCGGGGCGATCTGACGGCCGCTTCGGTGACAGCAGAGCTGTGGGGGAAATTTTTAATTGCCTTGTTCGAGTGTTGGGTACGGGCAGATATCAGTCGTATTTCGATTGAGCTTTTTGACGCCACCCTACAAAAATGGTGTGGCAGCGAAAACCCGCAACCGCGTCGTGGCTGCCAGGCGTGCGACTGGCATCGCCTGTGCCCGCACGCTCGGGAGGAGACGCCAGACAACGTGCTTTGTGCGGGCTATCAGGCGTTTTATTCTTACTCCGCGCCGCATATGCGGGTGATGCGTGATCTGATAAAGCAGCATCGTTCTCCCATGGAGCTGATGACGATGCTGCGGTGACGTGAGCTTAAACAGGCTGCCCCTGATGCGACATCCGCGTCGCCAGCGGTAGCCAGCACAGCACGATCAACAATCCCATTAAGGTCATCAACAACCCCAGGCTGCCCTGACCGGTTTGCGGCAACATCGCAGAGAGCGACGCCAGCACGCCGGAACCAATGTTTTGCAGACCGCCGACCAGCGCGCCAGCGGTGCCCGCCAGGAAGGGGAACGGCTCCATCGCGCCGCTGGTAGCCAGTGGAAACAGCATCCCGGCACCGAAAAAGAACAGCGCGGCGGGAATGAGCAGCGTCCAGACATTCATCACGCCAAACCAGTCGGGGATCCACATCAGCAAGCCAGCCAGCAGGCAACAGATAACCGACTGCCACATCAACGTTGAGAAGCGTTTATTGGGACGTCCGGCAAACCATGCGCCAAAAAATGCCGCCGGAATCGGCAGAATAAACAAAATACTGACCGTCATACTGCTCAGCCCTAACACCGCGCCCATCAGCACGCCGGAGCAGGCTTCAAAGGCGGCAATTCCGGCCAGACCGCCAATCAGCATCAGCAAATAACAGTTAAAACCGCTGTTACCGAAAAGCGTTTTATAACTGGTAAGCAGGCGCGTGCGCGGTGCGTCGACCGGACGCGTTTCCGGCATCCAGCGGGCCATACTGAAAGTCACACCGGCACAAAGAACCAACAAAAAGAGATAACAGGCACGCCAGTTCCACATCGTATCCAGCAGACCGCCGATTAGCGGTGCGAGCAACGGACTGACAAGAATCCCCATGTTTAACAGGCTGTTAGCATGGCGCAACTGTGTCCGTTCATATAAATCGCGCGGCAAAGTACGCGCCATTACGCCGCCAACGCCGGTGCCCATCCCCTGCATCGCGCTGGCGGCAATCAATACCGTCAAACTGGAGGTCGTGACCGCGACCAGCGTTGCCAGCATAAAAATGGACATTCCGACGAGGATCACCGGTCGGCGACCCACGCGGTCGGAAATCGGGCCATAAAACAGCTGTGAGACACCGTAAGTCAGCAGATAAGCGCCCATTACGCTCTGCACCGCCCCTTCACGGACATTGAGATCGCGCGCCATATCGGCAATAGCTGGAATATAAATGGTTTGCGCCATCTGACCGACGGCCACGAGTAATACCAACATCAATAACAAATTGACGTTTCTATGCCTTTTCATTATCACGGATGCTTTTATAAAAATAATTAGAATAAGTCACTACGCATTCCCATAAATGCGGGAGAGGAATCTATCACATTGATGAATGTTAGCCAGATATACGCCAGGAATGGGGAATTGTTTAGCGGCAGAATATGTAAACAAAAGCGGCAATAAATGTTGCCGGGAACAGTGATGGTGCGGTTGGTAGGGTAAGGTGTTTACGCTGTATTCGACATGAATAAGGCGCACTCTGTCAACAATCTGACCGTCTTTCAGGTGATGATGCTTTATTGCCTGAGTTTCAGTTCAAAATGTGATCTGCCACGTATTTTTATCCGGAAGAAAAATTTTCCATTGTCTCCCCTGTAAAGCTGTGCTTGTATAAATATTGTTAAACACAAAACCAACAAGGTCCCTAATGACTACTTCCATGTTCAACGCAAAACTACTACCAACTGCGCCATCCGCCGCAGTGGTCGTCGTGCGTGTGGTGGTGGTCGTCGGCAATGCGCCGTAGGGACTGGAACAACACACGATTCCAAAACCCCGCCGGCGCAAACCGGGCGGGGTTTTTCGTTTAAGCTCCTCCCGGAAAGTCGGCCCAGAAGAAAAGGACTGGAGCATGGCAAGTTCGGGCACAACATCGACGCGTAAGCGCTTTACCGGCGCAGAATTTATCGTTCATTTCCTGGAACAGCAGGGCATTAAGATTGTGACGGGTATTCCGGGCGGTTCTATCCTGCCTGTTTACGATGCCTTAAGCCAAAGCACGCAAATCCGCCATATTCTGGCTCGCCATGAACAGGGCGCGGGGTTTATCGCTCAGGGAATGGCGCGCACCGACGGTAAACCGGCGGTCTGTATGGCCTGTAGCGGACCGGGTGCGACTAACCTGGTGACCGCCATTGCCGATGCGAGGCTGGACTCCATCCCGCTGATTTGCATCACTGGTCAGGTTCCCGCCTCGATGATCGGCACCGACGCCTTCCAGGAAGTCGACACCTACGGCATCTCTATCCCCATCACCAAACACAACTATCTGGTCAGACATATCGAAGAACTCCCGCAGGTCATGAGCGATGCCTTCCGTATTGCGCAATCAGGCCGCCCTGGCCCGGTGTGGATAGACATTCCTAAGGATGTGCAAACGGCAGTTTTTGAGATTGAAACACAGCCCGCTATGGCAGAAAAAGCCGCCGCACCCGCCTTTAGCGAAGAAAGTATTCGTGACGCGGCGGCGATGATTAACGCCGCCAAACGCCCGGTGCTTTATCTGGGTGGTGGTGTGATCAACGCGCCTGCGCGAGTGCGTGAACTGGCGGAGAAAGCGCAACTGCCTACCACCATGACTTTAATGGCGCTGGGTATGTTGCCAAAAGCGCATCCGCTGTCGCTGGGTATGCTGGGGATGCACGGTGTGCGCAGCACCAACTATATTTTGCAGGAGGCGGATCTGCTGATTGTACTCGGTGCGCGTTTTGATGACCGGGCGATTGGCAAAACCGAGCAGTTCTGTCCGAATGCCAAAATTATTCATGTCGATATCGACCGCGCAGAGCTGGGCAAAATCAAGCAACCGCATGTGGCAATTCAGGCGGATGTTGATGACGTGTTGGCGCAGTTGATCCCGCTGGTGGAAGCGCAACCGCGTGCAGAGTGGCACCAGTTGGTGGCGGATTTGCAGCGTGAATTCCCGTGTCCAATCCCGAAAGCGTGCGATCCATTAAGCCATTACGGCCTGATCAACGCCGTTGCCGCCTGTGTCGATGACAATGCGATTATCACCACCGACGTGGGTCAGCATCAGATGTGGACCGCGCAAGCCTATCCGCTCAATCGCCCACGCCAGTGGCTGACCTCCGGCGGGCTGGGCACGATGGGTTTTGGCCTGCCTGCGGCGATTGGCGCGGCGCTGGCGAACCCGGACCGCAAAGTGTTGTGCTTCTCCGGCGACGGCAGCCTGATGATGAATATTCAGGAGATGGCGACCGCCAGTGAAAATCAGCTGGATGTTAAAATCATTTTGATGAACAACGAAGCGCTGGGGCTGGTGCATCAGCAACAGAGTCTGTTCTACAAGCAGGGCGTTTTTGCCGCTACCTATCCGGGCAAAATCAACTTTATGCAGATTGCCGCCGGATTCGGCCTCGAAACCTGTGATTTGAATAACGAAGCCGATCCGCAGGCTGCATTGCAGGAAATCATCAATCGCCCTGGCCCGGCGCTGATCCATGTGCGCATTGATGCCGAAGAAAAAGTGTACCCGATGGTGCCGCCAGGTGCGGCGAATACTGAAATGGTGGGGGAATAAGCCATGCAAAACACAACTCATGATAACGTGATTCTGGAACTCACCGTTCGCAACCATCCGGGTGTAATGACCCACGTTTGTGGCCTTTTTGCCCGTCGCGCTTTTAACGTTGAAGGCATTCTCTGCCTGCCGATTCAGGACAGCGACAAAAGCCACATCTGGCTACTGGTCAATGACGACCAGCGTCTGGAGCAGATGATAAGCCAGATAGACAAGCTGGAAGATGTGGTGAAAGTGCAGCGTAATCAGTCCGATCCGACGATGTTTAACAAGATTGCGGTGTTTTTTCAGTAAGTGATTTTCTCGCCTGGATGGGATATTTACATCCGGGCGAGCTTATATACTCTAAATAATTCGAGTTGCAGGAAGGCGACAAGCGAGTGAATCCCCAGGAGCTTACATAAGTAAGTGACTGGGGGGAGCGAACGCAGACGCAGCACATGCAACTTGAAGTATGACGAGTATATTCTGTAACTCGAATTATTCAGAGTATATATTCGTCCATTGAAGACAACATTGATTTCTTATTCATATCTTCAGGCCAATTCACTTCACGGCCCCAAATACCTGGAGCAGTATTGATAGATTTCTCTAAAAACTCATCGTCAAAATTCATAAAGCTATTAATCCATAACCATAATTTGTGATTTGTCATATGCAATGCATCTATAGCACTCTCTGTCGTTATCAGGTTAAAGGTGTCAATAATATTTGTACTGTCTAATGATTCATAAACAATACAGCGAATAGTGGAGTATGAGGAATGGCGATTTTGTGCAAAAAAAGCTATACCTTGAATTTGTTCCCAGTCGTACTCTTTATATTCAGGCTTGGTATGTTTATAGAATGGATAGTGCCACCAGAAAGTATAGGTTGATTTATGACTCATATCATTAAGAATATAATCACAAATATAGACCTTTCCTGTTTTTCTATTAAAACGGATTGGGTAATGTCGCGGAGCAAAGATAAAATAATTTAGAATAGCAGCAAAAACAAAAGACATGAAAAAAATTGCGCAGTAAGCAATATGTAGCATTAACTCAGAGTCTGCTCTGTATCTCCACGTATCTAAGTATCGTTCGAAGTTAAATGTTATGTCATATATAAAGAATAAAACAGAGGCAAAACATAAAATAACGATAGGTAAGAAAAGAACGATGCTCAGCATGTTCATACCATAAAATGACGTGTAGTTTCGCGTTATCTCACAGTAGTTGTCATTAATATATGTTAATTTATCACTGTTTGATAACTTCTCACTGTTGCTTTGTGTTCTTTTGTTTATTTCATTAATGAGTCGTGGATCAATATTTTGTTTTATTAAGTGAGGGTGAGTGCGCATATCTGCTCCTTTTTTACAGACAATATCACGCAGGGATTTTTTTGTACATTAATCGGTGGGTTTTATTATTAAAGTGTAATAATGAAGCAGGCATGCTTGTCATACTTCAAGTTGCATGTGCTGTGTCTGCGAATTATTTAGAGAGTGGTTTTTATACTGAAGTAATAATTCATAAATATACAAACAATCAAACTATAAATATAAAATATATATTTTTCTTATTCAAAATGGATACTAACAAGGTATTAATGCTGCCAGCGTTTTTAATGATTAGTCGATATACCAAACCTTGAAGGCATCATTTCTTTTCACAAGCAACAGGAGCGCAGCTTTTTTCAGTAACCGCTCAAGGCTTGAACAGTGGCGCGCTTATCGTTAAGGTAAGCGCGTTTTATTACCCGCCAGGACAAGACCATGATCACCGTTGCCCTTATAGACGATCACCTTATCGTCCGCTCCGGCTTTGCGCAGCTGCTGGGGCTGGAACCTGATTTGCAGGTAGTTGCCGAGTTTGGTTCGGGGCGCGAGGCGCTGGCGGGGCTGCCGGGGCGCGGTGTGCAGGTGTGTATTTGCGATATCTCCATGCCTGATATCTCCGGTCTGGAGCTTCTAAGCCAGCTGCCGAAAGGCATGGCGACAATTATGCTCTCCGTTCATGACAGTCCGGCGCTGGTTGAGCAGGCGCTTAACGCGGGGGCGCGCGGCTTTCTCTCCAAACGCTGTAGCCCGGATGAACTCATTGCTGCGGTGCATACGGTTGCCACGGGCGGCTGTTATCTGACGCCGGATATTGCCATTAAACTGGCATCCGGTCGCCAGGACCCGCTAACCAAACGCGAACGCCAGGTGGCGGAAAAACTGGCGCAAGGAATGGCGGTGAAAGAGATTGCTGCCGAACTGGGCTTGTCGCCGAAAACGGTACACGTCCATCGCGCCAATCTGATGGAAAAACTGGGCGTCAGTAACGACGTTGAACTGGCGCGCCGCATGTTTGATGGTTGGTGATGAAGACGTTGTTCTCCCGCTTAATTACCGTTATTGCCTGCTTTTTTATCTTCTCTGCCGCATGGTTTTGCCTGTGGAGTATCAGCCTGCACCTGGTTGAGCGCCCTGATATGGCGGTGCTGTTATTTCCGTTTGGCCTGCGGCTAGGGCTAATGCTGCAATGCCCGCGCGGATACTGGCCGGTGCTACTGGGTGCGGAGTGGCTGCTGATTTACTGGCTAATGCAGGCGGTCGGTTTAACCCATTTCTCCTTATTGATGATCGGTAGTTTACTGACGTTGTTGCCCGTGGCGCTGATCTCGCGCTATCGCCATCAACGTGACTGGCGCACCTTGCTGTTACAGGGTGCGGCGTTAACGGCGGCGGCGTTGTTGCAGTCGCTGCCCTGGCTTTGGCACGGCAAAGAGTCGTGGAATGCGCTGCTGCTGACTTTAACTGGTGGCCTGACGCTGGCCCCGATATGTCTGGTGTTCTGGCACTATCTCGCCAATAACACCTGGCTGCCGCTCGGCCCGTCACTGGTTTCCCAGCCGATCAACTGGCGTGGGCGGCATCTGGTCTGGTACTTGCTACTGTTTGTTATCAGCCTCTGGCTCCAGTTGGGATTGCCGGACGAACTGTCGCGCTTTACGCCATTCTGTCTGGCGCTGCCGATTATCGCGCTGGCCTGGCACTATGGTTGGCAAGGAGCGCTGATTGCGACATTGATGAACGCCATCGCGCTGATCGCCAGTCAAACCTGGCGCGATCATCCGGTGGATTTATTGCTCTCGCTGCTGGTGCAAAGTCTGACAGGGTTGTTACTGGGCGCAGGCATCCAGCGGTTGCGTGAACTTAACCAGTCGCTGCAAAAGGAACTGGCGCGCAATCAGCATCTCGCTGAACGGTTGCTGGAAACCGAAGAGAGCGTGCGCCGTGATGTGGCACGTGAGCTGCACGATGATATCGGTCAGACCATCACTGCTATTCGAACTCAAGCGGGCATTGTCCAGCGGCTCGCGGCGGATAACGCCAGCGTGAAACAGAGCGGGCAGCTCATCGAACAACTGTCGCTGGGCGTTTACGACGCGGTGCGCCGCTTGTTAGGGCGGTTACGTCCGCGCCAGCTGGATGATCTCACCCTGGAGCAGGCCATCCGCTCACTGATGCGGGAAATGGAGCTGGAAGGGCGCGGCATTGTCAGTCATCTCGAATGGCGAATCGATGAATCAGCGTTAAGCGAAAACCAGCGCGTGACGCTGTTTCGTGTCTGCCAGGAAGGGCTGAACAACATTGTGAAACATGCTGATGCCAGCGCGGTCACCCTGCAAGGCTGGCAGCATGATGAGCGGTTAATGCTGGTGATTGAAGACGATGGCAGCGGTTTACCGCCAGATTCCGGGCAACACGGTTTTGGCCTTACCGGAATGCGCGAGCGCGTAACGGCGCTGGGTGGCACATTGACCATTTCCTGTCTGCACGGCACGCGTGTCAGCGTTTCTCTACCTCAACGTTATGTCTAAGGTTCGATGATGTTGCCGTTTCTGAAAGCGCCTGCCGATGCGCCATTAATGACTGATAAACATGAAATTGATGCCCGCTATCGCTACTGGCGTCGGCATATTCTGCTGACCATCTGGCTGGGTTACGCGCTGTTTTACTTCACGCGTAAAAGTTTTAACGCCGCCGTACCAGAAATCCTTGCTAACGGCGTGCTCAGCCGTAGCGATATTGGCCTGTTAGCGACCCTGTTTTACATTACCTACGGCGTGTCGAAGTTTGTCTCCGGCATTGTCAGCGATCGCTCAAATGCCCGTTATTTTATGGGGATAGGGCTTATTGCCACGGGCATTATCAACATTCTGTTTGGCTTCTCGACGTCGCTATGGGCGTTTGCCGTGCTTTGGGTGTTGAACGCCTTTTTCCAGGGCTGGGGTTCACCGGTGTGTGCGCGTCTGTTAACCGCTTGGTATTCTCGTACCGAGCGCGGCGGTTGGTGGGCATTATGGAACACGGCGCATAACGTCGGCGGCGCACTCATTCCCATTGTGATGGCAGCGAGCGCGCTGCATTACGGCTGGCGTGCCGGGATGATGATTGCGGGTTGTATGGCGATCGTCGTGGGGATTTTTCTCTGCTGGCGGCTGCGCGATCGTCCGCAGGCGTTAGGTTTACCGGCGGTTGGTGAATGGCGGCACGACGCACTGGAGATTGCTCAACAACAAGAAGGGGCAGGGCTGACGCGTAAAGAGATCCTCACCAAATATGTGTTGCTGAATCCGTATATCTGGCTGCTTTCGTTTTGCTATGTGCTGGTCTATGTGGTTCGGGCGGCGATCAACGACTGGGGCAATTTGTATATGTCCGAGACGCTGGGCGTCGATCTGGTCACGGCGAATACGGCAGTGACAATGTTTGAACTGGGCGGATTTATCGGTGCGCTGGTAGCGGGTTGGGGTTCGGACAAACTGTTTAACGGCAACCGCGGGCCGATGAATTTGATTTTCGCCGCCGGAATTTTGCTTTCAGTCGGCTCGCTGTGGCTGATGCCATTTGCCAGCTACGTGATGCAGGCAACCTGCTTCTTCACCATTGGTTTTTTTGTCTTTGGCCCGCAGATGTTAATCGGCATGGCGGCGGCAGAGTGTTCCCACAAAGAGGCGGCAGGGGCGGCGACGGGATTTGTCGGCTTGTTTGCTTATCTTGGTGCGTCGCTTGCTGGTTGGCCGCTGGCGAAAGTACTCGATACCTGGCACTGGAGCGGATTTTTTGTGGTTATCGCCATCGCCGCCGGGATTTCCGCACTGCTATTACTGCCCTTTTTGAACGCCCAGACACCGCGAGAAGCGTGATGCATCTCACCTTTTCACTTCATATCCGGCAAAACTAAGAAATTTTCCAGGTTTTGCCTGGACGCTATCTCAGGCCTGATTTGCTGCTGATTTTTACAATGCATGCCTCACGCAGGTATTCATTTCAGGAGTAACCCATGCTGGCTTTCTTAAACCAGGTTCGCAAGCCGACCCTGGACCTTCCGCTCGAAGTGCGGCGCAAAATGTGGTTCAAACCGTTCATGCAATCCTACCTGGTGGTCTTTATCGGCTACCTTACGATGTACCTGATTCGCAAGAACTTTAACATCGCGCAGAACGACATGATCTCGACCTACGGGTTGAGCATGACGCAGCTGGGGATGATCGGCCTGGGCTTCTCCATCACTTATGGCGTGGGTAAAACGCTGGTTTCTTACTACGCCGACGGCAAAAACACCAAACAATTCCTGCCGTTCATGCTGATCCTGTCTGCCATTTGTATGCTGGGCTTCAGTGCCAGTATGGGCAGCGGCTCGGTTAGCCTGTTCCTGATGATTGCCTTCTACGCCTTAAGCGGCTTTTTCCAGAGTACCGGCGGTTCGTGCAGTTACTCCACCATCACCAAATGGACGCCGCGTCGTAAACGCGGGACATTCCTCGGTTTCTGGAACATTTCTCACAACCTTGGTGGTGCAGGCGCAGCAGGTGTGGCGCTGTTCGGCGCAAATTACCTGTTCGATGGTCATGTCATCGGCATGTTTATTTTCCCGTCGATTATCGCGCTGATTGTTGGTTTTATCGGTCTGCGTTACGGCAGCGACTCCCCGGAATCTTATGGCCTCGGCAAAGCTGAAGAGCTGTTTGGCGAGGAGATCAGTGAAGAGGATAAAGAGACAGAATCTACCGATATGACCAAGTGGCAGATCTTTGTTGAGTATGTGCTGAAAAACAAAGTGATCTGGCTGCTGTGCTTTGCCAACATTTTCCTCTATGTGGTGCGTATTGGTATCGACCAGTGGTCAACCGTGTATGCGTTCCAGGAACTGAAACTCTCTAAAGCGGTGGCAATTCAGGGCTTTACGCTGTTTGAAGCTGGTGCGCTGGTCGGTACGCTGCTGTGGGGCTGGCTCTCTGACCTGGCGAACGGTCGCCGTGGCCTGGTGGCCTGTATCGCGCTGGCGCTGATTATCGCCACGCTCGGTGTGTATCAACACGCCAGCAACGAATATATCTACCTGGCTTCTCTCTTTGCGTTGGGTTTCCTGGTCTTTGGCCCGCAATTGTTGATTGGTGTGGCTGCTGTTGGCTTTGTACCTAAAAAAGCGATTGGCGCTGCCGATGGTATTAAAGGCACCTTCGCTTACCTGATTGGTGACAGCTTTGCCAAGTTAGGTCTGGGAATGATTGCCGATGGGACGCCGGTATTTGGCCTTACCGGCTGGGCAGGCACCTTCGCCGCGCTGGATATCGCCGCGATTGGTTGTATCTGCCTGATGGCGATAGTGGCGGTGATGGAAGAACGCAAAATCCGCCGCGAGAAAAAAATTCAGCAGTTGACAGTGGCATAAACGTAACTGGTGACTTTTGCCCGGCATGACGCCGGGCTTTTTTTTATTATTCCGTGACTTCCAGCGTAGTGAAGGCAAACTTCTCACCATCAAACAGCCCCTGACTGGTTAGTTTCAGCGCGGGGATCACTGGCAGGGAAAGAAACGCCATCTGAATAAACGGCTCATCCGGTAACGGACCGCATTCACGGGCGGCGGCTTTCAGGGCGTCAATTTGCTCCGCCAGTGACTGCGCCGTGTCGGTGCTCATTAGCCCGGCAATGGGCAACGGTAGATGACTTTGTACCTGGCCGTTACGGACCACGCACAGCCCGCCGCCATCCTGAATCACCTGATTGACCGCCAGCGCCATCTCTTCTGCGCTACGACCGATCACCACAATATTATGGCTGTCATGGCTGACCGTCGCAGCCAGCGCACCTTCATTCAGGCCAAAGCCGCCGAGCAAACCACAGGCCGGAGCCAGTCGTTGTCCGTAACGCTCAAGAACGGCAATAAAGCACACATCATCGCGATCAAAACCGTTTTCGCTGTAGACGCTGGAGCGGGAGTGCGTGATCAGTTCGTTATGGATTACCTCAATAACGCGATAGCGTTTTCCGGGGGTAAATTGCAGGGCAAAGTCGCTGGCGGAAACTGGCTGGCGATCAATGGTATTGCCATATGGCGGGGCGGATTGTGCCAGTCTCGCCGACTCTTCCGCCTGTAAGGTTTGTGCATCGATCGGCTCGCCTTTCACCAGTACCTGCTGCACCGTGACCTTACGCGCATCGCTCAACAGGACGATATCGGCCTGCTTGCCGGGTGCCAGTAAGCCGAGGTGATTCAGACCAAAATGGCGCGCCGTCGACCAGCTGGCTACGCGATATGCCACATGCAGCGGTACATTGTGTTGTTCGATCAGGCGGCGAATTAAGGCATCGATGTGTCCTTCATGGGCGATCTCCCACGGGTTACGGTCATCGGTACAGAGCATGCATTGCGGGCTGTTAAATTCGTTGATCAACGGTGCCAGCGCGTTGAGATTGCGGGCTGCGGACCCTTCACGGATCATCAATGACATGCCGAGTTGCAATTTCCGGCGTCCTTCTTCCAACTGATAACTTTCGTGGCAGTTTTCAATACCCGCAGCAATATAGGCGTTAAGTTCTTTACCACCCAAACCCGGGCAGTGACCGTCCAGTGTCAGGTGGCGAAATGCGTCCAGTTTATCGAGCAGCGCATTCTGCCCGCTAATTATGCCAGGGTAGTCCATCATTTCTGCAAGGCCGGTAACCTGCGGATGGTCCCGCCAGGCGAGCATCTGTTCAAGGGTAAAACTGGCACCATTAACATCGCAGCCTTCCAGGGCGGGTACGCAAGAGCTGACCTGTAAGTACTGGTTTTGCCTTGCCTGTTCGGCACAGCGGGCAAACCAGGCGAATCCGGCTTCTCCCATCACGTTGACGATTTCATGAGGGTCGCAAATAACGGTCGTCAGGCCGCGCGGCAGGGTAGCAGTTTCAAAGGTGACCGGCGTCATCATGCTGGATTCAATATGCAGGTGAGCATCAATAAACCCTGGCACCGCCGTTGCGCCGCGGGCATCAATCCGCTGCAAAGCCGGAGCATCAGCGTATTCTGCGCCAACACCGGCAATGTAACGTCCTTTAATCACAATTGGGCCGGAAATTTCTCCGCCATTGATCAGGTCGAGAATAGAGACATTATCAATAATATAATCGGCAACAGCGTCTCCACGGGAAACGGCTAACAATTCCTGGTATTCAGCCCGGCTAATGTGATGAAATTTATGGTTAATAGAATTATTCATATTTTTCTCATTTTGATTTTATCAATTTGATTATTATTTATCATAAAGAAACGTCGCGAGATTATTAAAGAATATCCATTAATGTGCAATTGAAATGTGATAATTATCACTGAACCGTTGTTGTCATTTGTTTTACAAAAGCAAGGGATTAAATCTCCTCCAATGGACAAAAAAATGAATAATGACAATACCGATTACGTGAGTAATGAATCAGGGACGCTTTCGCGATTATTTAAACTACCTCAGCATGGGACCACCGTCCGCACAGAATTGATTGCGGGGATGACCACTTTTTTAACCATGGTGTACATCGTTTTTGTGAACCCGCAAATCCTCGGCGCGGCACAAATGGACCCAAAAGTGGTGTTTGTTACCACCTGTTTGATTGCCGGTATCGGCAGTATTGCGATGGGGATATTTGCTAACTTACCCGTGGCACTGGCTCCGGCAATGGGGCTGAACGCCTTCTTTGCCTTCGTGGTCGTGGGGGCGATGGGTATCTCCTGGCAGACCGGGATGGGCGCGATATTCTGGGGCGCAGTTGGGCTATTTTTGCTCACGCTGTTTCGTATCCGGTACTGGATGATCTCCAACATTCCATTAAGTTTACGTATTGGTATCACCAGCGGAATCGGATTATTTATCGCCTTAATGGGATTAAAAAATACTGGCGTTATTGTCGCCAATAAAGACACCCTGGTGATGATTGGCGATTTAAGTTCTCACGGCGTGTTGTTAGGTATTTTAGGGTTTTTTATTATAACTGTGTTGTCATCACGTCATTTTCATGCCGCGGTGCTTGTTTCTATTGTGGTGACGTCTTGCTGTGGATTATTTTTCGGTGATGTTCATTTTAGCGGCGTCTATTCCATTCCGCCTGATATTAGCGGCGTCATTGGTGAAGTGGATTTGAGCGGTGCGTTATCACTTGAACTCGCCGGTATCATTTTCTCCTTTATGCTGATCAACTTATTTGATTCATCAGGGACATTAATTGGTGTGACTGATAAAGCTGGCTTAATAGATAGTAACGGCAAATTCCCCAATATGAATAAGGCGCTGTATGTTGATAGCGTCAGTTCGGTGGCGGGTGCGTTTATCGGTACCTCGTCTGTTACCGCCTATATTGAAAGTACTTCAGGTGTGGCTGTCGGCGGTCGCACGGGGCTGACTGCGGTTGTTGTTGGCGTTATGTTCCTGCTGGTTATGTTCTTCTCACCGCTGGTGGCGATGGTTCCTCCTTACGCAACCGCCGGAGCGTTAATCTTCGTTGGCGTATTGATGACATCGAGCCTGGCACGCGTTAACTGGGATGATTTTACCGAATCGGTGCCTGCGTTTATTACCACGGTGATGATGCCCTTTACGTTCTCGATCACCGAAGGGATTGCACTAGGCTTTATGTCGTACTGCATCATGAAAGTGTGCACCGGGCGCTGGCGCGATCTAAACCTGTGTGTGGTGGTGGTCGCAGCTCTGTTTGCACTGAAGATTATTCTGGTGGATTAGTAACTGGCGAGGGTTTCCAGATATCATGAGTTCTGATTACGCAGGAGAACTCATGATCTGGATAATGCTCGCCACGCTGGCGGTAGTGTTTGTGGTTGGTTTTCGGGTGCTGACATCCGGGGCCAGAAAAGCGATTCGCCGTCTCAGCGATCGGCTGAACATCGATGTCGTACCCGTGGAGTCGATGGTCGATCAAATGGGAAAGTCAGCCGGTGACGAATTTTTACGTTATTTGCATCGCCCGGATGAGTCGCACCTGCAAAACGCCGCGCAGGTGTTGCTCATCTGGCAAATTGTCATTGTCGATGGTAGCGAACAGAACCTGCTGCAATGGCATCGGATTTTACAAAAAGCCCGCCTTGCCGCGCCGATTACTGATGCTCAGGTCAGGCTGGCGCTGGGTTTTCTGCGCGAAACCGAACCTGAAATGCAGGATATCAATGCTTTTCAGATGCGCTATAACGCGTTCTTTCAGCCTGCCGAGGGCGTTCACTGGCTGCATTAAAACCGCTTCGTCTTATCAGCCTACAGACCGCGCCTGACCTGGTGGGTGGATAAGACGTTCACACCGCATCCGGTAATCTTTGCCCTGTTCCGTTTCGATCTTAACTCCAGCTCAAGCAACATCGTAAAAGTTGCAAAAACGTTAAATGCATCACACATTTCAATGTTAGACTGGTCGGCTTTTCCCCTGAAACATGCCACGGGTAACACCATGAGTGAATTTATTGCTGAAAACCGCGGCGCGAATGCCATCACCCGACCGAACTGGTCAGCCGTTTTCTCGGTGGCGTTTTGCGTCGCCTGTCTGATTATCGTTGAGTTTTTGCCTGTCAGTTTGTTGACGCCAATGGCCCAGGATTTAGGCATTTCGGAAGGGGTTGCCGGGCAATCGGTGACCGTGACCGCCTTTGTGGCGATGTTTGCCAGTTTGTTTATTACCCAGACCATTCAGGCCACTGACCGCCGCTACGTTGTCATTCTGTTCGCCGTTTTGCTGACGCTTTCCTGTTTGCTGGTTTCCTTTGCCAACTCATTCAGTCTGCTGTTAATCGGTCGCGCCTGTCTGGGGCTGGCGCTGGGCGGGTTCTGGGCGATGTCGGCGTCGCTGACCATGCGTCTGGTACCGCCGCGTACGGTGCCGAAGGCGCTGTCGGTGATCTTCGGCGCGGTTTCTATTGCGCTGGTGATTGCCGCGCCGTTGGGCAGTTTTTTAGGCGAGCTTATCGGTTGGCGCAATGTCTTTAATGCGGCGGCGGCGATGGGTGTGCTGTGTATTTTCTGGATTATCAAATCACTGCCTTCGCTGCCAGGTGAACCTTCGCATCAGAAACAAAATACTTTCCGCTTATTACAACGTCCGGGAGTGATGGCCGGGATGATCGCCATCTTTATGTCCTTTGCCGGACAGTTTGCTTTTTTCACTTATATTCGCCCAGTGTATATGAATCTGGCGGGATTCGGTGTTGATGGCTTAACCCTGGTGCTGCTGAGTTTTGGTATCGCCAGCTTTGTCGGGACATCGCTTTCGTCGTTTATTCTCAAACGTTCGGTGAAACTGGCCTTAGCGGGCGCACCGTTTGTGCTCGCCCTGAGCGCGCTGGTACTGACGCTGTGGGGAAGCTATAAAATTGTTGCTACTGGTGTTGCGATTATCTGGGGGCTGACCTTTGCTTTAATTCCCGTTGGTTGGTCAACGTGGATCACTCGCTCATTGGCCGATCAGGCAGAAAAGGCTGGATCTATTCAGGTGGCCGTTATTCAGCTTGCTAACACCTGCGGTGCGGCAATCGGCGGTTATGCGTTGGATAACATTGGTCTGACTTCGCCGCTGATGTTGTCCGGCACATTGATGTTGCTGACTGCATTGTTGGTGACTGCAAAGGTGAAAATGAAGAAATCCTGATATCAGGTAAAGAAGCGTTGGTCAGTGGTTGTTGCCGTTCTTACATATCCGGGCATTCTACCTTACCCAACGCTTCCCAATAATTGCTCTGATTATTACGTTCCATCGCCACGATGGCCTCGCGTATATGTTGTTTATTGTTTTCATCTGACAACATTAACTTTTCCCACGCTTCATCTGATAATGACGCCTGTGGCGTGCAAATTTTACGTAAATCTTGCAATACCGTGGTTTTCTCTTTTGCCGACTGTAGAGAACTGAATGGCGACTCGGCCTGAGAAATGGCTGGAAAAATCAGGAATACGGTAATCATGAGTAGCATCGTTGGCTTCATAGCGGCAACCTTCTGCAAATGTGCATCGAATGAAGCATAAGTGTAGTTTGCTTTTGCCGCTCTCATCATGCTGTACGAAAGGTGTTTGCGTGGTCAGTAAGAAGTGCCAGACTTTATATTCCACTTTTATTCCTTTTTATTCTTATCGATAGCGTTTCGTTTTTTAAACTGCAGCGACCTTACCGCTATAGTCAGGTAATCATTAATAAAAGGATAAAAAAATGAAACTGACAACACATCATCTACGGGCGGGGGCCGCATTATTACTGGCAGGAGTTCTGCTGGCAGGTTGCGACCAGAGCAGCAGCGATGAAAAGCATATTAAAGTTGGCGTTATTAATGGCGCAGAACAAGATGTCGCGGAAGTCGCTAAAAAGGTAGCAAAAGAGAAATATGGTCTCGATGTTGAACTGGTAGGATTTAGCGGTTCGTTGCTACCGAACGATGCGACAAATCATGGCGAGCTTGATGCGAACGTCTTCCAGCATCGACCCTTTCTTGAACAAGATAATCAGGCGCATGGTTATAAACTGGTAGCGGTGGGAAATACGTTTGTCTTCCCCATGGCGGGCTATTCCAAAAAAATCAAAACAGTGGCGCAAATAAAAGAAGGTGCGACAGTGGCGATCCCCAACGACCCGACTAACCTTGGTCGCGCGCTTTTACTGCTGCAAAAAGAGAAGCTAATTACTCTGAAAGAAGGAAAAGGGTTATTACCTACCGCGTTGGATATAACCGATAATCCACGCCATTTGCAGATAATGGAGCTGGAAGGGGCACAGTTGCCACGTGTACTGGACGACCCGAAAGTGGATGTAGCGATTATCAGCACCACTTACATCCAGCAAACAGGACTTTCTCCGGTTAACGACAGCGTATTTATTGAAGATAAAAATTCGCCGTATGTGAATATTCTGGTGGCACGGGAAGATAATAAGAATGCAGAAAACGTGAAGGAATTTCTGCAATCTTATCAATCACCCGAAGTCGCTAAAGCGGCAGAAACCATCTTTAACGGTGGCGCGGTGCCTGGCTGGTAATTCTCACTCATGCCGCGCCGGACGATTTATTTTTCTGGCGCGGCGGCGGGAATCCATTGAAATCAAAATCACCGATGACAGAATCAGCAGCGTTCCCAGCCAGTCCGGCAATGTGAAGGTGATTCCCAGCAACAGCAAAGAGAGCAGCGCGCTACTTAATGGTTCTGCACAGCTTAAAATGCTGGCTTTTGGACCGCCAATTAATTGTGCTCCTTTCAGGTACAGACTAAATGTCAGGGACGTACCAATGACCACCAAATAAAAAAACGCCAGAATCAAACTGCCGTTAACGACAAAGTTTGTCCCTTGTCTGGCATAAAAGGGCAGCAGGATCAGACCGCCAATCAGCATACTCCAGCCGACGACCGGTAACGTGCCATAGCGGGCAATCAGCGTTGAGGGATAGGTGGTATAGAATGCAGCAGCAAACGCCGAGGCAATGCCCCAGAATAACGCGGCAGGAGAGATCGATAATGATGTCGGATTACCGTGTGTCACCAATAAAAAAGTCCCGATCAGCGATGTCAAAATAGCGCAGAAAACCAGAATGCCCGGGCGGGATTTACGCACCAGTGAGAACCAGGCGACGATAATAGTCGGTGAGAGGAATTGCAGCACCGTTGCCGTGGCTGCGTTCGATTTTTCGATGGTTAGCAAAAAAGTGAGCTGTACGGTTAGCGCGCCAACCACGGAAAAAATCAGTAGGCTAATGGCATCTTTGTGATTGTTAATAATAGAAAAGATTTTATCACCATGAATAAATGATAGCGTCAGCAGAATCAAACCGGCGAATATCAAACGCGTCATAGTCAAAAACTGCGACGACATCTGGCTTTGCTCCATGATGTATTGCGCGCAGACCCCTGAACTTCCCCACAACACGGCGGCAATCAGAACGTTCAGCATCCCCTTTCTGGTGGAACCCATTTTTCCCTCTGCATACTGTTTTGTCTTTTCATCAATATACGTTAAGGATACCACTACCGATGACGGTGAGGGAGTAGAGTAATCAATCAGTTTTAGTGAATGGAGGAAATAATGACATATAACAATTATTCATATGGTATTTAAAAAAACTCAATATGAAATTTAATTATTTAATGTTCAATAACTCTATGGCTTTAGTATATTCATCAGGAATACCAATTGTAAAACAAGGTGCGGTATCGGTAGGTAGATTTTCTTTGTTATCATCATCCAGAACAGAAATAGAAAACTGTCGTTCAGGTGTTGATGTCGTGGTTATTAAAATGGTTGGATTAGGAAGGGAAACATATGTTGTATCATTTTTTAGTTTTATTTCTTTGATGTTTTCTTTGTTAATTTTATCAATCGTTTCAATAGAGAAAAAAGAATCATACCCCATTCGCAGTTCAATTTTATTATCGTTTTCGAATAAATAAATGGCATTATTGTTTTGAAGTAGATTGAATATATTGTTAGCGCAAGTTTGAGTTGCTAGCCAGGATGCCGCTGGATGACTCAAATTAATATGCGTGCTAAAGACTTTGACGCGACTACTTCTGTTTTTCTCTTTACTTTCAATTAAATGCCTAGCGCTTTTGGCTGCTTTACAAGTTCCATGCCCCACACGGCAAAAATAATCTCCTGAAAGGATACTTACAATCAGTATTACACCAATGACGACAGAAAAAATAGTTCCGATGAGTTTGATGATGACAATCCTTGTGCAGTGTTATTTTCACCATGGATTATAATGTTATAGTGAAATTATTGCGCATGTAATTTTTCTTTGATTGTTTTAACATCACATTTATGCACTTCTTCATCTTTGTAGCAGGTAAAAGCCATATATGGATGGCTGGTGTCCGGTGCAGATAAAATGCAACTTATTCTTGATAGCTTGAAAAAAAGAGAGGTTTTTTTGAGTGACGGTTGATAGTCGGTGGCAAGGAAGACGTTTTCGTACACTCGGCAAGAAAAACGAATCACTCTGTCATACTACCAGATACATCAGCAGGGTCAGGTTGCTCAGAAATAAGCAGGATGGGGATCACTGAAGAGGCATTTTGGCGATCACAGGAGTCGCATTTGATGGTTAATTTATTGATTTAATATGATTTATTTGTGTTATGTAAATGAGTAACCCCCATAAGCACCCCCAAATGATTTTACTTGTAGGGTTCGGGGGCTTCCTGAGCTACTTTTTAGGTACTGTTTTCCATTGTAGCAAACCGGCAATAGAGTCCAAAATGCAGAATAATCGTTTGTGAGCAGTTCACTGTTTTTCTGTACAGTACCCCAACATTTGTTAAATGGACACTTTGCTTTCAACTAACATTGTGCCTTCGAAGAGTATCTCCTGATGTAAGGGGTTATCAATTTCTCCCCTCCAGTATCGACGGGATTTTTCGACGCTTTCCAGATAAGATTCAGCATCTCCTGAAAGATGAGTCTCACTGGTAGTATGCATTCTTCCATCAGGTAGTACTTTGAATACGGTTATCTGCTCTGCGGGACGTCCAAGCCGCTCAATCCAGTAATGAAGATTGTCCTCCCCCTTTGTTAACCAAATGCATTTTTGGCGAGATGGCAGTTCTGGAAATTCTGATGTTCTTACTGATTCCCAGATTAGCTCTCTGACATAAGTACAAAAATGTTTAGCTGTTTCGTGGCCGATACTTGCGACATACCGCATATTGCTATTATGTAGATTTCCTGAAGCAATGTGTCCCAGAAGGGCTATACGGCTGATATCGTGGGTGACCCCATTTGGGATAAATGTTTCTCTGAGATATGGGTAAGATATTTAATAGTTAAAGAATGGGTTAACATCGGTCGTTGTTATGCTATTACCTACTGCCATTGGCTCGTTATTTGACCATGGAAGCCGGGTATTCAGCGTAATATGAAAATAATCATCTGCCATATATGTCACTTAGCTAATTTCTAAAAATATCATTTTATGACGATGTTATGCGTACATCTAGTCTCATGTCGTTAATAATTATGTCGCCGCCAATACGCTGCGTCAGGCGGGAGATTTCTGCGATTGGTTGCATCAGGGATGTGAGTTGCTGTAGTGCGTTCTGGTGAACGGTAACGATCCATTCAATCCTAGTGGAGCAAATAAGCTCGTTGTTATCGATTAAAATTTCAGCTTCTGTTTGCATAATTTTGTTCGTATAAAAGCAAACACGCCTGCCGGGAGTGGCAGGCGCATTATGCGGTAAAATAAAGGTGAATAAATATTGAGGGCGTAAATCAGGAATAGTGGTGTTAAATTAATGCTGGGGCGTGGCTCTGTAATACCTGTTCAGCTTCTTGCTGGAAAAACTGGCGTGTAATGCTGAAGAATTCATGCAGTTTATGGTCTGGTGTTGAAACCAAATCAAGCTGGAGTAATTGCTGCAAATCCCAATCTTTTTCAATGTGTTCATCAAAAAGCTGCTCCAGCTCTTCCCAATGATTACGACGTTCCGTTTGAAGGAATCCGCTGTTCAGGTTCAGTAGATCGATAGTGTATTGCGCGTTCTCCGTTTCTTGTGCATTTAACTCATCAGCAGGAACTATCCGACCATCAGAAAGGTAAGCAAAATAACGGGAACAATCGCGAATATGGCAATGGATAAATTTTGCCATATCTACAACATCTTGTTTTCCTTGGGCATGACCGCCAAAAGCATTTTTTCCTTTCAGGGAAGATAAACCGCCGTTCTCCCCTGAATCTAATGCACTGGCAGCGAGATTCTGATAATCAAAAGTACGTTCTGGATGCTGGCTCTTATTCTCAACGTGCTCAATGTGATAACCAAGACCACGAAGATCAGAGCGTATTTCACTGTAGCAACAAAGGTGATACTGCTCGTTAATGAGCTGGACCATTACAGCGGCTTTATCTCTTCTGAAATTTCGCCAGCGCCTGGTTGATTGATCAGCATCTTGTGGTGGGTTTTCATGTGCGGTCAGTAAGGCAACGGTCCCAAGTTGAGTTTTGATCACATGCCTCATTGCGCTTTCCCTTTCAGCAGTCTCTGCCGGGCAATACTGCGCTGTAAGCGTTGAAGCTGTGGATGCTTCTCACCCAACGCAACTTCCAATGCGACCATCAGTTGCTGCGTTTTCGGCTCGTCGTATTTCCCCTGATCCACCCATCCTGTCAGTTTTTGCAGGTCTGCCTTCTCCTTCACCGGAGGCTGTGGATCGACGCCCATTACACTTTGCAGCACGTCGTTACTCGGCTCGCCGTAGGTTGCTCCGAGCGGCATCAACGCTTTCCCGTTGCCATTCTCATCCTGCTCAAGCAGACGAATGGACTCGCGTTTTACCGTACTGAGCACCTGCGGGCTATGGGTCGTAACAATAAACTGGATCTGCGGAAATGCGCTGCGTAAAGACTGGATAATTTGCTGCTGCCAGGCAGGGTGCAGGAACATATCAACTTCATCGATCAGCACAATTCCCTGCGTTTTTAAGGCTGCATCATTTTGTAAATGAGGATTGAGTTTGACACAGCGAAATGCGATATCTGCCACCATTGCGACGGCATTTCGCAAGCCATCGCTGAGCTGGGATAAGGGGATCTTGCCGTATTGCGGATGGCTCATTACCAGTTGCTGGTTATGGCTGGCGCTGTATTCCAGATCGTGCCAGCCTGTCACCTGCTGGGTCAGACAGTTAATGGCCTGCTGGATAGCCTGAATGGCTTCTTTCATCCGTTGAACACGAACACCTTCTTTTAACTTTGCTGAAGGTGATTCAAGTTGTGTGATTTGATGTTCACGGTAGCTAAGCCATAGCCAGCTATACCACTGCTCAAACTGTTTATAGTTAGATGTGGCTGAGAGGCAATCGTCATAGCCGGACAAACGTGAAAAGGCACTATTATCCAGGCGCTGCTCAGTAGGCTGTTTTTCATAACGTTCTTGATACCATAAGCGAGCAGTCCCCAAATAAAGCATTAGGGGAAGTTCAACTTGTTGCAAGCTATGCTCTTCACGTACTCGTTTCTGGAGTTGCTCACCCCAGCGGGTAAGCTGCGCCGCCATCTTATCTTCATGTGGCGGCTGTTCTCCTCGTTTATCGAGCATCCAGGTTGCCGTTTTTCCGCTTGCCCATTCTCCGGTAGCTGTAATCTTGGCTGGAGACGACATTTCCATGTTCAGTGCCTCCTGGCGGTAAATCAGACGTAAGTCTTCGGTACGGATCGCTAGTGATTTATCTTTCACGTAGAGGCTGGCATCAAAACCACGAATAAAGGGGAACAGCGCCAGGCGTACCGCATCCAGCACTGTCGTCTTGCCCGCGCCATTCGGTGCAACCAGAATCGTAATGTGCTCATCAAAAGTGATATCGAGCTGTTTGAAGCAACGAAAGTTAAGCAGTGACAGTTTGTCGATTCTCATTACACCAGCCTCGCCTGTTTTTATGTTTTAGTATAATAACATCTCTTGCACGCTTTAAACGTGCGCTGGTAAAGTCTTTTATCATGTCTTGAATCAGCCATCCGGCTGATTATATTCGTGTTTTTGCACTGAATCCGCAGGCCGGTCGCCTGCCGCGCCCGCAAAATATCGACCGCACGAAGATAAGGCGTCTGTTCCTGCCAGCTAAATCCTTTCCTGTCGATACGGACCAATTCGTACTTCTCCACCAGAAAATTGACGGCATTGACCAGAGTGATCCCGGCGTCTATGTGTTCCTGAATCACCTTTTCATTGTTGAATGGTGTGTCATTAAGATTCAGCCCGTAGTGCTGCTCCAGCAGGCGGGCCAGTAATGTTTGCCAGACCACGACAGGCGACAGATATGACGTCGTCGCCCGCAGCGTCGTTGCAGGAATAATTTTCATAACGATGTTCCGTATTAAGGAGGTTAAAACTCAGCGTTGAGTGGGATAAATAGCGATATAGACGTAACCACAGGAACCCAGCGTATCGGCTTCGCAGGTTAGTCCTTTGGCGTATAGCGTGACGGTACGTTGTTGGCAGGGGGAGAGTTCACCGTCAGCCAGTTTCAGCTCCAGTTGTTTCATCAACACCGGAAAAGCCTGGTCGATATGCAGCAGATCCGGGGAGCTGAATTTCCCGGTGATTGCGGCCCGATCAGCCAGGTAATGCAGGTTATGTCTTTCCTGTACCAGTCGAGCAGTGAAGCGTGGTGTTACGGTACAGGGAAGCCCCCATTCTTGTTGCATGACCTTGTCCTTTTGCAGCATTACAGCCAGCCCCGTTCGGCAAAAGAGAGGACATCCCCCGCCCCAATAATGAAATGATCCAGCACCCTCACTTTCACCAAATCCAGTGTCTTAACAATATTCGTTGTAATAAGTCTGTCGGCCCGACTGGGTTCCGCCACGCCGGAGGGATGGTTATGCGCAAGGATTACTGCTGCGGCATTGTGCCGTAGCGCAGATTTCACAATCTCACGGGGATGTACTTCTGTACTGTTAATCGTGCCGAGAAATAGCGTTTCGTGTTCCAGCAGTCGGTTCTGGTTATCGAGGTAAAGCACAACAAACATTTCCCGCTCCTGTCGTGCCAGATGCAGTTGCAGCCAGGTTTTTGTGGCGTCAGAGGAAAGAAAAGATTCGCCAGGATTGCGTTGATATTTCTCCAGCAGACGCATCGCACGGCGGATAACGCGTTGTTCACTCACCGAAAATACCGGTGTTAGCATCAGTTCAGACATCGTGTTTCCTTTACCATTAATAGCGTTGTTTATGAGGCCAGTTGCAACATGTTTTCAGCCATCACCCACAGGGCGCGGTTGAGTTTGATATCGCCGTCGATGCCTTGAATGGCGCGGGTGTGCGTGCGACCACCTTTTGCCGTCCGCCCGTTTAAACCGCCTTTGATCAGGTTCTCCTGAATTCGCTGGTAGGTCGTCCACAGATCACCGGATTCATCCTGCCAGCGGCGGGGAGCCAGTAACTGGGATTCCGTCACCGGCTGGTGCTCTTCGCCAAAGCGGTAAGTCAGCGCCGCCTTTGCCAGCGCCTGTTGCGCAGGGGGAGGCAGCATCAGCGACTGCATGGCATCGCGTTTCTCTTCAACCTGGTCAAAAACACTGAGGACTTCATAAGCGCCTTCAATCACTTTCTCCACCACATTGCCTTTATGCGGTACCCGTACTTCACCAAACGACTCGCCGCAGACCAGCCCGTTACAACAAACAGAACGGAACAGCCCTGGCAGCATCTGATAAGAACTGGAACCGTCATGGCTGTTGAGCAGAATAATTTCCGGCACCTGGTTGTGATTGATCTGGTCTTCCCGGCGCAGACGCAGCATGTGTTTTGTATGCTCACGTTTACCCACATCACGAACGCGGGTCTGGCAGGCAAAGAAAGGATGAAATCCTTCACGCTGGAGGTTATCGAGCAGGGTAATGGTGGGAATATAGGTATAGCGTTCGCTGCGTGATTCGTGCTTATTTTCCCCGAATACGCTGGGGACATACTGCATCAATTCGTCATGCGTTAATGGGCGATCGCGACGGATTTGATTTACGCGACCAAAGCGGCTGGCTAATTTCATGGTAAATTCCTTAATAAAGAATATAAAAAACAGGCCGCATCTTCTGGAAAATTGCGGCTAATTTAATCCGTGATTAAAACGGACGGTAGTATAGGTGGGATAAAATAATAGGTGCGAGCAGATATTAAATTACATTCCGGCAGTACATATATGAGCGTGATATAGTGCTGAAATAATACATATCTGAATTCTCCCGGTGATTATCACCGGGAGAATTTAAGTTTGAAATGACACCTCAACCACGGGATAATCTTGTTTCTATTCCCTGAACCCTTTCGTCTATTAGCCTTTCAATAACAGATATTTTATCTGACTTGTAAAATTTAACCAGAAAATACAGACGTTCTTTATGCGTATCACTGATAGACTCCCGTTCCCGTTTTTCAGAAAGTTTACGTCTGAAGTTTTTTTGGTAAAACGCTTTATTTATTTTCTTTACCGCTTTCTGCTGGAGGTCATCATCCGCTGACCATAAATCCAGCATGGCATAAATGGCATGATAGGTTTCTACACTATTCAGTGGTTCCGGAATCTGAACGGGGTCTAAATGGTTTCCTGTATTACCGCCGTGCTCTTTCTGGAATTTATTAACGTAATTATAAGCCCATGTACAGACTTCACTATTATCCTCAGTAAGCCAGCGTAATTTTATTCTCTGATGTTCATTTGCCCTCCAGAATACAAGCCTCTCATATAGCCACTGTCTCATCAATGGTGCCTGATTAGTCTCAATATTAATATAGTCCAGTAATGCAACGATGATTGAGTATCTTTCGCTATGGCTTGCAGGAGAATCTGTTATTCCGGCTTTCTGATACCAGTTAATGTTTAAATTTGTGCCCAACTTTTCGTTAATTGACTCCATACAGCGGTAATCAAGACACATCACGCCCCATAGCCAGAACGTCGCTCTTTCATTTTCTTTTAACCAACTAAAATATTTCTCCGGCAGAAGCGTCGTATTAATCGCCAGTTCCAGTGAGCGAATAAAATTGCCCCGCTGAATGGGATCGGGATACCCGGCCTCGAGGGCTGTATTAATAATTCTCTCCGAAAGGGATGTATCTGGATTGTTCCCATCAAACGCGAATTGATTTGCTCCCTGAATGTTTTTCCTGATGTACCAGAAGAGGAACCTGCTGGTTCGGATATCCTTCACTGCTATTGATGAGCGCACATTAACGGCCATTGTTCTACCTCGTCATCCTTGTTAAATCATTCGAAATCAATAGCGTGATTATGATGTGTTTTCGAAGTAAAACCGTAGCAATAAATCAATAAAAGTGGAAAACACGTAGCAATATCGTGTTATTCCATAGTAATAGAGTACCATTAACGTAGTTTTTTATTTATCACCATACTCACAGATCCCGCCTGTAGAAAACGGCTGGATAGTCTTAAATTTTTCCACGTATAGCCCTGGTGGCTTTACGGGTGAAACCTCCCAGGATAACGAGTTGACATCTGGAAGATGTCATTCATGACTGCAACCCATAGATTAGGTCAATGTATTAATTATAACTTAAGAGTGAAATTCTTTATCTTCAGGAACAGATAATTAACTACGAACACCAGTAAATACCGGGCTTCTACTCTTTTTATCACCCTTTCTTTATGAATCAACATTGCCGGTATTAATATTATGTTTATCACTCATTCATTAGATTCAGCATATAGAGGGATGACACCAGAGACAGGGCAAAGTAATCCAGATCGGCATAGCTCAGTGAAAAGTTACTACAGCACTTATGGATATGTAACCAACCACAAGGAACTGAAGCATGAAACTGAATGAACGATATGGCAAGCCTAATGCACACTATATGAAACGTCTGGAAGAGATTACCCGTTATGCGATGGATGATTACGCCAGAATACTGGCTTTCAGAGTGGATTTATTACTGCCAGTGGATAATAGCCATAAAGGGTATGACTCAGCGGTTATTACCCGTTTTATAGCCTCACTGAAAGCGCAGATAGCCGCATATTTACAACGGCGCAGGAGAGACGGTAAACGTGTTTATCCCTGTAAGCTGCGATATGCATGGGTAAGAGAATTTGGTGAACTGAATGGCAACAAGCATTATCACATGCTGTTGCTGGTTAATCGGGAAGTATTCAGAAACACCATGCTGAATACGGAGAATTCAGCGCAACCTCGCGGATTGCTGGTGGGAATGGTGGCGCGGGCATGGGCTGTGGCGCTTAGGCGTACCGGAGATATGGCAAATAAAGTCCCCTTTCATTTACCGGGCGTCTCTTATGAACTTGATCGCAGAAATGGCACAAATACGGACTTTTTCCGCAGCTACATATATCACATCAGTTATCTGGCGAAGGAGTACACCAAAAACCACGATGACGGTGAACGTAACTTTGGTTGTAGTCAGGGATAAGTAATTTATTACCGGAGAAGTGATTGTAATGGCGGAGTATGCAACATCATCTTAAATCAACGGGTTAGTGTTGCTGCTCCTGTCTTTTATCAACGTAAAGACAGAAGGACAATCGTCATGAGCAATCAACTGAATACCGATACTGACCTGATGAATGACAAACTGGTGACGATGGCATTTATTACCACGTTTACTGGCCTGACTGACAAATGGTTTTATAAACTGATTAGTGAAGGCAAGTTTCCAAAGCCTATCAAACTGGGGCGTAGTTCCCGCTGGCGGGAAAGTGAAGTTAAACGCTGGCTGACGGAACGTATTGAAGAATCCCGCTATTAATCCCCTGACACTATCTCTACACGCTTTACCCGTAACGCTATATCAGTGAGCGCCTGACAGGACCGTTGCGGTGCATCTATCGACGCGTAACTTCATTATACCCGGATGAAATACATTTCGTTTAACGTTGTCGAAAAATAATTAACCGGGGAATAGCCTCCTTATTTAGCAGGAATTCCCCGGATGCTGCTACAGGTAAAATTAGGAATTAAATGTCCAGCTCCCCGTATCGGTCACAATATCAGCTTCAATGATACGGTCACACTTCATATATTTGAACGTAGCCACATCACCGAATTTATATTTGGCTGGCAGGGTTCTGTTACCGACGCTCTCCATTTTACAGTTCCCTCTGTTTACCCGAATGGATTTCAGCACCACGTTGTCATCAGTGATAGTGAGCTGAATAACACCATATTTGGTATTCCAGCCTTCATTGCTGACGGAGCTGCCGAACTGAACTTTAAACGGTGGTGTCGTAGATTGCTGTGCCTGCTGTTGCTGAGAGGGATCAGGTTTATTAGCCTGCTGGCTACCAACGCCATTAATGCCATTCTGAAGGAGGCTTCTGGAAACCTTAATGGTACCCGGCTTGCATGATACTGTGCTGGTTTCCTGCCCCATTGCATTCATGACAGTGTAATAAGCATCACCTGTACCATCATATTCTGAGTAATTGACTGCAACCGCGCCTTCGATATCTTCATTTTCTCCACGTAATGTGAAAGAAGCGGTTCCTGCTCCCGGATTAGCCGCCAGAATCTGTTTCGCTTCGCCGGAAGGAATATCCAGTTTAATAACAGAGCCGCTCTCTTCGGAGTCACCGCCAGGATTTTCAAAACTGATATAAACGGTATTGCTGACGTGGCTGAGTGTCATTTGCTCGCCGTTATCAAGCATACATTGCAGGTCATAGGCCCCGACTGCATAAGCAGGGTGGAATGCAAATAAAGATACAAACAATGCAGGTATAATGATTAGTTTCATTAAGCACTTCCCTATCCAAAAAAATGGTCCCAGGCATTACCAGCCCACTCGATAAGTTTGTCTTTACCCTTACGGGTAAGCTCTTTGACAGGCTTTGGTAACGGAAAAGAATCAATAACGTCGTCGAGTATCCCGGAGATTACGCTGCCGAAGCCGTTTTTTGCTTCCGTCTTGACCTCTTCGGTTTTGAACTCATCCTTAAACTGCGAAGCCGTGCTACTTTTAGCCCGATCAGGCAAAGCCCGAATAATAGTCTCTACCAGACGAAGAATGTTGTAGCCCTCATCGGCGGAGACAGGTGTCACCGGATAGTGCGTAAAACCAAATCGTTCAGTAATGTAGGCTTCTTTCTTTTCGATGTTGATGCGCTGTGCAGGAGATGGCTGATGCAGATGAGTATCCCACTCGCGGAATGGCTCAATTTTATCAACCTGGTTAAGGACGAATAAAACGCGCTCACCCCCACCAGCAGGGAGCAGAACATTGTTGTAGAAATGCTCATCCGCAGAAAAGGCCCGATCGTCACCTTTTATTACCCACAGGATGAGATCCAGGGAGGGAAGCAAATTGCGGTATAAATCTTCATACTCCTTATCCCGCCGGGCATTCTCACCGACACCAGGTATATCAATTATCTTCAGCGAATGTTTTCCGAAGCGTATATGCAATTCCTGAACTTCACGAGTACATGCCTCAACGTCGCTAACTGCACAAACCTCCCCTTTAAACAGCGCATTACATACGCTGCTTTTCCCCGCGCCAGTTTTTCCCATGACACCAATCACGGGTTCATAGTCGATGGCTTCACTGATTTTGTTCAACAGCTTTTCCCGCAGTGGCTGAGGGAAAATATCAAGAATATCCCTGATGTCGGGTATGCGCGGTGTGCTATCACCTTTTTGCTCGTTGCTACCATTACGTTCTGGAAATATATTGCTCCACATTCCCAAAATCCCGCCTTCCCTTCTGGTGACGCCACTGGCATCAGTAATCATCCGGCCTTCGCCCTTTACCGGGTCATCCATACGAGGTCTCCTTTTTTAATTTGAAATAAACGTTGTCTGTTACTCTCTGAAGGTCTGAATTACGTCACTTATGAAACGAAAGTGAGGGAGGGCTGAAATAAACTCTTCACTGGCAGTCAGAGCATCAAGTTCAGGCTTTCTGCGGAAAGAGGTATCCAGAACGGTTACGGCGTTAACGTCTTCCATCCGAAACACCTGTAAATTTCTGGTGCGGGTAGCAACAAGAAACCAGTTTTTGGACTGAAATATCAGACGGCGGGGAGCTACTGCTTCGTAGCTTTTACCGTTAACCAATAATGTAACGGCGCGGTAGTCGCGGATAGCTTCCGCCAGTTTCAGAAAACAGGCAGTCTGCGTGACGGGAGAAGATAATGCCCCATGCCCAATAAGACACGGCGATACGCCGGAATTGCTGGCAATCAACCGGATCAACTTGCGGTTTTGAGCCGGAATGATTCCTGAAATTCCTGAATTACGTATAAACGCAAATGTATTGGGTAAGTGCTCCCGGCCTGTTTGGCGGATAAGTCGGTAACTTCCGCTGCGATGCTCAAGATCCAGATGGATCAGGCGTTGCTGAAAATCCCGCTGTAGGGTGCGTTCTGAGACACCAAATTCATCAGCTAATACTTTAAGCTCCAGAGATTCACCAGCCAGTAAGCGGCTGATAATGACTGATAGCCTGACAGACAGGCGGTCATGATGATCATGCTGTGTTTTCATAGTGGGGACAGTCCTGTTCTCCCAAAATATCATGGTGTTGATACGGGAGATTATGCCGTACAGGTACGACACGTTATGTCGTACTAAATTGAGATGAATGGAAAAATGATGAAATAATTAAATACATTTAACTAATTGAAGTTAATAATATTATTTCTTGTTTGAGAGTGCCATCTTCAACATCACGACACGTCCTGTCAGATTCCCTAATGCCGAACAGAGGAGCTCTGTTTCATAGGAATAATTTGCTTATGAAAATTTTTATCGAGCAATGAACGTATAACTCGTGATTAGGTTGGTTAAACAACCTAAAAACGATCAGCTATGATGAGATTTTCTTTCAGCTAGGGTAGCGACAAAAAGCACGGTATAATCATAAATAGCTAATTAATCAATTGGTTAAAAAATGATCAGCAAATAAAGCGATATGATAGTACCTATGAGGGATGTCAGATGATTTTAGAAAGTGATCTAAGAGATATACACCCTAAATGGGCCGGTGGGGTTCCATCAACTATGCATATACAGGATGGGCTACCCATTCCTAAGTCAGTACGAGTTCAATCTTTCAGCCCTGCTGAATGGGAGGAGTTCACTGAAGAATGGGCTAGTTATCTTAAAAATGAATATATAACCGTTAGACGTTTTGGTGGTTCAGGGGATCTTGGTATTGATATCGCTGGTTTTTGTTCAAAAAACGGTTTTGAAGCGGTATGGGACAATTATCAATGCAAACGATATGATCATCCTCTCAGGCCCGGGGAGGTTTGGGTTGAGATGGGTAAGATCATTTACTATTCATTTCTAGGCGAATATTTGCCGCCACGTAAACATTTTTTTGTCTGTTCTCAGGGAATCGGAACAAGTCTTGAGCAGTTGCTAAATAAGCCCACTGAATTAAAAGAAAAATTAGCTGAAAATTGGGGTAAAAATTGCCAAGACAAAATTTCATCTGTCATAGATGTCCCATTGACTGGTGAGTTAAAAACCTACTTTGATATGTTTGATTTCACTATATTCTCTTCAAAATCATTAGTTGAACTTATTGAAGTACACTCAAAAACAGTTTTTCACTCAGTCCGATTTGGTGGTGGATTGCCGTGTCGTCCGAATCCAGATTTGCCGCCAGATAAACCAGCCGATAATGAGAGTCGCTATCTACGTCAACTCCTTGATGCTTATGGAGATCATTTAGGTACCCATTTTCCTGATTCTACTTTCTTAGATTCACATAACCAGTTTAAAAGAGACTACCTACGTCAGCGTGAGCGTTTTTACCATGCCGAGTCACTGAAAAATTTTGCGCGAGATACAGTTCCTGCGGGAACATTTGATCAATTACAGGATGAAATTTTTCATGGAGTTATTGATGTATGTGAAGATTTCCATGACAGTGGATTTGAAAGGATGAAAGCAACAATCAAGCAAGCAACCATCATCGCGGTAACATCTAACCCTTTAGTATCGTCTTTTAAAACTCAAGATCGTCAAGGTATTTGTCACCAATTGGCTAACGATGATCGTTTGAATTGGGTTCCTAATAATGAAACATAATTTACATACAGAGCCATTCAATAGTCCTTTTGAAGCTGGTGTACGTTCACTTGCGATTTTAGTTGCGGCATTTCCTGAAGCCTATGACTTACAACGGCTCGTTGAAATGGATTACCTCGTTGTTCATTCAGGCGATGTTAATGGCCCGGCAAGCCTACATGCACCTCTACCTATGCGTGCAGGTGAATTACTAGTAAGGCATGGTTTGATTGAAAAAGGATTACTGCTCATGATTAGCAGGGGATTAGTGCAAAGAGTTGCAGCAAGGGATGGATTTAGATATCAGGCGGGGGAGGTTGCAGCTCCTTTTATGGCATCTCTTACAACTGAATATTCATGTAGATTAAAAAGATGTGCAGAGTGGGCGGTTATACAATTTAATGATTTAACAATTCAGGAAATACGGAACATTACACATCGATTCTTTCAACAATGGTCGAGTCAGTTCCAAAATATTCAGTCATCTGGAGGATAATTATGGCTGAAAATTATTTACAAATTCGCAAGCTTGTATTTCGGGGGCAAAATAAAGAATCAGTTTTGTCTTTTTCTGAAGGGGTCAACTCGATTTGCGGTGCTTCAGATACAGGCAAGTCTTTTATTGCGGAATCTCTTGATTTCATGTTGGGAGGAAAGAAGTTACGGGAAATTGTAGAACTATCCACCTACACGGAGATTGAACTCTATTTAGTTAGTAATGCTGGAAAACGTTGGCGTCTTCATCGTGCAGTTGCTGGTGGAAAATTTACTCTAACTGATTTGGATGACCATAATTTAAAAGACGTACCTCTTAAACAAAAGCACGTCCAAGGAAAAAGAGATAATCTGTCAGGCTTTATGCTTGAGCAGCTTGGGTTATTTAATAAAAAGATATTGAAAAGTCGTGATAAGGCAACAACTCGAGGGTTAAGTTTTCGAGATTTAGCCAGATTAGCACTGATTCAGGAAGGTGAAATACAAAAGAAAGGCTCGCCTTTTTTATCCGATAATCCTACAAATAAAACCTCTGAGTTAGCAACCTTAAAGCTTTTGCTTACAGGTGTAGATGATGCTTCAATAAAAAACATTAAAGATACTAATACTGACACTTCAGCACAGATTGTATTAATAGATGAGTTTATTATTGAGCTAAATAATGAAATTGATGATTTGGGTATAGTTCGCAGCGATATATTATCGCAGTTTAGCCGTCTTGAGCAGACAATTATGCTACAGCGTAATTTTCTTGCTTCTCAACAAGATGAGCTTAATAACCTGTTATTGGAAAGGGGAAAATATTATGAATCTAAAAATAACATCCAGAAGCGGTTAGATGAAATCTCTGAACTATTAGCCAGGTTCACTCTACTATATGAGCATTATGTAGTAGACATTGATCGTCTCAAATCAATTCAGGAAAGTGGGTTGATTTTTATGCATATTGAAGCAGTACCTTGTCCTCATTGTGGAGCTAGTCCAGATCATCAAGATCTGGAAAAAATATGTGATGGGGACGTTAATTCTATTATAAACTCAGCTACAGCCGAGATAGTTAAAATTGAAACGTTGTTGAGTGAGCTAAATAATACAGTATCGGATCTTCGTGGTGAAGAGCAACATCTAAAAAAAGAATACTCAAAATGTGAGGAAACTTATCAGCATTTAGATAAAACAATTCGAGATATAGTTGCTCCAAAAGTTGATAATTTTAGCCATGCTTATACAGCATTAGTTGATAAAAAATCTGAAATTCAAAGGTCTGTTGATTTATTTATAAGAAGGGAACGGCTGGAAAAAAGAAAAGCCGATTTATTGAATAAAAGTTGTATTGTACATGAGAAAACTCAGTTGGAAATTGGTCCCTCTGATTCTGTAATGCATAACCTTTCATTGAAAATTTCCTCCATACTAAAAGCATGGAATTTCCCTGGTGAATGCAACGTATTTTTCGACAAAGTTGCTTCAGACTTTGTGATAGATGGTAAGCCCAGAGGTAGTCGAGGAAAGGGACTACGAGCTATTACACATGCAGCAGTTAGTGTCGCATTACTAGAGTTTTGTCAGGAGGAGGAGTTACCTCACCCCGGTTTCCTTGTTTTAGATTCACCTCTCCTCGCCTATTATAAACCAGAAGGTGAAGATGATGTTGCTTTACAAGGAACTGATCTTAAAGAAAAATTCTATGAATATCTTTCTAAGTATCATACTAATAATAGTCAAATAATAGTGATTGAAAATCCTCATCCTCCTGAAAACATGAGCGAAAAGATTACTACGACAATTTTTACTAACAACCCTAAAATTGGTCGTCAGGGGTTACTATAGATAATTTTATGTTTTAATTCCTTACAAAGGAGGGAGTTATGCCATATATACAAGTAGAGAAAGATGGTCTTCTGTATGAGGCCGAGTATTTCTATGAGGATGGTATGGTTACAGTTTTTGGAATAAGAGGTGGGCAATCCAGCGTAGATCTTAACGGAATGACAGAGACCGCTGCTGCACGCACTGCTTTACGAAATCTTATTAGAGAAAACAAAGTAGATCCTTTATCTGAATAAAAATAGGCCGTCAATTATGACGGCTATATTTGATATGTATTAGCTCTAATCTTATCGGATAGAACACAATCAGGTTAGATCTACGAGTTCAACCAACGGATTCGAAACATACCATAGAGTTACTGTTCAGATGAGGCTCCCTAAACGGTTACGGTCAGATTTTGTTGGCTATGGTAGATTACTTTGAAAACGGCTGGCACTGACAAGTAAAATGCAAAGGGGTAGTCAAACCACAGACAATTACGTACCTTAGATCTTATTCTGAGATTTCTTTGATCTAAATTGAGTATCACAACCAAAGCGAAAGGAGTCTAAAATTGTCAGATCTCGTACCAAAATTGCCAGAGCCAGTACTTCCTGCATTACCTACAACTATTCTGCCTGCCATTTCCGAACTTACTGCATCATTGGGTATCCCCCGTCATGTTTTGGCAAGAGACGAGGAAATTCAGTATGCATGGCGCGACCTTCCCCGTGAACTGCGTGAAATTCCACCAGATCTTCGTGGTGAACTGGTCGCCAGAATGTGTGTTGCTGTCAGCACTGGCCTATTTGATGGGGCAATGAACTACGCATGGAATGCCGCTATCCTTCAGCTAAGAACAAAAATACGGAATTTTGGCCTACCCATTGTCGCGCAGATTCTGCAATCGGACTTTGAAGAAAAGCATCTATTGGAGCTTCAGGATAGCCGACTTCTTGAACTTGCACTCAAGCTAAACCTAGTTAACGAAGATGGGTTCTTTTTTCTTGATCAATGTCGTGAAGTTCGCAATAACTTTTCGGCTGCCCATCCGACAATGGGCAGCGTAAATGATCGAGAATTTACAACGTTCTTAAACCGATGCGTTCGTTATGCTCTAGCTGATGCATCCTCTCCGAAAGGGGTAGACATTGGGGCATTTATCTCGGCAGTCAAAGGTCCTAGATTTAATGCGAATCAACATGATGTGTGGGTGCAAAGACTTGTAGATACACACGATGCTCAGCGTCAGATGCTGGTTGGAATGGTGCATGGTATCTATTGCGATCCAAATACATCAGAACCGTCGCGTTTGAACGCATTGGATATAGGCAGCTCACTAAAAGAAATTTTTACTGCATCTCTTCGCTCAGATCTTGTCAACAAACATAGCGAGTATGCAGCAAAAGGAGACGAGCCACGTCATGCGGCATCTCTCCAATTTTTCGAGAAACTTGGTCTTTTGACGCTGCTAAACGAGTCTGAGCAACATGCTGTCTTCTACCGAGCAATTGAGCGACTTTGGAATGTGCATAACGGAACAAATAATTTCTACAACGAGCCACCATTTGCAGAACGGTTATTAGAACTGTCGCTACACGGAGCGGTACCGGAAACTGCACAAGAGCAATTCGTTCAGGTAGTTGTCTGCTGCAATATTGGCAATGGTTACGGTGTTTGTTGGGCTGCAGCTACAAGCTACGAACAATTAATTCGTAACTTTTCTCCAAGGGAAATTGCAACAATGATTCGTTTGGCAAGCAACAATGACAATAGTCTTGGGCGCCGTGTAAACGCATTACCGTCATGCCGTGCGAGATTTAAAGCTACACTCGCTTTAATTGATCCAGCTAGTATCCCTAGTGGAGTTAAAGCGGCTTACGACCATTTCATAAAGTAGCAGGACGCAGAGGCCTAGAACGAGAAGACGATTTTTGGGCGTCATGGGTAATGCGCCCTCACTGGAGCATTACAGTCATTTCAGTTGAGAGCAGCCTCAACGCTAATTTTGCAGCAGGTGATCGAACTGGCTGAGATCCTCAGGGGTTTTGAGATTTTTAGCCAGTTCATTAGGCAGAGTTTCCAATATCTTTGACTGCTAGATTGTGTTCTTAAAATCCCCATGGATAACATTCTCTCTTGTCAGGGAACCAATATAATCCGCATACCACTGCATCATCTCCCTACGCCCATCAAGATACTGTGCATGGTTATACGTCCCGCGAATCGCGTTCTTATCGACGTGTGCAAGCTGCGTTTCAATCCACGCTGAGTTAAAGCCTTTTTCATGCAGAATAGTACTCATCGTGTGGCGGAAACCGTGCCCCGTCAGCCTGCCTTTATATCCCAGTAATTCGATAACCTGATTAACACTTTCCTTACTGATAGGCTTGCGGGGATCGTTTCTGCCGATAAAGACCAGCGGATGATGTTTTGATATCGGTTCAAGCTGTTTAAACAGCGTAATAACCTGTTCTGAGAGCGGCACAATATGGGGCCGTTTCATCTTCATCACTTCTGCCGGGATCTCCCATAGTTTTGTCTCAAAATCTATATCCTCCCAGCGTGCGAAACGTAGTTCTTGCGTGCGTACACCGGTTAACATAATGATCTGAGTGGCTGTCTTCGTGATGATACTGCCGGTATAACCCGCCAGATCGTTAAGGAAGTGAGGAAGTTCATTGGCAGTAAGGAAGGGGAAATGTACTTTTTTCGGTGTAGCTAACGCGCTGGCAAGATCGGGAGCGGGGTTATAGTCAGCTCTGCCAGTGACAATTGCATAGCGGAACACTTCACCACAGCGCTGACGGACCTTGCGCATTTTCTCCAGCGCTCCGCGTTTCTCCATCTTGCGCAGTGCTTCCAGTAGTTCCATTGGTTTAATTTCAGCAATAGGGCGCTTACCGATGTAGGGAAAGATATCTTTTTCAAAGGTGTCGATGATTTCATCACGATAGCGTAATGACCAGCGATCGGCTTTCGACTGATGCCACTCGCGAGCAACGGCCTCGAAAGTGTTTTTCAAACTCATTTGCAGCGCGATTTTTTCTTCTTTTTTTGCCTCACCCGGATCGCCACCAGCCGCAAGTATTTTCCTGGCTTCACTGCGTTTCTCACGAGCGTCGGCAAGCGTTACATCGGGGTAAACGCCAATAGACAGCATCTTTTCCTTACCAGCGAAGCGGTACTTCATACGCCAGTATTTGGAACCATTAGCGTTAATCAGCAGATACATACCGCCGCTATCAGCCAGCTTATAGGGCTTTTCTTTTGGCTTCGCGGTTTTCACTTTAACATCGGTTAGCGCCATGACATCCTCCGGCTTTTGATGAATCCATCCTCCTGGGGGGATTTCTGCCAGTAACCAACCTGATACCCCCAATGCACCCCTTATATAGCAAAGATGTCTTTAAAACCCCTTGTTATATCTCACATTTTTACCATTATGGGGGTGCTGATATTTTAAGAGGGAAATGGCACCCCCGAATGCACCCCCAAAAACAACTTGATGTGGGTTGAAGTCGGTTGACCTCAGGATATAAAGAAAACCTGATATATAAGGGATTAGAAGGGGTTTTGTTGACATCGGGAGAGTTCAGAAGAGGCATTTTGGCGGAAGATCACAGGAGTCGAACCTGCCCGGGACCGCTGGCGGCCCCAACTGGATTTGAAGTCCAGCCGCCTCACCGGAGACGACGATCTTCCGCGCCTCGATTGCTACATGGAGGCGGGGCGCATTATAGCTACTTCCTTGAGTTTCTACATCCCCCAGATCAGTTTTTTCCGCCTAATACACGCAGCGTATTATCACGAAAGCATTATAGTTCATATAAAACTCATATTTTACAATGATATATTAGCGAAATTAACGCTACCACGATCACATAAAACAAGAATCATAAATTAATAACCAGATATCGGAATATTCGCTCTCGCAGGGATGGTTTACAAAATGCGTTATCGGTCTCAGCACCCCTATAGCATCAAGGAAAAGCAGATGAAGAGTGAAGTGTTGTCCGTTAAAGAGAAAATTGGTTATGGCATGGGAGACGCCGCCAGCCACATTATTTTCGATAACGTAATGTTATATATGATGTTCTTTTATACCGATATTTTTGGCATTCCTGCCGGATTTGTCGGAACCATGTTTTTGGTCGCTCGTGCACTGGATGCGATTTCCGATCCTTGCATGGGGTTGTTGGCCGATCGAACGCGCTCTCGCTGGGGTAAATTTCGGCCGTGGGTGCTGTTTGGCGCACTGCCATTCGGGATCGTCTGTGTACTGGCCTATAGCACGCCAGATCTCAGTATGAACGGAAAAATGATTTATGCAGCAATTACTTACACCCTACTTACCTTACTTTATACCATCGTCAATATCCCTTACTGCGCATTGGGTGGTGTAATCACCAATGACCCGACTCAGCGTATCTCGCTGCAATCCTGGCGTTTTGTGCTGGCGACCGCGGGAGGCATGCTCTCTACTGTTCTGATGATGCCACTGGTTAATTTAATTGGTGGTGATAATAAACCACTCGGTTTCCAGGGCGGTATCGCGGTCCTTTCCGTGGTGGCATTTATGATGCTGGCATTCTGTTTCTTCACCACTAAAGAACGCGTTGAAGCACCACCTACAACGACGTCTATGCGGGATGATTTACGTGATATCTGGCAAAACGACCAGTGGCGTATTGTCGGTTTCCTGACAATTTTCAATATCCTGGCGGTGTGCGTACGCGGTGGGGCGATGATGTATTACGTCACATGGATTTTGGGTACGCCGGAAGTGTTTGTCGCTTTTCTCACCACTTATTGCGTGGGTAACCTGATTGGCTCCGCACTGGCAAAACCGCTGACCGACTGGAAATGTAAAGTCACTATCTTCTGGTGGACGAACGCCCTGCTGGCAGTGATTAGCCTCGCGATGTTCTTTGTTCCTATGCAGGCCAGCATCACCATGTTTGTCTTCATCTTCGTGATTGGTGTGTTGCATCAACTGGTGACACCTATCCAGTGGGTAATGATGTCCGATACCGTCGACTACGGCGAGTGGTGTAATGGTAAACGCCTGACCGGGATCAGTTTTGCTGGCACGCTGTTTGTGCTCAAACTGGGGTTGGCCTTCGGTGGTGCCCTTATCGGCTGGATGCTGGCTTATGGCGGATATGATGCGGCAGAAAAAGCGCAGAACAGCGCCACAATTAGCATCATTATCGCGCTATTCACGATTGTTCCGGCGATCTGTTACTTGCTGAGCGCGATTATCGCTAAACGCTACTACTCGCTCACGACGCACAATCTGAAAACCGTTATGGAACAGCTGGCGCAGGGCAAACGCCGTTGCCAGCAACAATTCACCTCTCAAGAAGTGCAGAACTAAGGAACGGCAATGAAAATTAGCGACGGAAACTGGTTGATTCAACCTGACCTCAATTTGATTCACCCGCTTCAGGTGTTCGAGGTTGAACAGCAGGGTAATGAAATGGTGGTCTATGCTGCCCCTCGTGATGTGCGTGAACGTACCTGGCAGCTTGATACGCCTTTATTTACGCTGCGCTTTTTCTCCCCACAGGAAGGTATTGTCGGTGTACGGATTGAGCATTTTCAGGGGGCGCTGAATAACGGTCCTCATTACCCGCTCAATATTTTGCAGGACGTGAAGGTCACTATCGAAAACACAGAACGTTACGCTGAGTTTAAAAGTGGCAACTTAAGTGCGCGTGTCAGCAAAGGTGAGTTCTGGTCACTGGATTTTCTGCGCAACGGCGAACGTATTACCGGTAGTCAGGTGAAAAATAACGGCTACGTGCAGGACACGAATAATCAACGAAATTATATGTTTGAGCGGCTGGATCTTGGCGTTGGCGAAACAGTTTACGGTCTGGGAGAGCGCTTTACTGCCCTGGTGCGCAATGGCCAGACGGTAGAGACCTGGAACCGGGACGGCGGCACAAGTACTGAACAGGCGTATAAAAATATCCCGTTTTATATGACTAACCGTGGTTATGGGGTACTGGTCAATCATCCCCAATGCGTCTCTTTTGAAGTGGGATCGGAGAAAGTCTCCAAAGTACAGTTCAGCGTTGAGAGTGAATATCTCGAATACTTTGTTATCGACGGCCCGACGCCGAAAGCGGTACTTGATCGTTATACCCGTTTTACTGGCCGTCCGGCGCTGCCGCCCGCGTGGTCCTTCGGTCTGTGGCTAACCACTTCATTTACCACCAACTACGACGAAGCGACGGTAAACAGCTTTATCGATGGTATGGCGGAACGCAATCTGCCGCTGCATGTTTTCCACTTTGACTGTTTCTGGATGAAAGCCTTCCAGTGGTGCGATTTTGAGTGGGACCCGCTGACTTTTCCGGACCCGGAAGGGATGATCCGCCGCCTGAAAGCGAAAGGGCTGAAAATCTGCGTCTGGATTAACCCCTATATTGGGCAAAAATCCCCCGTCTTTAAAGAGTTACAAGAGAAAGGTTATTTACTCAAACGCCCGGACGGTTCGCTGTGGCAGTGGGATAAATGGCAGCCAGGTCTGGCGATTTATGACTTTACCAATCCGGATGCCTGCAAATGGTACGCCGACAAACTGAAAGGTCTGGTCGCGATGGGCGTTGATTGCTTTAAGACCGACTTTGGCGAACGTATTCCAACCGATGTTCAATGGTTTGATGGTTCCGATCCGCAGAAAATGCATAACCATTATGCGTACATCTACAACGAACTGGTGTGGAACGTGCTCAAGGACACCGTTGGTGAGGAAGAAGCCGTCTTGTTTGCCCGCTCGGCCTCCGTCGGTGCGCAGAAATTCCCGGTACACTGGGGTGGCGACTGTTACGCTAACTACGAATCAATGGCGGAAAGCCTGCGCGGTGGTTTGTCTATTGGCCTTTCAGGTTTTGGCTTCTGGAGCCACGATATCGGCGGCTTTGAAAATACCGCTCCGGCGCACGTTTACAAACGCTGGTGCGCGTTTGGTTTGCTTTCCAGCCATAGCCGTTTACATGGCAGCAAATCTTATCGTGTGCCGTGGGCCTACGATGATGAGTCCTGTGATGTGGTGCGCTTCTTCACGCAACTGAAATGCCGCATGATGCCGTATCTGTATCGTGAAGCTGCACGTGCAAACGCGCGGGGTACGCCGATGATGCGGGCCATGATGATGGAGTTCCCGGACGATCCGGCTTGTGATTACCTTGACCGTCAATACATGTTAGGCGACAACGTGATGGTTGCGCCTGTGTTCACTGAAGCGGGCGATGTGCAGTTCTACCTGCCGGAAGGTCGCTGGACACACCTGTGGCACAACGATGAACTCGACGGTAGTCGCTGGCATAAACAGCAGCACAGCTTCCTGAGTCTGCCCGTTTATGTGCGTGATAGCACCCTACTGGCGCTGGGCAACAACGATCAACGTCCCGATTACGCGTGGCACGAAGGTACGGCATTCCACCTCTTTAATCTGCAAGACGGGCATGAAGCCGTCTGTGAAGTGCCCGATGCTGACGGTTCGGTGATCTTTACTTTAAAAGCAGCACGTACTGGCAACACGATTACTGTGACTGGTACGGGCGAGGCGAAGAACTGGACACTGTGCTTGCGCAATATTGTGAAAGTAAATGGTCTGCAAGGCGGTTCGCAGGCTGAAAGTGAGCAGGGACTGGTGGTGACTCCTCAAGGGAATGCGCTGACAATTACGTTGTAATCTATTGAAGAATGCCGGATACGAATGGTTTTGTGTCGTATCCGGTAAATAATCTCACATCTGGTAATAAATATTTCTTCCATCGTATTTGCGAGCATGATCACGATTATTCATCACGAAAATGTGATCTGTGCTGAAAAATATCCCTTAACCGCCTTGCTTTGTTTTATCACTGTCCGGATTACGGACAGATTTTAGTATTGTTGTGAAATTATTCTGCTTTATATTTACCCTCAGAGATGGCAACTGAAGCTCTTCCATATGGTGTGATAAGGGTAAAAAATGCAAATGATTACCTCGCGACAAAACAGATTATTACGATTCCTTTTACCTCGAAGGGAATATACGACTATTGTTACGATTGCCGGCTATTTAAATGTTTCGGAAAAAACCATTCAACGTGATTTACGTTTACTTGAGCAATGGCTGGGACAATGGAGAATAAATGTTGAGAAGCGTGCTGGCGCGGGTGTGATGTTAAGTGCGGAGAATATTGCTGATTTGCTGCATCTTGATCATTTGTTGGTGGCAGAATGTGAAGAGATTGATTGTGTAATGAATAATGCCAGGCGCGTTAAAATAGCGTCGCAGTTATTAAGTGAAACACCGAATGAAACGTCGATCAGTAAATTGTCAGAACGCTACTTTATCAGCGGAGCCTCTATTGTTAATGACCTGAGAGTAATTGAGTCCTGGCTTGCGCCGTTGGGGTTATCGTTGATCCGCAGTCCAAGTGGTACGCATATTGAAGGTAGTGAAGGGCAAGTCCGACAGGCAATGGCATTACTGATTAACGGCATTATTAACCATAATGAGCCGCAAGGTGTCGTGTATTCACGTCTGGATCCCGGAAGCTATAAAGCATTAGTCCATTATTTTGGAGAAGAAGAGGTGTTATTTGTCCAGTCATTGTTACTGGATATGGAAAATGAATTAAGTTGGTCTTTGGGAGAACCTTATTACGTTAACATTTTTACTCACATCCTTATTATGATGTATCGCAACACGCACGGGAATGCGTTATCAAGAGAAGAAGATCAAACCAGACAATATGATGAAAATATCTTTAATGTTGCCAGTCAGATGATTCATAAGATAGATCAACGAATTGCACATACATTGCCCGATGATGAAGTCTGGTTTATTTATCAATATATCATTTCATCAGGTGTGGCGATTGATGGACAAAAAGATGTTAGCATTATTTCACATATGCAGGCCAGCAATGAAGCGCGTCTGATTACCTGGCGTTTAATTACGGTATTCAGTGACATCGTGGACTGCGATTTTAGTGAAGACAGCGCATTATATGATGGCTTATTGGTGCATATTAAGCCGCTGATTAACCGTCTAAATTATCGCATTCATATCCGTAATCCATTGCTGGAAGATATTAAAGCAGAATTAGCGGATGTCTGGCGGTTGACGCAATATGTGGTGAATCAGGTATTTAAAACCTGGGGTGAGAATGCAGTGAGCGAGGATGAAGTGGGTTACCTGACCGTTCATTTTCAGGCTGCGATGGAGCGGCAAATTGCCCGTAAACGTGTATTACTGGTCTGTTCAACCGGAATCGGAACTTCGCATCTACTGAAAAGCCGTATTCTGCGAGCATTTCCTGAATGGACGATTGTTGATGTTATTTCAGCAGCGAATTTATCACAGGTTTTGCCTGACAATATCGAACTGATTATTTCGACCATTAATTTGCCTACAGTCACTATGCCGGTCGCTTATGTTACCGCTTTTTTTAATGATGCCGATATTAAGCGGGTCACTGAAATGGTGATTACGGAAAAATTACATCATGCGACGTCTCGGGTCGTTGAAATTTAATGTCAGAATTTTATGAGGTATGACGAATGGACATAACAAAAATCCTGAATACGAATCGCGTTATTTTAGATATGCAAGCAACGAATAAAGCGGAGGCGATTGAAGAATTAACTAATCTTCTCAAAAAAGATGGTGCGATCGATTGTCGGGAAACCTTTATTAAAGATGTCTGGCAGCGCGAAGCGGAAGGCTCGACTGGTTTTGAAAATCATATTGCGATCCCGCATGGTAAATCTTCTGCGGTAATTAATACTACGCTGGCAATTGGCCGTACCCGCCAGGATATTCCCTGGGAAACGCTGGATGGCAGTAGCGTGCGCTGTATTATTTTATTTGCGGTACGTCTTGAAGATCAAAATACCACCCATATCCGTTTACTTTCCCAGGTCGCGGGCGCGCTGGCGGATGATGACATCATAGAACAATTGTTAGTTGAGACGAGTCCGCAAAAAATCATTGATCTCTTTAGTCAGTATGCACAATCCGATGTCTGCTAAATAACAGGGAGTATGTCATGAATATTGTCTGTGTTGCCGCCTGTACGGCGGGTATTGCTCATACCTATATTGCTCGTGAAAAGTTAATCAAAGGAGCAAAAGCTCTGGGCCATACCATTAAAGTTGAAACCCAGGGAACCATTGGTACAGAAAATGAATTACAGGCGGCAGATATCTCTGCTGCTGACGTCGTGATTCTTGCTGTAGATGTGAAAATAAAAGGAGAAGAACGCTTCACCAATAAACGTATTGTGCGAGTAAAGACAGAGATCGTCATTAAATCGCCCGTTCAATTTCTTGAAAAGGTCGAAAAATCACTGGGAAACAAATGATCCTTATACTGGAGGGATCTTAATATGAAAGAAAATAAAATTCCGGTTTCACAGGAAATTAAAAAACATTTATTAACCGGCATCTCGTGGATGATACCCCTTATTGTGGCCGCCGGGATATGTATTGCGTTGGGGCAAGTTCTTGGCGGTACAGATGTTGGTGAAAAAACAGGAACAATCCCGTGGATGCTTAATCAGATTGGCGGCTGGGGAATGGGGCTGATTGTGCCGCTGATTAGCGCGGCAATTGCCTATTCTATTGCCGATCGTCCCGGATTTGTCCCAGGCCTGATTGTCGGCTTTCTCTGCGGGCAAATCCATACCGGATTTATTGGCGGTATGTTGGGTGGTTTCCTGGTGGGCTACACCATTTTGCTACTTAAACGCTATATCCGCCTGCCGCAGTCGATGCAAGGACTCATGCCAATCATGGTGTTGCCGGTATTAAGCACCATTATCGGTGGGCTGTTAATGATGACGCTGATTGGTAAACCCATCGCCTGGTTACAAGAAGCACTGATTCATTTGCTCGAGTCGATGCAGGGCGGATCGCGCTTCCTGATGGGGGCCATACTTGGCGCGATGGCAACCTTCGATTTCGGTGGTCCGGTCAACAAAACCATGTCGCTGTTTTCCGATGGCTTGCTGGTCAGTGGCGTCTACGGACCAGAAGCCGTGAAATTTGTCGGCTCAATCATCCCTCCGTTTGGCATCACACTTTCGTTCTTACTGACACGCCATAAATACACCCGTGCGGAGCGCGAGGCGCTGAAAGCCGCGTTTCCGATGGGGATCTGCATGATCACTGAAGGAGTCATTCCGATCGCCGCGCGTGACCTGCTGCGAGTAGTGGGATCTTGTGTGGTGGCATCGGCGGTCGCGGGCGGCTTAATCATGGTGTGGGGCGTGGAGAGTCCGGTTCCGCATGGCGGCATGTTTGTTGTGCCTCTGTTCACCCATCCTCTGCTGTTTTGCCTGGCGCTGGGTATAGGCACGGTGATTTGTGGCGTGATGCTTTCACTCTGGAAGAAACCGGTAACGGAACGCGACGAAGAGTTTGACGAACTGAGCGATCAAAAGCTGAAAGATGAAGAGATCACTTTCACCCTCGAATAACCGGAGGCCCTATGTTTGCCGATATGAAAAGTATGGTGATGAAAGCCTGGCATGAACATTACGCCTTGCTGGCGATCAACTGTATGAATCTGGAAAGTGCTCACGCAGCTATCCGCGTGGCGGAGAAGAATCGCGCTCCGATCATTCTCAATCTCTATCAGGGGCATCTGGCGCATTTTCCTGCACCCGTCGCGGCGGCAGTGGTTAAAACGCTCGCGGAATCTGCCTCAGTACCGGTCGCTCTGGCGCTTGATCATGGCAAAAATCCGGACTGTATTCGTCAGGCGTTTCGTGCTGGTTTCAGCGGATTAATGATTGATGCTTCTGCTTTTCCCCTGGAGGAAAACGTGCGCCAGACCAGGGCGGTGGTGGAACTCGCCGCCAGCGCGCAGCTCTGCGTGGAAGGTGAACTGGGCCATCTGGCAGATGCGCCGCGTTATGACCAGGCCGCCAATGCAGACATGATGACGCAACCCACTGATGTGGAACCGTTTATCGTGCAGACAGGCATTGATCTACTGGCCGTTTCGGTAGGCACGGCGCACGGCATGTACGCGCCTGGTGTTGTACCTGCTATTGATTTTCAGCGTCTGGCGGAGATTTTCCACTGCTCGAGCGTGCCTCTGGCATTACATGGCGGTAGCGGTACGCCGTTCGATCAGCTCCAGCTCTGTACGACTCTGGGGGTAGCAAAAATCAACGTGGGGGCGGCCATTTTTGAACGGGGGAAATCCGCGCTCCTGCATACCCTCTGTCACGATATATCCATTGAACTGGTGGACGCGCTGAAAGCTATGGAACTGGCCTTCGAAGAAGCGATTACACCGTATTTACAGGCGAGCGGCTCTATCGGCAAAGCCTGATTCATTTTCTGTCATGGCCTTTATGCCAGTGCAATAACGCACCGGCAGGGCGGACTACACGCTGAAACTGGAGATTTAACATGTTAGTTTCGATGAAAGAATTACTGCAACCTACCCGCCAGCACGGCTTTGCCATTGGCGCATTTAATGTGGCGGATAACTGTTTCCTTCGCGCAGTCGTGGATGAAGCAGAAGCGACAAATACTCCGGCGATTATTGCCATCCATCCCAGCGAACATGATTTTGTGGGCGATGCCTTTTTCGCTCACGTTCGCGAAATTACCCAGCGTAGTCCGGTCCCGTTTGTACTGCACCTCGATCATGGTGCCTCTGTAGAGCATGTTTTGCGTGCGATTCGCTGCGGATTTACCTCAGTAATGATCGACGGTTCGCTGCTGCCGTATGAAGAAAACGTGGCGCTGACCGCAGAAGTGGTTCGCCTCGCTCACGCGGTTGGCGTGTCGGTTGAGGGTGAACTGGGAACCATCGGACAAACAGGAACGTCGGTAGAAGGTGGTGTTTCACAAGTGACCTACACAGATCCGGCGCAGGCCGCCGATTTTATTGCTCGTACAGGTGCCGACACACTGGCTGTGGCGATTGGTACAGCGCATGGCATCTATCCAAAAGGGATGCAGCCGAAGCTGCAAATGAACATTTTGCGCGACATTGCCGGACGTATTGATATTCCGCTGGTGCTACACGGTGGTTCGGCAAACCCGGACGCGGAGATTGCTGAATCAGTTACGCTCGGCGTCGGCAAAATCAATATCTCCAGCGATATGAAATACGCCTATTTCCAGAAAGTGCGTGAAATTCTCGCTAAAGAGAGCTGGTGGGACCCGAACGTCATCTATCCGGATGCGATTAACGCGGCGCGGGAAGTCATTCGCCACAAAATGAAACTGTTCGGTTCGTTCGGTAAAGCATCACTGTACTAAGCCAGAAGGGCGGGGTGACCCGCCTTTTACGCAACAAGGAACGAGATATGCACTATCTGGGGTTGGATATTGGTGGGACCAAAATCGCCGCCGTTGTCATGGATGCGCATGGCTGGGAGATTCGCCGTTACCGCTGCCCGACGCAAAAGTCAACATATCAACAATTTGTCTCATGCGTTGTGGCGCTTATCGAGCAGATTAGGCGGGACGTTCAACGACCGATGCTGACAGGGATCGCCTTACCCGGCAGTATCTCGCCACTCACTGGCCTGATTAAAAACGCGAATATTCAGGTGATTAACGGTCATGCGTTACAGGCTGATTTGCAGCAATTGCTTGGGCAACCGGTGGTGATAGCCAATGATGGTAACTGTTTCGCGCTATCAGAAGCTTGCGACGGTGCCGGGCAAGATTATGACGTGGTATTTGGTATTACGCTTGGTACGGGCTGCGGCGGTGGCATTGCCATCAAGCAACGACCGTTTATAGGGGCCTGGGGAAATGCTGCCGAATGCGGTCATATCACGTTGCCAGGCTATACGGAGCAGGAAGATGGTCCATCAGTCAGTTGCTATTGCGGCAAACACAACTGCGTGGAGTCGTTTGTTTCCGGCAGCGGTTTTAGTGAACGCTATCAACAGATGACTGGTAACTTGCTCACTTCTGCGGCGATTGTCACCCTGGCACAACGTGGTGATGCTTGTGCCATGCAGCAGGTGGCACGTTTTCGCCAACAGCTTGCCCGCACGCTGGCAACCATCGTTAATGTTGTTGACCCTGGCGTGATTGTGATCGGCGGCGGGCTTTCGAATGTGGAACTGCTTATCACCGATCTGAACGCAGAAGTCGCTCCACTGGTTTTCACCGATCAATTCACCACTCCCATTGTAAAAGCACAGCACGGCGACAGTAGCGGAATGCGTGGCGCTGCCTGGCTTGCTATGCGCAACGGAGAAGCCAATGAAACGTTCACAAATTAATTATGTTATTGATAAAGCACATGCCATTGCGCAGACCTTCCGCGTTTGTTTGCCAGAGTTCGCCTATTTTACGGTGGATGACTGGCTGCAGCGGGAACGGGATAACTGGCAAGAAGTGGTCGACTTACAGCTCGGTTGGGATATCACCGATTTTGGTCGTGGTGATTTCAACCAAACGGGACTAACACTGCTAACGATGCGCAACGGCGCGCTGGGGTCGGCGGCATATCCAAAACCGTATGCTGAGAAAATGTTGCAGATCCAACAAGATCAGCAGACTCCCTGGCATTTTCACACCCACAAAATGGAAGATATCCTCAATCGGGGCGGTGGAGACTTATGCATGCAGTTGGCCTGGGCCAACGAAGCCAATCTCTGTGATGATCAACGAGTCATTACCGTGAGTGTTGATGGTCAGCGGCGTACCATGAAACCTGGTGAAACGCTGGTGCTAAAGCCGGGGCAGGGCATTTGCCTGCCGCCGCGTCTGTATCATCGCTTCTGGGCGGAAAAAGCGTTTGTTCTCGGCTGGGAAATCTCGATGGTAAATGATGACCAACACGATAATTATTTTCTTGAGCCGGGAGGACGTTTTCCGGCGATAGAAGAAGATGAACCGGTGAAATGGTTATTGTGCAGTGAGTATGGAATTTTGCGCTAATAACGGGGAACGCTAGCGCTGATATCCGCTAGCGTCCTTATTTTTACTGCACCGGCTCCGTCGACGTAACTTCACCACTGGAAACTACGCCCGCATTCATGGTTTGAGTCACTTGCTGCTTTGCGGCATTCACGGCATGCAATTGCCCGCTAACCGTAGGTTTCAGCGGGACATTGGCCTGAATATCGCCACTGGCGGTAAGCTGAATATTGCCGTCGCCAGTCAACGGTAATTCAGGCCATCCCCAATGTTGCAAAATATTCACCGGCACACCGCGTCCATTCAGGCTGATATGGGTCTGACGTTGTGGCGTTTGTGAAACACTGGCGGTGGCTTCCAGAATGCCTTTTTCTGTAAATGCACTCAGTTCGCTGATATTCACCGTGCTGCTGTTGGCAGTTAGCGCCAGCGACGGACGACGGACATCAACACGATTAAACGTTGCGGCGGCGGCATTCAGATTCGCCGAGCCACTCCAGACGCCCCATTTATGATCGGTAACCAGCGTCAGATTGGCACCGTAACCATCGAGCGCGGTGAGCTGCCACGGGAAGTCAGGGTCGATATCAATGATCAGATTGCGGCTGGCGCTAAATCTCTTCAGTTGCAGGCTGTTTAACCAACCGGGTGTCGTTTCCATCCACAACTGTTGCCAGTTTTTTGGCAAGGTATATTCCAGTCCGGCAATTGCCGCATCATCGAGGATCAGCGTTTTCCCGTCGCGTTGCCAGTTTCCTGACGTTCTGACCATACCCCCTTCCCAGCGGCTGGTGAACTGGCGCAGTGCTACGCCCTGCGGGGAAAATTCTGCGTTTATAATCGGATCAAATAAATGCAGCGAGCCATGAATAAACTCGCTGGCGTTCATCGACAGTTTGCCTTCCTGTGTCTGCCAGTCATCTTTACTGAAGGTCATGTTGCGCAAGCTGAGATCGAGGTCGGTCACCGCCCAGTCCGGACCTTGCAAACGAGCATCGATGACTTCCAGGCGACCAATCTGCAACGACGGGACAGAGCGTAATGGCGCAAAGAAATCGGTTAGCGATTTTTCGCTTTGTAGACGGATATCCGCCATGCGCAGGTTTTCCACTTGCCAGCTGCCGTCAGCGTTACGCTGCGCGTTTCCGGTTAATGTCCCGCGGGCGATGTCGGCACCCAGGTTAGTCAGCGTAACGCGATCGTTATCAATACTGCCTTCAATCAGTACATTGGTGGCAGGAACATCATTGAGCGAAAGCGATCCGGCACTAAACTGAATCTGCGCCTTCGTACCCAGCACTTTACCGGCTTCTGGTGACCACGGAACCACGCCGCCATTTACCCGCTGCGCGCTCAGTTTCCATTCGCTATTCGGGCTATTAAACGCCATATCACGCAGTTGCAGACGATCGGCTTTGAACGGTAGCGGCGCGGTCTGGTCGGTGAGATTCAGCGTCCCGTTTTCCAGCAGGATGGTATCGACATGGCGTGGTTCGGTCAGTTGCCGACTGCTTAGCGCAATGTCGACACTTTTTGCCACCAGGGTCGCGGGCTGGCCATCACGGCCAAACGTGACGTTCTCCAGCACGATATGAGATGGCGCGGAAAAACGGTGATCCATCGCCCCGAAGGCCAGATGATAGTCGCTATTCTCGGAAACCCATGCGCTGATATGTTCTGCTCCCCAGCGGGTTTGCAGAAGAAAATAGAGGCCAGCGATCACCACTAACAGAGCGATGAGAATGTAGAGAAGCAGCTTCCCAATAAATTTCATGGTCTTCCATCCCGTGAAATGCACATAAGGGAGTTATGCACGATTTACGCGCAATCCTCAAGGCGGGAATGGTGAAAGAGGTGAGACTGCGGCGGTAATTATCTTACCGCCGCCAGTGAATTACTGTTTTTCTGGGGGGAAAATCAGATTCAGCACGATGGCAGTAATACCGCCCGCGGCAATCCCGGAGGAGAGCAGGTTTTTCAGCCATTCAGGGGCAAACTGCAAAATCAGCGGCTGCTGAGACACGCCCAGACCGACCGCCAGCGACAGCGCGATAATCAGAATCGCCCGGCGGTTCAGCGGCTCACGAGAAACGATACGCACACCGGAGGCGGCGATGGTGCCAAACATTACAAGCGTTGCGCCGCCCAGAACCGGTTCTGGAATGTGTTGTACAAAACCGCTCACTGCCGGGAACAGACCCAGCACGATCAACATCAGCGCGACGACAAAACCGACATAGCGGCTGGCAACACCGGTTAACTGGATCACCCCGTTGTTCTGCCCGAAGCAGGAGTTCGGGAAGGTATTAAATACCGCCGAGACAAACGAGTTCAGGCCGTTTGCCAGCACGCCGCCTTTCAGGCGTTTCATGTACAGCGGACCGGAAACCGGCTGTTCGGAAACGTCAGAGGTCGCCGTGATATCGCCAATGGTTTCCAGCGAAGTGATCATAAAGACCAGCATCAGCGGCAGCAGCAGACTCCATTCAATGCCAAGACCGTAATAGAGCGGCGTTGGCACCATAATCAGTTCTTGTGTCATCGGTTCGTTGCTTTCTGGCAACATGCCCATAAACCACGCCAGCGCATATCCGGCCGCCATCGCAATCACCAGTGAGGCCACGCGTAAGTAAGGGTTACGTTGACGGTTAAGCAGGATAATTAAGGCTAAGACCACGCCTGCCAGCAGCAGATTTTTCGGTGCGCCGAAGGTGTTATCGCTCATGGCTGCGTAACCGCCGCCAATGGAGGTCAGCCCAACCTGAATTAGCGACAGGCCGATAATCATCACCACAACGCCAGAAACCAGCGGCGTAATAATGCGGCGCGCCAGATGCAGAACGCGGGAGATCACCATCTCGGTACAACTTGCCAGCATCAACGTGCCGAACAAAGCTGCCATCATGGTAGGAACATCAGCACCACCGGTCTTCAGCGCTGTGCCGCCCATAATCAGCGGAGCAACAAAGTTGAAGCTGGTGCCCTGAATAGACAACAACCCGGAGCCAACCGGACCCCAGGCCTTAATTTGAATAATCGATGCCACACCGGAGGCAAACAGCGACATACTAATAATGTGTTGCGTGTCTTGTGCCGGTAAACCCAGCGCCTGACAGATTAATAGCGCTGGCGTGATCACCGCAACGAACATCGCCAGCAAATGCTGACAGGCGGCAAACAGGGTTTGAGGAAGCGGCGGACGATCTTCAAGACGGTAAATCAGTTCGCTGTTTTGAGTCTGTGCAACCGGTTGCGCATTTTCTGACTCGAGGGTGGAAACAGACATCGAAAACAATCCCGTGGTAGCAAAGCGGGCATTTTAGCTGACCGAAAGAGAAAAGCAAACGTTTGCCACATCCTCATCTAAATATTTAAATGAGATAAATGTACTTTTTTATATAACTTTTAGTTGTTTTCTGCTTAAAATCCATGCCATTTTTCTAGTTTCAGCTAAGAATTCGAACCAGGAAAGCATGACTCGATACTCGTCATATTTCGCCTTACTGCAAATGCGCGATGAAGTATGACGAGTATGAAAGAGTGATGCGGACACAAAGGAGTAACTATGTTTCATCTCGATACTTTAGCAACGCTTGTTGCCGCAACGCTGACGTTGCTGCTCGGGCGCAAGTTGGTCCATTCCGTCTCCTTTTTGAAAAAATACACCATACCGGAACCTGTTGCGGGTGGTTTATTAGTGGCGCTGGCGCTGCTGATACTGAAAAAAAGCATGGGCTGGGAAGTCAACTTTGATATGTCCCTGCGGGATCCGTTGATGCTGGCTTTCTTCGCCACCATTGGCCTGAACGCCAACCTTGCCAGTCTGCGAGCTGGTGGGCGTGTGGTGGGGGTTTTCCTGATTGTGGTTGTTGGCCTGTTGGTGATGCAAAATGCCATTGGCATTGGTATGGCTAGCCTGTTAGGGCTTGATCCGCTGATGGGGCTGCTGGCCGGTTCTATTACGCTTTCCGGCGGTCACGGTACGGGTGCTGCATGGAGTAAATTGTTCATTGAACGTTATGGCTTCACCAACGCGACAGAAGTGGCGATGGCCTGTGCAACGTTCGGTTTGGTGCTGGGCGGCTTGATTGGCGGTCCGGTGGCGCGCTATCTGGTGAAACACTCCACCACACCGAACGGTATTCCGGATGACCAGGAAGTTCCGACTGCGTTCGAAAAGCCGGATGTGGGCCGCATGATCACCTCGCTGGTGCTGATTGAAACTATCGCGCTGATTGCTATCTGCCTGACAGTGGGGAAAATTGTTGCGCAACTTTTGGCTGGTACTGCTTTTGAACTACCGACCTTCGTCTGTGTACTATTTGTTGGCGTGATTCTGAGCAACGGTCTGTCAATGATGGGCTTTTACCGCGTCTTTGAGCGTGCGGTATCCGTGCTGGGTAACGTAAGCCTGTCGTTGTTCCTGGCGATGGCGCTGATGGGGCTGAAACTGTGGGAGCTGGCTTCGCTGGCGTTGCCGATGCTGGCGATTCTGGTGGTACAGACCATCTTCATGGCGTTGTATGCCATCTTCGTTACCTGGCGCATGATGGGCAAAAACTACGATGCGGCAGTGCTGGCTGCGGGTCACTGTGGTTTTGGCCTCGGTGCAACGCCAACAGCAATCGCCAACATGCAGGCGATCACTGAACGCTTTGGCCCGTCGCACATGGCGTTCCTGGTCGTGCCGATGGTCGGTGCGTTCTTTATCGATATCGTCAATGCGCTGGTGATTAAGCTGTATTTGATGTTGCCGATTTTTACGGGTTAACCGATGAAGCGGCGGTCTTCTCACCGCCGCCTTTTACGCATTCGAGTAGCGTTCTGTTTCTGGCATCCAGCGTTCTATCAGGGCTTTTGCCTGTTGTGGGTAACGTTCGTGAATATGTCGCGCCAGGCGCTGAACTTCCGGGATCATCGCCTGATCGCGCAGTAAATCCGCCACTTTAAATTCAGCATTACCCGTCTGACGCGTACCTAACAGTTCACCCGGTCCGCGAATCTCTAAGTCTTTCTGTGCAATCACAAAACCGTCGTTGCTGTCGCGCAGCACTTGCAGCCGAATTTGCGCGGTTTTGGAGAGCGGCGTTTTGTAGAGCAGCACGCAGTGAGAAGCCACCGCACCACGACCTACACGCCCGCGAAGCTGGTGTAACTGCGCCAGACCCAGACGCTCCGGGTTTTCGATAATCATCAGACTGGCGTTAGGCACATCAACACCGACTTCAATAACGGTAGTGGCAACCAGCAGGTGTAGTTCACCTTGTTTAAACGACGCCATCACCGCCTGTTTATCGGCAGGTTTCATCCGCCCGTGTACCAGGCCGACGTTCAGTTCCGGCAACGCCAGTTTCAACTCTTCCCAGGTTGCTTCCGCCGCCTGCGCTTCCAGCAATTCCGACTCTTCAATCAACGTACAAACCCAGTATGCCTGACGACCTTCAGTTATGCAGGCGTGGCGCACGCGGTCAATAATGTCGGTACGGCGGGTATCAGGAATAGCGACCGTAGTCACTGGCGTGCGGCCTGGCGGCAGCTCATCTATCACCGAGGTATCGAGATCGGCATACGCAGTCATCGCCAGCGTGCGGGGGATGGGCGTGGCGGTCATGATCAACTGATGCGGATGGAAGCCTTGCTGCTGGCCTTTCTCCCATAACGCCAGACGCTGATGCACGCCAAAACGATGCTGTTCGTCGATAATCACCAGCGCCAGGCCGTTAAACTGCACCTGTTCCTGGAAAATGGCGTGCGTACCAACAATCATCTGCACCTGACCGCTGGCGATGGCTTCTTGCTGAGCCAGTCGTGCTTTACCTTTCTGTTTACCGGCGAGCCAGCCCACTTCGATACCGAGCGGAGCAAACCAGTTACGGAAGTTATTGGCGTGCTGCTCGGCGAGTAATTCGGTTGGTGCCATCAATGCCACCTGTTTGCCGTGCGCAATCGCACGCAACGCGGCGAGGGCGGCGACCAGCGTTTTACCGGAACCTACATCGCCCTGCACCAGACGCATCATCGGCACATCCAGCGCCATATCGCGCTCGATCTCCGCCACTACGCGTGCCTGTGCGCCCGTTGGCTTGAACGGTAAGGCGGCGAGGAGTTTATTTTTCAGCGCGTCATTGGCGCTCAGCGGCTGAGCATGAAAACGTTGTGCACCGGCACGTAACGCCAACATGCTGAGGTTGTGCGCCAGCAACTCTTCCAGAATCAGCCGGCGTTGTGCCGGATGCTGCCCGGTTTCGAGATCGCTAAGCTGTAGCGTCGGCGGCGGGCGGTGCAAAGTGCGCAACGCTTCCGGTAGCGTCATCATTCCTTGTGACAGTTCCGGCGGCAGGAGTTCTTCAATGGCGCATGTGTCGAGCAGATCCAGCGCCTGGTCGGTTAATTTACGCAGCGTAGCCTGCTTTACGCCTTCCGTAGTTGGGTAAACCGGCGTGAGCGTTTCCTGTAACTCTGGCGTGCTGAGATCGCCCTGTACGCGGTATTCCGGGTGGATCATCTCCGCACCATATTTGCCGCGCTTTGCTTCGCCATAGGCCAGCACGCGGCGGCCTGTCGCCAGGCTATTTTTCATTGCCGCATTGAAGTTGAAAAAGCGCATAGTGAGAATGCCGGAACCGTCGCTGATCTGGCAGGTCATCATCCGCCGACCGCCGAAGGAGATATTGCAGTTCAGCACTTCGCCTTCCACCGTGGCATAAACACCCGGCAGTAGTTCACCGATGGGGTAGAGATGTGTGCGATCTTCGTAGCGCAGAGGAAGGTGTAAGAGCAAATCCTGTACGGTATGCAGGTTGATTTTCGCCAGCTTGTTACTAAGCGCTGCGCCAACGCCCGTTAGGGAACTGAGCGGGACAGCATCTAACAGGCGACCTTTCATCGCGCTTACCCTGCGGCCTGCATGGTGGACCACCAGTCAGCATCGGCTTCAATCTCGCCTTGCTGATTAACGTGGGGGTAGGGCAGACCTTTGCGTTTTGCGACTTTCGCCAGCACCGGATAGCCGCCTTCAAACAGCAGGCGTTGTTGCTCGGCTTCCGGCAACATGCTGTTTTCACGCAGGTACATGCCCGCATTTTGCCGCTGGCGCTGGGCTTCGTAAAGAATGAGGGCTGAGGCAACGGAAACATTCAGCGACTGCACCATGCCGATCATCGGAATGATGATATCCTGATCCGCCAGGGCCAACGCTTCCTGCGTGATGCCCGTTTTCTCCTGTCCCATCAAAATACAGGTCGGGCGAGTGTAATCAATTTCGCGGAAATCAACAGCGTTATCAGAAAGATGGGTTGCCAGAATCTGCATGCCCTGGCCTTTCAGATGAGCGACGGCATCGCCAATGGTGCGGTGCGTTTTCACCTGTACCCAGCTGTTACTACCCGCAGCTGCCGAAGCCATGGTGCGCATCCGGCTGCCAGGCCAGACAGCATGAACTTCATGTACGCCAACGGCATCTGCGGTACGAATAATCGCAGAAACGTTATGAGGTTTGTGGACCTGCTCCATGCAGACGGTCAGATCAGGCTGCCGCCTGGCGAGCATTTCGCAGATGCGTGCATAACGTGTTGGGTTCATAAAACATTAATTTCGGTTTCGGGTGACTTTAATCACGTCTGGCATCACGCGGATTTTGCGCATGATATTCGCCAGATGCACACGGTCACGGGCGGTCAGACGAATAAAGGCGCTATAGACGCGACCATCTTTCTCTTCCGTATTCAAACTTTGAATATTCGAGGTCGTGGTGTTAATTGCCGCCGTCAGGTTTGCCAGCGCGCCCTGATGATTGAACATCTCCACCTTGATTTCGGTGATGAATTCCTGCGCCGTCTCTTTATCCCATTCAACAGCCATAAACTTCTCTGGCTCTTTCTGGTAGCCACGGATGTTACGGCAGGATTCATGGTGGATCACCAGACCTTTACCGGGGCTGACGTGGGCGATAATCGGGTCGCCAGGAATTGGGCGGCAGCATTTCGCAAAGGTGATCAGCACGCCATCGGCACCTTTAATGGGCAGATGTCCGTGACTTTGGGTTGCCGGTGGAATGGAGGCGTCCCCATGTTGCAGATTTTTCGCGACCACCACGCTCATTGCGTTACCAAGGCCGATTTCTGCCAGCAGATCGTCAAGCGTTGCCAGCTTCATGCGGTCCAGCTCGCGCTGAATATTTTCCTGCGGGATTTCATTGAGCTTACGGCTACCACCCAACGCATGGTTGAGCAGACGACGGCCCAGGCTTACAGAATCATCACGCTTGAGGTTTTTCAGCAACTGACGAATTTTGGCGCGCGCTTTCGAGCTGACGACAAAGTTCAGCCACGCGGCATTCGGGCGAGCACCCGGTGCGGTAATGATTTCAACGGTTTGACCGCTAGTAAGCGGCTGCGACAGCGGGTAAGGCTGGCGGTCGACGCGTGCGCCCACGCAGGCATGGCCGATATCGGTATGCACCGCATAAGCGAAGTCGACGGGCGTTGCACCGGCAGGCAGTTCGACAATGCGCCCTTCCGGTGTGAAAACGTAAATCTCATCCGGGAAGAGATCGGATTTAACGCTCTCGATAAATTCAAACGAGCTACCGGCACTCTGTTGCAGCTCCAGCAGGCTTTGCATCCAGCGCTGGGCGCGTATTTGCGCGGTAGTGCTGGTTTCGCCGTGCTCTTTATAAGCCCAGTGCGCGGCAACACCCATCTCCGCCATCTGATCCATATCTTCGGTACGGATCTGGACCTCAACCGGCACGCCGTGCGGGCCAATCATCGAGGTGTGCAAAGACTGATAGCCGTTCGCTTTTGGAATGGCGATATAGTCTTTCACGCGGCCCGGACGCGGCTTGTACAGGCTGTGCATCTGGCCCAGCACGCGATAACAGGTGTCAGAATCATTGACGATCACGCGGAAAGCGTAGATGTCCATGATTGAGTGAAAACGCTGCTCTTTGAGCACCATTTTGCAGTAAATCGAATAAAGATGTTTTTCGCGACCACTGACGCGGCACGGTATTCCCGCTTCCTGCAAACGCCCTTCGATTTCAGAAAGAATCTTCTGGATCATCTCTTTACGGTTGCCGCGCGCGGCTTTCACCACTTCTTTGATTACGCGATAACGGTTGGGATACAGCGCCTCAAAACCCAGCTCCTCGAGTTCGGTTTTAATGTGGTGGATACCTAAACGGTGCGCCAGCGGGCTGTATATTTCGAGAGTTTCACGGGCGATGCGGCGACGTTTGTCCGGGCGAAGTGAGCCCAGCGTGCGCATGTTGTGGGTACGGTCGGCAAGTTTGATGAGAATGACGCGGATATCCTGCACCATCGCCATAATCATCTTGCGAAAGTTTTCGGCCTGCGCCTCTTTCTTATCGCGGAACTTGAGTTTATCAAGTTTCGACACCCCCTCTACCAGCTCGGCGACGCTTTTACCAAAAAGCTGTTCCATGTCCTGGTAGGTGGCGGGTGTATCTTCAATCACATCATGCAGCAGCGCCGCCATCAGCGTTTCATAGTCGAGTTTCATCTCGGCCAGAATGCAGGCAACCGCCACCGGATGCGTGATATAGGGTTCACCGCTTGAACGTGTTTGCCCCTCGTGAGCATCACGTGCAACGAGATACGCCTGCCGCAGACGCTTGATTTGGTCTTCCGGCAGGTAGTTTTGAATCAGCTGATTCAGGCTTTCAAACAGATACAAGGGCGACCCGCTTTGTGATTAACGACGACCTTCAGCAATAGCGGTAACGGCTTGTAATTCAGCGGCTTCCTGCTCTTGCTGTTCCTGGCGTTCGCGAACGTCGAGGATCTGGTTGTTGATCAGACCTTCTTCGATTTCGCGCAGCGCGATTACAGTGGTTTTATCGTTTTCTTCCGGTACCAGCGGATCCTTTCCGCCTACCTGCATCTGACGAGCGCGACGCGCGGCGACCAGTACCAGGTCAAAACGGTTACCAATTTTCTCTACAGCGTCCTGAACAGTTACGCGTGCCATACTTAAAAAGCTCCACAGGTGAAGAAATGACTGGGCATGATACTGAAATCAGGTTCAGTCTGCCAACAATTTGCTGATTAAAGCGTCATGACGCTGCTTTTGGCGGCTCATGCGCAGACGTTCGGCGCGAATAATGGTCTTCAAATCGGTCAACGCGGTATCGAAGTCATCATTCACAATCAGGTAATCATATTCGGCGTAATGGCTCATTTCTGCAACAGCTTGCGCCATACGCTTTGCAATGACCTCTTCGCTGTCCTGACCGCGACCGCGTAGACGGCGGTCCAGTTCGATTTTAGACGGCGGTAAAATAAAGATACTCCGCGCGTGCGGCATCTTCTGGCGAATTTGCTGCGCACCCTGCCAGTCGATATCGAGAAAAACATCGACACCGGTCGCCAGTACTTGCTCAATGGCCTCACGCGAAGTGCCATAGTAATTACCAAAAACTTCTGCGTGTTCGAGGAACGCATCTCTACTAATCATTTCTTTAAATTCATCATGATTAACAAAGAAATAATGTTCACCGTGGACTTCACCAGGACGCGGTTGGCGTGTGGTGTGTGAAACAGAAACCTGGGTGTCATACAACGGTTGGGTTTTTAATAAAGCCTGAATCAGGCTGGATTTACCCGCGCCACTGGGGGCAGAAACAATATAAAGCGTGCCTTGAGCCATGAGTATCTTTCGTATGTGATTAGCGAAATAAAGCCTACATACGAGCTTATTATACACGGCGCGGCCATGTGACGTAGCCCTTGCTCACACTTTTTGCGCAAAGTTGTTGCATTTTGCGTAGCTGCTTCCGCATTTGCCTGTGATTCACTGCAATAAAGACGATTCTCAGGAAGCGTCCTCGCAGACTCCGTTTTTGCCACTCGGCTTTGTCTTCACCAAGTTGTATATCTGCCTGACTATCTACAGCGGAGGTGATGATGAAAGTATGGATGGCGATATTAATAAGTATCTTGTGCTGGCAATCATCGGCGTGGGCGGTCTGTCCGGCCTGGTCGCCAGCCAGAGCACAGGAAGAAATTTCCCGCCTGCAACAGCAAATAAAACAGTGGGACGATGACTACTGGAAGGAAGGGAAAAGTGAGGTGGAAGACGGTGTTTACGATCAGTTAAGCGCCCGTCTCACGCAGTGGCAACGCTGTTTTGGGAACGAGACTCGCGATGTGATGATGCCGCCTTTAAACGGTGCGGTTATGCATCCGGTTGCCCATACGGGTGTACGCAAAATGGCGGATAAAAACGCATTAAGTCTGTGGATGCGCGAACGTAGCGATCTTTGGGTGCAGCCAAAAGTTGATGGCGTTGCGGTAACCCTGGTTTATCGGGACGGGAAACTGAACAAAGCAATCAGTCGCGGTAATGGCCTGAAAGGCGAGGACTGGACGCAGAAAGTTCGCTTAATTTCCGCTGTGCCGCAAACCGTTAGCGGGCCTTTAGCCAACAGCACGCTTCAGGGGGAAATATTTCTCAAGCGTAAGGGGCATATCCAACAACAAATGGGGGGAATAAATGCCCGCGCAAAAGTTGCTGGCCTGATGATGCGCCAGGGGAATAGCGATACGCTAAACTCACTGGCTGTTTTTGTCTGGGCATGGCCGGATGGACCGCATTTAATGACCGATCGTTTAAAGGATCTGGCTACCGCAGGTTTTACTTTAACGCAGACGTATACCCGCGCGGTTAAAAATGCTGATGAGGTTGCGCACGTACGCAATGAGTGGTGGAAAGCAAAATTACCCTTCGTCACCGATGGCGTGGTTGTGCGAGCGGCGAAAGAACCCGAATCCCGTCATTGGTTACCGGGCCAGGCGGAGTGGCTGGTGGCCTGGAAATATCAACCTGTAGCTCAGGTTGCCGAAGTGAAGGCGATTCAATTTGCGGTGGGTAAGAGCGGTAAAATATCGGTGGTGGCGTCACTCGCACCTGTCATGCTGGATGATAAAAAAATCCAGCGGGTGAATATTGGTTCCGTCAGGCGCTGGCAGGAATGGGATATTGCGCCTGGTGATCAGATCCTCGTCAGCCTTGCCGGTCAGGGGATTCCTCGCATTGATGATGTGGTCTGGCGCGGAGCAGAACGTACAAAACCGACACCACCAGAAAACCGCTTTAACTCGTTGACCTGCTACTTTGCTTCTGATGTTTGTCAGGAACAGTTCATTTCACGCTTAGTCTGGCTGGGGTCAAAACAGGTTCTGGGGCTTGATGGCATTGGTGAGGCCGGCTGGCGCGCCCTGCATCAGACTCATCGCTTTGAGCATATCTTTTCCTGGCTTTTATTAACGCCAGAGCAATTACAGAACACGCCGGGGATCGCGAAAAGTAAAAGTGCGCAGTTATGGCATCAGTTTAATCTGGCTCGTCAGCAGCCTTTTACTCGCTGGGTGATGGCAATGGGAATACCGCTAACCCGGGCGGCGCTTAATGCCAGTGATGAACGGTCCTGGTCGCAACTTTTATTTAGCACGGAACAGTTCTGGCAGCAGCTGCCGGGGACTGGATCGGGGCGCGCCAGACAGGTTATTGAATGGAAGGAAAATGCGCAAATCAAGAAGCTGGGCAGTTGGCTGTCTGCCCAGCAGATCACAGGTTTTGAACCTTAGTGACCTTCGTGGCTGTAGTAAAAGACCGGTAATCCCAGCTTAAGACGTAGCGCCAGTAAACGGGCAAAAAAGCCGAATACCAGGGTGGAGATAATCACAACATCATGGTTAGAAACATAGTGTTGCAGCGCGATGTACAGCACGGCGGAGGCAAATGAGACACCCGCATACAACTCTTTCTGGAATACCAGTGGGATGCGTTTACAGAACATATCGCGCAAAACGCCGCCAAACACGCCGGTGGTTACCGCCGCGACAACGGCAATAATTGGGCCGTGTCCCATATCCAGTGCAACCTGTGCGCCGATGATAGAAAAGACCACCAGTCCGAGCGCATCGAGCACCAGAAACACTTTGCGCAGATAAGGCATTACAGGAGCAACTATAGTGGTGAGTACTGCAGCGGTAGCGACGATAATCACATATTCCGGGTGTTTGACCCAGCCGAGCGGATAGTGGCCCAGCAGAATATCGCGCACTGACCCTCCGCCAATTGCCGTGGCGGTCGCAATAATAATTACGCCAAATGTATCCATGCGCCGTCGTCCGGCCGCCAGCGCCCCCGTCATGGCTTCGGCAGTAATGCCAACCAAATACAAAATGTGTAACAGCATGGTTCTCTCCCTAAAAATCTGTCTGGCAGGGTAGCGATTTGTGCGTATTGTCACGATTGAGATTTTTTAAGGTGAGAGGAAATTGATAACTTGTAGTTATGTGAAATCGCTATTTTCTGTAGCGTAGATGCATTCTTCTGACTTCTTGTCTGAGAAAATGCATAAGAAAAAATAGGTTAAAATTGAGGGGTGGAAAAGAAAGGTGCAATGTTTAGCCATTGTGTTCACCGCACCTGGACTTTGGCTTACGCATCGGGTATCTCAATCAACAAAAAGAGTTTTTATTTTCTGCTATTTCTTCTCTGTAATTTTTACACTGTTTTCCAACTGCTTGATGCTGACCTGCGGGGTCGGCAACTCCTCAGGCATGGTTCCGCCAAGTTCCTGAATGGTTTGCCTCACCTTGCGACCCACGTCAAAGTGTGTGGTATTAGCTTGCTGTTTTGAATTCACGCCATCCCGCTTGAGTTTTTCTTCTGTTTGGGTAGCTCGAAAGAGATTAGCCGCCAGTTCTGTTGAACCCATATGATCCAGGATCTTCTGACTCTTTTTCAGCCCCTTCCGCTGATGGATGGCTTTCTGATCTAATCCACCATACAGTCCCCGGTAACCATGATTCTGAAATATGGCGAAATCGATAGCTGTCGCTACCCCAGCTTGCTGCGCTGCCTCAACTAATTGTTTGTTATGTTCTTTCAACTCATTTCTCAGAAAAAGACGCTTTTCGTCTTCACGAAGTTGCCTGAAAGCTTCATCGTCAGCCAGCTCCTGCCGTCGGGTCTGGATAGCAAAATAAGTTTGCCCTGCCGCAATAACCGGTTTCGCAGGGTCGCCGTTTTGTACTACCAGGTAACAGGCATAGCGGGAGAGATGAACATCTTCAAGTTCTCGTTGAGCCCCTGAACCTAATACAACCATTTTGGTGGTTTCAACGAAATGGTCAGATGCGGCTTGATTGCTGGCTTCGCACGCTTGAGTCGCGCGGGCCAGTACCTTTTGAAAATTGCGCCAGTCCCGATAATCCAGTAACGGTGCCAATTCTCTCGCTGACCAAAATTCTTGCCCTTCAGTGCCATAATGCCGTATTTCTTCAAAAGGTTGATGATGTTCGTTCATTGCCCACTCCATATGATATCGATTGCAAGGAAAGTAAGTTTACAACTGTGTTTATATACAGTTGTGAGTATCTCACGTTCTCACTGCGCTGGGCAAAAAAACATCGCAAAATCTGGAGCAGGCACGCAAAACAGAATTGAATGTTGCGGGGAGGAAAAATGCCGCTCTGTTTGAGTGGGCGGCATTTGTGAAGGCTGAAAAGGAAGAATTGGCGTTACGAGTTATTCAATGTTCTGGATCTGCTCGCGCATCTGCTCAATCAACACTTTCAGCTCGATGGCAGAATTCGTCACTTCGGCATTGATAGATTTCGAAGCAAGAGTGTTCGACTCGCGGTTGAACTCCTGCATCATAAAGTCCAGACGACGACCAACGGCTTCTTTTTTCTTCAGAATGTTGTAGGTCTCTTTGACATGCGCTTCGAGGCGGTCCAGTTCTTCGGCAACGTCAATTCGTTGTGCCAGCAGAACCAACTCCTGCTCCAGACGGTTGTTTTCCAGTTGCACCTGAGCATCTTCCAGCTTCGCTATCAGACGCTCACGCTGCCATTGCAGGATTTCCGGCATATGGGCGCGGACTTTGGCCACTTCGGCGGTGACGCCTTCCAGACGCTGCTCAATCAACACTTTCAGTGCCTGACCTTCGGTTTCGCGCGCGATGATAAAGTCATCCAGGGTGCCATCCAACGCCGCGAGAATTTCAGCTGCAATCGCGTCGAGATCTTGCTCCTGGGCTGCCATCACGCCCGGCCAGCGTAGAATATCAACCGGGTTGATTTCTCCTTCGTCGCTCTGCATTTTTACCCAGTTCGCGGCAGTTACCAGCTGTTTAGCCAGTTTTTCGTTGAGGATCAGCTCACCTTGCGCGCTAACATCTGGCTCATAGCGCAGAGTACATTCCACTTTACCGCGCGTCAGGCGAGAACGAATACGCTCGCGAACGACAGGTTCAAGGCTACGGAACTGCTCCGGCAGACGAAAGTAAGTTTCCAGATAACGCTGGTTTACCGAGCGCATTTCCCAGGTTGCGCTCCCCCATTCACCCTTGATTTCACGCCGGGCGTAGGCGGTCATACTGCGGATCATAGACGTTCCTGTTTATAAAAGGAGAGGTGGAAGGATTATAGCCATCGATGCCTTGTCAGGATAGGAATAACCGCCGGAAGTCCGTATAATGCGCAGCCACATTTGTTTCAAGCCGGAGATTTCAATATGCGTCCAGCAGGCCGTAGCAATAATCAGGTGCGTCCCGTTACCCTGACTCGTAACTATACAAAACATGCAGAAGGCTCGGTGCTGGTCGAATTTGGCGATACCAAAGTATTGTGTACCGCCTCTATTGAAGAAGGCGTGCCGCGCTTCCTGAAAGGTCAGGGCCAGGGCTGGATCACCGCAGAGTACGGTATGCTGCCACGTTCTACCCATACCCGTAACGCGCGTGAAGCGGCGAAAGGTAAGCAGGGTGGACGCACAATGGAAATCCAGCGTCTGATCGCCCGTGCTCTTCGCGCGGCAGTAGATTTGAAAGCACTGGGTGAGTTCACCATTACGCTGGACTGCGACGTGCTTCAGGCTGATGGTGGCACGCGTACCGCTTCGATTACGGGTGCCTGCGTGGCGCTGGCAGATGCGCTACAGAAGCTGGTGGAAAACGGCAAGCTGAAAACTAATCCAATGAAAGGGATGGTAGCCGCGGTCTCTGTCGGGATTGTGAACGGTGAAGCGGTTTGCGATCTGGAATATGTTGAAGACTCTGCCGCAGAGACCGACATGAACGTAGTGATGACCGAAGACGGGCGTATCATTGAAGTGCAGGGGACGGCAGAAGGCGAACCGTTCACCCACGAAGAGTTACTCACCTTGTTGGCGCTGGCCCGAGGGGGAATCGAATCCATTGTAGCGACGCAGAAGGCGGCGCTGGCAAACTGATTTTTAAGGCGACTGATGAGTCGCCTTTTTTTTGTCTGTAGAAAAGTAAGATGAGGAGCGAAGGCATGAAACCATATCAGCGCCAGTTTATTGAATTTGCGCTTAGCAAGCAGGTGTTAAAGTTTGGCGAGTTCACGCTGAAATCCGGGCGCAAAAGCCCCTATTTCTTCAACGCCGGGCTGTTTAATACCGGGCGCGATCTGGCACTGTTAGGCCGTTTTTACGCTGAAGCATTGGTGGATTCCGGCATTGAGTTCGATCTGCTGTTTGGCCCTGCTTACAAAGGGATCCCGATTGCCACCACTACCGCCGTGGCGCTGGCGGAGCATCATGACCTTGACCTGCCGTACTGCTTTAACCGCAAAGAGGCAAAAGACCACGGTGAAGGCGGTAATCTGGTTGGTAGCGCGTTACAAGGACGCGTAATGCTGGTAGATGATGTGATCACCGCCGGAACGGCGATTCGCGAGTCGATGGAAATTATTCAGGCCAATGGCGCGACGCTTGCAGGCGTGTTGATTTCGCTTGATCGTCAGGAACGCGGGCGCGGCGAAATTTCGGCGATTCAGGAAGTTGAGCGTGATTACAACTGCAAGGTGATCTCTATCATCACCCTGAAAGACCTGATTGCTTACCTGGAAGAGAAGCCAGAAATGGCGGAACATCTGGCGGCGGTTAAGGCCTATCGCGAAGAGTTTGGCGTTTAACGAAACTCGCCGGATGAAAAGTCATCCGGCGTCATCTTACTGCAACTGTGCGGCAATTAGCGGCCAGCGGGCGTCAAAATCATCCGTCGGGCGGTATTTAAACTCGCTGCGGACAAATCGTGACAGCATACCTTCACAAAATGCCAGCAACTGGCTTGCCAGCAGGGTTTCATCGGTGGTGTAACCTTCACCCTCACGCATTCTCTTTTCACGCAATACCTGACGCAACTGCGCTTCAATACGCTCGAACAGCTGGTTGATGCGCCCTTGCAGACGATCCTGTTCGAACATTAGCGCATGACCAGTGAGGATGCGAGTCAGGCCAGGATTACGCTCACCAAAACCGAGGAGCAACAACACGATCAGACGCAGGCGCGCTGTGGTGTCCTTCTCATCTTTCAGAATCAGATTGATGCGAGTAATCAGGCTATCTTCGATAAACTCAATCAGGCTATCGAACATGCGGGTCTTACTGGGGAAGTGGCGATACAGTGCCGCTTCGGAAACGCCGACAGAGGCGGCCAGTTTTGCCGTCGTGATACGTTGGCTTCCATCGCTGGATTCCAGCATCAGCGCCAGAGACTGAAGTATTTCCTCGCGACGGTTCCTTTTCGCAGTTTGTTTTTCTGCCATGTTACAAAATACCCCTGAAAATAAGCACTTGCCAGGCGGCACCCACGCTATGACCGCAAACGAAATGTTTGCGGCTATGTTATGACGTTATTCGGATGCGTATGTGTTACTGACGACCAGAGTGACCAAAGCCGCCTTCACCGCGGTCGGTGGCGTCGAAATCTTCCACCAGATTAAATTCAGCCTGTACTACCGGAACAAAAATCATCTGGGCGATGCGTTCGCCAGGTTGAATGGTGAAGCTGTCCTGACCACGGTTCCACACGGAAATCATCAACTGGCCCTGATAGTCAGAATCGATCAATCCTACCAGGTTACCAAGCACGATACCGTGCTTATGTCCCAATCCGGAGCGCGGTAGCATCATTGCCGCCAGTGAAGGATCGGCAATATGAATCGCCAGCCCGGTCGGAACCAGCGTAGTGTCACCCGGAGCCAGTTCTACGGCGTCGTCGAGACAGGCACGCAGGTCAAGTCCGGCAGAGCCAGAGGTGGCATAAGTCGGGAGCGGAAATTCCTTCCCAACGCGCGGGTCCAGAATCTTAACGTCGATTTTTTTCATCATAACGGGTCACGATCTCGTCGAGTAATAATTGGCCAAGGAGCTCTTTGCGCTCAAGCGGTAAGACTTTATCTCCGTCCTGCCAGAAAAGGTGTAATGCGTTGTTGTCGCTGTTAAATCCTTGAGTTGGCTGGGAAACATCGTTCGCGCAGATCAGATCAAGGTTTTTACGGATACGTTTTTGCCGGGCGTATTCTTCCACATTATTTGTTTCGGCGGCAAATCCAACGACGTAGGGTCGATGGTCTTTTAGTGCGGCAACGCCTGCGACGATATCGGGGTTTTTAACCATTTTTATTGTTAATTCATCACCCTGCGTGGCCTGCTTTTTGATTTTTTCTGGGGCCACGGTAGCTGCGCGATAATCCGCCACGGCGGCGCAACCGATAAAAATATTTTGCTGCTGTACAGATGCATTCACGGCGGCTTCCATTTCCAGCGCAGTCATTACATCAACACGTTTAACAAACGGTGGCGTCGGTAGCGAAACCGGACCTGATACCAGCGTGACGTTCGCGCCACGACGGGCTGCTGCGGCGGCGATAGCAAAACCCATCTTGCCGGAGCTGTGATTAGAGATATAACGCACGGGATCGAGCGGTTCACGCGTCGGACCGGCGGTAATCATAATGTTCAGATGTTTCAGGTCGTTGACGGGCGAAAAATGCGCTACCGCCATATCCACAATAGTTAACGGATCGAGCATTCGTCCTGGGCCGATATCACCACAAGCCTGACTGCCGCTGTCTGGCCCCCAGATGAGCAAACCACGTGAGGCAAGCACCTCTAAATTATGCTGCGTGGCGGCGGCACGGTACATCTGCTGGTTCATGGCGGGGAGCACGGCTACAGGCGCAGGTGTAGCCAGACAAATCGTCGATACCAGGTCATTCGCCATTCCGGCAGCAACACGGGCAATTAAATCTGCCGTGGCAGGGGCGAGAATCACTAAATCAGCCCATTTACCCAGCTCAATATGGCCCATAGCGGCTTCGGCTGCCGGGTCCAGCAGACTGTCGGAAACGGGATAACCAGAAACCGCCTGCAAGCTAAGTGGGGTGATAAAGGCTTTTGCCGCTTCGGTCATGGCTACGCGGACATCGGCCCCGCGATCGCGCAAACGACGCACCAGTTCAGGGGTTTTATAGGCAGCAATACCGCCGCTAACGCCGAGAACGATTTTTTTACCGGCCAGGCTCATGATGATTTTTCCTGTTGGGTGACACCAGAAGTTGGCGATTTTATCACAATACTTTTGTTGTCGTGCCTTCACCTGAGATTCACTTTGCGAGGCGCTTTCCAGGATTGAAAACTGGCCGTCGATTTAAAGGAACGGCTATGACAGGATGCGAGCACCACAAAGGAGGTGAAGGTGAAAAACAATGCACAGCTGTTGATGCCGCGCGAAAAAATGCTGAAGTTTGGTATTAGCGCCTTAACGGATGTCGAGCTGCTGGCGCTATTTCTGCGTACCGGAACGCGCGGTAAAGATGTATTAACCCTGGCAAAAGAGATGCTGGAGAATTTCGGCTCTCTTTATGGCTTGTTAACCTCTGAATATGAGCAATTTAGTGGCGTTCATGGAATTGGCGTGGCGAAATTCGCCCAGTTAAAGGGGATTGCCGAACTGGCGCGGCGTTACTACAACGTACGGATGCGTGAAGAAAGCCCTTTACTCAGCCCGGAGATGACGAGGGAATTTTTACAAAGCCAGCTCACGGGCGAGGAGCGGGAGATCTTTATGGTGATCTTTCTCGACTCCCAACACAGGGTTATAACGCATAGCCGTCTTTTTTCCGGCACGCTAAACCATGTTGAAGTCCATCCTCGGGAAATTATCCGCGAAGCGATAAAAATAAACGCCTCGGCGCTGATCCTTGCGCATAATCACCCTTCGGGTTGTGCTGAACCCAGTAAAGCGGATAAACTCATTACTGAACGGATAATAAAGAGTTGTCAGTTCATGGATTTACGCGTGCTCGACCATATCGTGATTGGGCGTGGAGAGTATGTTTCTTTTGCCGAACGCGGCTGGATTTAACCCGCTATGCGCGATCCTTCGGGATCTTTGTCTGTTCGGGACTTGAGCACATCGCTGAGTCAGCGTATACTACGCCACCTTTGAGAATCTCGGGTTTGGCATTTGGGCCTGGCAATCGAGAGTTCACATAGAACTGCGATGACCGGGCTGTAAAGCCTGACGAGGCGCCAATACCCCATACGAAGCTCGAGCTAATTTGATTTTTGGAGAATAGACATGTCCCGAGTCTGCCAAGTTACTGGCAAGCGTCCGGTGACCGGTAACAACCGTTCCCACGCACTGAACGCGACTAAACGCCGTTTCCTGCCGAACCTGCACTCTCACCGTTTCTGGGTTGAGAGCGAGAAGCGTTTTGTCACCCTGCGCGTATCTGCTAAAGGTATGCGTGTAATCGATAAAAAAGGCATCGATACAGTTCTGGCTGAACTGCGTGCCCGTGGCGAAAAGTACTAAGTACTTAGAGGAAATAAATCATGGCTAAAGGTATTCGTGAGAAAATCAAGCTGGTTTCTTCTGCTGGTACTGGTCACTTCTATACCACTACGAAGAACAAACGTACTAAGCCGGAAAAACTGGAACTGAAAAAATTCGATCCAGTTGTTCGCCAGCACGTGATCTACAAAGAAGCGAAAATCAAATAATTTTTGCTTTGATGTAACGAAAAACCTCGCCCCGGCGGGGTTTTTTGTTATCTGCCTGCCCCCATATTGACTGCATCTGTTCATTCCTGGAGATGCTATGCCTGAATTACCCGAAGTTGAAACCAGCCGCCGCGGCATAGAACCGCATCTCGTTGGTGCAACCATTCTTCATGCGGTGGTGCGCAACGGACGCTTGCGCTGGCCGGTTTCAGAAGAGATCTACCGTTTAAGCGACCAACCAGTGCTTAGCGTGCAGCGGCGGGCTAAATATCTGCTGCTGGAGCTGCCTGAGGGCTGGATTATCATTCATTTGGGGATGTCTGGCAGCCTGCGCATCCTTCCAGAAGAACTTCCCCCTGAAAAGCATGACCATGTTGATTTGGTGATGAGCAACGGTAAAGTGCTGCGCTACACCGATCCGCGCCGCTTTGGTGCCTGGCTGTGGACCAAAGAGCTGGAAGGGCACAACGTGCTGGCCCATCTTGGACCGGAGCCGCTTAGCGACGATTTCAACGGTGAGTACCTGCATCAGAAGTGCGAGAAGAAAAAAACGGCGATTAAACCATGGCTGATGGATAACAAGCTGGTGGTAGGCGTAGGGAATATCTATGCCAGCGAATCTCTGTTTGCTGCGGGGATCCATCCGGATCGGCTGGCGTCATCACTGTCGCTGGCAGAGTGTGAATTGTTAGCTCGGGTGATTAAAGCGGTGTTGCTGCGTTCGATTGAGCAGGGTGGTACAACTCTGAAAGATTTTCTGCAAAGTGATGGTAAACCGGGCTATTTCGCGCAGGAATTGCAGGTTTACGGGCGAAAAGGCGAGCCGTGTCGGGTGTGCGGTACGCCGATTGTGGCGACTAAACATGCGCAGCGGGCAACGTTTTATTGTCGGCAGTGCCAGAAGTAATTGATGCGAGCCGGATGGCATACCATCCGGCATAAACGCTACGCTAACTTCGCCATCAGCGCCTGATGGACATTCTCCGGCAGGAAATGGGTGACATCGCCCTGATGGCGCGCCACCTCTTTCACCAACGATGAAGAGATAAACGACCACTCTTTCGACGGCATAAGAAACACACTTTCCAGTTCCGGCATTAAGTGGCGATTCATATGCGCCAGCTGCATTTCATATTCAAAATCCGCCACCGCACGCAGGCCACGAATCAGCACCGTAGCGTGTTGATTACGGGCGAAGTTCGCCATCAAATCACTAAACCCGACCACTTCCACGTTCCCCAGATGCGCGGTTGCCTGCTGTGCCAGCTCCACACGCTCTTCCAGGGTAAACATCGGTTTTTTACTGGGGCTGGCGGCAATCGCCAGAATAACGTGATCGAACATTTGCGTGGCGCGCGTCACGATATCGATATGACCATTGGTAATGGGATCGAAAGTACCCGGATAAATCGCCCGTTTTTGCATAACAACCTCAATGCGTTTTCGGTGGCAGGTAAGGTTCCAGCAGTTGAAGCAGACGCTGTAGTGCGCCCTGGTTTTGATACAGCACTTCAACGGCATGACGGCCATAGAAACTACGGTAATCGGCGTCGGTGAGTAAAGAGGAAACCTCTTTTGCAAGCGTAGTGGCATCGGTAACGGTAATCAGCCCGCTTGCCTGCTCCAGCCGCGCGCAAATGTCTTTAAAGTTAAACGTATGCGGCCCCATCAATACCGGAATAGCGTGTGCGGCCGCTTCCAGCGGATTATGCCCACCACGTTCAACCAGTGAACCGCCAACAAAGGCGAGATCGGCAATGCCGTACAGTAACATCAACTCGCCCATCGTATCGCCAACCACAACCTGCGTGCTGGTGGAGGGGACTTCCCCTGAAGATCGTGTGATATAGCTTAGTCCAGCCTGGCGGACAAGGTTAATCGCATCCGGGAAGCGTTCTGGATGACGGGGTACCAGGATGAGCAATAAATTCGGGAATTGCTGTAACAATGCCTGATGTGCGGCGATCACCACACTCTCTTCGCCTTCATGAGTGCTGGTGGCAATCCATACCGGGCGGTGTGGTGCCCATTGGCGGCGCAGCGTCACGGCTTTAGCAGCCAACTGCGGCGTTACAGAAATATCGAATTTCAGGCTACCGGTAACGGTCACCTGATTATTTTTTGCGCCCAACGCCACAAAACGAGCACCATCTTCTTCATTTTGGGCGGCAATCAGCGTAATACGACGCAGCAAGCGACGGACGAATTTACCCAGTTTGGCATAACCTGCGGCCGAGCGGGCAGAGAGTCGCGCGTTAGCGATCACCAGCGGAATTTTACGTTTATGTAGCGCCGCAATCAGGTTAGGCCATAGTTCGGTTTCCATAATCAACACCAGTTTAGGGTCGACTTTATTCAGGAAACGGTTGAGTGCATCGGGCAGGTCATACGGCAGATAAACGTGCTGAACATCCTTCCCGAAAGCCGATTGTACGCGCTCCGAACCGGTTGGAGTCATGGTTGTTACGGTAATCGGTAAATCAGGATAACGATGACGCAGTGCGCGCACCAACGGGATCGCCGCCAGAGTTTCACCGACGGAGACGGAGTGCAGCATAATGCCGCCTGGTTTTAGCGGATGGCGGTAAAAACCGTAACGTTCACCCCAGCGTTTTCGATAGGCCGGAGCCTTACGTCCGCGCACCCAGAGCCGTATCCAGATCAGCGGCTGAATAAGGTAGAGAAGGGCGGTGTAAAGCAATTCGAGCATAGTAAATAGCTGACTTATGGATGTGCTGGGGATTCTATGTATTTAGCTGTGGCTTTACCATTACTTTTCCCATTTTTGACTTAAATAGCAATTTACCCGCCAATTCTTGCTGAACATCTATACTTTTTTTGTATTTTTATGCGATTCATTGATTTCTGCAGTACGTGCAGGAAGGAATCGCAGAGCAACAGTAAAAGAATATGGTTGCTAATGATTTTATTTGATTGATTTCTTTATTGAAAATCAACAATGTGCTTAAAAATCATTCGAGTCGGATTGCCGCGAAAGAAGTGATACACTAGCGCGTCAATATCAGTGCGGTATCAGTATTCAGGTAGCTGTTGAGCCTGGGGCGGTAGCGTGCTTTTTCTGCTTCACCTTAATCGGATAATCTCAACAAAAAGAGTTACTTGTGGATAAGCCATTTCGAAGAATTTTGCTCATTAAGATGCGTTTTCATGGGGATATGTTATTAACTACTCCCGTCATTAGTTCGCTGAAAAAAAATTACCCTGACGCAAAAATCGATGTGCTGCTTTATCAGGACACCATCCCGATCCTGTCTGAAAATCCAGAGATTAACGCGCTCTACGGCATAAAAAATAAAAAAGCAAAAGCCTCAGAAAAAATTGCCAACTTTTTTTATCTCATCAAGGTATTACGTGCCAATAAGTATGACCTTATCGTTAATCTTACCGATCAATGGATGGTTGCTATACTGGTTCGCTTATTAAATGCCCGTGTGAAAATTTCCCAGGATTATCATCATCGGCAGTCTGCTTTTTGGCGTAATAGTTTCACTCATTTGGTGCCGTTGCAGGGTGGAAATGTGGTGGAAAGTAACTTATCCGTGCTGACGCCATTGGGACTTGAATCGTTGGTGAAGCAGACAACCATGAGTTACCCGCCTGCAAGCTGGAAACGTATGCGTCGCGAACTTGATCACGCTGGTGTTGGACAAAATTATGTGGTTATCCAACCTACGGCGCGGCAAATCTTCAAATGTTGGGACAACGCCAAGTTTTCCGCTGTGATTGATGCCTTACATGCTCGTGGTTATGAAGTCGTTCTGACGTCCGGCCCAGATAAAGACGATCTGGCCTGCGTCAATGAAATTGCGCAGGGATGCCAGACGCCACCAGTAACGGCGCTGGCCGGAAAGGTGACCTTCCCGGAACTTGGTGCGTTAATCGATCATGCGCAGCTGTTTATTGGCGTTGATTCCGCACCGGCGCATATTGCCGCTGCAGTTAATACGCCGCTGATATCGCTGTTTGGTGCGACAGACCATATTTTCTGGCGTCCCTGGTCAAATAACATGATTCAATTCTGGGCGGGAGATTACCGGGAAATGCCAACGCGCGATCAGCGTGACCGAAATGAGATGTATCTTTCGGTTATTCCGGCGGCAGATGTCATTGCAGCTGTCGATAAATTACTTCCCTCCTCCACGACAGGTACGTCGTTATGATCGTTGCTTTTTGTTTATATAAATATTTTCCCTTTGGCGGTTTGCAGCGCGATTTTATGCGTATTGCTCAGACAGTTGCCGCCCGAGGTCATCATGTTCGGGTTTATACCCAGTCGTGGGAAGGCGAATGCCCTGATGTATTTGAACTGATCAAAGTGCCGGTTAAATCGCATACCAATCACGGGCGCAATGCGGAATATTTTGCCTGGGTGCAAAAACATTTACGTGAACACCCCGTCGATAGAGTCGTTGGATTTAATAAAATGCCGGGGCTGGACGTTTATTATGCCGCTGATGTTTGTTATGCCGAGAAAGTAGCGCAGGAGAAAGGCTTTTTCTATCGCCTGACGTCACGTTATCGCCATTATGCCGCCTTTGAGCGGGCAACCTTCGAACAGGGCAAGCCGACACAGCTGCTGATGCTGACAGATAAGCAAATCGCCGATTTCCAGAAACATTATCAGACTGAAGCGGAGCGTTTTCATATTCTGCCTCCGGGGATTTATCCTGATCGTAAATATAGCCAGCAGCCAGCCAATAGCCGTGAAATCTTCCGTAAGAAGAATGGAATAACCGAACAACAATATTTATTGTTGCAGGTTGGTTCAGACTTCACGCGTAAAGGTGTCGATCGTTCCATTGAAGCACTTGCTTCGTTACCGGATTCGCTGCGCCACAACACATTACTATATGTTGTTGGGCAGGATAAACCGCGAAAATTTGAGGCGCTGGCAGAAAAACGCGGCGTGCGCAGTAATGTTCACTTCTTCTCGGGGCGCAACGATGTCTCGGAATTAATGGCGGCGGCGGATTTATTACTTCATCCTGCCTACCAGGAAGCCGCGGGAATTGTACTGCTGGAAGCGATAACTGCAGGATTACCGGTACTAACAACAGCCGTTTGTGGCTATGCGCATTATATTGTCGACGCCAATTGCGGCGAGGCTATTGCTGAGCCATTCCGCCAGGAAACATTGAATGAGATTTTACGCAAAGCGTTAACGCAATCTTCATTGCGCCAGGCCTGGGCGGAAAATGCGCGACATTATGCTGATACACAAGATTTATACAGTCTGCCAGAGAAAGCGGCGGACATCATAACGGGTGGTCTGGATGGTTGAACTTAAAGAGCCGTTTGCCACGTTATGGCGCGGTAAAGATCCTTTTGAGGAAGTTAAAACCTTGCAGGGTGAGGTATTTCGTGAACTGGAAACTCGCCGCACTCTGCGCTTTGAAATGGCGGGCAAAAGCTATTTTCTCAAATGGCATCGCGGCACGACCCTGAAAGAGATAATCAAAAATTTACTCTCATTGCGGATGCCAGTATTAGGCGCAGACCGCGAATGGAATGCGATTCATCGACTGCGGGATGTCGGCGTTGATACTATGTATGGGGTGGCATTCGGCGAAAAAGGCATTAATCCGCTGACCAGAACCTCGTTTATTATTACCGAAGATCTGACACCAACCATCAGTCTGGAAGATTACTGTGCTGACTGGGCGACCAACCCACCAGATGTTCGCGTAAAGCGTATGCTTATTAAGCGTGTCGCGACGATGGTGCGCGATATGCATGCTGCGGGCATTAACCACCGTGACTGTTATATCTGTCATTTCCTGCTGCACTTGCCTTTTTCCGGTAAGGAAGAGGAGTTAAAAATTTCAGTAATTGACCTGCACCGGGCGCAGCTTCGCACGCGCGTTCCACGTCGTTGGCGCGATAAAGATCTTATTGGACTTTATTTTTCTTCGATGAATATTGGCCTGACTCAACGGGATATCTGGCGGTTCATGAAGGTGTATTTTTCTGCCCCGCTTAAAGACATTCTCAAGCAGGAACAAGGGCTGCTGTCGCAAGCAGAAGCAAAAGCCACAAAAATCAGGGAAAGAACGATTCGAAAATCGTTGTAATTTCCGGAGAGAAATATGAGTGCCCACTATTTTAATCCACAAGAGATGATCAATAAGACAATCATCTTCGATGAAAGGCCAGCGGTGTCAGTGGCATCATCATTCCATGTTGCTTATGGCATTGATCAGAACTTTCTTTTTGGTTGTGGTGTTTCAATCACGTCAGTTTTGTTACATAACAACGACGTGAGTTTTGTTTTCCACGTTTTTATTGATGATATCCCTGAAGCCGATATCCAGCGTTTATCCCAATTAGCGAAAAGCTATCATACCTGTATCCAGATCCATCTGGTGAATTGTGAACGGCTTAAGGCATTACCGACGACCAAAAATTGGTCTATTGCCATGTATTTCCGTTTTGTAATTGCAGATTACTTTATTGATCAACAAGATAAGATCCTGTACCTGGATGCTGATATCGCCTGTCAGGGAAACTTAAAGCCGCTGATAACAATGGATCTTGCCAATAACGTTGCTGCTGTTGTTACTGAACGCGATGCTAACTGGTGGTCATTACGAGCTCAAAGTCTGCAGTGTAATGAACTTGAAAAGGGTTACTTTAATTCAGGTGTCCTGTTAATTAATACACTAGCGTGGGCGCAGGAGTCCGTTTCTGCTAAAGCGATGTCGATGCTTGCTGATAAAGCCGTCGTTTCCCGTTTAACCTATATGGATCAAGATATACTTAATCTTATCCTGTTAGGGAAAGTTAAATTCATTGATGCTAAATACAATACGCAATTTAGTTTAAATTATGAATTAAAAAAATCATTTATTTGTCCAATTAATGATGAAACCGTATTAATTCATTATGTCGGCCCGACAAAACCCTGGCATTACTGGGCCGGTTATCCAAGCGCGCAGCCATTTATCAAAGGCAAAGAAGCATCGCCCTGGAAAAATGAACCGTTAATGCGGCCAATGAACTCAAATTATGCTCGTTATTGCGCTAAGCATAATTTTAAACAAAATAAACCAATTAACGGGATAATGAATTATATTTATTATTTTTATTTAAAGATAATAAAATGACATTGAGAAAAGTTAAATGAATGAATTTATAAAAGAACGGTTTTCGTATTTAGCAGATAATAAAAAAGAAAACGTCCCAGAGCTAAATGTTTCCTACGGTATCGATAAGAATTTTTTGTATGGTGCTGGCGTTTCAATTTCTTCCGTTTTGATTAATAATTCAGATATTAATTTTGTCTTTCATGTTTTCACTGATTATGTGGATGATGATTATTTAAAGTCATTTAATGAAACAGCAAAACAATTTAATACCTCAATTATTGTATATTTAATTGACCCAAAATACTTTGCTGATCTGCCGACGTCACAGTTTTGGTCGTACGCGACATACTTCAGGGTATTGTCCTTTGAATATCTGAGTGAAAGTATTTCCACACTGCTGTATCTGGATGCCGATGTCGTTTGTAAAGGAAGTCTGAAACCTCTCACAAAAATTATATTTAAAGATGAGTTTGCTGCGGTTATTCCTGACAATGATAGTACTCAGGCGGCATGTGCAAAACGTCTTAACATTCCCGGAATGAATGGACGTTATTTCAATGCAGGCGTTATCTATGTCAATCTTAAAAAATGGCATGAAGCAAATTTGACACCGTATTTACTCACGCTTTTACGAGGGGAAACTAAATATGGCTCTCTTAAATATTTAGATCAGGATGCGTTGAATATCGCATTTAATATGAATAATATCTACCTCGCGAAGGATTTTGATACTATTTATACCCTGAAAAACGAACTTCATGATCGTAGTCATCGAAAGTATCAGCAAACCATTACCGATAAAACAGTATTGATTCACTATACAGGGATAACTAAACCATGGCATAGCTGGGCTGGATATCCGTCTGCATCATACTTTAATATCGCGCGTGAACAATCTCCCTGGAAGAAATATCCTCTTAAAGAGGCGCGGACTGTTGCAGAAATGCAGAAACAATATAAGCATCTGTTTGCCCATGGTGAGTATATTAAAGGTATAACTTCATTAATTAAGTACAAGCTTAAGAAATAAATTACTCTTATGATTACAAGTATACGCTATCGCGGCTTCTCATTTTATTACAAAGATAACGATAATAAATATAAAGAAATCTTTGATGAAATACTGGCCTATAATTTTAAAACAGTAAAAGTATTACGTAATATTGATGATACCAAAGTATCGTTGATTGATACGAAATATGGTCGCTATGTTTTTAAAGTCTTTGCCCCGAAAACGAAAAGGAATGAACGTTTTTTAAAATCTTTTGTAAAAGGTGACTACTATCAGAATTTGATCGTTGAAACCGATCGTGTCAGAAGTGCAGGTCTTACTTTTCCTAATGATTTTTATTTTCTGGCTGAGCGTAAAATTTTCAACTATGCCAGTGTTTTTATCATGCTTATCGAGTATGTCGAGGGCGTAGAGCTCAATGATATGCCGATTATTCCAGAAGATGTTAAAGCAGAAATTAAGGCTTCAATGGAAAAATTGCATGCCTTAAATATGCTATCGGGCGACCCACACCGGGGTAACTTTATCGTTAGTAAAGATGGTGTCAGGATAATTGACCTATCCGGTAAAAGCTGTACGGCAGAGCGGAAAGCCCGTGATCGTCTGGCCATGGAACGTCACCTGGGTATTGCCAACGAAATAAAAGATTATGGCTACTATTCAGTAATCTACAGAACCAAACTACGCAAATTTATTAAAAAATTAAAAGGCAAAGCGTAAACCACACAGTCAAAACGGAACCAACATGGATTTATTAGCTGAGAGTATTACTGAAGTCGCTGTCTCTGGGGAAATTGCTAACACCGATCGTGTGTTAAATATCGCTTACGGTATTGACCGCAACTTTTTATTTGGTGCGGCAGTATCTATGCAATCAGTTGTTATGCATAACCCGGACCTTGCGGTTAAGTTTCATCTCTTTACTGACTACATTGATGAAGATTATCTACAACGTGTTAATGCTTTTACCAGCAAAAATGCTAACGTTGAAGTAAGAATTTATAAAGTATCCAGTGCCTTTATTGATATCTTCCCCAGCCTGAAACAGTGGTCTTATGCAACATTCTTCCGTTTAGTTGCGTTCCAGTATCTGAGTGAAACTATTGAAAATCTGTTATATATCGATGCTGATGTCATCTGTAAAGGCTCATTAGCTGGATTGCTTGATATTAATTTTGATGGCGATAAGTTCGCGGCTGTTATTAAAGATGTGCCTTTTATGCAGGAAAAACCAGCGAAGCGTCTGGCTATAGAGGGACTTCCAGGGAATTATTTCAACGCCGGTGTAGTATATCTGCAGCTTGAAGCATGGGCGAAAAATGATTTTATGAATAAAGCCATTGCTATGCTGGCAAGTGACCCGCAGCACACGAAATATAAATGCCTTGATCAGGATATTTTAAATATTCTGTTCTTTAGTCATTGTATTTTTATTAGCGGCGATTATGATTGCTTTTATGGCATTGACTATGAGTTAAAAAATAAAAGCGATGAAGATTATAAAAAGACCATTACCGATGATACTAAGCTGATTCATTATGTTGGCGTAACGAAGCCCTGGAACGACTGGACGAATTATCCCTGCCAGAAGTATTTTAATGAGGCTTATCAGGTTTCTTGCTGGAATGATGTGGCGTTTATTCCAGCCACGAATGAAAAGCAGTATCAAGTGAAATACCAACATGCAAAGAAAAATGGTGATACGTTTAACGCTTTTATTTACTTCATTAAATTCAAATTAAATAAGTATAAAAGAAAACTATTTGGGCAATAATAAAAATCATGGATGTCTGAGTTACAATAATAATTAAGGATGAGTACTATAATATTTTATTAGTTCAGGCAAGAGAACACGATGAGCAATGATTACCCTTTAGTATCCATAATAATACCGACGTATAATTCATCTGATTACATTACTGAAACTCTAACGAAATTAGAAAAACAAACTTACCCAAATTTTGAAATTGTTATTGTTAATGATGGTTCTAAAGATAACACATCAAGTGTTTTGAGAGAGTATGGGTTAACCCACTCTCGATTAATTATTATCAATAAAGAAAATGGCGGTGTTTCGTCTGCCAGGAATACAGGTATCCGCAAGGCGCAAGGACAGTTTATATGTTTTATGGATGATGATGATGAGATAGATCCTAACTATCTGCTGAAGATGTATTCCAGACAACATGAGACGGGAGGGGATGCGATTTATTGTGGGCTTTATGGCCATCATATAAAAAATGGTGTTACTTACTCACCTATAAATACAGATTTTAATGAAGGGTCTTTACTTTTCGATTTTTTTTATAAAAAGGTCAGATTCCATATAGGATGCTTGTTTATAAGAAAACAACTCCTGGAAGATAATAATCTTTTTTTTGATGAAGATTTACGACTAGGAGAAGATCTGGATTTTATCTATCGACTGCTAATTACATGCGATATGTATGCGGTTCCATATTATATGTATAAGCATAACTATAGAGAAAATTCCTTAATGAACTCATGTAGAACCATCACTCATTATCGACATGAGTCATTTGCGCACGAAAGAATCTACTCTTCTGTGATGCAGTTATACAAAGGTAACCGGAAAGAAGAAATTCATACATTATTGAGTAAAAATAGAACTTATCATAAAACTCGTTATTTATGGAATGTTCTACTTAATGGCGATTTTGAATTATTAAATCAATTAGTTGAAAGCAATGAAAAAGAATTGAAAGATTGTAATCTTCTTGGCAAGAGAGATAAGAGGCGAGCAAAGATATTAGCATCAAAAAACTATATTCTCTGGAGGATGGTAAGACTGGTAAATAGAAAAAAGAATAAACGTTAGGTCTTGCATTAAATAACCCATCCTCGTAGCATAGGTTGAAATTATATGTCGTTTTGTTGGAATGAAATTAACTCTGGTGTCAAGTCTTTAATTCTCATATTATGTATGTTGTCTTTAATGACTTTGTCTTTGTGGGATGATGTTGCAACAAAGTTTCTTCATGCAGCTGGAATTATATCTGCATTATATTTTCTAGCGACACCAAAAAAAACAATAACTAATAATCCTACTTTGTTAATTTTCATCTCATTATGTCTTTTGGGTATCGTTAATATCATCTGGTATTCACATTATAAAGTTTCAGGCTCGGTTTATACCAATGCATATCGTGGCCCAATGGAAACTGGAAAAATTGCCTTGTGTAGTGCTTTTATTTTCTTAGTTCTTTTTGCTAAAGATGAGATGAGAACCAAAATAAAATTTGGGAAACTAATTCTGTTCGCATCCTTGGCAACGCAGTTACTTTTTTTTGCGCATGCCATGTGGCAACATTTCTATTTAAACGTCGACCGTGTTGCATTATCAGCTTCCCACGCTACAACAGCAGGCTACATCATCCTTTTCCCTTCTTTACTGGCATCAATTCTCATTTTAAAATCCGACTTTAGACATAAAACAACATTATATACAATTAACTTCATGCTTAGCTTATGTGCTGTTATAGTAACTGAAACGCGTGCAGCCATATTAGTGTTTCCATTCTTTGCGTTACTATTAATCGTAATGGATAGTTATATTAATAAGCGAATTAATTATAAGTTATATTGTTTTATTGCGATTGCATTATTAGCAGGTGTATTTTCTTTTAAAGATACATTACTTACGAGAATGAATGACTTAAATAGGGATTTAGTTAATTATTCGCATGATAACACCAGAACTTCAGTCGGTGCCCGTCTGGCAATGTATGAAGTTGGTTTAAAAACATATTCTCCAATAGGACAATCACTGGAAAAACGTGCGGAAAAAATACATGAACTAGAAGAGAAAGAGCCTAGATTAAGTGGTGCTTTACCCTTTGTAGATTCTCATTTGCATAACGATCTCATAGATACGTTATCAACGCGTGGTATTCCTGGAGTAGCATTAACAATTTTAGCCTTTTCAGCAATATTCATATATGCCTTAAGAACTGCTAAAGAACCTTATATTTTAATCTTGCTTTTTTCACTACTGGTAGTAGGCCTAAGTGATGTAATACTCTTTTCTAAACCGGTTCCGACTGCTGTGTTTGTCACCATAATATTGCTTTGTGCTTATTTTAAAGTACAATCGGACCAATGTTTATTAGATAAGTAATGAATATGTGAAATAAAATCAGCAAGGAAGCTGATTTTATTTCAAAATTATCTATTAAAGAGTTGTAATTTAAATCATGGCAGCTTTTTCAGCGTTTTCTTCAATGAATTGCTTAACAGCATTTGCTGTCAATTGAGACAACTCATTCCCCGGAGCCCTACAAACCATCTGATTCTTCCCATACCCACCAATTAATCCCGGATCGGTAGGTCCATAAACCGTGATATTGGGTCTATCCAGTGCCGCCGTTAAATGGCTTAACCCCGTATCCACCGACACTACAAATTTAGCCCCGGCCAGTACGCGGGCAACGCCTTCCAGACTCATCTTCGGCAATACTTCAACATAAGCAAATCCTTCCGCCAGTCGTTTCGCCCGTTCTTCCTCATGCGGCGCGCCCCACGGAAGTTTAATCCGTATTCCTGAATCAGCCAGTAAACCAATCAATTCTCGCCAGTGTTCTTCCGGCCAGTGTTTATCATCTCGGGTTGTTGCATGAAGAAATACGGCATATTCGCCAGCATCTGTAGGCAGGTTCGTCAGGAAATGCTGTGCGATAGCATAATCGCCCTGGGTTTGTGGTTTGCTATAGCCCAGACTTTTGGCAAACAGTTCGCGGGTGCGTTCTACGGCGTGCTGCTGTTTTGCAATATGATGTTTACGATTGTAAAACAGGCTGGCTAACGGTTCGCGAGCGGTTTGCCAGTCCATTCCATGCTTTACGCCATGCGCCAGACGCGTCACCAGCGCCGCGCTTTTTACCAGCCCCTGGGCGTCGATAACTGCGTCATAGTTCTTTGCTTGTAGCGCTTCACGAAACGCTTTGCGTTCAGCTTTTATGGGAGCCGAGAACCAGGCTTTACGCCAGCGACGTATTGCCACAGGAATAACTCGCTCAACGGCAGCGTGCCAGGAAGGAATCTGTGCGAACCCTTCTTCCACCACCCAGTCAAACTTAATCCCTGGGATTGCCTGCTGGGCATCAGTGAGTGCGGGCAGCGTGTGGAGAACATCGCCCATCGACGATGTTTTAACGATCAGAACCCGCATCCGTCAGGCTTCCTCTTGTAACAATAGCGCGTTGAGTTCTTCCAGTACGCGCTGGGGAGTAATGTCGATCAAGCTCTGGTGATAACCCTCCGCAGCGTCACCTTTACGCACTTTGTGATAGCCGGTAATCAGGCGGATCACGCGTGCTTTATGGGATAGCGGTGGTGTGAAGTCCGGGCTGCTTGGTCCATACAGGGCAACCAGCGGACGATTGAGCGCCGCCGCAACGTGCATCAGACCAGAATCGTTAGTAACAATGGCTTTACAGGCTGCAATCAGGATAACCGCTTGATCAAGCTGTGTTTCTCCCGCCAGATTCCGACACCATGCCTGCTGCTCTGTATTCAAAGCGGCAAGAATCTCATTGCCCGCCTCATGATCTTTCGCCGAGCCAAACAGAACCACCTGATAACCTTCATCAATCAGCTGCTTTGCCAGCTCCGCATAGTGGTAGTGTGGCCAGCGTTTTGCCGGACCAAACTCCGCACCCGGGCAAAAACCAATCATCGGACGTTCTGATGAGAGCGAAAATTGATTACAGGTATATGATTTTTCACCTTCGCTCACCTGCAACTGCGGCCATAACAATGGTTGCGGCAGATCTTGTGCGGTACGCATAACGCCTTTGTCATAGGCCAGCGCGATATAGCGTTCCACCATTAGCGGCCAGGCTTCTTTATCGAGCACGCGTACATCGTTGAGTAAACCGTAGCGCATCTCGCCGCGCCAGCCGGTGCGATGAGGAATACCTGCGAAGAAAGGCACTAATGCGGATTTGAAGGAGTTAGGTAAGACGTAGGCGCGGTCGTAGCGCTTTTCACGCAGACTATGACCCAGTTTGCGGCGTTCGCCGATTTCCAGCGCTCCGTGACCGAGAGGCATAGGGATCGCTTCGTTAACTTCCGGCATCCGCGATAATAATGGACGGCACCATGCCGGTGCCATCACGTCGATTATCGCCTGGGGATAGCGCGCCTGGAGCGTGCGATAGAGACTTTGCGACATCATCATGTCGCCAACCCAAGACGGGCCGATCACCAGTATTTTCATGCAGAGCTCTTATGCGTCACGATTCAGCCAGGCCATGTATTCCGTTACGCCTTCGGCAACGGTTTTGAACGGTTTATCGTAACCCGCCGCGCGCAGATTCGTCAGATCTGCCTGAGTGAACGCCTGGTAGCGGCCTTTCAGTTTATCCGGGAACGGAATGTATTCGATCTGGCCTTTCTTGTGATAAGCAAGCGTAGCATCTGCTACTGCCTGGAAGGATTCCGCACGACCGGTGCCGAGGTTGAAGATGCCGGAAACGCCATTTTCCAGGAACCACAGGTTTACATCTGCCACATCGCCCACATAGACGAAGTCACGTTTGAAGTTCTCGCTACCTTCGAACAGCTTCGGTGATTCACCGTTATTAAGCTGGGTGTTGAGATGGAAAGCGACGCTCGCCATGCTGCCTTTATGGCCTTCACGCGGTCCATAAACGTTGAAATAACGGAAGCCAACAATCTGTGAGTTCGCTTCAGGCAGGATTTGGCGAACATATTCATCAAACAGGAATTTTGAGTAACCGTAGACATTCAACGGTTTTTCATATTCGCGGGATTCAATAAAGTCGGAGGTGCGTCCACCGTAAGTGGCTGCGGAAGAGGCATACAGGAACGGGATTTCGCGCTCCAGACAGTAGTGCAGCAGCTCTTTGGAGTATTGATAGTTGTTATCCATCATATACTTGCCGTCCCACTCGGTGGTGGAAGAGCACGCGCCTTCGTGGAAAATCGCTTCGACATCGCCGAACTCTTCGCCAGCCATAATCTGGATCAGGAAGTCTTCCTTATCCATATAGTCCGCGATATCCAGATCCACCAGGTTCACAAACTTGGTGCCGTCTTTCAGGTTGTCCACCACCAGAATATCGGTGATGCCTTTATCATTCAGGGCTTTAACGATGTTGCTTCCGATAAAGCCCGCGCCGCCGGTAACGATGATCATAACTGTAACCTTCGAATTATGGAGTCAGAGACAATCTCAGACACGAATACTTCTATCATATCACTACATGACGTTGGCTTCAGCCATTCACCAAAAGTGAGGGGGCTGGACGTTATTTATCCTGAATTTTGCAGAAGTGTTAACGCGTCATCTCGTCGCGACCTATAAGTTTGGGTAATATGTGCTGGAATTTGCCCTGTCTGGAGAATCGCAATGCGTGGAGAATTTTATCAGCAGTTAACCAACGATCTGGAAACCGCACGGGCGGAAGGGTTGTTTAAAGAAGAGCGCATTATTACGTCTGCGCAGCAAGCAGATATCACTGTGGCTGATGGAAGCCACGTCATTAACTTTTGTGCCAACAACTATCTCGGACTGGCGAATCATCCGGATCTGATTGCGGCGGCAAAGGCGGGAATGGATTCTCACGGTTTCGGCATGGCTTCGGTGCGTTTTATTTGCGGTACCCAGGACAGCCATAAAGAGCTTGAACAAAAACTGGCGGCATTCCTGGGGATGGAAGATGCGATTCTCTACTCTTCCTGCTTTGATGCTAACGGTGGCCTGTTTGAAACGCTGCTGAGCGCGGAGGACGCCATTATCTCCGACGCACTGAACCACGCGTCTATTATTGATGGTGTGCGTCTGTGTAAAGCCAAACGCTATCGTTATGCCAACAACGATATGCAGGAGCTGGAAGCACGTCTGAAAGAAGCGCGTGAAGCCGGTGCGCGTCATGTGCTGATTGCCACCGATGGTGTGTTCTCGATGGACGGCGTGATTGCCAACCTGAAGGGCGTTTGCGATCTGGCAGATAAATACGATGCCCTGGTGATGGTAGACGACTCCCACGCGGTCGGTTTTGTCGGTGAAAATGGTCGTGGTTCCCATGAATACTGCGATGTGATGGGGCGTGTAGACATCATTACCGGTACGTTGGGTAAAGCATTGGGCGGGGCTTCTGGTGGTTATACCGCGGCGCGCAAAGAAGTGGTTGAGTGGCTGCGCCAGCGTTCTCGTCCGTACCTGTTCTCCAACTCGCTGGCACCGGCGATTGTCGCCGCATCCATCAAAGTGCTGGAGATGGTCGAAGCGGGTAGCGAGCTGCGTGACCGTCTGTGGGCGAACGCGCGTCAGTTCCGTGAGCAAATGTCGGCGGCGGGCTTTACCCTGGCGGGAGCCGATCACGCCATTATTCCCGTCATGCTTGGCGATGCGGTAGTGGCGCAGAAATTTGCCCGTGAGCTGCAAAAAGAGGGCATTTACGTCACCGGTTTCTTCTATCCGGTCGTTCCTAAAGGTCAGGCGCGTATTCGTACCCAGATGTCTGCGGCGCATACCCCTGAGCAAATTACGCGTGCAGTAGAAGCATTCACGCGTATTGGTAAACAACTGGGCGTTATCGCCTGAGGGTGTGAGATGAAAGCGTTATCCAAACTGAAAGCGGAAGAGGGCATCTGGATGACCGACGTTCCTGTACCGGAACTCGGGCATAACGATCTGCTGATTAAAATCCGTAAAACAGCCATCTGCGGGACTGACGTTCACATCTATAACTGGGATGAGTGGTCGCAAAAAACCATCCCGGTGCCGATGGTCGTGGGCCATGAATATGTCGGTGAAGTGGTAGGTATTGGTCAGGAAGTGAAAGGCTTCAAGATTGGCGATCGCGTTTCTGGCGAAGGCCATATCACCTGCGGTCACTGTCGCAACTGTCGTGGCGGTCGTACCCATCTGTGCCGCAACACGATCGGCGTCGGTGTTAACCGTCCGGGCTGCTTCGCCGAGTATCTGGTGATTCCGGCGTTCAACGCCTTCAAAATCCCGGACAATATCTCCGACGACCTGGCTTCCATTTTTGATCCCTTCGGTAACGCTGTGCATACCGCGCTGTCGTTCGATCTGGTTGGCGAGGATGTGCTGGTCTCTGGTGCAGGTCCGATAGGTATTATGGCTGCGGCGGTGGCGAAACACGTTGGTGCACGCAATGTGGTGATCACTGATGTTAACGAATACCGCCTTGAGCTGGCACGCAAAATGGGTATCACCCGTGCGGTTAACGTCGCTAAAGAAAACCTTAATGATGTGATGACAGAACTGGGCATGACCGAAGGCTTTGATGTCGGTCTGGAAATGTCCGGTGCGCCGCCAGCGTTTCGTACCATGCTCGACACCATGAACCACGGCGGTCGTATTGCGATGCTGGGTATTCCACCGTCCGATATGTCTATCGACTGGACCAAAGTAATCTTTAAAGGCTTGTTCATTAAAGGTATTTACGGTCGTGAGATGTTTGAAACCTGGTACAAGATGGCGGCGCTGATTCAGTCTGGCCTCGATCTCTCGCCGATCATTACCCATCGTTTCTCTATCGATGATTTCCAGAAGGGCTTTGACGCTATGCGTTCGGGCCAGTCCGGGAAAGTTATTCTGAGCTGGGATTAACACGAACAAGGGCTGGTATTCCAGCCCTTTTGCCTGAGGATAATCCGTTAAATATGTAAAATCCTGTCAGTGTAATCAAGATATCGTAATTGCGCTGATCTCTTATATAGCTGCTCTCATTATCTCTCTACCCTGACGTGACTCTCTCACCGGTAAAAATAATATCTCACAGGCTTAATAGTTTCTTAATACAAAGCCTGTAAAACGTCAGGATAACTTCAGAGGTCGTCGGTAATTTATGATGAACAGCACCAATAAACTTAGTGTTATTATTCCGTTATATAATGCGGGCGATGATTTCCGCACTTGTATGGAATCTTTAATTACGCAAACATGGACTGCTCTGGAAATCATTATTATTAACGATGGTTCAACGGATAATTCTGTTGAAATAGCAAAGCATTACGCAGAAAACTATCCGCACGTTCGTTTGTTGCATCAGGCGAATTCTGGCGCATCGGTGGCGCGTAATCGTGGGATTGAAGTGGCAACGGGAAAATATGTCGCTTTTGTCGATGCTGACGATGAGGTCTATCCCACCATGTACGAAACGCTGATGACCATGGCGTTAGAGGACGACCTCGACGTGGCGCAGTGCAACGCTGATTGGTGTTTTCGTGAAACGGGTGAAACCTGGCAATCCATCCCTACCGATCGCCTTCGCTCAACCGGTGTATTAACTGGTCCGGACTGGCTGCGGATGGGACTTTCTTCCCGCCGTTGGACACACGTGGTCTGGATGGGGGTTTATCGCCGCGATGTTATTGTTAAAAATAACATTAAATTTATTGCCGGATTACATCATCAGGATATTGTCTGGACAACAGAATTTATGTTTAACGCGCTGCGTGCGCGATATACCGAGCAATCATTATATAAATATTATCTGCATAATACGTCAGTGAGTCGGTTGCATAGACAAGGGAATAAAAACCTTAATTATCAACGTCACTATATTAAGATTACCCGCCTGCTGGAGAAATTAAATCGAAATTATGCCGACAAAATTACGATTTATCCGGAATTTCATCAGCAAATAACTTACGAAGCATTGCGTGTTTGCCATGCGGTGCGCAAAGAGCCGGATATTATTACCCGCCAACGGATGATTGCTGAGATATTTACTTCCGGTATGTATAAGCGCCTGATTACCAATGTGCGCAGCGTGAAGGTGGGTTACCAGGCGTTACTGTGGTCTTTCCGCTTATGGCAATGGCGCGACAAAACGCGGTCGCACCATCGCATTACGCGTAGCGCCTTTAATTTGCGCTAGCGTTAAGTTTTGCCGATTCGGGCTGTTTGCCCCAGCCTTGCCACTGATGCTGGAAGTAAACGATCAGCGTGCTCTGGCTGATGCTTTCGCTTAATACTTCAAAGAAGCGATTAGCATAAACAGGTTCTATCGGCTTCTTCGGTTTGCACAGCTTCACGCCACGGAATGGATTACGCGGTGTGTCGGGCACAGTGTTTTTCGGCGGTGTAGACGTATCAACCTGCGGTTCATTCAACAAGCTGCTGGCTTTCACCAGCGTAATGTCTGGCGGCAGGTTATAAACCATCTGTTGTAGCACGCGTACCGTTGAAGGGTGAGGATGTCCAATGGCAATGGTTGAACCGTTGCGACGTGCCAGGTCAATTGCGCGATTAAATTGCATACGGATGTCCGCTTCATTTTGCGAATCGTCGAGGAACACCTTCCGTTTGATCACCTTCACGCCAGTGCCTTGCGCGGCGCGCATCGCCTGGGTATTACCGATGGTTACGCTGTCGAGGAAGTAAAGATTGTAACGCTCCAGCGCCTGCATCACTTTCTGCATACCAAACAGGTTAGAGGTCATCTTGCTGCCCATGTGGTTGTTGATCCCCACGGCATAGGGCACGTTATTGACCGCACTACGAATAATGCGCTCAATTTCGTCGCTGCTCATCTCCGGGCGTAGCGTATTTTTCTCCAGCGGCTGTTTACTCAGTGGTGCCATCGGTAGATGAATCAACACTTCGTGACCGCTGTTATGTGCTTTGGTCGCCATCTCTCTGGCGTGCGGTGAATCGGGTAATACAGCGACGGAGATAGCGGAAGGCATCGCCAGCACCTGGTTTTCGTTGTGCGGGCGATACCCAAAATCATCAATGACGATGGCAAGTTTGCCAGCAATTACGGGGGAGGAGAGCGCCAACAGAGCGGCAAATGCAAGAACGTTACGACGAAATGGAAACAAAACTTATCTTCCCAACCACGGCTGTGGATTGACCGCCTGACCCTGGCGGCGAATTTCGAAATAGAGTGAAGGCCGACCCTGACCGCCACTGCTGCCCACCAGTGCAATTGGCTGGCCCGCGCGAACCTGCGAACCAACGCTCACCAGTGCGCTCTGATTATAGCCGTAAAGACTCATGTCGCCTTTACCATGCTCAACCACCACCACCAGACCGTAGCCTTGCAGCCAGTCAGCCAGAATCACCCGGCCGTCGGCAATCGCTTTAACTTCAGTACCTTCAGAGGCACCAATCACCATCCCTTTCCAGCGTAATTCACCCTGTAGCTGTTCGCCATAGCGATGCAGCGTCGGCCCGCGAACTGGCCAGAATGCCTGACCGCGCGGTGCGCCCAGACCACCGGTACGGGACATCAGCGATTTTTCGCTTTCGGTCGGCTTGTAGGTGGTGCCTTTGCGCGTCGCTTCTTTCTGGCGGTCGCGAACCGCCTGGGCTTCGCGCGCTTCACGTTCAGCACGCGCTTTCGCCGCGGCTTCCGCACGGGCAATGCTGTTACGCAGACGGGATTCGTTGGCGCGCAGCTCGCTCAACTGTTGCTGACCTTGCTGGATGGAAGACTCCAGCCCTGCCAGTGTTTTCTTACGCTCGCTCAACGCCTGGGTCAGCTTCGCCTGTTGGGCGCGCTGCTCATATAAAAGCGTTTGTTGCTCGCTCTGTTTCTCTTCCAGTTCGGCACGCTGCATAGCGACTTCTTCACGCGTTTGTTTCAACTGAGCAATGGTTTCTTGTCGCGCCTGGTTGAGATAGCCGAAATAAGCCTGTAACCGCTGCCCACGCTGGCTTTCTTCACCGCTGAGAATCAGCTGAATACCGGTATGTTCACCCTGACGAAACGCGGCATCCAGTTGCGCGGCGAGGCTGCGCTCCTGGGCGGCTTTTTGCTGCTCTAGTTTGGCAATCGACGCGTTCATCTCATCAATCTGTTTATTCAGTTGATTAAGCGTGTTTTGCGTTTCGCGCAGTTTACGGGTGGCTTCAGAGATCGCTTCTTCCTGCTTTTTCAATTGTGCGAGCAGGCTTGCGCGTTGTTGTTGCTTTTGGCGTACCGCGCGCTCTTTCGCGGCGATGTCAGCCTGAATGGATTTGAGTTGGTCACGCTCATCCGCGTGGGCGGAAAAGGCGCACAACAATACGCCAGCGCTCAGAACGCTGGCGTAGATGATGGGCCTGATTGCAAACCTGCGCGGTTTCACGGCCCGTGTCATGGTATTAATCGCCTTTCCCCTCATGGGGAGGGATTATTCCACGATGAACAGCGGCTTACCAGTCATCTCTTGCGGGATTTCCATACCCATCAGCGACAACATGGTCGGCGCGATGTCAGAAAGTTTGCCGCCTTCAACCGCTTTCACGTTCTTATCACCAACGTAAATCAGCGGAACTGGCAGGTTGGTGTGTGCTGTGTGTGCCTGACCCGTTGCCGGATCGCGCATCTGTTCAGCGTTACCGTGGTCAGCGGTGATCAGCAGTTGTCCACCCACGGACTCAACCGCTTTCGCGACTTCTTCCACGCAGTGATCCAGCGCTTCAACCGCTTTAACCGCCGCTTCCATCACCCCGGTGTGACCTACCATGTCGCCGTTCGGATAGTTACAGATAATGGTGTCGTATTTGCCGCTCTTGATTGCCGCAACCAGTTTTTCGGTCAGCTCTGCGGAGCTCATTTCCGGTTGCAGATCGTAGGTAGCCACTTTCGGTGAGTTGATCAGAATGCGATCTTCGCCTTTGAACGACTCTTCTACGCCACCGTTGAAGAAGAAAGTAACGTGGGCATATTTTTCGGTTTCGGAAATACGCAGCTGAGTTTTGTCGTTTTTCGCCATCCACTCGCCGAAGGTGTTAACCAGGGAAGCGGGTGGGTAAGCCACTGCGGTTTTGATGTCGGCAGCGTATTCGGTCAGCATCACGAAATCGACGTTAACCACTTTCTTACGCGCGAAGCCATCGAAATCAGCGTTCACGAAAGCACGAGTGATTTCACGCGCGCGGTCAGCACGGAAGTTCATGAAAATCAGCGCATCGCCGTCTTCCATTGCCGCATCTGGCTGACCTTCTGCACGAATAACGGTCGCTTTCACGAACTCGTCGTTTTCGTCGCGAGCATAAGCAGCCTGCAAACCGGCAACGGCGGTATCGGCCTGGAACTCACCTTGCGCCAGAGTCAGCAGGTCATAAGCTTTTTCAACGCGATCCCAACGGTTATCGCGGTCCATCGCGTAGTAACGACCAATGATGGACGCTACGCGGCCTTTACCCAGCGCGGCAAATTTCTCTTCGAATTTTTTCAGCGAGGATTCAGCACTGCGCGGCGGAGTGTCGCGACCGTCAAGGAATGCGTGTAGGTAGATTTTTTCTGCGCCGCGTTCAGCTGCCAGTTCTACCATCGCCATGATGTGATCTTCGTGGCTGTGTACACCACCTGCGGAGAGCAGACCCATAATGTGTACTGCTTTGCCTGCGTTTTTCGCTTTATCTACTGCACCAGTCAACACCGGATTAGCAAAGAAAGCGCGATCTTTGATTTCAACGTCCAGACGAGTCAGGTCCTGATACACGATGCGGCCGGCACCCAGGTTAACGTGGCCTACTTCGGAGTTGCCCATCTGACGGTCAGGCAGACCGACTTCCAAACCGGAAGCGTCGATCAGGGTATGCGGACGATTGGCCCACAGTGCATCCATTACCGGGGTTTTAGCACTAAAAATGGCGTTATCCTGCTGTTCTTCGCGATAGCCATAGCCATCCAGAATCACCAGTACCATAGGTTTTTTAGAAACCGACATTGCGACAACCTCATACTCAAGAGTCAAAATTTGCGTAATTTTACTACAGCTGAATCGATAAAATAGCCTCTGAAGATCAAAATATACGACCGCTCGCGGCAAGCAGATGCCAGATTTACGCTTTTTTTTCGTCGCGCCCCGCAAAATTGCATTCCAGTTAACGCGCTGGCTGTATTTGCCGCACTGCGCAGGTATACTCCTTTCCTGGTTTTTTTAATCACTACGTCGGGAGTTGTTACCCCCCATGCAAGAAATTATGCAATTTGTTGGCCGTCATCCCATACTGAGTATCGCCTGGATCGCGTTACTGGTGGCGGTTCTTGTGACTACGTTTAAGAGCCTGACCTCGAAAGTGAAGGTGATTACTCGTGGTGAAGCTACGCGTCTGATCAACAAAGAAGACGCTGTGGTTGTGGATTTACGTCAGCGTGATGACTTCCGTAAAGGCCATATCGCAGGTTCTATCAACCTGTTGCCGAGCGAAATCAAAGCCAACAATGTTGGTGAGCTTGAGAAGCACAAAGACAAACCGGTTATCGTGGTAGATGGTTCTGGCATGCAGTGCCAGGAGCCTGCAAACGCGCTGACGAAAGCTGGTTTTGCGCAAGTATTCGTACTGAAAGAAGGCGTCGCTGGCTGGGCTGGCGAAAACTTGCCTTTGGTGCGCGGCAAATAATTTACCTGCCGTTTTTCATGATGCAGGCCGTTAGCTGCAATTAGGCCCCCAGCGACTTATTGTTATAAGCTTCTGGGGACACTCCATTTTGCTGCCGCCCTGCAACATGAAATTTCAGGGTAAAAAACAGGAGCTAATTTATGGCCAATGTTGAAATCTATACCAAAGAAACCTGCCCGTATTGCCATCGTGCAAAAGCACTGCTGAGCAGCAAGGGCGTGAGTTTTCAGGAGTTGCCGATCGATGGCAATGCCGCTAAGCGTGAAGAGATGATCAAACGCAGCGGTCGCACCACGGTTCCACAGATTTTTATTGACGCACAGCACATTGGTGGCTGTGATGACTTGTATGCATTGGATGCACGTGGTGGACTGGATCCCCTGCTGAAATAACGTGTGAACGTTGGCATTACATTGCGCAGTATTTTAAGGACAACACTTAAGGGTTTTCTACACATGTCAGAACAAAACAACACCGAAATGACTTTCCAGATCCAACGTATTTATACCAAGGATATTTCTTTCGAAGCGCCGAACGCGCCGCACGTTTTCCAGAAAGATTGGCAGCCAGAAGTTAAACTTGATCTGGATACGGCATCTTCTCAACTGGCAGATGACGTTTACGAAGTGGTACTGCGTGTTACCGTAACGGCCTCCCTGGGCGAAGAAACCGCGTTCCTGTGTGAAGTTCAGCAGGGCGGTATTTTCTCCATCGCGGGTATCGAAGGCACCCAGATGGCACATTGCCTGGGCGCATACTGCCCGAACATTCTGTTCCCGTATGCTCGTGAGTGCATCACCAGCATGGTATCCCGCGGTACATTCCCGCAACTGAACCTTGCGCCGGTTAACTTCGATGCGCTGTTCATGAACTATTTGCAGCAGCAGGCTGGCGAAGGTACTGAAGAACATCAGGATGCCTGATGAACCAACGTAATGCTTCAATGACTGTGATCGGTGCCGGCTCGTACGGCACCGCTCTTGCCATCACCCTGGCAAGAAATGGCCACGAGGTTGTCCTCTGGGGCCATGACCCTGAACATATCGCAACGCTTGAACGCGACCGCTGTAACGCCGCGTTTCTCCCCGATGTGCCTTTTCCCGATACGCTCCATCTTGAAAGCGATCTCGCCACTGCGCTGGCAGCCAGCCGTAATATTCTCGTCGTCGTACCCAGCCATGTCTTTGGTGAAGTGCTGCGCCAGATTAAACCGCTGATGCGTCCTGATGCGCGTCTGGTGTGGGCGACCAAAGGGCTGGAAGCAGAAACCGGACGTCTGTTACAGGACGTGGCGCGTGAGGCCTTAGGCGATCAAATTCCGCTGGCGGTTATCTCTGGCCCAACGTTTGCGAAAGAACTGGCGGCAGGTTTACCGACGGCCATTTCGCTGGCCTCGACGGACCAGACCTTTGCCGATGACCTCCAGCAATTGCTGCACTGTGGCAAAAGTTTCCGCGTTTACAGCAACCCGGATTTCATCGGTGTGCAGCTTGGCGGTGCGGTGAAAAACGTCATTGCCATTGGCGCGGGGATGTCCGACGGTATCGGTTTTGGCGCGAATGCGCGTACGGCGCTGATCACCCGTGGGCTGGCTGAGATGTCGCGTCTTGGCGCGGCGCTGGGTGCCGATCCTGCCACCTTTATGGGCATGGCGGGGCTGGGCGATCTGGTGCTGACCTGTACCGACAACCAGTCGCGTAACCGCCGTTTTGGCATGATGCTCGGTCAGGGCATGGATGTACAAAGCGCGCAGGAGAAAATTGGTCAAGTGGTGGAAGGCTACCGCAATACGAAAGAAGTCCGCGAACTGGCGCATCGCTTCGGCGTTGAAATGCCAATAACCGAGGAAATTTATCAAGTATTATATTGCGGAAAAAACGCGCGCGAGGCAGCATTGACTTTATTAGGTCGTGCACGCAAGGACGAGCGCAGTAGCCACTAAACCCAGGGAACCTTTGTTACCGCTATGACCCGGCTCGCGCAGAACGAGCCGGTCATTATCTCATCGTGTGGAGTAAGCAATGTCGTGTGAAGAACTGGAAATTGTCTGGAACAATATTAAAGCGGAAGCCAGAACGCTGGCGGACTGTGAGCCAATGCTGGCCAGTTTTTACCACGCAACGCTACTCAAGCATGAAAACCTTGGCAGTGCATTGAGCTACATGCTGGCGAACAAGCTGTCATCGCCAATTATGCCTGCTATTGCTATCCGTGAAGTGGTGGAAGAAGCCTACGCCGCCGACCCGGAAATGATTGCTTCTGCGGCCTGTGATATTCAGGCAGTGCGTACCCGCGACCCGGCAGTCGATAAATACTCAACCCCATTGTTATATCTGAAAGGTTTTCATGCTTTGCAGGCGTATCGCATCGGTCACTGGTTGTGGAATCAGGGCCGTCGCGCGCTGGCTATTTTTCTACAAAACCAGGTCTCTGTAACGTTCCAGGTTGATATACACCCGGCAGCAAAAATTGGTCGCGGTATCATGCTCGACCACGCGACAGGCATCGTCGTTGGTGAAACGGCGGTGATTGAAAACGACGTATCGATTCTGCAATCTGTGACGCTTGGCGGTACGGGTAAATCTGGTGGTGACCGTCACCCGAAAATTCGTGAAGGCGTGATGATTGGCGCGGGCGCGAAAATTCTCGGCAATATTGAAGTTGGGCGCGGCGCGAAGATTGGCGCAGGTTCCGTGGTGCTGCAACCGGTGCCGCCGCACACCACTGCCGCTGGCGTTCCGGCACGCATTGTCGGCAAGCCGGATAGCGATAAACCGTCAATGGATATGGATCAGCATTTCAACGGCATTAACCATACGTTTGAGTATGGTGATGGGATCTGACATTCTGTGATCGTGCCGGATGCGGCGTGAACGCCTTATCCGGCCTACCGCATCTTAATCTCTCAACACCGCTCCCGGATACCCCAGCTGGCGCCAGGCTTCATACACCACCACCGACACCGCATTGGACAGGTTCATGCTGCGGCTGTCCGGCACCATTGGAATACGAATTTTTTGTTCAGCGGGCAGGGCATCAAGAATGCTCGCTGGCAGGCCGCGTGTTTCCGGGCCGAACATCAGATAATCGCCATCCTGATAGCTTACGGCGCTGTGAGCAGGCGTACCTTTCGTGGTGAGGGCAAACAGACGCTGGGGATTTTCTGCTTCGAGAAACGCGCGATAGTCATGATGACGCGTAACGGCGGTAAACTCGTGATAGTCCAGCCCCGCGCGGCGCAGGCGCTTATCGTCCCAGGCAAATCCCATCGGTTCGATGATATGCAGACGAAAGCCGGTATTAGCGCAAAGACGGATGATGTTGCCAGTATTTGGCGGAATTTCTGGTTCGTAAAGTACGATGTTTAGCATACTGCCCCCTTAGTGCGGGGGCAGGATAGCAGATATTCGTCTAACCCTTAAGCTGCATTCCCTTTCGCCATTGGAGCCAGTGCCGCAGGCAACTCTTTACCCAGCCCCTGCACCAGCGAATCTTGCGTAATTTCGCTAATCGATTTCGCGCCAGTCAGCGTCATCGCCACTTTCATCTCTTTTTCGATCAGATTTAGCAGATTAGCTACACCCGCCTGGCCCGCTGTTGCCAGTGCATACAGGAAAGCACGACCCAGCAGTACGGTGTCGGCACCGAGCGCAATCATACGCACGACATCAAGCCCGTTACGTATTCCGCTATCCGCCAGAATGGCGATATCACCTTTCACCGCATCCGCAATAGCAGGCAGTGCACGAGCAGAAGAGAGTACGCCATCTAACTGGCGGCCACCGTGGTTAGAAACCACAATTCCATCAGCACCAAAACGTACTGCATCGCGCGCATCTTCCGGATCGAGGATCCCTTTGATCACCATCGGGCCATCCCAGAAATCGCGGATCCACTCAAGGTCTTTCCATGAGATGGACGGATCGAAGTTATTCCCCAGCCAGCCGATGTAATCTTCCAGTCCGGTTGGTTTGCCGAGGTAAGCCGAGATATTACCTAAATCATGCGGACGACCGTTCAGGCCCACATCCCACGCCCATTGCGGATGCGTCACCGCCTGCAAGTAGCGGCGCATTGCCGCGTTCGGGCCGCTCATCCCAGAATGCGCATCACGATAACGCGCTCCCGGCGTTGGCATATCCACGGTGAAAACCAGCGTCGAACAACCCGCGGCTTTTGCTCGCTCCAGGGCGTTACGCATAAAGCCGCGATCGCGCAGCACATAAAGCTGGAACCACATCGGACGTTTGATAGCCGGAGCCACTTCTTCAATCGGGCAAACGGAAACCGTCGAGAGAGTAAACGGAATGCCATGCGCATCTGCTGCTTTGGCAGCCTGAACTTCGCCGCGTCGCGCATACATGCCACACAAACCTACCGGACCTAGCGCCACCGGCATCGACAATTTCTCATTAAACAGCGTCGTTTCCAGGCTTAAGTCAGACATGTTTTTCAGAATACGCTGGCGCAGCGCCACTTCTGACAAATCTTCCACGTTGCGGCGCAGCGTGTATTCAGAATATGCCCCCCCATCCATATAGTGGAACAGGAACGGCGGCAGAATGCGTTGCGCTGCGGCGCGATAATCGCTGGCTGCGGAAATAATCATGCGTTTTTCTCCCTCGAATGCTCATTATGGTCACCAGGCAGGCGGGTAATACGTGCATGGCGAGCCTGATCTTCATCGAATCGTTTCATGGTGGTGTGAACAAAGCTAAGGTGCGCCATCATTGCTTTACGCGCCCCGTCAGCATCACCGGCAAAAATGGCGTCAATGACCGCCTGATGTTGTTCGGTCAGCTGTGAAAAAACCGGGGGTACCAGGTACATCCGCTGGCGGCTATGCTTCACAGAGGATTGCAGGACATCGAAGAAACCGCGCATGGTTTGCAGCAACACAATGTTATGTGAAGCTTCGGCAATCGCCAGATGAAAACGAACGTCCGCTTGTGAGGCGAGATCCGGGTCTTCACTTAGCGTTGCTTCAAAGCAAAGCTGAATCTTTTCTTTTTCGCCAGGTGTGGCGCGCATTGCTGCATGCCATGCGGTGCTGGCTTCAATGGCGTATCGGGCTTCCAGAATATCGAAACTGTAATCCGGATCATCGGCCATCAGCGTTTTCAGCGGCTGGACGATGTTTTGCTCCGACCATGTGTCATGACGCCAGCGAATAAACGTCCCGCCGCCACGTCGACTGAGCAGCACACCTTCGCTTACCAGTTTCGCCAGCGCCTCGCGCAGTGAATTTCTCGACACGCCGAGTTGCATCGCCAGTTGACGTTCAGCGGGCAACTTCATGCCCGCTTCCAGGTTTTTTTCATCAATCAGCGCCCGCACACGATCGGCAACCTCGTCTGACAGGCGTCTGGGTAAAACAATCATTAAGGAATCATCCACGTTAAGACATAGGCCTGAAGCGTGGTGATCACGCCCACCATACAGGTGAAGATCAGGCTGTGTTTGACAGTAAAGCGGAACAAATCAGACTCTTTGCCCACCAGGCCTACCGCCGCACAGGCGATAGCGATAGATTGCGGGGAGATCATCTTACCGGTGACACCACCGGTGGTGTTGGCAGCAACCAGCAACAGGTCAGAAACGCCAATTTGTTGTGCGGCGGTAGCCTGCAAAGCGGCAAACAAAGCATTAGATGACGTATCCGACCCGGTCAGGAATACCCCAAGCCAGCCGAGGAACGGCGAGAAGAAGGTGAATGCATGACCGGTGTGCGCCAGTGCCAGCGCCAGTGTTGATGACAGTCCGGAATAGTTCGAGATAAAGGCGAACGCCAGCACCATGCCGATGGAGTAGATAGGCAGAGCCAGTTCTTTCAGCGTGCTGCCGAAGGTGCTGATAGCGTCAGATGGTTTCATCTTCAGCCAGACAATCGAGAGCAAGGCAGCAAACAGAATGGCGGTACCGGTGGCAGAGAACCAGTCAAACTTAAACACGGCGGCATACGCTGTCGCTTCGCTGACCACTGGCGGCATACGGGCAACCAGTTTATCGAGGTACGGCACCGGAATGTTGATCACCCACTCATACAGCGCACCGCCTGAAGCGAACAGGGCTTTAAACGGCGGGATACTCCACAGCGTTACGGTGGCGGTCAGGAACAGGAACGGTGTCCAGGCGCGCAGCACCTGACCTGCCGTGTAACCTGTGTGAGCCAGCGTCATATCAACCTGTGACGCCCCTAAGTCACCGAAGCGGAATACGCGCACTGGTTGCCAGCGTTTGAGGAACAGTGTCAGACAGAGCAGCGATACCAGCGAAGAGATAATGTCTGGCAGTTCCGGCCCAATGAAGTTGGAACTGAGGTACTGTGCGATAGCAAACGAACCACCCGCAACCACGACCGCAGGCCAGGTTTCTTTGATACCGCGCCAGCCGTCCATAATCGCCATGATCCAGAACAGCACGATAATGGTCATAAACGGCAGCTGACGCCCCACCATCTGCCCAATCTCAAAGCTGTCGATGCCTGTTACCTGCCCGGCGACCAGAATCGGAATACCCATCGCACCAAATGCCACTGGCGCGGTGTTAACAATCAGGCACAGCCCGGCGGCGTACAGTGGTTTAAAGCCCAGACCGACCAGCAATGCGGCGGTAATTGCTACCGGTGCGCCAAAGCCTGCGGCTCCTTCAAGGAAAGCGCCGAAACAGAAACCGACGATCAGCATTTGCAGGCGCTGGTCAGGGGTTATCGAAAGAATAGACGAGCGGATGATGTCAAACTGCCCGGTTTTCACCGAGATCTTATAGACGAACACCGCTGCAATAATGATCCACGCGATGGGCCACAACCCGTAGAAGAAGCCATAAACCACCGAGGCCAGCGCGTTAGCGACCGGCATTTTATAGAACAGCAAAGCCACGGCAAGGGCGATTGCCACCGTCCATGAGGCGGCGACGTATCCTTTCAGTTTGAGCTTAATCAGCGCAAAGAAGAAAAACAGGATGGGAAGCGATGCTATCAGGCTGGAAAGCCAGATATTCCCGGCGGGATCGTAGTTTTGTTGCCAGAGATTCATTGCAGGTCTCCTGCAGTCCACACACGCCGTGTAATGAGTCTGTTGCTCATCTCCTTGTCACACGTTGTGTAAAAGTGGCACTGCCAATTGTGTTGTGTAGGGATAATGACAATGGATAGTTAACTAAATGTTATGCATTGGCAACATTGATGTGAGTTTTAATTGGGGAATTGTGAACCAGAGGTCAGATAAGCGAAGAATTGGTAGGGCCAATTCTGGGAGAGAGGTAATAAAGAAAAGGGCAATTCCCATCAGAGAATTGCCCTCAGATTGTTGATCTGGTGCGCCTTATCTTGCCGGATGCGGCGTGAACGCCTTATCCGGCCTACAGGGTAGTGCTGAATCACCCCGTAGGCCTGATAAGCGTAGCGCATCAGGCAATGTGGCGTTTACCCATTTGTTAATGGATGATTACCACTGAATACCGGCACCGAGTGCGGCGGAGTATTCACCCTGGCTATTGGTACTACCTTGTAATTTGTAGACCCAACGACCATTGGCGCTCACCATCGACACACCTAAAGCAACAGCCGATTCACCGTTGTAAGTACCGCCACCAATAGAGGCCATGCTGGCACCCGGCGTGTAAGCCTGCGGCAGACCGGTCATTGCCATTGCAGAAGCGATACCACCACTCAGCTTGCTTTCAGTTTTGGACAGTTTGTTATCCATCTCAACCATGCGCTGATCGGTGTATTGCTTCGTTTCCTGCACACTTTGCTTCAACTGCGCATAGTTCACTGCGTCGTTGTTGTTCACGCCAGCAGAAACGTTGCTGATGCGAGTCGTACCGCTATTGCCGCCACCGAGAGTGATGTTGCTGTAGTCGATAGAGCCATCAGCTTTGGTGTCGTAGCGAACGCCGCCTGCTTCAGAAGACTTCAGTTGCGAAACGTTAACCGCATCGGTGGCATTAACACCGGCAGCAACGTTGGTGATACGACGCTGGTTGGTAGAAGAACCCACAGAGATGGTGTTTTCTTCGTCTGCTACGGAACCCGTGCCCAGTGCGACGCTGTTGTCAGCGGCAGCAATGGAACCAGAACCAATCGCAACACTGTCTTTACCCTGCGCGTTGGCATCTGCGCCATCGGTGTTGGTCTTGAAGTACTTAGTGCTACCGGTGGTTACGATATCGCCAATGCCGTTTTCGATATTGGTCACGCGAGTATCCAGATTAGTGACCTGAGTGTTCAGGTTAGTAATGCTCTGGGTATTCTGGGAAACCTGCGCGTCCGTTACTTTCAACTGACCCACGTTAACCGCATCGGTATCCGCCGAACCTGCTGCGACGTTGGTGATCTGACGTTGACCGTCTTCACTGCCGACAGAGAACTCACCCACAGAGTTCTGCGGTGCATCCATGTTGTAGGCAGTGTAGTTGGTCTGCGCACCACGGGTAGTCTGAGAACCATTACCCATTGCAATGCTGTCGGCATGATTTGCGCGTGCGTTAGAACCGATAGCAATACCGTTGATCGCATCAGCCAGAACCAGCGTGTTCAGGCCGATACCAATACCCGCATTACCATTAACGATGGTTTTCGCGCCCATTGCCAGCGAGTCTTCACCGACTGCCAGTGAGTCTTCAGCCGTTGAGTTGGCGTGATAGTATTTGGTTGGTGTGGTTGCGACTGCACCAATGGCGTTTTGCAACTGGCGAACAGTGACCGCATCATGGGCTTCAGAACCATCCGCGACGTTGATGATTTGACGATATTTACCGTCATCACCAATCGACAACGCGCCAAGCAGTTCGCCATCCGTGGTGTCATAACCAATCACAACACCTTCTTCCGATACGCTGGTGTTACGAGTCCCTTTAACTATTACACGGCTGGAAACGGAACTGCTACCCAGAGCGATACCCGTATCAACTTCGCTGATGCTGTCCTGACCGATGGCTACACTGCTGGCATGAGAGGCAACTGCGTTATAACCTACAGCTGTAGCGCCAATACCTGAAGCGCTGGCATCGTTGAACGCTAAGCCGCTGTCGTTGGTACGTACATAGTTAATACCCGCACCGTTTTCCTCGATGTAGGTTTCGCTAGTGTTACCAGCAAGCTGGTTAATCATTTGGCTATTTTGCGTAACCAGAATATTGGTTGCGTTTAACTGGGAACCGTTAACAGCATCGGTACTGGTTGTGGAGAGATCACCAGCCGCAACGTTGGTGATTTTGCTGGCATTGCCATCATGGCTGGCGTTGTAGGCACCTGCGTCTTCATCCCACAGCAGCGCGTTATTATCGAGCGCATCCAGGGCTTCACCGACGTTGTTGTAATCGGTATTTGCAATGGTGTAAGTCGGTGCAGTGATAGTACCGTCAGCGTTGACTTCTGCATCACCACCCAGCGCATCAGCGATGTACTTATTAGTGCTATAGAGCTGTGAGCCATTAATGGCATCGTTGCTGGTGGCAGAGACTGCACCGTTAGCGACGTTAGTGATTACACTGGCAGTTTTATCTTTCCCGTGAGCGGCGCTAAATGCACCGTTACCGCCATTGGCTGTTGTATCCCACAGCAGAGCATCATCCAGCGTGGTATCGATCGCTTCCAGCGCGTCACCGACGTTGTTGTAACTGCCGCCAGCGATGGCATAAGTTGGTGTAGTGATACTGCCGTCAGTGTTCACCACAGCATTCCCGCCCAGAGCATCGGCAATGTAGTCACTAACACCATAAAGTTGTGAACCGTTAATGGCGTCGCTGCTGGTGGACGAGACTGCACCGTTTGCAACATCAGTGATTACACTGGGAGCATTATTAATGCCGTGTTTGGCGCTGAATTTGCCTGCGGTTGCATCCCAAAGTAGGGCGTCGCCGAGTGATGTGCTAAATGATGTGTTAATGGCTGCCAGAGCATCACCGACGTTAGTGTAGTCAGTACCACCAATAGTGTAGGTTGGCCCACTTAATACACCCGTATCGCTGATATCAGCACCACCACCAAGATATGACGTAAATGAATCCGCTACGCCATAAAGTTGTGAGCCATTAATGGCATCAGTGCTGTTAGAAGATATCTTGCCAGCCAGTAAGTTGGTGATCTTGCTGGTAGCTTCGGTACCGTGCGCGGCGCTGAATGCGCCAGCCGCTTTGTTCCACAGCAGAGAATCGTCCTTAAGGTCGCCAACGGAATCCGTCAGGTTAGTGATGTTGGTGGTGTTGGTCGACACGTTATCGTTGGTGGTTTTGAGCTGGGAGCCGTTAACGGCGTCAGTGCTGCCAGCTGTCAGGTCACCGGCTTTGACATTGGTGATCTTGCTGGTGGCGTCAGTGCCGTGCGCGGCGCTGAATGCGCCAGCTGTTTTGTTCCACAGCAGGGAGTCGTCACCGAGACCGTTAACAGCGTCAGTCAGGTTGGTGATGTTGGTGGTGTTGGTCGACACGTTATCGTTGGTGGTTTTGAGCTGAGAGCCGTTAACGGCGTCAGTGCTGCCAGCTGTCAGGTCACCGGCTTTGACATTGGTGATCTTGCTGGTGGCGTCAGTGCCGTGCGCGGCGCTGAATGCGCCAGCTGTTTTGTTCCACAGCAGGGAGTCGTCACCGAGACCGTTAACAGCGTCAGTCAGGTTGGTGATATTGGTGGTGTTAGTGGCGATGTTGGTGGTGTTGGTCGTCACGTTGTCGTTGGTGGTTTTGAGCTGGGAGCCGTTAACGGCGTCAGTGCTGCCGGCAGTCAGGTTGCCAGCGGTGACGTTGGTGATCTTGCTGGTGGCGTCAGTGCCGTGCGCGGCGCTGAATGCGCCAGCTGTTTTGTTCCACAGCAGGGAGTCGTCACCGAGACCGTTAACAGCGTCAGTCAGGTTGGTGATATTGGTGGTGTTAGTGGCGATGTTGGTGGTGTTGGTCGTCACGTTGTCGTTGGTGGTTTTGAGCTGGGAGCCGTTAACGGCGTCAGTGCTGCCGGCAGTCAGGTTGCCAGCGGTGACGTTGGTGATCTTGCTGGTGGCGTCAGTGCCGTGCGCGGCGCTGAATGCGCCAGCTGTTTTGTTCCACAGCAGGGAGTCGTCACCGAGACCGTTAACAGCGTCAGTCAGGTTGGTGATATTGGTGGTGTTAGTGGCGATGTTGGTGGTGTTGGTCGTCACGTTGTCGTTGGTGGTTTTGAGCTGAGAGCCGTTAACGGCGTCAGTGCTGCCGGCAGTCAGGTTGCCAGCGGTGACGTTAGTGATTTTGCTGGTGGCTTCGGTGCCGTGTGCGGCACTGAATGCTGTGCCGTTCCACAACAGAGCATCCTGCTGCAGGTCGTACAATTGAGAGCCGTTTACTACATCGGTGCTGGTTGCAGAAACCGTACCTTTAGCAACATTAGTGATTTTGTTGGTGGCATTTGCACCGTGATTGGCGCTGAACGCCCCCGCGGTTTTATTCCATTGTAGGGTATTATTGTCGATTCCTGACAGAGCATCACCCACGTTATTATAGGTTCCGCTTCTCAACGCGTAGCTTACTGCGGTTACGGTGCCATCGCTGCCTACAGTAGCGCCTCCTCCGAGTCGCTTGGCGACTGAATCACTGATCGTATAAAGCTGTGAGCCGTTGATGGCATCGGTACTGGTGTTGCTTATGGCACCAGCAGCCATATTAACAATTTTGCGTTTTGTTGCGCTGTTGCCAACTGAAACCGTATTGCTTGCATCTGTGGTCGATCCTGCGCCGATAGCGACAGAATTGTCGGTCGCTGCTGCAGCCCCTACACCGATGGCGACAGAATCATTGCCGTTTGCCCTGGACTGGCTACCGAAAGCAAGGCTGTTGCTGCCACCAGCGGCACTACCCTCTCCCAATGCGATGGCATTCTCTCCCGAGGACAAACTGTTACTTCCCAACGCGATTGAGTTCACTTTGCTTGCAATGCTACCTTGCCCCAGCGCAATCGCATTTTGTTCGCTGGCTTCACTGGTGTTACCTAATGCAATACTGGATTCGCCAGATGCCTGACTTGCATTACCCAGGGCCATCGAATTCACTCCCAGGGCTTGCGTTTTGTTCCCTATCGCGATGGCGTTATCGTTCGAACTGCTACTGTCAGCACCTATTGCCAGTGAGCCAGTGCTATTAGCTGTAGATTTTCTGCCGAATGCGAGGCTATCAGCACCGCCAGCTTTGCTACTTGCTCCCAGCGCCATTGCATACTCTTTTGACGCATTGGCATTATCACCGAGGGCGATGCTCATAATTTCGTAAGCTTTAGCCGTATTTCCTAACGCAATAGTTTTTTCACCATCGGCAAGGGAGGAGTCCCCAATAGCAAGAGATGTAAAACCATTCGTCTTTGCGTAACGACCAAAAGCCATCGAACGATCGCCATTTGCTACTGACGATGCACCTAGCGCGACACTTCTGTCACCCATTGCTTTTGCACTAACCCCGAACGCCATGGATGCTCCACCAGTTGCAAGGGTTTTTGACCCGATGGCAGAACTGTACTCACCTTCGGCTATCGCGTCATATCCTAAAGCTGTACTCGCGCCACTAGTGTTCATAAAGGTATTTGCTTTTGCCCCTTTACCGATAGCAACCCAGCCGTCACCTGCTGAGCCATCGCCATAATCAGTTGGCTGCCCAGTGTAATTATCTGCACTTGCCCCAAACGACGACAACAACCCACCCGCAACCAGTGCAGAAATTAACAGCTTACTGCGCCCGCTTTTTTTACCACGGCTCTTCGCCGTTTCGCTGGCAACGGTGTAACTGCCTGTTGCCGGATTCCAGATAACTTTAAATATTTTGTTCATTATTGATGCTCTCTATTCCTTGATATAAGCGCAGAAGCTGCATTTATTTTTTGTTTTTCCGCTGTGGAGATTCAGCAGGTTGAAGACGGTCGAACTGAATATTTGCCATGTTGATGGCTAATTTCAGATATTTGAGGTTGTTGGGCGAGACACCTTTTAGCGTCAAATTAATGTCTTGCCATTGACCTGGTAATAATTTCAGGGAGGAGTTCATTGCGGTACTAAATAGCAATTGCTGCCATTTTGCTAATGCGTTGATGTCGGTGGGTTTTTCTCCCCCCCATGTTGCGTAGAAACCCATATTTGATACAGGAACACTTAATAAGTTAACCAGTGAAATACGAATAACACTGCCGTTTTCTACTGCGTCAATAGACAGTATTTTCCCTGCCAAACCAACAGAGCCGTTATTTAAAATAAAGTATTGGGTTTGTGCCGGGTTAAATTCTGTAAAGACAAATTCGTCCTGTTTGTTTTTAACTGCCTTCACCACACCAGCGAGCGTTTTGGTACTGTTTATGATGGTAGTTTGTTGTTTTTCAAAGTGTTCTATCTTGCGCTTGTCGAGTTCTTGTTGTTTTTCAAGCGCCTCAATTTTGCTTTTTTGCAACTCTTGCTGTGTAACGAGATCGTCGACCTTACTCGCTTTTTCAATATAGTCACACCCTACCAATAAGCAAAGTTGCAATATCATTAACACGCTTAACAGTGTTTTCTTTAGGTTCATAGGATGAATTCCTTTTCATAATCCCGATACAGTTGATAATTACGGCACAATCATTTTTTTTATGAATGATTGGAATGGGGCATATCCGCAAAATAAATTTGTTAGAGAGTTTTTGTATTAATTGGTTGTGCGAATATGTTATTAAATGTCAAACGATTTCAGTTTGTAGCCAATAATATTAATCGCGCGGATTTTAATGATCGGTGTCAATCGATGTCAAATGTTTCACCGGATAAAGGCACAGGGCAGGGAAAGGTAAATATTCAGTTGAGTGATGTTTTATTGTGGAATTTGCGAAGCTGATTGAAAAATTTAAATAATTAATTATGTTTCGAGCATTGATATGCGGAAATTCATTGTTGATATTGATACATCATTCTTTAATGTGTACCTGATTTTCAGAATTTAGCCTGCTACGATCGCTCAGAAGTGTAGGTGGAGTTGAATATATAATGTTAAGAACGTTATAAAGATTCGATCTCTGAAACAGGCTCCTGCATGTGCCAGCAGGAGCGAGTAAATGGTGAGAGGCTGTGATTACAGCGACGAGAAAGGAACTTAAAACGCAGTCTTTGAGAACCCTGTCATCTCTTGCAGGCCCATTTCGCGGCCCAGCGCGGTCATTGGGTGCACAACCACCAGTCCGCGAACACTTTTTTTCAGCTTGCCCATATCAGCCTGCTCTTTTTTGGTGATTGCACGCTGGAACGGCATCTTCATCAGTTTCTGCGCTTCTTTGCTGAGTTTCTGGCTGTGAACTTCGCGCAGGCGAGCAATTTCTGCTTCCAGAGTGGCTTTCTCTTTTTCCAGTTCGGCATATTTGTCTGCGGCTTCAACCAGCGACAGATCGGCCTGCTGGTGACGGATGGCGTCCAGACGATCGCTGAGACGTTTGATTTCGTTTTTTTCGACTTCTTTCATGTGATGACTTCTGATAGAGATAAATTTATAGCCTCTAGTATGCGCGACCAGGTGCTTTGTTCACAACTGATGGCATTGTAATAGTTCCAGATTGTAACCATTTATGCGTTAAAAAATCACCCAATACATTGATTAGTTAAGAAATTTAAAGAAAAAAGATAGTCAACAGAAGCAGGTGATTATTGAGGATTGAGCACGTTTTCCTTAATGTCATTTATACCGGGATCTAAACTAAAATTGGCGGCCGCGCATTCCCGGCGCGGGGTAATACGGAGATATCATCATGGGCAAATTAGGTGAAAACGTTCCGCTTCTTATCGATAAAGCCGTAGATTTCATGGCATCCAGCCAGGCGTTCCGGGAGTATCTGAAAAAACTACCTCCCCGTAACGCGATTCCGTCCGGAATACCTGATGAAAGCGTGCCGTTATATCTACAACGTCTGGAGTATTATCGTCAGCTTTATCGTCCGAAACAGGTAGAGGAGAAGTAAGCGAAAGTACTTACTTTTGAAAGGCTTTTTTTAAGCTGATTTTGGAAATCAGCTCTGTCAGTGAAAGGACCATTGTTGATCGCACAGCCTGTTGGTAACGCTGAATTTGCATTGCATACAAACTGGAGTCTGCAGGTTCAAACTGTGGCGGCGGTGGTAACGCCGCCACGCAATGCAGTTCACCAAAGGGTCCAAGTATTTCGTCGTCGGTAAAAGCGTACTCGTTGCCGTCGTGATTTAGCTCTTCACGCAATGCCATCAGCAGTTCCGCATCTTCGTATTCCTGGCGGTTAATGACGCCCAACCCGTAAATGAGTTTTAAACGCACAGAAAGATCGCCCAGCGGACCATCGCCGTCGAGTAACGGTTCTACAGCATACTTCACCGCGTAATCGTCTTTGCGGAATACCTGAAGCACCAGAAGATTTACCGCCTCGGTCAAAAGCTCGACGGCGGTGATCAGAAAGCTTCGCACGGTTTTGCCAGCATTCAGACGCTCAAGCACACGGTTTTCAAAGGCCTGGGTTTGTTCCATTGTTGCCTGCATATCTGACAATCTGTTATTCGGGCGCAGGGTATCCTGCGCCTGGTCCACCATTATTGCATTGCTTTATAAGCGGTTACCGCCTCGGATACAACCTCGCTGTTGGCATCAAGACCGGAAATCTGTGCCAGCGCGGCTTGTGGGCCTTTGTCGGCAATCAGCGCTGCCAGTTCCTGAGCCTGCGGGTCATCTTCACTGCGGAAGTGCATTGCAGCGGCAATACCTTCAATCAGGTTTTTATGTGGCAGACCATATTCCAGGGTTCCGAGCAGTGGCTTGATCAGACGGTCGCCAGCACTCAGTTTACGCAGCGGCTGACGGCCTACGCGTTCTACATCATCTTTCAGGTACGGGTTCTCGAAACGACCGAGGATTTTCTGGATGTATGCCGCATGTTTGTCAGCATCAAAGCCGTAGCGCTTGATCAGTACCGCGCCGCTTTCTTCCATTGCCCCTTTTACCACCGCGCGGATTTTCTCGTCGAGAATTGCGTCACGAATGGTCTGATGACCGGCCAGTTTTCCGAGGTACGCGGTTATAGCATGACCTGTATTCAGGGTGAAGAGTTTACGTTCGACAAATGCCATCAGATTGTCGGTTAATTCCATGCCTGGGATGTTCGGCAGCGCGCCTTTGAACTGGGTTTTATCAACAATCCATTCGCTGAATGTTTCTACCGTCACTTCCAGCGGATCGTTAGTTGCCGAAGCCGAAGGCGGTACGATGCGGTCAACGGCGGAATCAACAAAGCCAACGTGTTCTTCTACCCACGCTTTGGCATCTTCCGGCAGGGCGTTCATCACATGGCCTTTCAGCTGCGTGGTGCCGCGGACCATGTTTTCACAGGCGATGATGTTCAGCGGAGATTCATTACCTTGTTCTTTACGTTTCACCAGCCCTTTGGCGATGGCCGGAGCAATACGTTCCAGCACGACAGGGCCAACGGCGGTAGTGACTAAATCGACCTGAGCAATCAGATCAACGACATCATCGCCAATGCTGCTGACGGCATTGACGCCGGAAACGGTATCTACCTGCTCGGTTTCACCAACCACATGAACCTGATAGCTATGACGGGCATTCAGGGCATCAAGTACCACCTGATTTACATCGGCAAACGTCAGTTGGATACCCGCGTCCGCCAGCAGTTTACCGATAAAGCCACGACCGATATTACCTGCGCCAAAATGTAATGCTTTCATAGTATTAACCTTCATCAATGTTTTTACCCGAGAGGGCTGGGGTGAGGCTTTTCCCTCACCCAAACCCTCTCCGTGAGGAGAGGGGCTTTTTGCCGGATGCGGCGTAAACGCCTTATCCGGCCTACGTGTTTGGCACCGACCTGTAGGCCTGATAAGACGCGTCAGCGTCGCATCAGGCATTGTGTACCGACTGCCGGATGCGGCGTAAACGCCTTATCCGGCCTACGTGTTTGGCACCGACCTGTAGGCCTGATAAGACGCGTCAGCGTCGCATCAGGCATTGTGCACCGACTGCCGGATGCGGCGTAAACACCTTATCCGACCGACAAAACAAATTGTGCTTTATGTTGTAGGCCTGATAAGCGAAGCGCATCAGGCAATTAGCCCCACCTTCTTCATGCGGAGAGGGTGGGAATGGATTACTTACGACCTGCCAGCAGTTCCAGCACTTCATCCACGCTGGTGGTGTGTGCCAGACGCTCGATGACGGACTCATCATCCAGTGCATTGGTCAGGCTGGTGATAACCTGAATGTGCTCGTTGTTACGGGCAGCAATACCAATCACCAGACGGGCAATGTCATCTTCTTCTTCACCGAAGCGCACGCCTTCCGGGTACTGGCAGAACACGACGCCCGTTTTCAGTACGCGATCTTTCGCTTCAACCGTACCGTGTGGCACCGCAATAGACTCACCCAGATAAGTCGGGGTCAGTTTTTCACGATCCAACATCGCCTGAACGTATTCCGGCTCAACGTAACCGCCTTTCACCAGCTGCTCGCCAGCAAAACGAATCGCTTCTTCTTTGGTGGCCGCTTTGCGACCGAGGAAGATGTTCTCCGCGCCCAGTTTGAACAGATTAGCACTGGAATCGTCAAAGCTGTCTTTCAGACTGTCTTTCACTTTCACTTCGTTTTCAGTATGGCGCTGGGCAGCAACCAGACGTTCGGTCAGGCTGGTGTACAGGCCGCTGTCGAGGAAGTTGGTCAGCGAAATATGCTGTGCCTGCGGAACCTGGCGCATAGCGCGTTCGGTCAGGTCACGGTGAGTGATGACCAGGTCCACATCTGGCGGCAGGTTGTTGATCGCGCTGTTAGTGACCGAAATCTGCGACAGACCTGCATCCTGAATTTTCTTACGCAGCACGCCTGCACCCATCGCACTGGAACCCATACCGGCATCACAGGCAACGATGATTTTACGTACGTGGCTCAGGTCGTTAGTCACATCGCCCGCAGACAGCGGAGATGCGCCTTTAGACTCAGCTTTCATTTCCTGAACGCGACGTGCAGCAGCTTCAATATCATCTTCTTCTTTCACTTTGCTGGTTTTCAGCAGAATGGCAGAGACAACGAAGGAGACTGCCATCGCCGCACACACACCCGCGATGTTAGCGAAGTAAGCACCTTTTGGCGTCATCGCCAGTACAGCAAGGATAGAACCCGGAGATGCCGGAGAAACCAGACCACCGCCCAGGATAGTCAGCGTGAACACGCCAGTCATACCGCCGAGGATAACGGCCAGAATCAGACGCGGATTCATCAGCACATACGGGAAGTAGATTTCGTGGATACCCCCCAGGAAGTGGATGATTGCCGCACCGCCCGCAGACTGTTTAGCGCTACCACGACCAAAGAACATGTACGCCAGCAGCACGCCCATACCTGGACCTGGGTTAGCTTCAATCAGGAAGAAGATGGATTTACCCAGTTCATGGGACTGCTGAATACCCAGCGGCGAGAAGATACCGTGGTTAATAGCGTTGTTGAGGAACAGGATCTTCGCCGGTTCAACAAAGATAGACGCCAGCGGCAGCATGTCATGGACAACCATGAAGTTAACGCCCGCCGCCAGCATTTTAGACAGGGCTTCAACAACCGGGCCAATGCCGAGAAATGCCAGAATAGCGAGGATCATCCCGATGATGCCTGCGGAGAAGTTATTCACCAGCATTTCAAAACCGGATTTGATCTTACCGTCTACCCAGCGGTCGAAGTGCTTAATGCACCAGCCGCCCAGCGGACCTGCAATCATAGAACCGAGGAACATCGGCATGTCTGCGCCGACGATAACGCCCATGGTGGTGATGGCACCGACTACGCCGCCACGTTCGCCGCCTACCAGCTTACCACCGGTATAACCGATCAGCAGCGGCAGGAGATAAGTGATCATCGGCCCGACCAGCTTCGCCAGCGTTTCGTTCGGTAACCACCCTGTTGGAATAAATAACGCGGTGATGATACCCCACGCGATAAACGCGCCGATATTTGGCATCACCATGTTGCTGAGGAAACGACCAAAGCTTTGCACTTTGATCTTAATATCGGATGACATAAAAACACCCCTTCTTATGTTTGCTGTCGCGCAGGCTGGAAGCCCGAGGTTTTTTGTTAATGTGGCGGCAGAGGTAGCCGGACCTTGTAGATACTGCGAAATCTGGCACTGAATCGGTTAACTGTCCAGTCGGCGGCCTTTTGTGTGATATCAGTCACATAAATGTAGGGGGTAGAGAGGTAATTGACGTGATGCTCATCACAAAATGCTTGTGTAAAAAAGCAACAAGGCGGCGATTTTCGCTAAAAATGGCATTTAAATGTGAGTTATGTCACATTTTTATTTTGATGGTTTGTTGAATCTTTGTGATCTGAATCACAAGATATTTTCTTACGGCGTTCACCTGATGTGATCTACAGCATGTTATGCCTTCGTCATGAAATCGTTATGTAACTAAGCAACTCATCACCTCTTAAAATTATTCTTTGGTGTTATGGCGAGAATCGCGAACCCGGATTATTGTCAAAATATCAGCCTGACTCCCTTCTGGCTGCCAGCCAAAAAACAACACTGATAAACGTGAATCCGAGGCAGATATGTTTCTAAACTATTTCGCGTTGGGAGTGCTGATCTTCGTCTTTCTGGTGATTTTTTATGGAATCATCGCGATACATGACATCCCTTATCTGATTGCCAAAAAGCGCAACCATCCCCATGCCGACGCTATTCATACGGCGGGCTGGGTGAGCCTGTTTACTCTGCATGTTATCTGGCCGTTCCTGTGGATCTGGGCGACGCTCTATCAACCGGAGCGCGGCTGGGGCATGCAGTCGCATGTTACGCCGCAAGAGAAAACGACTGACGCGGAAATCGCCGCACTTTCTGACCGGATTTCCCGGCTGGAGCACCAACTCGCCGCCGAGAAAAAGACTGACTATTCCACGTTTCCGGAGATCTAATTATGGATCTATTGATTGTTTTAACTTACGTGGCGCTGGCGTGGGCGGTCTTTAAAATCTTCCGCATTCCGGTGAATCAGTGGACGCTGGCGACGGCGGCGCTGGGAGGCGTGTTTCTGGTGAGTGGTTTGATTTTGTTGATGAACTACAACCACCCTTACACTTTTACCGCGCAAAAGGCAGTGATAGCGATCCCCATCACGCCACAGGTGACGGGAATTGTTACTGAAGTCACCGACAAAAATAATCAGCTTATTCAGAAGGGCGAGGTGCTTTTTAAGCTCGACCCGGTTCGTTACCAGGCGCGAGTTGACAGGCTTCAGGCAGACCTGATGACGGCGACGCATAATATAAAGACGCTGCGCGCGCAGCTCACTGAAGCGCAGGCCAACACCACCCAGGTTTCAGCGGAGCGCGACCGTCTGTTTAAAAATTATCAACGTTACCTGAAAGGCAGCCAGGCGGCGGTGAATCCGTTCTCGGAACGTGACATCGACGATGCGCGGCAAAATTTCCTCGCGCAGGATGCGCTGGTGAAAGGCTCGGTGGCGGAGCAGGCGCAGATCCAGAGCCAGCTCGACAGTATGGTTAACGGCGAGCAATCGCAGATTGTGAGCTTAAGAGCGCAACTTACTGAAGCAAAATATAACCTTGAGCAGACTGTCATTCGCGCACCGAGCAATGGCTACGTCACTCAGGTACTGATCCGCCCAGGTACATACGCAGCTGCCTTGCCGCTGCGTCCGGTGATGGTCTTCATCCCCGAGCAAAAACGGCAAATTGTCGCCCAATTTCGGCAAAACTCGCTGTTACGTCTGAAACCCGGCGATGATGCGGAAGTGGTGTTTAACGCGCTACCTGGGCAGGTGTTTCACGGCAAACTGACCAGTATTTTACCTGTCGTGCCAGGCGGTTCTTATCAGGCGCAGGGGGTATTGCAATCATTAACGGTCGTGCCCGGCACGGACGGTGTGCTGGGAACCATTGAACTGGACCCTAACGCTGATATCGATGCCTTACCCGACGGCATATACGCCCAGGTGGCAGTTTACTCCGACCATTTCAGCCATGTTTCGGTGATGCGGAAAGTGCTGCTAAGAATGACCAGTTGGATGCATTATCTTTATTTGGATCATTGAGACTTGTATCACCTGTGTTTTGCGCGAGCCTGAGCCATACTGATATTTTTCCTCGCACAAAGGACTCGGCATGAAACTCGTCGGTAGCTACACCAGCCCGTTTGTACGCAAACTTTCTATTCTGTTGTTAGAAAAGGGCATAACGTTCGAATTTATTAATGAACTGCCCTATAACGCGGATAACGGCGTGGCGCAATTTAACCCGTTAGGAAAAGTGCCGGTGCTGGTGACCGAAGAGGGCGAATGCTGGTTTGATTCGCCGATCATCGCTGAATATATTGAATTAATGAATGTTGCTCCGGCGATGTTGCCGCGCGATCCGCTGGAGTCGTTGCGGGTGCGCAAAATTGAGGCACTGGCGGATGGCATTATGGATGCCGGGCTGGTATCGGTGCGTGAACAGGCGCGTCCGGCGGCGCAGCAGTCTGAAGATGAATTGTTACGTCAGCGTGAGAAAATCAACCGCAGTCTGGATGTGCTGGAAGGATATCTGGTCGATGGCACGCTCAAAACCGATACGGTCAATCTGGCGACTATCGCCATTGCCTGTGCCGTCGGATATCTCAATTTCCGCCGCGTTGCGCCAGGCTGGTGTGTCGACCGCCCACACTTAGTCAAACTGGTCGAAAACCTGTTTAGCCGCGAAAGTTTTGCTCGCACCGAACCGCCAAAGGCTTGATGCGCGATATGTCCTCCTGACCCATCTCACGTTACAATCCGTGGTTATGTTAAACGCCCTTCTCCGTGTGAGAGGGCCTTGATCAGCCAGGTTTCCTATGACAACCGAAACGCGTTCCCTCTATAGTCAACTTCCGGCTATTGATCGCTTATTGCGCGATAGCTCCTTCCTTTCTTTGCGTGATACTTATGGTCACACCCGCGTGGTGGAATTGCTGCGTCAGATGCTTGACGAAGCGCGAGAAGTGATTCGAGACAGCCAGACGCTGCCCGCGTGGTGTGAAAACTGGGCGCAAGAAGTCGATGCCCGGTTGACGAAAGAGGCGCAAAGCGCGCTGCGTCCGGTAATCAACCTGACGGGAACCGTGCTGCATACCAACCTTGGGCGAGCTTTACAGGCGGAAGCCGCGGTGGAAGCCGTTACGAAGGCTATGCGTTCGCCAGTGACCCTCGAGTACGATCTGGACGACGCCGGACGCGGACATCGCGATCGGGCGCTGGCGCAGCTGCTGTGCCGTATTACGGGGGCGGAAGATGCCTGTATCGTTAATAACAATGCGGCGGCGGTGTTATTGATGTTGGCGGCCACTGCCAGCGGGAAAGAGGTGGTGGTTTCTCGCGGCGAACTGGTGGAGATTGGCGGCGCGTTTCGTATTCCCGATGTTATGCGTCAGGCAGGATGCACCCTACACGAAGTAGGGACCACCAACCGCACGCACGCGAATGATTATCGTCAGGCGGTGAATGAAAATACCGCACTGTTGATGAAAGTACATACCAGTAACTACAGCATTCAGGGGTTCACCAAAGCGATAGATGAAGCGGAACTGGTGGCGCTCGGCAAAGAACTGGATGTTCCAGTGGTGACTGATTTAGGCAGTGGCTCGCTGGTCGATCTTAGCCAGTACGGTTTGCCGAAAGAGCCAATGCCGCAGGAGTTGATTGCGGCGGGCGTCAGTCTGGTGAGCTTCTCCGGCGACAAGCTGTTAGGCGGGCCGCAGGCAGGAATTATTGTTGGTAAAAAAGAGATGATCGCCCGCCTGCAAAGCCACCCGCTGAAGCGTGCATTACGCGCGGATAAAATGACCCTCGCGGCGCTGGAAGCCACGTTGCGTCTTTATTTACACCCTGAAGCTCTGAGTGAAAAATTACCGACCCTGCGCCTGCTTACCCGCAGCGCAGAGGTCATTCAAATCCAGGCACAACGTTTACAGGCTCCCCTTGCCGCACATTACGGCGCGGAGTTTGCGGTACAGGTTATGCCATGTCTTTCGCAGATCGGCAGTGGTTCGCTGCCGGTTGATCGCCTGCCGAGCGCGGCATTAACGTTTACCCCCCATGATGGACGCGGTAGCCACCTTGAGTCATTAGCCGCCCGCTGGCGTGAATTGCCAGTGCCGGTGATTGGTCGTATTTATGACGGACGATTGTGGCTGGATTTACGCTGCCTTGAAGATGAGCAACGGTTTTTGGAGATGTTGTTGAAATGATTATTGCGACTGCCGGACACGTTGACCACGGCAAAACAACCTTGTTGCAGGCGATTACGGGCGTAAATGCCGACCGTCTGCCGGAAGAAAAAAAGCGCGGCATGACCATCGATCTCGGCTATGCCTACTGGCCGCAGCCGGATGGTCGCGTGCCTGGTTTTATCGACGTACCCGGTCATGAAAAGTTTCTTTCCAACATGCTGGCGGGCGTTGGTGGTATCGATCACGCGCTGTTGGTGGTGGCGTGCGATGACGGTGTGATGGCACAGACCCGTGAGCATCTGGCGATTTTGCAGCTGACCGGTAACCCGATGCTGACAGTGGCGCTGACCAAAGCCGATCGCGTGGACGAAGCGCGTGTTGATGAGGTTGAACGCCAGGTAAAGGAGGTGCTGCGGGAATACGGTTTTGCTGAGGCAAAACTGTTTATCACCGCAGCAACCGAAGGTCGGGGAATTGATGCTCTGCGCGAGCATCTGCTTCAGTTACCAGAACGTGAACACGCCAGCCAACATAGTTTCCGCCTCGCGATCGACCGCGCATTTACCGTAAAAGGTGCCGGGCTGGTCGTCACCGGTACGGCGTTAAGCGGGGAAGTGAAAGTAGGCGATTCACTCTGGCTGACTGGTGTAAATAAACCGATGCGCGTGCGTGCGCTGCATGCGCAAAATCAGCCAACAGAAACTGCCCATGCCGGGCAGCGTATCGCGCTTAACATCGCGGGTGATGCGGAAAAAGAGCAGATTAACCGTGGCGACTGGCTGCTTGCCGATGTGCCGCCGGAGCCGTTCACACGGGTGATTGTCGAGCTTCAAACCCATACACCGCTGACCCAGTGGCAGCCGCTGCATATTCACCACGCCGCCAGCCACGTTACGGGACGTGTTTCGCTACTGGAAGATAACCTTGCCGAGCTGGTGTTCGACACGCCGCTGTGGCTGGCGGATAACGATCGCATAGTGCTGCGCGATATCTCGGCCCGCAACACGCTGGCGGGGGCGCGTGTGGTGATGCTTAACCCGCCGCGTCGCGGTAAGCGTAAGCCGGAATATCTGCAATGGCTGGCGTCTCTTGCACGGGCGCAGAGCGATGCCGATGCGTTATCTGTTCATCTGGAACGCGGCGCGGTTAACCTTGCGGATTTCGCCTGGGCACGGCAGCTCAACGGCGAAGGGATGCGCGAACTGCTGCAACAGCCTGGCTATATTCAGGCTGGTTACAGCTTGTTGAATGCGCCAGTTGCCGCCCGCTGGCAGCGGAAAATTCTCGATACATTAGCGACTTATCATGAGCAACATCGCGATGAACCTGGTCCTGGGCGCGAACGTCTGCGACGTATGGCGTTGCCAATGGAAGATGAAGCGCTGGTACTGTTGCTGATTGAAAAGATGCGCGAAAGCGGCGACATCCACAGTCATCACGGCTGGCTGCATCTGCCGGATCATAAAGCGGGCTTCAGTGCAGAGCAGCAGGCCATCTGGCAAAAAGCAGAGCCGCTGTTTGGTGACGAGCCATGGTGGGTGCGTGACCTGGCAAAAGAGACGGGAACCGACGAGCAGGCAATGCGCCTGACGCTACGCCAGGCGGCCCAACAGGGGATAATTACTGCGATCGTCAAAGATCGTTATTACCGTAACGATCGGATTGTCGAATTTGCCAATATGATCCGCGATCTCGATCAGGAATGCGGTTCAACCTGCGCGGCGGATTTCCGCGATCGCTTAGGCGTAGGCCGCAAGCTGGCAATTCAGATTCTGGAATATTTTGACCGTATTGGCTTTACGCGTCGTCGGGGAAATGATCATTTATTGCGCGACGCATTATTATTTCCGGAAAAATAAGGAAATGATTAATTCATAATAAATATGAATTAATACAAAATTTCTTATTAATGTTAAGAAGGCACGTTATTTGATGAATGTAACGTGCTTTTTATTAAAAATATTTTAATAAACGGTAATGTTGATCATATTTTCAAATGAAAATCCTCAGTAAGCTGCCCGCCCTTTTTTACACTTTCAGGAGTGTGTTATGGCAGCTTCAACCTTTTTTATTCCTTCCGTGAATGTTATTGGTGCTGATTCATTGAATGATGCAATGAATATGATGGCAGATTATGGATTTACCCGTACCTTAATTGTCACCGACAACATATTAACGAAATTGGGTATGGCGGGTGATGTGCAAAAAGCACTGGAAGAACGCAATATTTTTAGCGTTATTTATGATGGCACCCAACCTAACCCCACCACGGAAAACGTCGCCGCAGGTTTGAAATTACTTAAAGAAAATAATTGCGATAGCGTGATTTCCTTAGGCGGTGGTTCTCCACACGACTGCGCAAAAGGTATTGCGCTGGTTGCAGCCAACGGCGGTGACATCCGCGATTATGAAGGCGTTGACCGCTCTGCAAAACCGCAGCTGCCGATGATCGCCATCAACACCACGGCGGGTACGGCCTCTGAAATGACCCGTTTCTGCATCATCACTGACGAAGCGCGTCACATCAAAATGGCGATTGTGGATAAACATGTAACTCCGCTGCTTTCTGTCAATGACTCCTCTCTGATGATCGGTATGCCGAAGTCACTGACCGCTGCAACGGGTATGGATGCCTTAACGCACGCTATCGAAGCGTATGTTTCTATTGCCGCCACGCCGATCACTGACGCTTGTGCACTGAAAGCCGTGACCATGATTGCCGAAAACCTGCCGTTAGCCGTTGAAGATGGCAGCAATGCTAAAGCGCGTGAAGCAATGGCTTATGCCCAGTTCCTCGCCGGTATGGCGTTCAATAATGCTTCTCTGGGTTATGTTCATGCGATGGCGCACCAGCTGGGCGGTTTCTACAACCTGCCACATGGTGTATGTAATGCCGTTCTGCTGCCACACGTTCAGGTGTTCAACAGCAAAGTCGCTGCTGCGCGTCTGCGTGACTGTGCTGCTGCCATGGGCGTTAACGTGACAGGCAAAAATGACGCGGAAGGCGCAGAAGCGTGCATCAATGCCATCCGTGAACTGGCGAAGAAAGTGAATATCCCGGCAGGCCTGCGTGACCTGAACGTGAAAGAAGAAGATATTCCAGTGCTGGCAACCAATGCCCTGAAAGATGCGTGTGGGTTTACTAACCCGATTCAGGCAACTCACGAAGAAATTATGGCGATTTATCGCGCAGCGATGTAATCATCATTCCCACAACGGCTGGCGAGTTGTCAGCCGCTTTTTCAACTATCTCAAAACTTGCTTTTTTTGAGATAGTTTCTCTTTCCTGCTATACACTATCTCAATATTGCGCTTTTTTGAGATAAGCACATGGCTATCAAATCACCTCCCGGACTTATTCCTTTATCACACTTATCGGGTGAGGAACTCCTGGCCCACCTGCGCTTTAACCGGGTTACCGATGAAAAAGGACGTTATCTGCCTTTTGATGAGTTGCAGTACCGCATCAAAAAAGGAGAAAACGTCGATGTGGCGTGGACGCTTACCCGTCTGGCGCGCAACGCGGCGATCCAACGAATTAATTATTGCAATGAAGCGGGTGAACAGGCCGGATTCAACATTACCCCGGTGATTGCAGAAGCGTGCGAGCTTGTCGACAAACGTGCTACCGCGCTGGCGCTGAAAGATCAGACTGAACGGTTACGCGGGGCCGGAGCCGAGTTAAGCCAGTTACGCCTGGAAGAGCCGATCACCAGCTCCCAGCTGGAAGGTGCGAATACTACAACGCTGGTGGCGAGAAAAATGCTGGAAACAGGGCGGTCGCCACGCACTGAAGACGAGCATATGATTGCGGGAAATGCCCGGCTGATGGCGGAAATTCCGCACTTACTCGCAGAACCGCTGACACCTGCGCTTATTCGCCAGTTACATGCCATTGGTATGGGTGGAATCAATGACGCGAAATATCGTCCGGGAGAATTTCGTGAAACAGATGATGTTGTGATCGCCGACTATGATGGCAATATAGTGCATCAACCGCCCGCTGCGGCATTGTTACCGGAACGGCTGGAAAAAGTTTGCCAGTGGTTAAACAGCCATGAAGGGTATATTCATCCGTTGGTCCGTGCCTGCATTCTGCATTTTATGCTGGCCCATGAACATCCGTTTCGGGATGGCAACGGGCGCACCAGTCGGGCGCTGTTTTACTGGTATATGCTGAAATCGGGCTACGATGTCTTTAAATATATTTCCATCAGCAGTTTGCTTCATGCTGCACCGGTCAAATATGCCGCCAGCTACCAGTACACTGAATCAGATGGTATGGATCTGACTTATTTCCTTGAATATCAGGCGGGTGTCATTAAACGTGCTCTGCAAAACTGGCAGCAGCATATCGATGAAATTACACAACGAAGCGCAAAACTCGATAGTGTGCTGTTTAGCTCTGGTGTGCTTAAACGCCTGAATCCGCGCCAGGTAACGCTCCTGAATGTGATGCTCGCCAATCCGGGGAAAGAGTACACAGTTGCTGAAATTAGTGTGAGTCTGAGCGTCTCGGATAATACGGCGCGGACCGATTTACGGACAATTGTTAAAGAAGGATTCGCGCAAGAGAAAAGAATTAATAACCAGCAAGCAGTGTACGTCGCACACTACCCGCTGTAGCTTTTGCCCGTAAATTCGTGATAGCCGTCGTAAAGCTGTTACCGACTGGCGAAGATTTCGCCAGTCACGTCTACCCTTGTTATACCTCACACCGCAAGGAGACGATCATGACCAATAATCCCCCTTCAGCACAGATTAAGCCCGGCGAGTATGGTTTCCCCCTCAAATTAAAAGCCCGCTACGACAACTTTATTGGCGGCGAATGGGTAGCCCCTGCCGACGGCGAGTATTACCAGAACCTGACGCCGGTGACCGGGCAGCTACTGTGCGAAGTGGCGTCTTCGGGCAAACGAGACATCGATCTGGCGCTGGATGCTGCGCACAAAGTGAAAGATAAATGGGCGCACACCTCGGTGCAGGATCGCGCGGCGATTCTGTTTAAGATTGCCGATCGAATGGAACAAAACCTTGAACTTTTAGCGACGGCAGAAACCTGGGATAACGGTAAACCCATTCGCGAAACCAGTGCTGCCGACGTGCCGCTGGCGATTGATCATTTTCGCTATTTTGCCTCGTGTATTCGGGCGCAGGAAGGTGGGATCAGTGAAATTGATAGCGAAACCGTGGCCTATCATTTCCATGAGCCGTTAGGCGTGGTGGGGCAGATTATCCCGTGGAACTTCCCGCTGCTGATGGCGAGCTGGAAAATGGCTCCCGCGCTGGCGGCTGGCAACTGTGTGGTGCTGAAACCCGCACGTCTTACTCCGCTTTCTGTACTGCTGCTAATGGAAATCGTCGGTGATTTACTGCCGCCAGGGGTGGTGAACGTGGTCAACGGCGCAGGTGGGGAAATTGGCGAATATCTGGCGACCTCGAAACGCATCGCCAAAGTGGCGTTTACCGGCTCAACGGAAGTGGGTCAACAAATTATGCAATACGCCACGCAAAACATTATTCCGGTGACGCTGGAGCTGGGCGGCAAATCGCCAAATATCTTCTTTGCTGATGTGATGGATGAAGAAGATGCCTTTTTCGATAAAGCGCTGGAAGGCTTTGCACTGTTTGCCTTTAACCAGGGCGAAGTTTGCACCTGTCCAAGCCGTGCTTTAGTGCAGGAGTCTATCTACGAACGCTTTATGGAACGCGCCATCCGCCGTGTCGAAAGCATTCGCAGCGGTAACCCGCTCGACAGCGTGACGCAAATGGGCGCGCAGGTTTCTCACGGGCAACTGGAAACCATCCTCAACTACATTGATATCGGTAAAAAAGAGGGCGCTGATGTGCTCACCGGCGGGCGGCGCAAGCTGCTGGAAGGCGAACTGAAAGACGGCTACTACCTCGAACCGACGATTTTGTTTGGTCAGAACAATATGCGCGTGTTCCAGGAGGAGATTTTTGGCCCGGTGCTGGCGGTAACCACCTTCAAAACGATAGAAGAAGCGCTGGAGCTGGCGAACGATACGCAATATGGCCTGGGCGCGGGCGTCTGGAGCCGCAACGGTAATCTGGCCTATAAGATGGGGCGCGGCATTCAGGCTGGGCGCGTGTGGACCAACTGTTATCACGCTTACCCGGCACATGCGGCGTTTGGCGGCTACAAACAATCAGGCATTGGCCGCGAAACCCACAAAATGATGCTTGAGCATTACCAGCAAACCAAGTGCCTGCTGGTGAGCTACTCGGATAAACCGTTGGGGCTGTTCTGATGTGAAAGGCTGCCCGGCGTGTATTGCCGGGCACTATCAGGTATGGCTACTGCCCGTAATAGGCATTGGCCCCATGCTTACGCAGGTAGTGCTTATCCAGCAGTTCGTTTTGCATCGCAGGGAGCTGTGGCGCAAGCTGGCGCGAGAACAGACCCATATAGGCGCACTCTTCCAGTACCACGGCGTTATGCACCGCATCGGCGGCATTTTTTCCCCAGGCGAACGGGCCGTGAGAATGCACCAGTACCGCCGGGATTTGTGCCGGGTTCAACCCACGCTCTTCGAAGGTTTTAATGATCACTTCGCCGGTCTGGTATTCATACTCGCCGTTGATCTCTTCTGCGGTCATCAGGCGCGTGCAGGGGATGGCTCCGTAAAAATAATCGGCGTGAGTAGTGCCCCAGGCGGGGAGATCAAGTCCGGCCTGCGACCAGATGGTGGCGTGGCGCGAGTGGGTATGCACTATGCCGCCAATCTCCGCAAAGCGACGGTAAAGCGCCAGATGCGTTGGCGTGTCGGAAGAGGGCTTTTTGCTGCCTTCCACCACCTTGCCGCTGGCTATCTCAACCACCACCATATCGTCGGCGGTCATTACCTCATACTCAACGCCGGAAGGCTTAATCACCATCCATTGCCGCGTTTCGTCTATCGCGCTGACATTGCCCCAGGTGAACGTCACCAGATGATGAACGGGAAGCGCCAGGTTTGCCGCCAGCACGTCAGCTTTCAGTTGCTCTAACATATAAATCCGGCCTCCTGCATACGCGCTTCAATCCAGCGCCGCGCCTGAATAATCTCCAGCACCGGCTCTTTGGCTTTTTCGGTCCACATTTCAATCAGAAATGATCCGCGATAGTTCAGCTCATGCAGCGTTTTGAAGATGCCAACAAAATCGACACAGCCTTCGCCAAACGGCACATCGCGGAACTGTCCGGGGCTATGTTCGGTAACGGGTTGAGTGTCTTTCAGGTGGATGGCGGCGATACGGTCGATGCCCAGTTTCAGTTCGGCGGGAACATCATTGCCCCAGGCGCTGAGGTTGCCGACGTCCGGGTAGACGGTGAACCACGGCGAGGCGAGCATCTCGTCCCATTTTTTCCATTTGCTGATGGAGTTCATAAACGCAGTATCCATAATCTCCACTGCCAGCATGACTTGTGATGCCGCCGCCTGTTCGACCGCCCACGCCAGCCCTTCAGCAAAACGTTGCTGGGTGCCTTCGTCGTGGTCTTCGTAATAGACGTCGTAACCTGCCAGTTGAATAGTACGAATGCCGAGATCGCGCGCCAGGCGAATCGCTTTACTCATAATCTCCCGCGCCCGCTGGCGCACGGCGTCGTCCCGGCTACCAAAAGGAAAACGACGATGTGCGGACAGGCACATTGACGGAATAGCAACACCCGTTTCGATCATCGCGGTAACCAGCGAAGTACGTTGTGCGGCGCTCCAGTCAAGACGTGACAACCGTTCGTCGGTTTCATCCACCGACATTTCGACAAAATCAAAACCACAGCTTTTTGCCAGCACCAGCCGCTCCGGCCAGGAGAGATCTTTCGCCAGCGCTTTTTCATAAATGCCTAACGGATGATTACGCACGCTTGCCTCCCCAGATGGAGTCGATTTGCGCATGGAAATCGCCAGCCACTTGCGCCGGATTTGCTGCGCCTGCCAGCGCCCGTCCGGCAATAAACGCTTTCACGCGGATCTCTTTAAACAGCGGCAGGTCAGCAGGGGTAATCCCGCCGGTAATGGAAAGCTCAAGGCCGATATCGGAAAGCGCTTTCATGCGTGCCAGATCGGCCTCGCCCCACTGTTGCCCGCTGGCCTGCGCGTCACGACCACGATGATAAATGGCCTGCCGCACGCCAATACGATGCCAGTCACGGGCATCGTCCAGCGTCCAGTTGCCGAACAGCTCGATCTGGATTTCACCGCCGCAGCGTTGCGCCATCGCGTGGCCTTTTTCCACCGTGGCGAGCGGCGCGGCGCAGATGATGGTCATCCAGTTAGCGCCTGCGCCAAATGCCTGTTGCGCGAGCGTTTCACCCGCGTCGGCGACCTTCCAGTCGGCAACGATGATTTTGTCAGGGCACTGTTCGCGCAAGGCTTTCACTGCGCCAAGCCCTTCGTTTAAACAGAGAATGGTGCCTGCTTCGACAATATCGACGCTGTCTTTTAACCGCGTCACGTCGCGCTGCGCGGCTTCAAGTGATGAGTGGTCGAGGGCCAGTTGCAGAAGTGGTCGACTCATAATGTGTGCTCCTTGATGTGGGCGTGATAACCCTGAAGTGCGGCAATGAGATGTTGATAGCGTTGGTATTTTTGTTGGTAAAGCTGATGCGCGGCCATATCCGGCAGCAGGGTGCGTACCGGGTGCTGTAAGTCACGTTGGGCTTCGCTGAAATCGCGATAAACCCCGGTACCGACGCGGGCGGCAAGTGCCGCACCAAAGCAGCCGGTTTCTTCCACCTGCGGCAGCTCGATACGCAGACCGCTGACGTCCGCCAGCATTTGCATCCAGACATCGGAGTGCGCCGGGCCGCCAGTGACGCGCAGGGTGTGCACATCAGTAAAACGTTCGCGCATCCGGTTGAGATGGGTCATATGGCTGAACACCACCCCTTCATAGATAGCCTGTAAGAGGTGTGCACGGGTGTGAATGGCCTGCATCCCGTAGAAACCGCTGGTCATTTCGAGTCCGGCGTTGCTGCCGTACAGGAACGGCAGGAAAAAGAGATCGCCACCGGCTTTCGGCAAACTGGCTACGGCCTGATTAATCTCAGCAAATGAGATTTCTCCCCACTGTGCGGTAAACCATTCGAGATTGCCGGAAGAGGTGGGGCTGGCTTCGTGAACGATAAATTGACCATCGTTAACGTAGCGACCATAGACATACGGATGCGCTTCACCGTCACGTAAACCGTGGGTTATGCCGCTGGTCACCGCCCAGGTCCCCATCACCGCATTGAGGGTGAATTCGTCTTCGAGCCCGGCGCAGAGTGCGGTGGAAACCACATCAAACAGGCCGCCGACAACGGGGGTACCCGCTTTCAGACCGGTCAGTACGGCTGTCTGAGCGGTGATTTCCCCGCAGATTTCGGCAGATCCGACAACAGGCGGCAGGGCGTGATTGATTTCAGCAATCCCCAGCCAGTCGGTAAGGCACGGGTCATATTCCCCGCGACTCATGTTGTAGAGATTGGACTCAGAAATATTGCTCTCTTCACAACCTTTGACGCCGGTTAAACACCAGCGCAGGTAGTCGTGCGTCATCATCACGCAGCCAATTTGCGCGTAGCGTTCTGGTTCGTGCTCTTTCAGCCAGCGTAACAGCGACACCGGATGCCCGGTCCATAAGGTTTGTCGGGTCAGCGGATAGAGTTTTTCCGGGATGCCATCTTCCTGCCAGCGACGAACGATTTCCATCGCCCGGCGATCCGAGGACAAAATGGCGTTACCGAGCGGTTTGTCGTTTTTATCAAGTAGAAATAAGCCCTTTCCCTGCGCGGAGATGCCGATACCGACAATTTGTTCCCCGCTGACGCCGGAATGGGTAAGCAGGGCGCGAATGACAGCAGTGCAACATTGCCACAGTTCTGCCATGTCGCGCTCTGCCCAGCCTGGCTGTGGACTTAATGCGCACAGCGGCAGGCGCTGCACGCCCGCCTCCCGGCCTTCTCGGTCATACAGCCCGGCTTTCAGCCAGCTACCGCCACAATCTAACCCCAGCCAGTATTGCGTCATGGTTTATTGCACCTCATCCACGGCTTTCAGCAGATCAGCACCCTGCGGAACATCTTTAACAAACATGTCACGGACCTGGGTACCCAGCGCATCGCTAAAGGCTTTGCGGTCGAGATCGGTGATGACTTCCACGCCCGCTTCTTTCATACCGTCGATGATTTTTTGCTGATCTTCGGCGACCAGTTTGCGCTGATAGCTACCCGCTTCCTGCGCAGATGAGATCAGTGCTTGCTGGAACTCCGGGGTTAAGCCATCAAACTTCGCTTTGTTGATCACCACCAGAAGCGGCGAATAGGCGTGATGGGTCAGAGAAAGGTACTTCTGCACTTCATAAAATTTTGCTGACCAGACGACGTTGATCGGGTGTTCCTGAGCGTCGATAGTGCGGGTTTCCAGCCCGGTATAGACTTCGGCAAACGGCATCGGGATCGGGTTAGCGCCAAAAACTTTAAATGCAGCGATATTCATCGGGCTGTTGTTGGTGCGGATTTTCAACCCTTTCAGGTCGGCAGGCGTTTTGACCGGTGCACGCGAGTTGGTGACATCGCGCCAGCCGTTTTCCCAGTAGGCCAGTACTTTCAGCCCCTTACCTTCAAGGGAGACTTTCAGGTCATCACCGACTTTGCCGTCGAGCGTTTTATGCGCGTGAGCGGTATCGCGGAACAGGAACGGGACATCGAGCAGGTTGATGACGGGCGAGAGTCCCGTAAAGTTGTTAGAGCCAGACATCTCCATATCAATAGTGCCGCCACGCACGCCGCTGATCATCGCCTGCGCATTACCAAGGGTGCTATCCGGGAACAGTTTTAATTTCAGTTCGCCTTTGGTTTTTTCCTGCAGTAATTCATTAAATTTTTTCGCCGCAATATGTTGTGAATCGGTTTGTGAGGTTTCATAACCGAAACGTAATGATTGTGCCGCCAGAGAAGATGTGCTGAACGTCGCCACTCCGGCAATTAATAAAGCGTAGGTTACAGAACGTAATTTCATTATGATTTCCTTTTAACTCATCCATTTAAGAGGAGCGGTAATGAGCTCCGGTATAAAAATAAATAATGCTAACAACATGAATAAAACCATGACGTAAGGCGCAACGCCTTTTACCGCATCGTCAAATTTAAGTTTCGCCACGCCGCATACCACGTTAAGAACATTACCGACTGGAGGCGTAATCAGTGATATTGAACAGTTGATAATAAACATGATGCCGAAATAGACCGGATCTATTCCCGCTTCTTTCACTAATGGCATTAATACTGGTGTAAGAATTAATACGGTAGGCGTTAAGTCCATGACCGTACTGATCACCATAATAGCGAGCATAATGACGATGAATAATAAGCGAGGCGAATCAACCAACGGTTGTAATAGCTCCGATACCATCATGGGTAATTCGGCGATCGTAATAAGCCATGCAGATACCGCAGCAGAGGCCACCAGGAACATCACCACGGATGTGGTTTTTGCCGCGTTAATCAGCACATGATAAAGCGTGGAGAAGGTCATCTCGCGATAGACCACCACCGAGACGAACAGAGCGTAGAAGGCGGCAACCGTGCCTGCTTCGGTCGGTGTAAATAACCCCGAACGGAAACCGCCAATAATAATTATCGGTAAAAAGAGCGCCCAAATACCGGAAACTAAGGATTGCCAGACTTCTCGCAGTGAGGCTTTCGGCTGACAAGGTAAATTCAGTCGTTTTGCCTGCCACCACCAGGTAACCATCAGCGTGACGCCCATCATGATGCCTGGCGCAATGCCCGCCATAAACAGTTTGCTGATGGAGAGTCCGCTGGAGACGCCGAAGATAATGAGTGGTATGGAAGGCGGGATAATGGCCGCAATAATCCCCCCGGAACCGATAAGCCCGGCGGCGCGGTTTACCGGATAGTTGGCCTGGCGCATCATCGGCACCAGCAGCGCCGCGACAGCTGCGGTATCAGCAACCGCAGAACCGGACAGGCTTGCCATGATCATCGCTGCCAGCACGCCCACGTAACCCAGACCGCCTGGCCTGTGGCCTACCAGTTTCATTGGCAAGTCGACGATACGTTGCGACAGGCCGCCCGCGTTCATGATCTCACCCGCCAGTACAAAGAAGGGGATGGCTAACAGGGAGAAGCTGTCTGCGCCATTTACCAACGTTTGTGCCAGAATTTGCACATCAAAGATATCCATCCAGAACATCAATGAAATGCCGCACAGTAATAATGCCCAGGCGATGGGAACGCCAATTGCGATAGCCCCTAACAAACTGACAATAAATATAAGGATTGTCATCGTCAGGCTCCTTGTTGGTTTCGGCTGGGGGTATTTGTGAACTGCCGGTATAAGTGACGCAATTCCAGCAATGCGATAATCAGACTGGTGGGGATAGCGGCGGCGTACATTAAGCCAATGGGGACGCCAAGAATGGGCGATAAGTTGCTCCAGTCTTGCGCTGTTTTTTCTATAGCGCCCCAGGCCAGCCCCAGACACAGCAATAAAATGAGCGTATGGGTTAGCAGCGAAACACGTTGTTGATTAGCCGGTGAGAGTTTTTCGACTAAAAAAGTAACCTGCACATGGCTGTTGTCCATATAAGCAACGATTGCGCCAATAAAGGTTAACCAGACAAATAAAAGTCGGGATAATTCATCAATCGATAATATACTTGTGTGGAATCCATATCGAAGAATGATATTAATAAAAATAATACAAGACAGTATTGCGATGATGATCGCAAGAATGCCTTCGAGTATCCGTTTCATAACGAGTCCTTCTGGTTATGCAATATTTTTTATGCGCTAATGTTGTTAATATTCGTAATAATTATCAGAAAACGGCTAATTAGATATTCAAAGTGATATATAAATGGTTCTGTTTAACGAGATTCATTCAGAGAGTGAATGCCGTTGCGTAATATTTCGATGCGATGGTGCACATCAGCCGTCGCATTTATTTCCAGTAGCTTGATCCCAGCAAAATGCAATGTTGACGATTCTGCTACATTAAATAACTCGCGAACATGATCTGTGGTCATCAGGCTTTCTGCGCAGAATGGTGCAAACGGTGCGTGTAAATCCTGCCATTCGCCGTATGCCCCGTTTAGCGTCGTACCAGAGAACATTAACGCGCCGAGTTTTCCGGCTTGTTTCGCCATTTGGGTGTGGGTCAGCGGCAGCGTTGTATTGCGCCCTTCAATGGCAGAGCGCGCCCAGTTGATACAGATGCTGATGTCATAATCGGTAATAACTTCCAGCACATTTTCTAAAGGCAAAAAGCCTTTTCGGGGGGAAGAAGATGTCATGGCGTCGCAGTGTTCCAGCACCAGCTTGCACGGCCAGTCCCAACTGGCGATTTCTTTCAATGAGCGGGCAAAAGCGTCCGTCGCTTGCATAACATTAGGATTCGTTGCTAACGGTGCAGCCTGGAGCTCCAGTGCGAGCACTTTATTAGCCTGCAATGAGTTGATTTTATTGAACAGGTGGCGATAGTACGCCACGCAGGCCTGGCGCTGTTCTTCATCACTGGAGGCGAGACCAAACCCGCTGTTTTCGCTGCGGCGACGCATGGTTTCCATCACTGCGGTGACGACAAATTTCCAGCTCTCTGGCGTATGACGGAGTAACCATTGATCGCCCAGCGGGTGAAAATTTTCCAGGCAAGGTTGTTCCAGCCCCAAAATGTCTGGAGTCTCAGATAATTGTCGCCAGAAATCCTTCTCTTCCTCTTCACTTCTTTGGTGAAAAGAAGGTGCACAGGGATACGCGCCGATAATATAACCGGCATTATTCGTTTTCATTATGTGCTCCAGTAATCATTTTTTATAAAGCAGCGAGGGCCACTTTAACCACGATCTTGCGTATTGCCGTAGTGGCATTTTTATTACATGCCGGGCGATGTACATCCTGCGGGAAGAAAATAGCGTAACTACCCGGTATCATTTCTATAAATGATTCATGTTCACTATCGTGATAAAAAATAATATCGCGCTGCTCTAATAGTGATTCGCTGACTTTATTGTTTCCCGTATCAATGGCAATGCCGATTTTCTCTTCACCCCACGCCAGAAACTGAATATCGATATACCGACGATGCACTTCCGGACGGTTTTCTACCGCCTCGCGTGTGGTTAAATCGATAATTTGCGCATAAATATTCTTGCCGTCGATTTCGACAACGCCCGGTTCCAGGGCGTTGAAGTCGGTGGTGCGCAGAAAATCGAGCGCCTTTTCAATGGCGGCGGGCAAACGGCACGGATTAGGCTGCGCGATATGTCCAAAAATCATGGCTTATCTCCTTATAACGCCTGGATTTTTGCCCACACGCTGTCATCAACGGTAATACCGTTACGGCGGTTTTCTGCCAGCAGGGTAGTAAATTCGTGGCCGGGTAAACGAATAGCCTGGTTTTCGTCAGCACGCTCGGCACTGGTAACGTAATCCATAATGCGTTGCAGTTTGGCATCGCGGGTGGGACCGTCGATAAGCTTGTCCACTTCAATGGCAATAAAAATTTGTGAAATGCCGTATTCGTCGCTGTTGTCCTCGGTGACTTCGGCAACCGATGCGCCGTCAGAAAGGAGGGTAGCGATCATATCCAGCACAATCGACATGCCCGAACCTTTCCAGTAGCCCATCGGCAAAATGCGGCGATTTTTCTCAATAACGCCAGGTTCTTTGGTCAAATTGCCCTCATCATCAAAGCCACCATCTACCGGGAGCTGACGACCTGCCAGGCGATTAACTTCTAACATGCCGTAAGAGAACATCGACATCGACATATCGACCATGGTGATCGGCGTGGAAGGAATGGCGACGATCAGCGGGTTGGTGCCGATGCGACACTCTTTTGCGCCCCACGGTGGCATTACGGCGATGGAGTTGGTCCAGCAAATGCCAATATAGCCTTTTTCCGCCGCCTGCCAGCCGTAGCTGCCGCCGCGCATCCAGTGGTTGGCATTACGTAGTGCCACCAGACCAATACCGTGATCGGCAGCCAGTTCAATGGCGCGATCCATCATCTTTTTCGCTGTCAGGTTACCGATCGAACGCTGGGCGTCCCACTGTTCAATTGCGCCGAGGCTGGTTATACGTTTGGGTTGGGCATCAGGAATGATATCGCCGTTTTCCAGTTGTTGAATGAAACGAGGGAAACGATTAACGCCGTGAGAATAAACGCCGGATTCGGTGGTGCGGGCGAACATCTCTGCACAGGCGTCAGCCGTTTCGTTGTCAACGCCGCGTGAAATTAAGACCCGATTAAAGGCTGCTTTTAACTGCTCAAATGTCACTTTCATCCCAGGCTTCCTTGTTTTTTTGATCGCTTTTTTGGCTTAAAATTTCAATATACGAAACTTGATTTCAAATATATCGATCACTTTTTAACAAAGCAATCTGATTGATGAATTTCAAAAAACTTAAAAATCAAGTGGTTATAAATTATCTGTCGAGATCGTGAACTACGGCACACTTTGCGCTACCATCAGGACGCGACAAAATGGGGAAAGAAGTGATGGGAAAAAAAGAGAACGAGATGGCGCAGGAAAAAGAGCGCCCAGCCGGAAGCCAGAGTCTGTTTCGTGGGTTGATGCTGATTGAGATTTTGAGCAACTATCCAAACGGTTGTCCGTTGGCGCATCTTTCGGAGCTGGCTGGTTTAAATAAGAGTACCGTCCATCGCTTATTGCAGGGATTACAGTCCTGCGGCTATGTGACCACCGCGCCCGCCGCAGGGAGTTATCGCCTGACCACCAAATTTATTGCCGTCGGGCAGAAGGCGCTATCTTCGCTGAATATCATTCATATCGCCGCTCCGCATCTTGAGGCTCTGAACATCGCCACTGGTGAAACTATTAACTTCTCCAGCCGCGAAGACGATCACGCTATTTTGATTTATAAGTTGGAACCCACAACCGGGATGCTGCGAACCCGTGCCTATATAGGCCAGCATATGCCGCTCTACTGTTCCGCAATGGGCAAGATCTACATGGCGTTTGGTCACCCGGACTACGTGAAGTCATACTGGGAAAGCCATCAGCATGAGATCCAGCCGTTAACCCGCAATACCATTACCGAGCTGCCCGCGATGTTCGACGAACTGGCGCACATTCGTGAAAGTGGAGCGGCGATGGACAGAGAAGAAAACGAACTCGGCGTCTCCTGTATTGCTGTTCCGGTGTTTGATATTCATGGGCGGGTGCCGTACGCCGTGTCGATTTCGCTTTCGACATCACGTCTGAAACAGGTGGGAGAGAAAAATCTCCTGAAACCACTGCGTGAAACCGCGCAGGCTATTTCTAATGAACTGGGATTTACTGTCAGGGACGACCAGGGCGCGATTACATAACCCTTTGGACAAGTGCCAAAACTTTAACATTTCCTTCGTTGGATCAAAGCAGTAGGGACGCGCTCTCTGGCACTCTGCTGTTTTAGTGCAAAGGAGTGATCATGAACCGGTTTATTATTGCGGATGCGACGAAATGTATCGGTTGCCGTACCTGTGAAGTGGCTTGCGCAGTGTCGCATCAGGAGAATCAGGATTGCGCTGCGTTGTCACCAGACGAGTTTATTTCCCGTATTCGTGTTATTAAAGACCACAGCTGGACCACGGCAGTAGCCTGTCATCAATGTGAAGATGCACCGTGCGCGAATGTCTGCCCTGTTGACGCGATAAGCCGCGAACATGGGCATATTTTCGTTGAACAATCACGTTGCATTGGCTGTAAAAGCTGTATGCTGGCTTGCCCGTTTGGTGCGATGGAGGTCGTTTCTTCGCGCAAAAAGGCGAGGGCGATTAAGTGCGATCTGTGCTGGCATCGGGCGACGGGGCCGGCCTGTGTTGAAGCCTGCCCGACAAAGGCGTTGCAGTGCATGGATGTCGAGAAAGTGCAGCGACATCGGCTACGGCAGCAGCCTGTTTGAAACGTTTTTCCGGCGTTTCTCAACGCAGGGATAGTGCGCTTTGTTTATGCCGGATGCGGCTAAAACGCCTTATCCGGCCTACAAATTCTACCAAATTCAATATATTGCAGAAATCATGTAGGCCTGATAAGCGTAGCGCATCAGGCAATTTTTAGTGACTTTCAGCCCAGGCTCTTTCTATCTCTTCCGCCAGAATCTTCACACCCGCCTCAATTTTCTCCGGCTCTGGTACGTAGTTCATGCGCATACATTGATGCGTATGCGGCCACGGTTTATCCAGTCCCGGGAAGAAGTTGTGCCCCGGCACCATCAGCACGCCGCGTGCTTTCAGGCGCTGGTAGAGCTGCTCGGTCGTAATGGGCAAATCCTTAAACCATAGCCAGAGGAAAATGGCTCCTTCCGGTTTATGAATCAGGCAGCGATCTTCCGGTAAATAGCGGCGAATGATGGCGATAGTTTCCTGAACACGCTGGTAGTAAAACGGTTTGATGACTGTTTCAGACAGGCGCAGCAGATCGTTACGCTTAATCATTTCACACATCATCGCCGGACCAATACCGCCAGGTGCCAGGCTGATAATGCCGTTCATATTGGTGATGGCGGTGATGATTTTTTCATTGGCGATGATAATGCCGCAGCGGGAGCCAGGTAGCCCCAGCTTGGAAAGACTCATGCACAGCACGATATTCGGATTCCATAGCGGGCGCGCTTCGCTGAAGATGATACCCGGGAACGGGACGCCATAAGCGTTATCAATCACCAGCGGAATACCGTGTTGATTCGCCAGCGCGTCAAGCTTCAGCAACTCTTCGTCAGTAATCACATTGCCTGTTGGATTCGTCGGCCGGGAGACGCAAATCATCCCGGTTTCTTCGCCAATATGTAGATGCTCAAAATCGACGTGGTATTTAAACTGGCCTTCCGGCAGCAGTTCAATATTCGGACGCGCAGAGACAAACAGATCTTCTTCCAGTCCGGCGTCAGCGTAGCCAATGTATTCCGGTGCCAGCGGGAACAGCACTTTTTTGACCCGACCATCGGCACGGCGTCCGGCAAACAGATTAAATAAGTAGAAAAACGCGCTCTGGCTGCCGTTTGTTAGTGCAATATTCTGTGGTTCGATATCCCAGCCCAACTTCTCGCGCAGCATTCCGGCAAGCAGTGTGAGTAGCTCCGTTTTCCCCTGTGGACCGTCATAATTGCACAGTGCATCAGTCGCTTTGCCACTTTCCAGCATGTCGGTCAGTAGCGTCTGGAAGTAGTCCTGCATTTCCGGGATCTGCGCCGGATTACCGCCGCCGAGCATAATCGCGCCAGGCGTGCGTAAACCGTCGTTCAGATCTTCCATCAGCAGCGTAATGCCGGAGTGGCGGGTAAATTTGTCACCAAAAAGGGAGAATGTCATAGCGGGATATCTGTCGAACTCTGTAGCAAGGAAGGTAACAATAACGCTACATTTGCTGGGGTGCAAATCGGTCTGTTGAAGAGTGAGCGGTGCTTTATCCTGCAATGCTGATTAGGGCTGACATTTTATCCTGGTTGGCGGCTTCCCGAGGTACTGACGAACGGGAAGCCGGAAAAGTCACTGTTGCCCCGCCCAGATGACCAGCACTTTATCGTCGCCATGCTCACGAACAAAGCCGTAGCCCTGCTTCAGCGAAAGTGTCGTTTGTTTGCCCGCGCCAATTGCGGGATGGCGGGCGCGGAACTGGCTGATTTTTTGCCAGTGCGCGACGCTGGCGGCAGATTTACCGCTAACATCCTGCCAGTTCATATCCGAACGCGTACCTTGCAGCGGATCAGAACCGGTAGGACCGAACGGACGCGAGGATTCATCGCCATAAAAAATTTGTACCGCGCCTGGCGCTAATAATAATAACTCTGCTGCTTTGTCGCCCCCTTCACGGAACAGGCGGGTATCATGCGACGAGAGGTAGCTCAACACGTTGAAATCCTGCAATTTCTCCGCCATTTGCTGCCAGGTCGTATCCATCTGCGCCAGACAATCGACTGCTTTCGCCGCCTGCTCCTGATAATCGAAATTGATCATCGCATCGAAGTCGTGGCGATAGTAATCACTTTGCATCACGCCGTGGCCCCAGGCTTCACCGGTCATCCAGAAAGGTTTGTCATCTAATGCTTTGTCGGGGTTAGCTTTTTTCCATTCGCGAAGTGCAGCGCTGGCTTCGGTTTTCAGTTGCTGCCAGGCGGGCAACTCAACATGTTTGGCGGTATCGACCCGAAAACCATCAATCCCATAGTCGCGGACCCACTGACTTAACCAGTGGGTTAAGTAATCGCGAGGGGTAAAGCCGTCGATGTCTTTAGCGTGGGTATCCGTTTTGTTTTTATAGAACACTGGCAGACCAGAAGCGCTAGTTGATTCGGTTTTGATATCCGGCAAAAAGGCCAGCGACATAGTGAGATCGTCGAATCCAGGATTGTCGTAATCGCCGATATCCGTTCTGATCCAGTTTTTTCCCCACCATTTATCCCAGCCTGTTTTGTCGCTGAAATTAATGTAATCGTTAAAGCTATGCCAGGTTTGCCCGGCGGCAGGTTTCCAGTCGCTCCAGCGTTCACCCAGCGTTTTTTTCAGCTCGTCACCAGAAAGATATAACGCGCCAAACTGATACTCCTGCATATCCGCCAGCGTGGCATAGCCGGTGTGGTTCATCACGACATCAAAGAGAATACGAATACCGCGCTGATGCGCGCTATCAACCAGCGTCCGTAGATCGGCTTCACTGCCCATATTGGCATCAAGATTCGTCCAGTCCTGTGTGTAATAACCATGATAGGCATAATGCGGGAAATCACCTTTTGTACCGCCGCCGACCCAGCCGTGAATTTGCTCAAATGGGGCGCTTATCCATAAAGCATTAACGCCCAACTGCTGGAGATAATCCAGTTTGTTGGTCAGGCCGCGTAAATCGCCGCCGTGAAAAGTGCCAATTTCCGCCATACCGTCTTTATGACGTCCGTAACTCTGGTCATTACTGGGATCGCCGTTTTCGAAACGATCTGTCAGCACAAAGTAAACCGTGGCGTTATGCCAGTCGAAAGGGGCGGATGTGTCAGTTTCTGCCCGTTCCAGCAGGAGTAAACCGTTGCTGGTGGCAGCGGGTTGTAACGTTATTTGACCGTTCTTCACTATCGCAATTTGCTGGCTGTAATAATCCCGGACAGCGGCTCCCTCCGCAAAAGTGGCGCTGACATCCAGTGTGAGCGGTAATCCATCCCATTTCGGGCATTCACGGACCAGGCTTGCTACCGGTTCGACGGTGTTCTGGAGGGAAATCATCAATGTTGGCGTACCGGAGCGGGTGTCTAGTTGCAGCGTATATTCGCCGTCCCTGAACAATCGCCATTGAGGTGGCGTGTTGCTACAAGGTTGCAGGGAAAGCATCTGATTGAGTTTTATCGCATCCGCAGGCTGCCAGCACTGTTGGTCAAAATTTAGCATTAGTGGACGCGTACCTTTGGGCAACTGCGCGTGGCTGACAAATGTTCCCGTCCCCTGTTCGCTAAAGGCAGGGAACCCCGGAGAAGTCCAGCTGGCGGCAACGGCGAAGCCAGGAAGGAGTGTCAGAAAACAGGCGGCGAGTTTCATGGCGGATGAGTCCTTATTGCTGCGATTTCAGACAGTTTGCCAGCGATAAGCCAGACAAAACTCATCCCTGAGCGGTAAGTCCACAGGATGAGAAGCAAGGGTGAGCGATCGCGCGCAAAAAACGGCTGAATTTTGCGATAAACCCCACATTTTCTGCGATTTAGCGCCAATCTGAATCGTTAACTCGTGACATAGTTTCAGATTTGGACTATTCCTTGGGGTGCTCTTGACAGCTATTTTTGATATGATTTGAGATTCAACTCTCAAATTTGTAAAAAATATAAGGTGTTGGAATGATTAAATCCGACCAGGAGACCTGATGATTTTGACTCCCATACGACGATATGGGGCGATGATTCTTATGTTACTCACTCTGGTGTTTTCGAGTGAGGTGTTAGCGAAGACGCACACAACAACAGCGAGTCAAAAGTCCCACTTAACTAAAGCTAGTAATAAACAGGTAAGCAGTAAACAAGAGTATTCTCGCAATAGTGCAAAGAGTAGTTCACTTCCTGATTTGCGAAAATACCCTTCCGGAACACCAAGGAAAAAGGCGTTTCTCCGGACTGTAATGCCTTACATTACCAGCCAAAATGCGGCCATTACTGCGGAACGTAACTGGCTGATTTCAAAACAGTATCAGGGCCAATGGTCACCTGCTGAGCGTGCGCGTCTGAAAGACATCGCCAAACGCTACAAGGTGAAGTGGTCTGGTAATACGCGAAAAATCCCGTGGAATACCTTGCTTGAACGCGTAGACATTATCCCTACCAGTATGGTGGCGACGATGGCTGCAGCAGAAAGCGGTTGGGGAACGTCAAAGCTGGCGCGCAACAACAACAACCTGTTCGGCATGAAATGCATGAAAGGACGTTGTACCAATGCGCCGGGTAAAGTGAAAGGGTACTCACAGTTTAGTTCTGTCAAAGAATCGGTGAGCGCCTATGTCACTAACCTCAATACGCACCCGGCTTACTCTTCGTTCCGTAAATCGCGTGCACAACTGCGTAAAGCGGATCAGGAAGTGACTGCCACAGCGATGATTCACAAGCTGAAGGGCTACTCGACCAAAGGGAAGAGTTATAACAACTACCTGTTCGCAATGTACCAGGATAACCAACGGTTAATCGCGGCGCATATGTAATTGCATTTCCTCGAGCCTTATCCGACTTGTCAGGCGGATAAGGCTTTTGCTCGTATCAGGTGGTTGTGCTGAGTTACCTGATGCGACGCCGATAATTCTCATCATCGCTACAACATGACCTCGCTATTTACATCGCGATACTCTTTTGGCGTTGTGTCATATGCTTTTTTAAAAACAGAGTAGAAATATTGCAGCGATGGATAACCGCACATTTGCGATATCTCGTTAATTGACAAGGTAGTAGAAATCAGCAGGCTGCGCGCTTTCTCCAGCTTTTCGGCATGAATCATGGCGTGAATGGTTTCGCCCACCTCTTCTTTAAAACGCTTCTCAAGATTGGAGCGTGATATGCCCACCGCATCCAGTACCTGATCCACTTTAATCCCTTTACAGGCGTGATTACGAATGTAATGCATGGCCTGAATAACGGCGGGATCGGTCAGCGAGCGGTAATCTGTTGAGCGCCGTTCAATGACGCGAACTGGTGGGACCAAAATCCGCTGTAGCGGCATTTCTTCTTTATCTAATAATCGATGCAACAGTTTTGCCGCCTGATAGCCCATTTGCCGTGCGCCCTGAGCGACCGAAGAAAGGGCGACACGCGACAGATAGCGGGTCAGTTCTTCGTTATCGATGCCAATCACGCATAATTTTTCCGGTACGGGAATGTGTAGATGTTCACATACTTGCAGAATATGCCGCGCCCGGGCGTCAGTAACGGCAATAATCCCGGTTTGCGGTGGCAGCGTTTGTAGCCAGTCTGCCAGCCGATTTTGCGCGTGTTGCCAGTTCTCTGGCGCGGTTTCTAACCCCTGATAAACCACTCCGCGATACTTTTCTTCGGCGACAAGCTGACGAAATGCATATTCGCGTTCAGTGGCCCAACGTTTACCGCTTGATTCCGGAAGACCATAAAAAGCAAAGCGGTTAACGCCTTTCTCTTTTAAATGCAAAAATGCGCTTTCAACCAGCGCATAGTTATCGGTGGCAATGTAATGAACGGGTGGGTAACTTTCGGCAAGGTGATACGAGCCACCAACCCCAACAATGGGGACGTCGACATCAGCCAGCGCTTGCTCGATTTGTTTGTCGTCGAAGTCGGCAATGACGCCATCTCCTAACCAGTCCTTGATTTTATCAATGCGGGCGCGGAAATCTTCTTCAATGAAAATATCCCATTCCGATTGTGACGCCTGTAAATATTCCCCTACGCCTTCTACTACCTGCCGGTCATAGGCTTTATTGGCATTGAACAGTAATGTGATGCGGTGACGTTTAGTAAACATGGTTCTTTTCCTGCTGAATCATGCAAAAACTCAAAACCGGTAATACGTTACCGGCTTTGAGAAAATTTTTATCAAAATCAAGAACGGCGTTTGGTTGCGGAGTCCATCCATACTGCCAGCAACAGAATCGCACCTTTAACGATATACTGCCAGAAGGTCGGTACATCCATCATACTCATGCCGTTATCCAGTGAAGCCATGATGAATGCCCCCATTACTGCTCCAGCCACGCTCCCGACGCCGCCTGCCAGACTGGTGCCGCCAATCACACATGCTGCAATTGCGTCCAGCTCGGCGATATTTCCCGCAGAAGGTGAACCAGCGCCGAGTCGAGAACTGAGGATTAATCCGGCGATGGCTACCATTAATCCGTTAATAGCGAACACGGCAAGTTTGGTGCGTTCAACGTTAATCCCGGAGAGACGTGCCGCTTCCAGATTGCCGCCGATGGCATAAATGCGTCGTCCAAATGCCGTCCGCGTTGCCATAAACATTCCGCCGAGTAACAGCAACGTCAGCAGCAGAACAGGAGTGGGAACACCACGGTAATCATTCAACAGCCAGATTGCGCCTAATACGATGATAGCGGTTAAAGCCTGGCGACCGACTACTGCGGTAGAGGCCGGAGACTGCAAACCCAAAGCCTGACGGCGCATTCTTCCGCGCCATTGCCAGCCAACAAAAGCCATTAAGCCAAGCGCGCCAATGATGAAGCCGGTGCTGGCAGGTAGATAGCTTTGCCCAATTTGTGACATCGCGGCGCTGGTGGGGGAAACAGTCGTGCCGTTGGTGATGCCAATGAGTATGCCACGAAATGCCAACATGCCCGCGAGGGTGACAATAAATGAAGGGACTTTGCGGTACGCGACCCACCATCCGTTCCAGGCTCCGAGAAGCAGTCCCAGAACCAACGTCACAATGATGGTAAGTGGCAAAGGCCAGCCTAGCCAGACGTCACAAATCGCCGCGACGCCACCTAACAGCCCCATCATTGAGCCGACGGAAAGGTCGATTTCAGCAGAAATTATGACGAACACCATTCCTACCGCGAGGATGCCGGTAATCGCGGTTTGGCGTAACAGGTTGGAGACGTTACGGGCGCTTAAGTAGGCACCATCGGTGGTCCAGGTAAAGAACAGCATGATTGCGATGATAGCTGCAATCATCACGAAGACCTGCAAATTCAGTGATTTCAGCCCGGAAAAGCCACCGGATGTCGGTACGGCTAATTTCACTTCAGACGGATTGCTTTTCGACATGATGTTCGCTCCTCAATGCGGCTTCCATCACCTGCTCCTGAGTCAGGTTATGATTTATCAGGTTGGCTTTTAGTTTCCCTTCATGCATCACCAGTACACGATCGCTAAGGCCGAGCACTTCAGGTAATTCGGAAGAGATGACAATAACGGCAATACCCTGCTGGACGAGTTGGTTAATTAATTTGTAGATCTCGTATTTCGCGCCAATATCGATACCCCTGGTGGGTTCATCAAGAATGAGAATGCGCGGGTTAAGTAACAGACAGCGAGCGAGGATCGCTTTTTGTTGATTGCCGCCGCTCAAACGTCCAATAGCAAGGTCGGGGGACGACGTTTTAACTTTGAGTTGCTGGATTGATTCCAGAATACATTTTTGCTCTGCCGCGTCATCAAGCTGGCTAATACTACCGGTAAATTTTTTGAGTGCGGCGAGGGTAATATTTTTACCAACCGCCATTACCGGAACGATGCCGTCGCGCTTTCTGTCTTCGGGTACCATCGCAATCCCCTGGGCGATGGCTTGCTGACAGTTACGAATATCTACCTGTTTGCCGTCAATATAAATTTTCCCTTCCCATTGTCCGGGCCACACACCAAACAGGCACTGAATAGTCTCGGTACGTCCGGCACCAACGAGTCCGGCGATACCCAGTATTTCGCCACGTTTCAGGGAAAACGAGACATCATTAACTCGTTTAATATGACGATTAACCGGATGCCATGCCGTCAGATGTTCAATACGTAATATTTCATCTCCGGTGGTATGTGGTTCATTAGGGTAAAGCGCGGTTAACTCTCGCCCGACCATCATGGTGATAATATCGTCTTCACTCATTCCAGCAGCATCACGCGTGCCAATGTGCTGACCGTCGCGAATAACGCAAATCGTATCGGAAATCGCTTTGACTTCGTTGAGTTTGTGCGAAATATAAATACAGGCGATACCGTGCTGTTGTAGATCGCGAATAATATCCAGTAAAACCGACGTTTCCTGCTCAGTTAATGAGGCTGTCGGCTCATCGAGAATTAACAAACGCACCTGTTTATTAAGTGCCTTGGCAATTTCAACCAGTTGTTGTTGCCCAAGTCCTAAATCGCCAACGCGGGTATCAGGTGAAATGGATAAACTGACCTGTGCGAGCAGCTTCTGACAGCGTAGCGTCATCAGGTCATAATCCATAATGCCATTATGGGTTATTTCGTTACCCAGGAAGATATTTTCCAGCACGGTCAGTTCTTTCACCAGCGCCAATTCCTGGTGAATAATGGCGATACCTTTGCGTTCGGTATCGCGGATGTGACTCGCCTGAATCTCTTCTCCCGCAAAAATAATTTCGCCTTCGTAGGAACCATGGGGATAAATACCACACAGCACTTTCATCAGCGTTGATTTACCTGACCCATTTTCCCCACAGAGTGAGACGATTTCGCCAGCATTCAACCGCAAGCTGACGTTATCAATCGCCTTCACACTGCCGAAGGTTTTGGTAATGTTCTTCATTTCAAGTAGATAAGGCATAACGACTCCACCTAAGCCAATCAATTCACGCGGCATGGAGAGAAATCACGCCCCCGCTCCGCGCCGGGGCGTAACGCTTACAGCTCGCTCTCTTTGTGGAATCCGTCTTTAACTACCGTATCTTTGATGTTGTTTTTATTCACATCGATCGGTGTCAGCAGGCGGGAGGGAACATCTTTCAGGCCATTATTCAGTGTGGTATCCGCTTTTGGCTCCTGACCATTGCCCAACTCAACGGCAATTTCTGCGGCAGTATTTGCCAACAATGTAATAGGTTTATACACCGTCATAGTTTGCGTACCGGCAGCAATACGTTTAATACCTGCAAGATCCGCATCCTGGCCGGAAATTGCTACTTTCCCTGATAAACCTTGCGCGCTTAATGCCTGAATTGCCCCTCCTGCGGTGGCATCGTTTGAGGCAACTACAGCATCAATTTTGTTATTATTGGCGGTTAGCGCGTTTTCCATAATTTTCAATGCGTTTTCCGGTAACCAGCCATCAACCCATTGGTCACCAACGACTTTAATTTTTCCGGAATCAACATAAGGTTTTAATACTTTCATTTGCCCGGCGCGGAACAGCTTGGCGTTGTTATCTACCGGCGAGCCGCCCATCAGGAAGTAATTACCTTGCGGAACAATATCGACCAGGGCTTTTGCCTGCAGTTCACCGACTTTTTCATTATCGAAAGAAATATAAAAATCGATATCCGCATCGTTAATCATACGGTCGTAAGCTAATACTTTAATACCTTCTTGTTTGGCTTCTTTTACAACGTTACTTAATACCTGACCGTTATAAGGAATAATGACAAGAACATCGACACCCCGGTTAATCATGTTTTCAATCTGCGACATTTGTGTTTCTTCATTGCCATTTGCAGACTGTACAAATACTTTCGCGCCGAGAGATTCTGCTTTTTTCACAAAAATATCTCGATCTTTTTGCCAGCGTTCAAGACGGAGATCATCAATCGCCATACCTATTTTGACTTCTTTGGCGTGTGCCGCAACGTTGGTAAGCAGAAGTGAGGTGCAAAGGGTGAGTAGAATGTTCTTTATTTTCATGGTGTAGGGCCTTCTGTAGTTAGAGGACAGCTTTAATAAGTAACAATCACCGCGATAAACGTAACCAATTTTTAGCAACTAAACAGGGGAAAACAATTACAGATTTTTATCTTTCGATTACGATTTTTGGTTTATTTCTTGATTTATGACCGAGATCTTACTTTTGTTGCGCAATTGTACTTATTGCATTTTTCTCTTCGAGGAATTACCCAGTTTCATCATCCCATTTTATTTTGCGAGCGAGCGCACACTTGTGAATTATCTCAATAGCAGTGTGAAATAACATAATTGAGCAACTGAAAGGGAGTGCCCAATATTACGACATCATCCATCACCCGCGGCATTACCTGATTATGGAGTTCAATATGCAAGCCTATTTTGACCAGCTCGATCGCGTTCGTTATGAAGGCTCAAAATCCTCAAACCCGTTAGCATTCCGTCACTACAATCCCGACGAACTGGTGTTGGGCAAGCGTATGGAAGAGCACTTGCGTTTTGCCGCCTGCTACTGGCACACCTTCTGCTGGAACGGGGCGGATATGTTTGGTGTGGGAGCGTTTAATCGTCCGTGGCAGCAGCCTGGTGAGGCACTGGCGTTGGCGAAGCGTAAAGCAGATGTCGCATTTGAGTTTTTCCACAAGTTACATGTGCCATTTTATTGCTTCCACGATGTGGATGTTTCCCCTGAGGGCGCGTCGTTAAAAGAGTACATCAATAATTTTGCGCAAATGGTTGATGTCCTGGCAGGCAAGCAAGAAGAGAGCGGCGTGAAGCTGCTGTGGGGAACTGCTAACTGCTTTACAAACCCTCGCTATGGCGCGGGTGCGGCGACGAACCCAGATCCTGAAGTCTTCAGTTGGGCGGCAACGCAAGTTGTTACAGCGATGGAAGCAATCCATAAATTGGGCGGTGAAAACTATGTCCTGTGGGGTGGTCGTGAAGGTTACGAAACGCTGTTAAATACCGACTTGCGCCAGGAGCGTGAACAGCTGGGCCGCTTTATGCAGATGGTGGTTGAGCATAAACATAAAATCGGTTTCCAGGGCACGTTGCTTATCGAACCGAAACCGCAAGAACCGACCAAACATCAATATGATTACGATGCTGCGACGGTCTATGGCTTCCTGAAACAGTTTGGTCTGGAAAAAGAGATTAAACTGAATATTGAAGCTAACCACGCGACGCTGGCAGGTCACTCTTTCCATCATGAAATAGCCACCGCCATTGCGCTTGGCCTGTTCGGTTCTGTCGACGCCAACCGTGGCGATGCGCAACTGGGCTGGGACACCGACCAGTTCCCGAACAGTGTGGAAGAGAATGCGCTGGTGATGTATGAAATTCTCAAAGCAGGCGGTTTCACCACCGGTGGTCTGAACTTCGATGCCAAAGTACGTCGTCAAAGTACTGATAAATATGATCTGTTTTACGGTCATATCGGCGCGATGGATACGATGGCGTTGGCGCTGAAAATTGCAGCGCGCATGATTGAAGATGGCGAGCTGGATAAACGCATCGCGCAGCGTTATTCCGGCTGGAATAGTGAATTAGGCCAGCAAATCCTGAAAGGCCAAATGTCACTGGCAGATTTAGCCAAATATGCTCAGGAACATAATTTGTCTCCGGTGCATCAGAGTGGTCGCCAGGAGCAACTGGAAAATCTGGTAAATCATTATCTGTTCGACAAATAACGGCTAACTGTGCAGTCCGTTGGCCCGGTTATCAGTAGCGATACCGGGCATTTTTTTAAGGAACGATCGATATGTATATCGGGATAGATCTTGGCACCTCGGGCGTAAAAGTTATTTTGCTCAACGAGCAGGGTGAGGTGGTTGCTGCGCAAACGGAAAAGCTGACCGTTTCGCGCCCGCATCCACTCTGGTCGGAACAAGACCCGGAACAGTGGTGGCAGGCAACTGATCGCGCAATGAAAGCTCTGGGCGTTCAGCATTCTCTGCAAGACGTTAAAGCATTAGGTATTGCCGGACAGATGCACGGTGCAACCTTACTGGATGCTCAGCAACGGGTGTTACGCCCTGCCATTTTGTGGAACGACGGGCGCTGTGCGCAAGAGTGCACTTTGCTGGAAGCGCGAGTTCCGCAATCGCGGGTGATTACCGGCAACCTGATGATGCCCGGATTTACTGCGCCTAAATTGCTATGGGTTCAGCGGCATGAGCCGGAGATATTCCGTCAAATCGATAAAGTATTATTACCGAAAGATTACTTGCGTCTGCGTATGACGGGGGAGTTTGCCAGCGATATGTCTGACGCAGCTGGCACTATGTGGCTGGATGTCGCAAAGCGTGACTGGAGCGATCTCATGCTGCAGGCTTGCCACTTATCTCGTGACCAGATGCCCGCATTATACGAAGGCAGCGAAATTACTGGTGCTTTGTTACCTGAAGTTGCGAAAGCGTGGGGTATGGCGGCGGTGCCAGTTATCGCAGGCGGTGGCGACAATGCAGCTGGTGCGGTTGGTGTGGGAATGGTTGATGCTAATCAGGCAATGTTATCGCTGGGGACGTCGGGGGTCTATTTTGCTGTCAGCGAAGGGTTCTTAAGCAAGCCAGAAAGCGCCGTACATAGCTTTTGCCATGCGTTACCGCAACGTTGGCATTTAATGTCTGTAATGCTGAGTGCGGCTTCGTGTCTGGATTGGGCCGCGAAATTAACCGGCCTGAGCAATGTCCCTGCTTTAATCACTGCAGCTCGACAGGCTGATGAAAGTGCCGAGCCAGTTTGGTTTCTGCCTTATCTTTCCGGCGAGCGTACACCACACAATAATCCCCAGGCGAAAGGGGTTTTCTTTGGTTTGACTCATCAACATGGCCCCAATGAACTGGCGCGAGCAGTGCTGGAAGGCGTGGGTTATGCGCTGGCAGATGGCATGGATGTCGTGCATGCCTGCGGCATTAAACCGCAAAGTGTTACGTTGATTGGTGGCGGGGCGCGTAGTGAGTACTGGCGTCAAATGCTGGCGGACATCAGCGGTCAGCAACTGGATTACCGCACGGGTGGCGATGTGGGGCCAGCACTGGGCGCAGCAAGGCTGGCGCAGATTGCGGCGAATCCAGAGAAATCGCTCATTGAGTTGTTGCCGCAACTACCGTTAGAACAGTCGCATCTACCAGATGCGCAGTGTTATGCCGCTTATCAGCCACGACGAGAAACGTTCCGTCGCCTCTATCAGCAACTTCTGCCATTAATGGCGTAAACGTTATCCCCTGCCTGACCGGGTGGGGGATAATTCACATCTATATATATAAATAATTAATTAATATTTAGTATGAATTTATTCTGAAAATCATTTGTTAATGGCATTTTTCAGTTTTGTCTTTCGTTGGTTACTCGTAATGTATCGCTGGTAGATATGGAGATCGTTATGAAAACCTCAAAGACTGTGGCAAAACTATTATTTGTTGTCGGGGCGCTGGTTTATCTGGTTGGGCTATGGATCTCATGCCCATTGTTAAGTGGAAAAGGTTATTTTCTTGGCGTGTTAATGACGGCAACTTTTGGCAACTATGCATATCTTCGCGCAGAAAAACTTGGGCAACTGGATGATTTTTTTATCCACGTCTGTCAGTTGGTAGCGTTAATCACTATCGGTCTCTTGTTTATCGGTGTTTTAAACGCACCTATCAATGCTTATGAAATGGTGATCTACCCCATCGCCTTTTTTGTCTGCTTGTTTGGTCAAATGCGTTTGTTTCGCTCGGCATGAGCAACATAAAGTTCTTACACATTCAGGAATGAAAGGAATACTGTGATGGACAACAAAATATCAACCTATTCTCCGGCATTTAGTATTGTTTCATGGGTAGCCCTTATTGGCGGTATTGTTACCTATCTGTTAGGACTATGGAATGCAGAGATGCAGTTAAATGAAAAAGGGTATTATTTTGCCGTACTGGTATTAGGTTTGTTTTCCGCGGCGTCTTATCAAAAGACCGTTCGGGACAAGTATGAAGGCATACCTACCACCCCCATTTATTATATGACTTGCCTGACGGTCTTTATTATCTCTGTTGCGTTGTTGCTGGTAGGTCTATGGAATGCAACGTTATTACTCAGCGAAAAAGGCTTTTATGGGCTGGCTTTCTTCTTAAGCTTGTTTGGTGCAGTAGCGGTGCAGAAGAATATTCGTGATGCCGGAATAAACCCACCAAAAGAAACACAGGTTACCCAGGAAGAATACAGCGAATAATTCACATAAGCCCGGTCAGTCCAATGTGACCGGGCTTCTACTTAACTCACTAATCTGTTTCTGTCGATTCGTTGTACCAGCATAGAAAGTAATAAACTCACTGCCAGGGTCGCGCAAAAGATCCAAATAATATCGAGTATTGGCCAGTTTTTAAGCTCAATCCCCCGGGTGCGCAGTGCATGGATAATCAATGCATGGAACCCGTATATACCTAACGAATGGCGGGAGATTAAGCCAAGTCCGCAAATAGTACGCGTATACAGCGTGTTTTTAACCAGAGTCAATAACGCGATTGCGCAGATAAAAACCATCGGCCCACAGTAAAGATACCAGGTATCGGCAAAATTTCCGCGCCACTGTAATTCATATAATGTCCCGCGAGAGATAATAAAAACCCCCGTCGCAAACAGTGCGGCGCTCACCCACGACAGTGCTTTATGCTGTGTGTCCATCATCCCTATAGCGCGGCCCAACATGCCATAAAGGATGTAGTAAAAAGTATCGCCATTGATATATAAGTTAATTGGCAGCCATTCAAAACCGTCGATTTTCTGCGGCACGGTGTTTGGGTTAGCGATGACACCAATCACCACCATTAGCACCAGCAACATTTTTCCGCCGACGTTCTTCACCTGAATCAGCGGTGAAACCAGATAAATCACTGCAATCGCGAAGAAAAACCATAAATGGTAAAACACTGGCTTTTGCAGCAGGTTTTTCAGCGCTAACTCCACATTGATGGAGGTAAACAGCGCAATGTAGAGCAGCGCGATTGCGCTATAAAAAAACAGGCATAAGCCGATACGCAAGAAATGGCGCGACTGGGCGCTGCGTTCGCCAAAAAAGAGATAGCCGGAAATCATGAAAAATAGCGGCACGCTGACACGAGAGGCAGAATTCAGAACATTGGCGATATCCCAGGTGATGGGGCTAACACTATGAGCATTGGTCACATACCAGGTAGTGGTGTGAATCATCACCACCATTAAACACGCTATCCCTCGCAGGTTATCAATCCAGTAAATTTTGGGCTGCATCTGTGTCTCTGTATCTGGTTAAAAAAAGTCTGACCGATAAATCATTCAGTTGGCGCACTGGAATAATCTGAGTTTTATCACTACAGCTTATAGAGGCTTAAGGAAATTCGTAAGATATCAGCCACTATACCGATATAAATAATAAGACTCACCTGCAAACCAGACGGTAATTTAATGATGATGAACGCTTTCTTTCCAGCAATGGCGCTTATTGTGCTAGTGGGTTGTTCTACACCGCCACCCGTGCAGAAAGCACAACGGGTAAAGGTTGATCCTCTGCGTTCGTTGAATATGGAAGCGTTATGCAAGGATCAGGCGGCAAAACGTTATAACACCGGCGAGCAAAAAATCGACGTCACCGCCTTCGAACAGTTCCAGGGAAGCTATGAAATGCGCGGTTATACCTTCCGGAAAGAGCAGTTTGTCTGTTCTTTTGACGCGGATGGCCATTTTTTGCATCTTTCCATGCGTTAAGCCCTGCTTTTTCCCGTTTCGTACTGTATATCTTCCATCCAGCGGGTATACTGATCCCTTCCTTTAAATCCACACGTATCCAGCACGAAATAATATGCAAAAGTTTGATACCAGGACCTTCCAGGGCTTGATCCTGACCTTACAGGATTACTGGGCTCGCCAGGGCTGCACCATTGTTCAACCATTGGACATGGAAGTCGGCGCGGGAACCTCTCACCCAATGACCTGTCTGCGCGCGCTGGGGCCAGAACCGATGGCGGCTGCTTATGTTCAGCCTTCTCGTCGCCCGACCGATGGTCGCTACGGCGAAAACCCCAACCGTTTACAGCACTACTATCAGTTCCAGGTGGTCATTAAGCCATCGCCGGACAATATTCAGGAGCTGTACCTCGGTTCTCTGAAAGAGCTGGGCATGGACCCGACCATCCACGACATCCGTTTCGTGGAAGATAACTGGGAAAACCCGACGCTGGGTGCCTGGGGGCTGGGCTGGGAAGTGTGGCTAAACGGCATGGAAGTGACGCAGTTCACTTACTTCCAGCAGGTTGGTGGTCTGGAATGTAAACCGGTTACCGGTGAGATCACCTACGGTCTGGAACGTCTGGCCATGTACATTCAGGGCGTAGACAGCGTTTACGACCTGGTCTGGAGCGACGGCCCGCTGGGTAAAACCACCTACGGCGACGTGTTCCATCAGAACGAAGTGGAGCAGTCCACTTACAACTTCGAATACGCGGATGTGGACTTCCTGTTCACCTGCTTCGAGCAGTACGAGAAAGAAGCGCAGCAACTGCTGGCGCTGGAAAATCCGCTGCCGCTGCCAGCCTACGAGCGTATTCTGAAAGCCGCCCACAGCTTCAACCTGCTGGATGCGCGTAAAGCCATCTCCGTCACCGAGCGTCAGCGCTATATTCTGCGCATTCGCACCCTGACCAAAGCAGTGGCAGAAGCATACTACGCTTCCCGTGAAGCCCTCGGCTTCCCGATGTGCAACAAAGATAAGTAAGAGGCGGCTATGTCTGAGAAAACTTTTCTGGTGGAAATCGGCACTGAAGAGCTGCCACCAAAAGCACTGCGCAGCCTGGCTGAGTCCTTTGCTGCGAACTTTACTGCGGAGCTGGATAACGCTGGCCTCGCACACGGCACCGTTCAATGGTTTGCTGCTCCGCGTCGTCTGGCGCTGAAAGTCGCTAACCTGGCGGAGGCGCAACCGGATCGCGAAATAGAAAAACGCGGCCCGGCAATTGCCCAGGCGTTCGACGCTGAAGGCAAACCGAGCAAAGCGGCAGAAGGTTGGGCGCGTGGTTGCGGTATTACCGTTGACCAGGCTGAGCGTCTGACTACCGATAAAGGCGAATGGCTGCTGTATCGCGCCCATGTGAAGGGTGAAAGCACCGAAGCACTGCTGCCGAATATGGTTGCGACTTCGCTGGCGAAACTGCCGATCCCGAAACTGATGCGTTGGGGCGCAAGCGACGTGCACTTCGTGCGTCCGGTTCACACCGTGACCCTGCTGCTGGGCGACAAAGTTATTCCGGCTACCATTCTGGGTATTCAGTCCGATCGCGTGATTCGCGGCCACCGCTTTATGGGCGAGCCGGAATTCACTATCGACAATGCCGATCAGTATCCGGAAATTCTGCGTGAGCGCGGGAAAGTCATCGCCGATTACGAAGAACGTAAGGCGAAGATTAAAGCCGATGCTGAAGAAGCAGCACGTAAGATTGGCGGTAACGCTGACTTAAGCGAAAGTCTGCTGGAAGAAGTGGCTTCGCTGGTGGAATGGCCGGTTGTGCTGACCGCAAAATTCGAAGAGAAATTCCTCGCGGTGCCGTCTGAAGCGCTGGTTTACACCATGAAAGGTGACCAGAAGTACTTCCCGGTGTATGCGAACGACGGCAAACTGCTGCCGAACTTTATCTTCGTTGCCAACATCGAATCGAAAGATCCGCAGCAGATTATCTCCGGTAACGAGAAAGTCGTTCGTCCACGTCTGGCGGATGCCGAGTTCTTCTTCAATACCGACCGTAAAAAACGTCTTGAAGATAACCTGCCGCGCCTGCAAACCGTGTTGTTCCAGCAACAGTTGGGGACGCTGCGCGACAAAACTGACCGCATTCAGGCGCTGGCTGGCTGGATTGCTGAGCAGATTGGCGCTGACGTTAACCACGCTACCCGTGCGGGCCTGCTGTCTAAGTGTGACCTGATGACCAACATGGTCTTCGAGTTCACCGACACCCAGGGCGTTATGGGGATGCACTACGCGCGTCACGATGGCGAAGCGGAAGACGTAGCTGTCGCGCTGAATGAGCAGTATCAGCCGCGCTTTGCCGGTGATGACCTGCCGTCTAACCCGGTAGCCTGTGCGCTGGCGATTGCTGACAAGATGGATACCCTGGCGGGTATCTTCGGTATCGGCCAGCATCCGAAAGGCGACAAAGACCCGTTTGCGCTGCGTCGTGCCGCACTTGGCGTGCTGCGTATTATCGTTGAGAAGAACCTCAACCTTGATCTGCAAACGCTGACCGAAGAAGCAGTGCGTCTGTATGGCGATAAGCTGACTAACGCCAACGTGGTTGATGATGTTATCGACTTTATGCTCGGTCGCTTCCGCGCCTGGTATCAGGACGAAGGTTACACCGTTGACACCATCCAGGCGGTACTGGCGCGTCGTCCGACTCGTCCGGCTGATTTCGATGCCCGTATGAAAGCGGTATCGCACTTCCGTACCCTGGAAGCAGCTGCAGCACTGGCGGCGGCGAACAAACGTGTATCTAACATTCTGGCGAAATCTGACGAAGTGCTGAGCGATCGCGTGAATGCCTCTACTCTGAAAGAGCCGGAAGAAATTAAGCTGGCTATGCAGGTTGTGGTGCTACGTGACAAGCTGGAGCCGTACTTTGCGGAAGGTCGTTACCAGGATGCGCTGGTCGAACTGGCTGAGCTGCGTGAACCGGTCGATGCTTTCTTCGATAAAGTGATGGTCATGGTTGATGATAAAGAATTGCGTATCAACCGTCTGACCATGCTGGAAAAACTGCGCGAACTGTTCCTGCGCGTTGCGGATATTTCGCTGTTGCAGTAATAACGCCGTTATTAAAAAGCCTGCCATCTGGCAGGCTTTTTTTATCGCTAAATAATACAGCAACCTTTAATAATCTTCTGCTGAATAAAGATTATCTCATATATTAATTTTATGAGATTTTTTTAGGATTATATCAAGGAGAAGAAACGAACTTATTAAGCTGGAATAGCCACGGGTGCTTGAGACTGTTTGTCTCAGGTATTCACCGAAAGGCAGACAGAGAAAAGCCCCACCTGACTATAAATCAAAGTGAGGCCCCTCTATGCATAGACACCATAAGGTTAGCCTCTTACTCGTTGGAAATCAACACAGGGGGCTGGGAATGCCGCAGAAATATAGATTACTTTCTTTAATAGTGATTTGTTTCACGCTTTTATTTTTCACCTGGATGATAAGAGATTCACTGTGTGAATTGCATATTAAACAGGAGAGTTATGAGCTGGCGGCGTTTTTAGCCTGCAAATTGAAAGAGTAAGCGTCTTCGGCGGGAAATTATTCCCGCCTTTCTTACGGTGTTGCGCATTCTCATTGCACCCAAATTTATTCTTCACAAAAATAATAATAGATTTTATTACGTGATCGATTATTTATTTCCTGAAAAACAAATAAAAAAATCCCCGCCAAATGGCAGGGATCTTAGATTCTGTGCTTTTAAGCAGAGATTACAGGCTGGTTACGTTACCAGCTGCCGGGCCTTTAGCGCCGCTTTCGATGGTGAAGGACACTTTCTGACCTTCGTCCAGAGATTTGTAACCATCGTTCTGGATAGCAGAGAAGTGTACGAACACGTCTTTAGAGCCATCGTCAGGAGTGATGAAGCCGAAGCCTTTGTCAGCGTTGAACCATTTTACGATACCAGTCATTTTACCGGACATAGTGTATTACCTTTAATAATTAAGTGTGCCTTTCGGCGATATGGCGGGCTTTACAGATTTTGAAGCGTTAAAGGAATGTGCACTACGAGGGGTATCAACGATAACTCTTGAAGGGACTTGCCTTACTACACTGCTTTAATGGTCTGTACGTCAAACCGTTGATGTGCATTAAGCCACGCATTGGTGGGTGATGCAACAATTATTTTTCATATTTATGATTAATCGGTTGGAAAACGGTCCTGTTATCAGGACCGTAAACAGAAATAAAGTGGATAAAAGTCTATTCCATCAACTGCTTACTTAATGCCGGGTTGGCTTGAATCAAACGCATCAGTTTTAGTTCGGCACTTGAAGGCTTCACGCGTCTGGATTCCCATTCCTTTACCATGGCGACTGATACGCCCAAAACCCGGGCGAAATCATCGATTTTTAATCCTGTCCCTTTTCGTAACTGCTCAATTTCGGTACAGGACGTTGTTCTGTGCGTCAGGGTAATTTTCTGCGTTTCATCTTTAAAAACAATCTGTTCCAGGCTGCTCAACAGCTCATGCATTGGATCTTTATATTCCATTGAAAACTCCTCAAATCACACTGCGGGATCGTGAATTGCATCGAAGCTCATTAAGAATAGTCGGGAAAAACAGACACAGCGGGGTGTAGTCAGGGCATACTCTGACTATGATTCGATTCAGCCAGTCATTTAGCGTGACTTATAGCCACCTAACGATCTGATAAATGCCGATATATCTCTTACCACTCCCGGTTTGTAAAGATTTCGAAAATCTAACGTTCTGCGAAGGCGTAAATCTCTGGCTACAAAAAAGGCAACGGCAATATCATTTTTTAACAATGAAACAACAAATTAACCTTGTTTCATTTTCTCCATGATTTTACCAGGAAGATTACGTAGAAAGGGTATCCTGCAAGCCTGTCCTGGACTATCCTTGTCACGTCAGACACGCGTGTGTCGTTGTGCGCTTTTTTTGGGTGAAAGGAGTAAGAAAATGGCGACAGGAAAGTCCTGCTCTCGCTGGTTTGCGCCTCTTGCGGCGTTATTAATGGTAGTTAGCCTGAGTGGGTGTTTTGATAAAGAAGGCGATCAGCGTAAAGCGTTTATCGACTTCCTGCAGAATACAGTGATGCGTAGCGGTGAACGTCTACCAACCCTGACTGCCGATCAGAAAAAACAGTTTGGTCCTTTTGTCTCTGATTACGCGATTCTGTATGGTTATTCTCAGCAGGTGAATCAGGCGATGGATTCCGGTCTGCGCCCGGTTGTAGACAGCGTTAACGCAATTCGCGTACCGCAGGATTACGTTACGCAAAGCGGTCCGCTGCGTGAAATGAACGGTTCGCTGGGTGTGCTGGCGCAACAGCTGCAAAATGCGAAGTTGCAGGCCGATGCTGCGCACTCTGCGTTAAAACAGAGTGATGACCTGAAACCGGTCTTTGATCAGGCATTCACCAAAGTGGTAACGACGCCAGCTGATGCATTGCAACCGTTGATTCCGGCGGCACAAACTTTCACGCAACAACTGGTGATGGTTGGAGACTACATTGCTCAGCAAGGTACTCAGGTGAGCTTTGTCGCAAATGGCATCCAGTTCCCGACTTCACAGCAGGCAAGTGAATATAACAAACTGATTGCGCCATTACCGGCACAACATCAGGCGTTTAATCAGGCCTGGACTACAGCAGTTACTGCAACCCAATAAAGAGTAAAAGCCCGAGCGATTATCGGGCTTTACTCCACGCAGTCGCGGCTTAGTCCGCGACGTGCGGATTCACACAGTTCTTCTCAACCTTTCCTTGTAACGCATCAATCAAATTATCCACGGCACAGGCGGCCATGCCATAACGCGTCTCATGAGTGGCAGATCCAATATGCGGTACTGCGACGACGTTGGCCATTGAGAGCAACGGCGAATCTACGGACAGTGGCTCTTGTTCGAAGACATCCAGCCCGGCGGCGTGAATTTCCCCTTTCTGCAATGCAGCAATCAGTGCATTTTCATCAACCACCGGGCCACGTCCGGCATTAATGAAAATGGCGGAGGATTTCATTTTGGCGAATTGTTCTGCGCCAAACAGATGATGCGTCTCATCCGTTAACGGCAGGATCAGGCAAACGAAATCTGACTCTTGTAACAGAGTATCCAAATTGCAGTAGCGGGCGTTGAAGCGTTCTTCTGCTTCTTTATGGTGGCGACGCGCGTTATAGAGGATGGGCATGTTGAAGCCAAAGTGCGCACGTTGTGCCAGCGCCATGCCGATCCGTCCCATCCCGACAATGCCCAGTGTTTTATGGTGAACGTCAGTGCCGTACCAGTCCGGGCCTATGCTCGCGGTCCATTCGCCTGCTTTTACCCGTTCTGCTACCTCCACAACCCGACGAGCGGTAGACAACACCAGCGCCATCAGCGTATCGGCGACGGTTTCTGTTAATACGGTTGGTGTGTGCATCAGCAGAATTTTTCGGGCGGTAAGCGCATCGACATCAAAATTGTCATAGCCGACGGAGATCGTTGATGTGGCACGCAGTTTCGGCATTTTTTCCAGCAATGCGGCATCAACATTCTCGTTTGAACCCAGCAAGCCTTCAGCTTCGGCAAAAATTGCTGCATTTTGTTCGACGGTTTGTGGGCTGAGGTTTGCCACCTGGTGAACGGTGAAATGTTCTTGCAGGCGTTGCAGTAAATCATCAGGTAAGGCTTTGTAGAGGATAACGGACGGCTTCATGCTTCTCTCCATTCACTGATAAGGCGATCACCTTAGCCTGAAATATGATGAAGGAAAACTGAAGAATGCCAGGTGATTTCTGCATCACCTGACATGAAAGGGATTACAGTGGGCTTAAGGTAATTTCTACACGGCGGTTTTGCGCTTTACCTTCTGCGGTGCTGTTGCTGGCGATTGGGTTAGCCGGGCCAAGGCCTTGAGTACGGATGCGGCTGGCGTCCACGCCCTGGGTGATCAACGCGCTGGCAACGGAATCCGCACGCTGCTGGGAGAGACGCATGTTCAGGTCGTGACCCCCCGTGCTGTCGGTATAACCAATCACGTTAACCGCCGTTTTCGGATACTCTTTCAGTACCATTGCCACGCCGGTCAGGGTGTTAGCGCCCGCCGGTTTCAGGGTTGCGCTGCTGCTGTCGAAGGTCACATTGTTCGGCATATTGAGGATAATGTTATCCCCGCTGCGGGTTACGCTAACACCAGTGCCGCGCATTTTGTCACGCAGCTTCGCTTCCTGCACATCCATGTAATAACCAACGCCGCCGCCCAGAGCTGCGCCTGCTGCTGCGCCAATGAGCGCGCCTTTACCGCGATCTTTCTTCGAAGAAGAGAGCGCACCAATACCCGCGCCAACGAGAGAGCCCAGACCTGCGCCGATAGCAGATTTACCTGCTTCGCGTTCGCCGGTGTAAGGGTTAGTTGTACAGCCAGATACCGCCAGAGCGCCACTCACTACGGCGGCAATAAGATAAACACGTTTCTTCATTGTTAATCCTTAATAACCTTTTTATTCTTTGCCACGGGTTCTGTGGCGGGAGATTATGCCGCGTGAGCATGAAGATTATTCCTGGGAATACTCGGAAATTTGTAAGTAATATTTAACTGCTCAATACATCTAACCTTTCAGGAGTCTTCGGTTTGGCCAACTCATCCTCACGATATTCCGTTCTGACTGCCGCCCACTGGGGGCCTATGCTGGTTGAAACCGACGGCGAAACCGTGTTTAGCTCGCGTGGCGCGTTAGCCACAGGAATGGAAAACTCCTTGCAGAGCGCGGTTCGCGACCAGGTTCACAGCAATACGCGGGTGCGATTTCCAATGGTGCGCAAAGGCTTTCTTGCGTCACCGGAAAATCCGCAAGGCATTCGTGGGCAGGATGAATTTGTTCGCGTGAGTTGGGATGAGGCGCTGGAGCTTATTCACCATCAGCATAAACGCATTCGTGAGGCTTATGGTCCGGCATCGATTTTTGCTGGTTCCTACGGCTGGCGTTCAAACGGCGTGCTGCATAAGGCCTCGACATTATTACAACGCTATATGGCGCTGGCAGGCGGTTATACCGGGCATCTGGGGGATTATTCGACCGGCGCGGCACAGGCGATCATGCCGTATGTCGTGGGTGGCAGCGAAGTTTATCAACAGCAAACCAGTTGGCCGCTGGTGCTGGAACATAGCGATGTCGTGGTGCTGTGGAGTGCTAACCCACTCAATACGCTGAAAATTGCGTGGAATGCATCCGATGAGCAGGGGCTTTCTTACTTTTCCGCACTGCGTGACAGCGGGAAAAAGCTGATCTGCATTGATCCAATGCGATCGGAAACCATCGATTTCTTTGGCGATAAAATGGAGTGGGTGGCACCACACATGGGCACCGATGTTGCGTTGATGCTGGGGATCGCCCATACGCTGGTGGAAAATGGTTGGCACGACGAAGCGTTTCTGGCGCGTTGCACCACAGGTTATGCCGTCTTCGCCTCTTATTTGCTGGGCGAGAGTGACGGTATAGCGAAAAACGCCGAATGGGCGGCAGAGATTTGTGGTGTTGGCGCAGCGAAAATCCGCGAGCTGGCGGCTATTTTCCACCAAAATACAACCATGCTGATGGCAGGCTGGGGAATGCAGCGCCAACAGTTTGGTGAGCAAAAACACTGGATGCTCGTCACGCTGGCAGCAATGTTGGGGCAAATCGGCACACCCGGCGGCGGTTTTGGTCTTTCTTACCATTTTGCCAATGGTGGTAACCCCACGCGGCGCGCTGCGGTACTCTCTTCCATGCAGGGCAGCTTGCCGGGTGGCTGCGATGCGGTAGATAAAATCCCTGTCGCCCGCATTGTTGAAGCACTGGAAAACCCTGGTGGCGCATATCAACATAACGGTATGGACCGACATTTCCCGGATATTCGTTTTATCTGGTGGGCGGGCGGTGCCAACTTTACTCATCATCAGGATACCAATCGCCTGATCCGTGCCTGGCAAAAACCGGAGCTGGTGGTGATCTCTGAATGCTTCTGGACGGCTGCGGCGAAACACGCGGATATCGTTCTGCCTGCGACCACCTCTTTTGAGCGTAATGATCTCACCATGACCGGTGATTACAGTAATCAGCATCTGGTGCCGATGAAGCAAGTGGTGCCGCCACGCGATGAAGCGCGTAATGATTTTGATGTTTTTGCCGACTTGAGTGAACGTTGGCAGAAGGGCGGTTATGCACGTTTTACGGAAGGAAAAAGTGAGCTGCAATGGCTGGAAACGTTTTATAACGTTGCCCGGCAGCGCGGGGCAAGCCAGCAGGTTGAATTGCCGCCATTTGCTGAGTTCTGGCAAGCCAACCAGTTAATTGAGATGCCGGAAAACCCGGACAGTGAGCGGTTTATTCGCTTCGCCGATTTTCGCCGCGATCCGCAGGCGCATCCATTAAAAACCGCCAGCGGTAAGATTGAAATCTTCTCGCAGCGTATTGCCGATTACGCTTATCCGGATTGCCCGGGGCATCCAATGTGGCTGGCGCCGGACGAATGGCAGGGCAATGCCGAACCGGAACAGTTGCAGGTACTTTCTGCTCATCCGGCGCATCGTCTGCACAGCCAGCTGAATTACAGTTCTCTGCGCGAATTGTACGCGGTGGCAAATCGTGAGCCTGTCACCATTCATCCTGACGATGCCCAGACGCGCGGCATACAAGATGGCGATACTGTTCGGCTGTGGAACTCACGCGGGCAAATTCTTGCCGGAGCGGTCATTAGCGAGGGAATTAAACCTGGCGTGATTTGTATTCACGAAGGCGCATGGCCAGATCTGGATTTAACCGCTGACGGCATTTGTAAAAACGGCGCAGTGAACGTGCTGACCAAAGATCTCCCCAGCTCGCGGCTGGGGAATGGCTGTGCGGGTAATACGGCGCTGGCATGGCTGGAAAAATACAACGGTCCGGAACTGACACTTACAGCGTTTGAACCACCGGCCAGCTCATAATCCAGGTGGGTAGTTGGGTTTCATCCTGCCATGCGCAATCGACAATGTGAAAACCCTGCGCATGGTAGAAATCTATCGCCGGTTGATTTTTTTGATAAACCTCCAGCATCAGATGGGGATGGCGCTGCTGCACATACTGCATCAGCGCCTTACCAATACCGCGTCTGACGGCCTTCGGTGCGACAAACATTGCTGCCAGAAATCGGCCTTCCATAATACTGACAAAACCGAGAAGCTTGCCGTCTTCTTCCCAGACCCAGTTTTGCGCGTTGGCAAGATACGCATCGCGCACCAGCGGAATGCAGTCACGCCAGTAACTCGATTTTATAAAGGGATGCCCCCAGATTGTACTTTCCAGCCACAGTTCGAGGAGCGCGGGGAGTTCTGAACGTTGCGCTTCCCGAATCATGGTTTATTTCCCGGATGGCAACAGCAGCCAACCACATGATCATTCACCAGCCCACATGCCTGCATAAAGGAGTAACAGATTGTGGTACCGACAAACTTAAAACCACGTTTTTTTAGTGCTTTAGATAGGGCGTCGGAGGCGGGTGTAGATGTGGGGATTTCGCTCAACGTTGTGGCTTGTGTCACCTGTGGTTGATGATTGACAAACGACCAGACAAAGTCGGCAAACGGTTCGCCGTTCTGTTCCATTTGCAGGTACGCCCGCGCATTACCAATAATTGCCTGAATTTTCCCACGATGGCGGATAATCCCGGCGTCCTGTACCAGTCTTTCGACATCCTCTTCCTGCATTGCGGCAACTTTCACCGGATCGAACTGATGAAAGCATGCGCGATAGTTTTCGCGTTTTTTGAGGACGGTGATCCACGATAACCCAGCCTGCTGCCCTTCCAGGCAGATCATTTCGAACAGTTTTTTACTGTCAGTTTCAGGCACGCCCCATTCATTATCATGGTAGGCAATATAAAGCGGGTCCTGACTCACCCAGCCGCAACGTTCCATACTTTCCCTCGCTATGTACCCGATCGTAAAAATTTCAGCCGCTTTTCTTGACGCATCGGTGAAAAAGTCAATATTTAATACAGGGCTACTATGCCCGATATCCTTCATACAATGACAATAATATTGCCGAATTCGGCTCTTCCCTGGAGTCGTGTTAATGATCATAAAAAAAAGCGGTGGTCGCTGGCAGCTAAGCCTGCTTGCGAGCGTGGTAATCAGTGCCTTTTTTCTCAACACAGCTTACGCCTGGCAACAAGAATATATCGTTGATACGCAACCCGGACATTCCACAGAGCGTTACACCTGGGATAGCGATCATCAACCTGATTACAACGATATTTTGTCGCAACGTATTCAAAGTAGCCAAAGGGCGCTGGGACTGGAAGTCAATCTGGCGGAAGAAACCCCTGTGGATGTGACCAGCAGTATGAGTATGGGCTGGAATTTTCCTTTATATGAGCAGGTTACAACCGGCCCGGTCGCGGCATTACATTACGATGGCACAACTACCTCGATGTATAACGAGTTTGGCGACAGTACTACCACGCTGGCCGATCCGTTATGGCATGCCAGCGTGAGTACCTTAGGCTGGCGTGTTGACTCCCGGCTTGGCGATCTTCGACCCTGGGCGCAAATCAGCTATAACCAGCAATTTGGCGAGAATATCTGGAAGGCGCAATCAGGCCTGAGCCGGATGACGGCGACAAACCAGAACGGCAACTGGCTGGATGTCACCGTAGGCGCTGATATGTTGCTCAATCAAAATATTGCTGCCTATGCTGCGCTATCTCAGGCAGAAAATACCACTAACAATAGCGACTATCTGTATACGATGGGGGTTAGTGCCAGATTTTAACGTTATAGATACAATTGAAACCCATAAATAACAACTAATGTGGCGATAGTGGGGACTAACTTACTAAATAATAAATTTGGCGAATAATTGTCGAGTCATTCATTCCTGAACTAATGCATTTCATTCCGTTCTGATGGCATTTCATGCCGTTTTTCCCCAGGCATAAAGCGCACTTCGTTATGGTTGTCAGCAGAGATTTTTCCTTTTTATTACTGCAGGAATACTGCCATGACACCTTCAAATTATCAGCGTACTCGCTGGCTGACACTCATCGGTACTATCATTACCCAGTTTGCTCTGGGGTCGGTTTATACCTGGAGTCTGTTTAACGGTGCGCTTTCTGCCAAGCTGGGGGCTCCTGTAAGCCAGGTTGCTTTCTCTTTCGGCTTGTTAAGTCTGGGGCTGGCAATTTCGTCTTCTGTTGCGGGCAAATTGCAGGAACGTTTTGGTGTTAAACGCGTCACTATGGCTTCCGGCATTTTGCTGGGATTAGGTTTCTTCCTGACAGCACATTCCAACAACCTGATGATGCTGTGGTTAAGCGCCGGTGTGTTGGTTGGTCTGGCGGATGGTGCGGGTTACCTGTTGACGCTCTCTAACTGCGTGAAGTGGTTTCCGGAGCGTAAGGGACTTATCTCTGCTTTTGCTATCGGTTCTTATGGTCTGGGCAGCCTGGGTTTTAAATTTATCGACACGCACCTGCTCGAAACGGTGGGTCTGGAAAAAACCTTTGTTATTTGGGGCGCGATTGTACTGGTGATGATTGTCTTTGGCGCAACGTTAATGAAAGATGCGCCGAAGCAGGAAGTGAAAACCAGCAATGGTGTGGTGGAGAAGGACTACACCCTGGCAGAGTCGATGCGTAAACCGCAGTACTGGATGTTAGCGGTTATGTTCCTGACTGCGTGCATGAGTGGTCTGTATGTGATTGGTGTAGCGAAAGATATCGCTCAAAGCCTGGCGCATCTTGATGCAATTTCCGCAGCCAATGCTGTGACGGTTATTTCCATCGCCAACCTTTCTGGTCGTCTGGTGCTGGGCATTCTGTCTGACAAAATCGCCCGTATCCGTGTTATCACCATTGGTCAGGTGATTGCGCTGGTGGGTATGGCTGCCCTGCTGTTTGCACCATTGAATGCAGTGACGTTCTTTGCAGCGATTGCCTGTGTGGCATTTAACTTTGGTGGCACGATTACGGTGTTCCCGTCACTGGTCAGTGAGTTCTTCGGCCTCAATAACCTGGCGAAAAACTACGGCGTCATTTACCTCGGTTTCGGTATCGGCAGCATTTGTGGTTCGATTATCGCTTCACTGTTTGGCGGATTCTATGTGACTTTCTACGTGATTTTCGCCCTGCTGATTCTGTCACTGGCGCTTTCTACGACCATTCGCCAGCCAGAGCAGAAAATGTTGCGTGAGGCGCATGGCTCCCTTTAATCATCTGCCGCGAGCTACTGGGCTTCAGCTTCAGTGTGCATCAAACGCATCAACGAAATGTATAAACAATAACGCGTAAAATTTGGGCCAGTTAGCTGGCCCTTTTTACTGCTTTTTGTAACGCTAAAGTCTCTTTTCAAACTTGCATTTTTGTAAATTTGTGCTTCGTGCACACTCTTTCCCCACACTTTTTCCCTTTGCTGTGGTCTACTTATTCGCGCGTGTAGATTTTACTTATCTGACTACCTCCGCACTTTTCCCCTGCCTGGCCTGAAAAGCCACTAAGCAGGGTGTTATCACCTGTTTGTCCAGGGTTTGTTTGCATGAGATACATCAAATCGATTACACAGCAGAAGCTGAGCTTCTTGCTTGCAATCTATATTGGCCTTTTTATGAATGGCGCGGTTTTTTACCGCCGCTTCGGCAGCTATGCGCACGATTTTACCGTCTGGAAAGGTATTTCTGCTGTTGTTGAACTGGCCGCCACCGTACTGGTGACCTTCTTTTTACTGCGTCTTCTTTCGCTGTTTGGCCGCCGCAGCTGGCGTATTCTGGCATCGCTGGTGGTGCTCTTTTCCGCAGGTGCCAGCTATTACATGACCTTCCTTAATGTAGTCATTGGTTATGGCATCATCGCATCCGTCATGACCACCGATATCGACCTGTCAAAAGAAGTTGTTGGTCTGAACTTTATTCTCTGGTTAATCGCCGTAAGCGCGTTGCCTCTTATCCTTATCTGGAATAACCGCTGTCGTTACACCTTGCTCCGACAACTGCGAACCCCAGGGCAACGTATTCGCAGCCTGGCGGTCGTCGTACTGGCAGGTATTATGGTTTGGGCACCGATTCGTTTGCTGGATATCCAGCAGAAGAAAGTGGAGAGGGCGACAGGTGTTGATTTGCCGAGTTATGGCGGCGTCGTCGCGAACTCTTATCTGCCATCAAACTGGCTTTCGGCATTAGGTCTTTATGCCTGGGCGCGGGTCGATGAATCTTCCGATAACAATTCTCTCCTTAATCCTGCGAAGAAGTTTACGTACCAGGCTCCACAAAACGTTGATGATACATATGTCGTTTTCATTATTGGTGAAACCACGCGCTGGGATCATATGGGCATTTTCGGCTATGAACGCAATACCACACCGAAGCTGGCTCAGGAGAAAAATCTGGCGGCGTTCCGTGGTTACTCCTGTGATACTGCAACCAAACTCTCACTGCGTTGCATGTTTGTACGTCAGGGTGGAGCAGAAGATAATCCGCAGCGCACATTAAAAGAACAGAACATTTTCGCGGTATTGAAGCAGTTAGGATTCAGTTCTGATCTCTACGCTATGCAAAGCGAAATGTGGTTCTACAGCAATACGATGGCGGACAACATTGCTTATCGTGAGCAGATTGGTGCGGAGCCACGTAACCGTGGCAAGCCGGTAGATGATATGTTGCTGGTAGACGAAATGCAGCAATCGCTGGGGCGCAACCCGGATGGTAAGCATCTGATCATTCTGCATACCAAAGGCTCACACTTTAACTACACCCAGCGTTACCCGCGCAGCTTTGCGCAGTGGAAGCCGGAATGTATTGGTGTTGATAGCGGCTGTACCAAAGCGCAGATGATCAACTCATACGACAACTCGGTGACCTATGTGGATCACTTTATTTCCAGCGTGATTGATCAGGTTCGCGATAAGAAAGCGATTGTGTTCTATGCAGCTGACCACGGTGAGTCAATTAATGAACGCGAGCACCTGCACGGCACGCCGCGTGAACTGGCACCGCCGGAACAGTTCCGTGTGCCGATGATGGTCTGGATGTCGGATAAATATCTGGAAAATCCGGTCAATGCGCAGGCATTTGCGCAGCTGAAAAAAGAAGCCGACATGAAAGTGCCACGCCGTCATGTAGAGCTGTACGACACCATCATGGGTTGTCTTGGCTATACTTCACCGGATGGTGGAATTAACGAAAACAACAACTGGTGCCACATCCCGCAGGCAAGAGAGGCGGCGGCTAACTAAGAGGCCTGCTGACTTTCTCGCCGATCAAAAGGCATTTTGCTATTAAGGGATTGACGAGGGCATATCTGCGCAGTAAGATGCGCCCCGCATTCGGTGATTGGCGCAGCCTGGTAGCGCACTTCGTTCGGGACGAAGGGGTCGGAGGTTCGAATCCTCTATCACCGACCAAATTCGAAAAGCCTGCTCAACGAGCAGGCTTTTTTGCATCTGTAGCTCATGAGGAAGAGAACCCCCGGGGGCGGGGAGGTTCGACTCGACGTAGGCCTGATAAGACGCGCCAGCGTCGCATCAGGCAAATGTACCGGCCCATTGTCGGATGCGGCGCGACCGCCTTATCCGATCTACACACCACACATTTCCCTGTCAAATTTGCGCCCCATATCTCACTATCCATTAACGGATTTGTGACAGAAACCATTGTCTTTTTTTATATTTGCTTAAATCTTTTTTTGCGTTACTTATGGCTGGCGCTGGCATTTTCCGCTGTGCGTTTTAGCGTTCATGGTATTAATCGCTCAGATATCCACCTTTTCCTCAGATTTTTTTCACAAAATGCATAAAACTTAATCACCAATTGTTGCTAAATATTAAGCTGATTGTTCTGGTCATGTTGGAGTAGCACAAATTTCTCTGCTGCAAATAGCTGTTTGAAGTTTTTTTAATCTTTGTTTGTGGATTCTCACCGTTGGTGTAAATCCCGGTTGGCTGTATTGACGTTTTCACATTCTGTTGACAGATTGTAGGTCACGAGGGGCATTTTATGGAGGATCCGCACTGTTACACTGATGTTAATTAGTACGGCATCCCCACCTCATAACGTTGACCCGACCGGGCAAAAAACAAAAAAGGTCAGGCAGCGACAACCCACTGCAAAGGGTTAAAACAACAAACATCACAATTGGAGCAGAATAATGCGTATTTCCTTGAAAAAGTCAGGGATGCTGAAGCTTGGTCTCAGCCTGGTGGCTATGACCGTCGCAGCAAGTGTTCAGGCTAAAACTCTGGTTTATTGCTCAGAAGGATCTCCGGAAGGGTTTAACCCGCAGCTGTTTACCTCCGGCACCACCTATGACGCCTCTTCCGTACCGCTTTATAACCGTCTGGTTGAATTTAAAATCGGCACCACTGAAGTGATCCCGGGCCTCGCTGAAAAGTGGGAAGTCAGCGAAGACGGTAAAACCTATACCTTCCATCTGCGTAAAGGTGTGAAGTGGCACGACAATAAAGAATTCAAACCGACGCGCGAACTGAATGCCGATGACGTAGTGTTCTCGTTCGATCGTCAGAAAAACGCGCAAAACCCGTACCATAAAGTCTCTGGCGGCAGCTACGAATACTTCGAAGGCATGGGCTTGCCAGAGCTAATCAGCGAAGTGAAAAAGGTGGACGATAACACCGTTCAGTTTGTGCTGACTCGCCCGGAAGCGCCGTTCCTCGCTGACCTGGCAATGGACTTCGCCTCTATTCTGTCAAAAGAATATGCTGACGCGATGATGAAAGCCGGTACACCGGAAAAACTGGACCTCAACCCAATCGGTACCGGCCCGTTCCAGTTACAGCAGTACCAGAAAGATTCCCGTATTCGCTATAAAGCGTTTGATGGCTACTGGGGCACCAAACCGAAGATCGATACGCTGGTCTTCTCTATTACTCCTGACGCTTCCGTGCGTTACGCGAAATTGCAGAAGAACGAATGCCAGGTGATGCCGTACCCGAACCCGGCAGATATCGCCCGCATGAAGCAGGATAAATCCATCAACCTGATGGAAATGCCGGGGCTGAACGTCGGTTATCTCTCGTATAACGTGCAGAAAAAACCACTGGATGACGTGAAAGTTCGCCAGGCTCTGACCTACGCGGTGAACAAAGACGCTATCATCAAAGCGGTTTATCAGGGCGCGGGCGTATCAGCGAAAAACCTGATCCCGCCAACCATGTGGGGCTATAACGACGACGTTCAGGACTACACTTACGATCCTGAAAAAGCGAAAGCCTTGCTGAAAGAAGCGGGTCTGGAAAAAGGTTTCTCCATCGACCTGTGGGCAATGCCGGTACAACGTCCGTATAACCCGAATGCTCGCCGCATGGCGGAGATGATTCAGGCAGACTGGGCGAAAGTGGGCGTGCAGGCCAAAATCGTCACCTACGAATGGGGTGAGTACCTCAAGCGTGCGAAAGATGGCGAGCATCAGACGGTAATGATGGGCTGGACTGGCGATAACGGGGATCCGGATAACTTCTTCGCCACCCTGTTCAGCTGCGCCGCCTCTGAACAAGGCTCCAACTACTCAAAATGGTGCTACAAACCGTTTGAAGATCTGATTCAACCGGCGCGTGCTACCGACGACCACAATAAACGTGTTGAACTGTACAAACAAGCACAGGTCGTGATGCACGATCAGGCTCCGGCACTGATCATCGCTCACTCCACCGTGTTTGAACCGGTACGCAAAGAAGTTAAAGGCTATGTGGTTGATCCATTAGGCAAACATCACTTCGAAAATGTCTCTATCGAATAATTAAAGCCATACAAGACTGATGGCAAAGGCAAAACTGCCTGATGCGCTCCGCTTATCAGGCCTACGAAAACTCTGCAATGTATTGAGTTTGCACGATTTTGTAGGTCGGATAAGGCGTTTGCGCCGCATCCGGCATAAACAAAGCGCTCTTTGTCAACAATCTGCATACCCGGTGGCGCTGTGCCTCTGCGTGCAGCGCCATCCGGCAGCAATACTTCATTCCCTGTCCCACAAGGGCGGGAATTGATTTGTGAGCAATACAGACACGCAGTTCCAGGCTGCGGGTCATTATAGAGAATCCGGGTTATGTTGCAGTTTATTCTCCGACGTTTGGGACTCGTCATCCCCACGTTTATCGGTATTACCCTTCTCACATTTGCCTTTGTCCACATGATCCCGGGCGATCCGGTGATGATCATGGCGGGCGAACGTGGGATCTCCCCAGAGCGTCACGCGCAATTGCTGGCTGAACTCGGCTTAGATAAACCGATGTGGCAGCAGTATCTCCATTACATTTGGGGCGTAATGCACGGTGATTTAGGCATTTCGATGAAAAGCCGAATTCCGGTATGGGAAGAGTTCGTGCCGCGCTTTCAGGCCACGCTGGAACTTGGCGTCTGCGCGATGATTTTTGCGACCGCAGTCGGGATTCCGGTTGGTGTGCTGGCTGCGGTTAAACGTGGTTCCATTTTCGATCACACAGCGGTTGGCCTGGCGCTGACCGGCTACTCGATGCCAATTTTCTGGTGGGGCATGATGCTGATCATGCTGGTTTCGGTGCACTGGAACCTGACGCCTGTCTCCGGTCGTGTGAGCGACATGGTGTTCCTCGATGATTCCAATCCGTTAACCGGTTTTATGCTGATCGACACCGCCATCTGGGGTGAAGACGGTAACTTTATCGATGCCGTCGCCCATATGATCCTGCCCGCCATTGTGCTGGGTACCATCCCGCTGGCGGTCATTGTGCGTATGACGCGCTCCTCGATGCTGGAAGTGCTGGGCGAAGATTATATCCGCACCGCGCGTGCCAAAGGTCTTACCCGGATGCGGGTGATTATCGTCCATGCGCTGCGTAACGCGATGCTGCCGGTGGTGACCGTTATCGGCCTGCAGGTGGGAACATTGCTGGCGGGGGCGATTCTGACTGAAACCATCTTCTCGTGGCCCGGTCTGGGGCGCTGGTTGATTGACGCACTGCAACGCCGCGATTATCCGGTAGTGCAGGGCGGCGTATTGCTGGTGGCGACGATGATTATCCTCGTCAACCTGCTGGTCGATCTGCTGTACGGCGTGGTGAACCCGCGTATTCGTCATAAGAAGTAAGGGGACATCATGTCACAGGTTACTGAAAATAAAGTGATTAGCGCACCGGTGCCGATGACCCCGTTACAGGAGTTCTGGCACTATTTTAAACGCAACAAAGGCGCGGTTGTCGGGCTGGTTTACGTCGTCATCGTGCTGTTTATCGCGATCTTTGCCAACTGGATTGCACCCTATAACCCAGCGGAACAGTTCCGCGATGCACTGCTCGCCCCGCCAGCCTGGCAGGAAGGCGGCAGCATGGCGCACTTGCTGGGCACTGATGACGTGGGGCGTGATGTGCTGTCGCGGCTGATGTACGGCGCGCGCTTGTCGCTGCTGGTTGGCTGTCTGGTAGTGGTGTTATCGCTGATTATGGGCGTTATTCTCGGCCTGATCGCTGGTTACTTTGGCGGTCTGGTCGATAACATCATCATGCGTGTGGTCGATATCATGCTGGCGCTGCCAAGTCTACTGCTGGCACTGGTGCTGGTGGCGATTTTCGGCCCGTCGATTGGTAACGCCGCGCTGGCGCTAACCTTCGTTGCGCTGCCGCATTATGTGCGCTTAACCCGCGCCGCCGTGCTGGTGGAAGTTAACCGCGATTACGTCACCGCGTCTCGCGTGGCGGGTGCCGGGGCAATGCGCCAGATGTTTATTAACATCTTCCCGAACTGCCTTGCGCCGCTGATTGTTCAGGCGTCGCTCGGTTTCTCTAACGCCATTCTCGATATGGCTGCTCTTGGTTTCCTCGGCATGGGCGCGCAGCCGCCAACGCCGGAGTGGGGCACCATGCTCTCTGATGTGTTGCAGTTCGCGCAAAGCGCCTGGTGGGTCGTGACCTTCCCGGGTCTGGCGATCCTGCTGACGGTGCTGGCATTTAACCTGATGGGTGACGGTCTGCGTGACGCGCTCGATCCCAAACTGAAGCAGTAAGAGGTTCGAGATGGCGTTATTAAATGTAGATAAATTATCGGTGCATTTCGGCGACGAAAGCGCACCGTTCCGCGCCGTAGACCGCATCAGCTACAGCGTAAAACAGGGTGAAGTGGTCGGGATTGTGGGTGAGTCCGGCTCTGGTAAATCGGTCAGTTCGCTGGCAATTATGGGGCTGATTGATTATCCGGGCCGCGTAATGGCGGAAAAGCTGGAGTTTAACGGTCAGGATTTGCAGCGTATCTCAGAAAAAGAGCGCCGCAACCTGGTGGGTGCCGAAGTGGCAATGATCTTCCAGGACCCGATGACCAGCCTTAACCCGTGCTACACCGTGGGTTTCCAGATTATGGAAGCGATTAAGGTGCATCAAGGCGGCAACAAAAGTACCCGCCGTCAGCGAGCGATTGACCTGCTGAATCTGGTCGGTATTCCCGATCCGGCATCGCGTCTGGATGTTTACCCGCATCAGCTTTCCGGCGGCATGAGCCAGCGCGTGATGATCGCCATGGCGATTGCCTGTCGACCAAAACTGCTGATTGCCGATGAACCGACCACTGCGCTGGACGTGACCATTCAGGCGCAAATTATCGAACTGCTGCTGGAGCTACAGCAGAAAGAGAACATGGCGCTGGTGTTAATTACCCATGACCTGGCGCTGGTGGCGGAAGCGGCACATAAAATTATCGTGATGTATGCAGGCCAGGTAGTAGAAACGGGCGATGCGCACGCTATCTTCCATGCGCCGCGTCACCCGTATACTCAGGCATTGCTGCGTGCGCTGCCGGAATTTGCTCAGGACAAAGAACGTCTGGCGTCGTTGCCAGGTGTCGTTCCCGGCAAGTACGACCGCCCGAACGGCTGCCTGCTTAACCCGCGCTGCCCCTACGCCACTGACAAATGCCGTGCTGAAGAACCGGCGCTGAATATGCTCGCTGACGGGCGTCAGTCCAAATGCCATTACCCACTTGATGATGCCGGGAGGCCGACACTATGAGTACGCATGAGGCCACCTCGCAACAACCGCTGTTGCAGGCTATCGACCTGAAAAAACATTATCCGGTGAAGAAAGGCATGTTCGCGCCGGAACGTCTGGTGAAGGCGCTGGATGGCGTTTCGTTTAACCTTGAACGTGGCAAAACGCTGGCAGTAGTAGGTGAATCTGGCTGCGGTAAATCGACCCTCGGTCGGTTGCTGACGATGATTGAAACGCCCACCGGCGGCGAACTGTATTACCAGGGGCAGGATCTGCTCAAGCACGATCCGCAGGCGCAGAAGCTACGTCGGCAGAAAATCCAGATTGTCTTCCAGAACCCTTACGGTTCGCTGAATCCGCGTAAAAAAGTTGGGCAGATTCTCGAAGAGCCGCTGCTGATCAACACCAGCTTAAGCAAAGAACAGCGTCGGGAAAAAGCCCTGTCGATGATGGCGAAAGTCGGCCTGAAAACCGAGCATTACGACCGCTATCCGCATATGTTCTCCGGCGGTCAGCGTCAGCGTATCGCCATTGCCCGAGGTCTGATGCTCGACCCGGATGTGGTGATTGCCGATGAGCCGGTTTCCGCGCTGGACGTCTCAGTGCGTGCGCAGGTGCTGAATCTGATGATGGATTTGCAGCAGGAACTGGGGCTATCTTATGTCTTTATCTCCCACGATCTGTCGGTGGTGGAGCACATTGCTGATGAAGTGATGGTGATGTACCTGGGCCGCTGCGTGGAGAAGGGGACGAAGGACCAAATCTTCAATAACCCGCGCCACCCGTACACTCAGGCGCTGCTCTCCGCGACACCACGCCTGAACCCGGACGATCGTCGCGAACGCATCAAACTTACCGGTGAACTGCCAAGCCCGCTGAATCCACCGCCAGGCTGCGCCTTCAACGCCCGCTGTCGTCGGCGCTTCGGCCCCTGCACCCAGTTGCAGCCGCAGCTAAAAGACTACGGCGGTCAACTGGTAGCCTGTTTTGCTGTTGATCAGGATGAAAATCCGCAGCGTTAACTCACAAAACCGGGGCCATGCGCTCCGGTTTACTCAATCAACTTCAACAGTGGCGACAAGCATAACAAAATGCCGTACAGCAGAATCATCCAGGCTTTAAACCCGCGAAGTTTTTCCAGTTGTGAGACTTTATAGATCAGGAAAAACGGAATGAGGCACGACACAATGCCATATAACGGGCTTCCCAACTGAAAGAACACCAGCACCGATACACGAAACGAAACCCAAATCGTCAACGTAATGACGATAAAAGTGCAGATCGCCAGAGTCAGCACGAGTGAGTTAATTTTCCTGGTATCAATAATTCGGCTTAACAGATTGAGAATAATGCCTTTAATGGCCTCGTGGAAACCGAGATAAATGCCAAAGAATGCAGTCAGTACGGCAAAGATATTCAGTACCGTAGAGGTGATATGAATGATATGCCCAGGGATCACCTGCGCGGCCAGTGCCAGTGCCGAGATATTTTGTTCAAAGGCAGAAACGGCTTCTTCGTGGCTAATTGAGAAGGTAAACGAAAAGGCAAAAAACAAGATCACCGCAATGAGCGTGATATAGCTAATCCGGTGGGTACGCAGCGCGAGCCGGGTTGCCAGTACTTTATCCGCTTCCCGTTTACGATAGGCAATATTCATTGGGTTAAGTACCTGAATAAATACCGCGGAAAAGAAGCAAAATGGAATAGTAAGCAGGACATCGCGGAAAAAGTCGGAGGCTTGCGGGAAGGCGGTTATATTGGCGAAATTCCAGTGCGGGATCATCGCAAAACCGAACACGACAATAATCCCCACTTTGACCACCACCATTGGTCCGGAAATCTTAAACAGTAATCGTTCACCACCAGACGCAATCGCCACCAGTACGGCGAAAATGGCGACTTTATAAAATAGAGATTGAGAAAGATCGGCATCGGTTAAACCGAAGGTTTTCAGGTACGAGGCGCTGTCGAAAACCACGGAGAGAGAGTAGATAAAAATCCCGTGGATAATCATCAAAAAGTAGATAACCCCGAGGAAAATTCCCCAGTTCTTCCCCAGGTAATGACTGATAATATCGGTGTAGTCATTACAGGAATCGCTTTCAGAAAGGGTTTTTAAATAAATGTCCTGTACTACCCAGGTGGCAGGATAAGCAATGATCGCTGCGGTAATAAATACCCAAATTCCCTTCAAGCCAATTTGTACTGGCATCAGCACGGTTCCGGCACCAATCGCCATGCCTATGCATAATAAAACCCAGCCGAAGTCGTAGCGTGTAAACGGCAATTTCTGATCGTGTTTCGGTAGTGTGTTGTGCTGCATAAAGTCCTGTCCAGAAAGAAGTCGGCCTCGCAAAAATGAATAAACCCAGTTTCTCTTGCGCAACAGGTGGAGAAGTCGAATACGCAGTATGTAAAAAATGAGGCAACAGATTCACTGGGGAGGTCGCGAGGAGGCGCAATTCTACAAAATTGCGCATTTCACTACTAGTCTGGAGTCAGCCCGGATATGAGCTGCAACTATTGCAAATAAAGAAATTAAGCTGGAAGGCATCACGCAATGAGGAAGATTGCCGGGTGCTGACGGCAAAAAACAATCGTAAAATCAGCGGCAAGCCGGAAGGGTTCCGGTGAGGCGCAATGTTGCGGGGGCTTTATCCCTGGTGGCATTGGTTGCTGGAGAGAGAAAACCCCCGCACGTTGCAGGTATGCACCTGACAACATCACGGGGGCTAATCTTGAACCTAGACCACTCAAGAATAGCCGCGAAACGTTGTCATTACAACTCAGGCGGCTATATGACGCTCGCAGAGCTGGGCATGGCCTTCTGGCATGATTTAGCGGCTCCGGTCATTGCTGGCATTCTTGCCAGTCTGATCGTGAACTGGCTGAACAAGCGGAAGTAACGTGCCAGACGGGCGTCAGGCTGCCGTAATGGCAATTTGCGCCCGGATCAGGCCGCAGGGGTAAAACTCTGCGGCCTTTTTCGTAAGAAAAATGCAACGGTTGCAAGCGGATAATATTCTGCGGAATGCGCAGCACAGAGTGAAGACGTGACGGATTCCGGAACAGAAAAACAGTCGTAGAATCAGCGGCAAGCCGGAAGGGTTCCGGTGAGGCGCAATGTTGCGGGGGCTTAATCCCTGGTGGCATTGGTTGCTGGAGAGAGAAAACCCCCGCATATTGCAGGTATGCACCTGACAACATCACGGGGGCTAATCTTGAACCCAAACAACTCAAGAATAGCCGCGAAACGTTGTCATTACAACACAGGCGGCTATATGACGCTCGCAGAACTGGGCATGGCCTTCTGGCATGATTTAGCGGCTCCGGTCATTGCTGGCATTCTTGCCAGTCTGATCGTGAACTGGCTGAACAAGCGGAAGTAACGTGCCAGACGGGCGTCAGGCTGCCGTAATGGCAATTTGCGCCCGGATCAGGCCGCAGGGGGAAACTCTGCGGCCTTTTTCGTTCTTACTGCGGGTAAGGCACCCAGTCGCCGCCGTTCAGGCGAACGTACGGTTTATCCTGGTATTGAATAACTACTGCATTTGAGTTCTCGGAGACCGGTGCTGTTTGTGGCAACCCACTGGTGAGTTTTTTCCAGTCAACATTGTCTTCGGAGAAAATCTTGCCATCAAGAACGCGAACCACCAGATCGGAGATAGCCAGGAAGCTGCTCGGTTGGTCGATGACAATCGGTGCCCCCTGATGTGGTGCCTTCATGCCGAAGAATTTCACCCCAACGGGGACGTCTGTGATAGACGGGCTAGGGATATCACGTAGACCAGATACCTGCATTCTGTCGCCCTTCAGCGCGCCGCCGTGTTCCGGCACCACGACCACCATCACTTTACGACCCGATTTCTCCAGTTCAGTAAAGAAGGCGTCCAGTTCATCAAAGAATTTTTGCGCCCGCGCTTTGTAATCCGCTGTTTTGCTGACGCCCGGATAATGGTTGCCGTCATGCAGTGGAAGCGTGTTGTAGAACGTGGCACTACGGCTGTTTTTATCTTTTTCGGTAACGTCCAGCCAACGGTTAAGCACGGCGGTATCGTCATAAACCGGCGAACCATCAAAGCCCAGCAAAATAACCGGCAGATTTGTTTGATCCATCAATTCGCTCTGCATGCCGCCATTTTCGCGAACTTCTTTCAAAAAACCGCCGAACTGGCCGTTATGTCCCATCATCAGGTGCTGGGTAAAGCCCAGTTTCGACAGGTTATCAAACAGATAGCAGTCGTTATTTGCCGGTTGATACAGATTAGTGTGCGAAGTCTGCCCGCAGCTGGCGCGCAGTAAACGGATCGCCGCCGGGCCACTGTAGGAGGTGGCGGAGTTAAAGTTCTTGAACTCAATATCGAAATGCGACCACAGTGGATGCGACATCAATCCGGCGGCTTCAATATCCGACCAGGAAAGCGAACAGATATTAATCACCAGTAGTTCAAATGGCTGAGCATCAGCGGGCAGCGAAGACGGGAAGATCGATTTACGTTTCGCCTCCGCGTTATAGAAATTATTCAGCCAGGCGTTAAGGTTTGCTGTTGTTGGCGGTGCAGTTTGTGCGGGTATATCACCCACTACCGGTGCGCCACCCGTCGCCGCAACGGTTGCCGCTGCGTTACCACCCGTCGTTGTTACAGTGGTCGTCGGTTGACCGGCTGGCCACAAGGAGAAACTTGGTCCCGCCAGGGTAAGTACGTTCAGCCATAGCAGAATGGCAACCACAAAAACGGTAATGCGAATCCATTGTGACAGGAATAACCAGGCCACGAATAAAACAAAAATGGCCCCAATCATCTGCCAGTTAATAAAGCGTGTGACAAGATCGATTAAATAATCGGTACTGAACCCCGCCACCTGCGAACCCTGGCTCATTATGCTTTCCGGGCCAGGCAACCAGGTGTCATGCCAGAACAAAGCAAAGCCGATCGGCAGGGCAATCCAGTGGCGCAAGCGATGCAGGCTGTAGCGCGGAATGGGCATCAGCAGAAACGCGGCAAACACCAGATTGAGGAGCGGATGGAAGTTAAGATATCCCGCCCACAACAGGCCGAACTTAACCAGAAAATAGAAGTTCCAGCCGGAAAGGCCGCGCCAGTATTGCCAGAGGGAAGAAGGCATGGCGGTATTTTGCGTAAATTGAGTCATTTTTTGGTTGCCCTGGCTTTTTCCGTGCGGCGTAACGTCCCGGCCGGTTTAACATAACGAGGTTTAGCAAAGAACAAACGTAAGGTGTCGCGAATGCGTCGCAAAGAGTGCCGCGCCAGATAGCCCAGCGGGAAAAATATCAGTGCGCAAACGACAATAATTTCAATGATATCGCTGATGGTCATCATGATGAGCGCTCCACAGCATCATCTAACAGTCGCATTGGTTCTGGTATTCGTCGCCAGTGGCGACCATCGTGCTCGGCATTGATGACCGGTTTAGAACTTTGCGCTAAAGGCAGCGGCATGCCCCATTGTTCTGGGGCAAGCAGGCGCATCTGCACCAGCTCGGCACTGATTTGATCATCTTCAAACCAGACCATTCGGTTTGAGAAAATGTCGCCAGTAGGCAATGGGAAAATATGATTCAACGCGGTATCCAGATCGTTAATCCGACAGAATGAGAGAAACAGCACCAGCCGATTACCGCCAATGGTCATGATATCGCCGGTACGGTTAGGGCGACATAGCGTCAGGGCTTGCTCAACGCGGATACCCGGTACCGGACGTAGGGCAACCAGAACGCCTTTACCGTGGGCAGGTAATAGAGGGTTATTCATCATGTTGTTGACGGCATTACAGAACACATCCCACTTCTGGAAACCACGCAGTTTGAGCGGCTGGGTCATTGACAGCAAGGTAGTGATATCTTCCGGCACATAGCGACTAAACTTCTGCCCTTGCACGCTTTCGATCATCGTCAGACAGCGGGAGAGTGGCGCATTCCACGGGATAACCATATTTGCACCGCAGGCCAATAATAAACGTTCATCGGTGGCGCGCAGGCTGGCGGTATTTTCCCGTACGAGGATTTTCATCGCACTACCGCGCTGGCGACGCAGAGTATGAATGCTGCGGGCCAGTGGCTCGATTTGTGCATTTTGCTGTAAAGAAAAGACCACCGTCGCCGCCTGAGCGGTACGGGCTTCATTGAACAGGACTTCGTTATTGTTGAACAGTTGCCAGTGTTCCGATAGCGGCGGAGCACCCTCCAGTACAGCAACATTACTCAGAATGCGTTTTTCGTCGCTGCGTGGTTGGATTTCCGCCTCCTGGTGTTGAACTAATGTCCAGCAACCATTTTGTTGCTGAACGCTAAGCTGCTGACGGGCGCTGACCCCTTTTTCGTTGCACCAGAAAGCAATATCCAGCAAATGTTGGTCGCCCTGAAAACGCAAACTGGCAAGACCAAAAAGTGAACGGTATTCCTCAAGTAACAATGAAAATTGTTTATCGTTATTATTTCCGGAATTAATTACCAAAAGCGAACAATGGTTTAGCCGGCTCCATTTATTCATTTTATCCAACCATGAGCGAAGCCGCTCGGCAGGAATGTTTTGCCATGCGTTATTTGCGCAAACAAGAATAAAAAGGTAATTATGGGGATCAATAGAACACTGCAAATCACGGGCCAAATAGTATAGACCTTTTTCATGATTTAGCATTGAAAATAATGTTATTTTTCCCGGCCCTTGAGAATCATCTAATTGAAAGATTTTCGCTGGATCGCTGTCCATGCTAATGACCGCGACGTGTGCGGTTTCAGCCTGGGATGCAATTGTTTGATTCGCCAGACTGATAGCATCTTCATGGCGATCGACGTTAAACCACCAGACGCCGCCTGCTGGCATATGTCGCAGCTCATCCCATAATGATGAGATACCGATAGAGAATACAGGGTCCACAATGTCCCTCATGTCAACATTTTGTCTGATTATCAGTTTACTAGCGAAAGCTAAGAAATAAACCTACCATTGAAATTAAAACTTATCAGATTTAGCATGTGAATCAATTTAGCAGGTCACAAGACATGTGATTTTAGTCTTTTCGTTTTTAACTTTTTCTGTTGCGTAACGGAAAGTCAAAAAGTGAGCACATTCCCGTCTCGCCGTAAACAATAAACCGACGAAATGCTCACAGTTAGAATTGTCTCATGAACGGTACGGTTATTTCATAGGGATCAAGAAAAATGAATAACAATGAACCAGATACTCTGCCTGATCCCGCGATAGGCTATATCTTCCAGAATGATATTTTGGCGTTAAAGCAGGCATTTTCACTGCCTGATATTGATTATGCCGATATTTCCCAACGCGAACAGTTGGCCGCGGCATTAAAACGCTGGCCGTTGCTGGCAGAGTTTGCGCAACAAAAGTAGGGGATTGGTGAATGGCCGTACTGGGATTGCAGGGGGTTCGGGGAGGCGTGGGGACAACAACCATCACCGCCGCATTAGCCTGGTCATTACAAATGTTGGGAGAAAATGTCCTGGTGGTCGATGCCTGCCCGGACAACTTGTTGCGCCTGTCATTTAACGTTGATTTTACCCACCGTCAGGGTTGGGCCAGAGCTATGCTGGATGGCCAGGACTGGCGTGACGCCGGGTTACGCTATACCTCGCAGCTCGATTTGCTGCCTTTTGGTCAGTTATCCATTGAAGAACAAGAAAATCCACAGCACTGGCAAACCCGGCTGAGCGATATTTGCTCCGGCTTACAGCAACTAAAAGCCAGCGGGCGTTACCAGTGGATTTTAATTGACTTACCGCGTGATGCCTCGCAGATAACCCACCAGCTGCTGAGTTTGTGCGATCACTCGCTGGCAATCGTCAATGTGGATGCCAACTGCCATATCCGACTGCATCAGCAAGCGCTGCCGGATGGTGCACATATTTTGATTAATGACTTCCGTATTGGCAGCCAGGTTCAGGACGATATTTACCAGCTTTGGTTGCAAAGCCAGCGCCGATTGCTGCCGATGCTCATTCATCGTGATGAAGCGATGGCTGAATGTCTGGCAGCTAAGCAACCAGTCGGTGAATTTCGCAGTGATGCGCTGGCGGCTGAAGAAATACTGACGCTGGCTAACTGGTGCCTGTTAAACTATTCCGGGCTGAAAACGCCAGTCGGGAGTGCATCATGAGTATCCTGACCCGGTGGTTGCTTATCCCGCCGGTCAACGCACGGCTTATCGGGCGTTATCGCGATTATCGTCGTCACGGCGCGTCGGCTTTCAGCGCGACGCTCGGCTGTTTCTGGATGATCCTGGCCTGGATTTTTATTCCGCTGGAGCACCCGCGCTGGCAGCGTATTCGCGCAGAACATAAAAACCTGTATCCGCATATCAACGCCTCGCGTCCGCGTCCGCTGGACCCGGTCCGTTATCTTATTCAAACATGCTGGTTACTGATCGGTGCATCGCGCAAAGAAACGCCGAAACCGCGCAGGCGGGCATTTTCAGGTCTACAAAATATTCGTGGACGTTACCATCAATGGATGAACGAGCTGCCTGAGCGCGTTAGCCATAAAACACAGCATCTTGATGAGAAAAAAGAGCTCGGTCATTTGAGTGCCGGGGCGCGGCGGTTGATCCTTGGTATCATCGTCACCTTCTCGCTGATTCTGGCGTTAATCTGCGTTACTCAGCCGTTTAACCCGCTAGCGCAGTTTATCTTCCTGATGCTGCTGTGGGGGGTAGCGCTGATCGTACGGCGGATGCCGGGGCGCTTCTCGGCGCTGATGCTGATTGTGCTGTCGCTGACCGTTTCTTGCCGTTATATCTGGTGGCGTTACACCTCGACGTTAAACTGGGACGATCCGGTCAGCCTGGTGTGCGGGCTTATTCTACTCTTCGCTGAAACGTACGCGTGGATTGTGCTGGTGCTCGGCTATTTCCAGGTCGTATGGCCTCTGAATCGTCAGCCGGTGCCATTGCCGAAAGATATGTCGCTGTAGCCGTCGGTGGATATCTTTGTCCCGACTTACAACGAAGATCTCAACGTGGTGAAAAATACCATTTACGCTTCGCTGGGTATCGACTGGCCGAAAGACAAGCTGAACATCTGGATCCTCGATGACGGCGGCAGGGAAGAGTTTCGCCAGTTTGCGCAAAACGTGGGGGTGAAATATATCGCCCGTACCACTCATGAACATGCGAAAGCGGGCAACATCAACAATGCGCTGAAATATGCCAAAGGCGAGTTCGTGTCGATATTCGACTGCGACCACGTACCAACGCGATCGTTCCTGCAAATGACCATGGGCTGGTTCCTGAAAGAGAAACAGCTGGCGATGATGCAGACGCCGCACCACTTCTTCTCGCCGGATCCGTTTGAACGCAACCTGGGGCGTTTCCGTAAAACACCGAACGAAGGCACGCTGTTCTATGGTCTGGTGCAGGACGGCAATGATATGTGGGATGCCACTTTCTTCTGCGGCTCATGTGCGGTGATTCGCCGTAAGCCGCTGGATGAGATTGGCGGTATTGCTGTCGAAACGGTAACCGAAGATGCGCACACTTCTCTGCGTCTGCACCGTCGTGGCTACACCTCCGCGTATATGCGTATTCCGCAGGCAGCGGGGCTGGCGACCGAAAGTCTCTCGGCGCATATCGGTCAGCGTATTCGCTGGGCGCGCGGGATGGTGCAAATCTTCCGTCTCGATAACCCGCTCACCGGTAAAGGGCTGAAGTTTGCTCAGCGACTGTGCTATGTCAACGCCATGTTCCACTTCTTGTCGGGCATTCCACGGCTGATCTTCCTGACTGCGCCGCTGGCGTTCCTGCTGTTTCATGCCTACATCATCTACGCGCCAGCGTTGATGATCGCCCTGTTTGTGCTACCGCATATGATCCATGCCAGCCTGACTAACTCGAAGATCCAGGGCAAATATCGCCACTCTTTCTGGAGTGAAATCTACGAAACGGTGCTGGCGTGGTATATCGCACCACCGACGCTGGTGGCGCTGATTAACCCGCACAAAGGCAAATTTAACGTCACCGCCAAAGGTGGACTGGTGGAAGAAGAGTACGTCGACTGGGTGATCTCGCGGCCCTACATCTTCCTTGTTCTGCTCAACCTGGTGGGCGTAGCGGTTGGGATCTGGCGCTACTTCTATGGTCCGCCAACCGAGATGCTCACCGTGGTCGTCAGTATGGTGTGGGTATTCTACAACCTGATTATTCTCGGCGGCGCAGTCGCAGTATCGGTAGAAAGCAAACAGGTACGCCGATCGCACCGCGTGGAGATGACGATGCCCGCAGCAATTGCCCGCGAAGATGGTCACCTCTTCTCGTGTACCGTTCAGGATTTCTCCGACGGTGGTTTGGGGATCAAGATCAACGGTCAGGCGCAGATTCTGGAAGGGCAGAAAGTGAATCTGTTGCTTAAACGCGGTCAGCAGGAATACGTCTTCCCGGCTCAGGTGGCGCGCGTGATGGGTAATGAAGTTGGGCTGAAATTAATGCCGCTCACTACCCAGCAACATATCGATTTTGTGCAGTGTACGTTTGCCCGTGCGGATACATGGGCGCTCTGGCAGGACAGCTACCCGGAAGATAAGCCGCTGGAAAGTCTGCTGGATATTCTGAAGCTCGGCTTCCGTGGCTACCGCCATCTGGCGGAATTTGCGCCTTCTTCGGTGAAGGGCATATTCCGTGTGCTGACTTCTCTGGTTTCCTGGGTTGTATCGTTTATTCCGCGCCGCCCGGAGCGGAGCGAAACGGCACAACCATCGGATCAGGCTTTGGCTCAACAATGATGATAACGCGATGAAAAGAAAAATATTCTGGATTTGTGCAGTGGCTCTGGGGATGAGTGCGTTCCCCTCTTTCATGACGCAGGCGACGCCAGCAACGCAACCACTGATCAATGCTGAGCCAGCTGTAGCCGCCCAGGCGGAGCAAAATCCGCAGGTGGGGCAAGTGATGCCGGGCGTGCAGGGCGCAGATGCGCCAGTCGTGGCGCAGAACGGTCCTTCCCGTGATGTGAAGCTGACCTTTGCGCAAATTGCGCCGCCGCCGGGCAGCATGGTGCTACGTGGCATTAACCCGAACGGCAGCATTGAGTTTGGTATGCGCAGCGATGAAGTGGTGACGAAGGCGATGCTCAACCTCGAATACACGCCATCGCCATCATTACTGCCTGTCCAGTCGCAGTTAAAGGTTTATCTCAATGATGAACTGATGGGCGTGCTGCCAGTGACCAAAGAACAGTTGGGTAAAAAAACGCTGGCACAAATGCCCATTAACCCGCTGTTTATTACTGATTTCAACCGTGTGCGGCTGGAGTTTGTCGGCCATTATCAGGACGTGTGCGAAAACCCGGCCAGCACCACGCTTTGGCTGGATGTTGGGCGGAGCAGTGGACTGGATCTGACCTATCAGACCCTGAATGTGAAGAATGACCTGTCACACTTCCCGGTGCCATTCTTTGACCCGCGTGATAACCGCACCAACACCTTGCCGATGGTCTTTGCGGGTGCGCCGGATGTTGAGCTGCAACAAGCATCTGCCATTGTCGCCTCGTGGTTTGGTTCGCGTTCTGGCTGGCGTGGGCAGAACTTCCCGGTGCTCTATAACCAACTGCCGGATCGCAATGCCATTGTCTTTGCCACCAATGACAAACGCCCGGACTTCCTGCGCGATCATCCGGCGGTAAAAGCCCCGGTGATTGAGATGATTAACCATCCGCAGAATCCTTACGTCAAACTGCTGGTGGTGTTTGGTCGTGACGACAAAGACTTGTTGCAGGCAGCGAAAGGTATCGCTCAGGGTAACATTCTGTTCCGTGGTGAAAGTGTGGTAGTGAATGAAGTGAAACCGCTGCTACCGCGTAAACCGTACGATGCGCCGAACTGGGTGCGTACCGATCGTCCGGTCACCTTTGGTGAACTGAAAACCTATGAAGAACAATTACAATCCAGCGGTCTTGAGCCAGCAGCGATTAACGTTTCGCTAAACCTGCCGCCGGATCTCTACCTGATGCGCAGTACCGGCATTGATATGGATATTAATTACCGCTACACCATGCCGCCGGTGAAAGACAGTTCGCGGATGGATATCAGCCTGAATAACCAGTTCCTGCAATCCTTCAACCTGAGCAGCAAACAGGAGGCGAACCGCCTGCTGCTGCGGATTCCGGTATTACAAGGTTTGCTGGATGGCAAAACGGATGTCTCTATTCCAGCGCTGAAACTGGGCGCGACCAACCAGCTGCGGTTCGACTTTGAGTATATGAACCCGATGCCGGGCGGTTCGGTGGATAACTGCATTACCTTCCAGCCGGTGCAGAATCATGTGGTGATTGGTGACGACTCCACCATCGACTTCTCGAAGTATTACCACTTCATCCCGATGCCGGATCTACGCGCCTTTGCTAACGCGGGCTTCCCGTTCAGCCGGATGGCGGATTTGTCGCAAACCATCACCGTGATGCCGAAAACGCCAAACGAAGCACAGATGGAAACCTTGCTGAATACCGTTGGCTTTATCGGTGCGCAGACGGGCTTCCCGGCGATTAACCTGACGGTGACCGATGATGGCAGCACCATTCAGGGCAAAGATGCCGACATCATGATCGTCGGTGGTATCCCGGACAAACTGAAAGATGACAAGCAGATCGACCTGTTGGTGCAGGCTACCGAAAGCTGGGTAAAAACGCCGATGCGCCAGACCCCGTTCCCCGGTATTGTGCCGGACGAGAGCGATCGCGCGGCAGAAACCCAGTCAACGCTGACCTCTTCCGGTGCGATGGCGGCGGTGATTGGCTTCCAGTCGCCGTATAACGACCAGCGCAGCGTGATTGCGCTGCTGGCAGATAGCCCACGCGGTTATGAAATGCTTAACGATGCGGTGAACGATAGCGGCAAACGCGCCACCATGTTCGGTTCGGTCGCGGTGATCCGCGAGTCCGGTATCAACAGCCTACGTGTTGGCGATGTTTATTACGTAGGTCATCTGCCGTGGTTCGAGCGCTTGTGGTATGCGCTGGCAAACCATCCGATTCTGCTGGCGGTGCTGGCGGCTATCAGTGTGATATTGCTGGCGTGGGTACTGTGGCGTCTGCTGCGTATTATTAGTCGTCGTCGTCTTAACCCGGATAACGAGTAATTGAAGATGAATGTGTTGCGTAGTGGACTCGTGACGATGCTGCTGCTGGCTGCCTTTAGTGTTCAGGCAGCCTGTACCTGGCCTGCCTGGGAGCAGTTTAAAAAGGATTACATCAGTCAGGAAGGGCGCGTCATCGACCCCAGCGACGCGCGCAAAATCACCACCTCCGAAGGGCAAAGTTACGGCATGTTCTTTGCCCTGGCGGCTAACGACCGTGCAGCTTTCGATAATCTTCTCGACTGGACGCAGAACAATCTCGCTCAGGGTTCTTTAAAAGAACATTTGCCCGCCTGGCTGTGGGGCAAGAAAGAGAACAGTAAGTGGGAAGTGCTGGACAGCAATTCGGCCTCCGATGGTGATGTCTGGATGGCCTGGTCGTTGCTGGAGGCGGGGCGTTTGTGGAAAGAGCAGCGTTATACCGACATCGGCAGCGCATTGCTAAAACGTATCGCGCGGGAGGAAGTGGTGACGGTGCCTGGGCTGGGCTCCATGTTGTTACCGGGCAAAGTGGGTTTTGCTGAGGATAACAGCTGGCGTTTTAACCCCAGCTACCTGCCGCCGACGCTGGCGCAGTATTTCACCCGCTTTGGCGCGCCGTGGACCACGCTGCGCGAAACCAATCAACGTTTATTGCTGGAAACCGCCCCGAAAGGCTTTTCGCCAGACTGGGTGCGCTATGAGAAAGACAAAGGCTGGCAGCTAAAAGCCGAAAAAACATTGATCAGCAGCTACGACGCTATCCGCGTTTACATGTGGGTAGGCATGATGCCTGACAGCGATCCGCAAAAAGCGCGGATGCTCAACCGGTTTAAACCGATGGCGACATTCACTGAGAAAAACGGTTATCCGCCGGAAAAAGTGGATGTGGCTACGGGGAAAGCGCAGGGTAAAGGACCGGTCGGTTTTTCTGCCGCCATGCTGCCCTTTTTACAAAACCGCGATGCGCAGGCCGTTCAGCGCCAGCGCGTGGCCGATAACTTTCCCGGCAGCGATGCCTATTACAACTATGTGCTGACCCTGTTTGGACAAGGCTGGGATCAACACCGTTTCCGCTTCTCGACAAAAGGTGAGTTATTACCTGACTGGGGCCAGGAATGCGCAAATTCACACTAAACATATTCACGCTTTCCCTCGGTCTGGCCGTCATGCCGATGGTCGAGGCAGCACCAACCGCTCAGCAACAGTTGCTGGAGCAAGTTCGGTTAGGCGAAGCGACCCATCGTGAAGACCTGGTGCAACAGTCGTTGTATCGGCTGGAACTTATTGATCCGAATAACCCGGATGTGATTGCTGCCCGTTTTCGTTCTCTGTTACGTCAGGGCGATATTGATGGCGCACAAAAACAGCTCGATCGGCTGTCGCAGTTAGCGCCGAGTTCAAATGCGTATAAATCGTCACGGACTACGATGCTGCTTTCCACGTCGGATGGTCGTCAGGCACTGCAACAGGCAAGATTGCAGGCGACGACTGGTCATGCGGAAGAAGCTGTGGCGAGTTACAACAAACTGTTCAACGGTGCGCCGCCGGAAGGTGACATTGCTGTCGAGTACTGGAGTACGGTGGCGAAAATTCCGGCCCGCCGTGGCGAAGCGATTAATCAGCTAAAACGCATTAATGCGGATACGCCGGGCAACACGGGCCTGCAAAACAATCTGGCGCTATTACTGTTTAGTAGCGATCGCCGTGATGAAGGTTTTGCCGTCCTGGAACAGATGGCGAAATCGAACGCCGGGCGCGAAGGGGCCTCTAAAATCTGGTACGGGCAGATTAAAGACATGCCTGTCAGCGATGCCAGCGTTCAGGCACTGAAAAAATATCTCTCGATCTTTAGCGATGGCGATAGCGTAGCTGCTGCACAATCGCAACTGGCAGAACAGCAAAAACAGCTGGCCGACCCTGCTTTCCGCGCTCGTGCGCAAGGTTTAGCGGCGGTGGACTCTGGCATGGCGGGTAAAGCCATTCCCGAACTACAACAGGCGGTGCGGGCGAACCCGAAAGACAGTGAGGCTCTGGGGGCGCTGGGCCAGGCGTATTCTCAGAAAGGCGATCGCGCTAATGCGGTGGCGAATCTGGAAAAAGCCCTCGCGCTGGATCCGCACAACAGCAATAACGACAAATGGAACAGTCTGCTGAAAGTAAACCGCTACTGGCTGGCGATCCAGCAGGGCGATGCCGCGCTGAAAGCCAATAATCCTGACCCGGCAGAACGGCTGTTCCAGCAGGCACGTAATGTCGATAACACCGACAGCTATGCAGTGCTTGGGCTGGGCGATGTGGCGATGGCGCGCAAAGATTATCCCGCCGCCGAACGCTATTACCAGCAGACCTTGCGTATGGACAGCGGCAACACTAACGCCGTGCGCGGGCTGGCGAATATTTACCGCCAGCAGTCGCCAGAAAAAGCCGAAGCGTATATCGCCTCGCTCTCTGCCAGCCAGCGGCGCAGCATTGATGATATCGAACGCAGCCTGCAAAACGACCGTCTGGCACAGCAGGCAGAGGCACTGGAAAACCAGGGGAAATGGGCGCAGGCGGCAGCACTTCAGCGGCAACGACTGGCGCTGGACCCCGGCAGTGTATGGATTACTTACCGACTTTCGCAGGATCTCTGGCAGGCCGGACAACGCAGCCAGGCCGATACGTTAATGCGCAATCTGGCGCAGCAGAAGCCGAACGACCCGGAGCAGGTTTACGCTTACGGGCTGTACCTCTCCGGTCACGACCAGGACAGAGCGGCGTTGGCGCATATCAACAGCCTGCCGCGCGGGCAGTGGAACAGCAATATTCAGGAGCTGGTTAATCGACTGCAAAACGATCAGGTGCTGGAAACCGCTAATCGCCTGCGAGAAAACGGTAAAGAGGCAGAAGCGGAAGCGATGCTGCGCCAGCAACCGCCTTCCTCGCGTATTGACCTCACGCTGGCTGACTGGGCGCAGCAGCGACGTGATTACACCGCCGCCCGCGCTGCATATCAGAATGTCCTGACGCGGGAGCCAACTAACGCCGATGCCATTCTTGGTCTGACGGAAGTGGATATTGCTGCCGGTGACAAAGCGGCGGCACGTAGCCAGCTGGCGAAACTGCCTGCCATTGATAACGCCTCGCTGAACACACAGCGGCGCGTGGCGCTGGCACAGGCGCAGCTTGGCGATACCGCAGCGGCGCAGCAGACATTTAATAAGTTGATCCCGCAGGCAAAATCTCAGCCACCGTCGATGGAAAGCGCGATGGTACTGCGTGATGGTGCGAAGTTTGAAGCGCTGGCGGGCGATCCAACGCAGGCGCTGGAAACCTACAAAGACGCTATGGTTGCATCCGGTGTGACCACGACGCGTCCGCAGGATAACGACACCTTTACCCGGCTGACCCGTAACGACGAGAAAGATGACTGGCTGAAACGCGGCGTGCGCAGCGATACGGCGGACCTCTATCGCCAGCAGGATCTTAACGTCACTCTCGAGCACGATTACTGGGGTTCGAGCGGTACCGGTGGTTACTCCGATCTGAAAGCGCACACCACTATGTTGCAGGTGGACGCGCCCTATTCTGACGGGCGGATGTTCTTTCGCAGTGATTTCGTCAATATGAACGTCGGCAGTTTCTCCACTAATGCCGATGGCAAATGGGATGACAACTGGGGCACCTGTACATTACAGGACTGTAGCGGCAACCGCAGCCAGTCGGATTCCGGTGCCAGCGTGGCGGTCGGCTGGCGAAATGACGTCTGGAGCTGGGATATCGGTACCACGCCGATGGGCTTCAACGTGGTGGATGTGGTCGGCGGCATCAGTTACAGCGATGATATCGGGCCGCTGGGTTACACCGTTAACGCCCACCGTCGGCCCATCTCCAGTTCTTTGCTGGCCTTTGGTGGGCAAAAAGACTCTCCGAGCAATACCGGGAAAAAATGGGGCGGCGTGCGTGCCGACGGCGTGGGGCTAAGTCTGAGTTACGATAAAGGTGAAGCAAACGGCGTCTGGGCATCGCTTAGCGGTGATCAGTTAACCGGTAAAAATGTCGAAGATAACTGGCGTGTGCGCTGGATGACGGGCTATTACTATAAGGTCATCAACCAGAACAATCGCCGCGTCACAATCGGCCTGAACAACATGATCTGGCATTATGACAAAGACCTGAGTGGCTACTCACTCGGTCAGGGCGGTTACTACAGTCCGCAGGAATACCTGTCGTTTGCCATACCGGTGATGTGGCGGGAGCGCACGGAAAACTGGTCGTGGGAGCTGGGGGCGTCTGGCTCGTGGTCGCATTCACGCACCAAAACCATGCCGCGTTATCCGCTGATGAATCTGATCCCGACCGACTGGCAGGAAGAAGCTGCGCGGCAATCCAACGATGGCGGCAGCAGTCAGGGCTTTGGCTACACGGCGCGGGCATTACTTGAACGACGTGTTACTTCCAACTGGTTTGTCGGCACGGCAATTGATATCCAGCAGGCAAAAGATTACGCACCCAGCCATTTCCTGCTCTACGTACGTTATTCCGCCGCCGGATGGCAGGGTGACATGGATTTACCGCCGCAGCCGCTGATACCTTACGCCGACTGGTAAGTTTTCAGATAGCGCCTCTCTTAATGCCGCTGCGATCGGGTATACTCGGGCGGCAATCTGGGATTTCCGGGGGGAGACAATTTGCGCGTAAGTCGCTCGTTAACAATCAAGCAGATGGCAATGGTGGCAGCCGTTGTCCTGGTGTTCGTTTTTATTTTTTGCACCGTTTTGCTGTTCCATCTGGTCCAGCAGAATCGCTATAACACGGCTACGCAACTGGAAAGCATTGCTCGCTCTGTCCGCGAACCCTTATCTTCTGCCATTTTGAAAGGCGATATTCCCGAAGCGGAAGCTATTCTTGCCAGCATTAAACCGGCCGGCGTGGTCAGCCGTGCCGATGTAGTGCTGCCCAACCAGTTCCAGGCGCTGCGTAAAAGTTTTATTCCAGAGCGTCCGGTGCCGGTAATGGTTACTCGCCTGTTTGAGCTACCGGTGCAAATCTCGCTGGGCGTTTACTCGCTGGAACGTCCGGCAAACCCGCAGCCAATTGCCTATCTGGTGTTACAGGCGGATTCCTTCCGCATGTATAAGTTCGTGATGAGCACCCTCTCAACGTTAGTGACCATTTACTTACTTTTGTCGTTAATATTGACGGTGGCGATTAGCTGGTGCATTAACCGCCTGATTTTGCATCCGTTACGCAATATTGCTCGCGAACTTAACGCCATCCCACCCCAGGAGCTTGTTGGTCACCAACTGGCATTACCGCGTCTGCATCAGGACGATGAAATCGGTATGTTGGTGCGCAGTTACAACCTCAACCAGCAATTGCTGCAGCGCCATTATGAAGAACAGAACGAAAATGCGATGCGCTTCCCGGTGTCGGATTTGCCGAACAAAGCCTTGCTGATGGAGATGCTGGAGCAGGTGGTGGCGCGTAAACAAACTACCGCGCTGATGATCATCACCTGTGAAACCCTGCGTGATACTGCGGGTGTGCTGAAAGAGGCGCAACGAGAAATTCTGCTGCTGACGCTGGTGGAAAAACTCAAATCGGTACTGTCGCCACGCATGATCCTCGCGCAGATTAGCGGTTATGACTTTGCTGTCATTGCCAACGGTGTACAGGAACCGTGGCACGCTATCACATTAGGTCAGCAAGTGCTCACTATCATTAGCGAGCGCCTGCCGATTGAACGTATTCAACTCCGTCCGCACTGTAGCATTGGCGTGGCGATGTTCTACGGCGATCTCACCGCCGAACAGCTTTACAGTCGCGCTATTTCTGCGGCATTTACCGCTCGCCATAAAGGCAAAAATCAGATTCAGTTCTTTGATCTGCAGCAGATGGAAGCCGCCCAGAAGCGGTTGACGGAAGAGAGCGATATCCTTAATGCACTGGAAAATCATCAGTTTGCGATTTGGTTACAGCCACAGGTCGAGATGACCAGCGGTAAACTGGTCAGTGCGGAAGTGTTACTGCGTATCCAGCAACCGGATGGCAGTTGGGACCTGCCCGATGGCTTAATCGATCGCATTGAGTGCTGTGGGCTGATGGTTACCGTCGGTCACTGGGTGCTGGAAGAGTCCTGTCGATTGCTTGCTGCCTGGCAAGAGCGCGGCATTATGCTGCCCTTGTCGGTAAACCTCTCAGCGCTGCAACTGATGCATCCAAATATGGTGGCGGATATGCTGGAACTGTTAACCCGCTATCGCATTCAGCCGGGAACACTGATTCTGGAAGTGACAGAAAGCCGACGTATTGACGATCCTCATGCTGCGGTGGCAATCCTCCGTCCGCTGCGCAATGCCGGAGTTCGGGTGGCGCTGGATGATTTCGGCATGGGCTACGCAGGGCTGCGTCAGCTGCAGCATATGAAATCGTTGCCAATCGACGTACTGAAAATCGACAAAATGTTTGTTGAAGGTTTGCCGGAAGATAGCAGCATGATTGCTGCAATTATCATGCTGGCGCAGAGCCTGAACTTACAAATGATTGCCGAAGGCGTGGAGACTGAAGCACAACGCGACTGGCTGGCAAAAGCGGGCGTTGGTATTGCCCAGGGCTTCCTTTTTGCTCGCCCACTCCCTATTGAAATCTTCGAAGAGAGTTACCTGGAAGAAAAGTAGCTACCCCAAACTGATTACAAAACTTTAAAAAGTGCTGGTTTGTGCGAGCCAGCTCAAACTTTTTAACCTTTTTGTTTCAATTATGATCCAGGTACATTTCTGTGATGTTGTCTGGGTGTTATTTTAAGGCCGCAGGTACCCCATAACCTTACAAGACCTGTGGTTTTACTAAAGGACACCCTATGAAAACCTCTCTGTTTAAAAGCCTTTACTTTCAGGTCCTGACAGCGATAGCCATTGGTATTCTCCTTGGCCATTTCTATCCTGAAATAGGCGAGCAAATGAAACCGCTTGGCGACGGCTTCGTTAAGCTCATTAAGATGATCATCGCTCCTGTCATCTTTTGTACCGTCGTAACGGGCATTGCGGGCATGGAAAGCATGAAGGCGGTCGGTCGTACCGGCGCAGTCGCACTGCTTTACTTTGAAATTGTCAGTACCATCGCGCTGATTATTGGTCTTATCATCGTTAACGTCGTGCAGCCTGGTGCCGGAATGAACGTCGATCCGGCAACGCTTGATGCGAAAGCGGTAGCGGTTTACGCCGATCAGGCGAAAGACCAGGGCATTGTCGCCTTCATTATGGATGTCATCCCGGCGAGCGTCATTGGCGCATTTGCCAGCGGTAACATTCTGCAGGTACTGCTGTTTGCCGTACTGTTTGGTTTTGCGCTCCACCGTCTGGGCAGCAAAGGCCAACTGATTTTTAACGTGATCGAAAGTTTCTCGCAGGTCATTTTCGGCATCATCAATATGATCATGCGTCTGGCACCTATTGGTGCGTTCGGGGCAATGGCGTTTACCATCGGTAAATACGGCGTCGGCACACTGGTGCAACTGGGGCAGCTGATTATCTGTTTCTACATCACCTGTATCCTGTTTGTGGTGCTGGTATTGGGTTCAATCGCTAAAGCGACTGGTTTCAGTATCTTCAAATTTATCCGTTACATCCGTGAAGAACTGCTGATTGTACTGGGGACTTCATCTTCCGAGTCGGCGCTGCCGCGTATGCTAGACAAGATGGAGAAACTCGGCTGCCGCAAATCGGTGGTGGGGCTGGTCATCCCGACAGGCTACTCGTTTAACCTTGATGGCACATCGATATACCTGACAATGGCGGCGGTGTTTATCGCCCAGGCCACTAACAGTCAGATGGATATCGTCCACCAAATCACGCTGTTAATCGTGTTGCTGCTTTCTTCTAAAGGGGCGGCAGGGGTAACGGGTAGTGGTTTTATCGTGCTGGCGGCGACGCTCTCTGCGGTGGGCCATTTGCCTGTAGCGGGTCTGGCGCTGATCCTCGGTATCGACCGCTTTATGTCAGAAGCTCGTGCGCTGACTAACCTGGTCGGTAACGGCGTAGCGACCATTGTCGTTGCTAAATGGGTGAAAGAACTGGACCACAAAAAACTGGACGATGTGCTGAATAATCGTGCGCCGGATGGCAAAACGCACGAATTATCCTCTTAATCTCACCACTTATGCCCGCACTCCCTTCCCCGAGTGCGGGTGTTTGCGCATAATTGACCCCTGTGCCTGAACTTACCACCTGGGTGAGTTCAGGTTTATTTCACTTCTTCCGTGACATTTTCATGTTCTTGCGGTCTAACACGAAGTGTTTTTAACGTCATTTAGACTGACCGACAACGGGCAGTTTTTTATTACCAGGATAGTTGATCAGGGGTTCACATGCAGGGCACAAAAATTCGACTTTTAGCGGGCGGTTTGCTGATGATGGCCACTGCTGGCTATGTGCAGGCAGATGCGCTCCAGCCTGATCCAGCATGGCAACAGGGGACGCTTTCCAACGGTTTACAGTGGCAAGTGCTGACTACGCCCCAACGTCCCAGCGATCGTGTTGAAATTCGCCTGCTGGTTAATACCGGTTCGCTCGCCGAAAGTACACAACAGAGCGGTTACAGTCACGCCATCCCTCGTATTGCGCTAACGCAAAGCGGTGGCCTTGACGCAGCGCAGGCGCGTTCATTGTGGCAGCAGGGGATCGACCCTAAACGCCCGATGCCGCCGGTAATTGTCTCTTATGACACCACGCTGTTTAATCTGAGTTTGCCCAATAACCGTAACGACTTGCTGAAAGAGGCGCTCTCTTATCTGGCAAATGCCACTGGCAAACTGACTATCACGCCAGAAACCATCAACCATGCGTTGCAAAGTCAGGACATGGTGGCAACCTGGCCTGCCGATACTAAAGAGGGCTGGTGGCGTTATCGTCTGAAAGGATCAACCTTGTTAGGTCACGATCCTGCCGATCCGCTGAAACAACCCGTTGAAGCGGAAAAGATTAAAGATTTCTATCAGAAATGGTACACCCCGGATGCAATGACGCTGCTGGTGGTGGGAAACGTGGATGCGCGCTCGGTCGTCGACCAAATCAATAAAACGTTTGGCGAACTGAAAGGCAAACGTGAAACACCGGCTCCGGTGCCGACGCTTTCTCCGCTGCGTGCGGAAGCGGTGAGTATTATGACCGACGCGGTGCGTCAGGACCGGCTATCTATCATGTGGGATACGCCGTGGCAGCCGATTCGTGAATCAGCCGCACTGCTGCGCTACTGGCGTGCGGACCTGGCCCGTGAGGCGCTGTTCTGGCATGTTCAGCAAGCGTTAAGCGCCAGTAACAGTAAAGACATCGGTCTTGGATTTGACTGTCGTGTGCTGTATCTGCGTGCGCAGTGTGCCATCAACATCGAATCACCAAACGACAAGCTGAACAGCAACCTTAATCTGGTGGCGCGTGAACTGGCGAAGGTTCGCGATAAAGGTCTGCCGGAAGAAGAGTTCAATGCGTTAGTGGCGCAAAAGAAACTGGAGCTGCAGAAACTGTTTGCCGCCTATGCGCGAGCTGATACCGATATTCTGATGGGGCAGCGGATGCGTTCGTTGCAAAATCAGGTCGTCGATATCGCGCCGGAGCAATATCAGAAACTGCGTCAGGATTTCCTTAACAGCCTGACGGTGGAGATGTTAAATCAGGATCTGCGTCAGCAGTTGTCGAATGATATGGCGTTAATACTGCTGCAGCCGAAAGGCGAGCCGGAATTTAACATGAAAGCGTTGCAGGCGGCCTGGGATCAAATCATGGCCCCATCGACTGCGGCTGCCGCCACATCTGTCGCCACGGATGACGTACATCCTGAAGTGACGGATATTCCACCTGTACAGTAATGCCTGATGGTGATGAGTTAGCACAACCATCAGGTATTTATGGATGAGCTGGATAGGGGGGTAACACTCTATCCAGCCTTTTGCATATGCTGCTTTTACGCTGGCATCGCTTCACGCGGGATAATCGCGCCGCGATACTGAATAACGGTACTTGCGGTCAGGTGCCCGCGTTTCGCTGCGTCTTCCGCAATTCCGCCCGTCAAACGTACCGCCAGATAACCGGCACTGAAAGAGTCGCCAGCTGCGGTGGTATCGATCACTTTTTCTTTCGGCAGTTTTACCGCCGGAACATCCACTAACCCTTCGCCAGCAATGGACACCAGGCAAGAATCCGCCCCGCGTTTCACCACCACTTCTTTCACGCCCGCGTTATGGGTGCGCGCAATGACGTCTTCCACCGGCTGTTGACCCCACAGCGCGTCTTCATCGTCCAGCGTCAGGAAGGCGATATCCGTGCATTCCAGCATTTGTTGGTACACCTGCTGTGTCTCTTCTTTGCTGGCCCACAGGCGCGGACGATAGTTATTGTCGAAAATCACTTTTCCGCCGTTGGCGCGGCATTCGCGCAGCAGGGAAAGCAGCTTTTCGCGGCTGGTCGGGCTTAAGATCGCCAGGCTAATCCCGCTCAGGTAGAGATAATCGAAATTCGCCAGCTCTTCGCAAATCGCCGCGGATTGCTCACTCTCCAGCCAGAATTTGGCGGCGGCTTCGTTACGCCAGTAGTAGAACGTACGTTCGCCGGTGCTGTCGGTTTCAATGTAGTAAAGGCCCGGCAGACGGTTTTCCATCCGTTGGGTCAGGGAAGTATCAACGTTCTCGCCGCGCCAGGCGTCCAGCATCTGCTGGCTAAAACTGTCCGTTCCCAGCGCCGTTACGTAATGAACGGTTAATGCCGCAGGATCGACCTGACGGGCGATATAGACGGAAGTGTTCAGGGTATCGCCGCCGAAACCGCGCTTAACGTCCGCGCCTTTCTCGGAAAGCTCAATCATGCATTCGCCAATCACGGCAATCTTTTTGGACATAGTCGTGAACCTGATCTGTAAAAAATTAGCGTTAGTTTGCGCTGTGGTGGTTTGCTGGTCAACCATATTAAAACAGTGTTCCATTATTTTTTTGAGCCAGAACGTATTCCTGAAAGATTCCATTGTGGAGTGGGGAAATTTACCCCGGCCAGGCGGTAAAGTTCTGCCTTTGCGCGCCGATAATCTTTGTCGAGTCCGGGCAGCATCACTTTTAAACACAGGACATCTTTGATGATAAGGCAGGTTATCCAGCGAATAAGCAACCCTGAAGCAAGCATCGAGAGCTTGCAGGAACGGCGTTTTTGGTTGCAGTGTGAGCGTGCTTACACCTGGCAGCCGATCTATCAAACATGCGGGCGGTTAATGGCCGTGGAGCTATTAACGGTGGTCACGCATCCCTTGAACCCTTCGCAACGCCTGCCGCCGGATCGCTATTTTACTGAAATCACCGTTAGCCATCGGATGGAGGTTGTGAAAGAGCAGATTGATTTGCTGGCGCAAAAAGCCGACTTCTTTGTAGAGCACGGCCTGCTGGCATCGGTCAATATTGATGGCCCTACGCTCATCGCCCTGCGTCAGCAACCAAAAATCCTGCGCCAGATTGAGCGTCTTCCCTGGCTGCGTTTCGAACTGGTGGAACACATCCGCCTGCCGAAAGATTCAACCTTTGCCTCGATGTGTGAATTTGGCCCGCTGTGGCTGGATGATTTTGGTACCGGGATGGCAAATTTCTCTGCACTAAGTGAAGTGCGTTATGACTACATCAAAATCGCGCGAGAACTGTTTGTGATGCTGCGTCAGTCACCGGAAGGACGCACACTCTTTTCTCAGCTTTTACATCTAATGAATCGCTATTGTCGCGGGGTGATTGTCGAGGGCGTAGAAACACCAGAAGAGTGACGTGATGTTCAGAACTCGCCCGCATTCGCCGCACAAGGCTGGTTTCTTTCACGCCCGGCACCGATAGAAACGCTGAATACGGCGGTTCTGGCGCTATAAGCTGCCTCATTTTCCGCCTGGCTGGACTATCTTTAGGACTGGCACAGGAAGAATATGAGGAAGCGAACGATGAGCAAGGCAGGCAAAATAACCGCTGCGATTTCAGGGGCTTTCTTGTTGTTGATTGTCGTGGCGATCATTTTGATTGCAACTTTTGACTGGAATCGACTCAAACCGACCATCAACCAGAAAGTCTCTGCGGAGTTGAATCGTCCGTTCGCTATCCGTGGCGATCTGGGCGTGGTGTGGGAGCGGCAAAAACAAGAAACTGGCTGGCGCAGCTGGGTGCCGTGGCCCCATGTACACGCGGAAGACATCATTCTTGGCAATCCACCGGATATTCCCGAAGTCACAATGGTGCATTTGCCGCGAGTAGAAGCGACGCTGGCCCCGCTGGCGCTGCTGACCAAAACGGTCTGGTTGCCGTGGATCAAGCTCGAAAAGCCCGACGCGCGCCTGATTCGCCTCTCCGAAAAGAACAATAACTGGACGTTTAATCTCGCCAACGATGACAACAAAGACGCGAATGCAAAGCCGTCGGCGTGGTCGTTTCAGCTGGATAATATTCTTTTCGATCAAGGGCGGATCGCCATTGATGACAAAGTAAGCAAAGCGGATCTGGAAATTTTTGTCGATCCGTTAGGCAAGCCGCTGCCGTTCAGCGAAGTTACCGGATCGAAAGGTAAAGCGGATAAAGAAAAGGTGGGCGATTACGTTTTTGGCCTGAAGGCGCAGGGACGTTATAACGGTGAACCGCTCACTGGTACGGGAAAAATAGGCGGTATGCTGGCGCTGCGTGGCGAAGGAACGCCGTTTCCGGTACAGGCTGATTTCCGCTCTGGTAACACCCGTGTTGCTTTTGATGGCGTTGTGAATGACCCAATGAAGATGGGGGGTGTCGATTTACGGCTTAAATTTTCTGGCGATTCGCTGGGTGATCTCTATGAACTGACGGGCGTTCTGCTGCCCGATACACCGCCGTTTGAAACGGATGGTCGGCTGGTAGCGAAAATCGACACTGAAAAATCGTCGGTCTTTGATTATCGCGGTTTTAATGGGCGCATTGGCGATAGCGATATCCACGGTTCTCTGATCTATACCACCGGCAAGCCACGACCAAAACTGGAAGGTGATGTCGAGTCGCGGCAATTGCGGCTGGCGGACCTGGGACCGTTGATTGGCGTTGATTCCGGGAAAGGGGCAGAAAAGTCGAAACGGTCTGAACAGAAGAAGGGCGAAAAAAGCGTTCAGCCTGCGGGCAAAGTGCTGCCTTATGACCGCTTCGAAACCGATAAATGGGACGTTATGGATGCCGATGTTCGCTTCAAAGGGCGGCGCATTGAGCATGGCAGCAGCCTGCCGATTAGCGATCTTTCTACTCATATCATCCTCAAAAATGCTGACCTGCGCCTGCAACCGCTGAAATTTGGCATGGCGGGCGGCAGCATTGCGGCGAATATTCATCTGGAAGGCGATAAAAAGCCGATGCAAGGGCGGGCAGATATTCAGGCCCGTCGGCTGAAACTGAAAGAACTGATGCCGGATGTGGAACTGATGCAGAAGACGCTGGGGGAAATGAACGGTGACGCGGAACTGCGCGGTAGCGGTAACTCGGTGGCGGCGCTTTTAGGCAACAGTAACGGCAACCTGAAACTGTTGATGAATGACGGGCTGGTGAGCCGCAACCTGATGGAGATTGTTGGGCTGAATGTCGGCAACTACATTGTCGGTGCGATATTTGGTGACGATGAGGTGCGGGTGAACTGCGCGGCAGCGAATCTGGATATTGCCAACGGTGTGGCGCGTCCGCAGGTTTTTGCTTTCGATACTGAGAACGCGTTGATTAACGTTACCGGCACGGCAAGTTTTGCTTCGGAACAGCTGGATTTGACTATTGATCCGGAGAGTAAAGGGATTCGGATTATCACACTGCGTTCGCCGCTGTATGTGCGTGGGACGTTTAAAAATCCGCAGGCTGGGGTGAAAGCCGGGCCGTTGATTGCTCGCGGAGCCGTTGCGGCGGCACTGGCAACGCTGGTAACACCGGCGGCGGCGTTACTGGCGCTGATCTCACCTTCCGAAGGGGAGGCTAATCAGTGCAGGACAATTTTGTCGCAGATGAAGAAGTGATGATAATTGCCGGATGTCTGACATCCGGCAATTAAACAGATTTAGATTGTTGGCAAAGTGTGCTTTGTTCATGCCGGATGCGGCGTGAACGCCTCCGGCTTACAAATCCTTGCTAATTCAATATATTGTATGGAAATTCTGGCCTGATAAGCGTAGCGCATCAGGCTTTTCACTCTGATTACAACGACTGATGTCGCGTCTCATGGGTCAGCAGCAGGGCGATTAACGTCAAGCCAGCCATCGCCGCCAGATATAGCCCCACCGCACCTAACCCGTAGTTAGTCTGCAACCAGGCTGCGATATATGGCGCAACGGAAGCCCCGAGAATCGACGATACGTTGTAAGAGAACGATGCTCCGGTGTAACGCACTTCTGTCGGGAACAGCTCTGGTAACAGCGCGCCCATCGGACCGAAGGTCAGCCCCATCAGACTTAACCCCAGCAGCAGGAAGGCAAAAACCAGAATCGGGTTGCCAGAACCGAGCAAAGGGTTAAAGGCGAATAGCGCGAACAGGATGATCAGCGTGGTGATGATTACCATGCTTTTACGGCGACCAAAGGCATCAGCCAGTAATCCGGCGACGGGCACCATCACGCCAAAACCAATAACTGCCATCATCAGCATCCACAACACTTCGTTACGCGGCAGGCCAAGCCCAACTGGCGCGGCGGCGGTACTAAAGGTCATAGAGTAGACCGTCATGATGTAAAACAGCGTATAGGTTGCCAGCATAATGAACGTACCCAGTACGGTTACGCGAACATGTTTGGTCAGCAGCGTACCCAGCGGGATCTTCACCTGTTTTTTCGCTTTAGCGACTTTCTCAAACACCGGCGACTCATGCAGCGACACGCGAACATACAGGCCGATAATGACCAGCACCGCCGAGAAGATAAATGGCACACGCCAGCCCCAGCTCATAAACTGCTCGTCGGTCAGTAGCCAGGAAAGCAGCAAGAAAGTGCCGTTGGCAAAGAAGAAGCCAATCGGTGCGCCCAGCTGCGGGAAGGAGCCGTACAATGCACGTTTGCGCGGTGGGGCGTTTTCAGTCGCCAGCAGCGCCGCGCCGCCCCATTCACCACCTAAGCCCAGACCCTGACCAAATCGAGCCAGCGCCAGCAGCAGCGGGGCGAAAATACCAATCGTGGCATAGCCTGGCAGCAGGCCAATCACCACGGTCGAAATCCCCATCGTTAGCAACGAGGCGACCAGCGTCGCTTTACGCCCAACGCGATCGCCAAAATGACCAAAAACGGCAGAGCCAATGGGGCGCGCGACGAAGGCGATGGCAAAGGTGGCGAGCGACTGTAGCGTTGCTGCCGTTGGATCGCCCTGCGGGAAGAAGATATGCGGAAACACAATAACGGCCGCAGTGGCGTAAATGTAAAAGTCGAAGAACTCAATGGCCGTGCCAATGAGAGAGGCGACAAGGACTTTATTACGCGAGTTGATCGGCGTGTATTCTTGCTCGTGGTCGAGTGTTGTGGCTGTTGCTTGCATAATCTTTTCTTATTTTTTGGCTAACGAATAGCCATATTACGCACAGCAAAAGTGATATTTCAATGTGTAACAAATCGCGGAAATGGTCAAAAATCAGGCAAAAAGGGGATAATGTTTAGGCCAGTGATTTTTCTTCTATGAAATGCTTCACATAATTTTATAAATGGTGGATTAAACTGGTTTTAGGTTAAATAAAAGTTACCAACTGGATTTATATGCTGGGGTTATAAGTTGGAATGAAATTGTTTGCTCCTGAATAGATGGCTAAAGAGGCTCTGGGAAAGAGTTTCAAGAGGTTATGTGTGCATTATAGCCGGATGCGATGCTGGCGCATCTTATCCGGCCTACGGGGAGCCAGGCCGAATAAATTCGTACGCCGCATCCGGCCTATTTTAAGGCTGCGTTTTCCCCGGCATTCGCGGGTCGTCTTTATATTCGGCGGTGGCAATCCACGCCGCGCAAAACAGCGTCAAACGGGCGAAGAAGTAGAAAAATGCCATCAGCCCCAGCACGGAACCAAATGCTGCGCCAGAGGGTGATTTCATCAACGATGGCAGGGTGTAGGTCATCACGATTTTAATCACTTCAAAACCAATAGCAGCCAGAAATGTTCCGCGGATCAGGGCTTTTTTGCGCGGACGGTGGCGCGGCAACCGCCAGAAGATCCAGAAGAAAAGCAGATAGTTGGCGAAGATGGAAATCGCCAGGCCAATCAACCGCCATGTCGGTTTCAGCCACTCAATGCTGTTCAGGTGCAGGGCGCTAATAATCATTTGCTGCGCAGAACCGGCAACCGAGGTGATAGAAAGCGTCACAATCAGCGCAATCAACAAACCAATCAGCGAAATAAAATCACGCAGATATTTTACCCAGAACTTCTCCTGATCTTGCGGCGAGCGTTCCCAGACATCGCGTGACTGGGCGCGAATCGCTTCACGCAGGTTACCCATCCAGTTGATGCCGGAATAAAGCGCCACTGCCAGACCGACAAGCCCTACAGTCGTACGCTGCTGAACGGCGGTGTTGATGGTGTTTTTCAACGTGGCGGCTAGCGTCGGATCGCTAATGTTTTGCAGAATTTTGTCGAAGATATCCTGTAGCAACATCGGATGGGAGGCCAGCACAAAGCCCCCTGCGGCAAACGACACCATCAAAATGGGGATCATCGACAAAAATGAGAAATAGGTGATAGCCGCCCCAAACTGGTTACCCAGCCGATCGTTAAAGCGTTCTGTCGCGCGAATCAGGTGCGCAATAACCGGTTGGCGTTGGACTTTCTCGGCAGTGGTGGTGACGGTTTCCAGCGCCTGGCTAACTTTGCCGCCTTTCTCGCTATTATCCAACTGCTTAATCGGCTCGTGCTCCAGATCCTGGGTGGGACGTTTGATCTCGTTTTCCTGCGTCATCCGCTCTTTTGTCCTTCTGTCGTGGTTATTCTTAAAAAGTATAGTCGGTCAGTCCAGGTGCTCTTTCATTACGCCAGCCAGCCACTGCATAAACAGGTTTACACGCCGGGAAAGCTCCCGACGCTGCGGATAAACCAGTGAAAGGGACAGCGGCTCGGCACGGTAGCCAGGCAACACTTCAATAAGCCGCCCGGCACGCAGGGCTTCGCGCACGGCAATGCGCGGGATCTGAATAATCCCCAGACCGGCAATACCGGCGGCGAGATAGTTTTCGCTACTGTTTACCGTCAACATGCCGCCAGACTTAAACCACTGGACGCCATTAACGCTGGCAACCTCAAAACCTAACGGATGTACACCCAGGTGCGGTGTATAACGCACTATTGCGTGTGAAGTCAGATCATCGGGGCTTTGCGGATAACCAAAGCGCGTCAGATAGTGTGGACTGGCACAGTTGACCATGGCCAGTTTGCCGAGAGAACGGGCGATAACGCCATCTTCCGGTAATGCGCCAGTGCGTATCACGCAATCAAAACCATCATGAAGAATATCTACCGGACGGTCATGGCTACTCAGTTCCAGCTCAATTCCCGGATGCAGATAGAGAAATTCCGACAAGCGCGGTAGTAACAGGCTTTTCGCGATTCCTGACGGGATGTCGATGCGTAATTTACCGCTGATACTGGTGGCATCCTGTTGAAACAGACCGTCCAGTTCGCTGAGATTACTCAACACATCTTTTGCTCGTTGATAATAGGTCATGCCTTCTGGCGTGAGTTTGACCCGTCGCGTGGTGCGCTGGAGAAGCTGGGTGCCAAGTTGATGTTCCAGTGCCTGTATCTGGCGCGAAACACTTCCCTTTGGCAAAGCAAAGAAATCCGCTGCGCGGGAAAAACTTTCCAGCTCCGCGACTTTGATGAACAACTGCATTGCGTGAATTTTATCCATCTCTTTGACCGATTGTTGTTCACAACGAAACAGTAGCGCGCATATCGCATTGTTTATTGTTTTTTCTAACATCTAATGCCGGGTTTCACAATGTTGTCATGATGAATGTGGCGATTTCTCAGCAGGAAAAGGGAGGAATAGCTTTATGAGAAAGGTGAATTCCCTTAAACAGAGCGTATTTTTCAGCGATTCACTTTAAAGTGAATAGAAGATGTATTGGCTATTTGTGCTTATTTTTATCTCATTGCCGTTTGTTATTTTTGTTTATGGTCGCGGAATTTCATTTTTGATTGCATGCGTACTAACTACCGATATAAGGAAATCCTCAAAAATGTTTTAAATAGTGCCCTCGACATGTAATTTCAGGCGTTTAGCTGTAACTATTTATATCGGTAACTATTTTCTACGCGTTATCTCTGTAGAATGGCCACCGCCAAATGGCGAATTCTTATTTTTTCTCGCGAGTAATACCCTTCCACTACTTAAGTCTTTTTAACGTATTCAGGTGGAGATTCAGTTATGCAAATAGTCATGTTTGACAGGCAGTCAATATTTATTCATGGAATGAAAATCAGTTTACAGCATCGTATTCCAGGAGTGAGTATTCAGGGGGCCAGTCAGGCAGACGAGTTATGGCAAAAGCTGGAAAGTTACCCTGAAGCCTTAGTGATGCTCGATGGCGATCAGGATGGTGAGTTTTGCTACTGGTTGCTGCAAAAAACCGTGGTGCAATTTCCTGAGGTTAAGGTGTTAATTACGGCGACGGATTGCAACAAACGGTGGTTACAGGAAGTTATTCATTTTAATGTGCTGGCCATTGTGCCTCGTGATTCAACCGTCGAGACATTTGCGTTGGCGGTAAATAGTGCGGCGATGGGGATGATGTTTCTGCCTGGAGACTGGCGAACGACGCCGGAAAAGGACATTAAAGATCTCAAATCGTTAAGCGCCCGCCAGCGGGAGATTTTAACCATGTTAGCGGCGGGCGAATCAAATAAAGAGATCGGCAGGGCGCTGAATATCAGTACCGGAACGGTAAAAGCGCATCTGGAATCACTGTATCGCCGTCTGGAAGTCAAAAATCGCACCCAGGCGGCAATGATGTTAAATATCTCCTCCTGAAGAGGATAATTTTACAGCCAGCAGGAAGTTAGCGGCTGGCTGTAAAAATATTATGGTTCGCCGTACAAACCAATTAAACGGCGTACCACACCGTTAGTCCAGCCAAACCCATCCTGCAACGGATACTCGCCACCGCCGCCTTCGCGAGGAACACCATCGGCAATATGGTATTTCTCGATCAGTTTGTGCTGTTCCAGATAGAACTGATTCACCGTCTTCAGCCAGTTGCGCGCGATTTCATCACCCAGAAGGTCATCGCCGTACATCTTAAATCCCTGAATTGCCATCCATTGTAACGGTGCCCAGCCGTTGGGTTTATCCCACTGTTCACCGGTTTCGTACTCGCTTGCCAGAATCCCGCCAGGTGTCAGTAACCGGCTGCGCACGGCGTTTGCCAGACGATCGGCCTGTTCATGGTTCGCCATACCGACATAGAGCGGCACAATGGCGGCAGCGGAAAACAGCGCCAGTTGCTCGCGTCGCCAGTCGTAATCGCGGTAGATGCCGTTTTCATCATCCCAGAGGTAACGGTTTACCGCATCGCGACGGGCACTGGCCTTCTGGCGGAACAGTGCTTCTGTCTCTTTCTCGCCTTTCAGCGCCGAGATGTTGGCGATGGCGCTCTCCAGTTTAAACAGGAAGGCATTCAGATCGATGGGGATGAACTGGGTGGTACGAATGCTCGCCAGACGACCAGTATCACGCAGCCAACGGGAAGAGTAATCCCAACCGGAGGCCGCCCCCGCACGTAAATCGCGGTACACCTCGTTAGGCGGGCGACCAGAATGTTTCGCGGTTTCAACGTCCTCAAGCCAGGATTCGTCACGCGGCGTGTCGCGATCGTCCCAGTAACGGTTGAGCAGCGAGCCGTCCGGCATCCGCACAACATGGCGATAGGCCTGATTAGGGATCAACGATTCTGCACCGTCCATCCAGAAGGCATATTCCATTTTCAGGTGGTCGAGATAGCGGCGCGCGCCGCGTACACCATCTTCTTCAAACAACTCCACCATCAGCGCAAAAACCGGTGGTTGCGAGCGGCTCAAATAATAGGTGCGGTTGCCGTTGGGGATGTGGCCGTAGTTTTCGATCATCCAGGCGAAGTTATCGGCCATGCATTTCAGCAAATCTTCCCGACCACTTTCCGCCAGCCCCAGCATGGTGAAATAGGAATCCCAATAGTAGGTTTCGCTAAAACGGCCGCCCGGGACAATATATGACTGCGGCAGCGCCAGCAGAGAAGACCACGGAATGTGATCCTGTGGTTCACGGGTTAGCACCGGCCACAGCTGGTCGATATGCTCTTTCAGGGAATTTTGCGGGTCCGATACATACTCGCTGGAGTAGACCTCCGGCAGCCAGAAGTGGTTTTCAACAAACTTGCGCAAGTCAAAATCACGATGACGGCGCACTTTACGGTAGCGGATTAAAATATCCAGCGGGTCCATTTTGGGTGCGCAGTCGGGAAAGGTTTTACTGTCGGGGAAAATTTTCGCCGACTGAACATGCTCGAACAGTTCGAGATAGCGATCGGCAGGCGTCAGCGCATCAGAGGCGGGCAGCCCTTCAATCATCTCGGGTTCCGGTTCTGCCTCGATCATCTCATCCAGTTTTAATTCATACGGGTCCAGCTCATAGCAGAGATCGACCTCGATCATCAGTTCGTCTGGATTAGGGTTTTGAATTTTCTGATTGAGCATAAGGATCCGACCTCCGAAATTCGTCGCTAATTATCGGGCTTTTCTTTAAGGGTAGTCATTCGCTCCGCCTGGTGGGCGACAAAGCGTGCGGTGGATCACGTTTATTAACCTGCCAAAAAATATAACGCACTAATATCAATGGAATTTATAAAAATACGGATTTCGTGTTGTTTTTCATTTTCAGAACATTCAATCCTGCTCTCGCCGCAATCATGATATGCCATTCCTGAGCTGGATAATAGGCACTGGCTATCTTATTGATAGTTTATATTCATGTAATTGATTGATTCCTATCAAAAAGCATATCTCCCTGTTTTTTATGATGGCTTTGTCTCGCAGAGACGTTTGCAGCATTCTGGAAAATTTTCTGGGTCACAATAACTCACTACCGTGAGGGAAGAATAATGAAAATGGTCTCACGTATTACCGCGATCGGCCTGGCTGGCGTCGCGATTTGCTATTTAGGGTTATCTGGTTATGTGTGGTACCACGATAATAAACGCAGTAAACAGGCCGATGTTCAGGCATCTGCTGTCAGTGAAAATAATAAGGTTTTAGGCTTTCTCCGCGAAAAAGGATGCGATTATTGCCATACGCCTTCGGCAGAATTACCTGCCTATTATTATATTCCCGGCGCGAAACAGTTGATGGATTACGACATAAAGCTTGGATATAAATCTTTTAACCTCGAGGCCGTGCGTGCGGCTCTGCTGGCTAATAAACCCGTTTCGCAAAGCGATCTGAATAAGATTGAATGGGTGATGCAGTATGAAACTATGCCGCCAACGCGTTATACCGCGCTACACTGGGCGGGTAAGGTGAGTGATGAAGAGCGGGCGGAAATACTGGCCTGGATTGCAAAACAGCGCGCGGAATATTACGCCAGCAATGATACTGCTCCGGAGCATCGCAATGAACCGGTGCAGCCCATCCCGCAAAAACTGCCTACCGATGCGCAAAAAGTGGCGTTGGGTTTTGCGCTGTATCACGATCCCCGTTTATCGGCGGATAGCACCATTTCATGCGCTCATTGCCATGCGTTGAATGCGGGGGGCGTCGATGGCAGAAAAACATCGATTGGTGTTGGTGGCGCAGTTGGGCCGATTAACGCGCCGACGGTATTTAACTCAGTATTTAATGTTGAGCAGTTCTGGGATGGTCGTGCGGCAACATTGCAGGATCAGGCTGGTGGACCGCCGTTGAACCCGATTGAAATGGCGTCGAAATCCTGGGACGAAATTATTGCTAAGCTGGAAAAAGATCCGCAGCTTAAAGCGCAGTTCCTCGAAGTCTATCCGCAAGGTTTCAGTGGCGAAAATATTACTGATGCCATTGCTGAATTTGAGAAAACATTAATTACGCCGGATTCCCCATTTGATAGATGGTTGCGTGGAGATGAGAATGCTCTGACGGCGCAACAGAAAAAAGGCTATCAATTATTTAAAGATAATAAATGTGCAACTTGTCATGGTGGTATTATTCTCGGCGGACGTTCCTTTGAACCGTTGGGGCTGAAAAAAGACTTTAACTTTGGTGAAATTACGGCGGCGGATATTGGTCGTATGAATGTTACTAAAGAAGAGCGTGATAAATTGCGTCAGAAAGTACCCGGTTTACGTAACGTTGCTTTAACGGCACCGTACTTCCATCGCGGTGACGTGCCGACGCTGGACGGGGCGGTGAAACTGATGCTGCGCTATCAGGTAGGCAAAGAGCTGCCGCAGGAGGATGTGGATGATATCGTCGCTTTCCTGCACAGTCTGAACGGGGTTTACACGCCGTATATGCAGGATAAACAATAATTAATTTGATCGCCCGAACAGGAGTGTTTGGGCGATTTTTATTACGATAATAAAGTCTGTTTTTAATATTATCATATTAAATGTTTATATTATAAAAAGTCGTTTTTCTGCTTAGGATTTTGTTATTTAAATTAAGCCTGTAATACCTTGCTTCCATTGCGGATAAATCCTACTTTTTTATTGCCTTCAAATAAATTTAAGGAGTTCGAAATGGACCAGAAGCTGTTAACGGATTTCCGCTCAGAACTACTCGATTCACGTTTTGGCGCAAAGGCCATTTCTACTATCGCGGAGTCAAAACGATTTCCGCTGCACGAAATGCGCGATGATGTTGCATTTCAGATTATCAATGATGAATTATATCTTGATGGCAACGCTCGTCAGAACCTGGCCACTTTCTGCCAGACCTGGGACGACGAAAACGTCCATAAATTGATGGATTTGTCGATCAATAAAAACTGGATCGACAAAGAAGAATATCCGCAATCCGCTGCAATCGACCTGCGTTGCGTAAACATGGTTGCCGATCTGTGGCATGCGCCTGCACCGAAAAATGGTCAGGCCGTTGGCACCAACACCATTGGTTCTTCCGAGGCCTGTATGCTCGGCGGGATGGCGATGAAATGGCGTTGGCGCAAGCGTATGGAAGCCGCAGGCAAACCAACGGATAAACCAAACCTGGTGTGCGGTCCGGTACAAATCTGCTGGCATAAATTCGCCCGCTACTGGGATGTGGAGTTGCGTGAGATCCCTATGCGCCCCGGTCAGTTGTTTATGGACCCGAAACGCATGATTGAAGCCTGCGACGAAAATACCATCGGCGTGGTGCCGACTTTCGGCGTGACCTACACCGGTAACTATGAGTTCCCGCAGCCGCTGCACGATGCGCTGGATAAATTCCAGGCCGACACCGGTATCGACATGCACATCGACGCCGCCAGCGGTGGCTTCCTGGCACCGTTCGTCGCCCCGGATATCGTCTGGGACTTCCGCCTGCCGCGTGTGAAATCGATCAGTGCTTCAGGCCATAAATTCGGTCTGGCTCCGCTGGGCTGCGGCTGGGTTATCTGGCGTGATGAAGAAGCGCTGCCGCAGGAACTGGTGTTCAACGTTGACTACCTCGGCGGTCAGATTGGTACTTTCGCCATCAACTTCTCCCGCCCGGCGGGTCAGGTGATTGCACAGTACTATGAATTCCTGCGCCTCGGTCGTGAAGGCTATACCAAAGTACAGAACGCTTCCTACCAGGTTGCCGCTTATCTGGCGGATGAAATCGCCAAACTGGGGCCGTATGAGTTCATCTGTACCGGTCGCCCGGACGAAGGCATCCCGGCGGTTTGCTTCAAACTGAAAGATGGTGAAGATCCAGGATACACCCTGTACGACCTCTCTGAACGTCTGCGTCTGCGCGGCTGGCAGGTTCCGGCCTTCACTCTCGGCGGTGAAGCCACCGACATCGTGGTGATGCGCATTATGTGTCGTCGCGGCTTCGAAATGGACTTTGCTGAACTGTTGCTGGAAGACTACAAAGCCTCCCTGAAATATCTCAGCGACCACCCGAAACTGCAGGGTATTGCCCAGCAGAACAGCTTTAAACACACCTGATAACATCACGTTGTAAAAACCGAATGCCCAACCTTTAAAAACAGGTGGGTATTCGGCTATTTATTAATTGCAATAATATATTACCTGTCTATTCATCGTGTTGATAAGATATATGTTATATGAATGTTATGGAGCATAGCGATACTGCTTAATATTACGATGATGAATTATTTGCTTACTATTAATTCCTCTGCGTTCTTAAGTCCCCTTTTTATATAATAAATCCAGTCATCCAGCCCGAGTATCATCGCTCATTATCATCCTGTTTTCCCGCTTCGTTTAAATTTATTTATCAATCAATTTGACTTAAGAGGGCGGCGTGCTACATTAATAAACAGTAATATGTTTATGTAATATTAAGTCAACTATGCAACCACTACATGGTAATTGTCTAATTGCGTACGCAAGACATAAATATATTCTCACCATGGTTAATGGTGAATATCGCTATTTTAATGGCGGTGATCTGGTTTTTGCGGATGCAAGCCAAATTCAAGTGGATAAGTGTGTTGAGAATTTCGTATTAGTTTCAAGAGACACGCTTTCATTATTTCTCCCGATGCTCAAGGAGGAGGCATTAAAACTTCATGTACATAAAAAAGTTCCTTCATTACTCGTTCATCACTGTACCAGAGATATTCCTGTTTTTCAGGAAGTTGCGCAACTATCGCAGAATAAGAATCTTCGCTATGCAGAAATGCTACGTAAAAGGGCATTAATCTTTGCGTTGTTATCTGTTTTTCTTGAGGATACGCAGTTTATACCGTTACTTCTGAACGTGTTGCAACCGAATATGCGAACACGAGTTTGTACGGTCATCAATAATAATATCGCCCATGAGTGGACATTAGCCCGAATTGCTAGCGAATTGTTGATGAGTCCAAGCCTGTTAAAGAAAAAATTGCGCGAAGAAGGTACGTCATATTCACAGTTGCTTACTGAGTGTAGGATGCAGCGTGCTTTACAACTTATTGTTATATATGGGGTTTCAATTAAGCGAGTTGCAGTATCCTGTGGATATCACAGCGTGTCGTATTTCATTTACGTTTTTCGAAATTATTATGGGATGACGCCCACAGAGTATCAGGAGCGATCGGCGCAGGAATTACCGAACTGTGGCTCGGCGGCAAGTATGGCTGCGCAAGGGATTTTTTACGGCACTGACCGTTCTGCGGAAGGAATAAGATTATAGAGTTTTACTCAGACATAAAAAAAACCCGGCATAGGGGACCGGGAAGAGGATAGTCTGCCGTCTCCAGACTAATAAACCGTTATAACACTCCCTGTTGGCACGGGAAACTTTGTGCTCTCAGTAAGTTAAATATAACTTTTACTGGAAATAAGATCAGCCATTTTTTTATAAACATAAGCTATACGCTGTGTGAAAATATAATCGTGTTGCATTTACTTATTATCAATTAACTGTTATGCAAAACTACTTTGTGGATAAAATTTGGTCCTACCAAATATGGCAGTTTTTGCACACAGAAACAGTCTGGCGTCATTTCATTAGTATACTGACATTGAAATAATCGCAGTAATGAAATATAAGGGATAGTCATGGCTCATGTCTGCTCGGTGATCCTCGTTCGTCGTTCATTCGATATTCATCATGAACAGCAAAAAATATCGTTGCATAACGAGAGTATCCTGCTGCTGGATAAAAATTTGGCAGACGATTTTGCGTTTTGTTCACTTGATACGCGACGGCTGGATATCGAAGAGCTGACAGTTTGCCATTACTTACAAAATATTCGTCAGTTGCCACGCAATTTAGGATTGCATAGCAAAGACCGTTTGTTAATTAACCAGTCACCCCCCATACAGCTGGTGACGGCGATTTTTGATAGTTTCAATGACCCCCGGGTCAATTCGCCGATACTGAGCAAAATGCTCTATCTTTCCTGTTTATCAATGTTTTCTCATAAGAAAGAACTGATCCCCTTACTTTTCAATAGTATCAGTACTGTTTCAGGAAAAGTTGAACGCCTTATTAGCTTTGATATCGCTAAACGTTGGTATCTACGCGATATCGCAGAAAGAATGTACACCAGCGAGAGTCTCATCAAAAAAAAGTTGCAGGATGAAAATACCTGTTTCAGTAAAATATTACTCGCCTCCAGGATGTCGATGGCCAGACGATTACTCGAGTTACGTCAAATACCTCTGCATACTATTGCGGAAAAATGTGGCTATAGCAGTACGTCATACTTTATAAATACATTTAGACAATATTATGGTGTAACGCCACATCAGTTTTCGCAACATTCGCCGGGTACCTTTTCCTGACATATTTCGCATTTGAATATTGGTCAGGATCTCACGTCTGCTTCATGTGAAACTCTTTCCTGATGATTTCTGCCGGGCTACCGGCTAGTTCTCTTTCGTAGTTTGCCAGGCGGTATAGGTATTTTCAGGAGGAAAAGACTCGGCATGTTTGGGATTATTAAGCTAACAATTCATACGATTACGGGAATGTGGGTCAGTATTGTGCTGTTCAAATTGATGACGAATGGCTGGAGTGGTTTCTACTTTCAGTGCTGTGTACTAAGCCTGGTATTCCTGACGGTTAGCTGGTTGTTGAGTGGTGAATGGTTAGCAGGAAAGAGTAAGGCTGAACCCTCACGTTCAACCTTACTCTCATTTACACGTTACGCTTTTTTAAAGCGGGCAAAGAGATGTTCCACTACAACGAAAAAGACCGGAACGAAGTAAATTGCCAGCACTGTTGCGGCAAACATCCCGCCCATTACGCCGGTACCTACCGCGTTTTGCGCGCCAGAGCCGGCACCATGACTGATAACCAGCGGCAGCACGCCGAGAATAAAGGCCAGAGAAGTCATCAGGATTGGGCGTAAACGCATACGCGCTGCTTCGATGATTGCCTCTACCGGCGTTTTCCCTTCTTTCTGCATCATCTCAACGGCAAATTCGACAATCAGGATGGCGTTCTTGGCGGAAAGCCCGATGGTGGTCAGCAAACCAACCTGGAAGTAAACGTCATTACTTAAGCCGCGCAGATCGGTGGCCAGTAATGCGCCAACGACGCCTAACGGAACAACCAACATCACCGAGAACGGAATTGACCAGCTTTCATAAAGTGCGGCGAGGGCGAGGAACACCACGACCAGTGAAATGGCATATAGCGCGGGAGCCTGGTTTGAGGATAACGCTTCCTGATACGACAGTCCGGTCCATGAGTAGCCGACGCCTGCCGGAAGTTTTGCGACCAGGTCTGCCATAAATTTCATGGCGTCACCGGTACTTTTCCCGGCAGCCGCTTCACCTAAAATCTCCATTGACGGGATGCCGTTGTAGCGTTCCAGTCGCGGTGAACCATAGGTCCATTCGGTAGACGAATAGGCAGAAAGCGGTGCCATCGTGCCAGAGGCGTTGCGTACATACCATTGGTTGATGTTATCCGGCAACATACGGAACGGCGTGCCTGCCTGGACATACACTTTTTTCACCCGCCCCTGGTTGAGGAAGTCGTTCACGTAGCTGCTGCCGAAGGCGGTGGAAATTGTCTGGTTGATATCAGACAGCGCCACACCCATAGCCTCGGCTTTCGCGGCGTTGACGTTCACTTTGAACATCGGCGTATCTTCCAGGCCGTTCGGGCGTACCCCGATGACCTGATTCGGTGATTGCGCTGCCAGTGATAACAGCTCGTTTCGCGCCTGGGTCAGCTTTTCGTGCCCCAGATTGCCGTTGTCCAGCAGTTCCATATCAAAACCTGACGCGGTACCCAGTTCAGCCACCGCGGGTAAGTTGAACGGGAAGACGACGGCTTTATTGATACTGCTTAGCGCAATCATTGCCCGCTGAATAATCGCGGTAACCGAGTTTTCCTCGCCGACACGTTCAGACCACGGCTTGAGGCTGATAAACGCCAGACCGTTGTTTTGCCCCTGACCACTGAAGCCAAAGCCACCAACGGTAAACACCGACTGAACATTATTTTTCTCTTTTGTCAGATAATAATCCGTCACCTGTTGTAGCACTTTCGTGGTGTTAACCATGGTTGCACCGGAAGGTAACTGCGCGGTGGTCATAAATACCCCCTGATCCTCTTCTGGTAAGAAAGAGGTCGGCGTACGCAGGAACAGCACCGCCATCCCGGCGCAAATCAGCAGGTAGACCACCATGTAGCGACCGGTACAACGCAACAGCGAGCGGGTGCTGTCGGTATAGTGCTGAGTTGATTTTTCAAACAGCGTGTTGAAGCGTGCGAACAGGGCGTTAGGTTTGTGACCGCCCTCCGGCGCGGCTTTCAGAATGGTGGCGCACAGGGCAGGGGTCAGGCTCATTGCTACAAATACTGAAAGCAGCATGGAGGAGATCAGCGTGATGGAGAACTGGCGGTAGATCTCCCCGGTCGCACCGCTCATAAAGGCCATCGGCATAAACACTGCGGAAAGAACAACGGCAATCCCGACCAGCGCACGTTGGATCTGCCCCATCGATTTATGCGTCGCTTCCTTCGGCGGTAGCTTATCTTCCGCAATGACACGCTCGACGTTCTCCACCACCACGATGGCGTCATCCACCAGTAACCCTATCGCCAGCACCATCCCGAACATAGTTAACGTGTTGATGGTGAAACCGACCGCCGACAAGATCGCAAACGTCCCGAGAATAACCACCGGTACGGCAATCGTCGGGATGATTGTGGCGCGGAAATTCTGCAAAAACAGATACATGACCAGGAAGACGAGGATGATAGCCTCAACCAGCGTTTTGAAAACTTCCTGAATAGAAATTTTGATAAACGGTGTGGTGTCGTAAGGATAAACCGTCTTCAGGCTTGCAGGGAAATAAGCCGATAAACGGTTCAGCTCCTCTTTCACCGCTCGCGAGGTATCCAGGGCGTTTGCTCCGGTAGCCAGTTTGATGGCGATCCCGGCAGCAGGTTTGCCGTTATAGCGCGCCACGGTGGAATAATCTTCCGCCCCAAGTTCGACGCGGGCGACATCACGCAGCAGCACTTGCGAACCATCTTGCTGAACTTTCAACAGGATTTTGCCAAATTCTTCCGGCGTTTGCAGACGCGTCTGCACAATGATCGAGGCGTTCAGTTGCTGGTCTGCCGCCTGTGGCATGCCACCCAGTTGACCACCGGAAATCTGGTTGTTTTGCACCTTAATCTGGGAAATAACATCGGAAGGTACCAGGTTATATTTATTGAGTTTTTGCGGGTCCAGCCAGATACGCATGGCGTACTCGGAACCAAAGAGCTGTACGCTACCAACGCCCGCGGTACGGCTTAGCGGGTCTTTGATATTAGACGCTACATAGTCCGCGATATCGTACTGGTTGAGGCTGCCGTTATCAGAAATAAATGCCGCTACCATCAGGATATTACTGCTCGACTTATCGACGCTAATTCCCTGCTGCTGCACCGCTTCAGGTAATGAAGGCATAGCGAGTTGCAGTTTATTTTGCACCTGAACCTGTGCGATATCAGGCGATGTCCCCGTCTCGAAGGTCAGAGTGATGGAGGCATTACCTGCCGCATCGCTGGTTGAAGACATGTACATCAGGCCATCAAGCCCATTCATATTTTGCTCAATCACCTGAGTGACCGAGTCTTCTACCGTTTGCGCATCGGCACCCGGATAGGTTGCGCTGACGGTAATGGTCGGTGGTGCAATCTGCGGATACTGCGCAACCGGTAAGTTCATGATCGCCAGACCGCCTGCAAGCATCATAATAATGGCAAGTACCCAGGCAAAAACCGGGCGATCAATAAAATAGTTAGCCATGAAAGTCCCCTTAAGCCTGCAACGTTATTGTTTCGATTCGGTGCTGGCGTTTTCCTGGCTGGAGGAAATTGCACGTGCTTTGATACCCGGACGAATGCGTTGCAAACCGGAAACGATCACCCGATCGCCAGCCTGCAAGCCAGAGGTGACAACCCACTGGTCGCCGATGGCTTTGCTGGCTTCGATTTCGCGTAGCTGCACGACATCGTCTTTATCCAGAATGAGTGCCGTTGCTTTACCCTGGGCGTTGTGGGTGACGCCTTCCTGCGGCACCAGTAATACATTCTGGCGGCTACCTTCATCCACTAATGCCGTGACATACATGCCAGGCAGCAAGTCACCATTTGGGTTGGGGAAAATCGCCCGTAACGTCACGGAGCCCGTGGTTTCATCCACCGTCGGGTCGGAGAATTTCAGCGTGCCGGTCTGGCCGTAACGTTTACCATTTTCCAGATTGAGCTGTACTGGCGTACTGCCCTGAACCTGTTTGATTTGCCCACTGGCGACCTCTTCTTTCATGCGCAAGAAATCCTGCACCGACTGCGTGAGATCGACATAAATCGGGTCCAGACGTTGTACGGTAACCAGCGAATCTGCCTGATTAGCGGTAACGAGTGCGCCGACGGTCACCGACGATTTCCCGCTGACGCCCGTAATCGGCGAGGTGACATTCGCGTATTGCAGATTGATCGTCGCCTGTTCAACAGCCGCTTTGGCGACGGTGACATTGGCTTCTGCTTCATTCAACTGGGTGCGCGCGGTGTCGTAATCCTGACGGCTAACATAGTTGGTCTTCAGCAACGATGCCTGGCGGTTAAAGGTGATGCGGGCATTGCTGGCGGTAGAGAGCGCTTTCGCCAGCGAACCTTTGGCGGAGTTCAGCTCTGCCTGTAAAGGCGCAGGATCAATCTGATACAGCGAATCGCCCTGGTTCACTTTATCGCCTTCGATAAAGTTGCGTTTAATGATAATACCGCCCACCTGGGGACGTATCTCGGCAACTTCATAAGGAACGGTTCTACCGGGCAATTCGCTCAACACATTGACCGAACCGGGGGAGAGTGTGACGACACCGACCTCAGGCGTCATGGCGGCGGCGTTTTCCGCCGATTTGTCATCGCAGGCGGTGAGCATCGCGCCGCAGAATAACAACGGTATTAACAGTTTTCTTCTTCTGTTCATTTTAGTCCCTGAAAATTCTTGAGAAATAACGGTTCTTTAAATTGCGCGCGAGGAGAGATATGAGGGATTTACAGACCAGCGGCATAGTGGGGTTGTCAGCCAGTAAGATGGGATGCAAGCACAGTGATCGACATGGTGAGGTCAACGACAAAAAAAATGTTGCCGTTCTGCCAACAGTTTCTGCCAGCATTCGGGCAACGAAGGGTTCTACTGGTGGATACACATACCAGGGGAATAAAGTCGTTTTCGTCTCTCCTTCAATAATCACCGGGGGTATTGAAATCAGCATCTGCATCCCTCGTCATGCCAGCCATCAATTTCAGCTGCTTATGTCCTTACTAAAAATAAGATGTGATACCCAGGGTGACGATGTCGCTCATACGTCTTAATTTCAGCTTGTACATAATGTTGAATTTCTGAATCTTTAATGTTTGTTGCGAAATGTTGAGCGTTGACGTGATATTGCTTTCATTTTTGTTTTTCAGAATCAGTTGCATAATTTTGAACTGATTATGTGAAAAACATAATTGTGAATTCTTATGGGGCAAGTGTTTACCATAAGTAATCTCAAGAAGATTTTTGATACTTTCTTTACGGCTGACAAAATAAATAGGCGCTTTAGCTTTTAGTTTACTGATGTGATAAGGTGCCAAAACAATAATTCTCTCGGCATCTAATTTCTCCAGGAATTTAATCGCTTCTTCATCAAGGATATGGTTGTGATAGGTGTCAATGATCACCTTGAAGGGTTTATTGCCTACTTTTTTGATCTCTGACAGGGAATTGATTTTTATCATTTCGTGATTATCTTTCAACTGCCAAAAGCCCTGTAAAAGAAAAGAATCTTTCGTCATGAGAAAAATCATAACTTGCTCCTTAGCCGTTATCGTTTCGAACATGTCATCCTTTTCATTATTTACATCCTTGTCCGAATCGTTGTTCAATATAGTAAACGCCTATAAGAACTTTGCCCTTCGTGAACTAATACGTCTATTAACACTAATCAATACTTCAGATTTATCCATCACGCACTCCATATATTGATCCTAAGTAAGATTCCTGGTTGTTATCAGTTTGTAACCAGTAAACAAAAGGTTAACTTTTGCGGATTACTGCCCAAGAATAAGTTATCAATAACCAGTTTGTGATCTCTGAAGAATATTACTAAAGTTAAAATGTAATCCGATTTAAATATCGAGTCTCCTTGTTTCGACTTAGGCTGGCAATTGGATTGCCAGCTTTCTTTTAACGCATTGAAATTACCTGATTAAATAACTCATTCATGTCTTCAGGTTTTTATATAGCGTCTGGAGACACGGATATTTATGCAATGTAATCAACGCCAGTTGCAAAAAAATGAACCCGGATTACTTATTTAACCGCCCATAGCATCAACGCTTACGGAACTCTTTGTTCACTTTCCCACAGCACTTTTAAAACATTAAACCTGACCACGGAAAATATCAGCCATGATAATGTTTGAAATGGCTAATTTGCCATGGAATGAAAAAAATCAGATTAAATTCAGTAGGTTGAAATAATCAACAGCAGGCAATTGTTTCAATGATAGTGCGTAATTGAACTGAAACACTGTATAGCTAAGAGAGTATTAACTGGATCATAGTCACTTAATGTGACTATGATCCAGGTGGAAATAGGGATAATTATTGCTTTTTAACGAACAAACTGGCGAAGCTGAACAGACTGGCGGCGCTAAATATCAGTTCAATTCCCACCAGTGTGGAAACCAGCGTTACCGACACCATCGGCGTAGCACCAAGGAATATCCAGGCAATGACGATATCCAGCACACCAATAACGAGCTGTAGCCAACTGCCTTTCATTGAACGCTGACGATACCAACTCATCAGGCGAATAACCCCTGCCACACAGAACAAACCGGCAATAAATGCCGCAATGGCAAAAATGCCCAGCTCTGGTGCGCGGATGAAGAAATAGCCGATCAATAAATAGGCGACTGCGACGAGGAAACCGGATAATACCGGCCAGAAATTATGACTGCGGTTGCTGAATAGCCCGACAATAAGCGCAATGCCCGAGCAGATTAATAATGCACCCACTACTGTGCTTAAAATGTCGCCAGAGACGAACGGAAAACTGATACACAGCAACCCGACGATAAACAGCAGCACGGCAATAAACTGGATTGCTCTGCGATGTTTTTTAAGCATCTCCAGATCAAACTTCAAAATTGTTGCCTTATCTATATATAACATAGAACCACCCTATAAAATTAAGAAGAAAATCCCCTGCTATCAATCTATGCCAAAAACGCGTGTAAGAATGCAGTCGATTTAATAAAAATTTCCTAATTACAGTATCTGATGCATCTGTAACTCATTGTATTGAAATAAAAATATCTGATTTTGATATTTTCCATCAACATGACATATACAGAAAACCAGGTTATAACCTCAGTGTCGAAATTGATTCGTGACGGCTCTTTCACTTTATAGTTGAGGATATTACGATGAAAAAAGTATTAGGCGTTATTCTTGGTGGTCTGCTTCTTCTGCCAGTAGTGAGCAATGCAGCGGATGCACAAAAAGCAGCTGATAACAAAAAACCGGTCAACTCCTGGACCTGTGAAGATTTCCTGGCTGTGGACGAATCCTTCCAGCCAACTGCAGTCGGTTTTGCTGAAGCACTGAACAACAAAGATAAACCAGAAGATGCGGTTTTAGATGTTCAGGGTATTGCAACCGTAACCCCAGCTATCGTTCAGGCTTGTACTCAGGATAAAAAAGCCAGCTTTAAAGATAAAGTTAAAGGCGAATGGGACAAAATTAAGAAAGATATGTAATTCCGGGAATGCGTTACATCGTATTTCCTTGCATATTGAACAGGCCGGAATATCTTCTTTAAAAGCAGCTATTCCTCCTGTTTGTATATAATCTCTATATTGAATGGGTTACAAAATGAACATTTCATCTCTCCGTAAAGCGTTTATTTTTATGGGCGCTGTAGCGGCTTTGTCACTGGTGAACGCACAATCTGCGCTGGCAGCCAATGAATCCGCTAAAGATATGACCTGCCAGGAATTTATTGATCTGAATCCAAAAGCAATGACACCAGTTGCGTGGTGGATGCTGCATGAAGAAACAGTATATAAAGGTGGCGATACCGTTACTTTAAATGAAACCGATCTCACTCAAATTCCTAAAGTGATCGAATACTGCAAGAAAAACCCGCAGAAAAATTTGTATACCTTCAAAAATCAAGCATCTAATGACTTGCCGAATTAATAAGGTACAAGTAAAAAGGAGTAGCAAGTTGAGCCATCTTGCTGCTCCTTTTTTCATTTTTATATGACAGCAGAATTTATTATACGACTTATACTTGCGGTAATTGCCTGTGGCGCTATTGGCATGGAAAGGCAAATGCGCGGCAAAGGAGCAGGGTTACGCACACATGTATTAATTGGCATGGGAAGCGCCCTGTTTATGATTGTTTCGAAATATGGTTTTGCTGACGTGCTGTCTTTAGGTCACGTCGGACTGGATCCCAGCCGTATTGCTGCTCAGGTTGTGACGGGCGTCGGGTTTATCGGTGCAGGTAACATTCTCGTTCGTAACCAAAATATTGTAGGTCTGACGACGGCAGCGGATATCTGGGTGACCGCCGCCATTGGTATGGTTATTGGCAGCGGTATGTACGAACTGGGTATTTATGGTTCAGTGATGACCTTGCTGGTGCTGGAAGTCTTCCATCAATTAACCTTCCGCCTGATGAACAAAAATTACCATTTACAGCTGACATTAGTGAACGGTAATACGGTATCAATGCTCGACTGGTTTAAGCAGCAAAAAATAAAAACGGATTTAGTTTCGTTGCAGGAAAATGAAGATCATGAAGTGGTCGCCATTGATATCCAGCTTCATGCCACGACGTCGATAGAAGATCTGTTGCGATTATTAAAAGGTATGGCAGGGGTGAAAGGCGTTTCAATTAGCTAATCTGTATAGTTATTTATTCGCAGGAGTACCAGTGCGGTACTCCTGTTGGTTTTAATGATCGAGGACGATCAGTGGTGAATGGTTGGCAGGATCTTTAAGTACGGTAATATCCGCGCCGTAGAGCATTGTTAGCGCCTGCTGTGTCAATACGTCCTGCGGCTTACCATTTGCGATAACCTTTCCTTTTTGCATTAATACAACACGGTCTGCATAACGCGCGGCAAGATTTAGATCGTGCAATACGCAGCAAACATTGAACTGCCGTTCGTGAACTAACTGGCGTAATAAACGAAACAAGTGCTGCTGATGGTGAATATCCAGCGCCGAAGTTGGTTCATCAAGAAATAACCATTTCGGTGAGGGAGTAGGTTCCCAGAGTTGCACCAGCAGGCGCGCTAATTGCACGCGCTGTTGTTCACCACCGGATAATTGCCGATAGTCGCGGTTTGCTAACGCCTGACAGTCACATAACGCCATTATTTGTGCTGTTTCATTATCCTGATTACCAGTACGATGCGGATGCCGCCCCATCTGGATAACTTCTTGTACGCTGAATGGAAACGCCATGTGGCTATTTTGACGCATCACGGCCCGGTGTTTCGCCAGTTCAGTAATCGACCATTCATTTAATGGCTTATTAAACAACCGACATTCGCCGCTATCAGGTTGAAGATAGCCGGTTAGCTGGCGAAGCAGCGTAGATTTTCCCGCACCATTAGGCCCGAGGATGGCAACAATTTCCCCACCGGGAAAAGTCAGCGAGACATTATCAGTCAGACGCCGCCCCTGAAGGCTATAAACCAGATTCTGGGCGCTGATCATGTGATCCTCCGGTTGCGCAGAATCAACCACATAAAATAAGGGCCACCAAGCAGGCTGGTTAATAATCCCACGGGCATTTCTGCTGGCTGTACCAGCGTGCGGGCAAGCGTGTCTGCCATCAGCAATAAACAGGCTCCGGCGAGGGCGGAACAAGGGATTAGCCAGCGGTGATTTGCCCCGGTAGTCATGCGAATCAGATGCGGGATCACCAGGCCAATAAAGCCGATAATGCCGCTTACCGATACGGCAGCACCAACGAGCAGTGAGCTCACTAACAGTAATTGCTGGCGTTTACGCTTCACGTTCACGCCGAGGTAGTGGGCTTCTTCATCACCGAGCTGCAGTAAATTCAGCGTTCCGGCGAGACAAGTTGTTGCGATAATGGCCGGTAGGATGAATGAACTGGCAACCAATAACGTCGGCCATTGCGCCTGTCCAAGATTGCCCATCATCCACAATGTGAGTTGTCGTAGCTGCTGCTCATCGCCGATATAGCTCAGGATGCCGATCGCTGCGCCGCACAGGGCATTGATGGCGATACCGGCGAGTAATAATTGCATCATGCTGCCATCGCGATGGCGCTGCGTGATGAGAAAAATGATGGTGCAGACCACTAAACTTCCGGCAATGGCAAACACCATTTGCTCATAGAGCACCAGCACCACTGGGAAGGAGAAGGGCAGCACAATAGCAACGCCAACCATTAATGCAGAACCGCTACTGACGCCGAGTAATCCAGGGTCAGCCATTGGGTTGCGAAAAAGCCCCTGCATAATTACCCCGGCGGTTGCCAACGCTGCACCTACCAGCACCGCCAGCAAAACCCGTGGTAGACGAATATTGAGCCAGATATCGCGGTATTCCTCATCAAAAAGGGCATCAAAACTGATCTTTAACGCTCCCTGACTGGCACCAAACAGCACCAGAGCTAGCAATAATAGTGATAGCCCCATAAAGACCCTGGCGGAAGAGAGTGAATCCTTGAGCACGCAAAACTCCGTTACGACATTACGGCGCGGACATGCCGCGCCGGGGGATCACGCCGGTTTCAGGTCCGGTTCAATCAGACTGTAGACCTGCTGGTTAAGTGCTGGCGCATTTGCCAGTTCATGGATATGTGCGGCGACATCAGCACGGTTAATAAAACCATGACACTCCTGATTTTGTATCCGTTGTGCTTTGCCCGTTGCCGCACCATCAAGCAGACCGCCAGGGCGGAGAATGGCATAATCAAGCTGGCTGGTTTGCAACCAGCTTTCCGCCAGCGTTTTTTCCCGTACCGCCTGACCAAACGCAGCCTTTGCCCGCTCTGATAAAAACGGCCAGCTATCGCCGCATCCCAGTGACGTCACCAGAATCATGCGTGTGATGCCTGCTTTCTCGGCCTCGTCAATCACTGTTCTGTGCGCCAGATAATCCTGAGCTCCGCCCATTGTTGAGATGATAAGCGCATCCGGGCCAGCTGCGCGGCAAGCAGCCGCGACTACGCTGGCATCACAGGCGTCGCCTGTAAAAACCTGTACGCCTTGTTGCGCCAGTTTCGTGGCGGCATCGGCATGACGAATGACAGCAACGACCGGACGTTGTTCCGCCAGCGCCAGTTCAAGCGTTCTGGCACCCACACCTTTTCCGCCTGCGCCAAAGAGTAGCCACGGTGTCATCAGGCGTGTTCCTTTAACGATGCTGCCAGAGCATGGAAGGCGCTGACTTGTTCGCTCAGGAGCTGACGATGATCATCCCTACCGAGGAAGATTTTCAGCATTGCGCTGCCTTCCTTATTGAAAAAGAGAATAGAGGCGGTGTCCATGCCCATAAATTTACGTTCGATCAAGGCAATATGCGTGCAGTTTTCTGCTTTGATATGCCCGGACATGCCGTGCTTTCCGCGTAGGTTGAAATAGCCGTGGCGATGGAAACCCGAAGGCAGTTCGCCGCTAAATTCGAGTATTACATCGGTAGTATGTACTAACGTGGTGACGTTGCCCCATTCGCAGACGGTATCCCAGACAGTATCGAATTTATCACCTGACACAACAGTCGGAGAGGGCAGATTTTTCACTACCTCCAGCAGCGTGGTGTTGTATTGTTCGGCGATCGCCTCCAGCGTACCGTCTGGCTCCGTTTTCAAAAATTCCTGTAACGAGACATGGCTCATAAATCACTCCTGTTATGGTTTTTCAAGCGCAATTGCTGGCGCATTAAGTACCTGAATCAGTTCATTAAGAGACTGCAAAATGTTGCTTGCCCAGAAACGACCTTCATTGGTCAACCGCAGACACGTTGACGCATCGCGGCTTAAGCCTTTTTGGTGCCACTGGGCCAGTAACGGCGCGAGTTTTTCGGCATGTGGCGTAAGTTCGTCCAGCGGTACACGCGCCGTTTCAATGCCCGACTGCAAGGTATGACGCCATTGCGCATTACGTTCGGCGTTACGCATGATCATCATCAGCGGTTTTTTGCCTGCCGCGACGGATTCATGCCAGGTCTGAAGATTGCGTTCGTTCATCCAGGAGTACCCATTAATCGAACCGCCGGCTCCGGAACCAAAGGCCAGACAATCGGCACCTTGTTTAATCAGCAGGTTATAGAGATTGCGTTCGCGTGTGGTACGGCCCCAGTGGCTGTTACTGATGCAGCGCCAACCGGCATCGTCCATAAAATCACATCCTTGCAGGTAAAGATCGCGACGTTCTGCCGGAGAGGGCACGGTAGTACGCCCATTTTCCACGGCTTTGCCCAGCGGTGTATTGGGCAGGACATTGAGCGCATAGAGATCGACGCCGTCGAGACCGATATCGCGGGCAATAGCCAGATCTTCTCCCCAGGTTTGCGCATCCTGACCCGGCAGACCAAACAGCAGGTCACAGACCACCGCGGCACGGTCGCGTTTGACCAGGCTTTCCATAAACGCAATAGCGGTTGGGCCATCCGAGGTGCGGGCCATTTTCTTGCGGATTTTGCTGTTAAACGACTGAATACCAATTGAGAAGCGGTTTGCTCCAGCATCAAGGCAAGCATCGATTCGCTCAGCGTCAAAATTCAGTACCCGGCCTTCAATAGTGATTTCACAATCAGGGGCCAGTGGCAGCTTTTCTCGTAATGTGGTGATGATTCTGGCCAAATCGTGTGCTGAAAGCGCGGAAGGCGTACCGCCACCGAAATAGACCGCGTGGATGGGGGCAGACTGATGCAATACGCTGTCTGCTTCCATTTCTATTTCACGAATCAGGGCGTCGGTATAATGAGCACACGCATCGTCATTAAAACGGTTCTGATAAAAACCACAAAACGTGCAGTGTGTCGCACAAAAAGGAATGTGTAGGTAAACCAGTCGCTTACGTGGTGATACCGTTTGATTGATCATCTCTTGCCAGGTCTGTGCCAGTTGCTCTTTGGCAACCGGAATGGCCCCACGAAACGGCATCATGGCGCGCCTGTCTTTAAAGGGCTGATCACCGTCTAAAGCAAAATGTGGCGTGAGATCCAGGGTGTTATTTGTGTTCATTCGTCTGATTTAAATCCATTTATTGCGGCCAAAGCTGCTGGTGTAAAGACTCAACGACATCAGCAATACGCGGACCCATTCCCAGAATCAGGTTTTGATCAACGGTGATAATGCGCTGGTTTTTCCATGCGGCAGTGTGGGTAATTCCGGCAATAGAACGTAGCCGATTAATATCGCCATCGACCATTTGTGAGGTGACGACAATCACTTCAGGGTTAGCCGCAATCAGCGATTCCGCGCTGTAGCTTTTGTACTGCTGGTGGGTAGCGACGTTTTCTGCTCCGGCAAGCGAAAGAATGGCGTCCGCGACGCTGCCTTTACCGGCAACCTGTGGCGCACTTCCGCCTGCGGAGAGAATAAACATGGCTTTAACCGGGGCTTTTTTGGCCGCCACGTTTTGCTGTACTCGCTCCAGGCGTTGGTTGATCTGTGTCACCAGCGCCTCGCCTTGTTCAGGAACCTGTAACGTTTTTGCCAGTTGGCGAATGTTGGCGTACATCTGCTCAAGGGTGGCTGGTACACGCGGCAGAGTGACGACGTTGACTTTTTGCGCCCGCAGTTGGTCGAGCACAATTTGCGGTCCTGCATCCTGCCAGGTAATTACGCTATCCGGGCGAAGTGACAAAATGCCTTCGCTGCTGAGTTGTTTCCAGTAACCAATATGCGGCAGTTTGGCGGTTTCTGGTGGATAAGATGTCGTTTCATCGACACCAACCACGCGTTTGCCAGCGCCCATCGCGTAGATTAACTCCGTCAGCGATCCTCCTGCGACCACGATACGTTCGGCAGCCGTTACGCTAAAAGTCCAGCTAAGAGCCAGTAATGCCGTAAACAATTTTTTTCGTTTTACCATGGTCTTCGCGGCAGAGACCACGGCTGAAATACATAACGTTAGTGGGGAAAAAAGAAACGGCCTGGTGATGATCCTTGGCATAATGTGAGAACTCTTATCAAATTGAGAATGATCATGATTATCATTTGAGTTATATATGAAATACAACCGTCGATTCAATACGCACGGCGTTACAAGCGTATTTATTTTTGATTTTTATCAAGATGCTTCGTCAGCTAATGTTCTTGTTACCGATTAAATTTCAGCGCGGGAAAAAGCTGAGAACCCGGAGATATCGCGGCTTGCAGAGCAAAGAGAAGAGAAAATTATCACTGTTAACGACAACGTTTTGTGATGAGGTTGTGGGGGGATAGCCATAAACACAGGATGGTTTTCTGGATGCTGGATAGATTTCATAACCCCCTGTTTATTGTGTTAATGGCGGTTAAAAAAAGCTTGATCATAAAAAATTGATCGATAATAATTCTCATTATCACGTTTGAGTTTAACAAAATATGACATCATGGATAACAAAATCATATCTTTTGTAAGGGAAAACGCACAGCACTCTTCACTTCAGACGTGGCGTACTACTTTGCCTGACAAAGAGGGCGTGCTTTTGCTGAATTATCAGAAATATTCGGCAATTTTACGGGATATATACGCTAATAGCTTCCCGTGGTGATATCTAATCATTTGAATTGTAAATAAATTTATTTTTCGCCAGCCACCCCGGTATTAACCCAGGCAGCCAGCATTTTTTATTTTCCTCATGGAGAATCGCTATGTCACGTCCGCAATTTACCTCGTTGCGTTTGAGTTTGTTGGCTTTGGCTGTTTCTGCCACCTTGCCAACGTTTGCTTTTGCTACTGAAACCATGACCGTTACGGCAACGGGGAATGCACGTAGTTCCTTCGAAGCGCCTATGATGGTCAGCGTTATCGACACTTCCGCTCCTGAAAATCAAACTGCTACTTCAGCCACTGATTTGCTGCGTCATGTTCCTGGAATTACTCTTGATGGTACCGGACGAACCAACGGTCAGGATGTAAATATGCGTGGCTATGATCATCGCGGCGTGCTGGTTCTTGTCGATGGTGTTCGCCAGGGAACGGATACCGGACACCTGAATGGCACTTTTCTCGATCCGGCGCTGATCAAGCGTGTTGAGATTGTTCGCGGACCTTCAGCATTACTGTATGGCAGTGGCGCGCTGGGTGGAGTGATCTCCTACGATACGGTCGATGCAAAAGATTTATTGCAGGAAGGACAAAGCAGTGGTTTTCGTGTCTTTGGTACTGGCGGCACGGGGGACCATAGCCTGGGATTAGGCGCGAGCGCGTTTGGGCGAACTGAAAATCTGGATGGTATTGTGGCCTGGTCCAGTCGCGATCGGGGTGATTTACGCCAGAGCAATGGTGAAACCGCGCCGAATGACGAGTCCATTAATAACATGCTGGCGAAAGGGACCTGGCAAATTGATTCAGCCCAGTCTCTGAGCGGTTTAGTGCGTTACTACAACAACGACGCGCGTGAACCAAAAAATCCGCAGACCGTTGAAGCTTCTGATAGCAGCAACCCGATGGTCGATCGTTCAACAATTCAACGCGATGCGCAGCTTTCTTATAAACTCGCCCCGCAGGGTAACGACTGGTTAAATGCAGATGCAAAAATTTACTGGTCGGAAGTCCGTATTAATGCGCAAAACACGGGGAGTTCAGGCGAGTATCGTGAACAGATAACAAAAGGAGCAAGGCTGGAGAACCGTTCCACTCTATTTGCCGACAGTTTCGCTTCTCACTTACTGACATATGGCGGTGAGTATTATCGTCAGGAACAACATCCGGGTGGCGCGACGACGGGCTTCCCGCAAGCAAAAATCGATTTTAGCTCTGGCTGGCTACAAGATGAGATCACCTTACGCGATCTGCCGATTACCCTGCTTGGCGGAACCCGCTATGACAGTTATCGCGGTAGCAGCGACGGCTACAAAGATGTTGATGCCGACAAATGGTCATCTCGTGCGGGGATGACTATCAACCCGACCAACTGGCTGATGTTATTTGGCTCATATGCTCAGGCATTCCGCGCCCCGACGATGGGCGAAATGTATAACGATTCTAAACACTTCTCGATTGGTCGCTTCTATACCAACTATTGGGTGCCAAACCCGAACTTACGTCCGGAAACTAACGAAACTCAGGAGTACGGTTTTGGGCTGCGTTTTGATGACCTGATGTTGTCCAATGATGCTCTGGAATTTAAAGCCAGCTACTTTGATACCAAAGCGAAAGATTATATCTCCACGACCGTCGATTTCGCGGCGGCGACAACTATGTCGTATAACGTCCCGAACGCCAAAATCTGGGGCTGGGATGTGATGACGAAATATACCACTGATCTGTTTAGCCTTGATGTGGCCTATAACCGTACCCGCGGCAAAGACACCGATACCGGGGAATATATCTCCAGCATTAACCCGGATACCGTTACCAGTACCCTGAATATTCCGATCGCTCACAGCGGCTTCTCTGTTGGTTGGGTCGGTACGTTTGCCGATCGCTCAACACATATCAGCAGCAGCTACAGCAAACAACCTGGCTATGGTGTGAATGATTTCTACGTCAGTTATCAAGGGCAGCAGGCGCTCAAAGGCATGACCACTACTCTGGTATTGGGCAACGCCTTCGATAAAGAGTACTGGTCGCCGCAAGGCATCCCACAGGATGGTCGTAACGGAAAAATTTTCGTGAGTTATCAATGGTAATCATCTGCCCCGATATTTCGGGGCATTTATCTGGAAGGAAGAGAGACAATGAACCACTACACACGCTGGCTTGAGTTAAAAGAACAAAATCCCGGAAAGTACGCGCGTGACATCGCAGGTTTAATGAATATCAGCGAAGCAGAACTGGCATTTGCACGCGTCACGCACGACGCGTGGCGGATGCGCGGCGATATTCGTGAAATTCTGGCGGCGCTCGAAAGTGTTGGCGAGACCAAATGTATTTGCCGTAATGAATACGCAGTCCATGAACAAGTTGGTGCGTTCACAAACCAGCATTTGAACGGACATGCCGGATTGATCCTCAATCCGCGCGCGCTGGATTTACGTCTGTTTCTCAATCAATGGGCCAGTGTTTTCCACATCAAAGAAAACACGGCTCGTGGCGAACGCCAGAGTATTCAGTTCTTTGATCATCAGGGCGATGCATTACTAAAAGTTTATGCCACCGACAATACCGATATGGCGGCATGGAGTGAGCTTCTGGCACGGTTTATCACCGATGAGAATACGCCGCTTGAGTTAAAAGCCGTTGATGCGCCAGTTGTTCAAACGCGAGCCGATGCCAGTGTGGTCGAGCAAGAGTGGCGGGCGATGACCGACGTTCATCAGTTTTTTACGTTGCTCAAGCGCCACAACCTGACGCGCCAACAGGCGTTCAATCTGGTGGCAGACGATTTGGCCTGCAAAGTATCCAACAGTGCGTTGGCGCAAATTCTTGAATCTGCACAGCAGGATGGCAATGAAATCATGGTGTTTGTTGGCAACCGTGGCTGCGTACAGATTTTCACCGGTGTGGTAGAAAAAGTGGTGCCAATGAAAGGTTGGCTGAATATTTTCAACCCGACGTTTACCCTTCATCTATTAGAAGAGAGCATTGCTGAAGCCTGGGTTACCCGTAAACCGACCAGCGATGGCCACGTAACCAGCCTGGAATTGTTTGCCCATGATGGTACGCAGATAGCGCAACTTTATGGTCAACGTACAGAAGGTGAACAGGAGCAAGCGCAATGGCGTAAGCAAATTGCTTCGTTGATACCGGAAGGCGTTACTGCATAACGTATAATTAACGGGAGGTCTGGCTGTTGCTGGGCCTCTTTATATTGTTCAATCGTTCACACCAGATAATTAATATGCTGATGGCGTACCAGCTCATTGATCCGCTTAAGATTGAGGATCATCATGATATTGTGTTTATGGCAGTAGAACGTTTTTAGCGATATTTTCAGTTTCTCCAGAATATCTTCCGTTGTCATTTGATTCGCAATACAGCTCAGAACCTGATGCTGCTTGCGCGAGAGGGACACATCCGCTTCAGGCACAGAGCAGTAACTGCCATTGATGAGTGCGACAAAGTCGATGATGGCGATAGTTCGCGGAACAAAGGTCACCGGTACTTTCCCCAGGCAGCGTTTAATATTAAAGGGGGAGAAAATAATTACATGGACAGGTTTTAATCGTTCAATTTGAGTGAGAAAATTAGAATGAAATACATTATTCATTAATGTATCAATAATGACGAAGGCATTCTGATGCAACATTACGTCGATCTCTTCTTCGTTCTGTATATGAACGACATTACCTTTACTCAGAATGTTTTTCATCGCGGTGAAAAACATCGTATCCCTGGTAATTATAAGAAACATAACCGACTCCTGGTACGGACATTAACTTTATAATCAGTTTGCCAAAGGTAATTAACAGGACAGGGCTTATAATAATAGTTAGCTTACTGTGTATTAATTTGATGTAATGCATGATGCAGATGCTGAGAAAGCATCTGCATCTTTCGGTGGTGTTATTTGACCAGCTCAGGTGTTACCTGACTCACCGCATTGGTGTAGTAAGGAGCCCCCCAGCCCGGTTCCGGCCAGAATGCACCATAGCCGTAATCCCACAGGTTATAGGTGGTATTAACCACTTCTCTCAAATGCCACACCTGGATGCCCTGCATATTCACTTCCAGGAAGTTATACGGGACTTTATTGATAAAGCCAGGTTGTTCACCCTGAATGGTACCGAGGATGGTAACAAAGTGATTACGATAGTTCACTGGATCAAGGAAGCCGCTTTGTCTGGCGAGCAGTCGGCCCTGATAGTTGGCTTCAATATCGGGCTTCGCATAGCTATCCAGCGGTAATACAGCGATTTCTAACAACGTATCCGTTTTACCATTGATAACGTTGATAACCTTCCCGCCAAAGCGCGCTTGTTGACCAACATATAACCCCGGCTGGTTATGAACAGCAACAAAACTTTTTTGAATATCAGGTTGGTTATTGCCTTTGATATTTTGCGGAATTGAACTACATGCGGCAAGCAAAAATGAAAGGCTGAGGATGAGTGCACCTTTTGTCATGTTCATGTTACTATCCTTATCAACAAATATTAAAACCATAATAGATATTTCTTTATAGTTTTCATCTGATTCTGAGGCGATATGCCTGATAGTAACGTAAACCTGTCTGATGTTTATATCTCTTCTGTTTAGTTGAGCTCAGTTAATTTTTGGGCGTGGCATGAGTATCCATTGTTCCATAATCTATATTCAGAGGTTTTTAATCTTTTCGTGTCTAATGTTATTTATCTGATTAAGTATTGATTGTGTCTTTTGCGGAAGTGGTGTCGAGCTTATCGTTTCAATGTTATTAATAAGACTTACAAGTTGAGCCTCAACTTTGAGTAGTCTGCATTTGTATATGTGGTGTTCGTATGGCACGCATTAATTTGTTGGCGTTGTTGCGCTAAATCAAATTGTTCAGAGGTGTATCCATTCTCCAGAGAATGGGGCATTAATGGGGTGTTGTTCTTCCCGGTTATCACAAGGCCACTTCGGTGTGTCTGGCGTTTTAACATTATCGGTATTTGTTGTGCAGTTATAAATATCACCGTTATATGTATTTATTACACCTGGGGTAAAGTCAATTGACATAACATTCCTTATTCATCATTTGTTTTATGCTAAGATTTTTAAATTGGATAATTAGAACAGGAATGGATTTTCTTCTACATACAGTAAATATAATGCGTCATATCTTCCTGATATAATTACCTTTGACTTCTCTTTTATTTCCATCTGGTAATATTTGAGTGCAAAAAAAGGCAATAATCATATCGCAAAAGAAAACGTTAACAACTATCGAAAATGCTCGTTTTAAAAAGGTATGATGTTCTCTGATAGTGTGTGAAGTGATATTTTTGTGATGTTTTAGATATGTAATAATAAAATAGGTTAACGTATGTTGAAATTATTTATTGTGTAAACCACTGATAAATCATAATCCAGTACATCTTTAAACTGCTGCACTGTATCGCTGATAACTAAGCAGCTCACTGATACACCATGCTGGACGCGATAATTGGAATCTCACGCAGGGAGTACTGTGTAAATAGCAAAATCGCCTGATACGCTACGACTGTCAGGCCTACAAATAACATACAATTCATCGAATTATCATAACTTTGTAGGTCGGATAAAACGCGCCAGCGTCGCATCCGACATAAATAAAGCGCATTTTTCTAACAACCTGTGGGGGAATATAGCCGCTTTATTTCAGGCGATTACCCGCCTCATCAACCACTTTCTCGCCATCTTCCTTGGTGAACGCGCCTTTTTGCGCATCTGGCAGAATTTCCAGCACGACTTCTGAAGGGCGGCACAGGCGAGTTCCCAGCGGCGTCACCACAATCGGGCGATTAATCAGAATCGGGTGCTGAAGCATAAAGTCGATTAACTGATCGTGAGTAAATTTATCTTCTGCAAGGCCCAGTTCCTCATACGGCTCGACGTTTTTACGTAGCAGCGCGCGTACGGTAATCCCCATATCGGCAATGAGTTTTACCAGCTCATCGCGCGTCGGTGGTGTTTCCAGATAATAGATAATGGTCGGTTCTGTACCGCTGTTGCGGATCATCTCCAGCGTATTACGTGACGTACCGCAGGCCGGGTTGTGATAAATGGTAATGTTGCTCATATCAGTATCTCATTACGATGTGAAAGAGAGGTGTAGCGCCAGCGCCACCAGAGTTACAAACCAAAGCGGACAAGTCAAAAACACATATGGTTTAACGAATATGTAAGTGTAGAGAAAGGTGTAGGTGTGAATTAAGCGTTGGGCATTCATTTGAAAGGAGGTCTGAATCAGGACGTAAAAAAACCGACTTCGCGTCGGTTTTTTTACTGTTCAGCCCTGAGTTGGTGGCTCTGGCTGGAGTGAGATAGCCCACATCTAACAATGAGACATGCGCCGTGACAGGCAATGGATGAGTAAGCGGATGCATTCTCACTCCATCGCATGGAGAAAACGGGTGATTGATAAAGCAATCATCGTTCTTGGGGCGTTAATTGCGCTGCTGGAACTGATCCGCTTTCTGCTTCAGCTTCTGAACTGATAGCGGAAACGTAGCTAAGGGCTAAGAGCACACTACTCTTAGCCCTTTAACATTTAACGCATTGTCACGAACTCTTCTGCCGCTGTCGGGTGAATGGCAACCGTGTTGTCGAAGTCTTTTTTGGTTGCACCCATCTTCAGCGCCACCGCGAAGCCCTGCAACATTTCGTCCATACCAAAACCAATGCCGTGAATACCGACAATCTTCTCTTCCGGTCCAACGCATACCAGTTTCATGCGACACGGCTGGCGGTGAGTGGTGACGGCGGTATACATCGCGGTGAAAGAGGATTTATACACTTTCACCTGATCGTCGCCGTACTGCTCGCGCGCCTGCGGCTCCGTTAAACCAACAGTACCAATCGGCGGATGGCTGAAGACCACGGTCGGAATGTTGCTGTAATCCAGATGCTCATCCGGCTTGTTATTAAACAGGCGTTCAGAGAGACGGCGACCTGCTGCAACAGCCACCGGTGTCAGTTCCACTGCACCCGTGTTATCGCCCACCGCGTAAATACCTTCAACGTTGGTGTTTTGATATTTATCGACGACGATATAGCCTTTTTCGTTGGTTTTAACGCCAGCGGCTTCCAGGTTGATGTTGTCATTGGCAGGCTCGCGACCAATCGCCCAAATCAGGCAATCCACCGTTTCACTGCGACCATCTTCCAGCTCCAGTGTCAGGCTACCATCGGCATTTTTCACTACCGCTTTCGGGATGGCGTTGGTGTGCAACTGCGGGCCTTCGGCGTTCATCACTTCAACCAGCGTTTCAGAGATCATCGGGTCGAAGCTGCGCAGCGGCGCATGTTTACGCACAAACAGATGCGTCTTCGCACCGAGGCCGTTAATCACGCCCGCCAGTTCAACGGCGATGTAACCCGCGCCAACAACCGCTACGCGCTCTGGCAAAGCCGGAAGGGCGAAGAAGCCATCAGAATCAATACCGTATTCCACGCCCGGAATATCCGGGTGGCTCGGACGACCACCGGTGGCGATCAGAATATGATCGGCCGTGATGGTTTCGCCGTTGACTTCAATGGTTTTGGCATCAACGAAGCGGGCAAAGCCTTTGATTACATCAACGTTATTTTTACCGAGCACGTTCTCATAGGAAGTATGAATACGGTCGATATAGGCGGTACGGCTGGCGATCAACGTTTCCCAGTTGAATTTATTGATAGTGGTATCAAAACCATAATCCGGGCCGTACATATGGATCGCTTCACGGATTTGCGCCGCGTGCCACATCACTTTTTTCGGCACACAGCCAACATTTACGCAGGTGCCGCCCAGCTCTTTGGCTTCAATCAGTGCGCATTTCTGGCCGTACATAGCCGCGCGGTTGATGGAGGCGATACCGCCGCTGCCGCCGCCGATGGCGATGTAATCATAGTGTTTAGTCATGACATATTGTCCTTATCGTTGATTACCGCGATTGTAGCGCGAGACGTAATAGGTGCCAGCAATGGCTGCAATTACTCTGGCACGATCCAGCTTACGGTGGCGTGCCCGGTGCCTGCCGGAACCAGTTTGCTGTGCAGCCACGGCAGCACGTTATTCATCTGCTGTTCCAGCTTCCACGGCGGGTTAATCACAATCATGCCAGAAGCGGTCATGCCACGGCGATCGCTGTCTGGCAGCACCGCCAGTTCAATTTGCAGAATTTTGCGAATGCCGGTCGCTTCCAGGTCGTGGATCATGCGCTTAATTTGCTGGCGCAGCACCACTGGATACCACAATGCGTAAGTGCCAGTGGCGAAACGTTTGTAACCTTCTGCTATCCCGCTGACCACCGCCTGATAGTCGGTTTTCATTTCATACGGCGGGTCGATAAGGATTAAACCACGGCGGGAAACCGGCGGCAGCTTGGCCTTAAGCTGCTGGAAACCGTCGGCTTTTTCGACGCGCGCACGGCTGTCTTTCTGAAATTCAGAACGCAGCAACGGGTAATCGCTCGGGTGCAGTTCGGTCAGTTGCAGGCTGTCCTGTTCACGCAGTAGCTGGCGAGCAATCAACGGCGAACCGGGGTAATAACGCAACTGCCCGCTACGGTTGAAGTGTTTTACCACATTGATGTACGCCTCCAGCTCCGCAGGCAAATCGTCCTGCTGCCAGATACGGGCGATGCCTTCGAGATATTCGCCGGTACGCTCGGCATGTTCGCTGCCTAACTGATAACGCCCGGCCCCTGCGTGGGTGTCGAGATAGAGAAACGGTTTATCTTTCTCTTTCAGCGACTCAATGATCAGGCTCTGAACGGTATGTTTAAGGACGTCGGCGTGGTTGCCAGCGTGAAAGCTGTGGCGATAACTGAGCATGGGTAAAGGTGTTCCGGTAAGTAAAAATCGGCCCGTATTCGGGGCGCACAAAAGCCTATCAGGACAGTATACCGAAAAGAGGCCGCCGCCGCGAAAGCGTAACGTTTCTCATTGAAATTCACTACACTTAACCCCATGCTACAAACATTATGTAAAGCGCCTGTTGAGCGCTTCCTTAACCTCTTTAACCAGGACTGCGCTAATGACGAATCCGTTACTGACTCCCTTTGAATTGCCTCCGTTTTCTAAAATTCTCCCGGAACATGTCGTTCCAGCCGTGACTAAGGCGCTGAACGACTGCCGCGAAAATGTGGAGCGCGTAGTAGCGCAAGGGGCACCGTACACCTGGGAAAATCTCTGCCAGCCGTTGGCGGAAGTGGACGATGTGCTGGGGCGTATCTTCTCCCCGGTCAGCCATCTGAACTCGGTGAAAAATAGCCCGGAACTGCGTGAAGCGTACGAACAAACCCTGCCGCTGCTGTCAGAATACAGCACCTGGGTAGGGCAACATGAAGGGCTGTATAAGGCATATCGCGACCTGCGCGATGGCGATCATTACGCCACGCTGAACACGGCGCAGAAAAAAGCGGTTGATAACGCACTGCGCGACTTCGAACTCTCTGGCATCGGTCTGCCGAAAGAGAAACAGCAGCGTTACGGCGAAATTGCTACCCGTCTTTCTGAACTGGGCAACCAGTACAGCAACAACGTCCTCGATGCGACGATGGGCTGGACCAAACTCGTTACCGACGAAGCGGAGCTGGCGGGGATGCCAGAAAGCGCGCTGGCTGCGGCAAAAGCCCAGGCTGAAGCGAAAGAGCTGGAAGGTTATTTGCTGACGCTGGATATCCCAAGCTACCTGCCGGTAATGACCTACTGCGACAACCAGGCCCTGCGCGAAGAGATGTATCGCGCTTATAGCACTCGTGCTTCCGATCAAGGTCCGAACGCCGGTAAGTGGGACAACAGCAAGGTGATGGAAGAGATCCTCGCGCTGCGTCACGAACTGGCGCAACTGCTGGGCTTTGAAAACTACGCCTTCAAATCACTTGCCACTAAAATGGCAGAAAACCCGCAGCAGGTGCTGGATTTCTTAACCGATCTGGCAAAACGCGCGCGCCCGCAAGGCGAAAAAGAGCTGGCGCAACTGCGCGCCTTCGCCAAAGCCGAATTTGGCGTCGATGAGTTACAACCGTGGGATATCGCTTACTACAGCGAAAAACAGAAACAGCACCTCTACAGCATCAGCGATGAACAACTGCGTCCGTACTTCCCGGAAAACAAAGCGGTTAACGGCCTGTTTGAAGTGGTGAAACGTATTTACGGCATCACCGCTAAAGAGCGTAACGATGTTGATGTCTGGCATCCGGATGTACGTTTCTTCGAACTGTATGACGAGAACAACGAACTGCGCGGCAGCTTCTACCTCGACCTGTATGCCCGTGAAAACAAACGCGGCGGGGCGTGGATGGATGACTGCGTAGGCCAGATGCGTAAAGCCGACGGTTCGCTGCAAAAACCGGTCGCGTATCTGACCTGCAACTTCAACCGCCCGGTAAATGGTAAACCGGCGCTGTTTACCCATGACGAAGTGATCACCCTGTTCCACGAGTTCGGTCACGGCCTGCACCATATGCTGACCCGCATTGAAACCGCTGGTGTTTCCGGGATCAGTGGGGTGCCGTGGGATGCGGTCGAACTGCCGAGCCAGTTTATGGAAAACTGGTGCTGGGAGCCGGAGGCGCTGGCGTTTATCTCCGGTCACTATGAAACCGGCGAGCCGCTGCCGAAGGAGCTGCTGGATAAAATGCTGGCGGCGAAGAACTACCAGGCGGCGCTGTTTATTCTGCGCCAGCTGGAGTTCGGCCTGTTCGATTTCCGCCTCCATGCAGAGTTCCGTCCGGATCAGGGGGCGAAAATCCTCGAAACTCTGGCAGAAATCAAGAAACTGGTTGCCGTGGTACCGTCTCCGTCATGGGGCCGTTTCCCGCATGCTTTCAGCCACATTTTTGCCGGTGGTTATGCGGCAGGTTACTACAGCTACCTGTGGGCCGATGTACTGGCAGCAGATGCCTTCTCGCGTTTTGAGGAAGAGGGCATTTTCAACCGTGAAACTGGGCAGTCGTTCCTCGACAACATTCTGAGCCGTGGCGGTTCAGAAGAGCCGATGGAGCTGTTCAAACGCTTCCGTGGTCGTGAACCACAGCTGGATGCGATGCTGGAGCATTACGGCATTATGGGCTGAACATTCAGTGAAAATCTGCTTAATTGATGAAACAGGCGCCGGAGACGGCGCCTTATCTGTTCTGGCGGCCCGCTGGGGGCTGGAACACGATGAAGACAACCTGATGGCGCTGGTGTTAACGCCGGAGCACCTGGAACTGCGCAAGCGTGATGAGCCGAAGCTGGGCGGCATCTTTGTTGATTTTGTTGGCGGGGCGATGGCGCACCGACGCAAATTCGGCGGTGGTCGCGGAGAGGCGGTGGCGAAAGCGGTGGGCATTAAAGGCGATTATTTGCCGGATGTGGTGGACGCCACCGCAGGATTAGGGCGCGATGCCTTTGTGCTGGCTTCGGTCGGCTGCCGCGTGCGGATGCTGGAGCGTAATCCAGTGGTTGCCGCGCTGCTCGACGATGGCCTGGCGCGTGGTTATGCGGATGCGGAAATCGGCGGCTGGTTACAGGAACGTTTGCAGTTGATTCACGCCTCCAGTCTGACGGCGCTGAGCGATATCACCCCGCGTCCGCAGGTAGTTTATCTTGACCCAATGTTCCCGCATAAGCAGAAAAGCGCGCTGGTGAAAAAAGAGATGCGCGTGTTTCAGTCGCTGGTGGGGCCGGATCTTGATGCCGATGGATTGTTGGAGCCTGCGCGGTTGCTGGCAACCAAACGCGTGGTGGTGAAGCGTCCGGACTATGCGCCGCCGCTGGCGAATGTCGCCACGCCAAACGCGGTAGTCACTAAAGGGCATCGCTTTGATATTTACGCCGGAACGCCGGTGTAAAAGTAAAGCGGGGTAGCGATAACGCTACCCCGCTTTCTGCAAGAATAATTAATGGCTTTCCGGCGTCGCAATCATGCGTTTCAGCCACGGCACCATCAATAGCATCACTACTGCAACGCCCAGCGTAACCAGGCCAATCTTACCAAACACGTTGGTATAGACGGGCAACGTCTCAAGTGGATCGGTAATGTTGTCTGGTACTGCGGTAAATGTTGCCACATAGCCGCCCAGCAAGAACGCGGCAGCCTGCGTCAGGAACCACATCCCGAGAATAAAGCCCATCAAATGCTGCGGCACCAGGGCAGCAATCATCGCCAGGCCAAGGGCGCTAATAAACAGTTCACCTAAGCTCTGGAATAAGTACACCAGCACGATAAACCATGGCGATGTCAGCCCCTGGGCATCCGCAAACCACATTCCAGCCGCTGCAGCCGTCAAAAAGCCCAGTGAGCACATAAACATGCCGAGAGTAAACTTCATCGGCATCGAGAGATCTTTGCCTTTGTTACCCAGATGCGTGTAAATGCCTGCCAGTATTGGGCTGGCGAGTACCACCCAGAACGGGTTAAGCGCCTGGAAGCTGACCGGGTTGATGGAAAAGCCGAGAATTTCATGATGCACGTTGTTGATGGCAAAGAAGTTCAGCGACGTTGGCATCTGGGCGTAGAGAATGTAAAACACCACCGCTTCGAGCATCAGGACAAAGGCGACAAACATTTTATTGCGCCCGGTTTTATCCAGCTTGAATGCCTGACGAAAGAAGATGATGGTGACGACGATGGAGAGAACAATCAGAACCAGATTGGCGACTTCTACGTTGTGCATCAGCCAGGCGCAGACGAAGATCATCACCACGCTGCCAAGTAATACGTACAACAGTTTACTGAAGCTCATCGGCCGGAAGTCGGGTTCAGAACCAATGTCTTTCACCATTCCACGACAGGCGATGTAAACCAGTAATGCGATAATTAACCCCGCACCGCACAGGTTGTAGGTGACTGAATAGCCGAATTTATCAGCGATCACAGGGGCCAGCGATAACGCTATCAACGAGCCGATATTGATCGACATATAGAACAGGGTGAATGCGCCATCAAGCCGCGGATCTTTCGGCGGGTAGCACTTCGAAAGCAAGCTGGCTGGGTTAGCTTTAAACAGGCCGTTACCGACAGCGATAGTCCCCAGGGCGATGAAAATCAGGTCAGGCTTAAGTAGCGACATGCCGGTCATGAAGTAGCCAATCGCCAGCACAAGTGCTCCGAGAACAATGGTGCGTTTGGTTCCCAGCAGGTGGTCGCCAACATAGCCACCAATGGAAATGAGGCCATAGACCAGCGCAGCAAAAGCACCAAAAGTGACAAAAGCCTGCTCTTGCGAGAACCCAAGCTGTTTAACGAAGAAAACCGCCAGTACGCCCTGCACGCCGTAGTAGCCGAATCGCTCCCATAACTCGACAAAAAAGATCATGAAAAATGGGCGAGGTTGCTGCAGCATCCCCATGGGTGTTGTTGTATTCATATTTATTAACCTTCCAATACCATCCTGAAAAGTATGAACGCGTAAGGGATAACGCGCGAAAAAGTTTACATCTGTCAGAGATTCTTAATATTGATGCGGCGAATAGATTAATACACTATTACAACAGAAAATAACCAGCTGATCACACTAATGATAGAAAATATGATGGTGTTAAATGTTGTATTGGCAGGGGTTTTGATTGAGTACGCAGACCGCAGGCCAGATAAGGCGTTTACGCTGCATCAGGTAACAAGGCGCGCCAAAAAGCAAAACGCCCGCATATGCGGGCGTTCAGGAACACGTCGTGGAGGGAAGATTATTCTTCTTCGTCGCGCAGCGGAACAATCAGCATATCAACGTGAACGGTGTTGATCAGCTGACGTGCGGAAGACATCAGTTTGCTCCAGAAGTCCTGGTGGTGACCACAAACCACCAGATCCATATCGTATTTCTTGATTGCATCGACCAGTACCTGGCCCAGATCGCCGCTGCCGCTCAGGGTTTCAGTGATTGGGTAGCCTGCATTGGTTGAAAGCTCGGTCAGCGCATGATGTGTCTCTTCAGAGATGCGTTTCTGCATATCACCCAGATTCACATCGATAAGCCCGGTGTATAGGTCAGAGTAGTTTACATCTACGTGGATCAGAGAAACTTTCGCATTGTAGGGGCGAGCCATAGAGACTGCTTTCTCTACCAGAACTTTGCTTTCCGGGGAGAGGTCGACCGCGATGAGAATGTGTTTATAAGCCATAGTGTTACTCCTTCCATAAAGTTGTCGATGACTGGCCAGCTAGCGTTTCTTGTGCCGTTACGTCACCCGCGTCCTGCGAACTACGTGCGCGGGGCTAACCCAGCCGTAAAGATTCAGTGTTAAGACCATCCTTACCTTATAGCGACCCGGATGATCCGTCAATCCGCCTTGCTTACTCGTTAGATAAACAAATTTTCGACATGAATATATTGATAGTGGTTAACCTTCTGGAAAAAAAACAACCTGATCTCCTACACTATCTATAGAGCCGCTCGGATGTTGGTCACCACAAAAGCGGTTTCTCCAGGACCTGGTGTTAACTGATTGGCAGCGTATCGGGAGCGGTAGCCCCGGGGTGGAACTCCGCGGGCAGGTCGCCGGGGAGGAGGTATGATAAGCACCGTCGCATTATTTTGGGCTTTATGTGTCGTTTGCATTGTTAACATGGCGCGCTATTTCTCATCACTACGCGCGTTGTTAGTGGTACTGCGTAACTGCGATCCATTGCTCTATCAATATGTTGATGGAGGGGGCTTTTTTACCTCACATGGCCAACCCAACAAACAGGTGCGTCTCGTTTGGTATATCTATGCCCAACGTTATCGCGATCATCACGATGATGAGTTTATTCGCCGCTGTGAGCGGGTGCGTCGGCAGTTTATTCTGACCAGCGCATTGTGTGGTCTGGTGGTGGTCAGCCTGATTGCATTGATGATTTGGCATTAAGCACTTCAGCAATAATGACGCATAAAAAAAGCGGGCCAGTAAACTGACCCGCTCGTTTTGGTGCGTACGATTACAGGAACTGCAAGGAGAGCCAGTACAGCCCGCCGGAAAGCAGTACCGCAGCCGGAAGGGTAAACACCCAGGCCATCAGAATACTGGTTACGGTTTTACGCTGTAAGCCGCCGCCATCTACCACCATCGTCCCCGCGACAGAAGAGGAGAGTACGTGAGTAGTGGAAACCGGCATCCCGGTATAACTTGCCAGGCCGATAGACACTGCCGCCGTCATCTGGGCAGACATCCCCTGAGCGTAGGTCATGCCTTTCTTACCGATTTTCTCACCGATAGTCGTTGCCACACGACGCCAGCCAATCATCGTACCGATACCTAACGCCAGCGCGACCGCCATGATGATCCACACCGGCGCATACTCGATGGTGCTAAGCATGTCGGACTTCAGTTTCTTCAACAGGCGCTGATCGTCAGCACTCACGCCAGGCATCTTCACCACTTTGTCGATAGTGTCAGAAACGCACAGCATAATGCGGCGCATCTGGCTACGTTGATCAAGCGACAGCTTGTCGTAGCTTTCCACATCGGTAGTCAACATGCCTTTCAGGCGGTTGAGCGCGTTAATGGTATTCGACGGATGGCAATGGAACTCCGCGGGTTGCGTTGCGCCAGCTTCCGGAGCCGGTACTAACTGATCAGCACCGGTCGCTTGTTTCAGCAGCGCAGGATGCTGCTCAAAGTAAGCTTCGACGTTGTTGATGGCATCACGGGTACGGGTGATTTCGTAGCCAGTGGCATTCATGTTCACCACGAAGCCTGCTGGTGCGACACCAATCAATACCAACATAACCAGACCAATGCCTTTCTGACCATCGTTCGCGCCATGCGAAAACGCCACGCCGATAGCGGAAAGGATCAGCGCAATACGCGTCCAGAACGGCGGCTTTTTCTTGCCGTCTTTCTTTTCACGCTCCGCTGGGGTCAGGTGGATACGGGCGCGTTTCTTGGTGCCGCTCCAGTAGCGACGCAGCAAGAAAATCAGACCGCCAGCAAACACCAGGCCGACAATAGGGGAAACGATCAGGGAACCGAAAATACTTAATACTTTCGGGATATTGAGTGCATCCACCACTGACGTCCCGGTCATCAACGCATTGGTTAAACCAATCCCGATGATCGCGCCAATCAGCGTATGAGAGCTGGATGCAGGTAAACCAAAGTACCAGGTACCCAGGTTCCAGATAATCGCCGCCAGCAACATAGAGAACACCATGGCAAGGCCATGAGACGATCCCATATTAAGCAGCAGATCCGTCGGCAGCATATGCACAATGGCATAGGCAACACTCAGACCACCCAGCAAAACACCCAAAAAGTTGAACACCGCCGCCATAACCACGGCGAGCTGAGAACGCATCGCGCGGGTATAGATAACGGTTGCCACGGCGTTGGCTGTGTCATGGAAACCATTGATGGCTTCGTAGAACAGCACAAAAGCCAGTGCAAGCAATAATAACAGCCCGGTATGCAAATCCAGGCCAGCAAACAAATGTAGCATAGGACGTTACGCCATTTTGAGGACATGAACGCGGCGCATTATCAGTGACTTTCGCGGCGCGGGCAAAGTGAAATATAGACTTTTTTTGATTTGCCTCCTGTATGGATTACACTCAAAAAATAATTATCTTATATAATTCAGGCAAATACTTCCTTTTAGTAATATTGATGCTGGTGCGACCACTGAGGAATCTTTACAATTCACGCCCGTTTTTTCTTAGAGGAGCGCAACGTGGAAAGGTTTGATGCCATTATTATAGGCGCTGGTGCGGCAGGTATGTTCTGTTCTGCGCTGGCAGGTCAGGCAGGACGCCGGGTTCTGCTGATCGATAATGGTAAAAAACCAGGGCGCAAAATCCTCATGTCTGGCGGTGGGCGCTGCAACTTTACCAACCTTTATGTCGGACCGGGCGCTTATCTGAGCCAGAATCCGCATTTTTGTAAGTCTGCACTCGCGCGTTTTACCCAGTGGGATTTCATTGATCTGGTCAATAAACACGGCATCGCCTGGCACGAGAAAACGTTAGGGCAGCTCTTCTGCGATGACTCCGCGCAGCAGATTGTCGACATGCTGGTGGATGAGTGCGAGAAGGGCAATGTGGCCTTCAGATTGCGTAGCGAAGTGCTGAGCGTGGCGAAGGATGATACAGGCTTCACGCTTGAACTGAACGGCATGACTGTCGGTTGCGAAAAGCTGGTCATTGCGACCGGTGGACTGTCAATGCCGGGGCTGGGCGCATCGCCGTTTGGTTATAAGATTGCCGAACAATTCGGCCTCAACGTGCTGCCGACCCGTGCGGGTCTGGTGCCATTCACTCTGCATAAACCGTTGCTTGAAGAGTTACAGGTGCTGGCGGGCGTGGCGGTGCCTTCCGTGATTACCGCTGAAAACGGTACCGTTTTCCGTGAGAACTTACTCTTCACCCACCGCGGCTTATCTGGACCGGCGGTGTTGCAGATTTCCAGCTACTGGCAACCGGGTGAATTTGTCAGCATCAATCTGCTACCGGATGTGGACCTCGAAACCTTCCTGAATGAGCAGCGTAATGCACATCCGAATCAAAGCCTGAAAAACACGCTGGCGGTTCATCTGCCGAAGCGGTTGGTTGAACGGTTACAACAACTCGGGCAAATCCCGGATGTCTCGCTAAAACAGCTCAACGTGCGTGACCAACAGACACTGATTAGCACATTGACTGACTGGCGCGTACAACCCAACGGCACTGAAGGCTATCGCACTGCCGAAGTGACGCTCGGCGGCGTGGACACCAACGAACTCTCTTCACGGACGATGGAAGCGCGCAAAGTGCCTGGGCTGTACTTCATCGGCGAAGTGATGGACGTCACCGGCTGGCTGGGGGGCTATAACTTCCAGTGGGCGTGGTCGAGTGCATGGGCTTGTGCGCAGGATTTGGTGGCAGAATAAGAAGCAAAATGCGCTCTCGATACCAGAGGGATTAACCTGAATAAAACCAGATAAGGCGCCCAACGCCTTATCTGAAGCCTTTTTTATTATTTTTTCGCTGAACCCGCTTCTAATATAGAAACGATGGAAAACAGTGTAAAACAAACTGCACCTAAGCCCACCAGAACTCGCGAAGGAATAAAGTAAGCCATATCGGTTTGCGCAATTTCAGCCAGGAACGCAGCAAGGAACAGACAAAACAGACAGGTAAATACCGGAATCATGGGTATTCTGTTGGCTAACGAACATGTGCGTCGCCATACCAGCGCTAACAACCACACTTTGGAGAAAATACTGTAGCAGATCATCCCCAGGCAAATGAGAATAATGCCGGGGGCCAGGCGGGCGCTTGCATCTGAACTGATTAATACGTAGATACCAAAAATAATGGTAAGTGAGCCAAGCAAAATAACCCAATAGCACCACAGCCAATGTTCTTTCACTGAGAACGTATTCCGCGTTTGATGGACAATAGTGGCGACAAGGCCAATAAGACAAGCGCAAATTGCCGTTAACCCCATTAGTACGTGACCTGCAACATAATGTGGTGTGATATCTGCACTACGTAACAGTACGACTGACCAAATGAAACCAAAGAGAGTAAGCAGAACGGGAACGGCAATTAAGCAATCACCGATTGTTGAAGAATAGGCCTGCAATGGCGTACCGTCACTCTTACTGCCCGAGGCGTTTTTGGGGATCAACAGAAAATGTCCGGAAGATGCCGCTACGGTTGATACACAAGCGGCAATCATGCCAACGCCGAAAATAACATGACCGGCGACAAATTCATCTGCCATCACATTATTGCTTGCCAACAGTGACCATCCCCAAATCATAGTTGTAGCAGAACCGGCATAACCAATAACAGGAAATAACCTGTTGTAGAATTTATTCATGCCGTGAGTTAACTGAGATATAATAATAAATGCGGTAGTGAACAATGCCAGACATATCGCAGAAAGAGAAATCAGAACATGCCCTGCAACGAAATATTCACTTTGCCCAGAACCGGTTAATACAAACTCACCTAATGCGATGCATATTATACCCATCAGTAAAGGAATTAATTTAAACAACCATCCGATATATATATTCATTTTAAACCCCATATATATTTTCTGCTACACTTCGAAAAACATATGATTCGTCTTTTCAGTTAGTTAAATATGTCTATAAGATGCCATCAATTAAAAAAAGTAACTTCACTATAATCGGATTTAGCGTTATGGGGATCAACTTTTAGCGGTGAGTTAATGCTATTAAATAAATATTTATCCTAAGATAAACTCTGAATTAATATCTTTATCTTATTTTGTTGTTTTAAATGAGTCTTTTAGGAAATATTTTATTAAACCCACGAGCCTTTATCATCTATCATCTTTTCAGAATAAATTATTTTATATTCGGTATTTATTCGCATATCAGGCGATAATAACGCTATGTGATAGTCATCAGGTTTCCCTGTTACGGAAACCTGTGCAACAGAATCTGTGAACCTGTACAGAATATTTTTGGAAAAAACACCAGCGAACGGAAGAACATCGCGATGTATCACAAGTTGATGGCAATCAAATAGACAACATGAATATAACTGTTAGTATTTAATTGATTTCACTTATGAGTATGCGTGTTTCATTTACGGCCAGGAATGCTGATGATGACAACATTACTACCCGTTTTCACTAAGCCTTCCCCATTGGCGCTCAATGCTCTGTGCGCTGGTCGTATTTGCCATTTCCTTCTTATCCCGGATGGAAGAATCCGCTGAACATCGTTCGGTGGCAGTTGTAACACGCGTCGATTGCTTACAGGGATTATGGCGGGTCGATTATGGATAAGAGTAAGCGCCATCTGGCGTGGTGGGTTGTCGGGGCACTGGCGGTGGCTGCCGTCGTGGCGTGGTGGCTGTTGCGCCCGGCGGGTGTGCCGGAAGGCTTTGCTGTCAGCAATGGGCGCATTGAAGCGACGGAAGTGGATATCGCCAGCAAAATTGCCGGGCGTATCGACACCATTCTGGTGAAAGAAGGCCAGTTTGTTCGAGAAGGTGAAGTGCTGGCGAAGATGGATACTCGCGTGTTGCAGGAACAGCGACTGGAAGCCATCGCGCAAATCAAAGAAGCACAAAGTGCCGTTGCCGCCGCGCAGGCTTTGCTGGAGCAACGCCAAAGCGAAACTCGTGCCGCACAGTCGCTGGTTAATCAACGCCAGGCAGAACTGGACTCCGTAGCAAAACGTCATACGCGTTCCCGCTCACTGGCACAACGGGGGGCAATTTCTGCGCAACAGCTGGATGACGACCGCGCCGCCGCTGAGAGCGCCCGAGCTGCGCTGGAATCGGCAAAAGCTCAGGTTTCTGCTTCTAAAGCCGCTATAGAGGCGGCACGCACCAATATCATTCAGGCGCAAACTCGCGTCGAAGCGGCACAAGCCACTGAACGGCGCATTGCCGCAGATATCGATGACAGCGAACTGAAAGCCCCGCGTGACGGACGCGTGCAGTATCGGGTTGCTGAGCCAGGCGAAGTGCTGGCAGCAGGCGGTCGGGTGCTGAATATGGTCGATCTCAGCGACGTCTATATGACCTTCTTTCTGCCAACCGAACAGGCGGGCACGCTGAAACTGGGCGGTGAAGCACGTTTGATTCTTGATGCTGCACCAGATCTGCGTATTCCCGCGACCATCAGTTTTGTCGCCAGCGTCGCCCAGTTCACGCCAAAAACTGTCGAAACCAGCGATGAGCGGCTGAAATTGATGTTCCGTGTCAAAGCGCGTATCCCACCGGAATTACTCCAGCAGCATCTGGAATATGTCAAAACCGGATTGCCGGGCGTAGCGTGGGTGCGGGTGAATGAAGAACTTCCGTGGCCTGACGACCTGGTGGTGAGGTTGCCGCAATGACGCATCTGGAACTGGTTCCCGTCCCGCCTGTCGCGCAACTGGCGGGCGTGAGCCAGCATTATGGAAAAACCGTTGCGCTGAACAATATCACACTCGATATTCCGGCCCGTTGCATGGTCGGGCTGATTGGACCGGATGGTGTCGGTAAATCGAGCTTGTTGTCGCTGATTTCCGGTGCTCGCGTCATTGAGCAGGGCGGCGTGATGGTGCTGGGCGGCGATATGCGCGACCCGAAGCATCGCCGCGACGTCTGCCCGCGCATCGCCTGGATGCCGCAGGGGCTGGGCAAAAATCTCTACCACACCTTGTCGGTGTATGAAAACGTCGATTTTTTCGCCCGCCTGTTCGGTCACGACAAAGCGGAGCGGGAAGTGCGAATTAATGAGCTGCTGACCAGCACCGGATTAGCACCGTTTCGCGATCGTCCGGCAGGGAAACTCTCCGGCGGGATGAAGCAAAAACTTGGGCTGTGCTGTGCGTTAATCCACGACCCGGAATTGTTGATTCTTGATGAGCCAACAACGGGGGTTGACCCGCTCTCCCGCGCCCAGTTCTGGGATCTGATCGACAGCATTCGCCAGCGGCAGAGCAATATGAGCGTGCTGGTTGCCACCGCCTATATGGAAGAGGCGGAACGCTTCGACTGGCTGGTAGCGATGAATGCCGGAGAAGTGCTGGCAACTGGCAGCGCCGAAGAGTTGCGGCAGCAAACGCAAAGCGCCACGCTGGAAGAAGCATTTATAAATCTGTTACCGCAAGCACAACGGCAGGCGCATCAGGCGGTAGTGATCCCACCGTATCAACCTGAAAACGCAGAGATTGCCATCGAAGCGCGCGATCTGACCATGCGTTTTGGTTCCTTCGTTGCCGTTGATCACGTCAATTTCCGCATTCCACGCGGGGAGATTTTTGGTTTTCTTGGTTCGAACGGCTGTGGTAAATCCACCACCATGAAAATGCTTACCGGATTGCTGCCCGCCAGCGAAGGTGAGGCGTGGCTGTTCGGGCAACCGGTTGATCCAAAAGATATCGATACTCGTCGCCGGGTGGGCTATATGTCGCAGGCGTTTTCGCTCTATAACGAACTCACCGTGCGGCAAAACCTGGAGTTACATGCTCGTCTGTTTCATATCCCGGAAGCGGAAATTCCCGCGCGAGTGGCTGAAATGAGCGAGCGTTTTAAGCTCAACGACGTCGAAGATGTATTGCCGGAGTCATTGCCGCTCGGCATTCGCCAGCGGCTATCGCTGGCGGTGGCGGTGATTCATCGCCCGGAGATGTTAATCCTTGATGAACCGACTTCTGGCGTCGATCCGGTGGCGAGGGATATGTTCTGGCAGTTGATGGTGGATCTCTCGCGCCAGGACAAAGTGACTATCTTCATCTCCACCCACTTTATGAACGAAGCGGAACGTTGTGACCGTATCTCACTGATGCACGCCGGAAAAGTGCTCGCCAGCGGTACACCGCCGGAACTGGTTGAGAAACGCGGAGCCGCCAGTCTGGAAGAGGCATTTATCGCTTATTTGCAGGAAGCGGCAGGGCAGAGCAACGAAGCTGAAGCGCCGCCGGTGGTACACGACACCACCCACGCGCCACGTCAGGGATTCAGCCTGCGCCGTCTGTTTAGCTACAGCCGCCGCGAAGCGCTGGAACTGCGACGCGATCCGGTACGTTCGACGCTGGCGCTGATGGGAACGGTGATCCTGATGCTGATAATGGGTTACGGCATCAGTATGGATGTGGAAAACCTGCGCTTTGCGGTGCTTGACCGCGATCAAACCGTCAGTAGCCAGGCGTGGACGCTCAATCTCTCCGGTTCCCGTTACTTTATCGAACAGCCACCGCTCACCAGTTATGACGAGCTTGATCGTCGGATGCGTGCGGGCGATATCACGGTGGCAATTGAGATCCCTCCCAATTTCGGGCGCGATATCGCGCGTGGTACGCCCGTGGAACTCGGTGTCTGGATCGACGGTGCGATGCCGAGCCGCGCCGAAACGGTAAAAGGTTACGTGCAGGCCATGCACCAGAGCTGGCTACAGGATGTGGCGAGCCGACAGTCCACACCCGCCAGCCAAAGCGGGCTGATGAATATTGAGACGCGCTATCGCTATAACCCGGACGTAAAAAGCCTGCCGGCGATTGTTCCGGCGGTGATCCCGCTTCTGCTGATGATGATCCCGTCAATGCTAAGCGCCCTTAGCGTGGTGCGGGAAAAAGAGCTAGGGTCGATTATCAACCTTTACGTGACCCCCACCACCCGTAGCGAATTTTTACTTGGCAAACAGCTGCCATACATCGCGCTGGGGATGCTGAACTTTTTCCTGCTCTGCGCCCTGTCGGTGTTTGTGTTTGGCGTACCGCATAAAGGCAGTTTCCTGACTCTCACCCTGGCGGCGCTGCTGTATATCATCATCGCCACCGGAATGGGGCTGCTGATCTCCACCTTTATGAAAAGCCAGATTGCCGCCATTTTCGGTACGGCAATTATCACGTTGATCCCGGCGACACAGTTTTCCGGGATGATCGATCCGGTAGCTTCGCTGGAAGGTCCAGGACGTTGGATCGGCGAGGTTTATCCCACCAGTCATTTTCTGACTATCGCCCGCGGAACGTTCTCGAAAGCGCTGGATCTGACTGATTTGTGGCAACTTTTTATCCCGTTGCTGATAGCCATACCGCTGGTGATGGGCTTAAGCATCCTGCTGCTGAAAAAACAGGAGGGATGATGCGCCATTTACGCAATATTTTTAATCTGGGTATCAAAGAGTTGCGCAGTCTGCTCGGTGATAAAGCGATGCTGACGCTGATTGTCTTCTCGTTTACGGTGTCGGTGTATTCGTCAGCGACCGTTACGCCAGGATCGTTGAACCTCGCGCCGATCGCCATAGCCGATATGGATCAATCGCAGTTGTCGAACCGGATCGTTAACAGCTTCTATCGCCCGTGGTTTTTGCCACCGGAGATGATCACCGCCGATGAGATGGATGCCGGACTGGACGCCGGACGTTATACCTTCGCGATAAATATTCCGCCTAATTTTCAGCGTGATGTCCTCGCCGGACGCCAGCCGGATATTCAGGTGAACGTCGATGCCACGCGCATGAGCCAGGCATTCACTGGCAACGGTTATATCCAGAATATTATCAACGGTGAAGTGAACAGCTTTGTCGCGCGCTACCGTGATAACAGCGAACCGTTGGTATCGCTGGAAACCCGGATGCGCTTTAACCCGAACCTCGATCCCGCGTGGTTTGGCGGGGTGATGGCGATCATCAACAACATTACCATGCTGGCGATTGTGTTGACCGGATCGGCACTGATCCGCGAGCGTGAACACGGCACGGTGGAACACTTACTGGTGATGCCGATAACGCCGTTTGAGATCATGATGGCAAAGGTCTGGTCGATGGGGCTGGTGGTGCTGGTGGTGTCGGGATTATCGCTGGTGCTGATGGTGAAAGGCGTGCTGGGCGTACCGATTGAAGGCTCGATCCCGCTGTTTATGCTGGGCGTGGCGCTCAGTTTGTTTGCCACCACGTCAATCGGCATTTTTATGGGGACGATAGCGCGTTCAATGCCGCAACTGGGGCTGCTGGTGATTCTGGTGCTGCTGCCGCTGCAAATGCTTTCCGGTGGTTCCACGCCGCGCGAAAGTATGCCGCAGATGGTGCAGGACATTATGCTGACCATGCCGACGACACACTTTGTTAGCCTCGCGCAGGCCATCCTCTACCGTGGTGCCGGATTCGAAATCGTCTGGCCGCAGTTCCTGACACTGATGGCAATTGGCGGCGCGTTTTTCACCATCGCACTGCTGAGATTCAGGAAGACAATTGGGACAATGGCGTAATTACAGTTGCCCGATGCGTAAGCTTATAGGGTCTACGCATTGGTGCAATTTATTGAATTTTAGTGGTTTTGTAGGCCGGATAAGGCGTCACGCCGCATCCGGCGAAGATTTACTTACCCAACCGATGCCCCTCATTCATCATCAGGATTTTGCTATACACATCTTCCTCGACGGCGTTTTTTGCTGATGCCATCACCCGTGCCAGATTCGCCTCGTTGTGATTATTCACATACGCTTTGCCGACTGCGGTGATAAACGCTTTGCGCAGATCGCTGGCGATATTCACTTTAGCGACGCGATAATTAACGAAACTGCGTAATATCTCCGGGGCGATACCGGAGCCGCCGTGAATAACCAGCGGCACCGGGCTGACTTCGGCAATGCGCTTCAGCAGGGGGATATCGATCCGCGGTATATCGTCCAGGCCATGAACGTTACCAATAGAAACTGCCAGCATGTCGCAACCGGTGCGTTCGACAAAGGTCTTCACCTTTTCCGGTTCCGTTTTGCAATCGGCTTCGCTGACGTGATCGTCTTCTTTGCCGAGAATCGCCCCCAGCTCCGCTTCAACCGGTACGCCATAGGATTTACAGAAATCGACAGCTTCCTGGGTGAAAGCGATATTCTCTTCAAAAGAGAATGCGGCACCGTCAATCATGACCGAGGTAAAGCCCGCGCGCACCGCCTGTTTAACATCCTCCTGAGTTTTCCCGTGATCAAGATGAAGACTGACCGGAACATCCATTTTATCAGCGTGACGTTTCACGATTTCATAAATGTAATCGTATCCCGACAGTTGTGCATTGGTGGGCGCAATCTGAATGAAGTTGGGTAATCCTGAACGCTCAATGGCGTTTAAAATTGAAATCGTTGTCTCCAGATTGGTGGTATTAAATGCGCCCGCTAATACCCGTTTTTCCTGAATGCGGTCGAGCAGTATCCGTCCATTAACTAATGGCATATTGAAAACCTCATCTTTTAATATCAGTTAATTATTCAGCTTCACCGAAGCGGTCGCGAAATAAGGTAGTGAGAGTTTGTATTGCCTCGTTTTCATCATCACCTTCGCAGCGTATTTCCACCGTTTTTCCGCCTTTTATTCCGGCGCGCATAATATTCATCATGCTGGTGGCATTAATATCATTACCTTCATAGTGCAGCGTCACTTTACAGCTATATTTTTTGGCGGCTTTCGCCAGACAGGCCGCCGGACGTGCATGCAGGCCAGTACTGTTTCTGACTTCCACGGTTTTACTCAACATAGTGCTCCTCCCGATGATGTAATGGCATCACGCCTTCTTGCTGTAATTTCAACTGATACCAGCTTTTCCATTTGTGCTGATAACGCTGTAATTGATGGTATCTCGCCCGATTCGGTAACAAACGTTGGGCTATGGTGACTTGCGGCGGTGGAATATCCGGTGCGGCGGTTAATAATGCTCCGACAGAAACCGCCTCGTTAAATGCAATTGCTTCAACCGGACGCTGTAAAATATCCGCCTTTAATTGCAGCCAAAGGGGATTATGGGTTGCCGGACCTATCACTTTTAACGCGCTGGTGCCGGGCACATTAAAACAGGCGAAGCAGTTGGCAAATTCCATGGTTAATCCCAGTGAGACGCTGGCAATTAACATATCGATATTTAACGTATCGCCAAGCCCATAAAATAATCCTCGGGTATGGCGATTTTTATAGGGCGAACCCGAACCGCGAAGATGCGGAATAAAAACGGGAATGTCATCAAGCGACCAGTTCCCCGCCAGATAATCCGCATACCCACGATTGAGCGACACGGCGATCTCCTCATCGGTTAGCCGGAACGTGTTACGCAGCCACTCCAGCGCGAAACCGCCCACGGGCAGAGAAGCAAACAGGGTGAACTGGTTGGCAAGCGAGTAACAGCCGTTTGCCAGCTTGTCACGTTTGGCCTGTTCATCCAGCGTCGGTTGTGTATCCAGTTGCAGAATGCCTTCCGTGGTGCCCGTCGAGTTAAGGATATCGCCCGGCATCATCTGCAACGCCCGCGCACCCACCATATGGTCATGTCCGGCCAGCGTCACGCTGACCGATTGCGAGAACCCAAGCGTTTTACAGAGCGACTCACTGACCCATCCGGCGTGTTCGCCTGGCTGCACCAATGGCGCAAATGCTGAACAGGGAACGTGTAACAACGCCGCCGCTTTCGCTGACCATTCGCCTTTGCGCACGTCCAGGCACAGTGTACGGCTGGCTAAGGTGATATCCGTTCGCTGTTCGCCAGTCAGCCGCCAGAGCAGCACTTCCGGTGCATGTAGCCAGCGCAGGCCGCGACGATTGCGCAGCGGATAATGCTCCAGCAACCAACGCATTTTGAAGGCAGAGTAATTGCTGTGCAGTGGTAACCCGCAAATGTCATAAAGTGCCGCACTGTCTGCCTCGCTAAGCGTTGCCAGATACTCTTCACCGCGACGGTCATACCATGCCAGCATTGGCGTCAGGATCTCGCCATGTTCGTCAAGAAACACCCCTGACTCGCCAAAACTGGCAATGCTTATCCGCCTGACCGGCAGCGGCGAAGCGGCGTTCAGTTGCGCTATCGCCTGGCGGACCTCCTGCCAGAGGGCGTCGATATCGAAATCGACATCGCCCTGTGGGGAGATCTGCTTTGCCGTCACGAATTTATGCGCGCCCAACGTCGTTGCGTCCAGGCAGGAAAAGCAGGTGACTTTGCAATTGGTGGTGCCAATATCGATAACGATAGCTGCGCTGTTATCAGGCATAAACCGTGCTCCGCGTCATTCGGAAAATGCCATACAGTACCAGGGCGATAACCGGCACCAGACCAATGGCGATGATATTGCCGTTGAAGATTTCCAGCAGCCAGAAGCGGAACGGGTTACCGCCATCAAGGAAACTGGAAACCTGGCCGCTGGAGCCTTCGGCAAATTTGAAGTTAACGTCTTTCGCCATGCCGGTAATAAACGGTGCGATTTTAGTCGCAATCCACAGGTCGGCAATAATCACCGGGATCGCCGCCAGAACGGTGCGGAAAATATTGCCACGGCTGGCTAAAGCAATCATCGACGCCATTACCGCCAGGTTGGCAAGGTCACCAAGCGGCAGGACTTCATTACCTGGGAGGACAAACGCGATAAAGACCGAGATTGGCGTCAGCAGCAGGGCGGTGGAGATAATCGCCGGGTTACCTACGGCAACGGCGATATCCAGGCCGATATAGAGATCGTCACGGTCAGGGTATTTGGCATTGAGATACTTTTTAATGGCTTCAGACAGCGGTAATAAACCTTCCATCAGGATGCGTACCATGCGTGGCAGGATGAACATCACACCGCCAATGCTGATGCCAAGCAGCAAGACTTTTTTGAAATCGTATCCGGCAATTACGCCGAGCAGAATGCCCAGAATAGTGCCAACCATCATCGGTTCGCCGAAGATGCCAAACTTTTTCTGTACGGTTTCCGGGTCGATATGAATACGATTGAGGCCGGGGATATGGTCGATGATTTTGTCGACCAACAGACCGACCGGAAAGAACACCACCGAAGAGAGCGTCGGCAAAGAGATCCCTTCCAGGCCAAAGTATTTTTGTACCAGTGGCGCAGACCAGTCGGCGAGTTTAAGTACTACCACCGCAGCAATCGCCGCTGCCAGCAAACCAAAGAACAGGCTGCCGGTGCTGTAATAAACCAGCGTACCGGCAAGGGCAAAATGCCAGTAGTTCCACATATCTACGTCAACGGTGCGGGTTTTATTTAACGCCAGCATCGCCACGTTAATCAGAATAGTCAGGGGAATAACAAACGGGGCAATTGGCGAACCCCATGTAATAGCGGAAAGCGGCGGCCAGCCTAAATCCACCACCGGTAAATTAATTCCGGTGCGTTCAACCATCGCCTGGGCCGCTGGCCCGACATTGCTGGTAAGAATATCGAAAATGGCATAAATACCGACAAAACCAATGCCGACCGTTAATGACGAACGTAAGGCTTTAGCGGGTTTTACTTTAAAAAAGAGAGCAAGAATAAATAACACCAACGGCAACATTACCGTGGGACCAAATCCCAATATATATTGCACAATATTATAGAGGGTATGCGCGATATCGTTCATAATAAACCTCTTTTTCAGGCGAGAGCGCACCTCGCGTTAGCGCCTGATGGAGTGGGTTGAAATTAATTATTATTAATTACTTTTTAAGGATCGAAACAATTTGCGCCAGTACTTTCTCTTCGCCAATACCGGTAATAATGGGTAAGCCGTTAACCACCGGCACGTCGAGTTCATAAGGCACTTTAGTCGTTGAAACAACCAGCGCTACGCCGTCGGTATTACCGGGTAAAGAGGCAACGTTGGTTTGGGAATAATTGACGTTAAGGCCGTGCTCTTTGCAATACTCCATGACTTTTTCTGTTACCGCCGTGGATGTGGCAATACCCGTGGCGCAGACAAATAAAATGGTTTGACTCATATTTCACCTCGTTCATTCATTTTGTTTAAGATTACTGTGTGTATTTTTGTTGTTTCCATTGTAAGCAAGGCTTGCATAAAGGGCGTATCCTGAATCATCTCCATAATCCAGCCCAGGGCATTTAATTGTTTGTTACTTTCGCTTAAGGCGAGCAAAAAAATCACCCTGACAGGCACGGGATCAGGGTCGCCGCCCATATCGGCAAACTCTACCGGCTCTGGCAAAATACCGACGGCAATTGCATTGTGCCTGACATGTTTATGGTCCGTGTGCGGAATGGCGACGCACGGCGGTTCGGTAGGCAGCCCCGTTGGGTACGTCGCTTCACGTTTCAGTACGTGATCGGCAAAATCAGGGACCACCAGCTCAGCAGCAACCAACGGTTGCGCTAACTGACGGATGATCTGTTCAACGCTTAACCCTGCCGGAAGTCGTTGAATATAATTTTCCTGAAACTGTATGCCTTGCATTTTATTCCTCATAAAAAAGTGTATTTAACTCAATTCCCGCCGTTGCAGCACGGTGCCCAGATAATATTTATTTCCTTTTAACCAGACGTTGCCAAACTCAACGGGTAACTCTCGGGAGAAAAAGACTAATTGCTCCAGATGCAAAACGGGTGCATCTTCACTGATATCTAAAAAATGACCGCGTTCATTACCAATTAATCGCGCGGCATAGCGACTTTCCGAGTAACGAATTTTTCTTTTCGACAAACTTTCTATTGTTGGAAATAAATTGTGTTGATTAAAATCGATTTCCACGATGCCGGGGCATAGCTCAATATTGATACGGTTCTCTATCAGCATCGCTTTTTCATCACCAATTGAACGTAAACGCTCAAGGTAAAGAATATCCTGACCGGGCGTTATTCTTAATTTCTCTGCCACATAACGATTAGCCGGTTCAATCCGTGACGTAATAACTTCAGTGGTAAAGTGTATTTTCTGGCTTTCCAGCGATTCCGCGAATGACAATAATCCTTCACCTAACGGATATGCCACGTTCTCTTTTTTGACAAATGTTCCCTTCCCCTGGACCTGTATCAACACGCCTTCTTTTACCAGTTGGGCGACCGCTTTTTTAACGGTTCCCCGGCTCACTTCCAGCATATCCATAATCTGGTATTCCGAAGGAATGCGATCGTCTTCCACCAGATCCCCGGTATAAATACTTTCTCTTATCCACTCCACCACTTGTTGATAGAGCGGTATTTGTGACGACTTACTTAATGATTTCATGGCGCGCACCTGAACATTTACAGTTGTCTATGGACAATCATGGACAACTTCAAGCGTATAGTAGGTGAACGGGAGAAAAAGAGGATCGAAGCGTCTCACATTTTGAGGGACCAAATCGTGATCAAAAAAATGTGACGTGAGTCGATATTTGTCAGAAGTTTACTGCGCCGTCAGGAAATAACGGCGCGTTGGTAGGTGTTAATCTTCCTTCGGCAAGCACTGCAAATGCCCGTGCCGCACGCCGCGCTGGGCGATGACGTCATCGGCAAAATGCTGCACGTCGCCCATGTCACCTTTCAACACGGCGATTTCCAGACAGTCGTCGTGATTAATGTGCACATGCAGAGTAGCAACTGAGAGATCGTGGTGATGATGCTGGGTGGAGACAATACGGCTGGCTAAGTCGCGTTTTTCGTGTTCATACACATACGACAGCACCGCGAAACCTTGTGTGCCGTGTTGTTGAGTGGCTTCCTGCGCCAGAGCGCTACGCAGAATATCGCGGATCGCCTCGGAACGGTTGTTATAACCACGACGCTGGCTCAGACTGTCCAGCGTCTCCAGTAAATCGTCATCAAGCGTGATGGTGACTCGTTGCATTTGCGTTAAACCTTTTCTGTGGTGCGACGGCGCACGGGGAATGCGGGTAATACCGCGTTTTGTAGCACACGTCCGGCGTCAGAGGAAAAGGTTAATTTATCTCCCACCACCTGGGTTTCGACGATTTGTCCGTTGTCCATCACCATCACCCGCTGACAGAAGCGTTCCACCAGGCGTAAGTCGTGGGTGATGAACAGGCAGGCGGTGCCAAACTGTTGTTGCAGCTTTTTCAGCAGGCGAATGACGCCCGCCTGTAACACGAGATCAAGGTTCGAAACCGCTTCATCCAGAATCAGCAGTTTCGGTTCGACCGCCAGCGCGCGAGCCAGGCAGACGCGCTGGAGCTGGCCGCCGCTTAACTGCGGTGGGCGTTTGTCGAGCACGCTGTCGTCGAGATCGACCGCCTTCAGCATTTCACTGGCGCGCGCCAGTTGTTCGGCTTTTTTCAGCGATAGCAGGTGGCGCATCGGTTCACGCAGGATCTCGCGCACGGTTTTGCGCGGATTCACGGCGCTGATGGAGTCCTGAAACACCATTTGAATATCACGGCGGAACGCTTTACGTTGCGCGCGATTGAGCTTCGCCAACGGTTCGCCGCGCCAGCTAATATTTCCCTGTGAGGGCGACTCTAACCCTACCAGCAGCCGCGCGAGGGTACTTTTTCCGCAGCCGCTGCGCCCCAGCAGGGCGACGGTTTCACCGCTTTTCAGGGCCAGGGAAACGTTATTCAGCACCGCCTGGTGTTGATGTTTGCCGCTAAATCCACCGTGCGCGTAGTGATGGGAAAGGTCGGAGACGTTAAGTAAAGTCATGATGCCAGCTCCATACCGTAGAGGGCGAGATGAGCGGAAACCAGGCTGCGCGTTACCGCATGTTTGGGGACGTTAAACAGCGTTTCTACATCGCCCTGTTCAACAATCTTACCGTGAGACATTACCGCCACATCGTCTGCCAGACGCGCTACCACGCCCATATCATGGGTAACCAGCAGCATTCCCGGTGCTTGTTTTTGCATAATGCTTTCCAGCAGATCGAGGATGCGCGCCTGTGCTACAACGTCGAGATCGGTGGTTGGTTCATCGGCGATGATAAACGGTGATTCGCACAGCACCGCCATCGCAATCATCATGCGCTGCAACATGCCGCCGCTCATCTCGAACGGGTAGAGCTTCAGCACGCGCGCGGCGTTTTCCAGCCCCACCGCTTCTATGGCAGCGGTAAGCGTAGCGTCATCGGCGGGTTTCCCCAGCGCCAGGCAGGTTTCACGCGCGTGGGTGTGCATGGTGTGCAGCGGATTAAAGGCACTGCGCGGGTTCTGCATGATGGTGGCAATTTTGATGCCGCGCAGGGCGCAGGGAGAAACCGGTTTTCCATCGGCCAAAATTTCCCCCGCCGTCTGGCGAACGCCAGCAGGCAGAATGCCCAGCGTCGCGGCGCAGGTCAGCGACTTCCCGCTGCCACTACCGCCGACTAACGCCAGCACACGCCCACGTTGCAGGGTTAACGATACGCCGTGCACCAGCGGCTGCGCGGCCTGTAGCGCGATATTACGGAGTTCAATCTGTTGTGGCATTAGTGTGCGTGCTCCGTCACCAGATGAGGGTCCAGATGATCGCGCAGTGCGTCACCCACCAGGTTAAAGGCCATCACGCTGATAAACAGCGCCAGCCCCGGCCAGAACATTTGCAGCGGCTGGGTCCAGATATACTGACGCGCGTCGTTAATCATCACGCCCCATTCGGCGGTCGGCGCGGTCACGCCGAGACCGAGGAAGGACATCCCCGCGACGTGTAGCATCATATGACCGATATCCAGCGTCGCCAGCACCAGCAGCGAGGGGATCACCGCACCTGCCAGATGATCAATAAACACCCGCACATGGCCCGCGCCAGAAAGCCGTGATGCCAGCACAAACTCGCGCTGGCGCAGTGAAATCACCAGGCTACGCACCATGCGTGCATACCACGCCCAGTGCGACAGGGCGATGGCTATAATCACATTGGTCAACCCGGTGCCGAGCACGCCGACCATAAAGAACGACAGAATCGAGGTTGGGAAGGTCATAAACATATCAGCGACGCGCATGGTGGCCTGATCAACGCGCCCGCCAATCAGCCCGGCGCTGCCGCCAATAATCAGCCCTAATATCAGCACCAACAGCAGGCAGGCCATTACCGAGCCGAGCGACACGCGGGTCGCTGCCATCAGCCGCGAGAAAATATCGCGCCCTAAATGATCGGTGCCCAGCCAGTGCTGCGCATCCGGCGAGAGCAGGCGCGACGGCAAATCAATAGCCTGAGGGTCATACGGCAGCCACCACTGGCTGGTGAGCGCAATCAGCGCCAGCAGGGCGATAATGATCAGCGCCAGGCGAACCGACCAGCGGGAGGAGAGGAAAAAGTTCACGCGTGCGCTCCTTCATGACGACGAATACGCGGGTCCAGCGCGGCGTTGAGCAAATCGACAATCAAATTACAGACCACAAAAACCACCACCATCATCAGCGTAAAGCACTGGATCACCGGATAGTCACGGTTAAAAATCGCCGACACCGCATAGCGCCCGACGCCCGGCCAGGCAAAGATGTTTTCGATAATCATCGTCCCGCCAATCAGTTCGCCAATGTGCATCCCCACGGCAGTGATCATCGGCAGCGAGGCATTGCGCAGAATATGGCGGCGTTCGGTCTGTTTGTCGCTCAGACCACGCAGTCGTGCCCAGGTGACGTGACGCTGACCGGCGACGTCCAGCATACTGGCGCGCAGCAAACGCGCGTTAATCGCCAGCGACATAAAGGCGATGGATACCGCAGGCAAAATGATGTGCTGCCAGCCGCCGTAACCCATCGCGGGTAGCCATTGCAGATACACCGAAAACGCCATCACCAGTAAAAACGCCAGCCAGAAGTTAGGCATCGACACGCCGAGAAACGCGATGAAACGGACGGCGAAATCCGGCAGACGATCGCGATGGCGCGCCGCCCAGATACCGAGCGGTACGGAGGTGAGCAGAATTAATACCAGCGCCGCACCTGCAAGTTCCAGCGTGGCGGGCAGGAAATTCAGCATATCGTCCAGCACCGGGCGTTGGCTGGCGAATGAGATACCAAAGTCAAGATGCAGCGCCTTCCACAACCAGGTGCCATACTGGACGTACAGCGGCTGATCCAGCCCCAGCATAGTTCGAGTAGAGGCCAGCATCTCCGGCGTCGGCGGCAGGTTAGATAAACGCAAATAATCAAGCGCCGGGTCGCCGGTGCCGAGGCGCAGCATCAAAAAAATGATCACCGAGGCGGCGAGCACCATCGGGATCAGCAGCAGAAAGCGGCGTAATACATAACGCAACATTAAGGTTTCACCGGTTTAATCTGTTCGAACGGGATTTCGGTGGCGATCGGCGCGTAGGGGATGTTACCCAGTTCCGGTTTTGAAACCACCATCATTGAGATGTAACTGATAGGCAGATAAACCGCCTCGTCATGCAGACGGGTCAGAATGTCGCGATACAGCGCCTGACGTTGCGTTTCGTCATGGGTCGCCAGCACTTCGCCGATCTCTTTATCAATCAGCGGCTTGTCGGCTAAACCTTGCTGTGCCTGGAAGTCAGCGTGCGACGGTACGCGCATTGAACTCAGGAAGGCGTGTGGATCGTATGGCGCGCCCCAGGTGCGGTGGAAAATCATGCCAAAACGACCGTCGCGCTGACGAGCATAGATACTGCTCTCTTCTTCGCCAATCAGCGAGACATCTGCGCCAATCTGGCGCATATCAGCCTGAATGATTTCCGCCATCGATTTGCTTAACGCATCGGTGCCGATGAACGACAGTTCAATGCGCAGCGGCTGACCATTTTTCTCGCGGATGTCTTTGCCTGCAGGCAGCGTCCAACCGGCTTTTTCCAGCAACGCTTTCGCTTTCTGCGGATCGTACTGGCGCGGTTTCAGGCCGAGGTTGGCGTAGGGCACAGAAGGGGCAAACAGGGTGTCGGCGACCTGCTGGGTACCATACAACGCGTTATCAATCAGCGATTTTTTGTTCACCGCGTAATTAAGAGCTTCACGGACTGCCAGCTCGTTGGTGGGGGCTTTGGCGGTATTGAGCGCCAGCATCACGGTTTCGATCGGCTGTGACAGTTGAGTGTGGTAAGCCGGGTTCTGGCTAAAGCGGGCGAAGGTATCGAGCGGTAATAACCCTTCGTTTCCGTACAGCAGGTCGATATCGCCAGTTTCAAACGCCACCGCGCGGGTAGTCGGGTCCGGGATCACGTTAAAGGTGATCTTTTTAATCGCCGGCTTTTCGCCCCAGTAGTTTTCGTTACGGACGAAGACATCGTACTGATTCAGTTTCGATTCCTGTAAAACCCACGGCCCGGTGCCAATCGGCGCTTTAATTCCGTTCATGGTTTCGTGGTTTTTAAACTGCGAGGGTGCGATAAAACGGAAAGGACGGGGCAGGGCCAGTTCTTGCAGGAAAGGATAGTAGGCGCTTTTCAGGGTGATTTGCAGCTCGTTTTTGCTGAGTGCTTTGACATCAACAATCTGGTTTGCCAGCTCCAGCCAGGCGTGACGTTGACGGTTATCGAGCACTGCACGGAAGTTTTCTGCCGCCGCCTCTGCATCAAACGGTTCGCCGTTGGAGAATTTCACGTCATCACGCAGGGTGAAGGTCCAGGTTTTACCATCTTCTGAATGAGTCCAGCTTTTTGCCAGCCACGGGATCACCGAACCGTCTGCCTGATATTTCACCAGCGGTTCATAAACCATGCTCTGGGCGAACATTTGGTTAGGCGTGTAAAGGTGCGGGTTTAGTGGCCCGACATTCACCGGCCAGGCGGTGGTGATTTCATCTGGTGCAGCGGCATGGACGATAAAAGACGCACAAGCCAGCAGCGCAAATAGAGTGCGGCGGAGTGTAGAGAACATGGTAACCCCAATGGATTAAAATAGATGGCGGAAATAAGTATGACGATTTTAAGTATTCGTCATACTGATTACCTGTTCTGGATCAATAGATGGGCAGTCGGGTGGGCGGATCAGTTAACTGAATCGATCCATTGCACACTGTCGGCGGTGAGCGTAAAGGGGGTAGGGGTGCAGATCGCCAGGCTTAAATTTTCTAGCTGACAATGGCTGACTGACAGCGAGGAGTTATAGGTGCTGTCTACGCTGACGATTTGCCAGGCGCTGCCGCCACGCTGTTTAACGATGGCTTCTTTGCGCGTCCAGATGCGCCAGAACATTTCCAGTTGCTGATCAGGATGCACGGCGTCCATCTCGGCATGTTCCCCAAGGCTGAATACGGCGTTCGCCAGCCAGCGCCAGTTGGCGCGCGGGCGAATCACTTCGATATCGCAGCCGACTTCGCCTTCATCGCTCAACAGCAGGGCGATATCGTCACCACTATGGCTTAAGTTGAACCATAGCGGCGTTTCCGGCGCGAATGCAGGTTTGCCTTGTTCGCCATAGATGATCTCCGGTAGCGGGGAAAGCGTGTGCGAAAGCAATGCACGCCCCGCCAGCCAGCGTTCACGTCGTGGACCTTGCGGTGCTTGCTCGCGTAAACCCGGTGGCAGAGGAGCTGCGCTTAAGGTCGAAACTTTCCCCAGAACTATCCGATACATATCAGGGCCAACGTTTAATGGAAAATGAAAGTGCGTATCGTAACACTTGTCGCCTCATCCCGGTAACCGACTTTTCGGTCTGCCTGGCCCCAGTAAAATCGCCAGTTTGCTGCCGCCTTTGGTGGTTTCCATCCAGATTTTACACACGCTGGTTAATGGCACCGAAAGTAGCATCCCTACCGGGCCGAGCAGCCATCCCCAAATTAACAATGAAAGAAATACCACCATGGTGGACATCCCCAGGCGATGGCCCATCATCCGTGGTTCTAAAATATTGCCGATGACCATATGGACCACTAAAAACAATGCGCCGACCAGAATACATTCGTAAATACCATTAAACAGCAGCACCTGAATCATTGGCGGTACGGCGGAAATTACCGCACCGATATTGGGCACGTAGTTGAGCAAAAACGCCAGTACTGCCCACATCAGCGCAAACTGCACCCCCATCAGCTCCAGCCCCAGCCAGACGATTATGCCTGTCCATAAACTGAGTAGCGTCTTTAACGCCAGATAATGCGAAACGCCTTTAAGTGCGCGGTGTAGTCCGGCGATGTGAATCTGTGGATTATTCAACGCGAAACGCATTTTGTAAGGGACGTGGCGCACTTCAAACAGCATAAAAACTACGGTCATCACCAGCAAAAGCACGCTCGCCATTGCCCCGGAAAGCCCGGTCATTAGCGCCGTGGTGAAGGTAACCACTTTTTCCGAGTCCATCCGCTGCAGTATTCGCTCCGGCGACATATGCAAATTAAGAAAAGGCAACATCTCCTGCAATTTAAAAAGTTTGCGCGTCAGCTCCTTATTAAACCTCGGCAGCATAGAGATAAATTCGTTAAACGATGCCGCCAGTACGCCGACCAGCGCGGTGAGTGCGATCAGCATCACCACAACCACAATCGTAATGGCAACGGGGCGTTGTACCCCCCGACGAATAAACCAGGTGACGAGCGGGTTGAGAACGATGGCAAAAAACAGCGCCAGTAATAGCTGCACAATGATATCTGCCGCTGCGTGAATGCCCGCGAGGATCACTACCAGCGAGGCCAACTTGAGCAGAATGTGCATGCCCGTTTTATCGGGTTGAGGGGTTTCCATTGGGGCTTCCTTGTGACTTTTTGTATTAAGTGTAGCGGGAGTCACGCCAGCAATATTCTGATTCTTACTGCTGATTTTCACGTCAGCACATGGTAAAAATGAAACACTGTTGTAAAAATGTGGTGATCCTCATGCCCGAACCCGTAGCCGAACCCGCGCTAAACGGATTGCGCCTGAATTTGCGCATTGTCTCCATTGTCATGTTTAACTTCGCCAGCTACCTTACCATCGGGTTGCCGCTCGCTGTATTACCGGGCTATGTCCATGATGTAATGGGATTTAGTGCATTCTGGGCAGGGTTGGTTATCAGCCTGCAATATTTTGCCACCTTGCTGAGCCGTCCTCATGCCGGACGTTACGCCGATTTACTGGGACCAAAAAAGATTGTCGTCTTCGGTTTATGCGGCTGCTTTTTGAGCGGTCTGGGATATCTGACGGCAGGATTAACCGCCAGTCTGCCCGTCATCAGCCTGTTATTACTGTGCCTGGGGCGCGTAATCCTTGGGATTGGACAAAGTTTTGCCGGAACGGGATCGACCCTGTGGGGTGTTGGCGTGGTTGGTTCGCTACATATCGGGCGGGTGATTTCGTGGAACGGTATTGTCACTTACGGGGCGATGGCGATGGGTGCGCCGTTAGGTGTCGTGTTTTATCACTGGGGCGGATTGCAGGCGTTAGCGTTAATCATTATGGGCGTGGCACTGGTGGCCATTTTGTTGGCGATCCCGCGTCCGACGGTAAAAGCCAGTAAAGGCAAACCGCTGCCGTTTCGTGCGGTGCTTGGGCGCGTCTGGCTGTACGGTATGGCGCTGGCACTGGCTTCCGCCGGATTTGGCGTTATCGCCACCTTTATCACGCTGTTTTATGACGCTAAAGGTTGGGACGGTGCGGCTTTCGCGCTGACGCTGTTTAGCTGTGCGTTTGTCGGTACGCGTTTGTTATTCCCTAACGGCATTAACCGTATCGGCGGCTTAAACGTGGCGATGATTTGCTTTAGCGTTGAGATAATCGGCCTGCTACTGGTTGGCGTGGCAACTATGCCGTGGATGGCGAAAATCGGCGTCTTACTGGCGGGGGCGGGGTTTTCGCTGGTGTTCCCTGCATTGGGCGTAGTGGCGGTAAAAGCGGTTCCGCAGCAAAATCAGGGGGCGGCGCTGGCAACTTACACCGTATTTATGGATTTATCGCTTGGCGTGACCGGACCACTGGCTGGGCTGGTGATGAGTTGGGCGGGCGTTCCGGTGATTTATCTGGCGGCGGCGGGACTGGTCGCAATCGCGTTATTACTGACGTGGCGATTAAAAAAACGGCCTCCGGTGGAAATACCTGAGGCCGCCTCATCATCTTAAAACTTACTGAATAACCAGCGTATTAATGATGTTTTCTGCGGTGGTCTGTGCTTTTTGCTGATTGTCAGCTGGCAGCGTAATTTGCATGGTTAGCAGTTGATTACCCACGTTACCCAGAATAACGGAAGAGTACGCCGTCTGGCCTTTCGCGGAGATAATGCTGTCTAACTGCTGCATTTTGTGACCTTTCAGCTCAATGGCTTTATTGGTTACCACTTGCAGCTGCGGATCGCGGCTACGTTGCTGATCTTCCAGACGCTTCGCCAGCACCGCCAGATCTTCTTTCGGATCATCGCCCATGATGACGATGACTGCTTTCTGCCCTGTGGCGTCGGACCAGACATGCATGTTATTGGCCTGCGTTCCCAGCTTACCGCTCTGGTCGGTCATATCCGCTGGCAGCGAGAAACTTAACTTGCCATCAAGCAGGTTGACGGGATTCCCGGTCGCGTTACTTTCTGCGACCGAACCCTGCGCCATAGCGTTAGTGTCTTTATCATCACAGGCCGCAAGCCCCATAACCAGCAGGCCAATTCCGACATATTTAACCAGATTGCGCATTGACTTCTTCCTTTCGATAAACGGCCATAACGGCTCATTCATCCATCTTATCACAACTCTGATAACGAACCTTTAACTCGCCTGCAAAGCGTTGATTTCGGATTTATCTGCCAGTCTTTTCAACAGCATATTGAGTAATACGCCATACATTGGCAGGAAGAAAACGATACTGATTAACACTTTGAAACAGTAATCGACCAGCGCGATTTCCATCCAGTGTTCAGCCATAAAGGCATCCGGGCTACGCCAGAAGGCAATGAAGAAGAAGGCCAGCGTGTCGCTGACGTTACCGAACAGTGTGGACGCTGTCGGTGCCAGCCACCAGTGACGACTCTGACGCAGGCGGTTAAAAACGTGCACGTCGAGGATCTGCCCCAGCGCGTAGGCCATGAAACTGGCGGTGGCGATACGGGCGACAAACAGGTTGAAGTGGGCGAGCGCGCCGAATCCTTGCCATGACCCCATATAAAACAGCGATGAGATGACGTAGGAGATCAGCAATGCGGGGATCATTACCGCAAAGATGATGCGACGAGCCAGCGGCGCGCCAAAAATACGCACGGTCAGGTCAGTAGCGAGAAAGATAAACGGAAAGCTAAACGCGCCCCAGGTGGTATGAAAACCAAAAATGGAGACCGGGAGCTGTACCAGATAGTTGCTGGAGGTGATCACCAGCAGATGAAATAGCGATAGCCAGAACAACGCCTTATAGCGTTGCGTTTGCGAGAAAACGTTCATATTGTACCTTTTTGATTAACCATTGGGGTGAGGGAACCCAATACGTACGACACGTCTGTTACCTTAACATAATAACGTGCTTACCCTTTTTTCGAGCCGCCGCATGATACTGCTTTACGTTGACAATGCAATGGTTAATTTTCACGCAATCGTTAACCTGGTTTGCTTACGGACTCACAGGGCGTAAACTAGCGCCGTTTTTTTATGTGATGAGAAGAAAATGACCGATCTCTTTTCCAGCCCTGACCACACACTCGACGCACTTGGCCTGCGCTGCCCGGAACCAGTAATGATGGTGCGCAAAACAGTGCGCAATATGCAGCCAGGTGAAACGTTGCTGATTATTGCTGACGATCCGGCGACGACCCGTGATATTCCTGGGTTTTGTACCTTTATGGAACACGAACTGGTTGCTAAAGAGACGGATGGACTGCCTTATCGTTATTTGATTCGTAAAGGCGGTTGATGGGGGAAGATGGGCTTCGATACTGCCTTTCCCTTACCCTCTCCCCAGAGAGGCGAGGGGACCGATCGCGCTCAATGTTGCTGCTTGAAACCGGTTTGTAGGCCGGATAAGGCGTTCAAGCTGCATCTGGCGATACGGTGCACAATGCCTGATGCGACGCTGTCGCGTCTTATCATGCCTACGAGTTCGATGCTCTGTGTAGGCCGGATAAGGTGTTCACGCCGCATCCGGCATTGTTGGACCGTAGACTGATAGCCTCTTTATTTCCTGCGCAATAACCGTAACGCATTCGCCGTTACCAGCACCGTCGCACCGGTATCTGCCAGCACTGCCAGCCACAGGCCGGTCATCCCTAACAGCGTGGTGACGAGGAAAACGCCTTTCAGCCCCAGCGCAATAGTGATGTTCTGGCGAATATTCGCGTGAGTGGCGCGCGCCAGTTCAATCATTTGCACCAGGCCGCGCAGGTGGTTATGCGTCAACGCCGCGTCGGCGGTTTCCAGTGCGACATCTGTGCCACTGCCCATTGCGATCCCAATGGCGGCGGCTTTCATCGCTGGCGCGTCGTTAATACCGTCGCCGACCATCGCCAGCGGCGCATGTTGATTCAGCTCGGTCACCGCTTTAACTTTATCTTCCGGCAAGAGGCCCGCTTTAAATTCCAGCCCCAGTTCCCCGGCGATTGCCGCTGCTGCGCGTGGATTATCGCCGGTGAGGATCACCCCTTTGACACCCAGCGCGTTCAGTTCACTGATAGCAGTTGCAGCATCGGCGCGCAGGGTATCCTGCAACGCAATGACACCCAGCACGTCATCATTACGAACTACCAGCACTACCGTTTGCCCGGCGCTTTCCAGTTCATTAATCAAACCAGCAAATGCATCAGCAGGATGTTTTCCGGCAGCGCATATCAACACGCGCTCACCGTTAACCTGCGCTTCAATGCCAGACCCGACCAGCGCCCGCTGTGATTGGGCGGTGGGAATGGCGAGTTCAGCAACCTGTGCTTCGCGCACAATGGCCTGTGCCAGTGGATGCGTCGCGCCTTGCTCGACCGCCGCCGCCAGTGTCAGCAGTTCAGATTCACTAATACCCGTTGCCGGATGAATCGCGGTAACGCGCGGTTTACCGACGGTCAGCGTACCGGTTTTATCAAACGCCACCTGGGTAACACGACCCAGCTGCTCCAGCGCCGCGCCGCCTTTAATCAACGCCCCACGACGCGCTGCTGCCGCCAGCCCGGAGGTAATCGCCGCGGGCGTGGAGATAACTAAAGCACACGGGCAACCAATCAGCAGCAGCGTCAGCCCTTTATAAATCCACTCCTGCCAGCTGGCGGCAAACAGCAGCGGCGGCACCAGCGTTACCAGCAGGGCGACGGCCATAATCGCTGGCGTGTAAATACGGCTGAAACGGTCGATAAACCGCTCAATAGGTGCGCGGCGCTCTTCGGCTTCTTCAATCAGTTTCAGAATCCGGTCAATGGCGCTGGCACCCGGTTCTGACAGCACTTCCAGCGTTACCAGACGGTCTACGCTGGTGGTGCCTGCAGGAACTTTATCGCCCGTCGCGCGCTCCACAGGAATGGATTCTCCGGTCAGGGCACTTTCATCAAAACTGGCAAACGGTGAGAGCAGTTTACCGTCGGCAGGCAAACGCCCACCTGCCGCAACTTCAATCACATCGCCAGGCCGCAGGCTGTTTATTGCCACCTCTTCACGCTCACCGTTACGCAGACGCGTGGCGGTTTCTGGCTTCAGCGCCATTAACGCGCTGACCCCTTGACGCGCGCGACTGGCGGCCCAGCCTTCCAGTCGTTCACCAATCAAAAACAGCAGCAACACCATCGCAGCTTCAGCCGTTGCGCCAATAAACAGCGCACCAATAGCGGCTACGCTCATTAAGGTTTCAATGGCGAAGTAGCTGCCAGATTTGATCAGCCGTAATGCCTGACGAGCAATTGGGTACAGCCCAACCAGCGTGGTCGCGATAAACGCCAGTTGACCAAACGGATGATTGAACTGCTCCAGCCCCCAACTGATTGCCATCATCACGATAAGCGTAATCAGCGGCAGATTCTCTTTCAGGCGTGATTCTTGTGGTTCGTCGGAGGCCTGTTCATCGCGCAGGGAATAGCCCGCTTTTTGCACCGCAGATTCAACTTGTGCCCGGATGTCATTGTCGGCATCCACCACCAGTTTTTCGGTGGCGAACAACACCTGTACCTGATTCACGCCTGCAAGCTGGCGCACGGCATTTTCCACTTTGCGCGCACAGGCGGCGCAGTCCATACCGCTGACTTTCCAGCTATAGCGGGTGCCGGAGACGTTTTCAGAGAGAGTTGGCGTGCTGGAACATGCGCCGCCGCAGCAACAGTCGTTGGTGTTCTGTACCGTAGTTAGCGGTTTGAACGCAGCAAATTGAGGGGCTTTCTTGCCGTGATTGTCAGGAGTCGACATGGCATCCTCCGGTTAAGTTTTTTCTCATTAACCGAAGGATACACTCTGGAGTCGACTCCAGAGTCAAGTTTTATCAGAGATACAGCGAGCGGACGATGAGGAAGTGACCAGCAAAGTAGCAGGCCGCGGCAATGGCGTTATCCGCACGGAAGCGTCGGCGATAGTGACTACCCAGCCAGACAAAGTTACTGATAAACAGCAACGAAGCGCCGACAAACGCAGAGAGCGCCGGAGCGGTCGGACGGAAGAACCACAGTTCACCTGCCAGCCACACCATCACCAGCGTCATGCCGATAAACGTGCAGATAGGCCAACGATACTCTTCCAGACGCGTCCAGATAATCGCCAGTAACAGCGCGCCCAGAACCAGCAGCACCAACGGCAGAGGCCAGAAGAAAGAGAGCGTCATCTGACTGGCGAAATAGATGGTGTACAGCAGGTGCGAGAGGAAAAACGCGCCGATGGCGTACATCAGACGTTGACGTGGCAACAGGGTTAGCGCATCGCCCAGCAGTGAGGCACACAGCCCCGCCAGCACCAGATAGCTAATGGCGTCGAACATCGGCGCTTGCCAGGCCAGCAACAGCAGGAGAAGAAGGGTTAACGGTTTAAACACCCAGCGTTGCCAGGTTGGCCCACGATACGATGCATCCACAGATAGCCATGCGGAAAGACAGACAGCGATAAACGACCAAAGCATCTTAGTTCCTTGAATTCGTTATTTTTTCGTAAGCGGAATGCCTACGGTCTTGCTTCCAGTTTAGTGGCGAGGGTGGACGGATGACAACACCATAACTGGCAGGGTATGCTTATTTCCGCATTTTCCGATGAGGGATAAAGATGAGTAAACCACCTCTTTTCTTTATTGTTATCATTGGCTTAATCATCGTCGCCGCATCGTTTCGTTTTATGCAACAACGACGGGAAAAAGCTGATAATGATATGGCACCGCTCCAGCAAAAGCTGGTGGTGGTGAGCAACAAGCGGGAAAAACCGATTAACGATCGCCGTTCGCGCCAGCAGGAAGTGACTCCGGCAGGCACCAGTATGCGCTATGAGGCAAGCTTCAAACCGCAAAGCGGAGGAATGGAGCAGACGTTTCGCCTCGACGCCCAGCAGTACCACGCCCTGACAGTGGGTGATAAAGGTACGCTGAGCTATAAAGGAACGCGCTTTGTCAGCTTTGTAGGCGAACAATAAGGTTATTTTTTAACTTTAAATTTCTTCTGCCAGACCAGCAGTTCAAACACGCCGAAAAGGAAAATCCGCACCTTTTCGGCGGTGGTCATCTGCGGGCCATCTTTCGGTAAAGTGGATTTCAATAGCGCCAGCTGCATACCATGCATCAGCACGGTAAAAATCAGCGCCACGTTAACGAAAATATTCAGCGGGCGTGGGAAGGGATGCACCAGGTTGAGGATTAAAAATCCCCAAACGCAGAGCATTAACAAACGACCAATATTAATCAGCATCACTTTCTCCTTGTGCTTCGCGTTGATACAGCCGATAAGCCACCTGACCCGCCACTTTTTCCCGATGTAATGACCAGTTTGCCGGAACAGTGGGCAGACCGTTTTCGACTTCGCTTTCGACATAAATCAGGGCTTCGTCAGCCAGCCAGCCGTTATCTTCCAGTAAATTTATCGTCTCTTCTAACAAGCCACGGCGGAACGGTGGATCGACAAACACGATATTATGCGGTGTGCCTTTTTGCGCCAGGAATGACATCGCGTTGCTGTTCACCACGCGTGCATTGCCTGCTTTTAGTGTCGCCAGATTCTTAATTAACTGCTGAGAAACCGCACGATCCATCTCAATCAACGTGGCCCCCGCAGCGTAGCGCGATAACGCTTCCAGCCCCAGCGCGCCGCTCCCGGCGAAGCAATCCAGACATTGGGCGTCAACAATGACCGGAGCCAGCCAGTTAAACAACGTTTCGCGTACGCGGTCGGTGGTGGGGCGCAGACCTGGACTATCAGGAACCGGGAGTTTACGGCCTCGCCACTGCCCGCCAATAATGCGGATTTGGCCGCTGCCGGAATGATTCGGTTTTTTCATGATAAATTGCTCAATCCGCCAGATAACACATACTTGCAGGCGGTGATGTGAATTAAGTTAAGTGATAGACTATTTCATCATTTTTTTAGCTGCTATGTACATAGCGTTAACGCTGTGCCATGAAGCAACAGCGAGGAGTGTAGTCGCAAATGGCGAAAGAAAAAAAACGTGGCTTTTTTTCCTGGCTGGGCTTTGGTCAAAAAGAGCAGACCCCGGAAAAAGAGACAGAAGTTCAGAATGAACAACCAGTTGTAGAAGAAATCGTTCAGGCGCAAGAGCCTGTGAAGGCTTCTGAACACGCCGTTGAAGAGCAGCCGCAGGCGCATACTGAAGCCAAGGCGGAAACTTTTGCTGCCGACGTTGTGGAAGTTACTGAACAGGTTGCTGAAAGTGAAAAAGCGCAGCCTGAAGCGGAAGTCGTTGCACAGCCGGAACCGGTCGTAGAAGAAACGCCGGAGCCAGTGGCTATCGAACGTGAAGAACTGCCGTTGTCGGAAGACGTCAACGCCGAAGCGGTTTCGCCAGAAGAGTGGCAGGCCGAAGCGGAAACCGTAGAGATTGTCGAAGCGGCGGAAGAAGAAGCGGCTAAAGAAGAAATCACCGACGAAGAGCCGGAGGCACAGGCGCTGGCTGCCGAAGTGGCAGAAGAGGCGGTAATGGTGGTTTCTCCGGCAGAAGAAGATCAGCCGGTGGAAGAAATCGCTCAGGAGCAGGAAAAACCGACCAAAGAAGGTTTCTTCGCGCGCCTGAAACGCAGCCTGTTAAAAACCAAAGAAAATCTCGGTTCCGGATTTATCAGCCTGTTCCGCGGTAAAAAAATCGACGATGATCTGTTTGAAGAGCTGGAAGAACAGCTGTTGATCGCCGATGTGGGCGTGGAAACTACTCGTAAAATTATCACCAATCTGACAGAAGGCGCATCCCGCAAGCAGCTTCGTGATGCCGAGGCGCTCTATGGCCTGCTGAAAGAAGAGATGGGCGAGATTCTGGCGAAAGTCGATGAGCCGCTGAATGTTGAAGGTAAAACGCCGTTCGTGATCCTGATGGTGGGCGTCAACGGTGTGGGTAAAACCACGACGATTGGTAAGCTGGCGCGTCAGTTTGAGCAGCAGGGTAAATCGGTGATGCTGGCGGCAGGCGATACTTTCCGTGCGGCAGCGGTTGAACAGCTTCAGGTCTGGGGTCAGCGCAACAATATTCCGGTGATTGCCCAGCATACCGGTGCTGATTCCGCTTCTGTTATCTTCGACGCCATTCAGGCCGCTAAAGCGCGTAACATCGACGTCCTGATTGCCGATACCGCCGGACGCCTGCAAAACAAATCGCACCTGATGGAAGAGTTGAAGAAAATCGTCCGCGTGATGAAGAAACTCGACGTTGAAGCTCCGCATGAAGTTATGCTGACTATTGATGCCAGCACCGGGCAGAATGCGGTAAGCCAGGCCAAACTGTTCCACGAAGCCGTTGGCTTAACCGGCATCACGCTAACGAAACTGGACGGCACGGCGAAAGGCGGGGTAATTTTCTCGGTGGCTGACCAGTTTGGTATCCCTATCCGCTACATTGGTGTCGGCGAACGTATTGAGGATTTGCGTCCGTTTAAGGCGGACGACTTTATAGAGGCACTTTTTGCCCGAGAGGATTAACAATGATTCGCTTTGAACATGTCAGCAAGGCTTATCTCGGTGGGAGACAGGCGCTGCAGGGCGTTACGTTCCATATGCAGCCGGGTGAGATGGCGTTTCTGACCGGTCATTCCGGCGCAGGGAAAAGTACCCTCCTGAAGCTGATCTGTGGGATTGAGCGGCCCAGCGCCGGGAAAATCTGGTTTAGCGGCCATGACATCACGCGTCTGAAAAACCGTGAAGTTCCGTTTCTGCGCCGCCAGATTGGCATGATTTTCCAGGATCACCATCTACTGATGGACCGTACTGTCTATGATAACGTGGCGATCCCGCTGATTATCGCCGGTGCCAGCGGTGATGACATTCGTCGCCGGGTGTCGGCGGCGCTGGATAAAGTCGGGCTACTGGACAAAGCGAAGAACTTCCCTATTCAGCTTTCCGGCGGTGAACAACAGCGTGTTGGCATTGCCCGCGCGGTGGTGAACAAGCCCGCGGTACTGCTGGCGGACGAACCGACTGGTAACCTGGACGACGCGCTGTCGGAAGGCATTTTACGTCTGTTTGAAGAGTTTAACCGCGTTGGAGTAACCGTATTGATGGCAACGCACGACATCAACCTGATTTCGCGACGTTCCTATCGCATGCTCACCCTGAGCGATGGTCACTTGCATGGAGGCGTGGGCCATGAATAAGCGCGATGCAATCAATCACATTCGGCAGTTTGGCGGGCGTCTGGATCGCTTCCGTAAATCGGTCGGCGGCTCTGGCGACGGCGGTCGTAACGCGCCGAAACGCGCGAAATCCTCGCCAAAACCGGTAAATCGCAAAACCAACGTTTTCAACGAACAGGTACGCTATGCCTTCCACGGCGCATTGCAGGATCTGAAAAGCAAACCGTTCGCCACGTTTTTAACGGTGATGGTTATCGCCATCTCCCTGACGCTGCCCAGCGTCTGTTATATGGTGTACAAAAACGTTAACCAGGCGGCGACGCAATATTATCCGTCACCGCAAATCACTGTTTATCTGCAAAAAACGCTGGATGATGACGCCGCTGCGGGCGTGGTGGCACAGTTGCAGGCCGAGCAAGGCGTGGAGAAAGTGAATTATCTTTCTCGTGAAGACGCACTGGGCGAGTTCCGTAACTGGTCTGGTTTTGGTGGTGCGCTGGATATGCTGGAAGAAAACCCGCTTCCGGCAGTGGCGGTGGTGATCCCGAAACTCGATTTTCAGGGGACGGAGTCACTGAATACGCTGCGTGATCGTATCACGCAGATTAACGGCATTGACGAAGTGCGGATGGATGACAGCTGGTTTGCCCGCCTGGCGGCGTTGACCGGGCTGGTCGGGCGCGTTTCCGCGATGATCGGCGTGTTGATGGTGGCAGCAGTGTTTCTCGTCATCGGCAACAGTGTGCGTCTGAGCATCTTTGCTCGCCGTGACTCTATTAACGTGCAGAAACTGATTGGTGCGACGGATGGTTTCATCCTGCGCCCGTTCCTGTACGGTGGCGCACTGCTGGGATTTTCTGGCGCATTGTTGTCATTAATTTTGTCAGAAATTCTGGTGCTGCGATTGTCATCGGCGGTTGCGGAAGTGGCACAGGTTTTCGGAACGAAGTTTGATATCAATGGTTTATCGTTCGATGAATGCCTGCTATTGCTGCTGGTATGCTCGATGATTGGCTGGGTGGCAGCGTGGCTTGCCACGGTACAACATTTACGCCACTTTACGCCTGAATAATAAAAGCGTGTTATACTCTTTCCCTGCAATGGGTTCCGTAGCAGGGAAAGAGACCCCGTTGTCTCTTCCCGGTATTTCATCTCTATGTCACATTTTGTGCGTAATTTATTCACAGCGTTGTATTGAACTTGTGGATAAAATCACGGTCTGATAAAACAGTGAATGATAACCTCGTTGCTCTTAAGCTCTGGCACAGTTGTTGCTACCACTGAAGCGCCAGAAGATATCGATTGAGAGGATTTGAATGACTGACAAAATGCAAAGTTTAGCTTTAGCCCCAGTTGGCAACCTGGATTCCTACATCCGGGCAGCTAACGCGTGGCCGATGTTGTCGGCTGACGAGGAGCGGGCGCTGGCTGAAAAGCTGCATTACCATGGCGATCTGGAAGCAGCTAAAACGCTGATCCTGTCTCACCTGCGGTTTGTTGTTCATATTGCTCGTAATTATGCGGGCTATGGCCTGCCACAGGCGGATTTGATTCAGGAAGGTAACATCGGCCTGATGAAAGCAGTGCGCCGTTTTAACCCGGAAGTGGGTGTGCGCCTGGTCTCCTTCGCCGTTCACTGGATCAAAGCAGAGATCCACGAATACGTTCTGCGTAACTGGCGTATCGTCAAAGTTGCGACCACCAAAGCGCAACGTAAACTGTTCTTCAACCTGCGTAAAACCAAGCAGCGTCTGGGCTGGTTTAACCAGGATGAAGTCGAGATGGTGGCCCGTGAACTGGGCGTAACCAGCAAAGACGTACGTGAGATGGAATCACGTATGGCGGCACAGGACATGACCTTTGACCTGTCTTCCGACGACGATTCCGACAGCCAGCCGATGGCTCCGGTGCTCTATCTGCAGGATAAATCATCTAACTTTGCCGACGGTATTGAAGATGATAACTGGGAAGAGCAGGCGGCAAACCGCCTGACCGATGCGATGCAAGGTCTGGACGAGCGTAGTCAGGATATCATCCGCGCGCGCTGGCTGGATGAAGACAACAAGTCCACGTTGCAGGAACTGGCTGACCGTTACGGTGTTTCCGCTGAGCGTGTGCGTCAGCTGGAAAAGAACGCGATGAAAAAATTGCGCGCTGCCATTGAAGCGTAATTTCCGCTATTAAGCAGAGAACCCTGGATGAGAGTCCGGGGTTTTTGTTTTTTGGGCCTCTACAATAATCAATTCCCCCTCCGGCAAAACGCCAATCCCCACGCAGATTGTTAATAAACTGTCAAAATAGCTATTCCAATATCATAAAAATGGGGTATGTTTTAGCAGAGTATGCTGCTAAAGCACGGGTAGCTACGTATAAAACGAAATAAAGTGCTGCACAACAACATCACAACACACGTAATAACCAGAAGAGTGGGGATTCTCAGGATGAACATAAAGGGTAAAGCGTTACTGGCAGGATGTATCGCGCTGGCATTCAGCAATATGGCTCTGGCAGAAGATATTAAAGTCGCCGTCGTAGGCGCAATGTCCGGTCCGGTGGCGCAGTACGGTGACCAGGAGTTTACTGGCGCAGAGCAGGCGGTTGCGGATATCAATGCTAAAGGTGGTATCAAAGGCAACAAACTGCAAATCGTAAAATATGACGATGCCTGTGACCCGAAACAGGCGGTTGCGGTGGCGAACAAAGTCGTTAACGACGGCATTAAATACGTGATTGGTCACCTCTGCTCTTCATCAACGCAGCCAGCGTCTGACATCTACGAAGACGAAGGCATTTTAATGATCACCCCAGCGGCAACCGCGCCGGAGCTGACCGCCCGTGGCTATCAGCTGATCCTGCGCACCACCGGCCTGGACTCCGACCAGGGGCCGACGGCGGCGAAATATATTCTTGAGAAAGTGAAACCGCAGCGTATTGCTATCGTCCACGACAAACAGCAATACGGCGAGGGTCTGGCGCGTGCGGTGCAGGACGGCCTGAAGAAAGGCAATGCTAATGTGGTGTTCTTTGATGGTATTACCGCCGGGGAAAAAGATTTCTCAACGCTGGTGGCGCGTCTGAAGAAAGAGAATATCGACTTCGTTTACTACGGCGGTTACCACCCGGAAATGGGGCAGATCCTGCGTCAGGCACGTGCGGCAGGGCTGAAAACCCAGTTTATGGGGCCGGAAGGCGTGGCTAACGTCTCGCTGTCTAACATTGCGGGTGAATCAGCAGAAGGGCTGCTGGTGACCAAGCCGAAGAACTACGATCAGGTTCCGGCGAACAAACCGATTGTTGACGCGATCAAAGCGAAAAAACAGGACCCAAGCGGCGCGTTCGTCTGGACCACCTACGCCGCGCTGCAATCTTTGCAAGCGGGCCTGAATCAGTCTGACGATCCGGCGGAGATCGCTAAATACCTGAAAGCGAACTCGGTTGATACGGTGATGGGGCCGCTGACCTGGGATGAGAAAGGCGATCTGAAAGGCTTTGAGTTCGGTGTGTTTGACTGGCACGCCAACGGCACGGCGACTGATGCGAAGTAATCATTAATCGGCAACTTTGGGTTGCCGCCAAATTGCTAATATCGAGTACGTTGCTTCATGCCGGATGCGGCGTAAACGCCTTATCCGGCCTACAAGATTCAAAGAAATCAGTAAATTGCAGCACACATTGTAGGCCTGATAAGCGTAGCGCATCAGGCAATATCACTTTTGAAATCAAACTTGACGATTAATGCTTCTCCCAGCCACCCTGTTGTGCCGTAAATCCCAGTGCTCGCATAAACGCTGTCATCACGCCGCGATCTTCCACGCCAGCATCCGCCATCCACCAACATGAAACGTCAGGATTGTTACGCAAAACCTCTTCCAGTAGATATTGCCCCACACCGCGACGTCGGGTGACTTCCCGCACGCGTAGAGAATCCAGTGCCCCCTCGGTGCCGCTTAAGGTTACCCGCACGGCAGCGAGCAGGCGCTCGTTAAAACGCGCGGCGTAGATACGGTAGTTATCGTCAACCTGTAAAGAGGAAGGGGAATACTCCGGCCAGATCTTTTGCAGGTCAATCCGGTCCTGGTCGCTAAAGTTTTCTAATCGAATGATGGTCAGCTTCATGGGGAACCCGTGTAAATCACAAAAGTGGAACCAGTGTAGCGAAATAATTTAATCGGAGGCTTTCTCTTTTTTATTTCTTTTGGCAGGTGATTAATTTTTTTTCAGCAATAATTACAAAGTTAAAACATTAGAGAATGAAAAATATCCAGCATAATCCCCTAAATGGTAGTGAATTATTCTGCCCTTTGTACCGTTATTTTATGCTGACAACGGCGCTTTTTTCTGTTTATCTATCAATAAATTCAGAATATTATCTGTTCTTAATCGACTGAAAAATAGGGATTTTAATCGCTATCATCACAAAATACTGCGCTAAACCCTTAATCAGACAGGTAAAAACAGTGCAGTATAAAAAAAGAACAGTCTGATTTGTTAACACATAAAAACAAAGCAACACAACATCACGAATGGGGATTTTTGACTATGAAACGGAATGCGAAAACTATCATCGCAGGGATGATTGCACTGACAATTTCACACACCGCTATGGCTGACGATATTAAAGTCGCCGTTGTCGGCGCGATGTCCGGCCCGATTGCCCAGTGGGGCGATATGGAATTTAACGGCGCGCGTCAGGCAATTAAAGACATTAATGCCAAAGGGGGAATTAAGGGCGATAAACTGGTTGGCGTGGAATATGACGACGCCTGCGACCCGAAACAAGCCGTTGCGGTCGCCAACAAAATCGTTAACGACGGCATTAAATATGTTATTGGTCATCTGTGTTCCTCCTCTACCCAACCTGCATCAGATATCTATGAAGACGAAGGTATTCTGATGATCTCGCCGGGAGCGACCAATCCGGAGCTGACCCAACGCGGTTATCAATACATCATGCGTACTGCCGGGCTGGACTCTTCCCAGGGGCCAACGGCGGCAAAATACATTCTTGAGACGGTGAAGCCCCAGCGCATCGCCATCATTCACGACAAACAACAGTATGGCGAAGGGCTGGCACGTTCGGTGCAGGACGGGCTGAAAGCGGCTAACGCCAACGTCGTCTTCTTCGACGGCATTACCGCTGGAGAGAAAGATTTCTCCGCGCTGATCGCCCGCCTGAAAAAAGAAAACATCGACTTCGTTTACTACGGCGGTTACTACCCGGAAATGGGGCAGATGCTGCGCCAGGCCCGTTCCGTTGGCTTGAAAACCCAGTTTATGGGGCCGGAAGGTGTCGGTAATGCGTCGCTGTCGAACATTGCCGGTGATGCCGCTGAAGGCATGTTGGTCACCATGCCAAAACGCTATGACCAGGATCCGACAAACCAGGGCATCGTTGATGCGCTGAAAGCCGACAAGAAAGATCCGTCCGGGCCCTATGTCTGGATCACCTACGCGGCGGTGCAATCTCTGGCAACTGCCCTTGAACGTACCGGCAGCGATGAGCCGCTGGCGCTGGTGAAAGATTTAAAAGCTAACGGTGCAAACACCGTAATTGGGCCGCTGAACTGGGATGAAAAAGGCGATCTTAAGGGATTCGATTTTGGTGTCTTCCAGTGGCATGCCGACGGTTCATCCACGGCAGCCAAGTGATCATCCCACCGTTCGTGAAAAACGGGCGGGTTTAGAAAGGTTACCTTATGTCTGAGCAGTTTTTGTATTTCTTGCAGCAGATGTTTAACGGCGTCACGCTGGGCAGTACCTACGCGCTGATAGCCATCGGCTACACCATGGTTTACGGCATTATCGGCATGATCAACTTCGCCCACGGCGAGGTTTACATGATTGGCAGCTACGTCTCCTTTATGATCATCGCCGCACTGATGGTGCTGGGCATTGATACCGGCTGGTTGCTGGTGGCGGCGGGATTCGTCGGCGCAATCGTCATTGCCAGCGCCTACGGCTGGAGTATCGAACGGGTAGCCTATCGCCCGGTGCGTAACTCTAAGCGCCTGATTGCACTCATCTCGGCAATCGGCATGTCTATCTTCCTGCAAAACTACGTCAGCCTGACCGAAGGTTCGCGCGATGTGGCGCTGCCCAGCCTGTTTAACGGTCAGTGGGTGGTGGGCCATAGCGAAAACTTCTCTGCGTCTATTACCACCATGCAGGCGGTGATATGGATTGTTACTTTCCTCGCCATGCTGGCGCTGACGATTTTCATTCGCTATTCCCGTATGGGGCGCGCCTGCCGTGCCTGCGCGGAAGATCTGAAAATGGCGAGCCTGCTTGGCATCAACACCGACCGGGTGATTGCGCTGACCTTTGTGATTGGCGCGGCGATGGCGGCAGTGGCGGGCGTGCTGCTCGGTCAGTTCTACGGCGTAATTAACCCTTACATCGGCTTTATGGCCGGGATGAAAGCCTTTACCGCTGCGGTGCTCGGTGGGATTGGCAGCATTCCGGGGGCGATGATTGGCGGGCTGATCCTGGGGATTGCGGAGGCGCTCTCTTCTGCCTATCTGAGTACGGAATATAAAGATGTGGTCTCATTCGCCCTGCTGATCCTGGTGCTGCTGGTGATGCCGACCGGTATTCTGGGTCGCCCGGAGGTAGAGAAAGTATGAAACCGATGCATATTGCAATGGCGCTGCTCTCTGCCGCTATGTTCTTTGTGCTGGCGGGCGTCTTTATGGGCGTGCAACTGGAGCTGGATGGCACCAAACTGGTGGTCGACACGGCTTCAGAGATCCGTTGGCAGTGGGTGTTTATCGGCACGGCGGTGGTCTTTTTCTTCCAGCTTGTGCGGCCTGCTTTCCAGAAAGGGCTAAAAAGCGTTTCCGGGCCGAAGTTTATTCTGCCCGCGATTGATGGCTCCACGGTGAAGCAGAAACTGTTCCTCGTGGCGCTGCTGGTGCTTGCGGTGGCGTGGCCGTTTATGGTGTCGCGTGGGACGGTGGATATCGCCACTCTGACCATGATCTACATTATTCTCGGTCTCGGGCTGAACGTGGTTGTTGGTCTTTCTGGTCTGCTGGTGCTGGGATACGGCGGCTTTTACGCCATCGGCGCTTACACTTTTGCGCTGCTCAATCACTATTACGGTCTGGGCTTCTGGACCTGTCTGCCGATTGCCGGGTTGATGGCGGCGGCGGCGGGCTTCCTGCTCGGTTTTCCGGTGCTGCGTCTGCGCGGTGACTATCTGGCGATCGTTACCCTCGGGTTCGGCGAAATTGTGCGCATATTGCTGCTCAATAACACCGAAATTACCGGCGGACCGAACGGTATCAGTCAGATTCCGAAACCGACGCTCTTCGGACTCGAGTTCAGCCGTACCGCCCGCGAAGGCGGCTGGGACACGTTCAGTAATTTCTTTGGCCTGAAATACGATCCCTCCGATCGCGTCATCTTCCTCTACCTGGTGGCGTTGCTGCTGGTGGTGTTAAGCCTGTTTGTCATTAACCGCCTGCTGCGGATGCCGCTGGGCCGTGCGTGGGAAGCGTTGCGTGAAGACGAGATCGCCTGCCGTTCGCTGGGCTTAAGCCCGCGTCGTATCAAGCTGACTGCCTTTACCATCAGCGCCGCGTTTGCTGGTTTTGCCGGAACGCTGTTTGCTGCGCGTCAGGGCTTTGTCAGCCCGGAATCCTTCACTTTTGCCGAATCGGCGTTTGTGCTGGCGATAGTGGTGCTCGGCGGTATGGGCTCGCAATTTGCAGTGATTCTGGCGGCTGTTTTGCTGGTGGTATCGCGCGAGTTGATGCGTGATTTCAACGAATACAGCATGTTAATGCTTGGTGGTTTGATGGTGCTGATGATGATCTGGCGTCCGCAGGGCTTGCTGCCCATGACGCGCCCGCAACTCAAGCTGAAGAACGGCGCAGCGAAAGGAGAGCAGGCATGAGTCAGACATTATTATCTGTTAACGGTCTGATGATGCGCTTCGGCGGCCTGCTGGCGGTGAACAACGTCAATCTTGAACTGTACCCGCAGGAAATCGTCTCGTTAATCGGCCCTAACGGTGCCGGAAAAACCACGGTCTTCAACTGCCTGACCGGATTCTATAAACCCACCGGCGGCACCATTTTACTGCGCGATCAGCACCTGGAAGGTTTACCGGGGCAGCAAATTGCCCGCATGGGCGTGGTGCGCACCTTCCAGCATGTACGTCTGTTCCGTGAAATGACGGTGATTGAAAACCTGCTGGTGGCACAGCATCAGCAACTGAAAACTGGGCTGTTCTCCGGCCTGTTGAAAACCCCCTCTTTCCGTCGCGCCCAGAGCGAAGCGCTCGACCGCGCCGCTACCTGGCTTGAGCGCATTGGTTTGTTGGAACATGCCAACCGTCAGGCGAGTAACCTGGCCTATGGTGACCAGCGTCGTCTGGAGATTGCCCGCTGTATGGTGACGCAGCCGGAGATTTTAATGCTCGACGAACCGGCAGCAGGTCTTAACCCGAAAGAGACGAAAGAGCTGGATGAGCTGATTGCCGAACTGCGTAACCATCACAACACCACTATCTTGTTGATTGAACATGATATGAAGCTGGTGATGGGGATTTCAGACAGAATTTACGTGGTCAATCAGGGGACGCCGCTGGCAAACGGTACACCGGAGCAGATCCGTAATAACCCGGATGTGATCCGTGCCTATTTAGGTGAGGCATAAGATGGAAAAAGTCATGTTGTCCTTTGACAAAGTCAGCGCCCACTACGGCAAAATCCAGGCGCTGCATGAGGTGAGCCTGCATATCAATCAGGGCGAGATTGTCACCCTCATTGGCGCGAACGGGGCGGGGAAAACCACCTTGCTCGGCACGTTATGCGGCGATCCGCGCGCCACCAGCGGGCGAATTGTGTTTGATGATAAAGACATTACCGACTGGCAGACGGCGAAAATCATGCGCGAAGCGGTAGCGATTGTCCCGGAAGGGCGTCGTGTCTTCTCGCGGATGACGGTGGAAGAGAACCTGGCGATGGGCGGCTTTTTTGCCGAACGCGACCAGTTCCAGGAGCGCATAAAGTGGGTCTATGAACTGTTTCCGCGTCTGCATGAGCGCCGTGTTCAGCGAGCGGGCACTATGTCTGGCGGTGAACAGCAGATGCTGGCGATTGGTCGCGCTTTGATGAGTAACCCGCGTTTGCTACTGCTTGATGAGCCATCGCTCGGGCTGGCACCGATTATCATCCAGCAAATTTTCGACACCATCGAACAACTGCGCGAGCAGGGGATGACCATCTTCCTTGTCGAGCAGAACGCCAACCAGGCGCTAAAGCTGGCGGATCGCGGCTACGTGCTGGAAAACGGTCATGTAGTGCTCTCCGATACCGGCGACGCGCTGCTGGCGAATGAAGCGGTGAGAAGTGCGTATTTAGGCGGGTAATAACACGTTGATTGATAAGGAGTCAAAAGACTCCTTTGAGACAGGTGACAAATGTAAAATTGCCTGATGCGCTGCGCTTATCAGGCCTACTGGGTGAGTTGCAATATATTGAATTTGCACGATCTTGTAGGCCGGATAAGGCGTTTACGCCGCATCCGGCATGAAACGATGAGTAATCTGTAGAGTTTGATTCAGACCTTCTATTTTTCCGCTTATCCGTGCCCCATCTCCCATTTTCCCTCGCCCGCGCCGTCACCGCCTTGTCATCTTTCTGACACCTTACTATCTTAAAAATGTAACAAAATAGTTATTTTTCTGTAATTCGAGCATGTCATGTTACTCCGCGAGCATAAAACGCGTGAATTCGCGCATTCGGTACAACAAGAGAGATAATCAATGAAACCGTTACGTTATACAGCTTCAGCACTGGCGCTCGGACTGGCTTTAATGGCAAATGCGCAGGCAGTGACGACCATTCCGTTCTGGCATTCTATGGAAGGGGAACTGGGTAAAGAGGTGGATTCTCTGGCCCAACGTTTTAACGCCGAAAACCCGGATTACAAAATTGTACCGACCTATAAAGGCAACTACGAACAGAATTTAAGCGCGGGGATTGCCGCATTTCGTACCGGCAACGCTCCGGCTATTTTGCAGGTTTATGAAGTTGGCACCGCCACCATGATGGCGTCGAAAGCCATTAAACCGGTGTATGACGTATTTAAAGAGGCAGGGATTCAATTCGATGAGTCGCAGTTTGTGCCGACGGTTTCAGGCTATTACTCCGACAGCAAAACCGGCCACTTACTCTCCCAGCCGTTCAACAGCTCGACTCCCGTTCTCTATTACAACAAAGACGCCTTCAAGAAAGCAGGATTAGACCCGGAACAGCCGCCGAAAACCTGGCAGGATCTGGCGGACTATGCCGCAAAACTGAAAGCCTCCGGTATGAAGTGCGGCTACGCCAGCGGCTGGCAGGGATGGATCCAACTGGAAAACTTTAGCGCCTGGAACGGTTTGCCGTTTGCCAGCAAAAACAACGGCTTTGACGGCACAGACGCGGTGCTTGAGTTCAACAAGCCGGAGCAGGTGAAACACATCGCCATGCTCGAAGAGATGAACAAGAAGGGCGATTTCAGCTACGTTGGGCGTAAGGATGAATCCACCGAGAAGTTCTATAACGGTGATTGCGCGATGACTACCGCCTCTTCCGGTTCTCTTGCCAACATTCGCGAGTACGCCAAATTTAACTATGGCGTAGGCATGATGCCTTACGACGCCGATGCGAAAGACGCGCCGCAAAACGCCATTATCGGCGGAGCCAGTCTATGGGTAATGCAGGGTAAAGATAAAGAAACCTACACCGGCGTGGCGAAGTTCCTCGACTTCCTCGCAAAGCCAGAAAACGCTGCCGAGTGGCATCAGAAAACCGGCTATCTGCCAATCACTAAAGCGGCGTATGACCTGACCCGTGAGCAGGGCTTTTACGAGAAAAACCCAGGAGCGGATATTGCCACGCGTCAGATGCTGAACAAGCCACCGTTGCCGTTCACCAAAGGTTTGCGTCTGGGCAACATGCCGCAGATCCGCGTGATTGTGGATGAAGAGCTGGAGAGCGTGTGGACCGGTAAGAAGACACCACAGCAGGCGCTGGATACTGCCGTTGAGCGTGGGAACCAGTTATTGCGCCGCTTTGAGAAATCGACGAAGTCTTAATCAGTGTAATGTCGGATGCGTTTCGCTTATCTGACCTGGCATCGCGTGTAGGCCGGATAAGCGAAGCGCATCCGGCACAGTTCAGGAATTAACTGTAATGTCATCATCCCGTCCGATGTTCCGCTCGCGCTGGCTGCCTTATTTGCTGGTCGCGCCGCAGCTCATCATCACCGTTATCTTTTTTATCTGGCCTGCGGGCGAAGCGTTGTGGTACTCGCTACAAAGCGTCGATCCGTTTGGTTTCTCCAGCCAGTTTGTCGGCCTGGATAATTTCGTCACGCTGTTTCACGACAGCTACTATCTCGACGCCTTCTGGACGACGATAAAATTCAGCACCTTTGTCACCGTCAGCGGTTTGCTGGTATCGCTGTTCTTCGCAGCGCTGGTGGAGTACATCGTGCGCGGCAGTCGTTTCTATCAAACCTTGATGCTGCTGCCGTATGCCGTGGCTCCCGCCGTTGCCGCCGTATTGTGGATCTTTCTGTTTAACCCTGGTCGCGGGCTGATCACCCATTTTCTCGCTGAGTTCGGCTACGACTGGAACCACGCGCAAAACAGCGGTCAGGCGATGTTCCTGGTGGTGTTTGCCTCAGTGTGGAAGCAAATCAGCTACAACTTTCTGTTCTTCTATGCCGCGCTGCAATCCATCCCCCGTTCGTTGATCGAAGCCGCAGCCATTGATGGGGCAGGGCCGATTCGCCGCTTCTTTAAGATTGCGCTGCCGCTTATCGCTCCGGTGAGTTTCTTCCTGCTGGTGGTGAACCTGGTGTATGCCTTCTTCGACACCTTCCCGGTGATCGACGCCGCCACGTCCGGCGGGCCAGTACAGGCCACCACGACGCTGATTTATAAGATTTACCGTGAAGGCTTTACCGGACTGGATTTGGCTTCGTCTGCCGCGCAGTCGGTGGTGTTGATGTTCCTCGTCATCGTGCTGACGGTGGTGCAGTTCCGCTATGTTGAAAGCAAGGTACGTTACCAATGATTGAGAACCGTCCGTGGCTGACAATATTCAGCCATACCATGCTGATCCTCGGGATCGCGGTGATCCTCTTCCCGCTGTACGTGGCGTTTGTCGCGGCGACGCTGGATAAACAAGAAGTCTATGCCGCACCGATGACGCTAATCCCCGGCACACATCTGCTGGAAAACATCCACAACATCTGGGTAAACGGGGTAGGCACGAATAGCGCGCCGTTCTGGCGGATGTTGCTTAACAGCTTTGTGATGGCGTTCAGCATTACGCTCGGCAAAATTACCGTCTCGATGCTCTCGGCATTTGCCATTGTCTGGTTTCGTTTTCCGCTACGTAACCTCTTCTTCTGGATGATTTTTATCACCCTGATGTTGCCGGTTGAAGTGCGTATCTTCCCGACGGTGGAAGTCATCGCCAACCTGAAAATGCTCGACAGCTACGCAGGTTTAACGCTGCCGCTGATGGCCTCGGCGACCGCCACGTTTCTGTTTCGCCAGTTCTTTATGACCCTACCGGATGAACTGGTGGAAGCCGCGCGGATCGACGGCGCGTCGCCAATGCGTTTCTTTTGCGACATCGTTTTTCCGCTGTCCAAAACCAATCTGGCGGCGCTGTTTGTGATTACCTTTATTTACGGCTGGAACCAGTATTTGTGGCCGTTGTTGATTATTACCGACGTTGATCTCGGCACCACCGTGGCAGGGATTAAAGGGATGATCGCCACAGGCGAAGGCACAACGGAATGGAACTCGGTGATGGCGGCGATGTTGTTAACCCTGATCCCACCAGTAGTGATTGTTTTAGTGATGCAGCGTGCCTTCGTGCGCGGCCTGGTCGATAGTGAGAAATAAGATGGCAGGACTGAAATTACAGGCAGTAACCAAAAGCTGGGATGGCAAAACCCAGGTCATTAAACCGCTGACCCTTGATGTGGCGGATGGCGAATTTATCGTGATGGTCGGGCCGTCTGGCTGCGGGAAATCGACGTTATTGCGAATGGTTGCCGGACTGGAGCGGGTAACGACGGGCGATATCTGGATCGACCGCAAGCGTGTCACCGAAATGGAGCCGAAAGATCGCGGGATTGCGATGGTGTTCCAGAACTACGCGCTCTATCCGCATATGAGCGTAGAGGAGAACATGGCGTGGGGGCTGAAAATTCGCGGCATGGGCAAGCAACAAATTGCCGAACGTGTTAAAGAAGCGGCGCGCATTCTGGAGCTGGACGGCCTGCTTAAGCGCCGCCCGCGTGAGCTATCTGGCGGTCAGCGTCAGCGTGTGGCGATGGGGCGTGCGATTGTGCGTGAGCCGGCAGTGTTCCTGTTTGATGAGCCGCTCTCTAACCTCGATGCCAAGTTGCGTGTGCAGATGCGTCTTGAACTGCAACAGCTGCACCGTCGCCTGAAAACGACTTCACTCTACGTTACCCACGATCAGGTTGAGGCGATGACGCTCGCCCAGCGAGTAATGGTGATGAACGGCGGCGTCGCCGAACAGATTGGCACGCCAGTTGAAGTGTACGAAAAGCCCGCCAGCCTGTTTGTGGCGAGTTTTATCGGCAGCCCGGCGATGAACCTACTGGCTGGCCGCGTGAATAACGAAGGTACGCATTTCGAACTGGATGGCGGTATTACGCTGCCACTAAACGGTGGCTACCGTCAGTATGCCGGGCGTAAAATGACCCTCGGCATTCGCCCGGAACATATAGCGCTAAGCTTGCAGGCAGAAGGTGGTGTGCCGCTGGTGATGGACACGCTGGAGATCCTCGGTGCAGATAACCTGGCGCACGGACGTTGGGGCGAACAGAAGCTGGTGGTGCGACTGGCGCATCAGGAGCGCCCGACGGCAGGCAGCACGCTGTGGCTGCATCTGCCGGAAAATCAGCTGCATCTTTTTGATGGTGAAACAGGACAACGAGTATGAGTAACTGGCCTTATCCCCGCATCGTCGCCCATCGTGGCGGCGGTAAACTGGCCCCGGAGAACACCCTGGCAGCAATCGACGTCGGGGCAAAATACGGTCATAAGATGATCGAATTTGACGCGAAGTTATCGAAAGATGGCGAGATCTTCCTGCTCCATGACGACAATCTTGAACGCACCAGCAACGGCTGGGGCGTCGCGGGCGATCTGAACTGGCAGGATTTACTGCGCGTGGATGCAGGCAGTTGGTACAGCAAAGCGTTTAAAGGTGAGCCACTGCCGTTGCTTTCGCAGGTGGCGGAACGTTGTCGCAAACACGGGATGATGGCGAATATCGAAATCAAACCCACCACTGGCACCGGGCCATTAACGGGCAAAATGGTGGCGCTGGCGGCACGCGAACTGTGGGCCGGAATGACGCCGCCGCTGCTGTCATCGTTTGAGATTGATGCTTTAGAAGCCGCACAGCTGGCGGCACCGGAACTGCCGCGTGGTTTATTGCTTGATGAGTGGCGCGACGACTGGCGAGAACTGACCGCGCGGCTGGGCTGCGTCTCTCTTCATCTCAATCATAAGTTACTCGATAAAGCGCGAGTGATGCAGTTGAAAGACGCCGGATTACGGATTCTGGTTTATACCGTCAATAAACCCCAGCGCGCGGCAGAGTTGCTGCGCTGGGGCGTGGATTGCATCTGTACCGATGCGATTGACGTGATTGGTCCGAACTTTACGGCCCAATAGTTTTCAACGGAATGTCAGGCTGCGGCGTGCTGGGCTGATTCAGCATGTCGCCGTTTCTCCTCTCCGGCAGAATATGCTGCTGATTCAACGAACTATCCGGATTACGGTTGCTGTTTAACATCCCGCCGTTGGTGTTGGGCAGCATTTGCTGCCGGGCGGGATTTCGCTCCCCCGGCTGTGACTGCAACACCCGCTGAGAATTATTGTTTATCTGGTTTTCTAAATGCTGCTGTTGCAGCTGCGTTTGCGTTTTCAGTTGCTGGTTCAGCATCCCTTTTTGCTGGATTTGCTGCGTCTGCATTTGAGTTTGCATCCGCTGCTGGCTGGGGATCTGATATCCCGGCTGGTTAGGGTTGTTCAGAGTATTAATGGGCTGTGCAAAGCCGACAAACGGCAGGAGTGCCGTCAAAAGCAGAAGTCGTTTCATCGCGTATCCTCCTCTGAAGATATTCTTTAAGTTTACTCGCTTCCCGGCAAAACGATGATTAATTCAGAGTTATATACCAGGCTTAGCTGGGGTTGCCCCTTAATCTCTGGAGAATAACGATGATAAAACCGACGTTTTTACGCCGGGTGGCCATTGCTGCTCTGCTCACAGGAAGTTGTTTTAGTACGGTAGCCGCGCCACCTGTTTCTTATGGTGTGGAGGAAGATGTCTTCCATCCGGTACGCGCTAAGCAGGGAATGGTGGCGTCTGTAGATGCTACTGCCACTCAGGTGGGGGTGGATATCCTCAAGGAGGGCGGGAATGCCGTTGATGCTGCCGTGGCGGTGGGCTACGCGCTGGCAGTAACGCATCCGCAGGCAGGGAATCTGGGCGGCGGTGGTTTTATGCTGATCCGCTCGAAAAATGGCAATACCACGGCTATCGATTTCCGCGAAATGGCACCCGCCAAAGCGACCCGCGATATGTTCCTCGATGATCAGGGCAACCCGGACAGCAAAAAATCACTCACTTCGCATCTGGCTTCCGGCACACCCGGTACGGTAGCGGGTTTCTCGTTGGCGCTGGATAAATACGGCACCATGCCGTTGAATAAAGTGGTGCAACCGGCGTTTAAACTGGCACGCGATGGTTTTATCGTTAACGACGCGCTGGCTGACGATCTCAAAACCTACGGCAGTGAAGTGCTGCCGAACCACGAAAATAGCAAAGCTATCTTCTGGAAAGAGGGCGAACCGCTGAAAAAGGGCGACAAGCTGGTGCAGGCGAACCTGGCAAAGAGCCTGGAGATGATTGCCGAAAACGGCCCGGATGAATTCTACAAAGGCACGATAGCGGAACAGATTGCCCAGGAGATGCAGAAAAACGGTGGCTTGATCAGCAAAGAAGATTTAGCGGCATATAAAGCGGTCGAACGCACACCGATAAGCGGCGATTATCGCGGGTATCAGGTTTACTCCATGCCACCGCCATCTTCCGGCGGTATTCATATCGTACAAATCCTCAATATTCTGGAAAACTTCGATATGCAGAAGTACGGCTTTGGCAGTGCCGACGCGATGCAAATCATGGCAGAAGCTGAGAAATACGCCTATGCCGACCGCTCGGAATATCTTGGCGACCCGGATTTTGTCAAAGTACCGTGGCAGGCGCTGACCAATAAAGCCTATGCCAAATCTATTGCCGATCAAATCGATATCAATAAAGCGAAGCCATCCAGCGAAATTCGTCCTGGCAAGCTTGCGCCTTATGAGAGTAATCAAACTACCCATTACTCAGTAGTGGATAAAGACGGTAACGCCGTGGCGGTGACCTATACGCTGAACACCACCTTCGGTACGGGCATTGTCGCGGGCGAGAGCGGTATTTTGCTCAATAACCAGATGGATGATTTCTCCGCAAAACCAGGCGTACCGAACGTTTACGGGCTGGTGGGCGGCGATGCCAACGCCGTCGGGCCGAATAAACGCCCGCTGTCGTCGATGTCACCAACCATTGTGGTCAAGGATGGTAAAACCTGGCTGGTCACCGGAAGCCCAGGCGGTAGCCGGATTATCACCACTGTGCTGCAAATGGTGGTGAATAGCATCGATTATGGAATGAACGTCGCCGAAGCGACCAATGCGCCGCATTTCCACCATCAGTGGTTGCCGGACGAGCTGCGTGTCGAAAAAGGGTTTAGCCCGGATACGATCAAGCTGCTGGAAGCAAAAGGTCAGAAAGTGGCGCTGAAAGAGGCGATGGGCAGTACACAAAGCATTATGATTGGGCCGGACGGTGAGCTGTACGGTGCATCCGACCCGCGCTCGGTGGATGATTTAACGGCGGGGTATTAAGGTTAGCGGCCCTCTTAGTGGGAAGAGGGCCGTATTGTCAGGGCAAGCCGAAGGTAGCCTTTTTTATTTCATAATCCTGTAGATATTCTTCCAGTGGCTTTGCCGTTCCCAGAGAATGAATTTCACCACTGCCTTTATCAACAATAAAAGGTGCGTTACCAGCTAAGCGCGCGGCCTCATCTCCAGTTTCGAGAAATTCTCGTGCTTCGAAACAGAAATACCAGCCCTGGCTAAAGCGTCCATGTAGAGTAATGACGACCGGGAGATTTGCATCATCAAGGTAATTGTTCGCTTTCGCGAATGCGTCGTGATAAGTAATCATAATTATAATAAATATTATTGTTTAGCGTTATATTATTATTCCTGCGTTATACATTGAGCAAAGACGCGTTCATCTTCGTCAAAGATATTATTAAATGCTGGTTTTGAAAAGAGTTCATCGGATAAGGTATAGTCACAAAATAAGTATCTGCTAATATTTTGTGATTTATTTTCCAGAACGTCGAACCGGATTTGCTCATTTAAGATATCAGAATCTTATGATTCGGGTAAAATTCTAACCAAATCAACATGTCACTAAGATCATCATCGCCATTAGCTATTTCAGTTTAAATAGCGACTACATGTCTTCGGTCCATCTCACTTAAGGAGTGTAGTTCCGTTGTAAGTTTTTCTATAGCTTGTATTGATAAATTTCGATCAAGAAATTTACTGCTGGTAAACTCTAAAAAGATGGCATGGTTTACAATGATTTTGGTTACCTTTTTATTATTATGAACAACTGTCCATGATTTCGTTTAAGAATGAAGAGAAATCACTAAACGAACTGAATATATTTTCTGTGCCAATATTATCTCTAATTTCAAAAAAGTTACTTTTAATGTCATAAGTAAATATTGAAATGCTATCATCCCCGATCACTAACCGTTCTTGTAAGTCAGGATTTATGAAATCATCATTATCTCTATAAAATTCATTTACGGCAAAAAGGTTTTTAACTGAAGGTTCTGGAATCGAGAGGCTAAATAATCGTAATCCATTAACTTCGAATCCATCCATTGCTCTTAAAAAAGTAAGATAATCAGGTTGATTATTAAAGAGAATACTAACTTCATTACATAACTTCTCCAGGCAATTAGTTGAGTTAGAATTAAATTTTATTTGGATTATACTTTCAATAAATGATTCCTTGAGCGGTGCTTCAAATGGATAGTCTAAATCATTCATCATTTTTTTTAATTTACTTATTTGGGTTTTAGTCATCATTTTGTGGGTTCCATAATATTTTTCATGGGAGGATAAATTGAGCCAGATGGAATGGCCCAGGGAGTGATTTTGCTTTCACCCACTAATATTCCCTTAGCTATTCGTGATTGCATGTTAGTAAACACCTTATGATATGGTTCGTTTTCGATTAATACTAAATTTTCCAAATCATTAGTACCACCATCATCTAGAGATAGTTTATGGTGTACATTATAATTTAGAGGAACATTGCCCTTTCTCATTCTTAAAAGGTCTTCGGCGTTGAATCTTCCAGATGCTTCGGAGGTTTTTGCAAGTTTGATAAGAAAATTTTTTCTTACATTTTTATTAAACTCCTTTCGTAAGTTAGCTAAGTCTTTTGAAGGTCTCTTAATGTATATTATTTCTATTATGTCTATACTATCAAGAAGTTTTTGTTGGCCTCTAAGCTTGCCTAAGTAACTATTTATTTCTGTATATGTATCAACATTAGAACGCTTTGTTAAAAGAATAGATGCTGTTGCTATCGCTATGCCCGCTGTTTTTTCATTTAGTATTTGATCATAGCCTTTGATTGCATCTCCACCCAGTTTTTCCGCAGTATCTCTGAATCCTTCAATGTTCCCATTGTATACGCCACCAGCAGCAAGTAGCCTGCCAACAGCTTCGCTGTTTAACGTTTTTAAACCATTATTTGTTTTGTTTTTTGAATTTGGTAAAAACAAGCGGTTATAATTTTCAGGGAGTGCCAAATAGCTGAACTCGGTGTTAGTGATAAGATGTTGGCAGAGGATAAATTCATAACTAACAGTTATTGTTTCTGTATCCAGTTGGTTTTCAAAGATCTGGTGATGAATAGCCGATAAAAAAGCGCCTCTTAGTTGTATATAATAATACTTTTCCCATCTACCAAATCTATTTATTCGATAGAAGTCAAATTCCATAAATAATTGTTCATTATTGTTAATGGAATTAATAAATAATGGAGTGCTTTTATCAATTAATTTACAAAATGTTATACCATGGAACTGTGAACCAAGCCCCGTATTAGTAATACTATTTAAGAGTGAGAATGTAAATATTTCATCCTCATGCCCGCTCTGCCAGCGATTACCTATAGATTCAGTAGTCCCACAACCTGCGGAGATGCTTCCTTGTTGTTCTCCCGTTACTGTCAGATAAACAATATTACTTATCCCTGAAAAGTCCTTTTATGGCATGCTATTTTATCAATGGCAATATTATGCTTGTTAATTGTTATTTATTTACTCCAGGAAATTGTAGGCGTATATATTAAAAAATAAAATATTACACTTTAGGAAGTAATTATGAGGTAAATCTCATATATTTATTGGGAAAATAAATACATTAAAGGAAGGTATGCCGATTTTGAATGACACCCTTTTTCCATCTCAGAAAAAGGGCACTATCTTACTTCACCCGCGCCATATAATACGCATCGACATATTCACCATTACGCAGCGCGTACTTCTTGCCAGTCCCTTCAATCTCAAAGCCAAATTTTTTATAGACCTTAATTGCTGGCGCGTTATCGACGAACACCGTTAGCTCAATACGATCTACCCGCAACCAGTTGTCGCACATTTCAATCATCTCTCACATCAGGGCGCTGGCGACGCCGCGGTTCTTCCAACGGGAGTCGACACAGATACCAAAATCGGCAACATGACTGCGGCGTGGGCGTTGTTGCACGTCAATGGTGAGATGGCCTACGACGATTCCATCAATACAGGCGACTAACTGCTTGATGCCAGGGCGAGCGGTGAGTCGTTCCAGCCACATTTGTTCTGAAGGATGAGGCACCTGTAGCGTGTTGTAATACACCTCCGGCTGGGCGTGAATCTGCCTGATGGCCTCGTAATCGCGTGTTTCTGCGTGGCGTATTACTATCTCACTCATTCCTTTGTCCTCTTTGGGGTAAATGTCCCTTTCAACATCATTGACTTTCAAATGCGAGTCAAATGCATTTTTTTGCAAAAAGTGTTGGACAAGTGCGAATGAGAATGATTATTATTGTCTCGCGATCAGGAAGACCCTCGCGGAGAACCTGAAAGCACGACATTGCTCACATTGCTTCCAGTATTACTTAGCCAGCCGGGTGCTGGCTTTTTTTTTGACCTTTCGTTCTCAATTTATCCTCGGGAAGTGCTTGTGTTCGTTATGCGCACTCCAGTAGGAACCACGTCCGCTTTGCGCTAAGGTGTAAATAACCACCTTAAAAAGGACGAAATCATGGTCATTAACTGCGCCTTTATTGGCTTCGGCAAAAGCACCACCCGTTACCATCTGCCGTATGTACTTAACCGCAAGGATAGCTGGCATGTCGCGCATATTTTTCGCCGCCATGCGAAGCCGGAAGAACAGGCCCCCATTTATTCCCATATCCATTTCACCAGCGATCTCGACGAAGTGCTAAACGATCCCGATGTTAAGCTGGTTGTCGTCTGCACCCACGCGGACAGCCACTTCGAGTACGCGAAGCGCGCGCTGGAAGCCGGGAAAAATGTGCTGGTCGAAAAACCGTTCACTCCGACAATTGCGCAGGCGAAAGAGCTGTTTGCACTGGCGAAAAGCAAAGGGCTGATCGTTACGCCGTATCAGAATCGTCGCTTTGATTCCTGCTTCCTGACAGCGAAAAAAGCGATTGAAAGCGGCAAGCTGGGAGAGATTGTCGAAGTGGAAAGCCATTTTGACTATTACCGCCCGGTGGCAGAAACCAAACCGGGGCTGCCGCAGGATGGCGCGTTCTATGGCCTTGGTGTGCATACGATGGACCAGATTATTTCTCTGTTCGGTCGCCCGGATCACGTCGCTTATGACATCCGCAGCCTGCGTAATAAAGCCAATCCGGACGACACCTTTGAAGCGCAGCTGTTTTATGGCGATCTAAAAGCCATCGTCAAAACCAGCCATCTGGTGAAAATCGATTATCCGAAATTTATCGTTCACGGTAAGAAAGGTTCGTTTATTAAATACGGTATCGACCAGCAGGAAACCAGCCTGAAGGCTAATATTATGCCGGGCGAACCAGGATTCGCAGCGGATGATTCGGTCGGTGTGCTGGAGTATGTCAATGACGAGGGCGTGACGGTAAGAGAAGAGATGAAGCCAGAGATGGGCGATTATGGGCGAGTTTATGATGCGTTGTATCAAACCATCACCAACGGTGCGCCAAATTACGTCAAGGAATCTGAAGTTCTTACGAATCTGGAAATCCTTGAACGCGGTTTTGAGCAAGCTTCTCCCTCCGCAGTGACTCTCGCGAGGTAAGTTTGATGGCCCCTCGAATAGTTCAATTTTTTTGAACAGAGGGGTCAATTTTCACCCTCTATCATCCCAGGCGGATCGGGTCCACACTAAGCCCATCGAAATCATTCAGGGGGCGAATACAAATGATCTACTTACGCAAAGCAAATGAACGCGGTCATGCAAATCATGGCTGGCTGGACTCCTGGCATACTTTCTCTTTTGCCAACTATTACGATCCGAATTTTATGGGCTTCTCTGCGCTGCGCGTGATTAACGACGACGTGATTGAAGCAGGGCAGGGCTTCGGCACTCACCCGCATAAAGATATGGAAATTTTGACCTACGTGCTGGAAGGTACTGTTGAGCATCAGGACAGCATGGGCAATAAAGAGCAGGTTCCGGCGGGCGAGTTCCAGATTATGAGTGCGGGTACGGGTATTCGTCACTCAGAGTACAACCCAAGCAGCACCGAGCGTCTGCATCTGTATCAGATCTGGATCATGCCTGAAGAAAACGGCATTACGCCGCGTTATGAACAGCGTCGCTTCGATGCCGTGCAGGGCAAACAACTGGTGCTTTCGCCGGATGCGCGTGATGGTTCATTGAAAGTGCATCAGGATATGGAACTGTATCGTTGGGCGCTGGTGAAAGATGAGCAGTCGGTGCATCAGATTGCCGCTGAACGCCGCGTCTGGATCCAGGTGGTGAAAGGCAATGTCACCATTAACGGCGTGAAAGCCTCGACCAGCGATGGTCTGGCAATCTGGGATGAGCAGGCGATTTCCATCCATGCTGATAGCGACAGTGAAATCCTGCTGTTTGATTTACCGCCAGTCTAAATTTATCTCACAAACCTTCCTGAGGAATCGGGAAGGTTCTGATGCGTCCGTGTTAAACTAAGAGAATCTATCTCTTTTGTACCTTCAGGACGATGAAAAAGAAAAGACCCGTACTTCAGGATGTGGCTGACCGTGTAGGCGTGACCAAAATGACGGTCAGCCGTTTTTTACGCAACCCGGAGCAGGTTTCCGTCGCTCTACGCGGCAAGATTGCCGCCGCTCTTGATGAACTGGGTTATATTCCCAATCGCGCGCCCGATATACTCTCTAACGCCACCAGCCGGGCGATTGGCGTCCTGTTACCTTCTCTCACCAACCAGGTTTTCGCGGAAGTATTACGCGGAATCGAAAGCGTCACCGACGCGCACGGTTATCAAACCATGCTGGCGCACTACGGTTATAAACCGGAAATGGAGCAAGAACGCCTCGAATCAATGCTCTCATGGAATATCGACGGCCTGATCCTCACTGAACGTACCCACACTCCACGCACCTTAAAGATGATTGAAGTGGCGGGGATTCCGGTGGTGGAGTTGATGGACAGTAAGTCGCCGTGCCTCGATATCGCCGTCGGTTTTGATAACTTTGAAGCGGCACGCCAGATGACCACCGCCATTATTGCTCGCGGGCATCGTCACATTGCCTATCTCGGCGCACGCCTCGACGAACGTACTATCATCAAACAGAAGGGATACGAACAGGCGATGCTGGATGCAGGCCTGGTGCCGTATAGCGTGATGGTTGAGCAATCTTCTTCTTACTCTTCCGGTATTGAACTGATTCGCCAGGCGCGGCGGGAATATCCGCAGCTGGATGGCGTGTTCTGTACTAATGATGACCTGGCGGTCGGCGCGGCGTTTGAATGTCAGCGTTTGGGGTTGAAAGTTCCTGACGATATGGCGATTGCCGGTTTCCACGGTCATGACATTGGTCAGGTGATGGAGCCACGGCTAGCGAGTGTGCTGACGCCGCGTGAGCGGATGGGCAGCATTGGCGCTGAGCGCCTGCTGGCGCGTATTCGTGGCGAATCTGTGACACCGAAAATGTTAGATTTAGGTTTCACCTTGTCACCGGGCGGATCTATTTAAGCCTACAAATTTGAAGTAGCTCACACTTATACACTTAAGGCACGGATGGATATTGCTTCTGATATTGTCCGGCTGGACAATGTTACCGATAACAGTTACCCGTAACATTTTTAATTCTTGTATTGTGGGGGCACCACTTTGAGCACGACTAACCATGATCACCACATTTACGTCTTGATGGGCGTATCGGGCAGCGGCAAATCTGCGGTCGCCAGTGAAGTGGCGCATCAACTTCATGCCGCGTTTCTTGATGGCGATTTCCTCCATCCGCGCTGCAATATCGAAAAAATGGCGTCTGGCGAACCGCTGAATGACGACGATCGCAAACCGTGGTTGCAGGCGCTGAACGACGCCGCGTTTGCTATGCAGCGCACCAATAAAGTATCGCTGATCGTCTGTTCTGCACTGAAAAAACACTATCGCGACTTGCTGCGTGAAGGTAATCCTAATCTCTCTTTCATCTACCTGAAAGGCGATTTTGATGTGATTGAAAGCCGCCTGAAAGCGCGCAAAGGCCATTTCTTTAAAACCCAAATGCTGGTGACGCAGTTTGAAACGCTGCAGGAGCCGGGTGCGGACGAAACCGATGTACTGGTGGTGGATATTGATCAACCGCTGGAAGGTGTTGTGGCAAGCACCATTGAGGTTATTAAAAAAGGCAAATAAGTAGTGACTACATTAACGCTTGTTTTAACAGCAGTAGGGTCTGTTTTACTGCTGCTGTTTTTAGTCATGAAGGCGCGTATGCACGCTTTCCTGGCTTTAATGGTGGTGTCCATGGGGGCTGGCCTTTTTTCTGGTATGCCGCTCGATAAAATCGCAGCGACGATGGAAAAAGGGATGGGAGGCACCCTCGGCTTCCTGGCGGTGGTTGTCGCCCTGGGAGCCATGTTTGGTAAGATCTTACATGAAACCGGCGCGGTCGATCAGATTGCCGTCAAAATGCTCAAATCCTTCGGTCACAGCCGCGTGCATTATGCCATCGGCCTTGCGGGGCTGGTTTGTGCGCTACCGCTGTTCTTTGAAGTGGCGATTGTTCTGCTGATTAGCGTTGCTTTCTCAATGGCGCGCCACACCGGCACGAACCTGGTGAAGCTGGTAATCCCATTATTCGCCGGCGTGGCGGCAGCGGCTGCGTTCCTGGTGCCTGGGCCAGCGCCAATGCTGCTGGCATCGCAGATGAATGCCGATTTTGGCTGGATGATCCTGATTGGCCTGTGCGCGGCAATTCCGGGAATGATTATTGCCGGGCCGCTGTGGGGTAATTTCATCAGCCGCTACGTGGAGTTGCATATTCCTGACGACATCAGCGAACCGCATCTCGGCGAAGGCAAAATGCCGTCCTTCGGATTCAGCCTGTCGCTGATCCTGTTGCCACTGGTGCTGGTGGGGCTGAAAACCATTGCCGCGCGTTTTGTGCCAGAAGGCTCTACTGCTTACGAATGGTTCGAGTTTATCGGCCATCCGTTTACCGCGATTCTGGTTGCTTGCCTGGTGGCGATTTACGGTCTGGCAATGCGTCAGGGTATGCCAAAAGACAAAGTGATGGAGATTTGCGGTCACGCGCTGCAACCGGCGGGGATCATTCTGCTGGTGATTGGTGCGGGCGGCGTGTTCAAACAGGTGCTGGTTGACTCTGGTGTCGGTCCGGCACTGGGCGAAGCGTTAACCGGCATGGGCCTGCCGATTGCCATCACCTGCTTCGTGCTGGCAGCTGCAGTGCGCATCATTCAGGGTTCTGCCACCGTTGCCTGTTTAACGGCGGTGGGACTGGTGATGCCGGTCATTGAACAACTGAACTACTCCGGTGCGCAAATGGCGGCGCTGTCGATTTGTATTGCCGGTGGTTCGATTGTTGTCAGCCACGTTAACGACGCGGGTTTCTGGTTGTTCGGTAAATTTACCGGCGCGACCGAAGCCGAAACGCTTAAAACCTGGACCATGATGGAAACCATCCTCGGCACTGTCGGTGCCATCGTTGGGATGATTGCGTTCCAGCTGTTGAGTTAATTACTGCGACAAATTACTGCGAGCTTGCTCGCAGTAATTCATTTCTCTTTTCTCCTGTCTTCATTTTTTTGATCTCTCTCGCAAAAAGACCGGAACATTATCCGTTCTAATCACTGCGTTAACGGACGAGGGAGAAGATGATGGAGAAACACGGAGCTGAATTGCTGTTACAGCGGATGTTAAGTAACACCAGCGCTACTTTCAGGGAAGGGCAATGGGAAGCTATAGATGCGGTGGTTAATCAGCGGCGAAAACTACTGGTTGTACAGCGCACCGGCTGGGGGAAAAGTGCCGTGTACTTCATCGCCAGTAAAATCTTCCGCGATCACGGCGCTGGCCCGACAATTATCATCTCTCCTTTGCTTGCCCTGATGCGTAACCAGGTTGCCGCCGCTGAACGGTTAGGTATTACGGCTGAAACGTTGAATTCTACAAACAGGGAAGAATGGCAGCGCATTAGCGATAAGTTGCTGCAAGGTGGCGTAGATTGTCTGCTGATTTCACCTGAACGGTTGGCGAATCAGGATTTTCTTGAAACGGTTTTATATCCAGTCGCTGACCGCATCGGTTTACTGGTGGTCGATGAGGCGCACTGCATCTCTGATTGGGGCCACGATTTCCGCCCGGATTACCGACGTATATTAGATATTTTGCGCCAACTGCCTGCGAATACCCCTATTCTGGGTACAACCGCGACAGCGAATAACCGTGTCGTTGAGGATATCCGTCAGCAATTGGGTGACATTGTGATTCAGCGTGGAACGCTGGCTCGCGAAAGTTTGGCGCTTGATGCCTTAGTCTTAGGAGAACAGTCATCCCGTCTGGCATGGTTAGCAACGGTTATCCCTCAGTTTTCCAAATCGGGAATTGTTTATACCCTGACGACTCGCGATGCTGAACTTGTCGCCGAGTGGTTAAGGAAAAATGGTATCAGTGCATTTGCTTATTACAGCGGCGTGACTTGTGAAGGTGCGGAAGATTCTAATACTGCCAGGGAGTATCTGGAGCAGGCACTGCTGGCAAATAAAATCAAAGTGCTGGTCGCGACGACGGCATTAGGTATGGGATTTGATAAACCTGATTTAGGTTTCGTCATTCATTATCAGATGCCGGGGTCTATTGTCGGTTACTACCAACAGGTGGGGCGTGCCGGGCGTGCTATAGATTCCGCAGTTGGCATATTGCTTTGTGGTGGTGAAGACCGCGCTATTCATCAATTCTTCCGTGAAAGCGCCTTTCCTGCGGAGGCGCAAATTCATGAAATACTCAACGTACTTAGCGAGAATGACGGTCTTACCCTACGAGGCATTGAACAACGGACGAATCTTCGTTATGGGCAAATAGAAAAAGCACTGAAATTATTGGTAGCTGAAAATCCATCGCCTGTGGTGTATACCGAGAAATTATGGCGCAGAACTATCGTCAGTTTTTCTCCTGATCATGAACGAATTAACCATTTGATGAATCAGAGAAAAAGTGAGTTGGCAGACGTTGAAAGCTATATCACGACCAAAGAGTGCAAAATGCAATTTCTGCGCCGCGCACTCGATGAGCCAAGTGCCGAACGTTGTGGTAAATGTAGCAGTTGTCTTCAGCATCCGCTGTTGTCGCCCGACATTGATAGCGGCTTACTCCATGCGGCAAATTTATTTATTAAACACGCTGACCTGCCATTAAATCTCAATAAACAGGTGGCATCTGGGGCTTTTACGCAATACGGATTTAAAGGGAACTTGCCTGCGGGTTTACAAGGATCTACGGGGCGAATCCTTTCTCGTTGGGGAGATTCCGGGTGGGGAAAGCAGGTAGCCCAGGAGAAAAAAACGGGGCGCTTCAGTGATGAGCTGGTGGAGGCATGTGCGGAAATGGTTCGCCAACGCTGGAATCCGCATCCTGAACCCACCTGGGTATGCTGCGTTCCTTCATTAAGGCACCTCGACCTGGTTCCTGATTTTGCCCGGCGACTGGCGGCGAAACTTGGCTTACCTTTTATTGATGCCATTGAAAAAGTCGTGGACAATCCACCGCAGAAAATGCAGCAAAACCGTTTTCACCAGTGTCAAAATCTCGACGGGGCGTTTGTGATTACCCCTCCTTTGATGCCAGGTCCGGCGTTGCTGGTTGACGATATCGTGGATTCTGCATGGACGCTGACAGTTCTGACAGCACTGTTACGCCAGGCAGGTTGCCCGACGGTTTATCCTCTTGCCCTTGCTTCTACCTCGGTAAAAAATTGATGAATCTTTCAGCCAATGCACAAGCAACTCTCCTGCTAACCAGCGATTTTTCTCGCGCGGCGGCGAGTGAGTATAAACCTCTTAGTAATAGTGAATGGGGGAAGTTTGCATTATGGCTGAAGCACCAACGTATCAGTCCCGCCGAGCTTCTGGTGCCGCAACCGCAAGAGAAACTTACAGGCTGGAGCGATCCGCGTATTTCTCAGGAGCGTATTCTTGGCTTGCTGGCGCGTGGTCATAGTCTGGCGTTGGCGGTAGATAAGTGGCAACGCGCCGGTTTATGGATCTTAACCCGCGGAGATGCCGATTATCCCGTTCGCTTGAAAAACCGATTGCGAACGGATGCACCTCCCGTTTTATTTGGCTGCGGGAATAAAGCATTACTGCAAGCGGAAGGTATGGCGATTGTTGGCTCGCGAGATGCTCCGACTGACGATTTGCGCTATACCCAACAACTGGCCGCGAAACTGGCCCAACAGGGGATTTGCGTTATCTCTGGTGGTGCGCGAGGTATTGATGAATGTGCAATGGCCTCGGCTCTGGAGGTCGGGGGAACTGCCGTTGGCGTATTAGCTGATAGCTTGTTAAAAACGAGTACGTTAGTGAAATGGCGTGAAGGGCTTATAGCAGGCAACCTGGTGTTGATTTCGCCGTTTTACCCAGAGGTACGTTTCACCGTCGGCAATGCGATGGCGCGGAATAAATATATTTATTGCCTTGCTGAAAGCGCAATGGTTGTACGTGCGGGAATGACCGGTGGAACGATAACCGGGGCGATGGAGGCATTAAAACATCAGTGGCTGCCCATGCAGGTTAAACCAAATCAGGATATGCAATCAGCCAATTCACGATTAGTAGAAAATGGGGCGTCATGGAGTGCTGAACAGGCTGAGAATGTGACGATCAGACTGCCAGACGTTCCTGGGCTGATGTATGACAGAGCACTCCGTAACGCTCAACCAGAACTGTTTTCGCTGCACGAAGATGACGCAAATTACGCAGTAATGCCCGCGCATACCCCTGTCGATTTTTATCAACTCTTTGTGGCGGAACTGGCGATCCTTGCAAAGGAATCGATAAGTATTGAAAGGCTGGCGTCTTGTACTGGTTTAACCATCGAACAAATTAGTGTGTGGCTGAACCGCGCAGAAGAAGAGGGAAGGGTTATCCGATTGGGTGAAGGTCATTATCAGTTCAGGTAATAAAACAGGTGCCGCGTCTGGTTGTGTGCAACACCTGTTTGAACCTTACCCCTTCATCCACATTCGAATGCCGTCGAGGAACATCTGAGTTGCCATCATCACCAGAATCAATCCCATCAGGCGTTCAAGTGCGTTCACCCCTTTCTCGCCCAGCAGACGTAAAAATAGCGAAGACTGTAGCAGGATGACAAAGGTGCCGCCCCAGGCCAGCAGCAGAGCAATCACCAGATGTCCCATCTGATTCGGGTACTGATGAGACAACAACATCAGCGTGGCGAGAATAGTCGGCCCGGCGACCAGCGGAATTGCCAACGGCACGATAAATGGCTCTTCACCTGCCGGAAGCCCGCTGCTATTTCCTGAAGCGCTGGGGAAAATCATCTTAATGGCGATCAGAAACAGAATGATGCCGCCAGAAATGGAGACGGTTTCTGCCCGCAGGCTAAGAAATGCCAGAATTTTCTCGCCCGCAAACAGGAACACCAGCATCACAAGGAGAGCAATAAGCAACTCTCGCACCATGATTGCCCGCCGTCTTTTCGGTTCAGTATGTTTCAGTACGGACATGAAAATAGGTAGGTTTCCGAGCGGATCCATAATCAGGATCAATAAAACTGTTGCAGAAATGATTTCATTCATAACTCAAATTCCCTGATAATTGCCGCGGACTTTCTGCGTGCTAACAAAGCAGGATAAGTCGCATTACTGATGGCTTCGCTATCATTGATTAATTTCACTTGCGACTTTGGCTGCTTTTTGTATGGTGAAAGATGTGCCAGGAGGAGACCGGCACATTTATACAGCACACATCTTTGCAGGAAAAAACGCTTATGAAAAATGTTGGTTTTATCGGCTGGCGCGGTATGGTCGGCTCCGTTCTCATGCAACGCATGGTTGAAGAGCGCGACTTCGACGCCATTCGCCCTGTCTTCTTTTCTACTTCTCAGCTTGGTCAGGCTGCGCCGTCTTTTGGCGGAACCACTGGCACACTTCAGGATGCCTTTGATCTGGAGGCGCTAAAGGCCCTCGATATCATTGTGACCTGTCAGGGCGGCGATTATACCAACGAAATCTATCCAAAGCTTCGTGAAAGCGGATGGCAAGGTTACTGGATTGACGCAGCATCATCTCTGCGCATGAAAGATGACGCCATCATCATTCTTGACCCCGTCAATCAGGACGTCATTACCGACGGATTAAATAATGGCATCAGGACTTTTGTTGGCGGTAACTGTACCGTAAGCCTGATGTTGATGTCGCTGGGTGGTTTATTCGCCAATGATCTTGTTGATTGGGTGTCCGTTGCAACCTACCAGGCCGCTTCCGGCGGTGGTGCGCGACATATGCGTGAGTTATTAACCCAAATGGGCCATCTGTATGGCCATGTGGCAGATGAACTCGCGAACCCGTCCTCTGCTATTCTCGATATCGAACGCAAAGTCACAACCTTAACCCGTAGCGGTGAGCTGCCGGTAGATAACTTTGGCGTGCCGCTGGCGGGTAGCCTGATTCCGTGGATCGACAAACAGCTTGATAACGGTCAGAGCCGCGAAGAGTGGAAAGGGCAGGCGGAAACCAACAAGATCCTCAACACATCTTCCGTAATTCCGGTAGATGGTTTATGTGTGCGTGTCGGGGCATTGCGCTGCCACAGCCAGGCATTCACTATTAAATTGAAAAAAGATGTGTCTATTCCGACCGTGGAAGAACTGCTGGCTGCGCACAATCCGTGGGCGAAAGTTGTTCCAAACGATCGGGAAATCACTATGCGTGAGCTAACCCCAGCTGCCGTTACCGGCACGCTGACCACGCCGGTAGGCCGTCTGCGTAAGCTGAATATGGGACCAGAGTTCCTGTCAGCCTTTACCGTGGGCGACCAGCTGCTGTGGGGGGCCGCGGAGCCGCTGCGTCGGATGCTTCGTCAACTGGCGTAATCTTTATTCATTAAATCTGGGGCGCGATGCCGCCCCTGCTAGTGCGTAATACAGGAGTAAGCGCAGATGTTTCATGATTTACCGGGAGTTAAATAGAGCATTGGCTATTCTTTAAGGGTGGCGGAATACACGAGTATTCACAGCCTTACCTGAAGTGAGGACGACGCAGAGAGGATGCACAGAGTGCTGCGCCGTTCAGGTCAAAAAAATGTCACAACCAGAAGTCAAAAATTCAGTTGGATGGGGTGACACAATAAAACAGGAAGACAAGCATGTCCGATCGTATCGATAGAGACGTGATTAACGCGCTAATTGCAGGCCATTTTGCGGATCCTTTTTCCGTACTGGGGATGCATAAAACCACCGCGGGACTGGAAGTCCGTGCCCTTTTACCCGACGCTACCGATGTGTGGGTGATTGAACCGAAAACCGGGCGCAAACTCGCAAAACTGGAGTGTCTCGACTCACGGGGATTCTTTAGCGGTGTCATTCCGCGACGTAAGAATTTTTTCCGCTATCAGTTGGCTGTTGTCTGGCATGGTCAGCAAAACCTGATTGATGATCCTTACCGTTTTGGCCCGCTAATCCAGGAAATGGATGCCTGGCTATTATCTGAAGGTACTCACCTACGTCCGTATGAAACCTTAGGCGCGCATGCAGATACTATGGATGGCGTCACAGGTACGCGTTTTTCTGTCTGGGCTCCAAACGCCCGTCGGGTCTCGGTGGTTGGGCAATTCAACTACTGGGACGGTCGCCGTCATCCGATGCGACTGCGTAAAGAGAGCGGAATCTGGGAACTGTTTATCCCCGGGGCGCATAACGGTCAGCTCTATAAATACGAGATGATTGATGCCAATGGCAACTTGCGCCTGAAGTCCGACCCTTATGCCTTCGAAGCGCAAATGCGCCCGGAAACCGCGTCTCTTATTTGCAGCCTGCCGGAAAAGGTTGTGCAGACTGAAGAGCGCAAAAAAGCGAATCAGTTTGATGCGCCAATCTCTATTTATGAAGTTCACCTTGGCTCCTGGCGTCGCCACACCGACAACAATTTCTGGTTGAGCTACCGCGAGCTGGCCGATCAACTGGTGCCTTATGCTAAATGGATGGGCTTTACCCATCTCGAGCTACTGCCTATTAACGAGCATCCCTTCGATGGCAGTTGGGGTTATCAGCCAACCGGCCTGTATGCACCGACCCGCCGTTTTGGTACTCGCGACGACTTCCGTTATTTCATTGATGCCGCACACGCAGCTGGTCTGAACGTGATTCTCGACTGGGTGCCAGGCCACTTCCCGACCGATGACTTTGCGCTTGCCGAATTTGATGGCACGAACTTGTATGAACACAGCGATCCGCGCGAAGGCTATCATCAGGACTGGAACACGCTGATCTACAACTATGGTCGCCGCGAAGTCAGTAACTTCCTTGTCGGTAACGCACTTTACTGGATTGAACGTTTTGGTATTGATGCGCTGCGCGTCGATGCGGTGGCGTCAATGATTTATCGCGACTACAGCCGTAAAGAGGGGGAGTGGATCCCGAACGAATTTGGCGGTCGCGAGAATCTTGAAGCGATTGAATTCTTGCGTAATACCAACCGTATTCTTGGTGAGCAGGTTTCCGGTGCAGTGACAATGGCGGAGGAGTCTACCGATTTCCCTGGCGTTTCTCGTCCGCAGGATATGGGCGGTCTGGGCTTCTGGTACAAGTGGAACCTCGGCTGGATGCATGACACCCTGGACTACATGAAGCTCGACCCGATTTATCGTCAGTATCATCACGATAAACTGACCTTCGGGATGCTCTACAACTACACTGAAAACTTCGTCCTGCCGTTGTCGCATGATGAAGTGGTCCACGGTAAAAAATCGATTCTCGACCGGATGCCGGGCGACGCATGGCAGAAATTCGCTAACCTGCGCGCCTACTACGGCTGGATGTGGGCATTCCCGGGCAAGAAACTACTGTTCATGGGGAACGAATTTGCCCAGGGCCGCGAGTGGAACCATGACGCCAGCCTCGACTGGCATCTGTTGGAAGGCGGCGATAACTGGCACCACGGTGTCCAGCGTCTGGTGCGCGATCTGAACCACACCTACCGCCACCATAAAGCAATGCATGAACTGGATTTTGACCCGTACGGCTTTGAATGGCTGGTGGTGGATGACAAAGAACGCTCGGTGCTGATCTTTGTGCGTCGCGATAAAGAGGGTAACGAAATCATCGTTGCCAGTAACTTTACACCGGTGCCGCGTCATGATTATCGCTTCGGTATTAACCAGCCGGGTAAATGGCGTGAAATCCTCAATACCGATTCCATGCACTATCACGGCAGTAATGCAGGCAATGGCGGCGCAGTACACAGCGATGAGATTGCCAGCCACGGTCGTCAGCATTCACTGAGCCTGACGCTACCACCTCTGGCCACTATCTGGCTGGTTCGGGAGGCAGAATGACACAACTCGCCATTGGCAAACCCACTCCCCTCGGCGCGCATTACGACGGTCAGGGCGTCAACTTCACACTTTTCTCCGCTCATGCCGAGCGGGTAGAGCTGTGTGTCTTTGATGCCAATGGCCAGGAACATCGCTATGACTTGCCAGGGCACAGTGGCGACATTTGGCACGGTTATCTGCCGGATGCGCGCCCGGGTTTGCGTTATGGTTATCGCGTTCATGGCCCCTGGCAACCCGCCGAGGGGCATCGCTTTAACCCGGCGAAGTTGTTGATTGATCCTTGCGCGCGGCAAATTGACGGGGAGTTTAAAGATAACCCGCTGCTGCACGCCGGTCATAATGAACCTGACTATCGCGACAACGCCTCCATTGCGCCGAAATGCGTAGTGGTGGTTGATCACTATGACTGGGAAGATGATGCCCCGCCGCGCACGCCGTGGGGCAGCACCATCATTTATGAAGCCCATGTCAAAGGATTAACGTACCTGCACCCGGAGATTCCGGTCGAGATCCGTGGCACTTATAAAGCCCTGGGGCATCCGGTGATGATCAACTATTTGAAACAGTTGGGCATTACCGCGCTGGAGTTGCTGCCGGTGGCACAATTTGCCAGCGAACCACGTCTGCAACGCATGGGGCTTAGTAACTACTGGGGGTACAACCCGGTGGCGATGTTTGCGCTGCATCCGGCGTATGCCTGCTCGCCAGAAACGGCGCTGGATGAGTTTCGCGATGCAATCAAAGCACTGCATAAAGCGGGTATCGAAGTCATTCTTGATATCGTGCTCAACCATAGTGCGGAACTGGACCTCGACGGCCCGTTATTCTCGCTGCGTGGGATCGACAACCGTAGCTATTATTGGATAAGAGAAGACGGCGATTATCACAACTGGACCGGTTGTGGTAACACGCTCAATTTGAGTCATCCGGCGGTGGTAGATTATGCCAGCGCCTGCCTGCGTTATTGGGTAGAAACCTGCCACGTCGATGGTTTCCGCTTTGATCTGGCGGCAGTCATGGGCCGTACGCCAGAGTTTCGTCAGGATGCGCCGTTGTTTACCGCTATCCAGAACTGCCCGGTGCTCTCGCAGGTGAAGTTAATTGCTGAACCGTGGGATATCGCTCCTGGTGGTTATCAGGTGGGAAATTTCCCGCCGCTGTTTGCCGAGTGGAACGATCATTTCCGCGATGCAGCCCGTCGTTTCTGGCTGCATTATGATTTACCTCTGGGAGTGTTTGCCGGGCGTTTTGCTGCCTCCAGCGATGTTTTTAAACGTAATGATCGTCTGCCGAGTGCCGCGATTAATCTCGTCACCGCGCATGACGGTTTTACGCTTCGCGACTGCGTTTGCTTCAACCATAAACACAATGAAGCAAACGGAGAAGAAAATCGCGACGGGACCAACAACAATTACAGTAACAATCATGGTAAAGAAGGGTTAGGCGGTACTCTTGATCTGGTTGAACGGCGGCGCGACAGCATTCACGCCCTGTTAACAACGTTGTTGCTCTCCCAGGGTACGCCGATGTTACTGGCCGGTGACGAACATGGTCACAGCCAGCATGGCAATAACAATGCCTACTGTCAGGATAACCAATTAACCTGGTTGGACTGGTCGCAGGCAAGCAGTGGTTTAACCGCATTTACCGCCGCGTTAATCCATCTGCGCAAGCGCATTCCCGCTTTGATGGAGAATCGCTGGTGGGAAGAAGGCGACGGCAATGTCCGTTGGCTAAATCGATATGCTCAACCTTTAAGCACGGATGAGTGGCAAAACGGGCCGAAACAGCTGCAAATTCTGCTCTCGGATCGCTTTTTGATCGCAATTAACGCCACGCTTGAGGTAACAGAGATTGTTTTACCTGCTGGGGAGTGGCACGCCATTCCCCCATTCGCTGGAGAGGATAACCCAGTGATTACGGCTGTCTGGCAGGGACCTGCACACGGATTGTGTGTGTTCCAGAGATGATAAAAAAGGAGTTAGTCATGGTTAGTTTAGAGAAGAACGATCACTTAATGTTGGCGCGCCAGCTGCCATTGAAATCTGTTGCCCTGATACTGGCGGGAGGACGTGGTACCCGCCTGAAGGATTTAACCAATAAGCGAGCAAAACCGGCCGTACACTTCGGCGGTAAGTTCCGCATTATCGACTTTGCGCTGTCTAACTGCATCAACTCCGGGATCCGTCGTATGGGCGTGATCACCCAGTACCAGTCCCACACTCTGGTGCAGCACATCCAGCGCGGCTGGTCATTCTTCAATGAAGAAATGAACGAGTTTGTCGATCTGCTGCCAGCACAGCAGAGAATGAAAGGGGAAAACTGGTATCGCGGCACCGCAGATGCGGTCACCCAAAACCTCGACATTATCCGCCGTTATAAAGCGGAATACGTGGTGATCCTGGCGGGCGACCATATCTACAAGCAAGACTACTCGCGTATGCTTATCGACCACGTCGAAAAAGGCGCACGTTGCACCGTTGCTTGTATGCCAGTACCGATTGAAGAAGCCTCCGCGTTTGGCGTTATGGCGGTTGATGAGAACGATAAAATTATCGAATTCGTTGAAAAACCAGCTAACCCGCCGTCAATGCCGAACGATCCGAGCAAATCTCTGGCGAGTATGGGTATTTACGTCTTTGACGCCGACTATCTGTATGAACTGCTGGAAGAAGACGATCGCGATGAGAACTCCAGCCACGACTTTGGCAAAGATTTGATTCCCAAGATCACCGAAGCCGGTCTGGCCTATGCGCACCCGTTCCCGCTCTCTTGCGTACAATCCGACCCGGATGCCGAGCCGTACTGGCGCGATGTGGGTACGCTGGAAGCTTACTGGAAAGCGAACCTCGATCTGGCCTCTGTGGTGCCGGAACTGGATATGTACGATCGCAATTGGCCAATTCGCACCTACAATGAATCATTACCGCCAGCGAAATTCGTGCAGGATCGCTCCGGTAGCCACGGGATGACCCTTAACTCACTGGTATCCGGCGGTTGTGTGATCTCCGGTTCGGTGGTGGTGCAGTCCGTTCTGTTCTCGCGCGTTCGCGTGAATTCATTCTGCAACATTGATTCCGCCGTATTGTTACCGGAAGTATGGGTAGGTCGCTCGTGCCGTCTGCGCCGCTGCGTCATCGATCGTGCTTGTGTTATTCCGGAAGGCATGGTGATTGGTGAAAACGCAGAGGAAGATGCACGTCGTTTCTATCGTTCAGAAGAAGGCATCGTGCTGGTAACGCGCGAAATGCTACGGAAGTTAGGGCATAAACAGGAGCGATAATGCAGGTTTTACATGTATGTTCAGAGATGTTCCCGCTGCTTAAAACCGGCGGTCTGGCTGATGTTATTGGGGCATTACCCGCAGCACAAATCGCAGACGGCGTTGACGCTCGCGTACTGTTGCCTGCATTTCCCGATATTCGCCGTGGCGTGACCGATGCGCAGGTAGTATCCCGTCGTGATACCTTCGCCGGACATATCACGCTGTTGTTCGGTCATTACAACGGGGTTGGCATATACCTGATTGACGCGCCGCATCTCTATGATCGTCCGGGAAGCCCGTATCACGATACCAACTTATTTGCCTATACCGACAACGTATTGCGTTTTGCGCTGCTGGGGTGGGTTGGGGCAGAAATGGCCAGCGGGCTTGACCCATTCTGGCGTCCTGATGTGGTGCATGCGCACGACTGGCATGCAGGCCTTGCGCCTGCGTATCTGGCGGCGCGCGGGCGTCCGGCGAAGTCGGTGTTTACTGTGCACAACCTGGCCTATCAAGGCATGTTTTATGCACATCACATGAATGACATCCAATTGCCATGGTCATTCTTTAATATTCATGGGCTGGAATTCAACGGACAAATCTCTTTCCTGAAGGCCGGTCTGTACTATGCCGATCACATTACGGCAGTCAGCCCAACCTACGCTCGCGAGATCACCGAACCGCAGTTTGCCTACGGTATGGAAGGTCTGTTGCAACAGCGTCACCGTGAAGGGCGTCTTTCCGGCGTACTGAACGGCGTGGACGAGAAAATCTGGAGTCCAGAGACGGACTTACTGTTGGCCTCGCGTTACACCCGCGATACGTTGGAAGATAAAGCGGAAAATAAGCGCCAGTTACAAATCGCAATGGGGCTTAAGGTTGACGATAAAGTGCCGCTTTTTGCAGTGGTGAGCCGTCTTACCAGCCAGAAAGGTCTCGACCTGGTGCTGGAAGCCTTACCTGGTCTTCTGGAGCAGGGCGGGCAGCTGGCGCTACTCGGCGCGGGCGATCCGGTGCTGCAGGAAGGTTTCCTTGCGGCGGCAGCGGAATACCCCGGCCAGGTGGGCGTTCAGATTGGCTATCACGAAGCATTTTCGCATCGCATTATGGGCGGCGCGGACGTCATTCTGGTGCCCAGCCGTTTTGAACCGTGCGGCTTAACGCAACTTTATGGATTGAAGTACGGTACGCTGCCGTTAGTGCGGCGCACCGGTGGGCTTGCTGATACGGTTTCTGACTGTTCTCTTGAGAACCTTGCAGATGGCGTCGCCAGTGGGTTTGTCTTTGAAGATAGTAATGCCTGGTCGCTGTTACGGGCTATTCGACGTGCTTTTGTACTGTGGTCCCGTCCTTCACTGTGGCGGTTTGTGCAACGTCAGGCTATGGCAATGGATTTTAGCTGGCAGGTCGCGGCGAAGTCGTACCGTGAGCTTTACTATCGCTTGAAATAGTTTTCAGGAAACGCCTATATGAATGCTCCGTTTACATATTCATCGCCCACGCTTAGCGTAGAAGCTCTTAAGCACTCTATCGCTTACAAGCTGATGTTTACGATTGGCAAGGATCCGGTCGTCGCCAATAAACATGAATGGCTGAACGCAACGTTATTTGCTGTGCGCGATCGTCTCGTGGAGCGCTGGTTACGCTCAAACCGTGCCCAGTTGTCGCAAGAAACTCGTCAGGTTTACTACCTGTCGATGGAGTTTTTGATTGGCCGTACGCTTTCCAACGCCATGTTGTCGCTAGGAATTTACGAAGATGTACAGGGCGCACTGGAAGCGATGGGATTAAATCTCGAAGAGCTGATTGATGAAGAAAATGACCCGGGCCTCGGTAACGGTGGCCTGGGCCGTCTGGCGGCTTGCTTCCTCGATTCTCTGGCGACGTTAGGGTTGCCGGGGCGCGGTTACGGCATCCGCTATGACTACGGTATGTTCAAGCAGAACATCGTTAACGGTAGCCAGAAAGAGTCGCCTGACTACTGGCTGGAATACGGTAACCCGTGGGAATTCAAACGCCACAACACGCGCTATAAAGTCCGTTTTGGCGGTCGCATTCAGCAGGAAGGTAAAAAAACGCGCTGGATTGAAACCGAAGAGATTCTGGGAGTAGCTTACGATCAGATAATCCCAGGTTACGACACCGACGCGACCAACACGTTGCGTTTGTGGAGTGCCCAAGCCAGTAGCGAAATTAACCTCGGTAAATTCAACCAGGGCGACTACTTCGCGGCAGTGGAAGATAAAAACCACTCCGAGAACGTATCTCGCGTACTGTATCCGGACGACTCCACCTACTCCGGGCGTGAGCTACGACTGCGTCAGGAATACTTCCTGGTTTCCTCGACCATTCAGGACATTTTAAGCCGCCATTATCAGTTGCATAAAACCTACGATAACCTGGCGGATAAAATTGCGATTCACCTCAACGATACTCATCCGGTGCTGTCGATTCCTGAGATGATGCGTCTGCTGATCGATGAGCACCAATTTAGCTGGGACGACGCGTTTGAAGTGTGTTGTCAGGTCTTCTCCTACACCAACCACACGCTAATGAGCGAGGCGCTGGAAACCTGGCCAGTCGATATGCTGGGTAAAATTCTGCCGCGTCACCTGCAGATCATCTTTGAAATCAACGACTATTTCCTGAAAACCTTGCAGGAACAGTATCCGAACGATACCGATCTGCTGGGACGGGCGTCGATCATTGATGAATCCAACGGTCGTCGTGTGCGTATGGCCTGGCTGGCGGTTGTGGTGAGCCACAAAGTTAACGGTGTATCGGAGCTGCACTCTAACCTGATGGTGCAATCGCTATTTGCCGACTTTGCGAAAATCTTCCCGGGTCGTTTCACCAACGTCACCAACGGTGTGACGCCGCGTCGCTGGCTGGCGGTAGCGAACCCATCGCTTTCAGCCGTGTTGGACGAACACTTGGGCCGCAACTGGCGCACCGACCTTAGCCTGCTTAATGATCTGCAACAACACTGTGATTTCCCAATGGTTAATCACGCGGTGCATCAGGCGAAGCTGGAGAACAAAAAGCGTCTGGCGGAGTATATCGCCCAGCAGCTGAATGTGGTGGTAAATCCGAAAGCGCTGTTCGATGTGCAAATCAAACGTATTCACGAATACAAACGTCAATTGATGAATGTGTTGCACGTGATCACCCGCTATAACCGCATCAAGGCCGACCCGGATGCGAAGTGGGTACCGCGCGTGAATATTTTTGGCGGTAAGGCGGCTTCGGCCTATTACATGGCGAAGCACATTATTCATTTGATCAATGACGTAGCGAAAGTGATCAACAACGATCCGCAGATTGGCGACAAGCTGAAAGTCGTGTTCATCCCGAACTACAGTGTTAGCCTGGCGCAGTTGATCATTCCGGCGGCCGATCTGTCTGAACAGATTTCGCTGGCGGGGACGGAAGCTTCCGGCACCAGTAACATGAAGTTTGCGCTTAACGGCGCGCTGACTATCGGTACGCTGGACGGTGCGAATGTCGAGATGCTGGATCATGTCGGTGCTGACAATATCTTTATCTTTGGTAACACAGCGGAAGAAGTGGAAGAACTGCGTCGTCAGGGCTACAAACCGCGTGAATACTACGAGAAAGATGAGGAGCTGCATCAGGTGCTGACGCAAATCGGCAGCGGTGTATTCAGTCCGGAAGATCCGGGTCGCTATCGCGATCTGGTTGATTCGCTGATCAACTTCGGCGATCACTACCAGGTACTGGCGGATTATCGCAGTTATGTCGATTGTCAGGATAAAGTCGACGAACTCTACGAGCGTCAGGAAGAGTGGACCGCAAAAGCGATGCTGAACATTGCCAATATGGGCTACTTCTCTTCTGACCGTACGATCAAAGAGTACGCCGATCATATCTGGCATATTGATCCGGTGAGATTGTAAGTTCAAATACGGCTAAATACCGTGTGTTCCGCTGAAGTAATACAGAGTGGAACTCACGGTATTTCTATACACAATAAACAATAACTTTGATGTATGTTATTCTATTTAATATATACCATTAATATATATTAAATAACGATTGATGATAATGTTTTTGGTATTTTGTTATTTCAAATAATATTAATTTATTATGAATGCATTAATATTATTCATGTGATTTATGTTTTATTGCCCCTCTTACAACTCCACGTAAAAATAAATTTTATCATTATCAGTGTGTTATATGTGAGTATAAACTCACTTATTGCGGCTTTGGATTATTTTAGGTACATTACTAAGCAGCATATATAATATTATTCACTCAATTACTCTTCTAAAGAACCTTCTGGAATTAGCCAACGTCAGCTTATTTTTTTTTGTGAGATATAACTTATTAACGCAGAATGTAAAAACACCAATGTTGCTTGGATTTTTTAACAAAAGGAAAGGTATAAATGAAATTCAATTTATCTAATTTATCCGCAGTATTACTGGCATCAGGTATGCTGATGTCTACTGCGGTAACCGCAGCACCCGGCGATGCAACACAATTTGGTGGGGCGGATACTGACTGGAGCACCGTTGATTATCCCAGGCTCACTGATATGGATGACAACGTTGATTCAATGGGGGGGAAAATCCGCTTTACTGGCCGTGTAGTGAAAGCTACCTGTAAGGTCGCAACCGATTCAAAACAGATTGAAGTTGTCCTGCCGGTTGTGCCTTCCAACCTTTTCACTGGTATCGACGTAGAAGCACAGGGGGCGAGCAACCAGACCGATTTCAATATTAATCTGACCGAATGTAGCAATACAGATGATCAGAAAATTGAGTTCCGTTTTACCGGTACTGCAGATAGCGCTAATAAAACGCTCGCTAACGAAGTAGAAGGATCAACGGATGCTGACAACAGCGGCAATGCGGGGGCGACTGGTGTAGGGATTCGAATTTACTCCAAAGGTACGACGAATAATGGTCTGATTAACCTGAATACCACTGCGGCAGAGGGTAGCGCCTCCACCGCCGCTTATACAATTCCAGGAAATGCTACGACCCATGATTTCAGCGCGGCCTTTACTGCAGGTTATGCTCAAAACGGTAGCACTGTTGCACCAGGTGTAGTTAAGTCAACAGCAAGTTTTGTTGTGCTGTACGAGTAAATATAAATACGATTTCAGGTTACAAAAAGTTGTAACCTGAGATTGAAATTATTTAATAGAGTATGAATAACAGATGTTATTTCATCAACAAGGATGCTGTATGAAATGTATTATTGGAAATAAAAAATGGGTTTGTGGATTCAGGGATGAATTAAAAGTATCACAAAATATTATACGCTCAGGGATTCTTTTTTTACTATCGATATTATTTATTAATAATGCGTCCGCGGGCGGGTTTGGCCTTGGCGTAACGCGATTGATTTATCCGGCAGAAAGTAAGCAAATAACACTCAGTGTGCAAAATAGCGGTGACAACACCAGTTATTTAATTCAATCATGGGTTGATGACAGTAAAACGGAAAAAAAGAGCCAGGATTTTGTTATCACTCCTCCCCTCTTTATGTTACCAACGCGTAAAGAAGCTTCATTACGTATCATGTTTCTTGGTAAGACTAATTTGCCGACCGATCGTGAAACTTTGTATTGGATGAATGTTAAAGCAATTCCGCCAACAGATGAGAAAAATACACAGAAGAATACCTTACAGTTGGCATTACAAAACAAAATCAAGCTATTTTATCGCCCGGAAAATCTACCTGTGCAACCAGGAAAAGCACGAAATATGTTGCGGTTTAAGTATGAGGGCAAACAACTAAAAGTTATCAATCCTTCGCCTTATTACCTGACACTGACAGGAATTAAAGTACAAGGGAGTAAATTGCCCAATATGTTTGTACCACCGAAAAGTGATATTACGGTCTCGTCGCCAGTGACGTTGGCTGGTGAAATTACTTATCAAACAATTAATGACTTTGGCGCTACGACGGAGCGGCAGAAAGGAATAATGCAGTAACAACGGAATAGTTCAGATGCAACACAGGTCAGGGATATGAACCTAAAGCTCAAAAGATGCGAATATTGGATGGCGGCACAAAAGCAGATGAAACGGGTTGTGCCGCTTCTTCTGGTTATTATGCCTGCATGTTCAATCGCGGGAATGCGCTTTAACCCTGCTTTTCTGTCGGGTGATACTGAAGCTGTTGCTGACTTATCCCGCTTCGAGAAAGGGATGACTTATCTTCCTGGTAGCTATGAAGTCGAAGTTTGGGTCAATGATTCCCCTTTACTCTCTCGTACTGTAACTTTTAAAGCAGACGATGAGAATCAACTGATTCCCTGCCTTTCACTTGCTGACTTATTAAGCCTTGGAATTAACAAAAATGCGCTGCCAGAGCAGGCTTTGGCTTCATCTGAAAATAGTTGCCTTGATTTGCGTATCTGGTTTCCCGATGTGCATTACATGCCGGAGCTGGATGCACAGAGACTTAAACTGACCTTTCCACAGGCGATAATAAAACGTGACGCTCGCGGATATATTCCACCAGAACAGTGGGATAACGGTATTACAGCTTTTTTGCTGAATTATGACTTTTCTGGTAATAACGATCGTGGTGATTACTCTTCAAATAACTATTATTTAAATCTTCGCGCTGGGATCAATATTGGTGCATGGCGTTTTCGCGATTATTCAACCTGGAGTCGTGGGAGTAATTCAGCAGGTAAACTGGAGCATATCAGTAGTACGTTGCAGCGCGTTATTATTCCTTTCAGAAGTGAATTAACGCTAGGAGATACATGGTCATCATCAGATGTTTTCGACAGTGTTAGTATTCGTGGCATAAAACTGGAATCTGACGAAAATATGTTGCCCGATAGTCAAAGTGGTTTCGCTCCCACGGTGCGCGGAATTGCGAAAAGTCGCGCTCAGGTAACAATCAAACAGAATGGTTATGTCATTTATCAAACCTATATGCCGCCGGGACCGTTTGAGATTAGCGATCTTAACCCGACATCATCTGCGGGAGATCTGGAAGTTACCATCAAAGAGTCTGATAATTCAGAAACTGTCTATACCGTACCTTATGCCGCTGTCCCCATCCTGCAACGAGAAGGTCATTTAAAATATTCTACTACGGTTGGCCAATATCGAAGCAATAGCTATAACCAGAAAAGTCCTTATGTATTTCAGGGGGAATTAATTTGGGGTTTACCCTGGGATATTACGGCTTATGGTGGGGCACAATTCTCTGAGGATTACCGGGCGTTGGCGCTCGGCCTTGGCCTGAATCTGGGTGTATTTGGTGCAACATCGTTTGATGTTACTCAGGCTAACAGTTCGCTTGTGGATGGGAGCAAACATCAAGGGCAATCTTATCGTTTTCTTTATTCCAAATCGTTAGTTCAGACAGGAACAGCATTCCATATTATTGGCTATCGTTATTCAACCCAGGGCTTTTACACTTTAAGTGATACGACATACCAACAAATGTCAGGGACTGTTGTTGATCCAAAAACGTTAGATGATAAAGATTACGTTTATAACTGGAATGATTTTTATAACTTGCGTTATAGCAAACGTGGAAAATTTCAGGCTAGTGTATCGCAACCTTTCGGTAACTACGGGTCTATGTATTTATCGGCTAGTCAGCAAACATACTGGAATACTGATAAAAAAGATTCTTTATACCAAGTTGGTTATAACACCAGTATTAAGGGTATCTATCTAAATGTTGCGTGGAATTACAGTAAATCACCAGGGACAAATGCGGATAAAATTGTCTCGCTAAATGTCTCATTACCTATAAGTAATTGGTTATCTTCCACGAATGATGGGCGCTCATCATCGAATGCCATGACTGCAACGTATGGTTATAGTCAGGATAACCACGGACAGGTAAACCAATATACGGGGGTATCTGGTTCTCTGTTGGAGCAGCATAATCTCAGTTATAACATACAACATGGTTTTGCTAATCAGGATAATAGCAGTAGTGGTTCTGTTGGTGTTAATTATCGTGGGGCATATGGTTCCTTGAATTCCGCCTACAGTTACGATAATGAAGGTAATCAACAAATAAACTATGGCATCAGTGGTGCTCTTGTTGTACATGAAAATGGTCTTACGTTGAGTCAACCATTAGGTGAAACTAATGTTTTGATAAAAGCGCCTGGAGCGAATAATGTGGATGTTCAGCGGGGGACAGGAATATCCACTGACTGGCGTGGATATGCAGTTGTTCCTTATGCAACAGAATATAGACGTAATAATATTTCATTAGATCCTATGTCAATGAATATGCATACTGAACTGGATATCACTTCCACTGAAGTTATTCCGGGAAAAGGTGCGTTAGTTCGTGCAGAGTTTGCTGCTCATATCGGTATTCGTGGTTTGTTCACAGTTCGTTATCGTAATAAATCAGTCCCATTCGGTGCTACAGCCAGCGCTCAGATTAAAAACAGTAGTCAAATTACCGGGATTGTCGGCGATAATGGACAACTTTATCTCTCAGGATTGCCTTTAGAAGGTGTTATTAATATCCAGTGGGGAGACGGTGTTCAGCAAAAATGTCAGGCTAATTACAAGCTCCCTGAAACAGAACTGGATAATCCTGTTAGCTATGCAACTCTGGAGTGCCGCTAATGAATTTAATATTCTCTAAATATTCTGTATTTTTTATTTTTTTCGCTTTTTTTGCTTTTCCGCTCTCAGGGCAGGCCAATGATTCAGTTGTTGTTACATTTACTGGGATTTTGTTGGCAAAAAGCTGTGACATTACTACCGGAAGTAAAGATCAGTCGGTAAAAATGGGCACTTATGATGCTAATGAATTTTTAAATGTAGGTGATGTTTCTCCGAGTCAAACGTTTACGATTAATGTACAAGGATGCCCGACTGCAAAAAGTACTGTTTATAGTTCTGGTGTGAGCGCCAATGTGCGGTTTACTGGTGATGCAGATGCCATTAATAGCGCATTACTGCGTCTCTCCGCCGGTGCAGATAGTGCGACTGGACTGGGAATAGAAATATTGGATAACAATGATGTGGCGATTGCCATTAATGGTGAATCAGGTTTTCGTGATTTAGTGTTAAATGAAAACGGTGATGCTAATTTGACGTTTAAACTTCGCTATAAATCAACTCAGGAAAATGTACATGCCGGGCAAGCAAATGCTCTGTTGTATTTTGATATCGATTATCAGTGAGGGAGATATGAAGATATTCATTAGTTTATTTTTGTTTATAATATCAACAAATTCTTTTGCTGATGATATCACTCATGCCGGAGTGGTTCGTATTGAAGGGTTAATTACCGAAAAAACCTGCATTATTTCTGATGAGTCAAAAAATTTTACAGTTAATATGCCAGACGTACCCAGTAGTTCGGTAAGGAGTGCAGGGGATGTTACTGAAAAGGTTTATTTTTCCATAACGTTAACCCGCTGTGGTAGTGATGTTGGCAACGCGTATATAAAGTTTACCGGCAATACAGTTTCTGAAGATGCCAGTTTATATAAGCTGGAAGATGGCTCGGTAGAGGGGCTTGCACTTACGATTTTTGATAAGAACAAAGGCAGTATTAGTAATGATGTTAAAAGCATGGTTTTTTCACTTACATCATCAGTTGATAATATATTGCATTTTTTTGCGGCTTACAAAGCATTAAAAAATAATGTCCAACCAGGGGATGCAAATGCGTCAGTATCGTTTATTGTCACCTATGATTAAGGTAGTCATAGTATTATTTTCCCTTTTATTCTCTACAGCACAAGCAGGCTTAGTGATCGGTGGAACGCGTTTTGCGTATCCGGAAAATCAGTCCTCAATATCTGTTGAACTCAAAAACACTTCAGACAGAGATATGTTAGTCAAGGTTGCAGTCTCCCCTGATGATGCTCGTCAGTTGACGGGAACGGTTGAATCTTTGCCCTCATATTCTGAAACGGTATTTATCGCAACTCCGCCACTGTTTATTTTGAAGCCTGACAAAAATACAAAAATAAGAATTAATCGTGTTGGTGGCAGTTTACCTGCCGACCGGGAAAGTTTATTTATACTGAATGTTGCAGCATTACCAACGTTGGAAAATAGTCATTCAGTCAAAACTGATAATCAATTGCAAATAGCAGTCCGCAATCGTATGAAAATATTCTATCGGCCATCAAATTTGTCTGAAGACCCGAATATGTCATATCAAAAATTACGCTGGGCACGAAAAAATGAAATTGTTACCGTTTATAATCCAGGCCCCAGATATGTGACACTCTATAACCTACATGTTGATGGTAAAGTTATAGATGGTGGTATGGTCGCACCATTTAGCCATCGCCAACAATCATGGTGTAAATCGCAAGGGGTTTGTGAAATAGCATGGCAGACATTGGACATTTATAATAATGTATTGCCAATTTTGAAAGTAAAATTAAATCCTTCACAGTTGGATGTTACTGGCTTTGCATTTAGTCAATAATATATCTGAGGACATGATATGCGTATACATACTTATTGGTATAGAAGATATTTCATTTTATTGATTATTATATTTTCAAATGTTCTTTCTTCTATTGCTAATGCTGAAGATATGGGGCGAGAACGTGCATATTGTTATCCGGGTTCACCGAGTAATAATACTACGCCTGCATCCTTTTCTTATAATTTTGGTACTATAGTGGTTTCTGATGTCAACAAAAATGCGCCTGGCACTGTATTGCCATCACAAATCTGGAAGGTTGGAACCTATAAGGCTTATTGTAATTCTCTTGATGATTATGAAATTTACTTCAGTGCTGTCTCTGGAATAGATCCGTCTGGTGCCAGTGGTGATCATCAAGGGAGTGATGTATTTATTCCACTCACCCATGAAATATCTGTCTCTACTCATATAAAACTTTATAATCAAAATGGCACAATGACAGATAAAATTGTGCCATTCGAAAATTATAATACCAATTATCCGGGGGACAGAAGCAAACCATCTAATTGGGCATCAGGTACTGAAGGATATATTAAAATCAGGATTGATAAAAAAATTATATCTGATGTTTCATTAAGTAACGTATTATTGGTGTCATTATATGTCAGCCAGATCCCTACCGAACATGGTCCTATCCCTGTCTTTAATGCCTACATAGGAAACTTAAATATTCAGGTTCCGCAAGGTTGCACTATTAATGAGGGTACGAGTTTTACTGTTAATATGCCGGATGTGTGGGCCAGTGAATTGAGCCGGGCTGGTGCCGGAGCGAAGCCCGCTGGTGTTACTCCTGTAGCAACAACTATTCCGATTAATTGTACGAATAAAGATACAGATGCGGTAATGACGTTGGTATTCGACGGTAACATTTCCGCCACACGTGATACCAATGGGAAACAAAGTATTATTCAGGCACAAGATAATCCTGATGTTGGTATTATGATTATGGATAGTCAGCAAAACTCCGTAGATTTAAATGCCCTGGCAACATCAGTAGGCGTTCCGTTCAGATTGGTGGAAAACCAGGCTGCTTCTGCGCAAACTGCTGATGTTACTTTTCTGACTTTACCTGTTAGTACAACTGGAAAAGTGCCTGCGGCAGGTCGTTATAATGCACTGGCTATATTGCGAGTGGAATATCAGTAATTTTTGAGCCAGTACAGAGTCGGTTTAGCTATCACCGCAAAATAAAATGCAATAATAGGGATGAACAGAATGTAAAACAAAAAAATATTTTTAATTCTACAGGGGAAAAACCTGGTGGAAAATGTAGGTTATGTGCCGATGAATAAAATGTTGCATTAAGCCGGATAATAAAAATGGAATTAGTTGATACGTTATTTGCAAGCCTCTCCGGTACTGATCCATTCACTGGCGTGGATATTACGATTGCCAACTGCAAATCAACATACTGGGATGAAGGCATTGTTCAGCAACTCATTAACCAGGTCCTGGATGAAGGGGAAAAGTTCGCCGGTGCTGCCGGTCTTGAGGGATTATCTCGATATGATGTCACATTAAATATTGGTTTAACGTCCAGCAATGTATGGCCGGGATTTTCCCTCGATACCGCCACCATTAGCCGTCTTTGTGCCTGTGGTGCTGACTTTGGATTTGACCTCTATATCAGTGATGTACCAGATGTTCAATGTGATCTGAACACGACAAATGACTTCACCGTACAATTTACGGCGATGCTCAACCCGGATGAGCGGGTGATCATAGCAAAGCGTCCGCTTAAAAAATGTGACGCCTGGATTGAGGATGTTTATATCTTTCAAGTGTTTAAAGAAGCCTGGCAATTTCAAAACGATAACAGTTTACGCGGATTTCGCGATAAGCAGGCTGAACTGAAACTCTACGCGCGTCATTACTCAGTGGAAAATTGCACAGAGGAAAGCTGTTGGGACTGTAATTATTGCATTCGGCCCAGCTTTTCCCTCTCTCGTAGTGCCATTATTCGCCTGAATGCGGCGAATGCTCGTTTTGTCTATCAACCCTTTACACGCGATCAGCGGGCGAGGGGGTAATTATGCACCCCACTCCTGCCATGCAGGCATTAATTGAGCAGATATATCATATTTTTCGTCGTTATCCGGCGCCGAAGCAATTTGTGGTTTGTTGTGAATATTGTCTGAGTCAACAGGAACAAAAAGCATTACGGAATACATCGTTGCGAGCGATTCCTTATTCCTTAATCAATGCCTGGAATAGTAGTCCAGGACCTGATCCGCAAAACAGCGATGAGGTTCGTTATTTTCTGCCTCGTTTACTGGAGTTTGTTGCGCAGGGGCAATTTGACAATATTCACGAAGTATTTTCTCTACGGCGTATAAACCTTGCCAGTAAAGAAAACTGGCGTGAGGATGAACGGGAAATATTGCAGCAATTTGCTTGCCAGTATATGACTGATTGGGTATCCGGGGATGAGGCTGTCGAATTACAGTACAAGCTGGAAATGTTTTTCCGTGCCGATATCGCTCTTTCGCCATTGCTTGATGCCATTATTTCAGTTCCCGGATTTTGGTCGGCAGCGTCTCTTGCCTGTTTATTGAATACGTATCGTGACGGTTATATCAGAGATAACCAGGACGATATCGATAAAGCCATTACCGCCCAAATCAATGCCTGGGCCTTCAACAATCAATCCATCCTGAAAGAACGCGCGCGGCAGGCGATTGAGAACCCGCTTAAGCAGCCCGAACAGGGCACACAGTATCAGATCTGGGAAGACGACTGGATGATTGATGAGTGTTTATGCGCGATGTATGACGCATCATCCGAATCACCAGGAAAATAAAAATGATTAAATTCCGGCTTTATATTCCCCCTGTAATTCTCGGTTTTGTTATCGTACCATTATTGGTATGGCCGACGGTTATTGCCTTAGCCGTACTTATATTCACGTTAACTTTTCTGGCGGAAATAATATTCTCCTTTCCGCTCCTGGTTGTGCGTATTTCTCTTCAGGAATTACAACTTGAGTTATTGGTTGAATATGCACTTTTTTTCAGTGTAATGGGTGGCATCGGTTGGCAATTCTCCCGCAGAACGCCTCCTGAATTAAAAAACAGGCTACATTGCTGGCTGGTCTTTTCTCCGGTCTATTTCTGGTTAATTCTCTCGAATTTCATTCTTTATATTTCTCCAGAGAAATCAGCGTTGCTGGAAAATATCCGAAATTTCTTTCTGACATTTGTCTGGCTTCCCCTGAATTTTTCCCCTTTTTGGCCGCAGCCGTGGACTGATTTTGTCGGCCCGATTAGTGCCCAGCTTGGTTTTGCGTTGGGATATTATTGCCAGTGGCGTAGCAAAAATAGAAGCCATAGGAAGAAGTGGGGCGATTGGGTAACGTGCTTAAGTTTGGCGATTTTAGCTCTGGGGCCGTTATTCAATTATTTACAATGAATAGTCTAAGGAATTCAAATAGCCCGGTTGCACTTCACAACCGGGCATCATCCTTACGACGCCAGCGACAACCTCTGCTGCGTATATTCCACCAGCCACTGACTCACACGAGATTGTTGATCCGCATTTAGCCACATGCCTTGTTTCGTGCGACGCCACAGGGCATCGTCGGCGCGGCGGACCCATTCGTGGTCGACCAGATATTTCAGCTCCGCTTCGTAGAACTCATGACCGAAATCTTCACCGAGGTCGCTTATCGCCCCTGCATTGCCGAGCAGCAGTTCGCTGTTGCTGCCGTAAGTGCGCGCGTAGTGACGTGCCAGCGATTCAGTCAGGAACGGGTAACGGCGGCGCAGGCGGGCGGCGTAATCGTCACGGTCGCCTTCAATGGCACCACCCGGCAGCACGCTCTCTTTCGTCCACGCCGGACCAATGCCCTGATAATATGGCGTCAGTTTTTCCAGCGCGTGCTCCGCCAGTTTGCGGTAGGTGGTCAGCTTACCGCCGAATACCGACAGCAGCGGGGCTTTGCCGTCTTCATCATGGATATCAAGGGTGTAATCACGGGTAATGGCCTGTGGCGAGTCGGACTCATCATCACATAGCGGACGCACGCCGGAGTAGGTCCAGACGATATCGTCCCGGTTTAACTGCTTTTTAAAGTGCGTGTTATACACTTTCAACAGGTAATTGATTTCACTCTCTTCAATCTTCACTGCTTTTGGATCGCCTTTGTATTCCACATCGGTGGTGCCGATGATGGAAAACTCGTCCATCCACGGGATCACGAAGACAATACGTTTATCTTCGTTTTGCAGAATGTAGGCTTGCTTCTGGGTATGCACACGCGGCACCACAATATGGCTGCCTTTGATCAGGCGAATGCCATAAGGCGAAGGCAGATGCATCCCGTCGTCGAAAAATTGTTTCACCCACGGGCCGGTAGCATTAACCAGGCCGCGCGCCTGCCATGTATATTTTTTGCCGGTATCGATATCTTCCGCCTCCACAATCCACAGGCCGTTTTCGCGGCGAGCAGACGTGGCACGAGTACGAGTAAGCACTTCACCGCCTTTACGCACCACCATCTGGGCGTTGGCGAGTACCAGACGGGCGTCGTCTACCCAACAGTCAGAATATTCGAATCCGCGCTTAATTTCCGGTTTTAACACTGAGTTTGCGCCAAAACGCAAACCGGTTGATCCCGGCAGGCTGGTGCGTTTACCCAGATGATCGTACATAAACAGACCAATGCGAATCATCCACGCCGGGCGTAGATGCGGACGATGCGGCAGGCGAAAACGCATCGGGAAAGCGATATGCGGGGCCATTTTCAGTAGCACTTCACGTTCAGCCAGCGCCTCGCTGACCAGGCGGAATTCATAGTGCTCAAGGTAGCGCAGGCCACCGTGAATGAGTTTTGAACTGGCGGAAGAGGTCGCGCAAGCGAGATCCTGCGCCTCCAGCATCAGCACGGATAAACCGCGTCCAGCGGCGTCTGCCGCGATACCAGCACCATTGATGCCGCCACCTATCACAATCAGATCTTTGGTTTCCATGCTGCCCTCATTCACTTTCGTTAAAGTTCATAAATGTTCGTTATCGAACATATTAGCAAAGAATCGCGCTTTGGGTAACATTGAAAAAACATTTTAGAGTGATATGTATAACATTATGGCGTTTATCTGCCGCTTCGACGTAAACTGTGCGGTAAATTTGCCCACTTGTTTGTAAAGAAAGAGAGACGCATGGATCAGTTCGAATGTATTAACGTTGCCGACGCGCACCAGAAGTTGCAGGAAAAAGAGGCGGTGCTGGTCGATATTCGCGATCCACAGAGTTTCGCAATGGGGCATGCGGTGCAGGCTTTCCATTTAACCAACGACACGCTGGGCGCGTTTATGCGTGATAACGACTTTGACACTCCGGTGATGGTGATGTGTTATCACGGCAATAGCAGCAAAGGCGCGGCGCAGTATCTGCTGCAACAGGGCTACGATGTGGTCTACAGCATTGATGGCGGTTTTGAAGCCTGGCAGCGCCAGTTTCCCGCAGAGGTGGCGTACGGCGCGTAACGCTTTATACTGTCCCCTTTTGTGTGGAATAAGCGACAGCAACGATGTTGATGATTACCTCTTTTGCTAACCCCCGCGTGGCGCAGGCGTTTGTTGATTACATGGCGACGCAGGGTGTTATCCTCACGATTCAACAACATAACCAAAGCGATGTCTGGCTGGCGGATGAGTCCCAGGCCGAGCGCGTGCGGGCGGAGCTGGCGCGTTTTCTCGAAAACCCGGCAGATCCGCGTTATCTGGCGGCCAGCTGGCAGGCGGGCCATACCGGCAGTGGCCTGCATTATCGCCGTTATCCTTTCTTTGCCGCCTTGCGTGAACGCGCAGGTCCGGTAACCTGGGTGATGATGATCGCCTGCGTGGTGGTGTTTATCGCCATGCAAATTCTCGGCGATCAGGAAGTGATGTTATGGCTGGCTTGGCCATTCGATCCGACGCTGAAGTTTGAGTTCTGGCGTTACTTCACCCACGCGTTAATGCACTTCTCGCTGATGCATATCCTCTTTAACCTGCTCTGGTGGTGGTATCTCGGCGGTGCGGTGGAAAAACGCCTCGGTAGCGGTAAGCTAATTGTCATTACTCTCATTAGCGCCCTGTTAAGCGGCTATGTGCAGCAAAAATTCAGCGGGCCGTGGTTTGGCGGGCTTTCTGGCGTGGTGTATGCGCTGATGGGCTACGTCTGGCTACGTGGCGAACGCGATCCGCAAAGTGGCATTTACCTGCAACGTGGGTTAATTATCTTTGCGTTGATCTGGATTGTCGCCGGATGGTTTGATTTGTTTGGGATGTCGATGGCGAACGGAGCACACATCGCCGGGTTAGCCGTGGGTTTAGCGATGGCTTTTGTTGATTCGCTCAATGCGCGAAAACGAAAATAATTCCAGGGATTTATCAATGAAACAAACACAACGTCACAACGGTATTATCGAACTGGTTAAACAGCAGGGTTATGTCAGCACCGAGGAGCTGGTAGAGCATTTCTCCGTTAGCCCGCAGACTATTCGCCGCGATCTCAACGAGCTGGCAGAGCAAAACCTGATCCTGCGCCATCATGGCGGTGCGGCGCTGCCTTCCAGTTCGGTTAATACGCCGTGGCACGATCGCAAGGCCACCCAGACCGAAGAAAAAGAGCGCATCGCCCGCAAAGTGGCGGAGCAAATTCCCAATGGCTCGACGCTGTTTATCGATATCGGCACCACGCCGGAAGCGGTGGCGCACGCGCTGCTTAATCACAGCAATTTACGCATTGTGACCAACAATCTCAACGTCGCTAACACGCTGATGGTAAAAGAGGATTTCCGTATCATTCTTGCCGGTGGCGAATTACGCAGCCGCGATGGCGGGATCATTGGCGAAGCAACGCTCGATTTTATCTCCCAGTTCCGCCTTGATTTCGGCATTCTGGGGATAAGCGGCATCGATAGCGACGGCTCGCTACTGGAGTTCGATTACCACGAAGTTCGCACCAAACGCGCCATCATTGAGAACTCGCGCCACGTTATGCTGGTTGTCGACCACTCAAAATTTGGCCGTAACGCAATGGTCAATATGGGTAGCATCAGCATGGTCGATGCTGTCTACACCGACACGATGCCGCCTGCGAGCGTGATGCAGGTGCTGAAGGACCATCATATTCAACTGGAGCTGTGCTGATCCTGCATTGCTTCCCATGTCAGACCAAAACGCGCCAGGTATTTGCGTAGCCGATCCGCGTCATTGACGCTGGCTTTACCCTGGCGCGAAATGTCAAACAGTTCACGTCCGGCAGCAGAAAGCGACTTTGCCTGGCGGCAGATAGCGATAACGTGTTCCAGTTGCATACGGTCGAAGAGATCGATGTTTTCTGCCTCTGCGCCCAGCAACGCCGTAAGCGTGGAGGGGCGACTCTCCTGCCAGTTATAGCGCAGACGGTTGATCTCATCTTCCACCGTATCCAGTGTGATGCGTCCGCTAGTGGCAAAGGTGGCCATCCGCGTGACGCTGGCAGAAAGTTCGCGAAAGTTACCGCGCCATGTTGCCTGGGGAGAGGTCGCAAAGGCCAGCCAGGCACGCCGCGCTTCGGTGTTAAAACGCACGCTGTCGCCAGTGAGTGAGGCGTGGCGCCCCACTTCATAATCCAGGTTCGGTTCAATATCTTCCTGGCGTTGGCGTAATCCTGGCAAGGTGAAGGTCCAGAGATTGATCCGCGCGTACAGGTCTTCACGAAATTTGCCTTCGGCAACCAACTGGCGCAAATCGCGCACCGTTCCGGCGATAAGCTGAAAATCACTGCTCACCTGGCGATCGCTGCCAAACGGGTAAAAGGTTTTCTCTTCAATGGCTTTTAGCAACATCGCCTGTTCGTCTGCGCCCAGTTCGCCAATCTCATCAAGAAACAACATTCCGCCGTTGGCGCTGCGTAATAATCCTTCACGCGATTCCCGCGCCCCGGTAAACGCGCCTTTCACATGACCAAACAGCGTCGACATGGCGGTATCGCCGCGCAGGGTGGCGCAGTTCACTTCCACAAACGCGCCGCTAAACTGATGCCGTGCCTGTTTTAATTCAAAGATGCGTCGCGCCAGAAATGACTTACCCGCACCGGTCGGGCCGTTAAGCAGGATCGGTGCGCGGGATTTGATCGCCACTTTTTCGATCTGCTCAATCATGCGGTTGAAGTGGGAGTTACGCGTGGCAATGCCGGACTTAAGAAAATCAAGCGTTTGCTGGCGTTCCTCGGCAAAGCGGCTGGCGATGGCGTTATAACGGCTTAAATCGAGATCGATAATCGTCACCGCGCCAGGGCTATCGGGCCGCTCTTTTTTGCGCGGTGGTGAAGATTGTATCAACCGGGCGGGCAGGTAACGCGCTTCTGCCAGCAGAAACCAGCAAATCTGCGCGACGTGGGTACCGGTGGTGATGTGAATTAAATAGTCTTCTTTTTCTGGCTGGAACGCGTAACCACGGGCGAAATCATGCAGGCAGGCGTAAACCTCTTCGAAATCCCAAGGGTTATGCAGTTCTATCTCAACGCCCACCACTTCTGTTTCTGGCGAAACGCTGGCGATATCGCGTTTAAGCGTTTCGAATAGCGAGCGCGAGCGGGCGTCGTGCAATAATTCCAGCCGATCGATAACTAACGATTCTTGCTGGCATAGACAGAGTGTCGGACGCCATTTTGACCAGCGCTGACTGCCGCGCCCGGCATAATCCAGCACCGTTCCGACAAAGCCAAAAGCCACTGTTTTACGCATCTTAGATATCCTTATAAAAGACGAGATTTCATTATCGGTAAATCGGCTTTGCGGGAAATCTCCGTTTACGGACGTAAAAATATAATATTTTTAAAAACAATGAATTAAAAAATTAATATGCTTATTTGATTTTCTGGCACGACGGTTGCAATTATCAGGACAGCAAACAACGAAAAGAGAAAAACAAAATGAATTACGAATTACTGACCACTGAAAATGCTCCGGTAAAAATGTGGACCAAAGGCGTGCCGGTAGAAGCCGATGCGCGTCAGCAACTTATTAATACCGCGAAGATGCCATTTATTTTCAAACATATTGCGGTAATGCCTGATGTACACCTGGGTAAAGGTTCCACCATTGGTAGCGTGATCCCGACCAAAGGGGCGATTATTCCGGCGGCGGTGGGCGTGGATATTGGCTGTGGAATGAACGCACTGCGTACCGCGTTAACGGCGGCGGACCTGCCTGAAAACCTGGCAGAGCTGCGTCAGGCGATTGAAACGGCCGTACCGCACGGACGTACTACCGGGCGTTGTAAACGTGATAAAGGCGCATGGGAAAATCCGCCTGTTAACGTCGATGCGAAATGGGCTGAGCTGGAGGCCGGTTATCAGTGGTTAACGCAAAAATATCCGCGTTTCCTTAACACTAATAACTATAAACACCTGGGAACGCTGGGTACGGGTAACCACTTTATTGAAATTTGCCTTGATGAGTCGGATCAGGTGTGGATTATGCTGCACTCCGGTTCACGCGGAATTGGTAACGCCATCGGAACTTATTTTATCGATCTGGCGCAAAAAGAGATGCAGGAAACGCTTGAAACGTTGCCATCGCGTGACCTGGCGTACTTTATGGAAGGTACGGAATACTTTGATGATTACCTGAAAGCCGTGGCCTGGGCGCAGCTTTTTGCCAGCCTTAACCGCGATGCGATGATGGAAAACGTGGTAACGGCGTTGCAGAGCGTTATGCAGAAAACGGTAAAACAGCCACAAACGCTGGCGATGGAAGAGATCAACTGTCACCACAACTATGTGCAAAAAGAACTGCACTTTGGCGAAGAGATCTATGTGACGCGTAAAGGCGCGGTGTCTGCGCGTGCTGGTCAATATGGAATTATTCCCGGTTCGATGGGGGCGAAAAGCTTTATCGTCCGTGGGCTGGGAAATGAAGAGTCGTTCTGTTCGTGCAGCCACGGTGCCGGGCGGGTAATGAGCCGTACTAAAGCGAAAAAACTGTTCAGTGTGGAAGATCAAATCCGTGCCACCGCGCATGTGGAGTGCCGTAAAGATGCCGAGGTGATCGACGAAATCCCGATGGCGTATAAAGATATTGATGCGGTGATGGCGGCACAAAGCGATCTGGTGGAAGTTATCTATACCCTGCGTCAGGTGGTGTGCGTAAAAGGATAAATGATGAAAAGGATGATTGCGCTGGATGGCGCACAGGGCGAAGGCGGCGGGCAGATCCTGCGCTCGGCGCTGAGCCTGTCGATGATAACCGGCCAGCCATTTACCATCACCGGCATTCGTGCCGGGCGGGCGAAACCGGGGCTGTTGCGCCAACATCTGACCGCGGTAAAAGCGGCTGCGGAAATTTGTAGGGCAACGGTGGAAGGCGCTGAGCTGGGGTCGCAGCGTCTGGTCTTCCGACCTGGCACCGTGCGCGGCGGCGATTACCGCTTTGCTATCGGTAGCGCCGGAAGTTGTACGCTGGTGCTGCAAACGGTGCTGCCCGCGCTGTGGTTTGCCGATGGACCTTCGCGTGTTGAAGTGAGCGGCGGCACCGATAACCCGTCGGCCCCGCCTGCGGATTTTATCCGTCGGGTGCTGGAGCCGCTGCTGGCGAGAATAGGAGTTCATCAGCAAACCACGCTGTTACGTCACGGTTTTTATCCTGCCGGAGGCGGCGTGGTAGCAACGGAAGTCTCACCGGTGGCATCGTTTAATAGCTTGCAACTTGGCGAGCGCGGGAACATTGTGCAGATGCGTGGAGAGGTGCTACTGGCTGGTGTGCCGCGCCATGTTGCTGAGCGTGAAATCGCTACACTGGCGGGTAGTTTTTCCTTGCATGAACAGAATATTCATAACCTGCCGCGCGACCAGGGGCCGGGTAATACCGTCTCGCTTGAAGTCGAAAGTGAAAATATCACCGAACGCTTTTTTGTCGTCGGTGAAAAGCGCGTCAGTGCCGAGGTGGTCGCGGCACAGTTGGTGAAAGAGGTGAAACGCTACCTGGCAAGCCCGGCGGCGGTGGGGGAATATCTCGCCGACCAACTGGTGCTACCGATGGCGCTGGCGGGGGCGGGAGAATTTACGGTCGCCCATCCCTCATGCCATCTGCAGACCAATATCGCGGTGGTGGAGCGTTTCTTGCCAGTGCGGTTTAGTCTGATAGAAACAGATGGCGTAACGCGGGTGAGCATTGAATGATGTAAAGATGTAAGCCGGATCTGGCGCATTATCCGGCTAAACTCATACCCCATATCCCATCATCTTCAGCAGTTTCTGCGCGTGTTGTACCGCGGCCTGACGGTGGGCGACACCGAGTTTTTGGTACAGATTGCGGATATGCGTCTTGATGGTGGTTGCCGCCACTTCCAGCTCGCCTGCAATTTGCTCATTGCTGTAACCGGAGTAAATCAGCCCCAGGACCTGCCATTCACGTTGGGTCAACGGGCTGGTGCGGATCAGCTCTGGCACTTCCGGATGATTTAGCAGACGTTCAACGAAATTCTCATCGAAATGGGCGAATTTATGCCGATGATGTTGATTGATTTCTCGCAGAATACGCTGTGCGCGATGCTGTTCCAGCTCCGGCAGCGTATTGAGTTGAATAAGCTGGCGCAGTTGTTGCGCCATCGCTTCGCCTTCGATGACAAAATGACTGATAAATCCGGTACGATTCGCCAGTTTTAATGCGTCCAGCAACACACGCTGGGCGTCACTTTTACGTCCGGCCTGCCAGTACAGTTGATTAAGCAGCAACAGGTTACGGTTGAGATCGCTCATCAACCGCAGACTGCGGGCATTTTCATTGAGTTCTTCGAGGACAATTTCCGCAGATTCAAACTCGCCCAGCAAGATTTGTGCACGGGCAATGTTGCGCCATTGACCTTGCAGGAAGTGGTTGTTCGCAAACTCCGGTTTAGCCGTATGACGCAACCAGTTGGCAGCGGCGGCTTTATCGCCGGTCATTTGCCAGTACATCACCCGGACTTTGTTGGCGTTAGAGATCCAGTCGCTGTGATATTTGCCATTCCCCAGCAGGTTTTCCAGACGGTTCAGCTGGCTACGGGCGTTATCTAAATCACCACGGGCCAGCGAGCATTGAATCAACATTGCCAGGCACTGAAGCTGTTGCTGTGGTTGATAAGACGACAAGACTTCAATCCCGCTGCGCGCCGACGCTTCGGCTTCATCCAGCCGTGCCCAGGCCCATAACAGCTGCGCACGAATGCGCACCAGAAACTCATGCATTGGCAGCTGTTCCAGATGCTGCTCGTTGATCAGCTGGAACGCTTTTTCCTGCGTTTCCCACGCGGTTTGCAGGAACCCTTGGGCAAACAGAATTTCACTTTGCTGGATTAAACTCCACAAAGCGTAGTGCCAGACATCGTGCTGGCGTGCCATCTGTTCGGTTTGCTGCATTAACGCCAGTGAGCGGGTCAATTCGCCTTTGCAGTGCAACACTTCACCCAGCACCGAGGTTGCCACAATGCGGCTATAGAACCAGCCCGGCGGCAGCTCTTCCAGTGCCAGTTTTGCCAGCCGTTCCGCTTCATCCGGATTACCATCGTTAATCGCCACCTGGGCGCGCAGAGCGTTAAATTCTGCGTGCATGGTGCCTTCTCTGATGTCCTTGATTTCATGTTCAGCGCGGGCCAGTAGGGTGTTAACTTCGCCGTAGCGATGCTGGCTTTGCATCAGCCACGCCTGCAATAACACCAACTGCGGATTTTCCAGCAAACTGTCCCACGGCAGGGCCTTAAGCGACTCTTCCAGCAGCGACAGTTCGCTATGGTTGAACAAACTCCAGGCGTGATTAAGCAGAATATCGCGCAGCATCAGCGCATCGCCTGCCGCCAGCGCATGATGAATCGCTTCGCTGGGAAATCCCTGGGCCATCCAGCTTTCTGCGGCGGCACGGTGGATTTCCGGCAGCTCCGCCGCCAGTTCCCACTGGCAGCGCTGGCGCAGGAAGTTACCAAACAGTGGGTGATAGCAAAACCACTCGCCGGTATCATCCATCCGCTGTAAAAACAGCCCCTGACGCTCAATCTCTTCGAGGCGCATTTGCCCGTTTTCTTCGCCGGTCACACGGGTGATGAGTGCATCGTTCATTGAGCGCAAAATGGCGCTTTTCAACAGAAAATGGCGCGTTGCGAGATCGACGTTATCCAAAACCTCATCGACCAGATAATCCGAAAGATGGCTGGCATTGATTCCCGCCAGGCGGCGTGCCGACTTATGGGCTGAGTGAGTATTCTGCCGGGCGGAGAGGGCGATTAGCTGCAGTGCCGTCGCCCAACCGGAAACATCATCACAAATCCGACTGCTTTCTGCAGCTTCAATCGGCGATGACAGACGGCAATCAAAAAACTGCTTCGCTTCCTGATGGGTAAATGCCAGTTGCTGACTGCCAATTTCCAGCAGCTGGTCACGAACACGCAGATTGGCAATGCCCAGTTGCGGAAGGTTGCGTGACAACACCACAAGGGTGAGATTTTCTGGTTGATGGCGAATAAAGAAGCGCATTGACTCGTGGATCACAGGATTAGTGATCAGATGATAGTCATCGATGACCAGATAAAGTGGGCTATGCCATTCCGCCAGCTCAATGAAAAGCTGGGCGAAGAGTGACGTCAGGCTGGCATATTGCCGTTTTTGCGCCATCGTCTCACATATCGCGCAGTGACCGTTGGTTGCCTGTTGCACGGCGGCAATGAGATAGCTGGCGAAACGCTCTTGCTGGTTATCACCTTCATCCAGCGAGTACCAGCCGATATCGTTTTTGCCTGCCGCCCACTGGGAAATGAGCGTGGTCTTTCCGTAGCCCGCAGGACTTGTGATCAGCGCCAGCCGGAAGTTGTTCGCGCCGGAAAGTTTAGCCAGCAGGCGCTCACGAACCACGGTATGGTCGAGTCGAACCGGACGACTTAATTTTGACGGAATCAGCATAGTTAATCACTTCACTGTGGAAAATGAGGAAATATTATTTTTTTTGCGCTTCGTAATTAATGGTTATAAGGTCGGCCAGAAACCTTTCTAATGCAAGCGATGACGTTTTTTTATGTGTCTGAATTTGCACTGTGTCACAATTCCAAATGTTTATTAACAACTCACCTAAAACGACGCTGATCCAGCGTGAATACTGGGTTGTACGGTATTTTCCTTATGTTCATCAGTTTCATTTAAGCAAGGGTTTCTTCTTCATTTCTGATGAAAGTGCCATCTAAAAAGATGATCTTAATAAATCTATTAAGAATGAGATGGAGCACACTTGATATTTTACTTGTGAAACTGTTTCACTCCTTTACTTAATTTATAGAGTTACCTTCCGCTTTTTGAAAATACGCAACGGCCATTTTTTGCACTTAGATACAGATTTTCTGCGCGGTATGGCATTGATTTGCTGCTAATCCTGTGGATTGCACTAGCTTTAAGTGGTCGAGATCACATTTCCTTGCTCATCCCCGCAACTCCTCCCTGCCTAATCCCCCGCAGGATGAGGAAGGTCAACATCGAGCCTGGCAAACTAGCGATAACGTTGTGTTGAAAATCTAAGAAAAGTGGAACTCCTATGTCACAACCTATTTTTAACGATAAGCAATTTCAGGAAGCGCTTTCACGTCAGTGGCAGCGTTATGGCTTAAATTCTGCGGCTGAAATGACTCCTCGCCAGTGGTGGCTGGCAGTGAGCGAAGCACTGGCCGAAATGCTGCGTGCTCAGCCATTCGCCAAGCCAGTGGCGAATCAGCGACATGTTAACTACATCTCAATGGAGTTTTTGATTGGTCGCCTGACGGGCAACAACCTGTTGAATCTCGGCTGGTATCAGGATGTACAGGATTCGTTGAAGGCTTATGACATCAACCTGACTGACCTGTTGGAAGAAGAGATCGACCCGGCGCTGGGGAACGGTGGTCTGGGACGTCTGGCGGCGTGCTTCCTCGACTCAATGGCAACTGTCGGGCAGTCAGCTACTGGCTACGGCCTTAATTATCAATATGGCTTGTTCCGCCAGTCATTTGTCGATGGCAAACAGGTTGAAGCGCCGGATGACTGGCATCGCGGTAACTACCCGTGGTTCCGCCACAACGAAGCACTGGATGTGCAGGTAGGGATTGGCGGTAAAGTGACGAAAGATGGACGCTGGGAGCCGGAGTTTACCATTACCGGTCAAGCGTGGGATCTCCCCGTTGTCGGCTATCGTAATGGCGTGGCGCAGCCACTGCGTCTGTGGCAGGCGACGCATGCGCATCCGTTTGATCTGACTAAATTTAACGACGGTGATTTCCTGCGTGCCGAACAGCAGGGCATCAACGCGGAAAAACTGACCAAAGTTCTCTATCCAAACGACAACCATACTGCCGGTAAAAAGCTGCGCCTGATGCAGCAATACTTCCAGTGTGCCTGCTCGGTAGCGGATATTTTGCGTCGCCATCATCTGGCGGGGCGTAAACTGCACGAACTGGCGGATTACGAAGTTATTCAGCTGAACGATACCCACCCAACTATCGCGATTCCAGAACTGCTGCGCGTGCTGATCGATGAGCACCAGATGAGCTGGGATGACGCCTGGGCCATCACCAGCAAAACTTTCGCTTACACCAACCATACCCTGATGCCAGAAGCGCTGGAACGCTGGGATGTGAAACTGGTGAAAGGCTTACTGCCGCGCCACATGCAGATTATTAACGAAATTAATACTCGCTTTAAAACGCTGGTGGAAAAAACCTGGCCGGGCGATGAAAAAGTGTGGGCCAAACTGGCGGTGGTACACGACAAACAAGTGCATATGGCGAACCTGTGTGTGGTTGGCGGTTTCGCGGTGAACGGTGTTGCGGCGCTGCACTCGGATCTGGTGGTGAAAGATCTGTTCCCGGAATATCACCAGCTATGGCCGAACAAATTCCATAATGTCACCAACGGTATTACCCCACGTCGCTGGATCAAACAGTGCAACCCGGCACTGGCGGCTCTGTTGGATAAATCACTGAAAAAAGAGTGGGCTAACGATCTCGATCAACTGATCAATCTGGAAAAATTCGCTGATGATGCGAAATTCCGTCAGCAATATCGCGAGATCAAGCAGGCGAATAAAGTCCGTCTGGCAGAGTTTGTGAAAGTTCGTACCGGTATTGAGATCAATCCACAGGCGATTTTCGATATTCAGATCAAACGTCTGCATGAGTACAAACGCCAGCATCTGAATCTGCTGCATATTCTGGCGTTGTACAAAGAAATTCGTGAAAACCCGCAGTCTGACCGCGTACCGCGCGTCTTCCTCTTCGGCGCGAAAGCAGCACCGGGCTACTACCTGGCGAAAAATATTATCTTTGCGATCAACAAAGTGGCTGACGTGATCAACAACGATCCGCTGGTTGGCGACAAGTTGAAGGTGGTGTTCTTGCCGGATTATTGTGTTTCGGCGGCGGAAAAACTGATCCCGGCGGCGGATATCTCCGAACAAATTTCGACTGCAGGTAAAGAAGCTTCCGGTACCGGCAATATGAAACTGGCGCTCAATGGTGCGCTTACTGTCGGTACGCTGGATGGTGCGAACGTTGAAATCGCTGAGAAAGTCGGTGAAGAAAATATCTTTATTTTTGGTCATACCGTGGAACAAGTGAAGGCAATTCTGGCCAAAGGCTACGACCCGGTGAAATGGCGGAAGAAAGATAAGGTGCTGGACGCAGTATTGAAAGAGCTGGAAAGCGGTAAATACAGCGACGGCGATAAGCATGCCTTCGACCAGATGCTGCACAGTATCGGCAAACAGGGCGGCGATCCGTATCTGGTGATGGCAGATTTCGCCGCTTATGTAGAGGCACAAAAGCAGGTGGATGTGCTGTACCGCGACCAGGAGGCCTGGACTCGCGCGGCGATCCTCAATACCGCCCGCTGCGGTATGTTTAGCTCGGATCGCTCTATTCGCGATTATCAGGCTCGTATCTGGCAGGCAAAACGCTAAGGAAGCTCGATGGAAAGCAAACGTCTGGATAATGCCGCGCTGGCGGCGGGGATCAGCTCCAATTACATCAATGCCCACGGTAAACCGCAGTCGATTAGCGCCGAAACCAAACGGCGTTTGCTTGACGCGATGCATCAACGTACCGCCACGAAAGTGGCGGTAACGCCAGTCCCGAATGTCATGGTTTATACCAGCGGCAAAAAAATGCCGATGGTGGTGGAGGGCAGCGGTGAATTTAGCTGGCTGCTGACTACCGAAGAAGGAAAGCAGTACAAAGGCCATGTGACGGGGGGCAAAGCGTTCAATCTACCGACGAAGCTGCCGGAAGGTTATCACACGCTGACGCTTACCCAGGACGACCAGCGCGCGCATTGCCGGGTGATTGTCGCCCCGAAACGCTGTTACGAACCGCAGGCGTTGCTGAATAAACAAAAGCTGTGGGGTGCCTGCGTTCAGCTTTATACGCTGCGATCGGAAAAAAACTGGGGTATTGGGGATTTTGGCGATCTCAAAGCGATGCTGGTGGATGTGGCAAAACGTGGCGGGTCGTTTATTGGTCTGAACCCGATTCATGCGCTCTATCTGGCAAATCCGGAAAGTGCCAGCCCGTACAGCCCGTCTTCTCGCCGTTGGCTGAATGTGATTTATATCGACGTTAACGCAGTTGAAGATTTCCATCTTAGCGAAGAGGCTCAGGCCTGGTGGCAGTTGCCGACCACGCAACAGACGCTGCAACAGGCGCGGGATGCCGACTGGGTTGATTACTCCACGGTTACCGCCCTAAAAATGACAGCATTACGAATGGCGTGGAAAGGTTTCGCGCAACGTGATGATGAGCAGATGACCGCGTTTCGCCAGTTTGTTGCAGAGCAGGGCGACAGCCTGTTCTGGCAGGCAGCCTTTGATGCGCTACATGCCCAGCAAGTGAAAGAGGACGAAATGTGCTGGGGCTGGCCAGCATGGCCAGAGATGTATCAGAACGTGGATTCACCAGAAGTGCGCCAGTTCTGCGAAGAACATCGTGATGACGTCGATTTTTATCTCTGGTTGCAGTGGCTGGCTTACAGCCAGTTTGCCGCCTGCTGGGAGATAAGCCAGGGCTATGAAATGCCGATTGGCTTGTATCGTGATCTGGCCGTTGGTGTAGCAGAAGGTGGGGCAGAAACCTGGTGCGACCGTGAACTGTATTGCCTGAAAGCGTCGGTTGGCGCGCCGCCGGATATCCTCGGCCCGTTGGGGCAGAACTGGGGATTGCCGCCAATGGACCCGCATATCATCACCGCGCGTGCCTATGAACCGTTTATCGAGCTGTTGCGTGCCAATATGCAAAACTGCGGCGCATTACGAATTGATCACGTGATGTCGATGCTGCGTTTGTGGTGGATACCGTATGGCGAGACGGCAGATCAGGGCGCGTATGTTCACTATCCGGTGGATGATCTGCTCTCGATTCTGGCACTCGAAAGTAAACGTCATCGCTGTATGGTGATTGGTGAAGATCTCGGTACCGTACCGGTAGAGATTGTCGGTAAGCTGCGCAGCAGCGGTGTGTACTCCTACAAAGTGCTCTATTTCGAAAACGACCACGAGAAGACATTCCGCGCACCGAAAGCGTACCCAGAGCAGTCGATGGCGGTTGCGGCGACACACGACCTGCCTACGCTACGCGGCTACTGGGAGAGTGGGGATTTAACGCTGGGCAAAACGCTGGGGCTGTATCCGGATGAAGTGGTACTGCGCGGTCTGTATCAGGATCGCGAACTGGCGAAGCAAGGGCTGCTGGATGCTCTGCATAAATATGGTTGCCTGCCAAAACGTGCCGGGCATAAGGCATCGTTGATGTCGATGACACCGACGCTGAATCGTGGCTTACAGCGCTACATCGCCGATAGCAACAGCGCCCTGTTAGGGCTACAGCCGGAAGACTGGCTGGATATGGCAGATCCGGTAAATATTCCCGGCACCAGTTACCAGTATAAAAACTGGCGACGTAAACTTTCCGCAACGCTTGAGTCGATGTTTGCCGATGATGGTGTGAACAAATTGCTGAAGGATTTGGACAGACGGCGCAGAGCGGCAGCGAAGAAGAAGTAGAGTGCGGTTGATGCCGGATGCGACGCTTGACGCGTCTTATCCGGCCTACTAATTAATGCCGAATCGTAGGCCGGATAAGGCGTTCACGCCGCATCCGGCCATCAGTATTATCAAATCACCATATTCAGCAGCAGACAGCCTACCAGACCGCACACCGAGATAATGGTTTCCAGCATCGACCAGGATTTGATGGTCTCGCCGATAGTCAGGTTAAAGTACTCTTTGAACAGCCAGAAGCCCGGATCGTTCACGTGAGAGAAAATCACACTACCGGAACCAACCGCAATAACCATCAGCTCCGGGCTAACACCCGTCGTTGCAATCAGCGGTGCCGCGATACCACCCGCAGTGATTGCCGCGACGGTTGCGGAACCCAGCGCGATACGCAGTACGGCAGCAATCGACCAGGCCATCAGCAGCGGAGAAATGTTGGTTTCGTGCATCATGGAAGCAATGTATTTGTCCACGCCGCTGTCTACCAGCACCTGCTTGAACGCACCGCCACCACCGATAATCAACAGCATCATCGCAATGATTTTGATGGAAGAAACCAGCGTGTCGTTAATCTGATCCATTGAACGACCACGGTTCAGACCAAAGGTGAACATCGCGATCAGCACGGCAATCAGCGTAGCCATTACCGGGTCACCGAGGAACTCCGCTACCGGCAGGAAAGCGTGACCTTTCGGCAGGATCATTTCGGCAATCGCACGCATCGCCATCAGAACCACCGGCACCAGAGAGGTCCAGACGCTGACGCCAAAGCTCGGCATCTCTTCTTCGCTGAAGGTTTTCGCGCTGTACAGACCTTCCGGGATCGGCTTATCGATACCTTTCAACACGCGAGCGTAAACCGGACCGGCGAGAATCACGGTCGGGATTGCCAGAATAGTACCGTACAGCAGAGTTTTACCCATATCGGCATTGAAAATGGTGGCAATTGCAGTCGGACCCGGATGCGGTGGCAGGAAGCCGTGGGTCACAGACAGTGCAGCCGCCATTGGTACACCAACATACAGCAGTGGAATATTCGCGGAAGCCGCGATGGTAAACACCAGCGGCAGCATCAGCACGAAACCCACTTCATAGAACAGGGCAAAACCAACGGTAAAACCGGTCAGTACCACCGCCCACTGGATGTGTTTTTTACCAAATTTGGCAATCAGTGTGGTAGCGATACGTTGTGCGCCACCGCAGTCTGCCAGCATTTTGCCCAGCATCGCACCAAAACCCATGATCAGGGCAAGGCTACCGAGCGTTCCGCCGACACCGGCTTTGATGGAGCCAATAACTTTATCCAGCGGCATCCCTTGCATTAATCCAACAGCAAGCGCCACGAGGACGAGAGCGATGAAGCCGTTCATTTTGAAGCGGATCATCAGGAGTAATAACAAGATTACACCGATAGCAACAATGACTAATGGCATGATTTACCTGGCCTTTAATTTGTTATGGGTAACGTCAGGTTTCTGACGGAAAATCCTGGTTGTCCCAACTGGGAACAGAGATGTTACGGCACCACGGCTGATGACCCCTAAAACGAGTTAGTGTAGTCAGATGTTATGAGTGTGTTTGGTGCCCATGAGAATGATACGGGTAACATTACGTGCTTGAGAATCACCAGAGCGGGGTAAATTTAAATTATGAGAGGTTGGTCATATTATCGTGGGGAAACGAAGAGATTGGATTTGCTGAGGTAATTCTGCGCTAATGTCAGACTCTCGTGCAACGTACAGGCCCGATAAGACGCTTTAGCGTCACATCGGGCAATCGACAAAAGAGGAGAGAACTTAGTAGTAAGAGTGCTCGCCGCGTTGGTGTTCGGTGAGATCGCGTACACCTTTCAGCTCCGGGAATTCGTTCAGCAACTGCTTCTCGATCCCCTCTTTCAGCGTTACATCGACCATGGAACAACCGTTACAGCCGCCGCCAAATTGCAAAATGGCGTAACCGTCTTCGGTGATTTCCATCAGCGAAACGCGACCACCGTGACCAGCAAGCTGTGGGTTGATCTGTGATTGCAGCATATACTCCACGCGCTCCATCAGCGGCGCATCGTCAGCCACTTTACGCATTTTGGCGTTAGGCGCTTTCAGCGTCAGCTGCGAACCCAACTGGTCGGTAACAAAATCGATCTCTGCATCTTCCAGGTAAGGAGCGCTTAACTCATCAACATACGCGGTCAGCAGGTCAAATTTCAGGGCAGTGTCGGTGGCTTCCACAGCGTCCGGCGGACAATAAGAAACGCCACATTCAGCGTTAGGCGTGCCAGGGTTAATCACAAATACGCGGATTTGTGTCCCTTCTTCCTGGTTTGCCAGCAGTTTGGCAAAGTGCGCTTGTGCAGCATCGGAAATACGGATCATAGTAATGGCCTAATAGTTGACTATTTTAGTTGGTTATAATACGCCCATCATCGAGGCTCTACAAGGTTCGACAAAGGCACCAGACCTGGACAGTCGCCGCACCATTGCGTAAAAGCAACTGCGCAATCTCTGCGACGGTACTTCCGGTGGTGACGACATCATCCACAATCACCATATGGCGACCTTGCACGGGCAATTCAAGACGAAAGGCATTTTTCAGGTTGCGTTTGCGTAGCCGGGCACTGAGAAAATGCTGGGTCGCAGTGGCCCGTGTTCGTGTGACGGCTTCGCTATCCCATCGGCAGTGCAACCAGCGTGATAACGGCTGACACAGCAAATCGCTCTGATTAAATCCCCGACGCCAGTGACGCCGCTGCCATAACGGAACGCTGATGATGCGATCCGGCAATTGCAACCCGGTGGTGCGACGAGCGTGTAAGACCTCCAATAGTAACAGACGTGACAGGGCGCTGGCGATTTCGCTGCGCCGGGAAAACTTAAGCTGGTGGATTAGCGGGCTTAACGGCGGCGCATAGTCGGCAACCGTGACCAGTCTTTGCCAGGGCGGCGGTTTTTGCAGGCAGCGACCGCAGGGAAGATGTGAGTGTGTGGCGGGTAATCCACATTGGGGGCATAACGTTTTATCTGTACGGGCGGCGCGTGAGCATACCGAACAAATCCCCCAATGACCTAACGCCAGCGGCATTCGGCATAGCCAGCATAATCCCGGTACTGTTAGCATATGTTCATCCTTGTAAGTAAAAAGAGAACAATAGCGGATGAATAACATCTGGTGGCAGACCAAAGGTCAGGGGAATGTTCATCTTGTGCTGCTGCACGGATGGGGACTGAATGCCGAAGTGTGGCGTTGCATTGACGAGGAACTTAGCTCGCATTTTACGCTGCACCTTGTTGACCTGCCCGGCTTCGGGCGTAGCCGGGGATTTGGTGCGCTATCACTTGCTGATATGGCCGAAGTCGTGCTGCGACAGGCACCAGATAAAGCCATTTGGTTAGGCTGGAGTCTGGGCGGGCTGGTGGCAAGCCAGATTGCGTTAACCCATCCCGAGCGGGTTCTGGCGCTGGTCACCGTGGCGTCGTCACCTTGTTTTAGTGCTCGCGACGAGTGGCCGGGGATAAAACCGGACGTGCTGGCGGGATTTCAGCAGCAACTCAGTGATGATTTTCAGCGTACAGTGGAGCGGTTCCTGGCGTTACAAACCATGGGTACTGAAACGGCGCGCCAGGATGCGCGGGCGTTGAAGAAAACCGTTCTGGCGTTACCGATGCCGGAGGTTGACGTGCTTAATGGCGGGCTGGAAATCCTGAAAACGGTCGATCTCCGTCAGCCGCTGCAAAACGTGCCCATGCCGTTTTTGCGATTGTATGGCTATCTCGACGGTCTGGTGCCGCGCAAAGTGGTGCCGATGCTGGATAAACTTTGGCCTCACAGCGAATCATATATCTTCGCCAAAGCGGCCCATGCGCCGTTTATTTCACATCCGGACGAGTTTTGTCATCTGCTGGTGGCGTTGAAGCAGAGGGTGTAGGTGGCTTTCGAAATGGCGGGACAGAACTTTACTGGCTCGCCGCAGCCAACTCTTCTTCTGACACCCCGGTAAAGCGCATGATGTCTGCAAGAGGGACTCCGGATTCAAGCATTATTTTTGCTATATGCAAGGCTTTGGATTGTTCCCCTTCCTGCCGCAATCTTTCCGCAATAGTCATTAAACTCACCTTGTGTTTTGGTGAACGTTTGGCCACACCATCGATAAAATCGTTAAAACGTACCGCGTCGCCGGTTTGCAGTATGTAATTAAACAGCCCTTTGATTTGTCTGCCATTAGCGTATCCACTACTTAATAAGCAGGCCATTTGCTCTACCAGCCCCATCAGGTCGCGTTGACGAATATGTTTTTGAATTAACTCCAGTAGCGCCATACGTCGGTGCAGCATGATTTCATCATCAGGCATGAGGGTGACATCAATCAGCGGAAATGCAGAGGCATAAAGCTGCCTTGCCAGGTTGGGATCGGCGAAACAATCCAGCCAACACAGCGAATAGGGATAGGGGCTTTCAATACCGTGATAAAACAACAATGGCACCACCATCGGCAATGTTTTGTATCCGGCATCAAGGTGATTTTGCATTGCGGCAATGGCGTAACGCATCGTGTGGGGTGGAACTCTGCTTTTTGCTCATGGCGTTCCTTCACCTGTTATTTGAATGCCGCGACTCTACGCGCCACTCCACACCTGTGCATTAGCGAGTTTTCATCCCTGCGAGACGCTTTCAGAGGAACTTACGTCGCGCTGCAAGGGTTGCATTTTTATGGAAAGCCGCACGCAAAAAAGCCAGGATGCAAACGCATACCGGGCTTTCAAAACAGGCAGTGAAACAAGGTTAACGCAACGCCCACCATTCGTGCAGACAGGCTTTTCCTTCCGGGCAGCTTTTACAACTGCCGGAAAGACAGCCGTCAGGTTCTTCCTGAATCCGCACTGCTTTTCCCATACTTTCTAGCTGTTTCAGCATGGCGTTAATCATTGGCTGCGGAGTGTTCAGTGTCTGGCTAATCTGGGCCGCTTCCATACGGCCCCGTAACGCCAGCAAATCACGCACCTGAATAAGTGAAGCCATTAATGGCAATCACCGGTGGTGCTGGCCGCACAGCAACTGCTTACCGATTTGCGCGTTGCCAGCAGTTCGACATCTACCCGGCTACGCGCGCGGCGCAGCAGACCGATAACCACGATGTTAAACAGGATAACTGCCAGAATGCACACCAGGCTGTAAGTTGGATGCTGGCTGTAGCTGGCGACCTGATAGAACAATGTTGCCAGTGAGTAAGCAATATTCAGCCCCCACAGGATGGAGAAGCCCATCCAGCCACGGCTTGATTCACGCGCGATAGCCCCCATCACCGAGATGCACGGTACGTACAGCAGGACGAAAATCAGGTAGCTGTATGCGGCAGCTGCGCTACCGAATTTCTGATCCATCACGCCCATCGCCCCGGTACCCATTTCGCCGTCGCCTTTGCTGGCTTCAATGGGGTTCATCAGTACGCTAAGGCTGAAGGTGTCTTTCAGGCTCTGCCAGGTTTCATCTACCGCACTGAACAGCTCTTCACCGAGGTTAAATTCCGCCGGATTGAACTCTTCGTCCTGAATATTTTCTGCGGTGTAGAGGGTGTTGAGCGTACCCACTACCACTTCTTTCGCCATGGCACCTGTAAACAGGCCAACCGTTGCCTGCCAGTTATCTTCATGCACGCCAATCGGCTTGAAGACCGGGGTGATCACCCGGCTGACGGAAGCCAGCGCCGAGTCGTTGATGTTATCGACGATTTTCCCGCTCAGCGAGAAGCTGTTGAAGGCGCTCAGGAAAATGCTGACGATGATAATCACTTTACCAGCACGCAGAACGAAGCCTTTCAGACGCTGCCAGGTCTGGATAATCAGGCTTTTAACGTGTGGTACATGGTAGACCGGCAGCTCCATGACAAACGGCGTCGCTTCACCGCGCATGATGGTGTACTTGAGCATCAGGCCCGTCAGCACCGCCATTACGATACCCAGCATATACAGCGAGAAGACCGCCAGCGCACCGTTCTGCCCGAAGAAGGCAGCCGCGAATACTGCGAAGATAGCCAGACGCGCGCCGCAGGACATAAACGGTGCCATCATGATGGTCATCAGACGTTCACGCGGTGCATCAAGCGTACGTGCGCCCATTACCGACGGTACGTTACAACCGAAACCAACGATCAGCGGTACAAAGGATTTCCCCGGCAAGCCCAGCGCCTGCATCAGACGGTCCATCACAAACGCCGCACGCGCCATATAGCCGGAGTCCTCAAGGAAGGAGAGGAACAGGTACATCATGCCGATCTGCGGCACCAGTGGCAGCACGGTGTTAATACCACCGCCCAGGCCTTGGGCGAGGAAGATAGTCAGCCAGTCCGGGAAGTGGAGCGTGTAGCCAATCCACTGAATACCATGCACAAAGAGTGCTACGGAGCCGACGTCAAACAGCGGCTGTAACGCCCCGCCGATGTTGATAGCCAGCAAGAACATCAGGTACATCACAAAGAGGAAAATCGGCAGACCGAGGAAACGGTTGAGCACGATTTTATCTACCGCAGTGGTGAAACGGCTGGGTTCTGCCGTCAGGGTGTTGCTTACCACATCACAGATGGCAGCAATGCACTGGTAACGCGCATCGGCAATGTGCAGCGCCGGATCGTCCATCTCATTACGCAGACGGGCGAGGGCGGCATCCAGATGCTGCGACGCTTCACCGGCGTAGGCGCGGCTGTAGATATCGCCTTCCAGCATTTGCAGGCCCAGCCAGCGACGTTGTTTCAGCGGGATGTCGGAAGGCATCACTTTTGCCAGTGAATCTGCTTCGTTGAGCAGCGGCTGAGCGTAATGCACCAGTTCCACATTTTCGTTAGCTTTATAGCGATCAATCGCCAGCTTGAGCGCTTCAATACCGCGACCACGGGTTGAAACCAGCGGGATCACCGGGCAGCCAAGACGCGCCGACAGAGCATCAATTTCAATGCGAATATTTTGCTTCTCGGCAATGTCGAGCATGTTCAGCGCCACGATGCAGGGAATGCCGAGTTCCAACAGTTGCAGCGTCAGGTACAGGTTACGCTCAAGGTTAGACGCATCCACCACGTTAATCAGCAGGTCTGCGTCGCCACTCAAAATGTAGTGACAGGCGATTTGCTCATCGAGCGAGGTCTGCGATGAGATGGTGGTCAGAGAATAGGTGCCGGGCAGGTCCACCAGCGTGACCTGATGATCGGTGGTGGAGAATTGCCCTTCTTTACGTTCGACGGTAACGCCAGCCCAGTTACCTACACGCTGACGTGAGCCAGTGAGCTGGTTAAATAACGTTGTCTTGCCAGAATTTGGATTACCAATTAAGCCAATGGTTAATTTTTTCATTGTTGTTATCACCGTATTAACAGGAAACCGCTTCCACTTCTAATAAGGCCAGATCTTTTTTGCGTAATACCAGGCTCACACGACGGGTTTCGATATGAATGGGGTCGCCGAGTGGAGCGACGCGCACCACATTAAAAGAGGAGCCAGGTAACATGCCAAGAGAAAGCAGTTTTTGGCGATATGCCGGGCTGATTTCACGGGAAAAGCCAGTAATTTTCCACGCAGTATCTGGAGTGTATTGCATAGGTGCCTACTTGTTTCTCATTAACTGGATAACTACCTCATGGGGCGTTTGACAGCGACATGAGACCAGATGATTTGCCAACGAAGGAGAGATTAAATAATCAACAGTACAATGATAATGAGAATGGTTTCTATCAGCAATACTTAAAATGTGTGTGAATGTTGGTTTGAATAATAATCTGACTCAATGTTGATATGGCTCAAGGTTATATCGCAGCGAAAATATAATTCGCATGACGAATTATTAGGGCTGGTTAATGTTTAATTAAGGTCTCAGTTGTTAATGAAGTGATAAATATTAGGGAGTATATTGTGGGGTTGGCTGTGGAATAAAAATGCCGGAGATATACTCCGGCATTTTTATGTCAGGCAAGGCGTGTATTGCCAGATGCGGCGTGAACGCCTTATCTGGCCTACGATTTCGTGAAAATTTGAACCGTAGGCCAATCAGGGGGTTTAACGCTTTTTACCCATTGCTGCCGCCAGCGCGTCCATCATCGCGCTATTACCGGCAGGCTGCGCTTCACGCCCACGCGGTTTGGCTGCCGGGCGGTTGTTTTGCAGGCGTTCATTACCGCCGCCGCGACGGGCGTTGGTTTCGCCAGGCTGCTCGTCCAGACGCATGGTCAGGGCGATACGTTTACGCTGAAGATCCACTTCCAGCACTTTCACCTTCACAATGTCGCCCGCTTTCACCACGGTATGCGGATCTTCCACAAACTTGTTCGACAATGAAGAGATGTGAACCAGGCCGTCCTGATGCACGCCAATATCGACAAACGCGCCAAAGTTGGTGACGTTGGTCACCGCACCTTCGAGGATCATACCCGGTTGCAGGTCGTTCATTGTCTCGACGCCATCGGCAAACTGAGCGGTTTTAAATTCCGGACGCGGATCGCGACCCGGTTTTTCCAGCTCTTTGATGATGTCGGTTACCGTCGGCACACCGAATTTCTCATCAGTAAAGTCAGATGCTTTCAGGTTACGCAGTTCGCTGCTGTTACCCATCAGATCTTTCAGTGCCTGCTGTGTTGCTGCCAGAATGCGTTCCACCACCGGATAGGCTTCCGGGTGAACGGTAGAAGCGTCCAGCGGGTTATCACCGTGGTTAATGCGCAAGAAGCCCGCGCACTGCTCGAAGGCTTTCGGCCCCAGACGGCTCACTTTTAACAGTTGCTGACGGTTCTGGAACTGGCCGTTCTCATCGCGCCAGGCCACGATGTTTTGCGCCATCATGCGCGTCAGGCCCGCCACGCGGGTTAACAGAGGAACAGAAGCGGTGTTGAGATCGACGCCAACGGCGTTTACGCAGTCTTCTACTACTGCATCCAGTTTGCGTGCCAGCTGCGTCTGGCTGACGTCATGCTGATACTGACCTACGCCGATAGATTTCGGATCGATTTTCACCAGCTCCGCCAGCGGATCCTGCAAACGACGGGCGATAGACACCGCGCCACGCAGCGAAACGTCGAGATCCGGAAATTCCTGTGCTGCCAGCTCGGAAGCCGAGTAAACCGACGCGCCAGCTTCGCTGACGATCACTTTCTGCGCGGTCACTTTCGGGAACTGCTTCTGCACGTCGAGATAGAAACGTTCGGTTTCGCGAGAAGCTGTACCGTTGCCGATCGCCACCAGTTCAACGTTATGCTTTTCACACAGCGCAGCAACGGTCATCGCTGCTTTTGCGGCCTGCCCGGTATGCGGATAAATGGTATCGGTCGCCACCAGTTTGCCAGTTGCATCGACTACCGCCACTTTTACCCCGGTACGCAGACCCGGATCGAGGCCCATCGTTGCACGCAGCCCGGCAGGGGCCGCCATCAGCAGATCGTGCAGGTTACGGGCAAAGACGTTGATTGCTTCATCTTCCGCGCGTTCGCGCACGGTGCCCATCAGTTCAGTTTCCAGATGCATCAACACCTTGATGCGCCACGTCCAGCTCACCACACCTTTGCGCCAGCTATCCGCCGGGGCATTGTTCAGGCGCAGGCCAAGGTGATCCATGATGATTTGCTCGCAATAGCTCTCTTTCGGCGGCTCTTCGAACTGCGGATCGGCATTCAGCGAAAGCTGAAGTATGCCTTCGTTACGACCACGGAACATCGCCAGTGCGCGGTGAGAAGGCACCGTTGACAGTGGTTCGTGATGATCGAAATAGTCGCGGAATTTTGCCCCTTCCTCTTCTTTACCGCTCACCACGGTTGAGACCAGATGCGCGTTCTTCCACAGATAATCACGCACTTTCGCCAGCAGCGCAGCATCTTCGGCAAAACGTTCCATCAGGATATAGCGCGCGCCGTCCAGCGCGGCTTTGGTATCTGCCACGCCTTTATCGGCATCAATATATTGTGCAGCGGCGACTTCTGGCGTGTGTGACGGATCGCTCCACAGCAGATCGGCCAACGGCTCAAGCCCTGCTTCAATGGCGATTTGCCCACGGGTGCGGCGTTTAGGTTTGTAGGGCAGGTAGAGGTCTTCGAGTTCGGTTTTGCTTAGGGTGGCGTTGATGGCATTCGCCAGATCATCGGTGAGTTTGCCTTGCTCGGAAATGGACTTGAGGATCGCCTGACGTCTCTCTTCCAGCTCGCGCAGATAGCGCAGACGCGTTTCCAGATTACGCAGCTGCGTGTCATCCAGACCGCCGGTGATTTCCTTACGATAACGTGCGATAAACGGCACGGTATTCCCTTCGTCAAGCAGGCGAACGGCAGCGTCAACCTGTTCCGGGCGCGCCTGAATTTCACCCGCAATAATGCGGCAGAACGAATCATTCATCATGGTTTGAGTTCATCTTTTCGGATCAAAAATCAGGGGATAGTTATACGGACTGGCTGGCAAAAATGCCAGCCATCGGCAGGAGGTTAAGACTCTTCCTTACGGTTTCACGTACTCGATAGCATTAACATACCAGCTCGCTTCCCCGGCAGGGGTATTCACCACCGCCAGATCGCCGACTTCTTTTTTCAGCAATGCGCGGGCCATCGGGGAATCGATAGAGATGTAATCTTTACGGCCAAAAATTTCATCGTAGCCGACAATACGGAAACGGTGAGTCACGCCATCGTCGTTTTCAATCTCCACCCACGCGCCAAAAAAGACTTTGCCTTCCTGCTGCGGGGAGTAATCGACGATTTTGAGATTTTCCATGCATTTAGTGAGATAGCGCACGCGACGGTCGATTTCACGCAGGCGCTTTTTATTATACTGATAGTCAGCATTTTCGCTGCGGTCGCCCAGACTTGCGGCCCAGGTCACTTTCTTTGTGACCTCCGGGCGTTCTTCACGCCAGAGATAATTAAGCTCTTGTTTGAGTTTTTCATACCCTTCCCGGGTAACCAGGGGCGTTTTCATCTCGTTGATTCCCTTTGTCTGTTTGATAATGCGCACATTGGGTATAACGTGATCATATCAACAGAATCAATAATGTTTCGCCGAATAAATTGTATACTTAAGCTGCTGTTTAATATGCTTTGTAACAATTTAGGCTGAAATTCATACCAGATTTAGCTGGTGACGAACGTGAGCTTTTTTAAGAATACACGCTTACAAATTGTTGCGAACCTTTGGGAGTACAAACAATGCAAGAGAACTACAAGATTCTGGTGGTTGATGACGACATGCGCCTGCGCGCGCTGCTGGAACGTTATCTCACCGAACAAGGCTTCCAGGTTCGAAGCGTCGCTAATGCAGAACAGATGGATCGCCTGCTGACTCGTGAATCTTTCCATCTTATGGTACTGGATTTGATGTTACCTGGTGAAGATGGCTTGTCGATTTGCCGACGTCTTCGTAGCCAGAGCAATCCGATGCCGATCATTATGGTGACGGCGAAAGGGGAAGAAGTGGACCGTATCGTTGGCCTGGAGATTGGCGCTGACGATTACATTCCAAAACCGTTTAACCCGCGTGAACTGCTGGCCCGCATTCGTGCGGTGCTGCGTCGTCAGGCGAACGAACTGCCAGGCGCACCGTCACAGGAAGAGGCGGTAATTGCTTTCGGTAAGTTCAAACTTAACCTCGGTACGCGCGAAATGTTCCGCGAAGACGAGCCGATGCCGCTCACCAGTGGTGAGTTTGCGGTACTGAAGGCACTGGTCAGCCATCCGCGTGAGCCGCTCTCCCGCGATAAGCTGATGAACCTTGCCCGTGGTCGTGAATATTCCGCAATGGAACGCTCCATCGACGTGCAGATTTCGCGTCTGCGCCGCATGGTGGAAGAAGATCCGGCGCATCCGCGTTACATTCAGACCGTCTGGGGTCTGGGCTACGTCTTTGTACCGGACGGTTCTAAAGCATGAGGCGATTGCGCTTCTCGCCACGAAGTTCATTTGCCCGTACGTTATTGCTCATCGTCACCTTGCTGTTCGTCAGCCTGGTGACGACTTATCTGGTGGTGCTGAACTTCGCGATTTTGCCGAGCCTCCAGCAGTTTAATAAAGTCCTCGCGTACGAAGTGCGTATGTTGATGACCGACAAACTGCAACTGGAGGACGGCACGCAGTTGGTTGTGCCTCCCGCTTTCCGTCGGGAGATCTACCGTGAGCTGGGGATCTCTCTCTATTCCAACGAAGCTGCCGAAGAGGCAGGTCTGCGTTGGGCGCAACACTATGAATTCTTAAGCCATCAGATGGCGCAGCAACTGGGCGGTCCGACGGAAGTTCGCGTCGAGGTCAACAAAAGTTCGCCTGTCGTCTGGCTGAAAACCTGGTTGTCGCCCAATATCTGGGTACGCGTGCCGCTAACCGAAATTCATCAGGGCGATTTCTCCCCGCTGTTCCGTTATACGTTGGCGATTATGCTATTGGCGATAGGCGGGGCGTGGCTGTTTATTCGTATCCAGAACCGACCGTTGGTCGATCTCGAACACGCAGCCTTGCAGGTGGGTAAAGGGATTATTCCGCCGCCGCTGCGTGAATATGGCGCTTCGGAGGTGCGTTCCGTTACCCGCGCCTTTAACCATATGGCGGCTGGTGTTAAGCAACTGGCGGATGACCGCACGCTGCTGATGGCGGGGGTAAGCCATGATCTGCGCACGCCGCTGACGCGTATTCGTCTGGCGACCGAGATGATGAGCGAGCAGGATGGCTACCTGGCAGAATCGATCAATAAAGATATCGAAGAGTGCAACGCCATCATTGAGCAGTTTATCGACTACCTGCGCACCGGGCAGGAGATGCCGATGGAAATGGCGGATCTCAACGCAGTACTCGGTGAGGTTATTGCTGCCGAAAGTGGCTATGAGCGGGAAATTGAAACTGCGCTTTACCCCGGTAGCATTGAGGTGAAAATGCACCCGCTGTCGATCAAACGCGCGGTAGCGAATATGGTGGTGAACGCCGCCCGCTATGGCAATGGCTGGATCAAAGTCAGCAGCGGCACGGAGCCGAATCGCGCCTGGTTTCAGGTAGAAGATGACGGTCCGGGTATTGCGCCAGAACAGCGTAAGCACCTGTTCCAGCCGTTTGTTCGTGGCGACAGTGCGCGCACTATTAGCGGCACGGGATTAGGGCTGGCGATTGTGCAGCGTATCGTGGATAACCATAACGGGATGCTGGAGCTTGGCACCAGCGAACGGGGCGGGCTTTCCATTCGCGCCTGGCTGCCAGTGCCGGTAACGCGGGCGCAGGGCATGACAAAAGAAGGGTAAAAAAACGGGAGGTGAAGGTGCCTCCCGTTTTTAGATTGTTTTCAATTGATTGATAATGAAAGGATTCGCTTGCAAAAGCAGGAGCAATTTTCGGGGTGCTCCGGTAGGCTGACGGCGTTTGGTTTCCCAGCTTTTGACCAGGTCATAACTTACCCCTACGGCGACAGCAAAATCTTGCTGACGTAAACCCGTTGCTTCACGGATCGCTTTTACATCGATTTCGCTAAAAGTATGGACGTGCTCTGGTTCAGGCGTTTCTTCACCCTTTTCGATGCGTACCATTTCTTCTGCGCTGGCAAGAAGATCAGCAAATAATTCATCTTTCATCTGTTTTCAATGTCTCCGTTGGCATTTCGACCATGGTGGAATTTGTGGAGCTTCAACATTAAAGCAGCTTCTCGGACAATAGTTTCAATGCCTTTCTTTGTTCTTCTGTTAAATCATCCTGTTCATTTTTAGGATAAATCAACGCCAGATAAATTCGACCATTGCGTGTTACGTTGTAATAAATTATTCGAATGCCACCCCGTTTCCCCATTCCAGAACGGTTCCAGCGAATTTTTCTAAAACTGCCTGTGCCTGCGATAATGTCACCGGCAGTGGGATCTTGAATGAGTAGTTCCTGAAAAGCCCGGAACTACTTATCAGGTAGCAATAACTGGCGGCGTTTGCTAAATCCTTGTAGTTCAATAAAGGTGAACATAATGCATCCTGCGGTCTATTGATAATTATAAGTGTACATATTGGTAGCTAATTAGATATAAAAAAACCCCTTATCCGTTTGGATAAGGGGTCAATGAGATATCAGCTGATTACAGCTTCGGACCAGCCGCTACCAGCGCGGCACCCGCAGGGGTGTCGGTGTATTTATCGAAGTTGTCGATAAACAGTTTCGCCAGCGTTTCGGCTTTTTCCTGCCACTGTTCCGGAGAAGCGTAGGTGTTACGCGGATCGAGGAGCTTCGTGTCTACGCCCGGCAGTTCGGTTGGGATCGCCAGGTTAAACATCGGCAGAGTGAAGGTTTCTGCGTTATCCAGCGAACCGTTGAGGATGGCGTCGATAATAGCGCGGGTATCTTTAATGGAGATACGTTTGCCAGTGCCGTTCCAGCCGGTGTTAACCAGATACGCCTGCGCACCCGCTGCCTGCATACGTTTTACCAGCACTTCTGCGTACTGAGTTGGGTGCAGCGACAGGAACGCCGCGCCGAAGCAGGCGGAGAAGGTTGGCGTCGGTTCGGTGATGCCACGCTCAGTCCCGGCCAGTTTGGCGGTGAAGCCAGAGAGGAAGTGGTACTGGGTTTGATCGGCAGTCAGACGAGAAACCGGCGGCAGCACACCAAAGGCGTCTGCTGTCAGGAAGATAACTTTCGTTGCGTGGCCCGCTTTGGAAACCGGCTTAACGATGTTATCGATGTGATAGATCGGATAAGAAACGCGGGTGTTCTCGGTTTTTGAACCATCATCAAAGTCGATTGTGCCATCTTCACGCACGGTGACGTTTTCCAGCAGCGCATCGCGACGGATAGCGTTGTAGATTTCAGGTTCCGCTTCTTTCGACAGCTTGATAGTTTTCGCGTAGCAGCCGCCTTCGAAGTTAAACACACCGTCATCATCCCAGCCGTGCTCGTCATCGCCAATCAGGCGGCGTTTCGGGTCGGTGGAAAGGGTGGTTTTACCGGTGCCGGAAAGGCCGAAGAACACCGCAACATCGCCTTTCTCGCCGACGTTGGCGGAGCAGTGCATAGAAGCGATACCTTTCAGCGGCAGCAGGTAGTTCATCATCGAGAACATCCCTTTCTTCATTTCGCCGCCGTACCAGGTGCCGCCAATCAGCTGCATGCGCTCGGTCAGGTTAAACGCCACGAAGTTTTCGGAGTTCAGACCCTGTTCTTTCCACTGCGGGTTAGTGCACTTCGCGCCGTTCATAACGATAAAGTCTGGTTTGAAACCTGCCAGCTCTTCATCGCTCGGGCGAATAAACATGTTTTTGACAAAATGCGCCTGCCAGGCCACTTCGGTGATGAAACGGACGGAAAGACGAGTATCCGGGTTCGCACCACAGAAGGCGTCGACAACGAACAGACGTTTGCCGGAAAGCTGCCTGGTCACCAGGCCTTTCAGATGCTGCCAGGTTTCCGGAGAGAGAGGTTTGTTGTCGTTCTTACCTTTGCCTTTGTCTGCCCACCAGAAAGTATCGCGAGTGGTATCGTCACGAACGATATACTTATCTTTCGGTGAACGACCGGTGAAGATCCCGGTATCGACGGCAACGGCACCCAGATTAGTTAACACCCCGCGCTCATAACCGGTCAGGCTCGGGTCCAGCTCTTCCTGGTACAGCAGATCGTAGCTTGGGTTGTAAACGATATCATGTACGTCACTGATACCATAAGCCTCGAGTTCTTGCGGGGTCAAACCATTGTTAACGCGCATTTCACTGCTCCTTAGCCAATATGTATTGCCTGAATAGTAAAGTCTTTTTGGGGGTGTTAACCGCGACAAGGCTCATAGATTTACGTATCTGGAGAAATTCATATTTGACAAAAAACTCCGTGATTCCTGTCACGAAACGGTTGCTATTATCGCAGAAATAGCATTTTAGGTGTGGAAAATGTTCTCAAAAGGTTAAAACTTGGTTTATATGGCGGGAATATTGTGAGTGGAATCGCATTCATGAATGAAATTGATGCAAATTCAATCGGTAAAGTATCGATTCACCACGCTAACTTTTTTTGATTATTTTCTGAAAAAAGCAAAATACTACTGCCCGGATGCGATAATTAACCCACCTTTTGATTCTGGATAACCAACATGGATAACGTTGAACTTTCACCGGCAACACGCTGGGGGATGATTGCTACCGGATTACTTCAGGGGCTGGTTTGCTACCTGCTGATCGCCTGGCTTGCCGGAAAAAATCACAGTTGGATTGTTTATGGCGTGCCTGCGACCGTCGCGTTTTCATCCGTTTTACTCTTCTCCGTGATCTCCTTTAAACAGAAGCGCCTTTGGGGATGGCTGGCGCTGGTGTTTATTGCCACGCTGGGAATGAGCGGTTGGCTAAAGTGGCAAATTGATGGCATGAACCACTGGAGAGCAGAAAAGGCGCTTTGGGATTTTGGCTGCTATCTGCTGCTGATGGCAATGTTGTTGCTACCGTGGATACAACAAAGCCTTCGCATCCGCAATGACAGTAGCCGCTATCGCTATTTTTACCAGTCAGTATGGCATAACGTACTTATATTACTGGTGATTTTTCTCGCCAATGGCCTGACGTGGCTGGTACTTTTACTGTGGGGAGAGTTGTTTAAACTTGTTGGCATCACGTTTTTCAAAACGCTCTTTTTTGCAACCGACGGGTTTATTTATCTCACATTAGGTCTGGTTACCGCACTGGCGGTGATCCTCGCGCGTACACAGTCACGTTTAATCGACTCTATTCAAAAGTTGTTCACGTTAATCGCCACGGGGTTGCTGCCGTTAGTATCATTGCTAACCCTGATGTTTATCATCACCCTGCCGTTTACGGGCCTGAGCGCGATTTCTCGCCACATTTCCGCCGCCGGGTTGCTGTTGACGCTGGCCTTTTTGCAATTGATCTTAATGGCTATTGTCCGCGATCCGCAAAAAGCGTCACTTCCCTGGACGGGGCCGTTGCGTTGCCTGATTAAAACCGCTTTGCTGGTTGCTCCGCTGTATGTGTTCGTCGCCGCCTGGGCGTTATGGATGCGGGTCGCTCAGTACGGCTGGACTGTCGACCGCTTGCAGGGCGCGCTGGCGGTGCTGGTGTTACTGGTATGGTCGCTGGGGTATTTTGTCAGTATCGTCTGGCGTAAAGGGCAAAACCCCCTTGTTCTTCAGGGCAAAGTGAACCTTGCGGTTTCGTTATTGGTGTTGGTAATACTGGTGCTTCTTAATTCTCCGGTGCTGGACAGTATGCGCATTAGCGTGAACAGTCATATGGCGCGTTATCAGAGCGGCAAAAACACGCCAGACCAGGTAAGTCTCTATATGCTCGAACAGAGCGGTCGCTATGGACGTGCGGCGCTTGAGTCGCTGAAAAGCGATGCCGAGTATATGAAAGACCCGAAACGCAGGCGGGGTCTGCTGATGGCTTTTGATGGAGTACAACGTCTTCAGCAGCAGATATCGGAAAAAGCATTAGCAGATAATGTATTTATTGCCTCAGGTTCTGGAAAACCGGATACGATATTCTGGTCGGCAGTGATGAAAAATCGCTATAACGCAATGATATGCATTGAAAAAGATGCCTGCGTGCTGGTAGAGCAAGATCTGAATAGTGATGGCAGGGCAGAGCGGATCCTGTTTGCCTTTAATGATGAAAGATACATTGTCTATGGTATTGATCCTGCTGGGAAAGAATGGAAAGAGATTACGATGAATTCACTCCCGGCTGTAATAACGAAAGAAAAATTACTCATGGCTGCGGAGGATGGAAAACTGGGGACGAAGCCTAAAGTGTGGCGCGATCTTACGGTGGATGGCGAAAGACTGGATTTGAATCTGAATGAATGACAGCGCATATCTGATTTTTATTGGATTCGGCACATTATCTTACCTGCGATAAATTGCATTGAATCCGTAGGTCTGATAAGCGCATCAGGCCATTACGTCGTAAAATCCGGCAGAGTCCTCTCTGCCGGACATACTCATTAATGAACTTGCGGATCTGCCGGAGACGCGTTGTTGCGGATCTCGGCAATATCCATCGCATTGAACAGATAGTGGTTACCGCAGTAATCACAATGCATGTCAATTTCGCCATCTTCCGCCAGGATGCTATCGACTTCTTCATCAGGCAGCGTTTTCAGCGCATCGGCGCAACGTTCACGCGAGCAGGTGCATTTGAACTCCACATCCTGCGGATCGTAAACCGTCACCTCTTCTTCGTGATACAAACGCCACAACACTTCGTTTGCCGGTAAAGTCAGCAGTTCTTCGGTTTTGATGGTTTCGGTTAGCGTCGCCAGGTGGTCAAAGTCGTCCTGCTGGGCATTTTGCGCAGGCATTACCTGCAACAACATTCCGCCTGCAGCCGGTTTGCCGTCTACGTCGCCGGTGCGAATAAACAGGCGCGTCGGCAGCTGTTCAGAACGCATAAAGTAATCTTCCAGGCAGGCAGCCAGGGTATCACCTTCCAGACCAACCACGCCCTGATAGCGTTCGCCTTCGCTCGGGGTGATGGTGATCACCACGTAACCATTGCCGACCAGCGTTTTCAGGTCGGCATTTTCTGGAATTTCGCCCTGCACGCGCGCCACACCGCGCATCTGCTGGTTGTTGTTACCGTTAATAACCGCCAGATTCATCGGACCGTCGCCTTGCAGCTGTACGGTGATATCACCATCAAACTTCAACGTAGCGGTTAACAGGCTGGTCGCAACCAGCAGTTCTGCCAGCACGTTCTTAACGGGCTGCGGATAATCGTGATTCTCAAGGATCTGTTGCAGGGTTTCCGAAACGGTTACCAGTTCGCCGCGAACGGCAAAGTTTTCAAACAGATAGCGATGTAATTGGTCATGTTGCGGCATAATCATCTCTCTTGCAGGTGACAGTTATTCACTGTCGCCGTGTTTAAATCGTAACAGGTCGCGGCGCTCTTTTTTGTCCGGGCGTCGGTCCGGATGCGGCATGGTTAAGGCATTAAGTTTACGTGCCAGCGCCATTTTTTCGCGTTTCTCTACACTTTCCGCAGTCTCTTCATACAGCAAGGCTGCCTCGCTGGCGGGGCGACGCTGTTCAGTAATCGCCTTTACAATCACCGTGCGTTCGTCATTTCCCTGGCGCAGAGTGAGCGTGGCATTCAGCTCGACGATTTTGCTTGGCTTGCTGCGCTGCCCGTTGTAATGCACCTTACCGCCTTCAATCATTTCACGGGCCAGCGCGCGGGTTTTATAAAAACGGGCAGCCCATAGCCATTTATCCAGTCGAACCTCAACAGCAGGTTTTTCTTTCATGGCATCTCCTTCACATTAGCGAGGGGATCAGGCGGCGGTAGTCATTCAGTGACGGATGGCGTTGATACTGTTTCTCGGCAATCCCGGAGTCAGGATTAGTCACACCGAGGCAGTAACGAATACCAAATTGCGCGGCAGCATCGAGAATCGCTTCGCTGTCATCAATAAACAGCGTTCTTTCAGCTTTAAGATCCGTAGCTTCGGCCACCGCATGCCATAACCGCTGATCCTCTTTCGGATAACCAAATGTGTGGGTGGAAAGTAATAAATCAAGGTGTGCGTCCAGACCGGTATGCTCAAGTTTTACCGCCAGGTTGTGCGGATGCGCATTGGTGAGCAAAATTCGCTGTTTACCGCTGGCTTTCAGTGCCTCAAGAAACGGAATGGTATCTTCACGCAGTACGGCACGCGGTCCCATCTCGGTGGTCATCGCACAGATATCCAGACCCAGTTGCTCACTCCAGTAATCAAGACAGTACCAGTTTAGCGTATGCTGTACGTCGTGATATTGCTGGCGCATATATTCCATCGCTTCCTGTGGCGTAACTCCGTTTTTCGCGCCCCATGTTTCAGGCACCAGCTTTTGCCAGAAATAGTTATCGAAGGCGAGGTCGAGCAACGTGCCGTCCATATCCAGCAGAACGGTATCTACGTCCTGCCAGGCAATGTTGATATGCATGAGGGAAATCTCCAGAGTGAAGCAATTTGCGCGACAGGGTAGCATAACCTGCCGCGCAAACGTGTTATTCGATAAGGCTTTCTGAAGGGGTGATCAGCTGCGGGTTCAGGCAGCTTTCATAATAGGCCTGAATCTTCATCATGCGAGTACGATGGCGCTGGTAACGACGCCAGGCCTGTACGCCATTATAAATGGCGCTACCCAGCATCGTCAGTAGCAGCAGCGTGGTGCTGAGATAGCGCCACAGGCCGGAACGATCCGGGATCGGATGAAGGCCAATATGCTGCGTACCATTGGCGTCAGTGAAGATTTTTGTGACGATACCTTCGGCGTTAAACGGCGTATGCATCAGCATTTGTGCCAGTTTCTGGAAAGCGTTCCACTGTTCTTGCGGCGGATAGTCGTAAAGTGATGCCGAAGGCCAGGGCTGATCAACAAAATCGCTGCCTTCGTCGCTGACAATCAGGAATCCGCCGGGGGCCGGACTGTTTAGTGATTGTGCCGCTCGCGCCGTTTCATGCGTGATAAACGGCGCGGTAGAGGTGGCCACCAGGTTATCCAGCGATTCCGCACTCACCGGGCGTAATAACACATTCACGCCATCGAGTTTCCCGGCGTTGGCGCGTTTTACCAGCGCGTCCCAGTCTTTACTGTTGCCGAGATTGACCAGCGCATTTTTCAGTCGCACACAGTCATCTTTGGCAGAACACAGATCTGCTGTCTTCAGAACAATGTCGCCAAAATCATCAAGCAATACCATACCGGATTTTTGAATTGCTGAACGTAATGAGGCACTGACGCGAGATTCATCTTCCGGTTTAGGGTGCAGCTGGCGATTAACTGCTTCGGTCAATGCCGTCGCTTTGTTGACCAGTTCAGATTCTGGTAATGGCAATGAGCGGGCGTCGTTCCAGATGATCTGCGAGCAGTCAAATGGTAAAAAAGGTGAATTGGTTTTCGCGCTCCAGGTACCGGAAGTGCGAATATTACACATTCCCGTACCGCTAATACGCAATGTATCGCCAACCCGCACGCCAGCGTCAGCCAGTTGTTTTACGCTAGTGGCTTCAATGGTCTGCGCGCCTTTCATCCACGAGAGGGTGAATTTCAGCGGCATATCCAGCGGGATCCAGAATAACAGCATAAACAGCACCAATAGCGAGCCCGCAGCAATAATCGTACTGCGCAGCCAGTGCTGTAACGGAAAGTTTTTTACTTCATCATGCAGCGAAAGATATCGCCCCTGACGCACTACGTGGCGGTCGAGATAGATATCGATATCGGTTTGTTGACCAAGATCCTGAGCAATGTATGGCTGCCAGTGTGCGGGATAGACCAGGTCGATAATACCGAGTGAAATATTGTTGATCTGTTCCTGATCGTTTTCGCCAAACAATCCCCAACGACGGGGTGTACCGCGCAGACAATGAATTTCCCGCAGGGAGGATTTTGCCGGGGGCGCGAATAGCCCCCACAGACCTGCTCCCAGCAGCAGTAACGCGCCGCCTGCCAGCCACGGAACAAAGACATCCGGGGTAATCAGGCAGAAAAAGAACATCATGAAGGAGGCGACAATCAGCAACGCTTCGCGCAGCCCGCGCGGACGACTCAGCGCATACTCTTCGTGCGTTTCTTTGCGAATATTGAGCAGCTCTATTTGCTCGCTCTCTTCCCCGCGAATCGACGCCTGCGTTGACGGAACAGGTTGCAAAGCATAGCCGCGAATTTCCTGCATGTACTCCTGCAGCGTATGACCGTTGAGTGAAATAACCAGCGGCAGCGAATCGGTATGAATCAGTTCAACGGTATTCTCATCGTTGATGTACTGTTCCCAGAAAGGCGGCAGGTGGACTTCTACCGAATCGAGGTAGTAACGCCATTTATTCGGATCGTCGGTAGAGATGCCATAACGCGTGATAGCGTGTGTCAGCATCATGACGTTGTTGCTTTCGGCATTCAGCGCCAGAGAGATCGGTGCCGCGCTGGCTCCCGTTGGGCCAGGCACCTGTAATACCTGCGTCAGGCTCTCAAGATAATTTTCAACGGCGCTACGTTCTTCAGATGTGAGTTTACGCGTTTGCGCATCCACGAAGGCGTTGGTCCAGGGCAGCTGACGCCGTCTGGATCGCACTTTTATCAGCCATCCCGCAAGTAGTGAGCAGGCCAGCAAAGCAGCTAAAAAAATCACAATGGTGCTCATGCTTTCCCCATCTTACTTAGTCTGTCAGGCGTGGTCAGTCGCACCGGACACAATACATGATTCTGCGGTTGGCTATCGGCAAGCGTGGAGTTTAACTTGAGCATCATTAAGCACATCACAGTAACCGCTGATCATAGCAAACCCTCTGAAGGCGGAATATCAGCAAATTCCTGGAGTTATTTCAACCTATTGACTTTTAATTTGATTTGAGGACGATTATTTATTAAGTTACATAAATGTAAATAACATGCAATTCACATTGCCGAAAGCGTGTCCGATATCGCACAATAACCGCTGATTTCACAGCATAGATCCCACGATGAGCAAATCATTACAAAAACCCACCATTCTGAATGTTGAAACTGTAGCCCGTTCCCGACTGTTTACCGTCGAAAGCGTGGATCTGGAGTTCAGCAATGGCGTGCGGCGTGTTTATGAACGAATGCGTCCAACCAACCGGGAAGCAGTGATGATTGTGCCGATTGTGGACGATCACCTGATCCTGATCCGCGAATACGCAGTGGGAACTGAATCCTACGAATTAGGTTTTTCGAAAGGATTAATTGATCCGGGTGAAAGCGTCTTTGAAGCCGCTAACCGCGAGCTAAAAGAAGAGGTTGGATTTGGTGCGAACGATCTGACTTTTTTGAAGAAGCTCAGCATGGCACCGTCTTACTTTTCCAGCAAAATGAATATCGTGGTAGCGCAAGATCTCTACCCGGAATCACTGGAAGGCGATGAGCCAGAGCCGCTACCACAGGTGCGCTGGCCGCTGGCGCATATGATGGATTTGCTGGAAGCCCCTGACTTCAACGAAGCGCGTAATGTCAGCGCGCTGTTCCTCGTGCGCGAATGGTTGAAAGGGCAGGGGCGAGTGTAAATGCGTGAAGTTTGCCTGATGCACAACGCTTATCAGGCTTACGAAGTTCCTGCAATTTATTGAATTTTCAATTTTTTGTTGGCCGGATAACGCGTTCACCCGCATCTGGCATAAACAAGTGCACTTTGTCAGCAAACTGAAAAAGGCGCCGAAGCGCCTTTTTAATCAGAACAATTCCTGTGCCTCGCCATTATCGATAATGGTCGTTCCCACCTCGTGCACCGCCTGTTGTGTCGGCTGCGTACCTTCGATGAAATACTCTTCGCGGCTGTTGCCACCATTAGCTAATTGCCCGGTGCTGCGATCGATATTCACCGTCACAATACCCGGTGGCGGCGTCAGCGGCTGTTCCGGCACACCTTCAAGAACGGCTTTCATATAAGCGTCCCATGCAGGCTGGGCACTCTTGGCACCGCCTTCGTAACCTGAGATCTGATCTTTAATCGCTCCGGAAGCCGTTGTATGACCGAGATTACGACGGTGATCATCAAAGCCAATCCAGACCGAGGTCACAACGCCCGGACCGTAACCCGAGAACCACGCATCTTTCGAACTGTTAGTGGTACCCGTTTTTCCGCCTATATCATGCCGTTGTAAATCACGACCTGCTCGCCAGCCAGTACCCTGCCAGCCTGGTTCACCAAAAATATTGGTGTTCAAGGCACTCTTAATCAGGAATGCCAGCGGTGTGTTGATGACGTGCGGTGCGTACTCCTGCGCGCCAGTCTTCGCCACTAACGCCTGATTTGCCTGCTCCAGCTGCGGCATTGGTACAGAAACATTCTGCTGCTCGCGGGAGATAGCGACATCTTCAACATCGTTATTTTCCAGCACGTTCGATTTCTGCGTATCACCGTAAATCACCGGAATATCGCATTCCGGGCAGGCTACTTTCGGTTTCGCTTCGAAAATCACGCCGCCCTGATCGTTTTCAATTTTGCTGATAAACCACGGGTCCACCAGGAAGCCGCCGTTCGCCATGACCGCGTAGCCGCGCGCCACCTGCATTGGGGTGAAGGACGCTGAACCCAGCGCCAGCGATTCGGTGTGGACAATGTTTTGTGCCGGGAAGCCGAAGCGTTGCAGATATTCTGCAGCGTAGTCGACGCCCATCGCCCGCATTGCGCGTACCATCACCACGTTTTTCGACTGACCCAGCCCCTGACGTAAGCGAATTGGACCGGCATATTGCGGTGGTGAGTTCTTCGGTTGCCAGTCAGAACCGGCACCTGCATCCCAGCGGGAAATTGGCACATCGTTCAACATACTTGCCAGCGTCAGACCTTTATCCATCGCCGCGGTGTAGAGGAACGGTTTGATGTTGGAACCCACCTGACGCAGTGCCTGGGTGGCGCGGTTAAACTTGCTCTGATTGAAATCAAAGCCACCGACCAGCGCCATAACGGCACCGTTTTGCGGATTGATCGACACCAGCGCCGAGTTCACTTCCGGCACTTGTGCCAGCCACCATGCATCGCCAACTTGACGAACCCAGATTTGCTGACCCGTTTGCAGAACATCGGTCACTTTACGCGGCGTCGGTCCCTGCTGAGTATCCGAACGGTAAGGGCGCGCCCAGCGAACACCTTCCATACTCAATACGACGGTCGACCCGTCTGCCAGCATCGCTGTTGCTTCCTGAGGATTGGCGCTGGTGACTGCGGCAGGCAGCAGCGGACCATAGGTCGGCAGCGCCTTCAGCGTATCGGTAATTTTGTTGTTGTCCCACGCCGATTCGCCCACTTTCCACAGCACATTTGCCGGGCCGCGATAGCCGTGGCGCATGTCGTAGTCCAGCACGTTATTACGTACCGCCTGCTGTGCGGCCTGCTGCACTTTGCGGGTGATGGTGGTGTAAATGCGATAACCGTCTTCATAGGCACTTTCGCCATAACGGTTATACATCTCCTGGCGCACCATTTCACTCAGGTATGGCGCAGAGAAAGCAATCTCCGGCGCGTGATAGTTAGCGTTAATCGCCTCAGTGCGTGTCTGATCGAACTGTTGTTGGGTGATATACCCTTCATCCAGCATCCGCGACAGCACGACGTTACGCCGTGCGACGGCACGATCCATTGAGTAGAGCGGGTTGAAGGTGGAAGGCGCTTTCGGCAGCCCGGCTATCACCGCCATTTCGTTCAACGTCAGTTGGTCGACAGTTTTACCGAAATAGACTTGTGCCGCAGCACCGACACCATAGGCGCGGTAACCGAGGTAAATCTTGTTCAGATAAAGCTCGAGGATCTCGTCTTTCGTCAGCAACTGTTCAATGCGAATCGCGAGGAAGACTTCCTTAATCTTGCGCATCAGTGTGCGTTCTGGACTGAGGAAGAAGTTTCTCGCCAGCTGCTGGGTAATGGTACTCGCCCCTTGTGACGCGTGACCGGAGAACAGCGCCACGCTTGCCGCACGGAAGATCCCCACCGGGTCAACGCCGTGATGCTCGTAGAAGCGGCTGTCTTCCGTCGCGATAAAGGCTTTAACCATCTCCGGCGGGATTTGATCCAACGTAACCGGAATACGACGTTTCTCACCGTATTGAGCAATCAGCTCGCCATCGGCGCTGTAAATCTGCATCGGAATTTGCAGGCGAACATCTTTTAATGTCGCCACATCCGGCAGTTGTGGCTCGATGTAGCGGTATAGGCCATAAATCGAGCCTGCTCCCAGCAGAATGCAACAGACTGCAAGGATCAAAAAATACTTTACGAACTTCACTGGAAATTTCCCATTTAGTTTCATTTGGGCAGTTTATAAACAAACGCGCGGTAGTATAAAGGCAAGCCAGACGCATTGATATACCCGTCAGAGTGACGGGTGATAAGGAGATCATCACAATGGCATTTAAGAACTGGCAAATTGGTTTGCATTTACAACAGCAAGAAGCGGTAGCGGTTGCTATCGTGCGGAGCGCAAAAGAATGCTTATTGCACCGCTGGTGGCGGTTGCCACTGGAGAACGACATTATCAAAGATGGGCGGATTGTTGATGTGCAGCGGCTGGCTAACACGTTGTTACCGTGGAGTCGTGAACTGCCGCAGCGTCATCACATTATGTTGGCGTTTCCCGCCAGTCGCACATTACAGCGGTCATTTCCACGCCCGTCGATGTCCCTCGGTGAGCGGGAGCAAATGGCCTGGCTGTCCGGGACGATGGCCCGTGAACTGGATATGGATCCGGACTCCCTGCGCTTCGATTACAGCGAAGACTCACTCAGTCCCGCCTATAACGTGACTGCCGCGCAAAGCAAAGAGCTGGCAACGCTGCTTACTCTGGCAGAAAGGTTGCGTGTTCATGTTAGCGCGATCACTCCGGATGCCAGTGCATTACAGCGATTCCTGCCTTTTTTACCTTCTCATCAGCAATGTCTGGCCTGGCGTGATAACGAACAGTGGCTGTGGGCGACGCGCTATAGCTGGGGGCGCAAACTGGCGGTGGGGATGACTAGCGCGAAGGAGCTGGCGGCAGCGTTATCTGTTGATCCCGAAAGCGTCGCGCTATGTGGCGAAGGCGGATTTGACCCCTGGGAGGCGGTTTCTGTTCGTCAGCCGCCGCTACCGCCACCAGGTGGAGACTTTGCCATCGCGCTGGGGCTGGCGCTTGGGAAGGTGTACTGATGAACCCGCCAATTAATTTTTTGCCCTGGCGACAGCAACGCCGGACTGCTTTTCTTCGTTTCTGGTTGCTGATGTTCGTTGCGCCTCTGCTGCTGGCCGTCGGGATAACGCTAATACTGCGTCTGACAAGCAATGCCGAAGCACGCGTAAACGCCGTTTTGCTTCAGGCGGAACAACAACTCGCCCGCAGCTTACAGATAACGAAACCACGTTTGCTGGAACGCCAGCAGTTACGCGAACAGCGTTTGCAAAGGCAGCGCCAGCGACAATTTACCCGCGACTGGCAATCTGCGCTGGAAGCACTGGCGGCGCTTTTACCCGAACATTCCTGGCTGACAACGATAAGCTGGCAGCAGGGAACGCTGGAGATCAAGGGGCTGACAACAAGCATTGCCGCGTTAAACGCGCTGGAAACGTCACTCCGCCAGGATGCTTCTTTTCATCTCAATCAGAGGGGGGCCACGCAGCAGGATGCGCAGGGACGCTGGCAATTTGAGTATCAGTTAACAAGGAAGGTTAGCGATGAACATGTTCTTTGACTGGTGGTTCGCCACATCACTCCGCCTCCGCCAGTTTTGCTGGGCAGTCTGGTTGCTGGTGTTAGTTACGCTCATTTTTCTGTCATTGACACACCATGAAGAGCGCGACGCATTAATTCGACTACGGGCGAGTCACCACCAGCAGTGGGCTGCACTGTATCGCCTGGTTGACACCACTCCCTTCAGCGAAGAAAAAACGCTGCCCTTTTCGCCACTGGATTTTCAGTTGCCCGGCGCACAACTGGTTTTCTGGCATCCATCCGCGCAGGGAGGCGAGTTGGCGTTGAAAACGCTGTGGGAAGCAGTGCCGTCGGCATTTACACGGCTGGCAGAGCGCAACGTCAGCGTGAGCCGTTTTTCGTTAAGCGTGGAAGGTGATGACCTTTTGTTCACGCTACAACTGGAGACACCGCATGAGGGTTAAACGCTGGTTGTTGGCAGGTATTGCATTGTGCCTTTTAACCGGTATGCGTGACCCTTTTAAACCGCCGGAAGATCTATGCCGGATTAGCGAACTTAGCCAGTGGCGCTATCAGGGGATGGTAGCGCGAGGCGAGCGCATCATCGGTGTAATAAAAGACGGGCAAAAGAAATGGCGACGGGTGCAGCAAAACGATGTGCTGGAAAACGGCTGGACAATTTTACAGCTGACGCCAGACGCACTAACGCTGGGAACCGGAACAAACTGCGAACCGCCACACTGGTTGTGGCAACGGCAAGGAGATACAAATGAAGCAATGGATAGCCGCACTACTGTTGATGCTGATACCCGGCGTACAGGCGGCAAAGCCGCAAAAAGTGACGCTGATGGTGGATGACGTTCCGGTAGCTCAGGTGTTGCAGGCGCTGGCTGAACAGGAGAAGTTGAACCTGGTGGTTTCGCCAGACGTCAGCGGTACGGTGTCGTTACATCTAACAGATGTTCCCTGGAAGCAGGCACTACAAACTGTAGTGAAAAGCGCCGGACTGATAACGCGGCAGGAAGGCAATATTCTCTCGGTGCATTCCGTTGCCTGGCAGAATGACAATATCGCCCGCCAGGAGGCGGAGCAGGCGCGGGCGCAGGCAAATCTGCCGCTGGAAAATCGCAATATTACTCTGCAATACGCCGACGCCGGAGAGCTGGCGAAAGCGGGGGAGAAGCTACTGAGTGCCAAAGGGAGTATGACCGTCGATAAACGCACCAATCGCCTTTTGCTGCGAGATAACAAAACGGCGTTAAGCACGCTTGAACAGTGGGTATCGCAAATGGATCTGCCGGTCGGGCAGGTTGAGCTCTCGGCGCATATTGTCACCATTAATGAAAAAAGTTTGCGTGAGTTAGGTGTGAAATGGACGCTGGCCGATGCGCAACAAGCTGGTGGCGTTGGGCAAGTCACCACGCTTGGCAGCGACCTCTCCGTAGCGACGGCGACAACGCATATCGGTTTTAACATTGGACGCATCAACGGACGTTTACTGGATCTTGAGCTTTCCGCGCTCGAACAAAAACAGCAGCTGGATATTATCGCCAGTCCGCGTCTGCTGGCCTCACATCTTCAGCCTGCCAGCATTAAACAGGGGAGCGAAATTCCATATCAGGTTTCCAGCGGGGAAAGTGGCGCGACGTCGGTGGAATTTAAAGAGGCCGTCCTGGGGATGGAAGTCACGCCCACGGTGTTACAAAAAGGTCGCATCCGGCTGAAATTACACATCAGCCAGAACGTTCCGGGGCAGGTGCTACAGCAGGCAGATGGCGAAGTGCTGGCGATTGATAAGCAGGAGATCGAAACGCAGGTCGAGGTCAAAAGCGGAGAAACGTTGGCGCTGGGCGGCATTTTTACCCGTAAAAATAAATCGGGTCAGGATAGCGTACCGTTGCTTGGCGACATTCCCTGGTTCGGGCAATTATTTCGTCATGACGGAAAAGAAGATGAACGACGCGAGTTAGTGGTGTTTATCACGCCACGACTGGTTTCCAGTGAGTAAACAGCCGTAAAAGCGGTAATGTTTTTACACTGAACGTGTTTCATCTATTTGACGCGCGCAGGTATTTAGCATACAAGGAGTACCGATTTGAGAGTTGGTGCTCTTCGCTGCCTGCGTTCCATGATGATGATTTATCATTCAGGCGGCATTTTGCTGTCTTTTTTACGCTAATCTTACCCGGTGATTTATCGCCAGAGCGGTGGTAGCAAGGCAGCGCGCTTGCAGCGACCAGATATGCAGAGGGATGGGTGATTTATTCAGTTGCCAAACCCGCTGGAGTATTGAGATAATTTTCAGTCTGACTCTCGCAATATCTTATGAGGTTTCAGTTCATGTCCTGCGGCGCTCTCTGAGCGAAGCGGGTTTATCATTAACGAATAGTCTTAGTAGTACCGAAAAAATGGCAGAGAAACGCAATATCTTTCTGGTTGGGCCTATGGGTGCCGGAAAAAGCACTATTGGGCGCCAGTTAGCTCAACAACTCAATATGGAATTTTACGATTCCGATCAAGAGATTGAGAAACGAACCGGAGCTGATGTGGGCTGGGTTTTCGATTTAGAAGGCGAAGAAGGCTTCCGCGATCGCGAAGAAAAGGTCATCAATGAGTTGACCGAGAAACAGGGTATTGTGCTGGCTACTGGCGGCGGCTCTGTGAAATCCCGTGAAACGCGTAACCGTCTTTCCGCTCGTGGCGTTGTCGTTTATCTTGAAACGACCATCGAAAAGCAACTTGCACGCACGCAGCGTGATAAAAAACGCCCGTTGCTGCACGTTGAAACACCGCCGCGTGAAGTTCTGGAAGCGTTGGCCAATGAACGCAATCCGCTGTATGAAGAGATTGCCGACGTGACCATTCGTACTGATGATCAAAGCGCTAAAGTGGTTGCAAACCAGATTATTCACATGCTGGAAAGCAACTAATTCTGGCTTTATATACACTCGTCTGCGGGTACAGTAATTAAGGTGGATGTCGCGTTATGGAGAGGATTGTCGTTACTCTCGGGGAACGTAGTTACCCAATTACCATCGCATCTGGTTTGTTTAATGAACCAGCTTCATTCTTACCGCTGAAATCGGGCGAGCAGGTCATGTTGGTCACCAACGAAACCCTGGCTCCTCTGTATCTCGATAAGGTCCGCGGCGTACTTGAACAGGCGGGTGTTAACGTCGATAGCGTTATCCTCCCTGACGGCGAGCAGTATAAAAGCCTGGCTGTACTCGATACCGTCTTTACGGCATTGTTACAAAAGCCGCATGGTCGCGATACTACTCTGGTGGCGCTTGGCGGCGGCGTAGTGGGTGATCTGACCGGCTTCGCGGCGGCGAGTTATCAGCGCGGTGTACGTTTCATTCAAGTCCCGACGACGTTACTGTCGCAGGTCGACTCCTCCGTTGGCGGCAAAACTGCGGTCAACCATCCCCTCGGTAAAAACATGATTGGCGCGTTCTACCAGCCCGCTTCAGTGGTGGTGGATCTCGACTGTCTGAAAACGCTTCCCCCGCGTGAGTTAGCGTCGGGGCTGGCAGAAGTCATCAAATACGGCATTATTCTTGACGGTGCGTTTTTTAACTGGCTGGAAGAGAATCTGGATGCGTTGTTGCGTCTGGACGGTCCGGCAATGGCGTACTGTATTCGCCGTTGTTGTGAGCTGAAAGCAGAAGTTGTCGCCGCCGACGAGCGCGAAACCGGGTTACGTGCTTTACTGAATCTGGGACACACCTTTGGTCATGCCATTGAAGCTGAAATGGGGTATGGCAATTGGTTACATGGTGAAGCGGTCGCTGCGGGTATGGTGATGGCGGCGCGGACGTCGGAACGTCTCGGGCAGTTTAGTTCTGCCGAAACGCAGCGTATTATAACCCTGCTCACGCGGGCTGGGTTACCGGTCAATGGGCCGCGCGAAATGTCCGCGCAGGCGTATTTACCGCATATGCTGCGTGACAAGAAAGTCCTTGCGGGAGAGATGCGCTTAATTCTTCCGTTGGCAATTGGTAAGAGTGAAGTTCGCAGCGGCGTTTCGCACGAGCTTGTTCTTAACGCCATTGCCGATTGTCAATCAGCGTAACAACAAGAAAGGTCAGGCCGCTTATCAAGCGGTCTATTAGCTTCAGGTTAATTGCAACGTGGTAAGCATTAACCTTTTAGTGGGGTGTTAAATGGATGAATTCAAACCAGAAGACGAGCTGAAACCCGATCCCAGCGATCGTCGTACTGGTCGTTCTCGTCAATCTTCTGAACGTTCTGAGCGTACTGAACGTGGCGAACCGCAGATCAATTTTGATGATATTGAACTTGATGACACTGACGATCGCCGTCCGACTCGTGCGCAAAAAGCGCGTAATGAGGAACCGGAAATCGAAGAAGAAATTGACGAATCCGAAGATGAAACCGTGGATGAAGAGCGCGTAGAGCGTCGTCCGCGTAAGCGCAAAAAAGCAGCCAGTAAACCCGCTTCTCGTCAGTATATGATGATGGGTGTCGGCATTCTGGTTCTACTGCTGTTGATCATCGGTATCGGTTCTGCGCTAAAAGCCCCCTCGACCTCTTCCAGCGATCAAACCGCGTCTGGCGAGAAGAGTATTGATCTTGCAGGCAATGCGACCGATCAGGCCAATGGCGTGCAGCCAGCGCCGGGAACCACGTCTGCGGAAAATACTCAGCAGGATGTTTCTCTGCCGCCGATCTCTTCTACGCCGACTCAAGGGCAAACCCCGGCGGCAACGGATGGTCAACAACGTGTTGAAGTGCAGGGTGACCTGAACAATGCGCTGACCCAGCCACAAAATCAGCAACAGTTGAACAATGTGGCGGTCAATTCTACATTGCCGACTGAACCCGCGACTGTCGCGCCTGTTCGCAATGGCAATGCATCGCGTGACACGGCGAAAACGCAAACCGCTGAACGTCCGGCCACTACGCGCCCGGCTCGTCAGCAGGCGGTGATTGAACCGAAAAAACCGCAAGCAACCGTGAAAACGGAACCGAAGCCAGTCGCACAGACGCCGAAGCGAACTGAACCAGCTGCCCCTGTGGCGAGCACAAAGGCACCGGCTGCGACTTCTACGCCAGCACCAAAAGAGACGGCGACTACGGCTCCAGTACAGACGGCATCCCCGGCGCAAACCACGGCAACACCAGCCGCTGGAGGGAAGACCGCAGGTAATGTTGGTTCGTTGAAATCGGCACCGTCCAGCCATTACACTCTGCAGCTGAGCAGTTCCTCTAACTACGACAACCTGAACGGTTGGGCGAAGAAAGAGAATCTGAAAAACTACGTTGTCTATGAAACGACGCGTAATGGTCAGCCGTGGTATGTCCTGGTTTCTGGCGTGTATGCTTCGAAAGAAGAGGCGAAAAAAGCGGTATCTACATTGCCAGCAGATGTCCAGGCCAAAAACCCGTGGGCGAAACCGCTGCGTCAGGTACAGGCCGACCTGAAGTAATCAAGGTTATCTCCCGCAATGGTTTATCATTGCGGGCGTTGCCTGAAGCGCTGGATGCTGTCGGAGCTTTCTCCACAGCCGGAGAAGGTGTAATTAGTTAGTCAGCATGAAGAAAAATCGCGCTTTTTTGAAGTGGGCAGGGGGCAAGTATCCCCTGCTTGATGATATTAAACGGCATTTGCCCAAGGGCGAATGTCTGGTTGAGCCTTTTGTAGGTGCCGGGTCGGTGTTTCTCAACACCGACTTTTCTCGTTATATCCTTGCCGATATCAATAGCGACCTGATCAGTCTCTATAACATTGTGAAGATGCGTACTGATGAGTACGTACAGGCCGCACGCGAGCTGTTTGTTCCCGAAACAAATTGCGCTGAGGTTTACTATCAGTTCCGCGAAGAGTTCAACAAAAGCCAGGATCCGTTCCGTCGGGCGGTACTGTTTTTATATTTGAACCGCTACGGTTACAACGGCCTGTGTCGTTACAATCTGCGCGGTGAGTTTAACGTGCCGTTTGGCCGCTACAAAAAACCCTATTTCCCGGAAGCAGAGTTGTATCACTTCGCTGAAAAAGCGCAGAATGCCTTTTTCTATTGTGAGTCTTACGCCGATAGCATGGCGCGCGCAGATGATGCATCTGTCGTCTATTGCGATCCGCCTTATGCGCCGCTGTCTGCGACTGCCAACTTTACGGCGTATCACACAAACAGTTTTACGCTTGAACAACAAGCGCATCTGGCGGAGATCGCTGAAGGTCTGGTTGATCGCCATATTCCGGTGCTGATCTCCAATCACGATACGATGTTAACGCGTGAGTGGTATCAGCGCGCAAAATTGCATGTCGTCAAAGTTCGACGCAGTATAAGCAGCAACGGCGGCACACGTAAAAAGGTGGACGAACTGCTGGCTTTGTACAAACCAGGAGTCGTTTCACCCGCGAAAAAATAATTCTCAAGGAGAAGCGGATGAAACAGTATTTGATTGCCCCCTCAATTCTGTCGGCTGATTTTGCCCGCCTGGGTGAAGATACCGCAAAAGCCCTGGCAGCTGGCGCTGATGTCGTGCATTTTGACGTCATGGATAACCACTATGTTCCCAATCTGACGATTGGGCCAATGGTGCTGAAATCCTTGCGTAACTACGGCATTACCGCCCCTATCGACGTACATCTGATGGTGAAACCCGTCGATCGCATTGTGCCTGATTTCGCTGCCGCTGGTGCCAGCATCATTACCTTTCATCCAGAAGCCTCCGAGCATGTTGACCGCACGCTGCAACTGATTAAAGAAAATGGCTGTAAAGCGGGTTTGGTATTTAACCCGGCGACACCTCTGAGTTATCTGGATTACGTGATGGATAAGCTGGATGTGATCCTGCTGATGTCCGTCAATCCTGGTTTCGGCGGTCAGTCTTTCATTCCTCAAACACTGGATAAACTGCGCGAAGTACGTCGTCGTATCGACGAGTCTGGCTTTGACATTCGACTGGAAGTGGACGGTGGCGTGAAGGTGAACAACATTGGCGAAATCGCTGCGGCGGGCGCGGATATGTTTGTTGCTGGTTCGGCAATCTTCGACCAGCCAGACTACAAAAAAGTCATTGATGAAATGCGCAGTGAACTGGCAAAGGTAAGTCATGAATAAGTTTGAAGATATTCGCGGCGTCGCTTTTGATCTCGACGGTACGCTGGTTGACAGTGCACCCGGTCTTGCTGCTGCGGTAGATATGGCGCTGTATGCGCTGGAGTTGCCTGTCGCAGGTGAAGAACGCGTTATTACCTGGATTGGTAACGGCGCAGATATTCTGATGGAGCGCGCATTGACCTGGGCGCGTCAGGAACGTGCGACTCTGCGTAAAACAATGGGTAAACCGCCCGTTGATGACGACATTCCGGCAGAAGAACAGGTACGTATCCTGCGTAAACTGTTCGATCGCTACTATGGCGAGGTTGCCGAAGAGGGGACGTTTTTGTTCCCGCACGTTGCCGATACGTTGGGCGCGTTGCAGGCTAAAGGCCTGCCGCTAGGCCTGGTCACCAACAAACCGACGCCGTTCGTCGCGCCGCTGCTCGAAGCCTTAGATATCGCCAAATACTTCAGCGTGGTGATTGGTGGTGATGATGTGCAAAATAAAAAACCGCACCCGGACCCGCTGCTACTGGTGGCTGAGCGGATGGGCATTGCTCCACAACAGATGCTGTTTGTCGGCGACTCACGCAATGATATTCAGGCGGCAAAAGCGGCAGGTTGCCCATCAGTTGGCTTAACCTACGGATATAACTACGGCGAGGCTATCGATCTCAGCCAGCCTGATGTAATTTATCAGTCTCTAAATGACCTTCTGCCCGCATTAGGGCTTCCGCATAGCGAAAATCAGGAATCGAAAAATGACTAAGCCCATCGTTTTTAGTGGCGCACAGCCCTCAGGTGAATTGACCATTGGTAACTACATGGGTGCGCTGCGTCAGTGGGTAAACATGCAGGATGACTACCATTGCATTTACTGTATCGTTGACCAACACGCGATCACCGTGCGCCAGGATGCACAGAAGCTGCGTAAAGCGACGCTGGATACGCTGGCGTTGTATCTGGCTTGTGGTATCGATCCTGAGAAAAGCACCATTTTTGTTCAGTCCCACGTGCCGGAACATGCGCAGTTAGGCTGGGCATTGAACTGCTATACCTACTTCGGCGAACTGAGCCGCATGACACAGTTTAAAGATAAATCTGCGCGTTATGCCGAGAACATCAACGCTGGTCTGTTTGACTATCCGGTGCTGATGGCAGCGGACATCCTGCTGTATCAAACTAATCTGGTGCCGGTGGGTGAAGACCAGAAACAGCACCTGGAACTGAGCCGCGATATCGCCCAGCGTTTCAACGCGCTGTACGGCGATATCTTTAAGGTGCCAGAGCCGTTTATTCCGAAATCTGGCGCGCGCGTAATGTCGCTGCTGGAGCCGACCAAGAAGATGTCCAAGTCTGACGATAACCGCAATAACGTTATCGGCCTGCTGGAAGATCCGAAATCGGTAGTGAAGAAAATCAAACGCGCGGTCACTGACTCCGACGAGCCGCCGGTAGTTCGCTACGATGTGCAGAACAAAGCGGGCGTTTCCAACCTGCTGGATATCCTTTCTGCGGTAACGGGCCAGAGCATCCCGGAACTGGAAAAACAGTTCGAAGGCAAGATGTATGGTCATCTGAAAGGTGAAGTGGCTGATGCCGTTTCCGGTATGCTGACTGAATTGCAGGAACGTTACCACCGTTTCCGCAACGATGAAGCCTTCCTGCAACAGGTGATGAAAGACGGCGCAGAAAAAGCCAGCGCACACGCTTCCCGTACGCTAAAAGCGGTGTACGAAGCGATTGGTTTTGTGGCGAAGCCGTAATTTAACATTAATGCCAAAAACCGGGGAAACCCGGTTTTTTTATCCTCATTTGCAATAATCCGAAAAAATGTGAAGCGCCTCGCCGTTTCCACATCTCGCTGTTGCGCCTTATCTTCAAATTCCTGAAGATATAAACATTCATTTTATTGAAAATATATTATGCGTCGAACGTTTATCAAAAAAGAAGGCGTCGTTATCACGACACTGGCCCGTTATTTGTTGGGTGAAAAGTGCGGTAATCGACTGAAAACCATAGATGAGCTGGCAACTGAATGCCGTTCATCGGTTGGCCTGACGCAGGCCGCGTTGAAAACGCTGGAATCAAGCGGAGCGATACGGATTGAACGCCGTGGGCGCAATGGCAGTTATCTGGTCGAGATGGATAACAAAGCATTGCTGACTCATGTGGATATCAACAACGTGGTATGTGCGATGCCCTTGCCCTATACCCGTTTGTACGAAGGCCTGGCGAGCGGATTGAAAGCCCAGTTTGATGGCATTCCTTTTTACTATGCGCATATGCGCGGCGCGGATATTCGCGTGGAGTGTTTACTTAACGGCGTGTATGACATGGCGGTGGTTTCGCGACTGGCGGCGGAAAGTTATCTCACGCAAAAAGGATTATGCCTCGCGCTGGAGTTGGGACCGCATACCTACGTTGGCGAGCACCAGTTGATTTGCCGTAAAGGCGAGTCCGCAAACGTGAAGCGCGTGGGGCTGGATAACCGTTCGGCAGATCAGAAAATCATGACCGATGTCTTTTTTGGCGATAGTGATGTGGAACGAGTCGATCTCTCTTATCACGAGAGTTTACAACGCATTGTTAAAGGCGATGTTGACGCGGTTATCTGGAACGTAGTGGCGGAAAACGAACTGACCATGCTGGGATTAGAAGCGACGCCGCTCACAGACGATCCGCGATTTTTACAGGCCACCGAAGCCGTGATCCTGACGCGAGTCGATGATTACCCAATGCAACAACTGCTGCGTGCAGTTGTTGATAAACATGCCCTGCTTGCTCATCAACAGCGAGTAGTCAGTGGGGAACAGGAACCCAGTTATTAAACGAAAGGCATCTGATATGGAAACCAGACTCAACCTGCTTTGCGATGCAGGCGTTATTGATAAGGACATCTGCAAAGGCATGATGCAGGTCGTCAATGTACTGGAAACAGAGTGCCATCTACCGGCGCGCAGTGAGCAAGGAACGATGGCGATGACACATATGGCGAGTGCACTGATGCGCAGTCGCCGTGGTGAAGAAATAGAGCCGCTGGATGACGAATTGCTGGCGGAACTGGCGCAATCCAGCCACTGGCAAGCCGTTGTGCAATTGCATCAGGTATTGTTGAAGGAATTTGCACTGGAAGTTAACCCGTGTGAAGAAGGCTATTTGCTGGCCAACCTTTATGGATTATGGATGGCTGCTAACGAAGAGGTTTGAAGCTCCCGATAAATCCACGTCGTACAACCTAAATATTCAAAAAAATGAATATTTAATTCAAGGAACAGAAACGAGGCAACAAGATGTTTGTAGAAGCATTGAAACGCCAGAATCCGGCGCTGATTTCCGCCGCACTAAGTTTGTGGCAGCAGGGCAAGATCGCCCCGGACAGTTGGGTGATCGACGTGGATCAAGTTCTGGAAAACGGCAAGCGGCTGATTGAGACGGCGCGGCTTTACGGCATTGAACTGTATCTGATGACCAAACAATTCGGTCGTAATCCGTGGCTGGCAGAAAAACTGCTGGCTCTGGGCTACAGCGGCATTGTGGCGGTGGATTACAAAGAGGCGCGAGTCATGCGCCGCGCCGGTTTGCCGGTAGCGCATCAGGGGCATCTGGTACAAATCCCTTGTCATCAGGTTTCTGACGCCGTTGAACAGGGAACCGACGTCATCACTGTGTTTACCCTCGACAAAGCGCGGGAAATTTCTGCGGCAGCGGTGAAGACCGGACGTGTGCAGTCTGTGCTGCTCAAAGTTTATAGCGACGATGATTTTCTTTATCCGGGGCAGGAGAGCGGTTTTGTACAGCATTCGCTGCACGAGGTGGTTGCTGAAATCCAGAATCTGCCGGGGCTACATTTGGCGGGACTTACCCATTTCCCTTGCCTGCTTTGGGATGAGGCTGCCGGGAAAGTTTTGCCGACACCGAATCTTCACACGCTGGTACAAGCACGGGATCAACTGGCGAAATCTGGTATTGCGATTGAGCAACTGAACGCACCTTCAGCGACCAGCTGCACGTCGCTGCCATTGCTGGCGGAATACGGTGTGACTCATACCGAACCCGGTCATGCGCTGACGGGCACTATTCCGGCAAATCAACAGGGCGATCAGCCTGAACGTATCGCGATGCTCTGGTTAAGTGAAATCTCCCATCATTTCCGTGGCGACAGCTACTGCTACGGCGGCGGTTACTACCGTCGTGGTCACGCGCAACATGCGCTGGTGTTTACGCCAGAAAATCAAAGAATTACTGAAACATATCTCAACGCCGTGGATGACAGCAGTATCGACTACACCCTGCCGCTGGCAGGCGAGCATCCGGTAAGCAGTGCAGTGGTGCTCTGTTTTCGCACGCAGATTTTTATCACCCGTAGCGATGTGGTGTTGGTGTCCGGTATTCACCATGGCGAACCAGAAATAGTTGGTCGTTATGACAGCCTAGGCAACCCTCTGGAGGCGTAAATGGCGCGATTTGTGGTGTTAGTGATTGATAGCTTTGGCGTAGGGGCAATGAAAGATGTCACGTTGGTGCGTCCGCAGGATGCCGGGGCGAATACCTGTGGTCACATCCTGAGCCAGTTGCCGCATTTGCAGCTACCAACGCTGGAGACTCTGGGGCTAATCAACGCATTGGGTTATGCGCCTGGCGATATGCAGCCGTCAGACTCCGCAACCTGGGGCGTGGCAGAGCTGCAACATGAAGGTGGCGATACCTTTATGGGGCATCAGGAGATTTTAGGTACGCGCCCATTACCGCCGCTGCGGATGCCCTTTCGTGATGTGATTGACCGTGTTGAGCAGGCATTAGTTTCCGCTGGCTGGCAGGTTGAGCGTCGTGGCGATGATCTGCAATTTCTGTGGGTCAATCAGGCGGTTGCGATTGGCGATAATCTCGAGGCGGATTTAGGCCAGGTCTATAACATCACCGCCAATCTCTCTGTGATCTCTTTTGACGACGCAATCAAAATGGGTCGTATCGTGCGTGAGCAGGTACAGGTCGGGCGGGTCATTACATTTGGTGGCCTGTTAACCGACAGCCAGTGCATCCTCGATGCCGCAGAAAGCAAAGAAGGGCGCTTTATTGGCATCAATGCGCCGCGTTCTGGCGCCTATGACAACGGTTTCCAGGTCGTACATATGGGCTACGGTGTTGATGAAAAAGTGCAGGTGCCGCAAAAACTGTATGAAGCGGGCGTGCCAACCGTGCTGGTGGGTAAGGTGGCAGATATCGTCAGCAATCCTTATGGCGTGAGCTGGCAAAACCTGGTGGATAGCCAGCGGATTATGGATATCACCCTCAACGAATTTAACACCTATCCGACGGCGTTTATTTGTACCAATATCCAGGAAACCGACCTCGCTGGTCATGCAGAAGACGTCGCACGTTATGCGGAACGTTTGCAGGTCGTTGACCGTAACCTTGCCCGGCTTATTGAGGCGATGCAGCCAGATGATTGCCTGGTCGTGATGGCGGATCACGGTAACGATCCGACCATTGGTCACAGCCACCATACCCGCGAAGTGGTGCCAGTGCTGGTTTATCAGCAAGGGATGGTCGCTACGCAGCTTGGTGTGCGCACCACGCTTTCTGATGTGGGGGCTACCGTATGTGAATTTTTCCGCGCGCCACCGCCACAAAATGGTCGCTCTTTTCTTTCCTCCCTCCGGTTTGCAGGAGACACCCTATGAGTTTTGATCCGACGGGTTACACCCTGGCCCATGAGCATCTGCATATTGATCTCTCCGGCTTTAAAAACAACGTGGACTGCCGCCTTGATCAGTATGCGTTCATTTGCCAGGAGATGAACGACCTGATGGCCCGGGGCGTGCGTAATGTGATTGAGATGACCAACCGTTACATGGGGCGCAATGCGCAATTTATGCTCGATGTAATGCGCGAAACCGGGATCAACGTGGTGGCCTGTACCGGTTATTACCAGGACGCGTTTTTCCCGGAACATGTGGCGACCCGCAGCGTGCAGGAACTGGCGCAGGAGATGGTCGATGAAATTGAGCAGGGTATCGATGGCACTGACCTGAAAGCCGGAATTATCGCGGAGATCGGCTCCAGCGAAGGGAAGATTACGTCGCTGGAAGAGAAGGTGTTTATTGCCGCCGCGCTGGCACATAACCAGACCGGACGCCCGATCTCCACGCATACGTCGTTCAGCACGATGGGGCTGGAGCAACTGGCTCTGTTGCAAGCCCACGGAGTTGATCTTTCGCGCGTCACCGTCGGCCACTGCGATCTGAAAGACAATCTCGACAACATTTTGAAGATGATCGATCTCGGCGCGTATGTGCAGTTCGACACCATCGGCAAGAACAGTTACTACCCGGACGAAAAGCGCATTGCGATGCTCCATGCGCTACGTGACCGTGGGTTGCTGAACCGCGTCATGCTGTCGATGGATATTACGCGGCGCTCTCATTTAAAAGCCAACGGTGGTTATGGCTATGACTTTTTATTGACCACTTTTATTCCGCAATTGCGCCAGTCAGGATTCAGTCAGGCCGATGTGGATGTGATGTTACGTGAAAATCCCTCTCAATTTTTCCAATAAGGACAGACTCATGAAAAAGATTGGCGTTGCAGGCTTACAGCGTGAGCAGATTAAAAAAACCATTGAAGCGACGGCTCCTGGCTGTTTTGAAGTTTTCATTCACAACGACATGGAAGCGGCAATGAAAGTGAAATCCGGGCAACTGGATTACTACATCGGCGCGTGTAATACCGGTGCGGGCGCGGCCTTGTCGATTGCTATCGCGGTGATTGGCTATAACAAAAGTTGCACCATTGCCAAGCCGGGCATTAAAGCGAAAGACGAACATATCGCCAAAATGATCGCTGAAGGAAAAGTGGCGTTTGGCCTTTCCGTTGAGCACGTTGAACACGCGATTCCGATGCTGATTAACCATCTGAAATAAAAGGCACGACTATGGATCTGTATATTCAGATTATCGTGGTGGCGTGCCTGACGGGTATGACATCGCTTCTGGCGCATCGCTCGGCGGCCGTTTTTCATGACGGTATCCGCCCGATCCTGCCACAACTGATTGAAGGCTATATGAACCGTCGCGAGGCGGGGAGTATCGCTTTTGGTCTGAGCATTGGTTTTGTGGCCTCGGTGGGGATCTCTTTTACCCTGAAAACCGGGCTGCTCAACGCATGGTTACTCTTTCTTCCTACCGATATCCTCGGCGTACTGGCGATAAACAGCCTGATGGCGTTTGGTCTTGGTGCTATCTGGGGAATATTGATCCTCACCTGTCTGTTGCCAGTAAACCAGCTGCTGACCGCGCTACCGGTGGATGTATTAGGTAGCCTGGGGGAATTAAGCTCGCCGGTGGTTTCAGCTTTTGCACTGTTCCCGTTGGTGGCGATTTTCTACCAGTTTGGCTGGAAGCAAAGTCTGATCGCCGCCGTGGTGGTACTGATGACTCGTGTGGTGGTAGTGCGCTATTTCCCACATCTTAACCCTGAATCCATCGAAATCTTTATTGGCATGGTGATGCTGCTGGGGATCGCAATAACTCATGACCTGCGCCATCGTGATGAAAATGATATCGATGCCAGCGGTATGTCGGTGTTTGAAGAGCGTACATCACGGATTATCAAAAACTTACCGTATATCGCCATCGTGGGTGCATTGATTGCTGCCGTTGCCAGCATGAAGATTTTCGCCGGTAGTGAAGTGTCGATCTTCACACTGGAGAAAGCGTACTCCGCAGGCGTAACGCCGGAACAATCGCAAACACTAATCAACCAGGCGGCACTGGCAGAATTTATGCGCGGGCTGGGTTTTGTGCCGTTGATTGCCACCACCGCGTTAGCCACCGGTGTGTATGCAGTTGCGGGCTTTACCTTTGTTTATGCGGTGGGCTATCTCTCGCCGAATCCGATGGTTGCAGCGGTATTAGGCGCAGTGGTTATTTCGGCGGAAGTCTTGCTGCTTCGTTCGATCGGCAAATGGTTGGGGCGCTACCCGTCGGTACGTAATGCGTCGGATAACATCCGTAACGCCATGAATATGCTGATGGAAGTGGCGTTGCTGGTCGGTTCGATCTTTGCAGCAATCAAAATGGCGGGCTATACCGGATTCTCTATCGCGGTTGCCATTTACTTCCTCAACGAATCCCTGGGCCGTCCGGTACAGAAAATGGCGGCACCGGTCGTAGCAGTAATGATCACCGGCATCCTGCTGAATGTTCTTTACTGGCTTGGCCTGTTCGTTCCGGCTTAAGGAAGGCACCTATGAAGACGTTTCCTCTGCAAAGCCTGACGCTTATTGAGGCGCAGCAAAAGCAGTTTGCGCTGGTGGACACGATTTGCCGTCATTTTCCTGGCTGCGAGTTTCTTACCTGCGGTGATTTGGGCTTAACGCCGGGGCTAAATCAGCCCCGCATTACCCAGCGTGTGGAACAGGTGCTGGCTGACGCGTTTCACGCACAGGCCGCGGCGCTGGTACAGGGCGCGGGTACTGGCGCGATCCGTGCGGCACTGGCGGCTTTGCTCAAATCGGGGCAGCGTCTTCTGGTGCATGACGCGCCTGTTTACCCGACGACACGGGTTATTATTGAGCAGATGGGGCTAACGCTCATTACGGCTGATTTCAATGATCTGTCGGCACTGAAGCAGGTTGTTGACGAGCAACAACCTGATGCCGCGCTGGTGCAGCATACGCGCCAGCAGCCGCAGGACCGCTATGTGCTGGCAGACGTGCTGGCAACGTTGCGCGCGGCAGGTGTTCCAGCGTTAACCGATGACAACTATGCGGTGATGAAGGTAGCGCGAATCGGCTGCGAATGCGGGGCGAATGTGTCGACATTTTCCTGCTTCAAGCTGTTTGGGCCAGAGGGCGTTGGTGCGGTGGTAGGCGATGCCGATGTTATTAGCCGGATTCGCGCCACGCTCTATTCCGGCGGCAGTCAGATTCAGGGGGCGCAGGCATTAGAGGTGTTGCGTGGTCTGGTGCTCGCGCCAGTGATGCACGCGGTGCAGGCGGGGGTATCTGAACGGTTGCTGGCTTTGCTTAACGGCGGCGCGGTGGCGGAAGTGAAAAGCGCCGTCATTGCCAATGCACAGTCGAAGGTATTGATTGTGGAGTTTCATCAGCCGATTGCCGCCAGAGTGCTGGAAGAGGCGCAGAAACTCGGTGCCTTGCCTTACCCGGTTGGTGCAGAGTCGAAATATGAAATCCCGCCGCTCTTTTATCGACTTTCCGGAACGTTTCGCCAGGCGAATCCGCAGTTAGAACATTGCGCGATTCGCATTAACCCAAATCGCAGCGGTGAAGAGACGATATTGCGGATCTTGCGTGAAAGTATTGCCAGCATTTAATCGTTGTAAACGATATTTTTGAAAAGAATGCAGAAACAAATACGCCCTCGGGTAATCTCGAGGGCGTCAGGCAATTAAACCGGCGTTAGCCGATTTCTGTCAATGGCTTACTGTGCAGTCGGACCGCAACCGCCAATGATTTTAGAAATAGAAATAGCCGGGTGCAGCAGGTAGTCGTAAGAGCAGTTCTTATCACGGTTTTCAATATGACCAGTACATGCAGTTAACGTAGCCAGTACTGCGCCTACCAGTGCAACTTTAATAAATTTGTTCATTTACATTCCCTATGTATTATATATTAATTAACATTCATTGATTATATGAATATAAGCAGACTGCTCATTAAGAACGATACAGAAATATTCAATTAGCGTCAGTGAGCGATTGATTTAATTTTGTAAGTCGCTGTAACGGTGAAAATAACCCATTAGCAGACAATATTTATTAAGGGGTTATGTTTTTATCTGCTGAATATATAAAGAGAGTTGTAAACGAAAAAGGCCAGACTTCTCTGGCCCTGGTTAAATTAATGGTTAGAGAACCAGTTCAATTTATCGCGCAGGCCAACAACCCGACCAATAATAATTAGCGATGGACTGTTCATTTGCTGCGCCAGTTCGCCCAGCTGCGTGAGCGTACCGTCAATCACGCGCTGCGTGACTGCCGTTCCGTTTTCGACAATTGCCACCGGCATTTCACCAGGCATACCGTATTCAATCAGCTTTTGCTGAATAGTTGCAGCCTGATTCAGCCCCATATAAAACACCAGCGTCTGTTTTTCTGCCGCCAGGTTTTCCCAGTCCAGCTCGCCACCGGTTTTTAAGTGTCCAGTAATTAAGCGTACGCTCTGGGCATAATCGCGATGCGTGAGCGGAATACCCGAATAGGCAGAGCAACCAGAAGCTGCGGTAATACCCGGAACCACCGAGAATGGAATACCCGCGTTGCACAGTGTTTCCAGCTCTTCTCCGCCACGCCCGAAAATAAACGGATCGCCGCCTTTCAGACGCACCACGCGTTTACCTTTTTGCGCTTCCCGCAGCAGGATCTGGTTAATCTCTTCCTGCGGTACGCAGTGGTATCCCGCGCGTTTGCCGACGAAAACGCGATCAGCATCGCGGCGTACCAGATTCATAATATCGTCAGAAACCAGACGGTCGTAGACCACCACATCTGCCTGCTGAATTTGTTGCAGACCTTTCAGTGTCAGCAGTCCGGCATCGCCCGGACCTGCACCAACCAGCACCACTTCACCGCGATGGTCGAGCGGTTCGTTGATTAACTGTTCGGTGGTTTCAGTAATGGCTTTCTGATCGTTGTTGGCCAGCGACTGCGCCAGGCGGTCGTTAACGAATAATTTCTCCCAGAAACGGCGACGCTCACCCATCGTGGCGAACTGTTGTTTCACTCGCCCGCGTAATTGCCCGGCGTATTTCGCTACCTGGCCCAGATGTAACGGCAGCAGTGATTCGAGTTTTTCGCGCAACAGGCGCGCCAGAACCGGAGAGGTGCCGCCAGAGGAGACCGCTACCATGAGCGGCGAGCGGTCAATAATCGACGGCATAATAAAGCTGGCGGCTTTCGGCGCATCGACCACGTTACAGAAGATGCGACGAGCTTCAGCGGCTTCGCTGACGCGCTGGTTAAGCGCGTCATCATCTGTCGCTGCAATCGCCAGCCAGCAGGTGTCGAGAAGGCTTTCATCAAATGGCCCTTCGACGAGGGTTAACATGCCTGCATCTGCCCATGCGGTGAACTGTGGAATAAACGCTAATGCATTCACCGTTAAGCGAGCGCCTGCGTCTAACAGCAACCTTGCTTTGCGTTCCGCGACATCACCACCGCCGACAATCAGACAGTCGCGATCGCGTAATTGGCAAAATATAGGCAAATGATCCACGTAAAAACCCCTTAGTAATTAACCGGCAGCCGTTTCAGTTTGATTAAATTTGTCCGCAACCGGACGATTCGCTTTCGGCGTAGCATACCAATAACCCAATCCCATGAATACGGCACCCGATAAAGTATTACCCAGCGTCACCCACAGCAGGTTATGACCAATGCCCGCCAGCGTGTAGGCTTCGCTGTGGTTGCCGAACCAGGAGAGTGCGAACAGCGTCATGTTAGCGATGGAGTGCTCGTAGCCGGACGCGATAAATGCCAGCAAACACCACCAGATAGCGATAAATTTCGCCGCCCCTTCAGTGCGCAGCGCCATCCAGATTGCCAGGCAAACCAGCCAGTTACACAATGCACCTTTGAAGAACAGTACCATTGCCGGTGCAGTGGTTTTAGCCAGCGCAACGGAGTGAACGATGCTGGTATCTACCGGCAGCAGGCTACCGCCGCCCCAGCTATAAAGCATGGCAACGAAGACGGAACCGACCAGGTTACCCAGCCAGGTTTGCGGCAGGATTGCCCACATTTGCCCGTGGCTGATGGTGCCCGCTTTCACCCCAAAGGTGAGGAACATGGTGTGTCCGGTGAACAATTCAGAACCGGCGATAATCACCAGCGTTAAGGCGATACCAAAGGTCGCGCCCATCACCAGAGGACGTACGGACGGGTCGAGCAAATTACCGAGCGTGAAAATCAGGATGATCCCAAGACCCACATACGCGCCCGCCATCGCGGAGCTGACCCAAAAGCCGAGCGGGTTATTTGCCGACAGGCGTGCAATGCGCGCAGCGTTAGCCGCACACTTAGTAATAGTGTCTGTAAACATTTGATTATCCTTTAAAAAATAAAAACAAAAAATAAAACAAAAAGTTTAAAAAATGTCCTGCAATATACCGAAGGTTATTACAGGACCATGCAAAAAGGGGAGGCATTGCGCCTCCCGTTAAAATATTAACCGCGCAGCTGTACCACGCCGTCTTTCACTCGCGCGTCGTAATGCTTGACGGAAAACTGTTCGTCTTCCATGCACAAGCCGTCGCTTAAGCGAAAACGCTGCTTTTTCAGCGGACTGGCGACCCACAGCTCGCCCTGGTGTTCCGCAATCAACCCGCGTGACAGCACGCTGGACTCGAAGAACGGGTCGATGTTGCTGATCGCAAACACCTGATCGCTGTGATACGGGCGGAAAATTGCTACTTGTTCGTCACCTAACAGCGCGCAGACGCCGGTTTCAGGCAGGATGTCATCGATTTTGCAGATGTCTTTCCACTGGCTCATGCGTTGTCCTCCACCAGAGTTACCGGGATACGTTCATACGGCGTTGCCGGACGGTGCTGTTCGCGCTCTGGCACCATCTGCACGTTCGGGTCACGCTTGTCGCTGTTGATGAAGTGTTTGAAGCGAGTCTGCGCAGACGGCGTATTGACCGTTTCAGTCCATTCGCACACTACCGCTTCCCGCAGGCGCGCCATCTCTTCTTCCAGATGAGCGTTCAGCCCCAGTTTGTCGTCAATGATCACCGCTTTCAGGTAATCGATGCCACCTTCGAGGTTTTCTAACCACGGCGCGGTACGCGTCAGTTTGTCGGCAGTACGGATGTAGAACATCATGAAGCGGTCGAGATATTTGATCAGCGTTTCGCGATCGATATCCGCTGCCAGCAGATCCGCATGACGCGGTTTCATGCCGCCGTTACCGCAAACGTACAGGTTCCAGCCTTTTTCGGTGGCGATAATACCCACGTCTTTACCCTGAGCTTCTGAACATTCACGGGTACAGCCGGAGACACCGAACTTCATTTTGTGCGGCGTACGGATGCCTTTGTAACGGTTTTCCAGTTCCACGCCGAGGCCGACGCTGTCGCCAACACCGTAGCGGCACCAGGTGCTTCCCACGCAGGTTTTCGCCATACGCAGTGCTTTCGCATAGGCATGACCGGTTTCGAAGCCGGCTTCAATCAGTTGACGCCAGATCTCTGGCAGATCGTCTTTCTGTGCGCCAAACATCGCCAGGCGCTGAGAGCCGGTGATTTTGGTGTAGAGATTAAATTCACGCGCGATACGACCCACTGCCATCAGCCCTTCCGGGGTGATTTCACCGCCCGGAGAACGCGGGATCACCGAGTAGGTGCCGTCTTTCTGGATGTTCGCGAGGAAGTTGTCGTTAGAATCCTGCAGCGGAGTATGTTCCGGCTTCAGAATGTATTCGTTCCAGCAGGAGGCCAACAGCGAACCGACGGTCGGTTTACAAACTTCACAACCGTAACCTTTGCCGTGTTTCGCCAGCAGTTCTTCGAAGGTTTTAATGCCTTCAACGCGGATCAAATGGAACAGTTCCTGACGCGAATAAGCAAAGTGTTCACACAGGTTGTTGTTAACTTCGATACCCTGTTTCGCCAGTTCCGCGTTCAGTACCTGAGTGACCAGCGGAATACAACCGCCGCAGCCCGTACCGGCTTTGGTTTCGGCTTTCAGCGCCGCAACGGTGTGGCAGCCTTTGTTGATAGCAGCAATCAGGTCGCCTTTGGTGACGTCGAAGCAGGAGCAGATTTGCGCGCTGTCCGGCAGTTTATCAACACCGATAGACGGCTTACCGCTACCCGAGTGCGCTGGCAGGATCAGGGAATCCGGGTTTTCCGGCAGCTCGATAGCGTTCAGCACCAGTTGCAGCAGGTTGCCGTAGTCGCTGGTATCGCCCACCAGTACCGCACCGAGCAGGGTTTTGTTGTCTTCGCTGACAATCAGGCGTTTGTAGATCTCTTTGCTTTCGTCGAGGTAAACGTAGCTACGTGCGCCAGGCGTGCGACCGTGCGCATCACCAATACCGCCTACGTCTACGCCCAGCAGTTTCAGCTTGGCGCTAAGGTCTGCACCTTCAAAGGCGTTTTCGCTACCAAGAATATGGTCAACGGCGACCTGCGCCATTTTGTAGCCTGGTGCTACCAGACCAAATACACGGTTGTTCCAGCTTGCGCATTCACCGATGGCGTAGATATCCGGATCGGAAGTCTGGCAGGAATCATTTATGACGATACCCCCACGCGGAGCAACGTCCAGACCACACTGGGTTGCCAGCTTATCGCGCGGACGGATACCGGTAGAGAAGACGATAAAGTCGACTTCCAGTTCGCTGCCGTCGGCAAAACGCATGGTTTTACGCGCTTCAACACCTTCCTGCACAATCTCAAGAGTGTTTTTGCTGGTGTGAACGCGCACGCCCATACTTTCGATTTTGCGACGCAGCTGCTCGCCGCCCATCTGATCAAGCTGTTCCGCCATCAGCATAGGGGCAAATTCGATAACGTGGGTTTCAATGCCTAAGTTTTTCAGCGCGCCAGCAGCTTCCAGACCTAACAGGCCGCCACCAACAACGGCACCGCGCTTGCTGCGACGAGCGCAGGATTCAATGGCGTTGAGGTCTTCAATGGTGCGATAGACAAAGCAGTCCTGAGTATCAGAACCTTTAATTGGCGGGATCCACGGGTAGGAACCGGTCGCCATGATCAGCTTGTCATAAAAAACGGTACGTCCGGCGCTGGAGTGAATCACCTTCTCCTGACGGTTGATGGTGATAGCGCGTTCGCCGACCAGAACTTTGATGCCGTGTTTCTCGTAGAAGCCTTCGCGCACCAGCGACAGCTCTTCGGCGGTGTGGTGAGAGAAGTAAGACGAGAGGTGTACGCGGTCATAAGCGATGCGCGGTTCTTCACAGAAAACGGTAATATCAAAGTTGGCCGCATCAGATTTATCAAGAAGATCTTCGATAAAGCGATGGCCGACCATACCGTTACCGATAATTGCGAGTCTGACTTTGCTCATTTTTGCCTCGATTTCTTTTCTATTACCGCCTACCTTAACGATTCAGCAACCCCGCTTATTGATGTAAATCAAATTCACCTTTATATACTCCTTAAGGGGTATATTGCTGATTTGTATAAATTTTCTTAAGTCACGGAATTGTCTGATATTTCATGTTTGTGCAAAAAACAGACAAATTGAACGGATTTATAGAAATAGATGTACGTAGCAGAGTAAGAGAGGAAAAGGCCGGACGACGATAGTGCCGCCCGGCATGAACAATTAATGAGAGGTCAGGGTGTTATGCTGACGGTGACGGCTGACGAAACCTAACAGGAAGCACATCACAAAGACGACAGCGTACAGACCGTTTGCCGTCAGCAGCGCCGCCTGCGGACCACTATGTTCAACAATCGGGCCGGTAACCACAAAGGTCAACATAGTACCGATGGTCCCGCAGGTCAGGACAAAGTTAACCAGTTTTGGCGACGGTACTTTGGTCTGCTGTGAACCCAGGGTGATGATGGTGGTATAGATCGCGCTGGAGAAGAAGCCCAGGGCGAGAATTGACCACGCCATATGTGCCGGTGTTCCGGTGTTAAAGACGTACATCAGAATCGCAGCCAGACCAGCCAGTACGGTCAGAATGCGCTGCAAATCAAAGAAGCGAAGAATAAAGCTGAACGCCCACATGCCGACCATGTACGACATCCAGAAGTTACTTACCAGCGTGCCAGCGTCATTCAGGCTCATACCCAGACCTTTGGCATATTCTGGCACCCAGGAGATAAAACCTAACTGACCGAGGATGTAGCACAGCGCCGCAACAGAGAGAAACAGTACGCCGATCCCCCACTTTTCTTTCTCTACCGGAGCATCCGTTTTTGGCGCATGTTTGCCCAGCGCCGGGAACTCACAGCCGAAGGTCAGAATAAAAATAGCGACATATACCAGCCCGATGCAGGCATAAACCCAGTACCACTCAATGCTACGTGCCAGCAGAAACGCGGCGATCATTGGGAAAATCATCCCGGCCATACTGAAGAAGGAGTCGGTAAATAACAGGCGTGAACCGCGCTGACGTCCTTCATACATTTGTGTTACCAGGAATGTACCAATCGACATGGTGATGCCGCTGACCACCCCGAGAATGAACATCGCCGCCGAGAACAGCGCCAGGCTGTGGCTGAACATCAAACCGGCAACCGCCAGCACCATCAGGAGAAAGCCAAAACGTAACTGCGTTTTCAACGGGACGATTTCCATCAGCCAGGCGTTGAGGAAGATAGAGATTAAAATGCCGGCATTGAGGAAGGTGAAGGTGTTACTCATGCTGGAAACAGGCAGATTGAAATAATCGGCGATATTTCCCATCACCATCCCGGTGACAATAACCAACGCACCGGTCAGTGCGTAGGAAAGAAAGCTAATCCATGTGAGCTTGATGCGATTGCTGTTAGTCATGATTGGCCTGCGTTCAAAAATAAAATGGCATAGCGGGCTATGCCGCGAGCGGGCGATTTTAGGCGATTTTGTGATCTGATTAAATGTTTTATTGCAATCGGTTGCTAAATTGCATTTTAAGAGGTGATTTTGGTCACGGAATAAAAAGTTATCCTCAGGTTACATATATTTCAGATACGTAAAATTAGGTAAAGGGATGGCCTTGTTCTTGAAGGCTATTTAGAATCTCTTCACTTGCTTTTTTTCTGCTCTGTTTGTTAAGGAAATCTCATGTTCAAATCGACCCTGGCGGCGATGGCTGCTGTTTTCGCCCTTTCTGCTCTTTCTCCCGCAGCAATGGCAGCGAAAGGGGACCCGCACGTATTGTTGACAACCTCAGCTGGTAACATCGAACTGGAGCTGGATAAACAAAAAGCGCCAGTGTCTGTGCAAAACTTTGTCGATTATGTGAACAGTGGTTTTTATAACAACACGACCTTTCACCGCGTCATTCCTGGCTTTATGATTCAGGGCGGCGGTTTCACCGAGCAGATGCAGCAGAAAAAACCAAACCCGCCAATCAAAAATGAAGCTGATAACGGCCTGCGCAACACGCGTGGCACCATCGCGATGGCGCGTACCGCTGACAAAGACAGCGCCACCAGCCAGTTCTTTATCAACGTTGCCGATAACGCCTTCCTTGACCACGGTCAGCGTGATTTCGGTTACGCGGTATTTGGTAAAGTGGTGAAAGGCATGGACGTTGCCGATAAGATTTCCCAGGTGCCGACTCATGACGTTGGTCCGTACCAGAATGTGCCGTCAAAACCGGTAGTTATCCTTTCCGCTAAAGTCCTGCCGTAATGATTTCTCGCGCGGGCAATCTTGCCCGCGCTTCTGCTCTCCCGGCGTAACCCGGATTTGCCGCTTATACTTGTGGCAAATGGACACGTTCAGGGAGGCATCAAGTGAAGAAACTCACCGATAAGCAAAAGTCCCGTCTCTGGGAGCTTCAGCGTAATCGTAATTTCCAGGCCAGTCGCCGTCTTGAAGGCGTCGAGATGCCTTTAGTCACTCTTACTGCCGCAGAGGCTTTAGCGCGTCTTGAAGCGCTGAGGAGGCACTATGAGCGATAAATTCGGCGAAGGGCGCGATCCGTATCTTTATCCAGGCCTTGATATCATGCGTAACCGGCTGAACATCCGCCAGCAGCAGCGGCTGGAACAGGCCGCTTACGAAATGACGGCGCTGCGTGCTGCGACCATTGAACTTGGCCCGTTGGTTCGGGGTTTACCGCATTTGCGCACTATCCATCGCCAGCTGTATCAGGATATTTTCGACTGGGCGGGGCAACTGCGCGAAGTCGATATTTATCAGGGCGATACGCCGTTCTGCCACTTTGCTTATATCGAAAAAGAGGGCAATGCCCTGATGCAGGATCTGGAGGAAGAAGGTTATCTGGTTGGCCTGGAGAAAGCGAAGTTCGTCGAGCGGCTGGCGCATTACTATTGTGAAATCAACGTGCTGCATCCCTTCCGGGTGGGAAGTGGTTTGGCACAGCGGATCTTCTTCGAGCAACTGGCGATTCATGCCGGATATCAACTGAGCTGGCAGGGTATCGAAAAAGAGGCCTGGAATCAGGCAAATCAGAATGGGGCAATGGGGGATCTCACCGCGCTGCAGATGATATTTAGCAAAGTGGTAAGCGAAGCCGGGGAATCTGAGTAAAATAGCGCGGTTCTTTCGTACCGGAGCCGCCATGATCCTGCTTATTGATAACTACGATTCTTTTACCTGGAACCTCTACCAGTACTTTTGTGAACTGGGGGCGGATGTGTTGGTTAAGCGCAACGATGCGTTGACGTTGGCGGATATCGACGCCCTTAAACCACAAAAAATTGTCATCTCACCCGGCCCCTGTACGCCAGATGAAGCCGGGATCTCCCTTGACGTTATTCGTCACTATGCCGGACGCTTGCCGATTCTTGGCGTCTGCCTCGGTCATCAGGCAATGGCGCAGGCATTTGGCGGCAAAGTTGTGCGCGCCGCAAAGGTCATGCACGGCAAAACCTCGCCGATTACACATAATGGTGTGGGCGTATTTAAGGGGCTGGCAAATCCACTCACCGTGACACGCTACCATTCGCTGGTGGTGGAACCTGACTCATTACCGGAGTGCTTTGAAGTGACGGCCTGGAGCGAAACCCGCGAGATTATGGGGATTCGCCATCGCCAGTGGGATCTGGAAGGTGTGCAATTCCATCCAGAAAGTATTCTTAGCGAACAAGGACATCAACTGCTGGCTAATTTTCTGCATCGCTGATTTCTGATTGCCATTCAGTGATTTTTTATGCATATTTTGTGATTATAATTTCATATTTATTTATGCGTAACAGGGTGATCATGAGATGGCAATTGAACAAACAGCAATTACACGCGCGACTTTCGATGAAGTGATTCTGCCGATTTATGCTCCGGCAGAGTTTATTCCGGTAAAAGGTCAGGGCAGCCGAATCTGGGATCAACAGGGCAAGGAGTATGTCGATTTCGCGGGTGGCATTGCAGTTACGGCGTTGGGCCATTGCCATCCTGCGCTGGTGAACGCGTTAAAAACCCAGGGCGAAACTCTGTGGCATATTAGTAACGTTTTCACCAATGAGCCGGCGCTGCGTCTTGGCCGTAAACTGATTGAGGCAACGTTTGCCGAACGCGTGGTGTTTATGAACTCCGGCACGGAAGCTAACGAAACCGCCTTTAAACTGGCACGCCATTACGCCTGTGTGCGTCATAGCCCGTTCAAAACCAAAATTATTGCCTTCCATAACGCTTTTCATGGTCGTTCGCTGTTTACCGTCTCGGTGGGCGGGCAGCCAAAATATTCCGACGGCTTTGGGCCAAAACCGGCAGACATCATCCACGTGCCTTTTAACGATCTTCACGCAGTAAAAGCCGTGATGGATGACCATACCTGTGCGGTGGTGGTTGAGCCGATTCAGGGCGAGGGCGGCGTGACGGCAGCGACGCCAGAGTTTTTGCAGGGCTTGCGCGAGCTGTGTGATCAGCATCAGGCATTATTGGTGTTTGATGAAGTGCAGTGCGGGATGGGGCGGACCGGCGATCTGTTTGCTTATATGCACTACGGCGTGACGCCGGATATTCTGACCTCTGCGAAAGCGCTAGGCGGCGGCTTCCCGGTTAGCGCCATGCTGACCACGGCGGAGATTGCTTCCGCGTTTCATCCTGGTTCTCACGGTTCCACCTACGGCGGTAATCCTCTGGCCTGTGCAGTAGCGGGCGCAGCGTTTGATATCATCAATACCCCTGAAGTGCTGGAAGGTATTCAAGCGAAACGCCAGCATTTTGTTGACCATTTGCAGAAGATCGATCAGCAGTACGATGTGTTTAGCGATATTCGCGGTATGGGGCTGTTGATTGGCGCAGAGCTGAAACCACAGTACAAAGGTCGGGCGCGTGATTTCCTGTATGCGGGTGCAGAGGAAGGCGTAATGGTGCTGAATGCCGGGCCTGATGTGATGCGTTTTGCGCCGTCGCTGGTGGTGGAAGATGCGGATATCGATGAAGGGATGCATCGTTTCGCCCACGCGGTGGCGAAGGTGGTTGGGGCGTAAATAAGACGCATCAGGCAAAAGATGTCGGATGCGGCGTGAACACCTCATCCGATGGTTTAGCCTGTATTACGCCTTCGAATCCCGCAACTTGCGACTCAGCCAAATCCCGTGATGCGGTCGCTGCCGCCATGCCATCGACGAAATGGTGTGCATGGTGTTCAGATGACCAATAACCCGTTGTAAATGCTGCTCCAGCGTACCTGCCGCGCCTTCGTGCGGCTGCATCTCCGGCGCATCCATGATATTGGCATCGCCAGAACTACCCGGTTCGTCATACTCCAGTCGCTGCTGACAACGCTGAATGGCGATTTCACAAGACTGTAAATACTCTTGTGCCAGTTCCGGTGGCAATGCCCGGTGTTCCCGCGCCAGCGTGGTCATGGCATTAATATGCTCAACAATAAACTGGCTGTGCGTTACCCACAGTTTCATATCTGCCAGATAATGGCTGTTAAACGCCGGTTCCTGCATCGCCTGATTCAATGAGTTATACAGAGTGTTATGCGCCTGATTTACCCGCATTCGCTGCCAGGCCAGTGGCGTAGGTTGCGGGTCCTCGCTCAGAATCAAGCGAATCGCGTCCTGATAGGCTTCTAAAGCGTCATGGGCGTTCTTACGCAATAACCCGCTCTGCCACTGCGGCCACAGCCAGACAGTACCGCCGAAAGCAATTAAACAACCAATAATGGTATCGATAAGACGCGGAAGGATGTACTGCTCACCGTTCAGCCACAACAGTTGCAGGGTATACACTGCGGTAATAGTAAAACCGACCGTCGCCCAGCCGTAGTTTTTGCGCAATATCAGGTAGCTGGCGAGGGTGGTAATCAGCATCAAGGTCAGGGTGTAACCTTCGGGAATTTTAAAGTGTAGCGTCACGCCTGCAATGATTAACCCGACCACGGTTCCCACGGAGCGATTTACAATCCTCAGACGGGTTGCGCCATAGCCATTTTGCGTCACCAGCAATACTGTCATCAGGATCCAGTACGACTTCGGCAGATGAAGCGCGGTGCCCATCAGGCTGGCAACGCTTAACATCACACTGAGTCGTCCGGCATTGCGTAGCGCTGGAGACTTTAGTGACAGATAACTTTTCAGCGCCGGAAGTAATGGCATTCGCCGCTGTTTATCGGCCAGTAAGTCACGGGCATAGAGCGGTTTTTGGGTGCGCAGCACACGAGCAATGCGGCTGAAATGCCAGTAGCAGAATTGCCCAACCGGATTATCCGGGTGTTGGCGGGCGATTTTTTCCAGTGCGCCAATTTGCTTTTCCATCGTAAAACGCGTTGGCAGGCGATGGTAAAGAATGTCATCAGCCAGCACGCGCAGGCGAGCGGCGACGGTTTGCGCATTCCAGCGGATAACTTCTTCCGCATGGCTACGCTCGACCAGCTTTTGCACCTCTTCCGGCTGATGCAAACTGACCGAAATATGTTCCTGCAAATCCAGCGCCTCCTGGAAAATACGCAGCATCCGCTTGTAATCGGTATTATTTTGCGCGGAAAGCATATGCATTTGCTGATAGCACTGGGTAATTAGATCGACCGCTTTTTGCTGGCGCACCAGCAGCGGCGGCAGCGCTTTATCAGGGTCGGTGTGCTGGGTAAGCAGGCTGTATTTGGCTTCACAGTAATCTGCCAGTTCACGGTACAGCAGACTTAGTGACTCGCGTAGCGGTTGTTCGCGCCAGATCCAGAACCAAAACCAGTTAAACAATCCGTACCACAAAGTGCCCAGCGCATAGATGAGCAACGGTTCCCAGACCGGCATGTATCCCGCCAGACTGAGGGTAAAAATGGCAGCGAGCAGCGATGCGGGAAGCAATTTTGCGTGCAATGGCCCCAGTTCAGCAGTGACGCCAAGTACCAGCGTTAATCCGGTCAGCAAAAAGGGCAGGGGAACATCTTTTGCCAGTAGCACCTGTGTCAGCAAGCTACAGGTGGCAAACAGCGACGCACCAATGATTAAGCGTTTGAAAAAACGTTTATGAGGCGTATCAAGGCCCGCAATATTGCAACAGGCAGGAACGAGGGAGAAGAGCAGGCCGAATCGTAATTCGCCAAGCATTAACCCAACGGCCACGGGCAAACATAGCACCAGCGTTTGTCGAAGTGCATAGTTGATATCGGGGTGATAAATCAGTCTGCGCCACATCGGGGGAAACAAAATGGCGCGCTACCAGGTAACGCGCCACTCTGACGGGATTAACGAGTGCCGTAAACGACGATGGTTTTACCGTGTGCGGAGATCAGGTTCTGATCTTCCAGCATCTTCAGAATGCGTCCCACGGTTTCACGAGAACAGCCGACAATCTGACCGATTTCCTGACGGGTAATTTTGATTTGCATACCGTCCGGGTGAGTCATAGCATCCGGTTGTTTTGCCAGATTCAGCAGAGTCTGTGCAATGCGGCCCGTCACGTCGAGGAACGCCAGGTTGCCCACTTTCTCTGAAGTGACTTGCAGACGACGCGCCATCTGTGCAGACAGACGCATCAGAATGTCCGGGTTTACCTGAATCAATTGGCGAAATTTTTTGTACGAAATTTCAGCCACTTCACAGGCGGTTTTCGCACGTACCCATGCGCTACGTTCCTGGCCCTCTTCAAACAGGCCCAGTTCGCCAATAAAATCACCCTGATTCAGATAGGAGAGGATCATTTCTTTACCCTCTTCGTCTTTGATCAGCACTGCCACAGAGCCTTTAACGATGTAGTACAGCGTTTCCGCTTTTTCACCCTGGTGAATAAGCGTGCTCTTGGATGGGTACTTATGAATGTGGCAATGAGACAAGAACCATTCGAGAGTCGGGTCTGTTTGCGGTTTGCCAAGCACCATGCGCGGTTATCCTCTGTTATAAGCTTTCTCCAGAGCCAGATAACGCCGCTGTCTCTGGATTGCCGAAATATGCTTCCCGCTACCTGGGAAGGGGCTATCAACTGTACTGCACGGTAATGTGGCGTCCTTTGCATACATGCAGTACATCAATATATTACTGTAGCATCCTGACTGTTTTAGCATAGCTTTCGCTTTGTGTCTCCTGGTGTCTCGCTTCAGCATGACCCAGGTCGCCTTCCGTTGCGCGATTTGGTTAGTACGCGTACTCTGTCAGGAAAATTGACGCAGTGGAGTAGCAAAAATGCAAGCGCGAGTGAAGTGGGTCGAAGGGTTAACTTTTCTGGGCGAATCCGCCTCTGGTCACCAGATTTTAATGGACGGCAACTCAGGCGATAAAGCACCAAGCCCGATGGAAATGGTGTTGATGGCAGCGGGTGGTTGCAGTGCCATCGATGTGGTTTCTATCCTGCAAAAAGGGCGTCAGGATGTGGTCGATTGTGAAGTAAAATTGACCTCTGAACGCCGCGAAGAGGCACCACGCCTGTTTACGCACATTAATCTGCATTTTATCGTTACCGGTCGCGACCTGAAAGACGCAGCGGTTGCACGTGCGGTTGATCTCTCTGCCGAGAAATATTGTTCAGTGGCGCTGATGCTGGAAAAAGCGGTGAATATTACTCACTCGTATGAAGTGGTTGCCGCGTGATTTAACTATCCCGTTGTGAAGCCGGATAGTATTTTATCCGGCGTAATAGCAGCGTTACTCGATTTTCTTTCCTTCCATCAATCGTTGCACCAGCGGCAGCATAATTAATTCCATTGCCAGACCCATTTTGCCGCCAGGCACCACTAACGTATTGATGTGGGAAATGAATGAGCCTTGCAACATCGCCAGCAGCCAGGGGAAATCGATCCCTTCCAGATTACGAAAATGGATCACCACAAAGCTTTCATCCAGCGACGGGATACCTTTTGCCGCGAACGGATTTGAGGTGTCGACGGTGGGAACGCGCTGGAAATTAAGATGGGTGCGGGAAAACTGCGGTGTGATGTAGTTGATATAGTCTTCCATTGAACGCACTACCGAGTCCATCACTGCTTCTCGTGAGTGCCCGCGCTCGCTGGTGTCGCGGATCAGTTTTTGAATCCACTCAAGGTTAACGATAGGCACCACGCCGACCAGTAAGTCCACATGCTGCGCAACGTTATGCTGTGGCGTGACTACGCCGCCGTGTAAACCTTCATAAAACAGTACATCAGTGGGTTCCGGTAAAGATTGCCAGGGGGTGAATGTCCCCGGTACCTGATTCCACGGTACGGCTTCGTCGTAGGTATGCAGATATTTGCGAGATTTCCCTTTGCCGCTCTGACCGTATTCAATGAAGGTTTGTTCCAGCAGGCCGAAGTCGTTCGCTTCGGGGCCGAAGTAGCTGATATGCCGCCCGGCGTCGCGCGCTTTGCGGATCGCCATGTCCATTTCCGGGCGGGTATAACGGTGAAAACTGTCGCCTTCCACCTCGGCTGCATGCAGATTTAACTGCGCGAATATTTTACGAAACGCGAGGCTGGTGGTGGTGGTCCCCGCGCCGCTGGATCCTGTTACCGCAATGACCGGATGTTTGGCAGACATAGTAACTCCATGACTTAGCTATCATTATTATCTCGTCCGCCGACGGTTGCAGGTTATTCGCGAAACTGACTGCGCGGCATGATATTGACCGTTTCGTGCAGCTCCGACCATACCAGCACCGCTTCTCCGCACTGTAGCTGGCGTTTGACGTCGGCGACTTTCTGTTCAAGTGTACGCTCATGTTCACCATAATCGGTGCCTTCACGTAACACAAAGCTTTCAATTAAATTTTCCAGCGTTTCGGGGGAGAGGTCTTGCCACGGAATCAACATGATTTCGCCTCCAGATACGTTGTTAACCAGTCAGGAATGCGTGACTCCAGCCACATTTGCGGATGAAGTAATGTACCGCCAATAAAGCCAACATGACCGCCATGTTCAGTCAGCTGATACTCCACCTGCGGGGGGAGACTTTCCGGTTTCGGGATCACCTGATGATCCATAAACGGATCGTCTTTGGCGTGAATAATCAGTGTCGGTTTGGCTATCCGATTGAGCATCGGCATGGCGCTACACTGACGATAATAGTCGATAGCGTCAGCGTAGCCGTGAATTCTGGCGGTGATGAGATCGTCAAATTCACGGATGCGACGTACCGATTTTAACTGCGTGAGATTAATCGGCAGTGTTCCGGGGTAGGCTGCCAGCTTGCGCGCGGCATTGGCTTTTAACAGGTTCAGCAAGTAACGCTGATAAATGCGGGAAAAGCCCTTTTCCATATGGTAACTACAGGCCTCCAGCATAAACGGCGCAGAGACAATCACTGCCGCATCAATCGGGAGATCATTGCCTTCTTTTGCCAGCAAACAGGCCAGCATATTACCGCCGAGCGAATAGCCGACGGCAGCCGTTGGCGCATGACCAAACTCGCGTTGCAGCCAGCGTAAAAACCAACTGGCGTCTTCGGTTTCGCCCGAATGGTAAATGCGGTGCATACGGTTTGGTTCACCGCTGCATCCGCGAAAATGCATCACCACGCCCAGCCAGCCGCGCTTTTGCGCCGCCTCAACCAGACCGTGAGCGTAAGGGCTATTGAGACTGCCTTCCAGCCCGTGAAATACCACTAAACGCGGTTTATGCCGCGCCTGTGCAGGATCTTCACTCCACGCGAGATCGACAAAATCGCCGTCGGGCAACTCCAGCCGCTGCCAGTACGGGGTGAATTTCACCTTGCGACGGAACAGACGCGGCAGCATGGTTTGTAGATGACAATTGCTAAAGCCGCGCATAGGGGTGAATTCAGCACTGCTGCTAAATTCATTGGCATCGGTCGTTGTTATCTGCGCCATCAGTTGCTTTGGCCTTCCAGCAGCATCTGCTCAAGCTGCTCCTGGGCTTCCAGCCATGCCATTTCGCACTCTTCCAGGCCGGATTTGGCGCTGGCTTGCTGTTGCAGGCAGGCGGTCAACTCCGCTTTACGGTTTTGATCGTACAGTTCGCTGTCGCCGAGTTTCTCTTCCGCCTGCGCCAGTTGCGCGTTCAGCTTCTCCATCTCTTTTTCCAGACGGGCAATCTCTTTACGCAGTGGCTGGGTTTGCGCACGCAGCTCCGCTTCCCGACGCTTCTGATCTTTACGTGCCTGGGCGCTGTTCGCGTTCTCTTTTGGCGCTTCGTCGGTCTGGTTTTCCTGCTTTTGTACGTCGCTCAACCACTGTTGATAATCTTCCAGATCGCCGTCGAACGGTTCGACTTTACGATCGTGAACCAGGTAGAGATCGTCAGTGGTGGAACGCAGCAAATGACGGTCGTGCGAGACGACAACCAGCGCGCCTTCGAACTCGATTAATGCTTCGGTGAGTGCCTGACGCATGTCGAGGTCAAGGTGGTTGGTCGGTTCGTCGAGCAGCAGCAGATTCGGACGCTGCCAGACAATTAATGCCAGCACCAGGCGGGCTTTTTCCCCACCGGAGAAGCGGCGCGTTTCTTCGGTTACTTTATCGCCCTGGAAACCAAAGCCGCCGAGGTAGTCACGCAGTTTTTGTTCCAGCTCCTGCGGCGCTAAACGTGCCAGATGTTGAAGAGGCGATTCGTCGGCGCGCAGGTATTCCAGTTGATGCTGGGCGAAGTAGCCGAGCTTGATCCCTTTCGCCAGACCAATTTCACCGCTGACTGGCGCAAGTTCGCCGGCTAACAGTTTGATTAATGTCGATTTACCCGCGCCGTTGCGGCCTAACAGACCAATGCGCGAGCCGGGGACCAGATTCAGTTTAATCGAGTCGAGAATAATGCGATCACCATAGCCTGCGCTGACTTTTTCCATCTTTAATAACGGATTAGGCAGGCTTTCCGGCGCGCGGAAGCTAAAGCGGAACGGGTTGTCGACGTGCGCGGGGGCAATCAGCTCCATACGCTCGAGCATCTTGATGCGGCTCTGGGCCTGCTTCGCTTTGGTGGCTTTGGCACGGAAACGGTCGATATAACTTTGCAAATGCGCCACGCGTTCCTGCTGGCTTTCATACATCGCTTGTTGCTGCGCCAGACGGGTGGCGCGCTGTACTTCAAACGAACTGTAGTTGCCGGTGTACTCGAACATGCTTTGTTGTTCGATATGAATAATTTTATCAACGATCGGATCGAGGAAATCGCGATCGTGAGAGATCAGGATCAGCGTGCCCTGATAGCTCTTCAGCCATTTTTCCAGCCAGATAACGGCATCGAGATCGAGGTGGTTAGTCGGTTCGTCGAGCAGCAGCAAGTCTGAACGGCAAATCAGCGCCTGGGCAAGGTTAAGACGCATACGCCAGCCACCGGAGAAATCACTTACCGGGCGCTCCAGTTGTTCATTGCTGAAACCGAGGCCGTGCAGCAGGCTGGCGGCACGGGAGCGAATACTCCATGCGTCAATAGCATCCAGCTTGCCATGAATGGTCGCAATGGCGTGCCCGTCGTTACGTTCGTTGGCGTCGTGTAGCTGCGCTTCCAGTTGACGATATTCACGGTCGCCGTCAATGACATATTCCAGCGCCGCTTGCGGTAACGCCGGTGTTTCCTGATTCACCCACGCCAGTTGCCAGCTTCCCGGAAAGGTGTAGCTGCCGCCGTCGGCGCTGATTTCATTTTTCAGCAATGCCAGCAGGGTAGATTTACCACAGCCGTTTTTACCCACCAGGCCGACTTTCTGCCCAGGGTTGATGGTGGCGGTGGCATTATCCAGCAGGACGCGCACGCCGCGACGAATTTGTAACGAGGAAAAAACAATCATAAGGCGCCGTATGTTCAGACTATGTTAACTTATCATTATGATAATGTAATGTATGGGCGAGCTGCCGCACCGGGCGCAATGGTAGCCCAAAACAGCGACTATACACAAAAACCATACCGGGAGGGGGATGATGTCTCAGCCAGCGAAAGTTTTGCTGCTGTATGCCCATCCGGAATCTCAGGACTCGGTGGCAAACCGGGTTCTGCTTAAACCGGCCACGCAGCTCAGCAATGTTACCGTGCACGACCTTTACGCGCACTATCCCGACTTTTTTATTGATATCCCTCGTGAGCAGGCATTACTGCGCGAGCACGAGGTGATTGTCTTTCAGCATCCTCTTTATACCTATAGCTGCCCGGCGCTACTGAAAGAGTGGCTGGACCGGGTATTAAGCCGTGGTTTTGCCAGCGGACCGGGGGGAAACCAACTGGCGGGAAAGTACTGGCGTAGCGTGATTACCACCGGGGAGCCGGAAAGTGCTTACCGTTATGACGCGTTGAATCGCTACCCGATGAGCGATGTTCTGCGCCCCTTTGAACTGGCGGCGGGCATGTGCCGGATGCATTGGTTAAGCCCCATCATTATTTACTGGGCGAGACGGCAAAGCGCACAGGAGCTGGCGAGCCACGCCAGAGCCTACGGTGACTGGCTGGCAAATCCGCTGTCTCCAGGAGGCCGCTGATGGAAGGTTCTGATTTTTTACTCGCAGGAGTGCTGTTTCTCTTCGCGGCGGTGGCTGCGGTGCCGCTGGCATCGCGGCTGGGTATTGGTGCAGTGTTGGGATATTTGCTGGCGGGGATTGCGATTGGCCCGTGGGGGCTGGGGTTTATTAGCGACGTCGATGAGATCCTCCACTTTTCGGAACTCGGCGTGGTATTCCTGATGTTTATCATCGGCCTTGAGTTGAATCCCTCCAAGCTTTGGCAACTGCGGCGTTCGATTTTTGGCGTAGGCGCGGCACAGGTGCTGTTAAGCGCGGCGTTGCTGGCAGGATTATTGATGCTGACCCATTTCTCATGGCAGGCGGCGGTGGTCGGTGGCATTGGCCTTGCGATGTCTTCAACTGCAATGGCGTTGCAATTGATGCGTGAGAAAGGGATGAATCGCAGCGAATCCGGCCAGTTAGGTTTCTCGGTACTGCTGTTTCAGGATCTGGCGGTGATCCCGGCACTGGCGTTAGTGCCGTTGTTGGCGGGTTCGGCAGACGAACATTTCGACTGGATGAAGATCGGCATGAAGGTGCTGGCGTTTGTCGGCATGCTGATTGGCGGGCGCTATTTACTGCGTCCGGTATTCCGTTTTATTGCAGCTTCTGGCGTGCGGGAAGTGTTCACCGCTGCGACGCTGCTGCTGGTGTTGGGTTCCGCATTGTTTATGGATGCGCTGGGGTTGTCGATGGCGCTCGGTACGTTTATTGCGGGTGTGCTACTGGCGGAAAGTGAATATCGCCATGAACTGGAAACGGCTATCGATCCCTTCAAAGGCTTGCTGCTCGGTTTGTTCTTTATCTCTGTCGGCATGTCGCTCAACCTCGGGGTGCTTTATACCCATCTGTTGTGGGTAGTGATAAGTGTGGTTGTGCTGGTGGCGGTGAAAATTCTCGTGCTGTATCTGCTGGCGCGATTGTATGGCGTGCGCAGTTCTGAGCGGATGCAGTTTGCTGGCGTGTTGAGTCAGGGCGGTGAGTTTGCCTTTGTCCTCTTTTCTACCGCTTCTTCACAACGCTTATTCCAGGGCGACCAGATGGCGCTGTTGCTGGTGACGGTGACGCTTTCCATGATGACCACGCCGCTGCTGATGAAGCTGGTCGATAAATGGCTATCCCGCCAGTTTAACGGACCGGAAGAAGAAGACGAAAAACCATGGGTCAACGATGATAAACCGCAGGTCATTGTCGTGGGCTTTGGGCGTTTTGGTCAGGTGATTGGTCGTTTGCTGATGGCAAATAAAATGCGCATTACTGTACTGGAGCGGGATATCAGTGCCGTTAACCTGATGCGCAAATATGGCTACAAAGTTTATTACGGCGACGCCACGCAGGTAGATCTTTTACGTTCTGCGGGTGCAGAGGCCGCTGAGTCTATCGTCATTACCTGTAACGAGCCGGAAGACACTATGAAGCTGGTGGAAATATGCCAGCAGCACTTTCCGCATTTGCATATTCTTGCGCGAGCGCGCGGACGTGTGGAAGCGCATGAGTTATTACAGGCAGGGGTGACGCAGTTTTCCCGTGAAACATTCTCCAGTGCGTTAGAGCTGGGGCGCAAGACGCTGGTCACGCTTGGCATGCATCCGCATCAGGCGCAGCGCGCGCAACTGCATTTTCGCCGCCTGGATATGCGAATGCTGCGGGAGTTAATCCCGATGCATGCTGATACCGTACAAATTTCTCGCGCCAGGGAAGCCCGACGTGAACTGGAAGAGATTTTCCAGCGTGAAATGCAACAAGAACGACGCCAGCTGGACGGCTGGGATGAATTTGAGTAGAGGGTAAAGATGGCAATCCGAAAACGTTTTATTGCGGGCGCAAAATGCCCGGCCTGTCAGGCACAGGATTCAATGGCGATGTGGCGCGAAAATAATATTGATATCGTTGAATGTGTTAAGTGTGGACATCAGATGCGAGAAGCAGACAAAGAAGCCCGCGATCACGTCCGCAAAGATGAGCAAGTGATTGGGATTTTTCATCCGGACTAGCGATATGCGCCGAGTTTTTTTAAGCTAGTGAGTACACGGCTGCAGAATTCCGCTACAATCTGCGCCACTATTCTTCCCATGCTCAGGAGATATCATGAAAGTAGCAAAAGACCTGGTGGTCAGCCTGGCCTATCAGGTACGTACAGAAGACGGTGTGTTGGTTGATGAGTCTCCGGTGAGTGCGCCGCTGGACTACCTGCATGGTCACGGTTCCCTGATCTCTGGCCTGGAAACAGCGCTGGAAGGTCATGAAGTTGGCGACAAATTTGATGTCGCTGTTGGCGCGAACGACGCTTACGGTCAGTACGACGAAAACCTGGTGCAGCGCGTTCCTAAAGACGTATTTATGGGCGTTGATGAACTGCAGGTAGGTATGCGTTTCCTGGCTGAAACCGACCAGGGTCCGGTACCGGTTGAAATCACTGCGGTTGAAGACGATCACGTAGTGGTTGATGGTAACCACATGCTGGCTGGTCAGAACCTGAAATTCAACGTTGAAGTTGTGGCGATTCGCGAAGCGACCGAAGAAGAACTGGCTCATGGTCACGTTCACGGCGCGCACGATCACCACCACGATCACGACCACGACGGTTGCTGCGGTGGTCATGGCCACGATCACGGTCATGAACACGGTGGCGAAGGCTGCTGTGGCGGTAAAGGCAACGGCGGTTGCGGTTGCCACTAATATCGAAAAGGTGACAAAAAAGCGGGGAATCCCCGCTTTTTTTACGCCTCAATAATGTGGCGGAGGCGTTTCTTCAGCCTGCGACGCGATGTTCGACGGCTGGCTGGCTTTTAACTTCTCGGTCAGCAGACGCAGATGATCGCGCAGTTTCGCCATCTCCATTTCATGAGCGGTCACCGTGACGTTCAGTTCTTCAATGGTGATTTCCTGAAAAGCCAGTCGGCTCTCCAGCTCTGCCAGGCGTGCTTCCAATGATAAATCCTGCATGATTCACCTCTTTTGTCGAATGGTCGCCGCGGATTCTACTTAACTTTGCTGCCCGAGACAGCACTCATTTCGCGGTCATCGAAACTAATTTAAACAAAAAGAGTCTGAAAATAGATGATAATAGGGCGTGTCTGTATGTAGATTTGTTCGACAACGCTTTATAGTACCCTTCTGATAATAGTTAACCTTGGGGTGAGATGCCCCGATCCTGGAGATATGGATGAAATCACTGTTTAAAGTAACGCTGCTGGCGACCACAATGGCCGTTGCCCTGCATGCACCAATCACTTTTGCTGCTGAAGCTGCAAAACCTGCTACAACTGCTGACAGCAAAGCAGCGTTCAAAAATGACGATCAGAAATCAGCTTATGCACTGGGTGCTTCGCTGGGTCGTTACATGGAAAACTCTCTTAAAGAACAAGAAAAACTGGGCATCAAACTGGATAAAGATCAGCTGATCGCTGGTGTTCAGGATGCATTTGCTGATAAGAGCAAACTTTCCGACCAAGAGATCGAACAGACTCTGCAAGCATTCGAAGCTCGCGTGAAGTCTTCTGCTCAGGCGAAGATGGAAAAAGACGCGGCTGATAACGAAGCAAAAGGTAAAGAGTACCGCGAGAAATTTGCCAAAGAGAAAGGTGTGAAAACCTCTTCCACTGGTCTGGTTTATCAGGTAGTAGAAGCCGGTAAAGGCGAAGCCCCGAAAGACAGCGATACTGTTGTAGTGAACTACAAAGGTACGCTGATCGACGGTAAAGAGTTCGACAACTCTTACACCCGTGGTGAACCGCTCTCTTTCCGTCTGGACGGTGTTATCCCGGGTTGGACAGAAGGTCTGAAGAACATCAAGAAAGGCGGTAAGATCAAACTGGTTATTCCACCAGAACTGGCTTACGGCAAAGCGGGTGTTCCGGGGATCCCACCGAATTCTACCCTGGTGTTTGACGTAGAGCTGCTGGATGTGAAACCAGCGCCGAAGGCTGATGCAAAGCCGGAAGCTGATGCGAAAGCCGCAGACTCTGCTAAAAAATAAGCACTAAGAACCGCCGCCTGACCAGGCGGCGGTTTTTTTATTACAGGCCGGATATAATTAGTGCTGGAAAGCGGAACCTCCGCTGTATTAATTTAGTTACCCGCATCATTAATGAGCCTGCCCTGAAAAGTTAACGACAGGCTCCTGAAAAGGAGTGTTTTTTTTCATGTCCAGGTCGCTTTTAACCAACGAAACCAGTGAGTTGGATTTACTGGATCAACGTCCTTTTGACCAGACCGATTTTGATATTCTGAAATCCTACGAAGCGGTGGTGGACGGGTTAGCGATGCTTATTGGCTCCCACTGTGAAATCGTTTTGCACTCTTTGCAGGATCTAAAATGTTCAGCCATTCGCATTGCTAACGGTGAACATACAGGCCGGAAGATTGGTTCGCCAATTACTGACCTGGCGCTACGTATGCTGCACGATATGACGGGAGCGGATAGCAGCGTTTCTAAATGCTACTTTACTCGCGCCAAAAGCGGCGTATTAATGAAGTCCCTGACTATCGCGATTCGTAACCGCGAACAGCGTGTAATTGGTCTGCTGTGCATCAATATGAATCTTGATGTTCCCTTCTCGCAGATTATGAGCACTTTTGTGCCGCCGGAAACTCCGGATGTCGGTTCAAGCGTCAACTTTGCCTCTTCTGTTGAAGATCTGGTTACCCAAACGCTGGAGTTTACCATCGAAGAAGTGAATGCCGATCGCAATGTTTCTAATAACGCCAAAAATCGTCAGATCGTGCTAAATCTCTACGAGAAAGGGATCTTCGATATTAAAGACGCGATCAACCAGGTTGCTGACCGCCTGAACATCTCCAAACACACTGTCTATCTCTACATCCGCCAGTTCAAGAGCGGTGATTTCCAGGGGCAAGATAAGTAATGCGTTTTGCCATCGTGGTGACCGGGCCAGCATACGGTACGCAACAGGCGAGTAGTGCTTTTCAGTTTGCGCAGGCGCTAATAGCAGAAGGCCATGAGTTAAGCAGCGTTTTTTTCTATCGGGAAGGGGTCTATAACGCTAACCAATTGACCTCACCGGCAAGCGACGAATTTGACCTTGTGCGCAGCTGGCAACAGTTGAATATGCAACATGGTGTGGCGCTGAATATCTGCGTAGCGGCGGCATTACGCCGTGGCGTTGTTGATGAAACGGAAGCCGGAAGACTGGGGCTGGCTTCGTCAAACCTTCAGACGGGATTTACCTTAAGCGGACTTGGCGCGCTGGCGGAAGCCTCGCTGACCTGTGACAGGGTGGTACAGTTCTGATGAAACGAATTGCGTTTGTTTTTTCTACTGTGCCTCATGGCACCGCGGCTGGCCGCGAGGGATTAGATGCTTTACTCGCAACTTCCGCATTAACTGACGATCTGGCCGTCTTCTTTATTGCTGATGGCGTTTTTCAGCTGCTGCCAGGACAAAAGCCCGATGCAGTGCTGGCGCGTGATTACATTGCCACTTTTAAATTGTTGGGTCTGTACGATATTGAACAGTGCTGGGTTTGTGCGGCTTCACTGCGCGAACGCGGGTTAGATCCGCAGACACCTTTTGTTGTCGAAGCCACGCCGCTCGAAGCAGATGCCTTACGCCGCGAACTCGCCAACTACGATGTTATTTTGAGGTTTTGAGGCATTTATGCTGCACACATTACATCGTTCACCCTGGCTGACGGATTTTGCTGCGCTGCTGCGTCTGCTCAGTGAAGGTGACGAACTGCTATTATTGCAAGATGGCGTAACTGCCGCAGTTGACGGCAACCGCTACCTTGAAAGTCTGCGTAATGCCCCCATTAAGGTCTATGCTCTGAACGAAGACCTTATTGCCCGCGGTTTGACTGGTCGAATTTCGAACGACATCATTCCCATTGACTATACTGATTTCGTCAGACTTACGGTTAAGCACTCCAGCCAGATGGCCTGGTGATGGCGGGATCGTTGTATATTTCTTGACACCTTTTCGGCATCGCCCTAAAATTCGGCGTCCTCATATTGTGTGAGGACGTTTTATTACGTGTTTACGAAGCAAAAGCTAAAACCAGGAGCTATTTAATGGCAACAGTTAACCAGCTGGTACGCAAACCACGTGCTCGCAAAGTTGCGAAAAGCAACGTGCCTGCGCTGGAAGCATGCCCGCAAAAACGTGGCGTATGTACTCGTGTATATACTACCACTCCTAAAAAACCGAACTCCGCGCTGCGTAAAGTATGCCGTGTTCGTCTGACTAACGGTTTCGAAGTGACTTCCTACATCGGTGGTGAAGGTCACAACCTGCAGGAGCACTCCGTGATCCTGATCCGTGGTGGTCGTGTTAAAGACCTCCCGGGTGTTCGTTACCACACCGTACGTGGTGCGCTTGACTGCTCCGGCGTTAAAGACCGTAAGCAGGCTCGTTCCAAGTATGGCGTGAAGCGTCCTAAGGCTTAATGGTTCTCCGTTAAGTAAGGCCAAACGTTTTAACTTAAATGTCAAACTAAACTCGTAGAGTTTTGGACAATCCTGAATTAACAACGGAGTATTTCCATGCCACGTCGTCGCGTCATTGGTCAGCGTAAAATTCTGCCGGATCCGAAGTTCGGATCAGAACTGCTGGCTAAATTTGTAAATATCCTGATGGTAGATGGTAAAAAATCTACTGCTGAATCTATCGTATACAGCGCGCTGGAGACCCTGGCTCAGCGCTCTGGTAAATCTGAACTGGAAGCATTCGAAGTAGCTCTCGAAAACGTGCGCCCGACTGTAGAAGTTAAGTCTCGCCGCGTTGGTGGTTCTACTTATCAGGTACCAGTTGAAGTCCGTCCGGTTCGTCGTAATGCTCTGGCAATGCGTTGGATCGTTGAAGCTGCTCGTAAACGCGGTGATAAATCCATGGCTCTGCGCCTGGCGAACGAACTTTCTGATGCTGCAGAAAACAAAGGTACTGCAGTTAAGAAACGTGAAGACGTTCACCGTATGGCCGAAGCCAACAAGGCGTTCGCACACTACCGTTGGTAATCCCTTCGGAGTTTTAGTCACCAGGCGGGCGCTTCCAGTAAGCAGCCCGCTTTGGGCTACTTAAATTGAACGCCTAAAAGATAAACGAGGAAACAAATGGCTCGTACAACACCCATCGCACGCTACCGTAACATCGGTATCAGTGCGCACATCGACGCCGGTAAAACCACTACTACCGAACGTATTCTGTTCTACACCGGTGTAAACCATAAAATCGGTGAAGTTCATGACGGCGCTGCAACCATGGACTGGATGGAGCAGGAGCAGGAACGTGGTATTACCATCACTTCCGCTGCGACTACTGCATTCTGGTCTGGTATGGCTAAGCAGTATGAGCCGCATCGCATCAACATCATCGACACCCCGGGGCACGTTGACTTCACAATCGAAGTAGAACGTTCCATGCGTGTTCTCGATGGTGCGGTAATGGTTTACTGCGCAGTTGGTGGTGTTCAGCCGCAGTCTGAAACCGTATGGCGTCAGGCAAACAAATATAAAGTTCCGCGTATTGCGTTCGTTAACAAAATGGACCGCATGGGTGCGAACTTCCTGAAAGTTGTTAACCAGATCAAAACCCGTCTGGGCGCGAACCCGGTTCCGCTGCAGCTGGCGATTGGTGCTGAAGAACATTTCACCGGTGTTGTTGACCTGGTGAAAATGAAAGCTATCAACTGGAACGACGCTGACCAGGGCGTAACCTTCGAATACGAAGATATCCCGGCAGACATGGTTGAACTGGCTAACGAATGGCACCAGAACCTGATCGAATCCGCAGCTGAAGCTTCTGAAGAGCTGATGGAAAAATACCTGGGTGGTGAAGAACTGACTGAAGCAGAAATCAAAGGTGCTCTGCGTCAGCGCGTTCTGAACAACGAAATCATCCTGGTAACCTGTGGTTCTGCGTTCAAGAACAAAGGTGTTCAGGCGATGCTGGATGCGGTAATTGATTACCTGCCATCCCCGGTTGACGTACCTGCGATCAACGGTATCCTGGACGACGGTAAAGACACTCCGGCTGAGCGTCACGCAAGTGATGACGAGCCGTTCTCTGCACTGGCGTTCAAAATCGCTACCGACCCGTTTGTTGGTAACCTGACCTTCTTCCGTGTGTACTCCGGTGTGGTTAACTCTGGTGATACCGTACTGAACTCCGTGAAAGCTGCACGTGAGCGTTTCGGTCGTATCGTTCAGATGCACGCTAACAAACGTGAAGAGATCAAAGAAGTTCGCGCGGGCGACATCGCAGCTGCAATCGGTCTGAAAGACGTAACCACTGGTGACACCCTGTGTGACCCGGATGCGCCGATCATTCTGGAACGTATGGAATTCCCTGAGCCGGTAATCTCCATCGCAGTTGAACCGAAAACCAAAGCTGACCAGGAAAAAATGGGTCTGGCTCTGGGCCGTCTGGCTAAAGAAGACCCGTCTTTCCGTGTATGGACTGACGAAGAATCTAACCAGACCATCATCGCGGGTATGGGCGAACTGCACCTCGACATCATCGTTGACCGTATGAAGCGTGAATTCAACGTTGAAGCGAACGTAGGTAAACCGCAGGTTGCTTACCGTGAAACTATCCGCCAGAAAGTTACCGATGTTGAAGGTAAACACGCGAAACAGTCTGGTGGTCGTGGTCAGTATGGTCATGTTGTTATCGACATGTACCCGCTGGAGCCGGGTTCAAACCCGAAAGGCTACGAGTTCATCAACGACATTAAAGGTGGTGTAATCCCTGGCGAATACATCCCGGCCGTTGATAAAGGTATCCAGGAACAGCTGAAAGCAGGTCCGCTGGCAGGCTACCCGGTAGTAGACATGGGTATTCGTCTGCACTTCGGTTCTTACCATGACGTTGACTCCTCTGAACTGGCGTTTAAACTGGCTGCTTCTATCGCCTTTAAAGAAGGTTTTAAGAAAGCGAAACCAGTTCTGCTTGAGCCGATCATGAAGGTTGAAGTAGAAACTCCTGAAGAGAACACCGGTGACGTTATCGGTGACTTGAGCCGTCGTCGTGGTATGCTCAAAGGTCAGGAATCTGAAGTTACTGGCGTTAAGATCCACGCTGAAGTACCGCTGTCTGAAATGTTCGGATATGCAACTCAGCTGCGTTCTCTGACCAAAGGTCGCGCATCATACACTATGGAATTCCTGAAGTATGATGAAGCGCCGAGTAACGTTGCTCAGGCCGTAATTGAAGCCCGTGGTAAATAAGCCTAAGGGTTAATACCAAAGTCCCGTGCTCTCTCCTGAAGGGGAGAGCACTATAGTAAGGAATATAGCCGTGTCTAAAGAAAAATTTGAACGTACAAAACCGCACGTTAACGTTGGTACTATCGGCCACGTTGACCACGGTAAAACTACTCTGACCGCTGCAATCACCACCGTACTGGCTAAAACCTACGGCGGTGCTGCTCGCGCATTCGACCAGATCGATAACGCGCCGGAAGAAAAAGCTCGTGGTATCACCATCAACACTTCTCACGTTGAATATGACACCCCGACCCGTCACTACGCACACGTAGACTGCCCGGGGCACGCCGACTATGTTAAAAACATGATCACCGGTGCTGCTCAGATGGACGGCGCGATCCTGGTAGTTGCTGCGACTGACGGCCCGATGCCGCAGACTCGTGAGCACATCCTGCTGGGTCGTCAGGTAGGCGTTCCGTACATCATCGTGTTCCTGAACAAATGCGACATGGTTGATGACGAAGAGCTGCTGGAACTGGTTGAAATGGAAGTTCGTGAACTTCTGTCTCAGTACGACTTCCCGGGCGACGACACTCCGATCGTTCGTGGTTCTGCTCTGAAAGCGCTGGAAGGCGACGCAGAGTGGGAAGCGAAAATCCTGGAACTGGCTGGCTTCCTGGATTCTTACATTCCGGAACCAGAGCGTGCGATTGACAAGCCGTTCCTGCTGCCGATCGAAGACGTATTCTCCATCTCCGGTCGTGGTACCGTTGTTACCGGTCGTGTAGAACGCGGTATCATCAAAGTTGGTGAAGAAGTTGAAATCGTTGGTATCAAAGAGACTCAGAAGTCTACCTGTACTGGCGTTGAAATGTTCCGCAAACTGCTGGACGAAGGCCGTGCTGGTGAGAACGTAGGTGTTCTGCTGCGTGGTATCAAACGTGAAGAAATCGAACGTGGTCAGGTACTGGCTAAGCCGGGCACCATCAAGCCGCACACCAAGTTCGAATCTGAAGTGTACATTCTGTCCAAAGATGAAGGCGGTCGTCATACTCCGTTCTTCAAAGGCTACCGTCCGCAGTTCTACTTCCGTACTACTGACGTGACTGGTACCATCGAACTGCCGGAAGGCGTAGAGATGGTAATGCCGGGCGACAACATCAAAATGGTTGTTACCCTGATCCACCCGATCGCGATGGACGACGGTCTGCGTTTCGCAATCCGTGAAGGCGGCCGTACCGTTGGCGCGGGCGTTGTTGCTAAAGTTCTGGGCTAATTACACGTTAATTAGTTTTGAATTGAAAAGGGCGCTTCGGCGCCCTTTTTGCATTTGTTGACTGCATATCTTATTCGTACTGTCAGAACGAATAAATTATTCATATTTAAAATATCAATTCAATTTAATATTTTAAATATGAATGTTTCTGTTTTTAAAATGCTTCATTTGTCAGGCTTTTTTCTTATTTTTAATGCCGCACTTTAATTCATATTGAAGGGTTCTCGTAAAACGTAAATAATTCCTGCGTAGGACTTTTGTTTTGCAGTTTTTACGTTACAAGGGATTATAATGAAATTAAATATATTTACTAAATCTATGATTGGTATGGGGCTGGTGTGTTCCGCTCTGCCAGCATTGGCAATGGAAGCATGGAATAACCAACAAGGTGGTAATAAATATCAGGTTATTTTCGATGGCAAAATTTATGAAAATGCCTGGTGGGTTTCTTCTACAAATTGCCCGGGAAAAGCGAAAGCAAATGATGCAACTAACCCGTGGCGTTTAAAGCGTACCGCAACAGCTGCTGAAATTAGTCAGTTTGGCAATACACTTTCCTGCGAAAAGAGCGGCAGCTCATCTTCTTCAAATTCAAATACGCCAGCATCTAATACGCCTGCTAATGGCGGTTCGGCTACACCAGCACAGGGCACTGTTCCGTCTAATTCTTCTGTAGTTGCCTGGAATAAACAGCAGGGCGGTCAAACCTGGTATGTCGTCTTTAATGGTGCGGTATATAAAAATGCCTGGTGGGTAGCCTCTTCTAACTGCCCGGGTGATGCGAAAGGCAATGATGCCAGCAACCCATGGCGTTATGTTCGCGCCGCTACGGCAACGGAAATCTCAGAAACCAGTAATCCACAGTCTTGTACTTCAGCACCACAGCCTGCACCGGATGTGAAACCGGCACCGGACGTTAAACCGGCTCCTGATGTTCAGCCAGCCCCAGCTGATAAGTCAAACGACAACTATGCTGTCGTAGCCTGGAAAGGTCAGGAAGGTTCTTCTACATGGTACGTTATCTACAACGGCGGCATTTATAAGAATGCCTGGTGGGTGGGCGCGGCAAATTGCCCAGGCGATGCGAAAGAAAACGATGCCAGCAACCCATGGCGTTATGTTCGCGCGGCAACGGCAACAGAAATCACTCAGTATGGTAACCCAGGCTCCTGTTCCGTTAAGCCGGATAATAATGGCGGTGCTGTGACTCCGGTTGATCCAACTCCGGAAACACCGGAAACTCCAGTTACTCCAACTCCGGATAACAACGAGCCATCAACACCAGCGGATAGCAGTAACGATTACTCACTGCAGGCGTGGAGTGGCCAGGAAGGCAGCGAAATTTACCATGTTATCTTCAATGGTAATGTTTATCAGAATGCCTGGTGGGTTGGTTCTGAAGATTGCCCGCGTGGCACCAGTGTAGAAAACTCCAATAACCCATGGCGCCTCGTGCGTACAGCTACCGCTGCGGAAATGAGTCAGTACGGTAACCCGACTACCTGTGAAATTGATAATGGCGGCGTCATTATTGCGAATGGTTTCCAGGCCAGCAAAGCGTACAGCGCGAACAGCATCGTAGATTATAACGATGCACATTATAAAACCTCTGTCGATCAAGACGCATGGGGCTTTGTCCCCGGCGGCGATAACCCGTGGAAGAAATACGAACCGGCGAAAGCATGGTCCGCTTCCACCGTGTACGTGAAAGGTGATCGCGTTGTTGTTGATGGGCAGGCTTATGAAGCGCTGTTCTGGACGCAAAGTGACAACCCTGCTCTGGTTGCGAACCAAAACGCCACCGGTAGCAATAGTCGCCCGTGGAAGCCGTTAGGTAAGACTCAGAGCTATAGCAACGAAGAGCTGAATAATGCGCCGCAGTTTAATCCAGAAACGCTTTATGCCAGTGATACGCTGATTCGCTTTAACGGTGAGAACTACATTTCTCAGAGTAAAGTGCAGAAAGTTTCTCCTTCTGACAGCAACCCGTGGCGTGTTTTTGTTGACTGGACCGGAACCAAAGAGCGCGTAGGTACGCCGAAGAAAGCGTGGCCGAAACACGTTTATGCACCGTATGTCGACTTTACGCTGAATACGATCCCGGATTTGGCTGCGCTGGCTAAGAATCATAACGTCAACCACTTCACGCTGGCGTTTGTGGTGAGTAAAGATGCGAACACCTGTCTACCGACATGGGGTACCGCTTACGGTATGCAGAATTACGCTCAGTACAGCAAAATCAAAGCTCTGCGTGAGGCTGGCGGTGATGTGATGCTGTCTATCGGTGGTGCTAATAATGCCCCGCTGGCAGCTTCCTGTAAGAACGTTGATGATCTAATGCAGCATTATTATGACATCGTTGATAACCTGAACCTCAGAGTCCTGGACTTCGATATCGAAGGCACCTGGGTTGCGGATCAGGCATCTATTGAACGTCGTAACCTTGCTGTGAAGAAAGTGCAGGATAAATGGAAGTCAGAGGGCAAAGATATTGCTATCTGGTACACCTTGCCAATTCTGCCGACTGGCCTGACGCCGGAAGGGATGAATGTCCTGAGCGATGCCAAAGCGAAAGGTGTTGAGCTGGCGGGTGTGAACGTGATGACAATGGACTACGGTAACGCGATTTGTCAGTCTGCAAATACCGAAGGCCAGAACATTCACGGTAAGTGTGCAACGTCTGCGATTGCCAACCTGCATTCACAATTGAAAGGCCTCCATCCCAACAAGAGCGATGCAGAAATTGACGCTATGATGGGTACCACGCCGATGGTTGGCGTGAACGACGTTCAGGGCGAGGTGTTCTATCTCTCTGATGCTCGTCTGGTCATGCAGGATGCGCAGAAGCGTAATCTCGGTATGGTTGGTATCTGGTCAATCGCGCGCGACCTGCCAGGCGGCACTAACCTGTCTCCGGAATTCCACGGCCTGACTAAAGAACAGGCACCGAAGTACGCATTTAGCGAAATCTTCGCGCCGTTTACTAAGCAATAAATGTGTTGGCGATACCTTCCGGTATCGCCGCATTTTTTGTCAATGGGCTACTTTTGGTAGCCCATTATTTTTATTCATATTTCTATTCTTTGCTTAAAAAAGAGTCTTTCCGTAATTGAAATAAGAACTATTTTCATTTATTTTTGAAGAAAGTATACGGGAGTCTCTATGTACGTTTGTCTTTGTAATGGTATCAGCGATAAAAAAATTCGTCAGGCTGTGCGCCAGTTTTCCCCCCACTCGTTCCAGCAATTAAAAAAATTCATTCCGGTCGGCAATCAGTGCGGTAAATGTGTCCGGGCCGCGCGTGAAGTGATGGAGGATGAATTAATGCAACTGCCGGAGTTTAAGGAGTCCGCATAAACGGAGTGTGTTTTTTGACTTACTCGTAAGCCGTTCTACGCTTCAAAGAGTGGAAGCGAAGGAGTCAAAAAATGAAAGGTGATACTAAAGTTATAAATTATCTCAACAAACTGTTGGGAAATGAGCTTGTCGCAATCAATCAGTACTTTCTTCATGCCCGGATGTTTAAAAACTGGGGTCTCAAACGTCTCAATGATGTGGAGTATCATGAATCCATTGATGAGATGAAACACGCCGATCGTTATATTGAGCGCATTCTTTTTCTGGAAGGTCTTCCAAACTTACAGGACCTGGGCAAACTGAACATTGGTGAAGATGTTGAGGAAATGCTGCGTTCTGATCTGGCACTTGAGCTGGATGGCGCGAAGAATTTGCGTGAGGCAATTGGTTATGCCGATAGCGTTCATGATTACGTCAGCCGCGATATGATGATAGAAATTTTGCGCGATGAAGAAGGCCATATCGACTGGCTGGAAACGGAACTTGATCTGATTCAGAAGATGGGACTGCAAAATTATCTGCAAGCACAGATTCGCGAAGAAGGTTGAGCCGTGTCGGGAGGGAGAACCCTCCCGGTTAATAAGAGATCCAGGCCAGATATCCCAGGTTTATCATGCTGCCGAGCGCAAGCCACGGGCCGAATGCGATAGTGGGTATAGTCCGGCGTTGCAGAAGTTGTGAAACGATGGCGTAACCAATGCCACCCAGCGAGGCAATCAGCAGTATCATTGGTAACGTTTGCCAGCCACACCACGCGCCTGCAGCGGCCAGTAGCTTGAAATCACCGTAGCCCAATCCCTCTTTGTGACAAACTAACCAGACGCCCCAGTAAACACACCACAGCACCCCATAGCCAGCGACCGCGCCATAAACCGCATCATGTAAATCAATTAATCCAGACTGCGCATTAAATACCAAGCCAAGCCAGAGCAGCGGTAAGGTGAGTTTGTCGGGCAGGAGCTGAGTGCGAAAATCAATAACACTGAGCGTGAGTGCGAAACAGAAATAGAGAAAGAGTGCGCCAGTCACAATGGGCGTGAAAGGTGCCAGGGCGCAGGCGATAGCAGCAGCAACGCAAAGTATCAGGGGCACTGTATCATGCCAGGCATATTTTTTTTGCCAGAAATGAACCAATACCTGGCGAAACGTTAACGCCGTTTTATCCTCCAAAGGCGAGAGGTGATAGGCCATGACATTAACAAAATAACCTGCAATAAAACCAACCAGAATGAAGAGCGGCAGTAGCATTGTCATTATTGTTGCTCCCTGAAGGACAAATGCTTGAGGGTGATCTCTTCGTTTCCGGCAAGAGTAAACTGAAGGTCTTCAATAACAATACCGTATGTTATCTGTGCCGTAGTGAGCCAGCGGGAGACGTTTTCGAGGGGAGCTGTGACAGGGTTAATTGTCAGAGTATTGTCCGGACCGTTTTCCAGCGTGATAGTCAAATTCTCACGTTTTGCTTCTTCGAGAAGGATATTTTTGATGGGCTGCGTAAGCGCTGGATGACCGAGTAAACCATGGGTGCTCGCTTGATCCTGCATCCATTTGATGTCCTTCTTAATTTTTTGCGCGTGGGACTGATGCTCTTCAATGTAGGTATCTATCGGTTTTATCACCGCAAGCCAACAAAAAACGCCGAGCGAGAGAACCGCCAATGCCGCAACGATCTGTTTTTCCGATGTGGATTTTTCTGCCCACCATGATTTAATCATTTCCCTGAGTTCCTTACTGTCCATACGCCACTGACCGGATCTTTTTCTGTTTTTTCCATCGGAAGCCAGGACTGTGTTAACTCACAGAAACGATCGATATTGGCTTCACTCTTAGCACTCATTTTTAAGGTCAGCGACTTTTGCCTCTGGCTATAGTTCGCCTCCATTAACTGCAGTTCATGGTGTTCAAGCAGAAGTGTTTGTAAATGATAGAGCAACGGTACAGCTTCAGGATATTGCTGAGCGAGTTGCTGCTTAAAGTAAAAACGAAAGTTGTGGGTGTGTTTGATCTGCGGGAAATAACGTTGCCAGGTTTCTTGCTGTTGTTGCTGAAGTTTATCTTCAATCTTAAGCGTTTGCCAGAACGCGATGCCCCGGCTGCCAACAAAAGAAAGAATGGAGAGAACGAGACAGCTTACTGCCAGGCGGGCGAGCCATTTTCCCGATTTGCTTACAGTTTTCTGTTTACGAAAAACACCATGCAGCATGTCATAGCGCTGGAATGCAATATCGGCAGAATACAAACTCAGTGATGGTATTTCAGGATGCTGGATAAGTGGATTGGCCGCTGCAACGCCGTGAGGCGCTACACCATAACAACGCATATTCTCAGGCGGAAACTGGTTAGCAAGATGCTGTAACCAGTGTTCATCCAGTTCGTTGAAGGCATGTGCGGCACTGCGAATAAGCCAGCTTGTTTGCTGGTTAACCAGAGTCCAGCTATCTACTTCCCAGGGAAGATAGCAGCCATCTGGCAAAACCCGCGTCACGTTGAGTCCGGCAGTATGTAAACGCTCAAGATAACGACTGAGTTTCTCCGACTGAATGCCTATCACCTCGACACTTTCGTTTTGTTTATCGACAACCGTCCAGTGCCAATTTTGGCTGGCGTCGGGTAATGTCTCCTCCGCCAACCACTGTAATGTTTGCGCGGTGAGTTTGTATTTGGCGTTGGGCAGCGTGAGGGAACGATATAAAAGACCCTCAGGTGGGATCAAAAGGTGAACATTTCCAGCACCGGGCTGATCGGCCAGCGACTCCAGCGGAAGATCGTCTGTGAGCGTATGTACCGAAGATACGCTATCTGCGGAGAACGTCATCCATTCCCAATGCTTACGCAGCGTCGAGAAAGAACGTATTACCATCAACGATTCAGGCATCACGATCCTTATGATTAGTAGAGTTGCAGCGTACGCCGATAGATTTGGGCGCTCTGCTGTTTACGGTTGAAAAAAATATGGCTTTGCCATCCCTGGGATTGTTCGTCGCTGATACTTTCCGTATTCAGCGTAAAATAGCGGCTATAGGGAAAGAGATGCCCTTTCACCTGAGCAACCAGGGGCTTCACGCCGGAGAAATCCTGCTGCGCCCAGTAAAGAAATGCATCTGTGGTGAGCCAGCCTTCCCTGGGCCTTTTTTGTAATAAGACCCGAGCGTCAGCATCCGTGATGTTATTGAGGAATAATGCTCTGAAGAGCGGAATATCGTTCTCCGTTAGCATATTAAGATTGATGCTAAGTTCCGAGGTCGGGAGAACGCAGACATACGGGATAAGCCGCTGATAGATGTTTTCGGTTATGCCTTTTATCTGACGCAATTCACCGGTCAGAAAAAGCATTTGATTGGCGCTATGGCGAGGCGGCGTTTGGCTTTGGTAAAAGTTATCTTCTGCGCCGTGAAAGCGTGGCGAATCATCGGCATCAATATAGTCAGCGATTGATTGCACGATCTCATCGGTGTTTCCGCGATCGATACCGGCGTTAATCAGCAGGGCACTGAATACCTGGACGGGGAAATCAGGGGAAGCCAGCGGGGCGTCAGAGATTTTTGCTAAGGCATTGAGATTAAAACAGTGCTGGGCATCGCGTAACTGCCACTTCACTGTATTGCCATTTTCCAGCTGCAACTGTTGCGGTTGTGCCCAGTACTGCTGCAACGTGGTTTGTCTGTCGTTATCTTTAACGTCCTGGGTGAGGCTGGCAAGCGCAAGTTTCTCCGCCAGCTCAATATCATATTGCCGTTGCAAATGATGGTTTACCTGGCGGGTTCGATGAAGCTGGCCGTGAAAACTGATCGTCATGTCTGCAGCCAGAGCAGCCATGAGCGCCAGTAACATGAGTACAATGAGCAGTGCTACGCCGCGTTGTTCATTATTCATGGTTATTATTCCCGGCCTGCGTCTGAGCTGGCGACTCTTCTCTCGCTAACTGCTCAGGTAATGCAAAACGGCGCTGTAACGCCCCATATTGCTGAGTCTTCAGATGTAACGTGACTGAGAGAGGAAGCTCCTGGCTTTCTCCGCTGTTACTTTCCAGAAGAAAGCTCTCGACATGTTCCAGCATCGCCTGGGCGGGGTGATCCTTCCTGCCATCCACAGAAGTACGAACAGCACGGTAGAGCGTATGATTTCGCAGATACCAGTGAACAGTGAGTAAGGTTTGTGCTTCACTGAGAGGGGCCAGCGGATCGCGACTTTGCGTGGTAAAAATCGCTTCTTCACCCAACACCATGATTTTGTCCGTACTCCGATTCCGCCGGGCGACCAGTTGCAGGAGATCGTTATCAAGAATGGTGATGGTGCGCTGTAGCTGATTGAACTTCTGGATTTCTTTCTGTGAACGTTGATGCAACTCGGAAACTTGAGAAAAAATCATAAACGCCAGCACGCTAAGCATTGAGAAAATCGCCAGCGCCGCCATGACTTCCAGCAATGTGAAACCCTGCTGGCGATTAATCATCTTGTGCCTGCCCGGATTTATTATTGATGCTTTGATAGCGCGTAAGCGAGGTTGTCTGACCGCTGGGTAATGTCACCGTTATGGTGTGTTCCAGAAGCGTGCCGTCTTTGCTTGAGTGGATATCGCTGCGCCAGTTCCACTCTTCGCCATTTATTAACTCTTTGCCAGAACTGGACGTGTTTTCCTCGCCGAATGAATCTTGTGACTGAAGCTGGTTATCCGCTATCCACAATGCCAGCGTCTCGTTGCGCATTCGCTCGATGGCATTTCGTTGCCCTTGCATACTGCTCATTAAAGTCAGAGCAACAGCGGTGAAAATACTCATCGCCAGTAAGACTTCAAGCAGTGTCATCCCTGATTGTTTGTTCATGGGCGGGTATCTCTGGCGAGCGTTTGATCCAGGGGCCATGAGCCTGAACTGACTAACGTCAGGAGCGGCTCACCGGTCCCGGTATTAGCCATCAACAAAGAGAAGGGCGTGATTTGTCCGTCGGCCAGAATCACCACCTGCGGTTGGTTGCTGTCATCAGGTTTAAATGGCTGAAGTTGAATTGAGAGTTCTTCACCCCAGTCATTTTTGCTCTCGTCTGCGGCATCTTCTTGTAATGGAACCCAGCGCCAGGCTGATGGTGTTTTGCCCGGTACCATAATGCGCCATGCTGAATCAGAGAAATGGATACCGACAGGCTGACCACTGAGCGTGGCGCGGTCGATGGCTAATTCAAGTGCAGCGGTAAACCGCGCCGCTGTTTCGCGCGCACGAGTGTTGGCGGCATCCTCCCGACCATATGTGAAGAGCACCACACTTGCCGTGATAGCGACCAGCGCCAGCACCAGCATCATCTCCAGCAGGGTAAACCCGCGTTGCTGATTCATCGCTGACTTACTTTTTCTTCTTGCTCAAACCCCAGTTGGTGATGTCGTCCTCGGTTCCCATTTCACCATCGGGCCCTGCTGAAAGCAGATCGTATGCACCATGTTCACCAGGATTAACGAGGACATAATCATTGCCCCAGGGATCGGCAGGCAGACGCTTGATATAACCTTCCTTGTTATAGTTTGCGGCCAGCGGTGGCAGTGTCGGCGCTTCGACTAAGGATTCAAGCCCCTGATTTGTGGTTGGATAGCGATGATTGTCGAGTTTGTACATATCCAGGGCGTTTTCCAGTGCCACGATATCGCTGACGGCTTTTTGCTTATCCGCCTTTTCTTTATTGCCCATCAGGTTGGGAACCACCAGGCTGGCAAGTACGCCAATGATGACAATAACCACCATAATTTCCAGTAATGTAAAACCGCGTTGCTTATCCGTTGCGCGCATATACTTTCCTTAATTAATCATTGAGTTAAGTTGAAGAAGAGGTTGGAGTACCGACACGACAATAAACAGGACGATCAGTGCCATCGTAATAATGAGTGCTGGCTCGAAGATGGAGAGCGTTAAGGCGATCCGATTTTGTTGGAGTGTCTCCTGGTTATCTGCGGCTCTGACCATTAACGTGCCGAGTTGCCCGCTTTTTTCGCCAGAGGCCACCATGTAGAGCATCATCGGCGGGAAAATTGCGGTTTGTTCCAGTGAAAGATGAATGCTGTTACCCTGGCGAACGTTTTCTGCCGCATTTGCCAGGCGCTGGCGAATTTCGAGGTTGTTGAGGCTTTCGGTGGACAAATTCATCCCATCCAGCAGAGGGACGCCGCTGGATTGCAAAATACTTAAAGTGCGGAGATAGCGTGCGCTGTTAATGGCGCAAATCAGCGGGCCGATGAGCGCAACGCGCAGTAACATGGCATGAAAACGGTGGCGGTTATTGCCGCGTTTTAACCAGAGCCAGAAACCCACAGCGACAATAAACACCGTCGCTAATAATGTCGGGCCGGTACGTTGCAACGTGTCGCTCAGACCTAAAAGAATGCGTGTACTCAGTGGCAGTTGCTGCTTCATATGCACGAACTGTTCGGTAATTTTGGGCACGACAGCAGTGAGGAGAATAATCACGACCACAATCGCCACCGTAGTGAGCATGCAGGGGTAGATCAGTGACTGAATGAGCTTGCTGCGGATTTTCTGCCGGTTTTCATTGTAATCAGCCAGCTTTTCCAACACCGGGGCCAGCAGACCGCTCTTTTCGCCCGCTTTTACCAGGGTACGGTAGAGCGAATCGAAAAGCGTGGGAAAATGTTGTAACGCATCGGAAAGGGGATGCCCTTCAAGGATGGCGCTGCGTACCTGATTTAACACGTCAGCCAGTCGATTATTACTGCTTTGTTGACCAATTACGGCAAGGCTCTCTTCCAGGGGTAATGCCGCTGCGCTTAAGGTTGCCAACTGCCGGGTGAAAAGCGTCAGTTCACTATGGCTGATCCTCGGGCGACGTGTTTTTACTCCCGAACTTTTTTGGGGGCGAATATCCAGCAGGAAAAGCCCTTCTTCACGCAGCCGCAGTCGTGCCTGACGTTCATCGTTAGCATCAATGATCCCCTGCAATTTTTGACCATCCTGGGTCATGGCGCGATAGCGATAATTCATGCTTCGTTCTCCAGCGTGGCACTGGCGACGCGCATAACCTCATCCCAGGAGGTGTCACCGCGTATCACTTTTTGCAGGCCATTTTTGATTAAGGCATTGTGTTGTTGCCGGACCAGTCGCTCCAGTGCTTGTTCATCCACATTTTCATGAATAGCGGCCCGCAATTCCGGCGTCACCACCATCATTTCGTGGATCGCCATGCGCCCCTGATAACCGGATTGATGGCAATGAGGGCAACCTACGGGAGTGCCAATTGTTGTCACCGCGAGCTGATGATATTTAAACATCTGCGATTGTTGCGGCGATACGGGCGTGAATTGTCGGCATTGCGGACACAGACGACGAACCAGACGTTGCGCGATAATCCCTGCCAGTGAAGACGAAAGCAGGAATGATTCGACGCCCATGTCGCGTAGCCGGGTGACTGCGCCTGATGCACTGTTAGTGTGGAGTGTTGAGAGTACCAGATGGCCTGTGAGCGAGGCCTGAACCGCAATTTGCGCGGTTTCTGTATCACGAATTTCCCCCACCATGACGACATCCGGGTCCTGGCGAAGTATGGCGCGCAGGCCGCGAGCGAAAGACATATCCACGCGGGTATTCACCTGCGTTTGTCCTATGCCTTCCAGTTCATATTCCACGGGATCTTCTACCGTCAGAATATTACGGCCAGGGGTATTAAGCGCCGAAAGAATGGCGTAGAGCGTGGTGCTTTTACCGGAGCCTGTCGGCCCTGTTACCAGGATAATACCGTGCGGAAGCTGAATGAGATTTTCTAAATCCTGTTTATCCGCTGCCGTCATCCCCAGGTTGTTCAATGAAAGCTGGAGGCTGTTTTTATCCAGCAGGCGGAGCACAGTGCGTTCACCATAGATGGATGGCAGTGTGGATACGCGGACATCTATGTTACGTCGCCCGATACGCAAACTGATTCTTCCATCCTGTGGAATACGTTTTTCGGCGATATCAAGACGCGCCATGACCTTAATTCGGGAGATAAGCAGTGCCGCCAGTTTTTTGTTGGGCTGTAAAATTGTCCGCAAAACGCCGTCGATGCGAAAACGGATCGACATTGTTTTTTCATAGGTTTCAATGTGGATATCGGAGGCGGTTTCTTTGATGGCCTCACTCAAAATAGCATTGATCAAGCGGATAACCGGTGCGGCTGAATCTTCATTCAGCAGATCTTCATTTGCGGGCATCTCTTCCGAAAGCGAGAGAAGATCGACGGATTGATCGATATCCTGCGCAATCTGTTGCGACTCACCGGTATTCTGATGGAACACCGCTTCCAGCCGGGCTTCAAAATCAGCCTGTGACAAGCTGGTCATGGTCTGGCACTGGCCAACCTGACGTTGAATATCGAGTAACCGTTCGAATGGCGTATCGGCGAGATAAATAATCTCGCCCTCTGAATAGAGATAACCAATTCGTTGTGCCAGCGCCCAACTGGCGGGGTACGGTGAGTGAATTCTCATAAGAATGCCTCACCGTGACGATGGCGCAGGAGCGTGACTGTTGAACGTGTTCTCATCCAGCACCGGCAAATCTTCCGAGCCAATCAGCGCTTTTGATTTCCCGTCGATTCGCAGCTGTTGCTCCTGGCGGTAGCGGGTGTATTTCTCTTTTGACAGTGAGCGATAAACATCATCGTCACGGATAATCGTCGGACGGATAAATACCATCAGGTTGCGTTTAGCGCGCTCGGTCGAGGTATAGCGGAAGAGTTGTCCCACTAAAGGAATATCGCCAAGCAGAGGAACCTTTGACACTTGCTCTTTAGAAAAATCATCCAGCAATCCGCCCAGGACCACCGTTTCACCGGTTTTAACCAGCACGGCGTTTTGAATAGTACGGGTGTTAAATGTCGGGCCGAGCGTCGAATTAGACGAAGAGTCAACGCTGGAAACCTCCTGCTCTATTTCGAGCAGTACCGCGTCGCCTTCATTGACCTGCGGAGTGACTTTGAGTTTTGTGCCCACCGTTTTGCGTTCGACAGTATTAAAGACGTTATCCCCAGAAGTGGTCTGAGAGCCGGATAGCACCGGCACATCCTGACCAACGTTGAAGGACGCGAGTTTATTATCCAGCGTTACGATGCTCGGGGTGGCGAGGATGTCATTTTTATTGTTACTGGCCAGCGCAGTCAACAATACGCCCCAGTCGCCATTGAAGAAGCCTGCAGCCATGCCATTGTAGGCGCTAAACATATCCCAGGCAGGATTCGCGCTGGTGATCCCGCCATTCTTTTTATAATCAGCTACACCTTGCGCAGCGTTAAAAACCGGTAATCCCGTATTGGTAAATTGCTGTGCGCCAACGTTTTTATTCGCCCATTGCACGCCGAGGTTGAGTCCATTTCCATCCTGAACTTCGACGATGATTGCCTCAACCAGCACCTGTGCACGGCGAATATCCAGACGCGCAATTACCGTGGCGAGTTTCTCCTGGACGGACTGGTCAGCGGTAATGACCAACGAGTTGGTCTGTTCATCGGCGGTAATGGCCACATTATCCATCGCAGAAGTAGAAGAAGGCTTACGCGAATTCCCTTTTTCATCTTTCAGCTTTTCGGAAACACCGGTTAGCACTTCCACCAGATTCGTGGCTTTAGCATATTTCAGGTAATAGACCCGGGTATTTCCTTCCTCGCTCTCTTCGACATCAAGGCTTTTCAGTAATGAAGTTATGCGCTGGCGTGCTTTTTCCGGCCCGCTGATGATAAGAGAGTTGGTTCGCTTATCCGCCACAATCTTCGCGGAAAGGAGGGCAGGCATCTGGCTTTTACCGTGGCTTTCGCTGATTAATTGATTAAGAATCTCGGCGAGATCTTCCGCTGATGCATATTCCAGATGAATAATTTGCTGCTTCTCTGTGCCGATGACATCAACGCGCTTTATGACTTCAATCAGTTTATTAATGGTGGAGGCACGACCGGTCAGAATAAGAACGTTGGAGGGTTCATAATGCACAACATTACCGACGCTACCCGCATCCATCATCTGGCGGAGCAGGGGAGCCAGGTCACGAGCAGGAACGTTCTCAAGCGGTACGATTCGGGTGACCAACTCATCACCTACGCCTGGACGAGAACTGTCAGCAATCATCCCTGGCGATGTTTTTACATTAGCTGAGCGCACCACTTTCAGAAAACCATTGTCCAGCGTGATCACGGAATAACCGTAAAGATCAAGAATACTTAAAAAGAACTGGTAGTACTCCTGTTGGCTAAACGTATCATTACTGCGTACGGAAATGGTTCCCTGTACCGAAGGGTCGATCAGGATCGTTTTGCCAAGATGCTGACCCACTATTTCCACGAACTGGCGGATATCGGCGTTATTGAAGTTAGCGCCGTATTGTTCGTTCTCAGCGTGCCCTGCACAAGGCATAAGTAGTGCTGCCAGCAAGCAGCAGGTGATTTTATTGAGTCCCTTCATTGCGCTGTCCATTCATTCCTGTAAGTTCCGCGACGGAAACATTTATCAAGCGGGGTACGCCGTTGCGACGAATTGTAAACTGAGCACTTTGTTGAGTTAGCAGTAAACTTAATGCCTGTGAAACCTCATCAGGGTGGGTCAGCGAAAGATTATTGATCCTGAGGGCGATATCCCCAGGTTGCAGCAAGCTGGTGGTAAATGCATTGAGACCCTTACGAGGATTCAATCGAAGACCGTATATCTGTTCTCCATCACGTATAGGTGTGGCGATAATATAATCGGCGAGTACATTTTGATTTTCCGAATCAGGCTGCTTGATGATGTCAGGTAGCCCTGGATGGAGAGTTACTTTTTCGTAATGCCCGTGAGTTTCAAACACAACGCTGGTTTTATTTATTTTTCTAATAAACGTTCCCGGCGCTGACTCAAGGGCTTCGTTGAGGGAGTATCGCTTTTGTTCGTTCCCCTCATTAATTAAGACAAAAGAAGTCTCATCATTCGATGTGAGTACAATGCCATTAAGCGCTATAGAGAGCTTAGGTGTTTCCTGATTAACTGCCACGGGATTTGCATCTTTTACCCCAGCATGATTTTCGTTGCGCCATAAAGCGGCAAGGCTGAATTCAGACTGAAATGCATTTGTTGGTTGATTAATGATCTGTTCATTTTTAACTATAGTTGTATGGAAATAATTCACATTAAAAATAATCAACCCTATGCTTATAAATATAATCAATATATTGATGGCAGCATCTTTATTATGATTCGCCAGATGGAAAGGGAAAGGTAGTGTGGGCACGATGTATGTTCTAATAAAATAGATTGGGTGGGTTGTATATTGACGTTAGTATAAATAGTATTAATGCCGCTTGCATGAATCAAGCAAAATTTATTTATATTAGTAATATGTATTTAATTAATAAATACATACATTATTTTTATGATTAAGGATAATCAATAATTAAAACAGGAAGTTCTATGTCTACGAGAAGAGAAGTCATTCTTTCCTGGTTGCGTGAGAAACGTCAGACCTGGCGTCTGTGCTATTTGTTGGGTGAGGCTGGAAGTGGAAAAACCTGGCTGGCGCAGCAACTACAAAAAGATAAACATCGCCGTGTGATTACTTTAAGCCTCGTTGTTTCCTGGCAAGGTAAGGCCGCATGGATCGTTACCGACGATAATGCGGCTGAACAGGGCTGCCGTGACAGCGCCTGGACGCGAGATGAGATGGCGGGTCAATTACTGCATGCACTTCATCGAACTGATAGTCGCTGCCCTCTTATTATTATTGAAAATGCTCACCTGAATCACCGCCGCATACTTGATGATCTCCAACGCGCGATATCTCTTATTCCTGACGGTCAATTTTTGCTGATCGGCAGACCCGATCGAAAAGTTGAACGTGATTTTAAAAAACAGGGCATTGAACTTGTCTCGACAGGTCGTCTGACGGAGCACGAGCTTAAGGCAAGCATCCTTGAAGGTCAGAATATTGACCAGCCCGATCTCCTTTTAACCGCCAGAGTTCTGAAACGGATAGCTTTATTATGTCGGGGAGATCGCAGAAAGCTGGCGCTTGCCGGCGAAACAATTAGCTTATTACAGCAAGCCGAGCAGACCCGCGTTTTCACTGCAAAACAATGGCGAATGATTTACCGCGTATTAGGTGATAACCGCCCCCGGAAAATGCAGCTTGCCGTGGTGATGAGTGGAACCATTATCGCACTTACCTGTGGTTGGCTACTGCTGTCCTCTTTCACAGCTCCGTTACCCGTTCCTGCGTGGCTGATACCCGTAACGCCAGTAGCTAAACAAGATATGACTAAGGATATTGCCCATGTGGTGATGCGCGATAGTGAGGCGCTAAGCGTGTTATACGGCGTATGGGGGTACGAGGTCCCAGCCGATTCGGCCTGGTGCGATCAGGCAGTAAGAGCGGGGCTGGTATGTAAAAGTGGGAATGCTTCTTTACAAACATTGGTGGATCAGAATTTGCCCTGGATCGCATCGCTTAAAGTCGGGGACAAAAAATTGCCTGTTGTGGTCGTTCGCGTCGGTGATGCTACCGTTGATGTACTCGTAGGGCAGCAAACCTGGACGCTGACACATAAATGGTTTGAGTTGGTATGGACGGGTGATTATCTTCTGTTGTGGAAAATGTCGCCGGAAGGGGAGAGTACCATTACGCATGATAGCAGCGAGGAAGAGATTCTCTGGCTGGAAACGATGTTAAACCGCGCATTGCATATTTCGACAGAATCTTCGGCAGAGTGGCGTCCCTTGTTGGTAGAAAAAATAAAGCAATTTCAAAAAAGCCATCACTTGAAAACTGACGGTGTTGTTGGCTTTTCAACGTTAGTACATCTCTGGCAGGTGGCGGGGGAGAGTGCCTACTTATATCGGGATGAAGCAAATATTTCCCCAGAAACAACAGTGAAGGGGAAATGACATGTTTGAATTCTATATCGCCGCGCGTGAGCAGAAAGAAACGGGTCACCCTGGTATCTTCTCCCGACAAAAACACAGCACCATAATATATGTCATTTGTTTATTGCTGATTTGCCTGTGGTTTGCAGGAATGGTATTGGTTGGTGGGTATGCCAGGCAGCTATGGGCGCTTTGGATAGTAAAAGCAGAAGTCACAGTAGTAGATGCTGAAACGCCTGCTTTTAAACAATCAACACAACACTATTTTTTCAAAAAACAGCCACTCCCCGTCGTCGAATCCGTCGAGGAGGAAGATGACCCAGGCGTCGCGGTTGAGAATGCCACCTCTTCTTCTGAAGACGAAGAAAATACTGTAGAAGAAAGCGACGAGAAAGCCGGTTTAAGAGAGCGTGTCAAAAATGCGCTGAACGAACTTGAGAGATAACCCGAAAGCTGTTTACTTTACTAGCAATACGCTTGCGTTCGGTGGTTAAGTATGTATAATGCGCGGGCTTGTCGTAGTTGACAGCAGGTTCAATCTGAACCTCAGTTAGCCGAATTTGGCTACCTAACAATGCTCCCAATCGGGGAGCTACGTAAGAACGGTTACACTCTCCCATCAATCGTAATGGGTCTGAGGAGTAATCATTTTCGTTTATAAAATAATTGGAGCTCTGGTCTCATGCAGAACCAAAGAATCCGTATCCGCCTGAAAGCGTTTGATCATCGTCTGATCGATCAAGCAACCGCGGAAATCGTCGAGACTGCCAAGCGCACTGGTGCGCAGGTCCGTGGTCCGATCCCGCTGCCGACACGCAAAGAGCGCTTCACTGTTCTGATCTCCCCGCACGTCAACAAAGACGCGCGCGATCAGTACGAAATCCGTACTCACTTGCGTCTGGTTGACATCGTTGAGCCAACCGAGAAAACCGTTGATGCTCTGATGCGTCTGGATCTGGCTGCCGGTGTAGACGTGCAGATCAGCCTGGGTTAATCAGGTCATTGAGCGATTGAGAGGTTGAAACAATGATTGGTTTAGTCGGTAAAAAAGTGGGTATGACCCGTATCTTCACAGAAGACGGCGTTTCTATCCCAGTAACCGTAATCGAAGTTGAAGCAAACCGCGTTACTCAGGTTAAAGACCTGGCTAACGATGGCTACCGTGCTATTCAGGTGACCACCGGTGCTAAAAAAGCTAACCGTGTGACCAAGCCTGAAGCTGGACACTTCGCTAAAGCTGGCGTAGAAGCTGGCCGTGGTCTGTGGGAATTCCGCCTGGCTGAAGGCGAAGAGTTCACTGTAGGTCAGAGCATTAGCGTTGAACTGTTTGCTGACGTTAAAAAAGTTGACGTAACTGGCACCTCTAAAGGTAAAGGTTTCGCAGGTACCGTTAAGCGCTGGAACTTCCGTACCCAGGACGCTACTCACGGTAACTCCTTGTCTCACCGCGTTCCGGGTTCTATCGGTCAGAACCAGACTCCGGGCAAAGTGTTCAAAGGCAAGAAAATGGCAGGTCAGATGGGTAACGAACGTGTAACCGTTCAGAGCCTTGACGTAGTACGCGTTGACGCTGAGCGCAACCTGCTGCTGGTTAAAGGCGCTGTCCCGGGTGCAACCGGTAGCGACCTGATCGTTAAACCAGCTGTGAAGGCGTAAGGAGATAGCAATGGAATTAGTATTGAAAGACGCGCAGAGCGCGCTGACTGTTTCCGAAACTACCTTCGGTCGTGATTTCAACGAAGCGCTGGTTCACCAGGTTGTTGTTGCTTATGCAGCTGGTGCTCGTCAGGGTACTCGTGCTCAGAAGACTCGTGCTGAAGTAACTGGTTCCGGTAAAAAACCGTGGCGCCAGAAAGGCACCGGCCGTGCGCGTTCTGGTTCTATCAAGAGCCCGATCTGGCGTTCTGGTGGCGTGACCTTTGCTGCTCGTCCGCAGGACCACAGTCAAAAAGTTAACAAGAAGATGTACCGCGGCGCGCTGAAAAGCATCCTGTCCGAACTGGTACGTCAGGATCGTCTGATCGTTGTCGAGAAGTTCTCTGTAGAAGCGCCGAAAACTAAGCTGCTGGCACAGAAACTGAAAGACATGGCTCTGGAAGATGTGCTGATCATCACCGGTGAGCTGGACGAGAACCTGTTCCTGGCTGCGCGCAACCTGCACAAGGTTGACGTACGCGATGCAACTGGTATCGACCCGGTTAGCCTGATCGCCTTCGACAAAGTCGTAATGACTGCTGATGCTGTTAAGCAAGTTGAGGAGATGCTGGCATGATTCGTGAAGAACGTCTGCTGAAGGTGCTGCGTGCACCGCACGTTTCTGAAAAAGCGTCTACTGCGATGGAAAAATCCAACACCATCGTACTCAAAGTTGCTAAAGACGCGACCAAAGCAGAAATCAAAGCTGCTGTGCAGAAACTGTTTGAAGTCGAAGTCGAAGTCGTTAACACCCTGGTAGTTAAAGGGAAAGTTAAACGTCACGGACAGCGTATCGGTCGTCGTAGCGACTGGAAAAAAGCTTACGTCACCCTGAAAGAAGGCCAGAATCTGGACTTCGTTGGCGGCGCTGAGTAAGTCGGAGGAGTAATACAATGGCAGTTGTTAAATGTAAACCGACATCTCCGGGTCGTCGCCACGTAGTTAAAGTGGTTAACCCTGAGCTGCACAAGGGCAAACCTTTTGCTCCGTTGCTGGAAAAAAACAGCAAATCCGGTGGTCGTAACAACAATGGCCGTATCACCACTCGTCATATCGGTGGTGGCCACAAGCAGGCTTACCGTATTGTTGACTTCAAACGCAACAAAGACGGTATCCCGGCAGTTGTTGAACGTCTTGAGTACGATCCGAACCGTTCCGCGAACATCGCGCTGGTTCTGTACAAAGACGGTGAACGCCGTTACATCCTGGCCCCTAAAGGCCTGAAAGCTGGCGACCAGATTCAGTCTGGCGTTGATGCTGCAATCAAACCAGGTAACACCCTGCCGATGCGCAACATCCCGGTTGGTTCTACTGTTCATAACGTAGAAATGAAACCAGGTAAAGGCGGTCAGCTGGCACGTTCCGCTGGTACTTACGTTCAGATCGTTGCTCGTGATGGTGCTTATGTCACCCTGCGTCTGCGTTCTGGTGAAATGCGTAAAGTAGAAGCAGACTGCCGTGCAACTCTGGGCGAAGTTGGCAATGCTGAGCATATGCTGCGCGTTCTGGGTAAAGCAGGTGCTGCACGCTGGCGTGGTGTTCGTCCGACCGTTCGCGGTACCGCGATGAACCCGGTAGACCACCCACATGGTGGTGGTGAAGGTCGTAACTTTGGTAAGCACCCGGTAACTCCGTGGGGCGTTCAGACCAAAGGTAAGAAGACCCGCAGCAACAAGCGTACTGATAAATTCATCGTACGTCGCCGTAGCAAATAATTTTAGAGGATAAGCCATGCCACGTTCTCTCAAGAAAGGTCCTTTTATTGACCTGCACTTGCTGAAGAAGGTAGAGAAAGCGGTGGAAAGCGGAGACAAGAAGCCCCTGCGCACTTGGTCCCGTCGTTCAACGATCTTTCCTAACATGATCGGTTTGACCATCGCTGTCCATAATGGTCGTCAGCACGTTCCGGTATTTGTAACCGACGAAATGGTCGGTCACAAACTGGGTGAATTCGCACCGACTCGTACTTATCGCGGCCACGCTGCTGATAAAAAAGCGAAGAAGAAATAAGGTAGGAGGAAGAGATGGAAACTATCGCTAAACATCGCCATGCTCGTTCTTCTGCTCAGAAGGTTCGCCTTGTTGCTGACCTGATTCGCGGTAAGAAAGTGTCGCAGGCTCTGGATATTTTGACCTACACCAACAAGAAAGCGGCTGTACTGGTCAAGAAAGTTCTGGAATCTGCCATTGCTAACGCTGAACACAACGATGGCGCTGACATTGACGATCTGAAAGTTACGAAAATTTTCGTAGACGAAGGCCCGAGCATGAAGCGCATTATGCCGCGTGCAAAAGGTCGTGCAGATCGCATCCTGAAGCGCACCAGCCACATCACTGTGGTTGTGTCCGATCGCTGAGACTCTGGAGACTAGCAATGGGTCAGAAAGTACATCCTAATGGTATTCGCCTGGGTATTGTAAAACCATGGAACTCTACCTGGTTTGCGAACACCAAAGAATTCGCTGACAACCTGGACAGCGATTTTAAAGTACGTCAGTACCTGACTAAGGAACTGGCTAAAGCGTCCGTATCTCGTATCGTTATCGAGCGTCCGGCTAAGAGCATCCGTGTAACCATTCACACTGCTCGCCCGGGTATCGTTATCGGTAAAAAAGGTGAAGACGTAGAAAAACTGCGTAAGGTCGTAGCGGACATCGCTGGCGTTCCTGCACAGATCAACATCGCCGAAGTTCGTAAGCCTGAACTGGACGCAAAACTGGTTGCTGACAGCATCACTTCTCAGCTGGAACGTCGCGTTATGTTCCGTCGTGCTATGAAGCGTGCTGTACAGAACGCAATGCGTCTGGGCGCTAAAGGTATTAAAGTTGAAGTTAGCGGCCGTCTGGGCGGCGCGGAAATCGCACGTACCGAATGGTACCGCGAAGGTCGCGTACCGCTGCACACTCTGCGTGCTGACATCGACTACAACACCTCTGAAGCGCACACCACTTACGGTGTAATCGGCGTTAAAGTGTGGATCTTCAAAGGCGAGATCCTGGGTGGTATGGCTGCTGTTGAACAACCGGAAAAACCGGCTGCTCAGCCTAAAAAGCAGCAGCGTAAAGGCCGTAAATAAGGAGCGTCGCTGATGTTACAACCAAAGCGTACAAAATTCCGTAAAATGCACAAAGGCCGTAACCGCGGTCTGGCGCAGGGTACGGATGTTAGCTTCGGCAGCTTCGGTCTGAAAGCTGTTGGCCGTGGTCGTCTGACTGCACGTCAGATCGAAGCAGCACGTCGTGCTATGACCCGTGCAGTTAAGCGTCAAGGTAAGATCTGGATCCGTGTGTTCCCGGACAAACCGATCACTGAAAAGCCGCTGGCAGTGCGTATGGGTAAAGGTAAAGGTAACGTGGAGTATTGGGTTGCCTTGATTCAGCCGGGTAAAGTCCTGTATGAAATGGACGGTGTTCCGGAAGAGCTGGCCCGTGAAGCATTCAAGCTGGCAGCAGCGAAACTGCCGATTAAAACCACCTTTGTAACTAAGACGGTGATGTAATGAAAGCAAAAGAGCTGCGTGAGAAGAGCGTTGAAGAGCTGAACACCGAGCTGCTGAACCTGCTGCGTGAGCAGTTCAACCTGCGTATGCAGGCTGCAAGTGGCCAGCTGCAACAGTCTCACCTGTTGAAGCAAGTGCGTCGCGATGTCGCACGCGTTAAGACTTTACTGAACGAGAAGGCGGGTGCGTAATGACCGATAAAATCCGTACTCTGCAAGGTCGCGTTGTTAGCGACAAAATGGAGAAATCCATTGTTGTTGCTATCGAACGTTTTGTGAAACACCCGATCTACGGTAAATTCATCAAGCGTACGACCAAACTGCACGTACATGACGAGAACAACGAATGCGGTATCGGTGACGTGGTTGAAATCCGCGAATGCCGTCCGCTGTCCAAGACTAAATCCTGGACGCTGGTTCGCGTTGTAGAGAAAGCGGTTCTGTAATACAGTACACTCTCTCGATACGAATAAACGGCTCAGAAATGAGCCGTTTATTTTTTCTACCCATATCCTTGAAGCGGTGTTATAATGCCGCGCCCTCGATATGGGGATTTTTAACGACCTGATTTTCGGGTCTCAGTAGTAGTTGACATTAGCGGAGCACTAAAATGATCCAAGAACAGACTATGCTGAACGTCGCCGACAACTCCGGTGCACGTCGCGTAATGTGTATCAAGGTTCTGGGTGGCTCGCACCGTCGCTACGCAGGCGTAGGCGACATCATCAAGATCACCATCAAAGAAGCAATTCCGCGTGGTAAGGTCAAAAAAGGTGATGTGCTGAAGGCGGTAGTGGTGCGCACCAAGAAGGGTGTTCGTCGCCCGGACGGTTCTGTCATTCGCTTCGATGGTAATGCTTGTGTTCTTCTGAACAACAACAGCGAGCAGCCTATCGGTACGCGTATTTTTGGGCCGGTAACTCGTGAGCTTCGTAGTGAGAAGTTCATGAAAATTATCTCTCTGGCACCAGAAGTACTCTAAGGAGCGAATCATGGCAGCGAAAATCCGTCGTGATGACGAAGTTATCGTGTTAACCGGTAAAGATAAAGGTAAACGCGGTAAAGTTAAGAATGTCCTGTCTTCCGGCAAGGTCATTGTTGAAGGTATCAACCTGGTTAAGAAACATCAGAAGCCGGTTCCGGCCCTGAACCAACCGGGTGGCATCGTTGAAAAAGAAGCCGCTATTCAGGTTTCCAACGTAGCAATCTTCAATGCGACAACCGGCAAGGCTGACCGTGTAGGCTTTAGATTCGAAGACGGTAAAAAAGTCCGTTTCTTCAAGTCTAACAGCGAAACTATCAAGTAATTTGGAGTAGTACGATGGCGAAACTGCATGATTACTACAAAGACGAAGTAGTTAAAAAACTCATGACTGAGTTTAACTACAATTCTGTCATGCAAGTCCCTCGGGTCGAGAAGATCACCCTGAACATGGGTGTTGGTGAAGCGATCGCTGACAAAAAACTGCTGGATAACGCAGCAGCAGACCTGGCAGCAATTTCCGGTCAAAAACCGCTGATCACCAAAGCACGCAAATCTGTTGCAGGCTTCAAAATCCGTCAGGGCTATCCGATCGGCTGTAAAGTAACTCTGCGTGGCGAACGCATGTGGGAGTTCTTTGAGCGCCTGATCACTATTGCTGTACCTCGTATCCGTGACTTCCGTGGCCTGTCCGCTAAGTCTTTCGACGGTCGTGGTAACTACAGCATGGGTGTCCGTGAGCAGATCATCTTCCCAGAAATCGACTACGATAAAGTCGACCGCGTTCGTGGTTTGGATATTACCATTACCACTACTGCGAAATCTGACGAAGAAGGCCGCGCTCTGCTGGCTGCCTTTGACTTCCCGTTCCGCAAGTAAGGTAGGGTTACTAAATGGCTAAGCAATCAATGAAAGCACGCGAAGTAAAACGCGTAGCTTTAGCTGATAAATACTTCGCGAAACGCGCTGAACTGAAAGCGATCATCTCTGATGTGAACGCTTCCGACGAAGATCGTTGGAACGCTGTTCTCAAGCTGCAGACTCTGCCGCGTGATTCCAGCCCGTCTCGTCAGCGTAACCGCTGCCGTCAAACAGGTCGTCCGCATGGTTTCCTGCGGAAGTTCGGGTTGAGCCGTATTAAGGTCCGTGAAGCCGCTATGCGCGGTGAAATCCCGGGTCTGAAAAAGGCTAGCTGGTAATTGTCACCAATTGAATCACGGGAGTAAAGACAGATGAGCATGCAAGATCCGATCGCGGATATGCTGACCCGTATCCGTAACGGTCAGGCCGCGAACAAAGCTGCGGTCACCATGCCTTCCTCCAAGCTGAAAGTGGCAATCGCCAACGTGCTGAAGGAAGAAGGTTTTATTGAAGATTTTAAAGTTGAAGGCGACACCAAGCCTGAACTGGAACTTACTCTGAAGTATTTCCAGGGCAAAGCTGTTGTAGAAAGCATTCAGCGTGTCAGCCGCCCAGGTCTGCGCATCTATAAACGTAAAGATGAGCTGCCGAAAGTTATGGCGGGTCTGGGTATCGCAGTTGTTTCTACCTCTAAAGGTGTTATGACTGATCGTGCAGCGCGCCAGGCTGGTCTTGGTGGCGAAATTATCTGCTACGTAGCCTAATCGGAGGAAAAAATGTCTCGTGTTGCTAAAGCACCGGTCGTTGTTCCTGCCGGCGTTGACGTAAAAATCAACGGTCAGGTTATTACGATCAAAGGTAAAAACGGCGAGCTGACTCGTACTCTCAACGATGCTGTTGAAGTTAAACATGCAGATAATACCCTGACCTTCGGTCCGCGTGATGGTTACGCAGACGGTTGGGCACAGGCTGGTACCGCGCGTGCCCTGCTGAACTCAATGGTTATCGGTGTTACCGAAGGCTTCACTAAGAAGCTGCAGCTGGTTGGTGTAGGTTACCGTGCAGCGGTTAAAGGCAATGTGATTAACCTGTCTCTGGGTTTCTCTCATCCTGTTGACCATCAGCTGCCTGCGGGTATCACTGCTGAATGTCCGACTCAGACTGAAATCGTGCTGAAAGGCGCTGATAAGCAGGTGATCGGCCAGGTTGCAGCGGATCTGCGCGCCTACCGTCGTCCTGAGCCTTACAAAGGCAAGGGTGTTCGTTACGCCGACGAAGTCGTGCGTACCAAAGAGGCTAAGAAGAAGTAAGGTAACACTATGGATAAGAAATCTGCTCGTATCCGTCGTGCGACCCGCGCACGCCGCAAGCTCCAGGAGCTGGGCGCAACTCGCCTGGTGGTACATCGTACCCCGCGTCACATTTACGCACAGGTAATTGCACCGAACGGTTCTGAAGTTCTGGTAGCTGCTTCTACTGTAGAAAAAGCTATCGCTGAACAACTGAAGTACACCGGTAACAAAGACGCGGCTGCAGCTGTGGGTAAAGCTGTCGCTGAACGCGCTCTGGAAAAAGGCATCAAAGATGTATCCTTTGACCGTTCCGGGTTCCAATATCATGGTCGTGTCCAGGCACTGGCAGATGCTGCCCGTGAAGCTGGCCTTCAGTTCTAAGGTAGAGGTGTAAGATGGCTCACATCGAAAAACAAGCTGGCGAACTGCAGGAAAAGCTGATCGCGGTAAACCGCGTATCTAAAACCGTTAAAGGTGGTCGTATTTTCTCCTTCACAGCTCTGACTGTAGTTGGCGATGGTAACGGTCGCGTTGGTTTTGGTTACGGTAAAGCGCGTGAAGTTCCAGCAGCGATCCAGAAAGCGATGGAAAAAGCCCGTCGCAATATGATTAACGTCGCGCTGAATAACGGCACTCTGCAACACCCTGTTAAAGGTGTTCATACGGGTTCTCGCGTATTCATGCAGCCGGCTTCCGAAGGTACCGGTATCATCGCCGGTGGTGCAATGCGCGCCGTTCTGGAAGTCGCTGGGGTTCATAACGTTCTGGCTAAAGCGTATGGTTCCACCAACCCGATTAACGTGGTTCGTGCAACTATCGATGGCCTGGAAAATATGAATTCTCCAGAAATGGTCGCTGCCAAGCGTGGTAAATCCGTTGAAGAAATTCTGGGGAAATAAACCATGGCAAAGACTATTAAAATTACTCAAACCCGCAGTGCAATCGGTCGTCTGCCGAAACACAAGGCAACGCTGCTTGGCCTGGGTCTGCGTCGTATTGGTCACACCGTAGAGCGCGAGGATACTCCTGCTATTCGCGGTATGATCAACGCGGTTTCCTTCATGGTTAAAGTTGAGGAGTAAGAGATGCGTTTAAATACTCTGTCTCCGGCCGAAGGCTCCAAAAAGGCGGGTAAACGCCTGGGTCGTGGTATCGGTTCTGGCCTCGGTAAAACCGGTGGTCGTGGTCACAAAGGTCAGAAATCTCGTTCTGGCGGTGGCGTACGTCGCGGTTTCGAGGGTGGTCAGATGCCTCTGTACCGTCGTCTGCCGAAATTCGGCTTCACTTCTCGTAAAGCAGCGATTACAGCCGAAGTTCGTCTGTCTGACCTGGCTAAAGTAGAAGGCGGTGTTGTAGACCTGAACACGCTGAAAGCGGCTAACATTATCGGTATCCAGATCGAGTTCGCGAAAGTGATCCTGGCTGGCGAAGTAACGACTCCGGTAACTGTTCGTGGCCTGCGTGTTACTAAAGGCGCTCGTGCTGCTATCGAAGCTGCTGGCGGTAAAATCGAGGAATAAGTAGCAGATGGCTAAACAACCGGGATTAGATTTTCAAAGTGCCAAAGGTGGCTTAGGCGAGCTGAAACGCAGACTGCTGTTTGTTATCGGTGCGCTGATTGTGTTCCGTATTGGCTCTTTTATTCCGATCCCTGGTATTGATGCCGCTGTACTTGCCAAACTGCTTGAGCAACAGCGAGGCACCATCATTGAGATGTTTAACATGTTCTCTGGTGGTGCTCTCAGCCGTGCTTCTATCTTTGCTCTGGGGATCATGCCGTATATTTCGGCGTCGATCATTATCCAGCTACTGACGGTGGTTCATCCAACGTTGGCAGAAATTAAGAAAGAAGGGGAGTCTGGTCGTCGTAAGATCAGCCAGTACACCCGCTACGGTACTCTGGTGCTGGCAATATTCCAGTCGATCGGTATTGCTACTGGTCTGCCGAATATGCCTGGTATGCAAGGCCTGGTGATTAACCCGGGCTTTGCATTCTACTTCACCGCTGTTGTAAGTCTGGTCACAGGAACCATGTTCCTGATGTGGTTGGGCGAACAGATCACTGAACGAGGTATCGGCAACGGTATTTCAATCATTATCTTCGCCGGTATTGTCGCGGGACTCCCGCCAGCCATTGCCCATACTATCGAGCAAGCGCGTCAAGGCGACCTGCACTTCCTCGTGTTGCTGTTGGTTGCAGTATTAGTATTTGCAGTGACGTTCTTTGTTGTATTTGTTGAGCGTGGTCAACGCCGCATTGTGGTAAACTACGCGAAACGTCAGCAAGGTCGTCGTGTCTATGCTGCACAGAGCACACATTTACCGCTGAAAGTGAATATGGCGGGGGTAATCCCGGCAATCTTCGCTTCCAGTATTATTCTGTTCCCGGCGACCATCGCGTCATGGTTCGGGGGCGGTACTGGTTGGAACTGGCTGACAACAATTTCGCTGTATTTGCAGCCTGGGCAACCGCTTTATGTGTTACTCTATGCGTCTGCAATCATCTTCTTCTGTTTCTTCTACACGGCGTTGGTTTTCAACCCGCGTGAAACAGCAGATAACCTGAAGAAGTCCGGTGCATTTGTACCAGGAATTCGTCCGGGAGAGCAAACGGCGAAGTATATCGATAAAGTAATGACCCGCCTGACCTTGGTTGGTGCGCTGTACATTACCTTTATCTGCCTGATCCCGGAGTTCATGCGTGATGCAATGAAAGTACCGTTCTACTTCGGTGGGACCTCACTGCTTATCGTTGTTGTCGTGATTATGGACTTTATGGCTCAAGTGCAAACTCTGATGATGTCCAGTCAGTATGAGTCTGCATTGAAGAAGGCGAACCTGAAAGGCTACGGCCGATAATTGGTCGCCCGAGAAGTTACGGAGAGTAAAAATGAAAGTTCGTGCTTCCGTCAAGAAATTATGCCGTAACTGCAAAATCGTTAAGCGTGATGGTGTCATCCGTGTGATTTGCAGTGCCGAGCCGAAGCATAAACAGCGCCAAGGCTGATTTTTTCGCATATTTTTCTTGCAAAGTTGGGTTGAGCTGGCTAGATTAGCCAGCCAATCTTTTGTATGTCTGTGCGTTTCCATTTGAGTATCCTGAAAACGGGCTTTTCAGCATGGAACGTACATATTAAATAGTAGGAGTGCATAGTGGCCCGTATAGCAGGCATTAACATTCCTGATCATAAGCATGCCGTAATCGCATTAACTTCGATTTATGGCGTCGGCAAGACCCGTTCTAAAGCCATCCTGGCTGCAGCGGGTATCGCTGAAGATGTTAAGATCAGTGAGCTGTCTGAAGGACAAATCGACACGCTGCGTGACGAAGTTGCCAAATTTGTCGTTGAAGGTGATCTGCGCCGTGAAATCAGCATGAGCATCAAGCGCCTGATGGATCTTGGTTGCTATCGCGGTTTGCGTCATCGTCGTGGTCTCCCGGTTCGCGGTCAGCGTACCAAGACCAACGCACGTACCCGTAAGGGTCCGCGCAAACCGATCAAGAAATAATCGGGGTGATTGAATAATGGCAAAGGCACCAATTCGTGCACGTAAACGTGTAAGAAAACAAGTCTCTGACGGCGTGGCTCATATCCATGCTTCTTTCAACAACACCATCGTGACTATCACTGATCGTCAGGGTAACGCGTTGGGTTGGGCAACAGCCGGTGGTTCCGGTTTCCGTGGTTCTCGCAAATCCACTCCGTTTGCAGCACAGGTTGCAGCAGAGCGTTGCGCTGACGCCGTGAAAGAATACGGCATCAAGAATCTGGAAGTTATGGTTAAAGGTCCGGGTCCAGGCCGCGAATCTACTATTCGTGCTCTGAACGCCGCAGGTTTCCGCATCACTAACATTACTGATGTGACTCCGATCCCTCATAACGGTTGTCGTCCGCCGAAAAAACGTCGCGTATAACGCCTCGTTTTCCAGGTTTGTTGGAGAAAGAAAATGGCAAGATATTTGGGTCCTAAGCTCAAGCTGAGCCGTCGTGAGGGCACCGACTTATTCCTTAAGTCTGGCGTTCGCGCGATCGATACCAAGTGTAAAATTGAACAAGCTCCTGGCCAGCACGGTGCGCGTAAACCGCGTCTGTCTGACTATGGTGTGCAGTTGCGTGAAAAGCAAAAAGTTCGCCGTATCTATGGTGTGCTGGAGCGTCAGTTCCGTAACTACTACAAAGAAGCAGCACGTCTGAAAGGCAACACCGGTGAAAACCTGTTGGCTCTGCTGGAAGGTCGTCTGGACAACGTTGTATACCGTATGGGCTTCGGTGCCACTCGTGCAGAAGCACGTCAGCTGGTTAGCCATAAAGCAATTATGGTAAACGGTCGTGTTGTTAACATCGCTTCTTATCAGGTTAGTCCGAATGACGTTGTAAGCATTCGTGAGAAAGCGAAGAAGCAGTCTCGCGTGAAAGCCGCTCTGGAGCTGGCTGAGCAGCGTGAAAAGCCAACCTGGCTGGAAGTTGATGCTGGCAAGATGGAAGGTACGTTTAAGCGTAAGCCGGAGCGTTCTGATCTGTCTGCGGACATTAACGAACACCTGATCGTCGAGCTTTACTCCAAGTAAAGCTTAGTACCAAAGAGAGGACACAATGCAGGGTTCTGTGACAGAGTTTCTAAAACCGCGCCTGGTTGATATCGAGCAAGTGAGTTCGACGCACGCCAAGGTGACCCTTGAGCCTTTAGAGCGTGGCTTTGGCCATACTCTGGGTAACGCACTGCGCCGTATTCTGCTCTCATCGATGCCGGGTTGCGCGGTGACCGAGGTTGAGATTGATGGTGTACTACATGAGTACAGCACCAAAGAAGGCGTTCAGGAAGATATCCTGGAAATCCTGCTCAACCTGAAAGGGCTGGCGGTGAGAGTTCAGGGCAAAGATGAAGTTATTCTTACCTTGAATAAATCTGGCATTGGCCCTGTGACTGCAGCCGATATCACCCACGACGGTGATGTCGAAATCGTCAAGCCGCAGCACGTGATCTGCCACCTGACCGATGAGAACGCGTCTATTAGCATGCGTATCAAAGTTCAGCGCGGTCGTGGTTATGTGCCGGCTTCTACCCGAATTCATTCGGAAGAAGATGAGCGCCCAATCGGCCGTCTGCTGGTCGACGCATGCTACAGCCCTGTGGAGCGTATTGCCTACAATGTTGAAGCAGCGCGTGTAGAACAGCGTACCGACCTGGACAAGCTGGTCATCGAAATGGAAACCAACGGCACAATCGATCCTGAAGAGGCGATTCGTCGTGCGGCAACCATTCTGGCTGAACAACTGGAAGCTTTCGTTGACTTACGTGATGTACGTCAGCCTGAAGTGAAAGAAGAGAAACCAGAGTTCGATCCGATCCTGCTGCGCCCTGTTGACGATCTGGAATTGACTGTCCGCTCTGCTAACTGCCTTAAAGCAGAAGCTATCCACTATATCGGTGATCTGGTACAGCGTACCGAGGTTGAGCTCCTTAAAACGCCTAACCTTGGTAAAAAATCTCTTACTGAGATTAAAGACGTGCTGGCTTCCCGTGGACTGTCTCTGGGCATGCGCCTGGAAAACTGGCCACCGGCAAGCATCGCTGACGAGTAACCGGATCACAGGTTAAGGTTTTACTGAGAAGGATAAGGTCATGCGCCATCGTAAGAGTGGTCGTCAACTGAACCGCAACAGCAGCCATCGCCAGGCTATGTTCCGCAATATGGCAGGTTCACTGGTTCGTCATGAAATCATCAAGACGACTCTGCCTAAAGCGAAAGAGCTGCGCCGCGTAGTTGAGCCGCTGATTACTCTTGCCAAGACTGATAGCGTTGCTAATCGTCGTCTGGCATTCGCCCGTACTCGTGATAACGAGATCGTGGCAAAACTGTTTAACGAACTGGGCCCGCGTTTCGCGAGCCGTGCCGGTGGTTACACTCGTATTCTGAAGTGTGGCTTCCGTGCAGGCGACAATGCGCCGATGGCTTACATCGAGCTGGTTGATCGTTCAGAGAAAGCAGAAGCTGCTGCAGAGTAATCTGAAGCAACGTAAAAAAACCCGCCCCGGCGGGTTTTTTTATACCCGTAGCATCCCCACTTATCTACAATAGCTGTACTCTTTTTGTTCATCCCCTGGAGTATTTATGTGGTTACTTGACCAGTGGGCAGAGCGTCATATAGCAGAAGCGCAAGCGAAAGGTGAGTTTGATAACCTGGTAGGTAGCGGCGAACCATTGATACTGGATGATGATTCTCATGTGCCACCGGAATTACGTGCGGGGTATCGCTTGCTGAAGAATGCTGGTTGCTTACCGCCAGAACTTGAGCATAGGAGGGAAGCAATACAGCTTCTGGATATTCTCAAAGGTATCCGTCATGATGATCCGCAATATCAAGAGGTTAGTCGTCGATTGTCATTACTGGAATTGAAGCTGCGACAAGCTGGATTGAGTACCGATTTTTTACGCGGCGATTATGCTGACAAGTTGTTGAACAAAATCAACGATAACTAGTGGAGTATGTATGTATCGCATTGGTGAGCTGGCAAAAATGGCGGAAGTAACACCCGACACGATTCGTTATTACGAAAAGCAGCAGATGATGGAGCATGAAGTACGCACCGAAGGTGGGTTTCGCCTGTATACCGAAAGCGATCTCCAGCGATTGAAATTTATCCGCCATGCCAGACAACTAGGTTTCAGTCTGGAGTCGATCCGCGAGTTGCTGTCGATCCGTATCGATCCTGAACACCATACCTGTCAGGAGTCAAAAGGCATTGTGCAGGAAAGATTGCAGGAAGTCGAAGCTCGTATAGCCGAGTTGCAGAGTATGCAGCGTTCCTTGCAACGCCTTAATGATACCTGTTGTGGGACCGCCCATAGCAGTGTTTATTGCTCGATTCTTGAAGCTCTTGAACAAGGGGCGAGTGGCGTTAAGAGTGGCTGTTGATTTTTTGCACTGGCAGGATTACACTCGCGCCGTTAAATAACCAACTGGAGTTTTTATGAGCCGATATCAGCATACTAAAGGGCAGATAAAGGATAATGCGATAGAAGCATTACTACATGATCCCTTATTCCGACAGCGAGTAGAGAAAAATAAGAAAGGGAAAGGCAGTTACATGCGAAAAGGAAAACATGGCAATCGGGGGAACTGGGAGGCCAGTGGCAAGAAAGTAAATCACTTTTTTACCACTGGCCTTCTGCTTTCAGACGCTTGTTAAGAGCGGTTATTCTGCTCTTTCAGCAAATCACGAATTTCTGTCAGTAATACTTCTTCTTTAGTTGGTGCAGGTGTTGCTGCTGCTGGTTCTTCTTTTTTCCGATTCAGTTTGTTGATTAGCTTAATCGCCATAAAGATGGCAAAGGCCACTATCAGAAAATCAAAGACGTTTTGAATGAAGACACCGTAATGCATCACAACAGCAGGGATATCCCCTTGGGCCTCGCGTAGCGTGACAGCAAACTGTTTAAAGTCGATCCCGCCAATTAATAAGCCCAGAGGTGGCATGATGATATCGGCAACCAGTGAAGATACAATCTTCCCGAATGCCGCTCCGATAATGACACCCACTGCCAAATCCACCACGTTCCCGCGCATCGCAAATTCGCGAAATTCTTTAATAATGCTCATGTTATTCTCCCTATGAAGCCGACAACCATAAGTCTAACAAATGTTAAGCCATTTTCCTGCCAGGAATGGATTTAATTAATCCTTAATAATCAAAGGGAAATAATAAGGCGTCATTAGACGCCTTATTAATTACAAGAAGAAAGGACTTGGCTGGAAGAGTCTTTCGACGTCGGTAATAAACTTTTTATCTGTGAGGAACATAATTACGTGATCGCCTTGCTCAATGCGCAGATTGTCATTGGCAATCATCACATCGTTTCCACGTACCACCGCTCCAATAATCGTTCCTGGCGGTAGCTTGATTTCGTCAATGACTCTGCCGACAACGCGTGAGGTGCTTTCATCACCGTGAGCAACGGCTTCAATAGCTTCTGCTACGCCGCGGCGTAATGAGGAAACACCAACAATATCTGCTTTTCGCACATGGCTAAGCAACGCAGAAATAGTTGCTTGTTGTGGTGAAATCGCAATATCGATCACGCTCCCCTGAACCAGATCCACATAAGCGCGACGTTGGATCAATACCATCACCTTTTTCGCACCCATACGTTTGGCAAGCATGGCGGACATGATATTGGCCTCGTCATCGTTGGTGACGGCAATAAACAGATCAACTTGATCGATATGTTCTTCGGCCAGCAGTTCTTGATCCGACGCATCACCAAAAAAGACGATCGTATTCTGCAACTTTTCCGCCAGTTCGGCAGCGCGCTGCTGATTACGTTCGATGAGTTTAACGCTGTAATCTTTTTCCAGACGACGCGCCAGCCCTGCACCGATATTACCGCCACCAACCAGCATGATCCGCTTATACGGTTTTTCCAGTCGCTGTAATTCACTCATCACCGCGCGGATATGCTGTGAAGCGGCAATAAAGAACACTTCATCACCAGCTTCAACAATGGTCGAACCTTGCGGACGAATGGGGCGATCGTGGCGGAAAATTGCTGCCACACGAGTATCGATATGTGGCATATGTTCGCGCATGGTCGAAAGTGCATTACCAATCAGCGGGCCGCCATAATAGGCTTTAACCACAGCCAGGCTGACTTTACCCTCAGCGAAGTTCACCACCTGCAATGCGCCGGGATACTCAATCAGTCGGTAAATATTATCGATAACCAACTGCTCTGGTGCGATCAGATGATCAATCGGAACAGCATCTGAATGAAATAGCTTATCGGCATCGCGCACGTAGTCTGGTGAGCGGATACGAGCGATGCGATTAGGGGTGTTGAAAAGTGAGTAGGCTACCTGGCAGGCAACCATATTGGTTTCATCTGAACTGGTTACAGCAACCAGCATATCGGCGTCGTCGGCACCTGCCTCCCGCAATACGCGTGGATGAGAGCCATGCCCCTGCACGACTCGCAGGTCAAATTTATCCTGTAAGGTCCGCAGACGCTCACCGTTGGTATCGACAACAGTAATATCGTTGTTCTCGCCAACCAGGTTTTCCGCCAGTGTGCCGCCAACCTGGCCGGCACCCAGAATGATAATTTTCATCAGTCGCGACCCGTTATCTCATCACTTTTTGATTAGCTTAGCGTAAAAGAAGCCGTCGCCCTCTTCGGCACCGGGCAAATTTTGTTTACCCGGTTGCTCTGGTGTTCCTGTTTCGCAAAGTTCGGCATCAGCGGTACGTTGCAAAAAGGCTTTAATCTGCAGGCTATTCTCTTCCGGTAACACCGAACAGGTGGCATAGACCAGGGTTCCTCCGGATTTTAAATGCGACCAGATGGCGTCGAGAATTTCAGACTGCAACTGCGCGAGTTCTGGGATATCGCGATCGCGGCGTAACCATTTAATATCCGGATGGCGACGAATTACACCAGTTGCCGAACAAGGTGCATCTAATAAAATGCGATCGAACTGTTGCTCACCACACCATTGGGAAGGGTAACGGCCATCACCTTGTTTTACGGTTGCCTTCATACCAAGGCGTTTTAAATTGTCGTAAACGCGAGAGAGGCGCTGCTCATCAATATCGACCGCCAGAACTTGCGCCTCTGGAGCAACCTCAAGAATATGCGTTGTTTTACCGCCTGGGGCGGCGCAAAGATCCAGAATGTGTTCACCATTTTGTGGAGCAAGCCAGGTCATGCAACCTTGTGCTGAAGCATCCTGAACGGTAACCCATCCTTCTTCAAAACCGGGTAGCGCATGAACAGGTGCAGGTGTTTCCAGCTGTACAGCATCAGGGTAATCCGCATGCGGGAAACCTTTCATTCCTGCTTCATCCAGCAATGCAAGCCAGCTGTCGCGGGAATGATGCGTACGATTAACGCGCAGCCACATTGGCGGACGCTGGTTATTGGCTTCGACGATGGATTGCCACTGCTCGGGATACGCCTTTTGCAGACGCTTCAGCAACCAGGAAGGATGCAGATAACGTGCATCACTGGCATTAAACTCGGCTAATAACTCATCTTGCTGACGCTGGAACTGACGTAATACACCGTTAATCAATCCCTTAAGTTGCGGGCGCTTAATTGCAACTGCGCCTTCAACCGTTTCAGCCAGCGCGGCATGAGGTGGAATGCGGGTATAAAGCAGTTGATACAAACCAACCATAATCAGGTAATGAACAGTACGCTGTTTGCCTGTCATCGGACGGGCCATTAGCTTATTAATCAGCCAGTCTGACTGTGAGAGCGTACGCAGTACGCCAAAGCATAACTCCTGGAGAAGAGCTTTATCTTTATCGGAAACTTTTTGCTGGAGCGGTGGCAGAATGTTGCTCAGTGATTGCCCTTGCTCAACGACTTGTTCAATGGCCTGGGCCGCCATGCTACGTAAATTACGTTGTTTTTTCATAAGTATAAATATAAAGATGCCCGGTAAGACCGGGCTTAGAAGAGTGGACTATCAGGCCAGACGGTTGCCCGGTACAAACCATTCCCGACGAGAATTCAGGAGGTCTTGCACGCTCATCGCTTTCTTACCTGCAGGTTGCATTGAGAGCAGATTCAGGATGCCATCACCTGTCGCGACCTGAATGCCTTGTTTATTGGCTTCAAGGATTGTTCCTGGCGCAGCCTTTGTTGTCGTATCGATGACAGATGCTTTCCAGACTTTAACCGGCTGCCCTTCAATTTCCAGCCAGCTCATTGGCCATGGATTGAAAGCGCGAATGCAACGTTCAAGCTGTGCTGCCGAAAGTGACCAGTCAATACGCGCTTCTTCTTTACTCAACTTTTCGGCGTAAGTGACAAGAGTTTCGTCCTGAACTTCTGGTTTCGCCGTGCCGTCTGCCAGTTGTTTCAACGTAGTAATAAGCCCTTGTGGGCCAAGCTCTGCCAGTTTGTCGTACAGCGTACCACTGGTATCTTCTGCAGTAATCGGGCAGGAGAGCTTATAAAGCATGTCACCGGTGTCTAAACCAACATCCATTTGCATAATGGTCACACCAGTTTCTGCATCACCCGCCCATAGTGAGCGTTGGATTGGTGCAGCACCGCGCCAGCGTGGCAGCAGTGAACCATGAACGTTGATACAGCCAAGACGCGGCATCTCCAGCACAGCTTTAGGCAGAATTAAACCATAGGCGACGACGACCATAACATCAGCCTGCAGATCGGCGACCCGTTGCTGGTTTTCTTGTGGACGCAGGGAAACAGGTTGAAAAACGGGCAGACCTTTGTCCTCAGCCAGAACTTTAACCGGGCTGGGCATCAGTTTTTTACCGCGTCCTGCCGGTCGGTCTGGCTGGGTAAACACGCCAACGATGTTATGACCAGAAGACAACAGCGCGTCGAGATGACGCGCTGCAAAGTCAGGTGTACCCGCAAAAATAATACGTAGTGATTCTGACACGTTAATTCTTATCCTTAAGCCCGGGCTTTCAGACGATCCAGTTTTTCAACTTTCTGACGAATACGTTGTTGTTTCAGCGGTGACAGATAATCCATAAACAGTTTGCCGACCAGGTGATCCATCTCATGCTGAATACAGATGGCTAACAGACCGTCTGCTTCCAGTTCAAATGGTTTACCGTCGCGGTCCAGGGCGCGAATTTTAACTTTCTCTGCGCGTGGCACTAAAGCACGTTGTTCAGGGATCGACAGGCAACCTTCTTCAATGCCTGTTTCGCCGCTTTTTTCTAAAAGCTCCGGATTGATTAACACCAGCCGTTCGTCACGGTTTTCCGAAACATCAATTACAATGATACGTTGATGGATATCAACCTGGGTTGCCGCCAGGCCAATACCTTCTTCTGCGTACATCGTCTCGAACATATCATCGACGATACGCTGAATTTCTGCATTCACTTCTTCTACCGGTTTAGCAACTTTGCGAAGCCGCTCGTCCGGAATATGTAACACTTGCAAAACTGACATAAATCTCCAGAGATGTGTTCAGGAGTTAGAAAGATTATTTCTTCTATTCTAGACAAATCCCCCTCTGATTGACAGCATCACTGACCAATCGCAAAGATTGCTAAGGCTGCTTATGGCAGGGAGATAAGGATGGTCGATACAGAAATTTGGCTGCGTTTAATTAGCATCAGCAGCTTGTATGGCGATGATATGGTCCGTATAGCTCACTGGCTGGCAAAACAGTCGCATATTGATGCGGTTGTATTGCAGCAAACAGGGCTTACATTGCGGCAGGCACAACGCTTTCTTTCATTTCCGCGAAAGAGTATCGAAAGCTCACTTTGTTGGTTGGAGCAACCCAACCATCATTTAATCCCTGCGGACAGCGAATTTTATCCTCCTCAACTTCTGGCGACGACAGATTACCCCGGCGCACTGTTTGTTGAAGGAGAACTGCACGCGTTGCATTCATTTCAGCTTGCCGTAGTGGGGAGTCGGGCGCATTCATGGTATGGCGAGCGATGGGGACGATTATTTTGCGAAACTCTGGCGACGCGTGGAGTGACAATTACGAGTGGACTGGCGCGTGGAATCGATGGTGTGGCGCATAAAGCGGCCTTACAGGTAAATGGCGTTAGCATTGCTGTATTGGGGAATGGACTTAATACCATTCATCCCCGCCGCCATGCTCCACTGGCTGCCAGTCTACTTGAGCAAGGTGGTGCTCTCGTCTCGGAATTTCCCCTCGATGTTCCACCCCTTGCTTACAATTTCCCACGAAGAAATCGCATTATCAGTGGTCTAAGTAAAGGTGTACTGGTGGTGGAAGCGGCTTTGCGCAGTGGTTCGCTGGTGACAGCACGTTGTGCGCTTGAGCAGGGGCGTGAAGTTTTTGCTTTGCCAGGTCCAATAGGGAATCCGGGAAGCGAAGGGCCTCACTGGTTAATAAAACAAGGTGCGATTCTTGTGACGGAACCGGAAGAAATTCTGGAAAACTTGCAATTTGGATTGCACTGGTTGCCAGACGCCCCTGAAAATTCATTTTATTCACCAGATCAGGAAGACGTGGCATTGCCATTTCCTGAGCTCCTGGCTAACGTAGGAGATGAGGTAACACCTGTTGACGTCGTCGCTGAACGTGCCGGCCAACCTGTGCCAGAGGTAGTTACTCAACTACTCGAACTGGAGTTAGCAGGATGGATCGCAGCTGTACCCGGCGGCTATGTCCGATTGAGGAGGGCATGCCATGTTCGACGTACTAATGTATTTGTTTGAAACCTATATTCACACAGAAGCTGAGTTGCGTGTGGATCAAGACAAACTTGAACAGGATCTTACCGACGCAGGATTTGATCGAGAAGATATCTATAATGCCCTGCTTTGGCTGGAAAAGCTTGCGGATTATCAGGAAGGACTGGCAGAACCGATGCAACTGGCCTCTGATCCACTCTCCATGCGTATTTATACCCCTGAAGAGTGTGAAAGACTGGATGCCAGCTGTCGTGGTTTTCTGCTTTTCCTTGAGCAAATTCAGGTGCTTAACCTTGAAACCCGTGAAATGGTGATAGAGCGAGTGCTCGCGCTGGATACCGCTGAGTTCGACCTGGAAGACCTGAAATGGGTAATCCTGATGGTGTTGTTCAATATTCCGGGCTGCGAAAATGCGTACCAGCAAATGGAAGAATTACTCTTTGAAGTGAATGAAGGTATGCTGCATTAATCATTTCTTTAATTCAGCATAAGTAGTTATGGCGAAATCAGCACTGTTCACGGTGCGTAATAATGAGTCCTGCCCAAAGTGCGGGGCTGAACTAGTTATTCGATCCGGGAAACACGGTCCGTTTCTTGGATGCTCACAGTATCCGGCGTGTGACTACGTCCGTCCTCTGAAATCTTCAGCGGATGGACATATTGTCAAAGTTCTGGAGGGGCAGGTTTGCCCTGCATGTGGCGCAAATCTGGTATTACGCCAGGGACGCTTTGGTATGTTTATTGGTTGCAGTAACTACCCTGAATGCGAACATACCGAACTTATCGATAAACCGGACGAAACAGCAATTACATGCCCCCAATGCCGGACGGGCCATCTGGTTCAGCGCCGCTCCCGTTATGGCAAAACATTTCACTCCTGTGATCGCTACCCGGAGTGTCAATTTGCCATTAACTTCAAACCCATAGCTGGAGAATGCCCTGAGTGCCATTATCCGCTACTCATCGAAAAGAAAACCGCGCAGGGTGTAAAACACTTTTGTGCCAGTAAACAATGTGGAAAGCCGATTTCGGCGGAATAATAACGTGAATAATAACCTGCAAGGAGACGCTATCGCAGCTGCGATAGATGTCCTCAATGAAGAACGTGTCATCGCCTATCCAACGGAAGCCGTTTTCGGTGTCGGGTGCGATCCTGATAGCGAAACAGCAGTGATGAGACTGTTGGAGTTAAAACGGCGTCCGGTTGATAAGGGGCTGATTTTAATCGCGGCAAATTACGAGCAGCTTAAACCCTATATTGATGACACCATGCTGACTGACGCGCAGCGTGAAACCATTTTTTCCCGCTGGCCAGGTCCTGTCACCTTTGTCTTTCCCGCGCCTGCGACAACACCGCGCTGGTTGACGGGCCGCTTTGATTCGCTTGCTGTACGAGTCACCGACCATCCGTTGGTGGTTGCTTTGTGCCAGGCTTATGGTAAACCGCTGGTTTCTACCAGTGCCAACTTGAGTGGATTGCCACCTTGTCGAACAGTAGACGAAGTTCGCGCACAATTTGGCGCTGCGTTCCCGGTTGTGCCTGGTGAAACGGGGGGGCGTTTAAATCCTTCAGAAATCCGCGATGCCCTGACGGGTGAACTGTTTCGACAGGGGTAACATAATGGAAACCTATGCTGTTTTTGGTAATCCGATAGCCCACAGCAAATCGCCATTCATTCATCAGCAATTTGCTCAGCAACTGAATATTGAACATCCCTATGGGCGTGTGTTGGCACCCATCAATGATTTCATCAACACACTGAACACTTTCTTTAGTGCTGGTGGTAAAGGTGCGAATGTGACGGTACCTTTTAAAGAAGAGGCTTTTGCCAGAGCGGATGAGCTTACTGAACGGGCAGCGTTGGCTGGTGCTGTTAATACCCTCAAGCGGTTAGAAGATGGACGCCTGCTGGGTGACAATACCGATGGTATAGGTTTGTTAAGCGATCTGGAACGTCTGTCTTTTATCCGTCCTGGTTTACGTATTCTGCTCATTGGCGCTGGTGGAGCATCTCGCGGCGTACTACTGCCACTCCTTTCCCTGGACTGTGCGGTGACAATCACTAATCGGACGGTATCCCGCGCGGAAGAGTTGGCTAAATTGTTTGCGCACACTGGCAGTATTCACGCGTTGGGTATGGACGAACTGGAAGGTCATGAGTTTGATCTCATTATTAATGCAACATCCAGTGGCATCAGTGGTGATATTCCGGCGATCCCGCCATCGCTCATTCATCCAGGCATTTATTGCTATGACATGTTCTATCAGAAAGGAAAAACTCCTTTTCTGGCATGGTGTGAGCAGCGAGGCTCAAAACGTACTGCTGATGGTTTAGGAATGCTGGTGGCACAAGCGGCTCATGCCTTCCTTCTTTGGCATGGCGTTCTGCCTGATGTAGAACCGGTCATCAAACTATTGCAACAGGAGTTGTCAGCGTGAATCAGGCCATCCAGTTTCCGGATAGGGAAGAGTGGAACGAGAGTAAAAAATGTGTATGTTTTCCCGCTCTCGTGAATGGTATGCAACTGACATGTGCGATCTCTGGCGAGAGTCTGGCGTATCGCTTTACTGGAGATACGCCAGAACAGTGGTTAGCGAGTTTTCGTCAGCATCGCTGGGACCTGGAAGAAGAAGCGGAAAACTTAATTCAGGAACAAAGTGAAGATGATCAAGGTTGGGTGTGGTTACCCTGATCCATATATTCGTCCTTCCATTTCACGTAGTTATTTGCGGAATAGCGTAACCCAGCCTTCTCTTCATCACTTAACGGGCGGATCTGTTTGACGGGGCTACCGAGATACAGATATCCGCTCTCCAGCCGTTTATTTTGTGGGACCAGGCTACCCGCACCAATCATCACATCATCTTCTACTATTGCGCCATCAAGTAAAATTGAGCCCATCCCAACCAAAACTCGATTGCCAATGGTGCAGCCGTGGAGCATCACCTTGTGACCAACAGTGACATCTTCGCCAATGGTTAATGGGTTGCCAGCTGGGTTGTACGAGGATTTATGAGTGACATGCAACATACTGCCATCCTGGATATTGGTGCGTGCTCCGATCTGTACATAATGTACATCTCCACGAATCACAACGAGCGGCCAGATCCCCACATCATCAGCCAGACGAACGTCACCAATCACGACGCTGCTATCGTCGATCATTACGCGCTGACCGATTTGTGGAAAAAGATCGCGGTATGGGCGTAAAACATCAGACATACTCACCTCAACAATAAATGATTTACTAATGACTTTGGGTACATTATTGGCCTTGTGCAAGTCTTTTAGTATGCAAAAAAGCACCGTTTTGTGTGCGAATGCAGCAAAAAGGGTGAAAAAACAACAAACAGAAAAAAAGATCAAAAAAGTACTTGTGCAAAAAATTGGGATCCCTATAATGCGCCTCCGTTGAGACGACAACGTGAAACACTTCACAAGATAGTCGTAACAACAAAGAGAAAAATCCTGAAATTCAGGGTTGACTCTGAGAGAGGAAAGCGTAATATACGCCACCTCGCGACAGTGAGCTGAAAGCCGCGTCGCAACTGCTCTTTAACAATTTATCAGACAATCTGTGTGGGCACTCGAAGATACGGATTCTTAACGTCGCAAGACGAAAAATGAATACCAAGTCTCAAGAGTGAACACGTAATTCATTACGAAGTTTAATTCTTTGAGCATCAAACTTTTAAATTGAAGAGTTTGATCATGGCTCAGATTGAACGCTGGCGGCAGGCCTAACACATGCA